>Ga0209581_1000033_pt1 | contig 542804 bp, 441 predicted proteins | sample Coa_R2_FD_187160 | JGI IMG/M metagenome (GOLD analysis project Ga0209581, IMG submission 187160) | Surface soil microbial communities from Centralia Pennsylvania, which are recovering from an underground coalmine fire - Coalmine... | ecosystem: Environmental > Terrestrial > Soil > Unclassified... | reverse complement strand
CGCCCTTCGTCGATCTGCACCACCGGCCCCAATACCGGCGCTGTCCCGCTCCCCATTCCCAACTCCCGCTTCCTCGGTTGGTTCCATCGTCCTCGTCCCGGAGGTCTCGCTCCCCCTGTTTGTACCAACCTTCCAAGCCTACAAGCCGAACCAATTGTGCGAAAGAAATCCTACGTTATCGGGTCTCATCCGGTACCGGCGTCAGGTCCAGCAACGATGCCCGCAAAACAACTCGGCCAGGTCTTCGCCATTCCCAGGCACTTGTCGAAAGGCGAAAAACTCAATACCGTGGAGGCCGCGCATTTTCAGCGGGCGCAGGAAATGCATCCAGTTAACCTTCTTGCTTATCCTCGCGCGGCATCTCCTTCGAAATGCGTTTCAATCTCCTCAAGTGTTTTTCCCTTCGTTTCCGGTAAGAATACGAGAGCTATCAGAAAGTACAGGCATGTGAAGGCCCCAAATATGAAGAACAAGACGCTATATCCGTAGCGGCCTACAAAAGGCAAAAACAGAGATGCCAAACTGGTAGAAACCATCTGATTGAGGATCAATGGAATGCTCATACCTTTGGAACGGATGCGTGTGGGTAACAACTCGGGAAGCACCAACCACACTACAACCCCGGGACCTGTTGCATAGAAAGCAACAAAAAAGTAGAGGCAAAGCGCAATACGCCAGCCGTCAGCTGGACTGGGGATGCGGTGTATTACGGCTTTCTCGATGTGAAGAGGCGCACTACGCGCGGCATTCAGATTCCCAAAAGGATTTTTGAAGAAGGCTTCCACGGCGTTCGCAGGAACGCAGTTTATCCGCGTGATTACAATGGGCGCGGCTGCCAGATCATCGGAGCGCACATAGTTGGTTGCTGCGCTGAAGTCCCCACAGGAATAGACGATCGCCAGTGAGGAGTGGCTCGGTTGGATAGTATGTTCCGTGTAGCCTTGCGACTTCATCAGACGGTCCGCGATAGCGGGGCTAAACTGAAATGTAAAATTTGTATGATCGCCAACCATGGCCTGCACGGGACCTCGGCAGTCCACGGCGAAACGCTCGGCGCAATGGAAAAGTACTCCGGCAAGTACAAGCGACAGCGCCGCACCGCCGGTGCCCACCACGAGCAAAAAGCGGCGCCCCTTCCGGTCCACCAGCGCAACGCCGATAGAGGTCAGCAGGAAATTCACTGAGGTAAAGAGAACGTAACCCCAGTGGGCCTGAAGATCGCTCAGTCCGCTCTGAATGAGAATATTCGCGTTGTATCCAATGATCGAATTGATTCCCGTAGCCTGATTGCAAAACAGAATGGAGCAAGCCAACAGAAATGGAACCACGTACTTGCGGCGCAGCAAAGAATTGTTACTTGCCTCGCGCGTCACTTCCCGCATCTTGGTGCCTGCGGTGGATTCCATCTCTTCGATTTCTATGGCGGCCTGTTCTGATGAGCGGGAACGTAGCAAGGCCGCGAGCGCTCTCTCTTTTTTCCCTTTGCGGAAGAGCCAACGCGGAGACTCAGCAAGAAAAAAGCTACCCCAAAAATAGAACACACCAGGTGGAAGTGAAACCCAAAAGATGCGTCGCCACGCCCAATTCTTGAATGCAAACAGCGCGGCGGGGCTGGAGGTGCTGGCCACAGCCGCGACCCGATAGCTGAAATACATACCTACAAATGCGGCGACCACTATCCCTAACGTCAACATCCACTGATAAATTGCGGTACCCCTGCCGCGAGTTGAGGCCGTCAGGCATTCAGCCAGATACAAGGGCACGACCAGCCCGATAACACCCGCGCTCGCCCCCTGCAGCAGCCGCCCAAAAAAAAGAGGACCATATCCGTGTGATAGTGAAATGATGGGAATACTAACCACGAACATCAAGCCACTCACGATCATCAGAGGCCTTCGCCCAAGTGCATCCGCAAGTATGCCGGCGAAAAGAGTGGAGAAAAGGCTGCCTAACAGAACCGCAGCCACAATGATCGAGAGCTGGCTCAAGGTAAGGCCCGAAGTCGCCTCAAGATAAGGTAACGCTCCGCCTATGATGCCGAGGTCGATGCCATAAAGCAACCCGCTTAACCCTGCCACAAATTGAAGAAAAATATTGTAACCAGGGTTGACCGGTTTGTTGGCCGGAGTTGCGAGTATTACGTCTGTGTTTTCCATCGACATACTTCGGAACACCTCGCTTTTTGATGGTTTGATGGAGAGCCCTCCAGACAACCCCGCCATCGCTGTCTGGGTGATCGTTTGCCTTCGTCTAAGGCTCCGCCCAGTTGAAATCTCGCAGAATCCTTGGCTACGCAAATCGCAACTACGTGTGTCTTACATCACAAAGTGGCCAAATGTGCCCAGTCGAATCCATCATTCAGCATCTTGACAAATCAGGGTGCCTTACCGGCCGAGCTGGATACACCCATTCCGGTGTTCGCTCTCGCGTAGCCGGCCGATGGCGTACAATCTGCCTGGTGAACCTCCGCTTCCTCCTTCAGGGGGCCCTTCGTTTCCATCGAATGGCAACAGTCAAATTCGATACCAACATATCCATTCGCACAGGCCGCAAACCATCACTTCTCCGGAAATTACCGCGATTGGCTGAAGGCGATGCGATCGATGGAATAGTGGACCTCTTACGATCTTGAATTCTGGGGCCTGAGACGATAACTGTAACTTGGGAGAGCTTTGGCAGGCCTCTGTGTGCATCGTTGTTAAACGGCCAGCAGAAGGACATCAGAACCAGCGCAGGCAAGAAATTCTTTTTTGAATGTTGTCTTCCTGTCTCCATGGTTTTAGCTTTCAAACTCGGTGTGCTCTCGGACGGCTACATCGAGTTACCGGGCTTCCTGTAGGTTCCGAATCCGCAGAGGCTCTTCACCTTCTTTTCGAGGGATGAAATGCCGTTCCAGTAACATGTCTGCCTCCTCGTCCTGCCCGTCTTCACGTAAAGCAATCACAAAGTTGCGCACGACCTCTGGGGGCAAATTGGCTGGATCAGGATATTTGCGGAAAATGTTGATTCTTTCCGATACCTGCCTGCCAAGTCTCTTCAAAGTGTTGTCCAGTCCAACGTATACCGCAGGATTCCTAGAATCATAATGGAGTCCCTCAATAAAGACCTGCTCGGCATCTTCGGGCTGATCCTTAATCTCAAGAAGCGCGCGCCCCAAGCTTGCGGCCAGCGTTGGAATACTAGGGTTAAGTGCAAATGCACGCCGCCACTCCTCAATGGCCGGATCTACAAGACCGCAGGAAAACCATAAGTTTCCGAGCAGATAACGCGCAGAAGAATCGGAGGGGTTGGTCCGCAATGCTGCCCGCAACACCGCAATAAACTCCGCTTGGTTGGGAAAGCTGTACCGCAATTGCAGGCGAGATGCTGCCACGAAATCGTTGTGCCCCGATTGACCGAGTTTCTCGCGACAATACCCTCGATAGTAGGCCAAAATGGGGTCACTTGCAGGATTCACCGCACCGGGCTCTTTCTCCTCGGCGGGAACATCGGGATAGCGACGCGAAAGCAAATCCAGCGAGTCCTGGTAGAGGCCGAGACGGTTATATTGAGTCACGAGATTCAGAATTCTGCCGGTATCTGCGGCCAAATGTCTATCTAAATGCGGGCAAGATTCTCCCATGATTGACAGCTCATTGCGCAGAAAAGAGCTTGTAACGTATCTATTTAGAAATTCCTCGGCAAGGCGCTTTGCTTTCTGCGGGTTCCCCCCAGCACGCTGCAGTGCAACCATCTCCTCGGCACAGCGTTGACCGCTGAAAAACCTTGAATCTGGATCAGGGCAGCATTTATCAAGAATGCTGCACGCTTCGGCAAAATCCTTACGGCGGGCATAAAGCTCGGCCAGCAGCAATCCGGCCGCACATCGAAATGAAGGAGAACGGTACGCCGCCTCCAGTTCTTCGCGGGCCTCCATTTCATGGTCGAGTGCCAACTCCGCGATACCACGGTAGTATCGAATTTCGGCGTCCCAGGTCGCCCGAGCTCCGCATTGCTTGAGCAAGCGAGAGGCCTCGGCGAACCGACATAGCGTTACGCCCAGCCTCCCAGCCTTTTTCAGCAATTCGAAACTTGACGGAAATCTAGCCAGTCCGGCCTGATATTTGTCCCACGCTGCGACCACATTGCCGAGCAGTTCATCATTGGTCCCCTGCTCCAGAAAATCGCCCTCGGTCCATTTCTCCATCTGCTCCGGTGGGAGATGAGCTTGCTTCGGTCCCACTTGGACGCGATCACGTGGAACCCAGTCGTAAACCCCTTCCGTGTGCTGCAATAACACGTTGTTATTCTCATCTTTGAGAATAAATGTATACGTGTGCTCACGAGGCAAATCGTTTAGCTCACGAGACCATGTCGTCGCGGGATCAAGCTGGGTCGCCTCCTCGAATAGCACCCTATCCGCATCAGATATCTGAATTCGAGCACCGGGTATACAACGATTAGCATTGAATCCGGTTACTATTGTGAGCTTCCCGTCTTGCTGTTCTTTTCTCGCGATCGAGACGACGCCATTCAGGTTTGCACGCGAGATACCGCCAATACCTCTGACCGGCATCCAAAATTCGGTAAATCGAAGCCTGTGCTGCGGCTCCATGAAACCGTACGTTTCCTGGTTTCGGAATAGTCCTGCCTGTACTTCCAAGTATGCGCTGTCGTTGTCGGACAGGGCCGAGCGCCAAGATAGCCCCTCTGGATCAACTCCCCAGGACCAGATCTTCTTTGCGGGCACATCGCGATATTCAGCATAATGGACAACGCCCGTCTCTGTGCGGGGGTGATAAACACCCATAAATGGCTCGTAACTTCCATAAACAAAACGAGAAACCCAGCCATCCGTATGGTTGGAGAGAATACTGAGGTCGAGCCCTTTTGAATTGACGGGCCAAGTATCTACATCACTGAAGTGATGACCAGCGGTGAACTGCGTCGGATAACATATTCGCGTATCATCCCATGCTTCAACCGCGGCGTTATTCCACCAATAGAACCGGCGTCGCAAGTCAGTGCAATTAACCAGATCGACTTCTTGCTCAAGAAGCGCGCTTCCGGGGCGCAAAATGAGCTTCACTGTCCATTCCATGCCGTAGACGCGGTCGCGGTTGCCAACTGTAACCGAAGCGCTTCCGTCCGGAGCATCGCTAAAAGCAAAATCGACGGGCGAAATAGAAACCCAGCTATGAGATACGGGATAGTTGAATTCCACACCAAAAGCTGCCCAGGCGCCCCTCAGAGCCACGAGCGCCTTCTTAATTGTGGGATTCGCATAGAACATCGATTTGCCGCTGATTTTATCTATGCATGTATAAATATGCCCGCCGAGATCCGGGAGTACGATGCACTTTATATATTCATTTTCCAGGTAGATCGCCCGCCAAGAATGCTCCATTTTGGAGTTGCGCACATTGTTACGCATCGTATACGGGTAGATGTACGGGTATCCGAATTGGTTCCGCTTGACGAAAAGGTCAAACATAGGGTTCTCGTCTGGATCGCCTTCATCAGAACTCGCCAACGAAATAGTGCCTTGCCACACCTGTACCCTATTAGGCGTCATTGGCGAAGGAGCTGGATCAAATGCAAACATGGAACACATCGAAAATCCTCCGTACGAAAACTTCAGGGCAGAGACTGAAGCATTGGTCTGAGGGGAAAGAAAGAATAGCGACCGAAGCGTCTAAACCAAGCAGCCGCCGCTCGAAACAGCTACATAGTCTCCCAAAAGCGTCGAAGTTACTCACTGCAGTGTATTTTCGCATGGGATTGTTGTCAACCTTTTACTACCTTTTTGTTACGATAAACAAGGTAGCGCTCGTCGCACCCCGGCGAGCATCCACCCGCAGGCAGGCGGAGAATTTCGGGCATTCACTTACCTGATTCATTTCTAAAGAAGCTCTATTGGGATAACGCGGCACGCTTGTTGAATTTTGCAGGTGATTTGCGGGAGCTTTTGCCGAAAATCTCCGATGGATTATGTCCTCGTCCAGATCATAAACGGTAGGATTTGGCTTTGACCGGGTACCGAGGATACTCTCAGAGTGCCAATCAAGAAGATTTGGATTTTAATACTGGTCCATTAAAAGCGCCGTTTTCGCAGCTTTTTCTGGCGATTGGTTATGAACAGTTTGTTTCGTTTGTGCCTATCATAAAATTTCGAATACAATCCATATCTCTTGACATGGAAGCAATACGATAGCAGTTTTTGATCCAAAGCTGTCGAGAGGGCCCTCATTTTCCGCATGAAGATCTTACAACTTAACCCGCCGCCATAGCTGTGGAAAGGTGCGGAAACGCGTCAGCATTTCGAGGTGGGCGAAGCCCACGCCTTTTCCACAGCTTGTCTGGCGTGCGAACTCCACCGGCGTGAGGTAGTTCAAACTGTTGTGTGGACGTCTCTTGTTGTCGTCATGTCGCCAGAGCGCGATCTTTCGTCTGGCGTCAAACAGGTTTTGGAACCAACTGACTCGCAAACACTCTTCGCGCAGCTTTCCGCGAAGGCCCTCCACGTGCGCGTAAAGTACGGGATATTCTCTCCTCCATCGAACCTGCAATCGATCGTTCCGCGCGTTATTGCTTCTCCTCTGCGACGGCCGCGTGGGTCTGGATGCAGTAATACGGTGTCGTTTCGAGCGGGTCAGGGAAGAACCATGCGTCGCCGCTCGAACCCACGACTTCAAAATAGTAGAGCAGATCCCAGTCCGGCGAAATATCGGAACCAGGAATGATGAATGTGCCATCCCCAGCCGGATTCTCTATCACTTTGAAGTCCGCGTATTGGTTCAAAGGCCGATAGTACAACCGGACTGCACGAATCCCCGCGCCCGCCGGAATGTTGACGGACAATATCAACGGCTTCCCCGCCTCGGCACTCGCAGGCGTGTGATGAGTGATCGCGACGTGGTCCTGATGCGGCTGCGGCGCGGGCGGGCGCGCGACCGCGGGAGCTGCATCGGTCCGCTTGATCACCAATCCACTCACCATCCAGTTCCCATTCGGAAAGGGAACAACAAGCCCATGGCCTTGGCTCTGGATCTGCAGATGTGTGATTGTGCGGTCCGGATGAAGGACAGCAACGTCATAATCTCCCGCTGGCGCGTCGACCCGGAAATACTGCGTCCCTTCCCCGCGGATAGAGTCGCCATAGAGGACATTGTGCGGAAGGTGCGTCGGCGCGACAGCGACGGAGAGCATCTCCAGGTAAGGAGCTGGAGGTATGGCCACGGCCTGTCGGGGCCCCTTCGTCACCCAGCCGAAGCCCTTCGCCGCATCGTACTCGCTGTCCGGATTGACAGCAGTGAAACGCGGTTCCACATTATTTTCGCGATCGTACTGCATATATCGCTCCGGCGACGTGGCCCCCGGATCCAGAGGACTGACCGCGCCTCCAAAATCAAAACCAAAATCGAATCGCCCAAATTGATCGAAGATCTCCTTCCGCTCACGCACTGCATCAAGATCGTATTTCACGTACGGCAGCTTGTCTTTCCAGGAACCGAAGTCGTCAGGTCCGAAGCTCATGTGCGCCGGGTAAACGCCGTCAGTCAGCTTTACCAGCGATTCCCAAATCCCCAATGCGCGCTCGAGTTGGTTCCGCGCAGCGGTCAGCGAGCCCTCATCGGCGGTCCGATAGAAGTACTGCAGGTCATAGGCGGCCAGCATCTTGCGCGCATGATACCGGGCCAGGTGCGACAGGACCGAGAAGTCCATTTCAGAGGATGCCCACTCCTTATTCCCCGGTCTCATCTTTTCACCCGCTCGCTGGACCGCAGCCTCGATACCAGAGGCGATGGAGTCCAGCAGCGCGGAGGTTTGTGCTGGTGTCTGCTTGGCGGACACCGTGCCGTCCAGGCGGTTCTGCACGGCTTCCGGTATCGAAGCGATATAGCGAAAATCCGTCGGATAGACGTGGATGTAATCGTCAATGACTCCGCCGGGATTGGTCTCGACCCAGATGTAGTAATTGAAGTCAGCTAGATGCGCCGCAACAATTTCCGGCGTCACGAGGCTGGCTTGCTCGTAGGCTTGCATCACATCGGGCGCGGCATCCCCGAAGTGCTTCTTCATTTCATCGAGCCATACGCTACTGGGGGTCTTCGGGTCATAGCTCAGGCGGCCCCACAGCATATAGAAGAGCCAGTAGCGTTGAAATTCCCACTTCCAGAAGATCCGCTGGGTCTGCGAGGCAGTAAAGATACCCCATTTCCCCGGCCGGTTTCCAAAACCTTTGGTGGCCAGGGGAGCGTCGATCTCAAAGCCTTCAGCTCCTCCCAATCCGAATGTCGAAACTGCGCGGCGCACGTACTCAGGATTGCCCCACAGGAGCAGGCGCGGGTTGCCGCTTCCCCAAAGCTCCCAGTAGAACGGATACCGCATCGGCTTACGCAAAAAGTCTTCATAACTGTAGTAATGCCACGTCGAGGGAGGCTGGTAAGGCCTGCCCAGAAACTCTCCCCAATATTTTGCCGACATGCGCACGCTAATCCCAGATTTCAAGGCCGCGTCCAGCAAGCCAGGCGCAAGGATCCATCCACGCAAGTCCAGAATGACCGGGTGGCCGGCATCGCGAATCGCTGAGAAAAAGTAGTTGCCGTAGAAGTCGAGCTGCTGCTTGCTGGGAATGCCCGATTCGGAATTCGTTCGGATCTGTACGCTTCGAATCGCCGGGCAAAGCTGGAGGACCTTCTTCAGCGCGGCCTGCGTATAGGGACCCACATTCTGCTCGGTAACCCCTTTCACCGTCGGAATCTGGGTCGGCCATACATTCTGCTCCCAGATTCCGAGCGTAAAATCTACTCCATGCCTGGCTGCGGACTCGGAGATGTACTGCAGCATCTCCAGATTCCGCCGACGCTGCGTCGGCGGAATTGGTGCTTGAATCTCCGGAAACTCTGGAACATTCACCCAGAACGGGTATGGCGGGACGAGGTAGTTGTTTTGTGAGCCGAAGACGAGGTTGAAGCGGTTCAGGTGGTCATATGCGAGCATGCGAAAGTATTCGTCCCAATACTCATGCGAGTAGTACCAATCCGCTTCAAGGTCCTGATTGCTTATGAAAGATCGGATCCCTCGCATCTTGACGCGCGCGGAATCGTTTGTGGCAGATAGCTTGCCCTCGGCGCGAATCTGTTCGGCGGCCGCAAGCAGCCCATACATCATGCCGCGCTCGTCACTCGCTGTGATGCGTGCCGGTTTCCCCGGCTGAATTGAGTAGGATTCGGCCGGGCCGGAGACGATCTCCGTGGAGATGCCGAATGGCTTCATATGGCGCTCTGCAAACGAACGCATCAGCTCTGATTTCCCGAAGGCTACCGGGCCTTCCGGGGATGTGGCGCCATGCGCGCCAAGGGCACAGACGAGCATCGGCACGGCGAATTGTACCCATCTTCCGAGTCGGCGCAAAAAATCTCCCCTTCGCATATAACTTTGCCCTCCTAGAACGTTATCTTTCGTTTCAGATTGCGCTTTTATGAATAGATGCTAAACTTGGGAAACAATCGTAACATAAAGTCTAATCCAAAGATATCGGGATTGTGAGCACTCCACGCTTATTATGGATTGCAAATGCAGTTGAAGCAGAGTTTCTGCCTAATCGATACGATCACCGAACCAAGATGTAGCCGTTCTAGTACACCACGGAAGAGACGATCGTCTGGCACCCCGCCGCACAGGAGAGCCTATTAATCAGATTTTTCATTGGGCATTAAAGAGCGCCGAAGGGCACCCTGAATTGCACAGTACAGCATAATAATTCCGTCCTGATTAGCATATCGAGTTTCTGCGATTCGGCGATTGGGTACTCTCACGAACTACATAATTTTTGAGATTCTAAAGCTACGAGATATTATGTTTATGATCTTCTAGGAGGCGCTGCGATGTTTCTATTCAGCAGTCGAAAGATTTGGGCGCAATGGCTCGTGATCGTGCTCATTATATGCAAAGCGGCAGCCCTGATCCCACAAACGCGGTCGCCAATCACAGAAAAGATCGAGTGGACATGGTCTGACAAGCCAGAAACACCCGATGCCGCTCTGCCCAATGTTCTTTTAGAAGGTGACTCGATTGCTAGGGGATATTTCCAGGCCGTTGCCGACGACTTGAAAGGCATAGCGAACGTATATCTGTTCGCAACCTCGGCAGCCGACGACGCTCGCCTCCCCACTCAGTTGCGCGACTATTTCGCTACTATTGGCGTAAACTTCGCTGTGGTTCACTTCAACAACGGCATGCATGGATGGGGATATTCCGAATCAGAATACGCGATGGGATTATCTCCGATGATCGACGCAATAAGGGCTGGCGCACCGCAGGCGAAACTGATTTGGGCAACTACAACACCGGTACGAAAAGATTCAATGAAGGAAGGACCTACTGATACACGGATACAAAAGCGCAATGCATTCGCGGTAGCCGTAATGAAACGCGAGCACATTCCGATTGATGACTTGTATCATCTTATGCTGCCCTACGCGAATTCGCACACGGACGATATCCACTTCAACAGTGAAGGTGAAAAGATTCAGGCGGAGCAGGTTTCCGCACTGATTCGTAAAGCGCTGACCAAATGAAGATCATTGACGAGAGTATTCGGCTTAGCATCCTCATTGTCACCTGAATATGGAGTCAGCTCAACACATTCGCCTTTGCAAGGACGATTCACTGAGACACGCTCTTACGACATACTTTGGCGGATCGGTTAAGCAGATACTCAGGGATATCCAACTACGACTCAGGATGCAATCGGCGCGCCCTTCCTCGCCTGCGCGCACGCGCAGATCGGGTCTTGTTTCCGATTAACATAGTTTGAATATCCATCACATTCGTGTTTGTAGGTCCCGTCTGGATCAAATCGCCAAGAGAGACGAAATAGTTGTACGAGTCATTCCCTTCAAGATTTGCGAGCGCTTGGCGGCGCAAGATGGATACATAGATGGGTACGCTCACCGAGTTCTATTGTGCCAACCACCCTCCGTCTATGGGAATCGACGCTCCAGTAATATTACGCGCACCTTCTGCACAGAGACTGAGAGCGAGAAAGCCGACTTCCTCGACTGTTGTGAAAGTGCCAGATGGCTGTTTTTCGAGCAAAAGCCTGCGGGTAGCTTCTGCGTGCGCGATTCCTTCCGCTTTGGCCTTCGCATCGATTTGCGCTTCAACCAACGGCGTCAATACCCAACCTGGACAGATCGCGTTGCAAGTGATACCGGATCCGGCCGTCTCGAGCGCTACTACTTTTGTCAATCCAACAAGTCCGTGCTTAGCTGACACGTAAGCCGCTTTCCCTTCAGACGCGACTAGTCCGTGAGTAGAAGCAATGTTGATGATTCGGCCCCATCCGGCTCGCCGCATTCCTGGCAGTGCTTTACTGATCGTATGAAACGCCGCGGTAAGATTCACGGCCAGAATACAATCCCACCGATCGGCCGGAAATGTATCGACTGGTGCGACATGCTGGATGGCGGCATTGTTTACAAGAATATCGCATCCTCCCAGCCGCCTTTCGGCATCTTCAATAAGATCGATACACTGGGCTCGCTGCGACAAATCGGCCCCGTTGTAGAGAACATCAACCCCAAACGACCGGATTAACTCAGAACGCTGATTCTCGATTGCCTCCGTTTCGCCGAAGCCATTCAGCATAATGGAGCAACCGTGTTCTGCCATCGCCCTGGCGATTCCCTTTCCAATCCCGCTTGTTGACCCGGTGATAACAGCAACTCGCCCTTTGAGCATTGATTTTCTTTGGCCTCCTAAACTGCCGGTGCGGATCGTCCAGCTATCAATGTGGTTCTCATAGCTGCCTTCCCGGTCGTAAATCATGGAGCCTCAATTGTATTGAAAGTGGCTTCCGCCTGGCTGAGCAAGTTCGTTCCTGTCGGCAATCGTATCAAAGGGCTCCGGAACCGTGTAGAGCCCTGAAACCCCGCTCCCTGCCCGCACGAACTTTTCAGTTACCTTGCGGAACCAGAACCATTTCCAGTTTCCATCGATCACCAACTGGTAGACAAGCTTCTTCTCTCAAATATAGCTGCTATAGCTGCCGATGGGCCGTCAGGCACCAGGCCCTTGGGCGCAGTGGTGCGACCGCGAATCATATGCTGGTCCGATCCGCAAATATTCGGAAACAACTTTTAAGAATTACGCCATGCCCAATCCTCTGGGCACTTCGTGATACTGCTCACCGATCCGACGCTGCGTTAACAACGCCGATCGCCCTCCGGTTTCCTTATCGATTCGGGTTACTTAAAACTGCCATGAAATGAAGCGTTGCAACTGACGTTGTGCCATCCAGTCGCAGATAGACGTGAGATCGGCAACTGGTTGGCCAGTGAAAGGAAGAGTATGTAGATAAGGCGGAGGGCCGAATTCGGGGGTAAGGGTTATGATGTTCGTGCCTACCCGTTTTTGGGCGGACCAGATTGCATCCCACCATTGCTCATGGGCCTGCAAATGACTTTGCCATTCCGGAGCGCGCGGGTCAGGTACTTGCGGACCCTCTTCATAGCCGACTCGGGCATGGATGTGATAGCAATGGGGGTAAATCATCGAGAGGAGCGCCTCGGCATCGGCCAGCAGCCGTTCAGTAACGCATACCCAATGGCTGAAATCAGCGGTGAGCTTTACGCTTGGCATTCGTTCTATGAGCCGATATGTGTTCCAGGGATTACCGAAATAACGAGAACGATGCGTTTCATGATAGCATCGGACGCCAAACTTCGTCTCCAGCTCACCGACAGCACCATAAAAGTCTTCTGCTTCGTTCAGCGTCCAGGCATCGGAACCCGAGTGAGCATTAAAAAAGAGCGGCTCTGCGTCAAGACATTCCTCGATCTGTTCCTGGAGGGAGTGCAGATGAGCAATGACAGTTCCGCCCCCCTCAAACATATTGCTGTATATCTGCGGTATCCATTGAAAACCTTCAGATCTCAGAAGACGTTTCAATTCTCTCGCGTCAGGTATGGTTCTTGGCGAAGATTCGATCCCCTCGTAGCCCACCTCACGCCAACGTTCGAGGTGAGCCCCGAACCCGTGCGAGAGATCGACACCCCAGAGATGACGTACGAGCAGAAGTTTCATTTCGGCGGCGCTTTCCTCCTTGTAGCTAAGCAATTATCCAATTAGTGATCTTTTCGGATCATACGTGTGAGTGTGCTCTGATTCTCAATCCACATCATGCCTCGGATGACAAGACTTATGCCCCACATGAACATTTCCGGGCAATGGTATGGAATCTGGGTCTCTGAAGGCTGAACCAACACGTGATGTATCTTGTTTTAGAACTCGTCATATGCAATCTGCTGCTGCGGGACACCGACACCTGTCAGCATCCTGTTGCAGGCTTTGATCATCATCGGAGGTCCGCACAGGTAGTACTCCGCTGCTGCAGGATTCGAATGATTCTGCAGATATGCTTCGAACACAACCTCGTGGATGAAACCGATGTGCCCAGTCCAACTGTCTTCCTCAAGCGGCGATGACAACGCCAGGTGGAAAGAGAAGTTGGGATGTGCGGTCTCTAGATTGCGAAAATACTCTTCATAAAAGATCTCCTGACGTGATCGGGCACCATACCAGTAGCTAATTTTGCGAACAGTTTTTTCTGTTTCAAGCAGGTGCGATAAATGGGCACGCAATGGGGCCATGCCAGCACCGCCTCCGATGTATATCATTTCGCGTTGTGTAGGCTTTATGTGAAAGTCTCCAAACGGCCCGATCCCTGTCACGATATCTCCAGGTTTCAGGCTGAAGATGTAACTCGATCCGGCGCCGGGTAAGCAGTCCTGTCCTGGTGGAGGGGTCGCGATGCGCACATTGAAACGTAGTTGTCGCTCAGTCTGCGGGTTACTGGCCAGCGAATAGTTATTACGTCGGCCAGCCTGCGGATTATGCGCAATCAGATCGAAGATGTGCTGACGCTCCCAAACTGATGCAAATCTTTCTGGAATGTCGAAGTCGCGGAATTTGATCGCTTCATAGGCTGGGATGTCGATTTGCAAATAGTCACCCGGCGCGAATGTCACTGAATCCTTGGGGTCCTCAGGTTCCAGCACCAATTCCTTGATAAACGTGGCCACGCTGCGATTGCTTATCACCCGGAAACTATAGGTGGTATGAGCTTTTGCTTCAACACCACCTGCATGCATCACGTCAATCCAGATGTGTCCGTTACGTTCCACGACTGGATATGTTGCAAGGCCACGGCAGATTGGGGCGCGTGCCGGCGAGCCGTCAACCAGATTAAAGCGGCCATTGTGCTTTGGGCATTCGATCATCCCATCTTTAACGAGCCCATCAGCCAAATGTGTATTCCCGTGCGTGCACAGGCCGTCCGTCGCGAATAGCTTTCCGTCCTCATCGCGATAAAGTGCATAAGTTTTGCGCTCATGGTCGAAACGGACAGCGTCGGCCCTCCGCAAATCGGCAGCCATACATACTTGAACTAAACCTTCCGCATTCGGCGGAGCTGCCGAGGCAAAGCACGCTTCACGTGCACGCGGCTTCGGATTCGGCAACCGACGCTTTATGTGATAGGCAGGGTCCTTCATCTGCTTTAAAAGGGCCGGAAGTACTTCGCACCACGCATTGAGAATGCTCGGATATGGTTTTGGGCAATCTTCCTTCACTATCTCGTGCAACTGCGGTAGCGCATGATATGGCACCAATGGGAACATGTGGTGTTCGAGATGATAATTCATGTTCCAATAGAGATACCGGTGGATAAAATTCATATAGACTGTTCGGCAGTTCAAGCGGTGGTCAAGCACATTCTCGGCCAGTCCAGCATGCTGCGTGTATCCGTAAATCGGGATCAACCAGCTGCCGAAGAGATTCGACAGGCCAACGAGCATCAGCGGCAGAATGCTGTGCTCGTAAACTGAAAACACAATCACGACTAAGTAGGCCAGTGCATAAATTCGCGCCGTCCAGTAAATCCGCTCGAACTGGCTCTCGGGGATGAACGTCCTCTCCTCTGCCGTCATTCGCCCGAAGCAATGCAACAACACTGTCTTGAAGTATGACCGGTAACTCTGCAAATTGAAAAATGGCTGAAGTATACCCCACCATGTGGGTGGACGTGGTACTGCAATCTCCGGATCTCTACCCACAATAATCGTGTCGCTGTGATGTCGATTGTGGCTCCAACGCCAAACCGTGGATTCGCGCATCACCATAAATGACGCAATTTCATAGAGCATAGTATTCATCCAGTCGGTTTTGAATGCTGTGCCATGCCCGCTTTCGTGCCAGCGCGAATCACTTGTCGAAGCATACAGAACCGAATAGATCATATACGGCAGAATGGCCCACCACGAACCCCACAAATGACACGTAGCCCAGCCTGTTCCGATAATTAGCGCAAACCAGAGGACTGTATCGCGAATCGCAGGGCCGTCGCGGCGCACTAATAGTTCGCGCATCTTCGCTCTGGGCACTGGGCATTGGTACCAATCAGCTTCGGCCAGTCCTTTCTCAATGGCCAGCTTGGCATTCACGCCAGTCAAGCTGTAATCGGGTCGGGGAAGTGTCGTGTCGAGGGTTGCTGAACTGTGACTCATCGCTGAATTTTTCCGAATATCTCCGCTGATGAAAATCGAGGCCTGCAGAAAGAAACGCGCCGAAAGTGATACACAAACCTGCTATATGTCATATGATTGGCAGGACTAAAACACGTGTTCTCAGCACCTCATCACCGATCTGGATATCAACAATACTCCTGGAAAATTCTGCTGGCCATGACCTAAAAGCCAAAATACCTGTCTGTGATGAATCTTCTACCTATGTGGGGAGCAGCGCTGGGAGGATCAGGGCGGAGTTGATCGAACGGCTGGCTAATATGGCATATGGAACTAACGGGGATGCAAAAAGTAATGAATAAGCCCTATGAAGCTGCTAGAATTCCTGTCCGTAATGAATCTGGTCAGCAAATTGAGGTTATATTAGGTGTGCCTGAGAGACGCAAAACCGAAAAGCTTAAGAACGTCCTGCGCGAGAATTTGAAGTCGAAGAGAGGCGCGACCGAAATCGGCGATGTCTTATATGGACCGGGAGGCACCTGCGGACCGCGGATTCAACACGACTATCAACTTGTAGTGATTCACGAAGGAAGCCTTAACCTCCTGCTCGATGGCAAACCAATCCGTGTTGCTCCGAATCACGGAATTCTCCTTTGCCCTGGACACCGCGAGCACTTCTTTTTTTCCACCTGCAGCGAAACCCGCCACAGCTGGTGTGCGATTGAGCCTAAGGCAGTGCCGATGCAACTGAGGAGCAAACTGAAATCTTACCTTGGCCCCATTCCGTTCGCAGGCCGGATGCTCAGCCTTCTGGAAATGGGCAAGAGAGAGCTGCTCACTACTCTCCCTCCGGCTGCACTCTATGAGGGCTTTTACCTGGGCATCGCGCTTGCCACAATTTGCGATTTCGCAATCGCAGCCCAAAGTGGTGTCTCTAACACGGCATCAGAATCGGTTCTTGCAAAAATGATGGAATACATCTCAAAGAACTATGCAGAGCGCCTTTCTTTACAGGATGTTGCCCGCGCCGCGGGGGTCTCGCGTCAACACCTTCTCAAGGCGTGCCGCAGTGAAGGTAAACCAACTCCGATGACCCAACTCTACTCGGTCCGCCTGGAAGTTGCTACTGACCTATTGCGACAAACGGGCCTTTCAATCGAAACAATCGCCGGCAAATGTGGGTTCGTGAGCGCCTTCCATTTCTCACGCCGATTCAAAGAGGCCTTTGGACTCAGCCCGATTCGCTGGAGGAAGGAATGCTGGCAGACGTCCGAGGCCGCCGCTGCACACCTCACCATGTCCCGATGAAACCGCGTACCCTTCGGGAAAGCTAAGCTCTGGGCGCACGCACTCACTCTATCTGTTGATGTCATCCAGAGCCGAACGTGGAGGCAAACCTGATGCCATCCTGGAGCGAGGAAGCTCGTAGTCCGGAAGTCACCTGCGCAAAGCGAGGCTCTTCGCAGGACTTTGAAAGAAGGAAATCAATACTTTAACTCATAACCCCTGATAATTCACGACTTTACAGGAAAAAGGAACAGTAACTATAGCATTTTCAATAAATTACAAAAACACCGAACCGGGTGCTCTTAATCCAGGAATCAGGATTTTACAGGACGCAAGCGTCTAACTTAAACATCTTCTATACTTTACAGACTTTACGGAAAGGGTCCGATGGCGCACATCAACAGCTTTATCCGAATCCCGCTGCTTGCTATCCGTCAGCGTATCCGCCCGCTCAAACGCATCGGCGTGCTCGACGAAGACCGCCTCCAGATGCGCGTCTGGCCCAATGACATTGACTTCAACTTCCATCTGAATAATTCGCGCTATCTCACCTGCATGGATTACGGCCGCATCCACATGATGGCTGCCAATGGTATCCTCGACCTCGCCATCCGCGGCCGCTGGATTCCCCTCGTCGGTTCTGTGGACATCACTTATCGCCGCTCGCTCGACCTCTGGACAAAGTTCGAACTTCGCTCCCGCACCCTCGGATGGGACGAAAAATGGATCTACATGGAGCAGAGTTTCTACTCCAAAGCGGGCCTCGCCGCCATCGCACTGGTGAAAGGCCTCTTCCGCAATCGGGAGGGAAACATCCCTCCGCAAACGGTGGTAGAAATGGTCTCTCCCGGCACCGTCTCACCGCCACTACCCGCCGAGTTCGAGCAATGGAACAAGGCCATCCGCAGGAGACTTGCTACCGAATGACCTGGAGCGACAGCCGGAACAGCTCATCGAAGTTCTCACCCGCTGCCTTGTTCTTCCTCACAGCTGTCTCAATGGCCTTTTGCGCCGCTGCACGCTGGTAACCAAGATTCAGCAACGCCGACAAAACATCGTCCGCCGCTGGTGCCGAATGAACAGCAGCAACCGGAGTCACAGTCATGTCTTCGAGCTTGTCTTTCAGTTCAACCACCAGCCGCTCGGCCAGCTTCTTGCCCACACCCGGAATGCGCGTCAGCGTTGCATGGTCCTGTCCGCGGATCGCCGCGACTGTGCGCTCCGGGTTCAGTCCGCTCAGGATCGTGACCGCTAACTTCGGTCCCACGCCGGAAACCGTAATCAGCCGCTCAAATAGCCGCTTTTCGTCCAATTCCAGAAAGCCGAAGAGCGCTAGAATGTCTTCGCGCACCTGCGTATAAATGTGCAGGGAAACCTCCGCGCCCTCCTGAGGCAGCGCAGTAAATGTTGGAATGCTGATGATGACTTCGTAGCCCACTCCTCCGGCCTCAAGGATGATCCGGCCCGGAGTTTTCAGAAAAAGACGTCCCCGCAGATGCGCAATCATGCCGCGATTGTAATGGAATCAGGCGTGGTTAAGCGCAATCTGGTAGCTCTCATAAACACTCTCAAAGACTGAATCCCACGAGGCGCCCAACGCGTCTTCCCGGGCGGCTTCGCGCATCCGTTGGTGGAGCGGCGCATCCTGCATGAGGCGCAGAATGGTTGCAGAAAAGGCATCGTCCGAGGCAACAAACCCGGTCACGCCTTCTTTAATGATGTAACGCGGCCCTCCATCGGGAGTCACCACCGCGGGCACTCCGGAAGCCAGCGCTTCCAGCACAACATTACCAAACGTGTCCGTATGCGAGGGGAAAACGAATACGTCCATGTTCGCATAGGCTCGGGCCAGCGCCTCGCCCTGCAGCACACCGGTAAATTCAGCATTCAGCAAATGCTGCCGCAGCCAGGCTTCTTCCGCGCCATGTCCCACAATCAAGAAACGAAACTTCGTTACGCCTGCTGCCAGAAGCTGTTCGCGGATCTGCGCCAGCAGCGCGACATTCTTTTCAACCGACAGGCGTCCCACGAACCCGAGCACAAAGTCCTCGTCATTCGAGGAGCGTCCACGCCGCACCGGAGAGAACAGTTCTGTATCAATCCCGCGCGGCATCAGCTTGCATGGGCGTCCCGTCGCCTCTTCCAGCAACTCGCACAACTGCGGATTGGGCGCAAACAACACGCGCGCAATCGAATAAAACCTTGCGCTCAGGTAAAAGCTTGCGTCTTCAATCGCTGCAGAAGCCCTGGGTTTCGCGCCGTCGGCCAGCCGATCCAGAAACCACGCCGCGCGCCTTGCTGCATATTCATGCACATTGGTGTGCCATGCGGCAGCCATCGGTAAATGGTAGTGGTTCGCCAGCAGCACGCCCATAAATCCCAAGTCGCTCGGCCCGGTAATGTGAACAATGTCAGGCCGGAACTCGCGCAGCACGCGCGCCACCAGCGGCAGATGCCGGAAAAATCCTGTATCAAACCGCAGGTCTTTCTCCAGCTCAAAGGAAAGCGGCCCACGCGGAAGTTCCAGCGTAGTCAGTTGGCCTTCCGTCAGCAGTCGCGGCAAGCGGCTTCCCGCGCGTACACACAGAAACGGCAGATTGCGCCGGCGAGTGAAAGCCTCAAAGTGGCGACTGGTGTGGGCCACACCGTTGACTTCGTGGAACGAATCCGGAAAGTACGCCACGCGCATACATTACGGAGTGTATACGCTCAAGCCAGCTCGTATAGTTCAAAGTCGAGATTGTAGGCCAAAGGCAAGGTGCTCAGCTTTTCCAGCGCTTCATCTTTTGACGAGGCGCGCACTCGCAAAAATCCACGCCACGCCTCTGCGCCAGATGCAGAGAATGCATCCTCGAGAACAAAGCCTTCCCTGCGCAGCTCCGCCAGACGCGCCTTTTCCTGAGGAATCTTTTCCAGATACGCCGCATCCGGTTCCTGCTTTCTGCGGACCACTACCTGAAAGCGCTTCTTTGTGTCCGGGCCAAACTGCGGAAAGTCTGCCAGGGGAGCCAGCCGCACGGGCGCCTCGCTCGCGATATGTTTCAGGCGCGCCTTAAGCTGCTCCAGGTACTCCGCGCGTTCCTGATCAGAGATGCGGGCCACGCTCCACGTCACAAACGGGTCCAGCGGCTGAAACCCATTGAACCAGAAAACACCATGATAGATGGGAGCAAGGATCGTGCTGAGCGATGGATGCACACCCTTTCCTGAATATCCCGCAGGGCCGCCGCCTGTTGTGATTAACACCATTGCGCGGGCCTTGCGCCTCGAACCAAGACCATTTTCATAGAGCTTTTCCCCGCCATACACGCGCCCCATCGGGAACACGCGGTCCACCCAGCCCTTCAGCACGCCGGGCATTCCGAACCACCACAGCGGAAACGAGAAGATCAACAGATCCGCCGCTTCCACTTTGCGTATCTCAGCTTCAATTTCCGGCGCAAAGCCGTTGTGCTCCGTCGCGTGGAGCTCTTCCTGCTGCTGCTTGAAGAAATCCGGGTCCTTGATCGTAGTGAAATTCTTTCTTCCTGAAACCGGATCAAAGCCCATCGCATACAGGTCAGAAAACGAAACATTGTGGCCCTGTTGCGCGAGCGTTTCAGCGGCCGTTCGCGCCATCGCAGACGAAAAACTCTGTTGCTCCGGGTGAGCATGTACGATCAGAACGTTCATAGTAGAAGTTTTTCTCCGGCTGATTGGATGTAGCTGCCGTCCGTTCGATTCAGATCGAATCATTGATCAGGCGATTTCCATCGAGGCCCATTCCGCATACTTCTTCAGTTTTTCTGTAAGGATCGGCTCAATGTACCTGCGGTCTTCTGCTTTCAGATTGGCGCTGAAGCTTAAGGCGCGTTTCAGCAGTTCGCAGGCAGCGTGCTCGGCCTCGCGGTTTGCGGCGGTTTCTGCAGCGAGCTGAAGTTCTTCAATGGCTTCCTTCCAACATCCGGCGGCCTCATAGTGGCGGGCCAGTTCTGACGCGATACTGGCTTCCGTCCCGGCGAACATGATCTTCAGGCGTTCCGCCACACGGCGATGGCGCTCTGCTCTGCGCGCAGCTGGCTGGCGCGAGTAGAGCGCCTCCCGAAAGAGTCCGTGCGCAAAGACATAAAACGTGGAACGGGTGCCATCGGGCAACTCGTCCTGCCCTGCCGGATTAATCAGCCGCGTCCGGCGGGCCAGAGCAGCATATTCATCTTCCACGTCCGGCACTCCGGTCTTCAGCGCCGCCGCAGCGGCCCACGCCGGAAAGATGGAGCCGACAATGCTTCCCGCCTCGAGCAAACGGCGGTCGGCCTCAGAGAGCCGCTCCAGTTGCAGGTCAATCATTCCAAGCAGCCCATGCGGAATCCCAAGCTCAATCTCAGCCAGAGGTACGGAGAGTTGCCACGCGCCCTCTTTTTTCACTAAAAATCGCTGGTTCTGGAGATGCTCCAGCGTCGCAGCCATAAACAACGGATTGCCTTCCGAGTGCTGATGGACGAAGCTGGACAGTCCCGCTGGTAACGTAGGGGACTCAAGCTGGCGCGTCAGATAATCGGCCACCGCATCCCGATGCAGGGGGCCCAGCGGAATGACGCAACACAAACGATGGGTCGAGAGGTCTTCCTTCAGTCCCTTCAGCGGATGCTGGCCGTCCATTTCTCCGGGGCGGCAGCTCGCCAGGACCATCAGTTTTGCGTTGGCGCGCCTGCGTGCAAGCGCCGAGATAAAGTCCAGGGTGGAAGTGTCTGCCCAGTGCAGATCTTCAAAGACCAGCAAAAGAGGTTCATCATGCGTAATGGCTTCTACAGCCTCACACAGCTCACCCACTGTGGTGAGTTTTACCCCGGCTTCGGTTTTCTTCCCGAACCAGGAGGGAAGCCATCTGGCCAGTAGCTGGCTGGTCTTCTCGAAAGCGAGCAGTTGTCCCAGCGCCTCGCGCACAGGATAAAACGCTTCTTTGCCCCCAAATCCTTCCACCGCCTGACCGCGAGCAATGCGTAACTTGCCGCTGCCGCCCGCTCGCTGGCAAAAGGCATCTACCAACGCGGTCTTTCCAGTCCCTGCATCTCCTGAGAGGAAAACCAGCTGCCTCTGGCCGCGAATGGCCCGTTCCAGGTCTCCCTCCAGCTTCGCAATTTCAGTCTGCCGACCCACAATGCAGAGCTCCGGCTCAGGGCCAGCCACAGCGGCATCGTGTATCTCGTCCACTTTGCAGACAAAGCGATAGCCGCGTTTGGGAACGGTAAGAATGTACTGCGGCTCGTCGGGATCGTCGCCAAGAACTTTGCGCAACTCGAGGATGTACGTCCGCAGGACCTGCGGCTGGACATAGGTCTCCGGCCACAGAGCATCCAGCAGCTCGTCATGCGTCACCAGCCGCTGCGAATTTTCCACCAGATAACGCAGAACAGCAAACGGCTTCGGCGCCAGCGGCACCTGTTTGCCGTCGCACCACAGCAATTCGTTCTGCGTATCTATCCGGAAGCAACCAAACTGCTTCATAGGAAAATTTTTCAGCTACCTTTGTCTGCTAGACTTATGTTCGTAGTAACTGTTAGCAACCAGGCTGCCAGCCAGAAGCTATGACAGCAGATGATTCTATGCGGTTTAGAAGTGCCAGCAGCATTCAGGCCTGGTTTTCGTGTCCATAACCGGACACATGCTGTCCACTTCCGGACAAAAAACTACAGGTTGACCATCTGCATTCCAGCCTGAGGGTAGCGTTCTCCCGCTGCCGCTCCTCGAGGTGCAATCACATCCAGCGCCGCCAGGTCATCTTCCGTCAGTTTGATTTCCACTGCGGCCACATTCTCCTCCAGATACGTGCGCCTCTTGGTTCCCGGAATGGGCACAATGTCATCGCCCTGCGCCAGAACCCAGGCCAGCGCAAGCTGAGAAGCTTTTACCCTTTTCTTGTCGGCAAGCTCCTTAATTTTCGACACCAGATCGAGGTTCTTCCGGAAGTTCTCTCCCTGAAAACGCGGAGACGAGTTCCGCCAGTCATCCGGCGCAAGATCACTCGGCTTGCGAATCTGTCCTGTCAGAAAACCCCTTCCCAGAGGAGAATACGCAACAAACCCTATCCCCAGTTCCCGGACCGTTGGAAGGACCCCATCATCCTCATGGTCCCGGCTCCACAACGAATATTCACTCTGCACAGCCGTGATGGGATGAACAGCATGTGCCCGCCGGATGGTCTTCGCCCCTGCTTCAGAAAGGCCCAGATAGCGCACCTTGCCTTGCTTTACCAGTTCGGCCATCGCGCCCACGGTTTCCTCTATCGGAGTATTGGGGTCAACGCGGTGTTGATAATAGAGGTCAATCATCTCAATGCCGAGCCGCTTCAGGCTGGCGTCGCATGCTGCGCGAACATACTCTGGCCGGCCGTTCACACTGCGGCTCCCGTCCTCATTCCGCACAATCCCGAACTTCGTCGCAATCATGACCTTGTCGCGATGCGGCTTCAACACGCGGCCCACCAGCTCTTCATTGGTATGAGGTCCATAGATGTCCGCCGTATCAAAAAGGGTGATGCCCAGCTCGAGTCCACGATGAATCGTAGCTACCGATTCCTGCTCATCGCGTTCGCCATAGAAATCCGACATCCCCATGCACCCTAGTCCCAGACTGGAGACGGTGGGTCCTTGCTGTCCTAATCTGCGCTTCTGCATCTGGTCCTCTCCTATGAAGTATCAGATTCGCCGGACCGCCCAGAGATGCGGACAGATGAACAGTTTCGTCTGCATGGCAGGTCATGCCTTTTTCTCTGCGAACAGAAGGCAAGTCGCTGGCACGGGATTTTTACCAGCAGAATGAGTGAGACGTGGATGAAAGTCCAGCCCTTTGCCGTCACTTTCCCACAACATTCACTGCCACCGGCGCCTTCTTCGGCGGATAGCAGGAGTTCGCATCGCACGCCTGATAACGCAGCGTACCCTGGAGCAGGTGCTCTCCTGCTTGGGCCACGACATGCGCCCGCAGCACAAATTCACCGGTATAGACGCTCAGCTTATCGCTGGGGCTAAAAGCGGGTGAGTAGTCCGTTCCCGGAGGAAAATCCACTGCCTCTATCTTCAGTCCTGCCGGTTCCTCCACCATGAGCTGCGTGGGAATCAGGCTCTTTTCCTGTGGAGTGTGCGAGTTGATGTGAAGGCCGTTGTTTACGCGAAAATGCATCTCAATCGTTGATGGCCTTCGGGCCGGGACTGTCACCTGTTCGGGAAGAAGGAACTGCACCTGCTGCGTCGTTTTGGGCTGGGCATTAGATTGCCATGCCAGCTTCTGAGCAAACATGCAGGAGGAAGCAGTCAGCAGGCCGGCAACAAGAATTCTGCGCACGTTACGCTCCTTGCCCTGCGAGTGCCTTCTTAATATCAGCCTCAAGCTCATCGCGGTCATGCAGCCCTACGGTCGCAGCGACAATTTTTCCGGTCCGGTCTACAAAGAACGAAGTAGGCAGTGCATCCACTCCGCCATACTGCTTTGAAATCGAATCACCATCAATCAGCACAGGATAATCAATGTGCATGTTGACGGCGTATTTTGCGATTTCCGCCTTGTCTTCGGCGTTCTTTTTCTTGTCGTCCTTGTCCAGGTCGTCCGTCGAGATGCCCAGAATCTCAAATCCCTGAGGAGCGTACTGCTGCCGCAACTGAATCAGCCACGGAGTTTCCACCTTGCAGGGAGCGCACCATGTCGCCATAAAGTTCACCATCACAGCTTTGCCCTTATAGCTCGCCAGCGAAACCTTCTTCCCGTTCAGGTCTTCCAGAACAAACGCAGGAGCGGGCTTGCCTTCGAGCGGCGATCGCTCGTCCTCATCCGTAGCTTGTGCATTGCTGGCGGGCGCAGCTGGCACCAGCATGGCCTGCATCTCGTGCATGCGCGCTTCTTCGGCCTTGCGATGGCGATAGTTGGTGATTCCCGCCCACACCATGAGCACCAGCGCCACTACCAGCACCAGCAGGACTGCGTGATTCCGTTTCATCGTGACTACAATTTTACGGGATGTGCCTGTTACCATCCATTTTGACCGTATGAACTACCATTCCCCGGCAGAACTGGTGCGCATCGAGGCCCAGGCGCTTGTAGAACTCGCCGCCCGGCTCGAAGGCCCCATGGCCGCCGATTTTGAGCGCGCCGTGGACGTCATCCTTCAGTGCGGGCAATCGCGCGGACGCGTCGTAGTCACCGGAATGGGCAAGAGCGGCATCATTGCGCAGAAAATAGCCGCAACCCTCAGTTCCACCGGAAGCCCTGCACTCTTTCTTCATCCCGCAGAAGCGGTCCACGGCGATTTAGGTATGGTCGCGCGTGGCGATGTGGTGATTGCGCTTTCGGCCAGTGGTGAAACTGAAGAAATTCTGCGCCTTCTTGCCACCATTAAGCGCGTAGGTGACGCGCTTATCTCCTTCTGCTGCAACATGACGTCCACGCTCTCCCAGGCCAGCGATATTGCCCTTGATTGCAGCGTAAAGCAGGAGGCCTGCGGCCTTGGCCTCGCACCTACGGCTTCAACCACGGCCATGCTGGCCCTCGGCGATGCTTTGGCGGTCGCCGTCTCCCTGCGCAAAGGTTTCCGCGCAGAAGATTTCGCCGCACTCCATCCCGGAGGCAAGCTGGGCAAAAAGCTGTCGCGTGTGCGCGACCTGATGCACTCAGGCGAAGCCATCCCGCGCGTGCGCCCGGAAACCCCGATGGGCGAGGTGATTTACGAAATGTCGCACAAAGGCCTCGGCATTACTACCGTCGAGCAGGATGGAAAACTTGCTGGCGTCATCAGCGACGGCGATCTGCGCCGCCTCCTGGAACACGAGGGTCCGCGAACGCTCGAAAAAACCGCCGAAGAAGCGATGAACCGCTCGCCCAAAACGATCCATGCCGAAGAATTCGCCGTCGAGGCGCTGCGCATCATGGAAGAGAAGAAGATCACCTCGCTCATCGTAGTAGACGGCGACCGCCGCATCGAAGGCGTCGTCCACCTGCACGATTTGTGGGAAACCGAGATGATTTAACCATGCTCCTGAAGATCATCAGCACCGGCCATCCTGTCCTGCGCCAGCACGCGCGGGAACTCATACTGGAAGAGATCCGCAGTTCATGGATACAGGACCTGATTGCGCACATGCGCGACACCATGCACGATGCGCCCGGAGTGGGCCTTGCCGCTCCGCAAATTGGCGAGCCGCTGCAATTGGCTGTGATTGAAGACAAGGCTGAATACCACAAGAATCTGACTGAGGCGGAGCTGCATGAACGCGAGCGCAGGCCGGTGCCCTTCCATGTCATCATCAACCCAAGGATTGAATTGTTGTCAGAACCGGACCGGGCATTTCACGAAGGCTGCCTCAGCCTGCCGGGGTTTATGGCCATCGTACTGCGCGCGCGCAAAGTGCGCGTCACTTGTCTGGATGAGCGCGGTGCGCGGAAGACCATCGAAGCCAGCGGCTGGTACGCGCGCATTCTTCAGCATGAAATAGACCATCTGAACGGGCGGCTCTACATTGACCGCATGAAGAGCGAGAGCTTCTCCACACTGGAGAATTATCAGCGCCACGGCAAGGCCAGTTAGAATAGAGCTTTACCCTCTCATCTTTGGAAGCGCATATGCACCGTTGGTCCAGGCTTTTTGTTCCTACACTCCGCGAGGCTCCGGCAGATGCCGAAGTCCCGAGCCACAAGTTTCTCGTCCGCGCAGGATATATTCGCCAGCTCGGCACCGGGATTTACTCTTACCTGTTTCTGGGGCAGCGCTCAATCAACAAGATTGTTGGCATTGTGCGCGAAGAGATGGACAAGATCGGACAGGAGTTTCTGCTGCCGACGATCCATCCCGCGGAAGTGTGGCAGGAGAGCGGCCGCTGGACCACGATGGGCCAGAACATGTTCCGCCTGCAGGATCGCAAAGGGGCATGGCTCTGCCTGGGCATGACGCATGAGGAGATCATGACCTCGATTGCGCGGAATGAACTGCGCAGCTACAAGCAGCTTCCGCAGATCTGGTACCAGATCCAGACGAAGTTTCGCGATGAGCCGCGTCCCAAGTCCGGCCTGCTGCGCGTGCGCCAGTTCATTATGAAGGACAGCTACTCCTTCGACATTGACGCTGCCGGATTGGACAAGAGCTATGACCTGCACGACCAGGCCTACCGCGCCATCTTCACGCGCTGCGGCCTGCAGTTTGTTGCAGTCGAGGCCGATTCCGGGTCCATGGGCGGCTCGCAGTCGCAGGAGTTCATGGTCTACACGGACGCAGGCGAGGACTTTATCGTAAGCTGCGTCAAGTGCCATTACGCCGCGAACCTGGAGAAGGCCACTTCGCGGCTTGCTCCAGTGAAAGAGCTTGAGCTGACAGGAGACGGCAAGCCGGAGCTGGTGCATACTCCGGGCACGGCCGCCATTGCCGATGTCGCGAAGTTCTTCGGCATCTCTGAAGCGCAGGACATTAAGTGCGTGGCATATATGGCCGAGAGGAAGACGGCGAAAGACGAGCCGTCGTGGTATCCGGTTGTGGTGTTCCTGCGCGGCGATCACCAGGTGAATGAGACCAAGCTGCTCGGCCTCATCGGGACATCCGACCTGCGACCGATGCAGGCTGAAGAACTTGAGCAGTATATCCACGGCCCTGCAGGATATCTTGGCCCAATTGGCCTGACTCCAGCGAAGTCAGTGGGTAGCGATGGCGTAACGGTCGTCCTCGACCGCGCTCTCGAAGGCCGCCAGAACATGGTGTGCGGCGCCAACAAGCTCGACTACCACTACCGCAACGTGACTCCGGGCCGCGACTTTACCTGGACCGTTGCCGCTGATGTGCGCAACGTGCTCGAAGGCGAGGGCTGCCCGCAGTGCGGCCAGCCGCTGAAAGTGGCAAAGGCCGTTGAGATTGGGCACATCTTCAAGCTCGGCTACAAATACTCAGAGAGCATGGGTGCGCGCGTGCTCGACCAGAATGGTAAGGAAGTGACGCCGATCATGGGCAGCTATGGCATCGGAATTGAGCGCATTCTGACCGCCTGCATTGAGCAGAACCACGACGCGAACGGCTTCTGGCTGCCGCGTTCGATTGCTCCCTTTGATGTAGTGGTGACCATCACCAATGCGGCTGACGCCAACCTTGTGGCAACAGGCGAGCGCGTGGCTGCTGATTTGGAAGCGGCCGGATTCGACGTGCTTCTCGACGACCGCGATGAGCGCGCCGGAGTGAAATTCAAGGACGCCGACCTGATCGGCATTCCCTACCGCGTGACCATTGGCAAAAAAGCAGCGGAAGGCAAAGTAGAACTCGTGGCCCGCGGTACCGCATCGAGCGAAGACGTGCAGATTGGTGAAATCGTCGCAGCATTGCAGAATACTGCCGTCGCTGTGTAACGTCCAATACCTCTGGTCCCCATTAGAGCAAAGCCTGAGTGGGGGCCAACTCTTTTGGAGCCCTCTTCCCCTTGACATGTGACCTAAAGACGGCATAACGAAAATACCTCTCCGGGAACTTTTCGCGGAGGAATGAGTTTTTCATTTCATCGTAGATGGTTGATTTGGGGGAGGGGCGTCGCGTGTGCCGCATCCGCTCCAACACATGGGTACTCTCACTTACATGGACTGATTGAAGGGAACAGCTCAAAATAATGTGCGAGATTACGGTGTATTTCTGATAATAGGTGGATGGATACTGCCACGCAAGTAGACTATGTTAAGAATCTGCGTTCGCGGTTGGAAATTACAGGCAGTGCGCCGGAACGGACGCCGGAGCAGCTTGCGCTGTTTGCTGAGCTGCGCCATGCACTGGAGTTCGGAATGGTCCGAGTGGCAGAGCCTGCTGGCGACGCATGGGTTGTAAATGTGTGGGTGAAGCAGGCATTGCTGGCGGTGGTGCAGGCCGGTGCGCTGACGGTACAACAAGCGCCTTTTCCCGGGGCAGACCTTGATACGATGCCATGGCGCAGTACACCATTTCTAGGGTGCCGTGTGCCTGCCGGCAGCTTTGTGCGTCACGCGGCGCGTCTGGAACCGGGCGTGACGCTAATGCCCGGAGCTGTAGTGCAAATGGGGGCCTACATCGGCGCGGGGAGCATGATTGACTCGCATGCGATGATTGGCGCCTGCGCTCAGGTGGGGCGCGGAGTCAATATAGGGTGTCAGGCTGCGGTGGGCGGCATTCTGCTGCCGCTGGAAGCGAGTCCTAACATTATTGAAGATGAGGTTGTGCTGGGTTATAACTGCGGAGTATTTGATGGTGTCCGGATTGGGGCGCGATCTATTCTTGCGGCGAACACAACCATTTCCGGCCTGGCTGGAGTCTATGATGCAATAGACCGAGTATGGCTGAGGGCGGAAGGCAGTACGCCTTTGACAATTCCACCTGGGTCTGTAGTAACAATGGGTATTCATGATGTGGACACCGAAGTTCCGGTGGTCCGGACGCTGGTTCCCGTAATTGTGGACCGGCGTGGATGAGGAAAGGCAGGTCGAGTATATGCCAGCATTCAATGCAGAAGTTCAGACACCGCTCGCAGTTCCGGATCCTGGAACAGACCACAAGTTACCGCCTTCGGGATCGTTAAGTTATGGCGTCATTACCAGCACGTCGGCCGTGGCCTGCACCAATGGGGCCCACGCGACGCTGATCCACGGCAATGACGACTGCCAGACAAACGGAAACGAATCTACGCGCATTACGCAGAACCGCAGCCATACGATTGGCGGCAATCAGGACAAGAAGATCACCGGAAACAAGACCGAGAATGTGATTCAGAACTTCATCCAGACGACGCTGGGGAACCTGCACCGGACGGTGATCGGAGCGACGAATGATATCTATGCGGCTGCACATTCAATAGAACATAAGGCGAATCAACTACTTAAAGAACCCGTTGCTTATTTCCACGACGTAGCAGAACACTTTGTAAAGAATACTGAACACCACGATGAATATCAAATGTACCAACTATATGCCTTATGGGCGACAAATATGATTGGCGTTAATGTTGATTTAAAGGGATCACAAACAGCTCTAATCGGATTTGTAGGTGAAGCTCATGGTTATTGCCATAAAGAGAGAGTGGCAGATGCTGATATCAAAGGCATTCACAATGATATTTCCGCTTTAAAAGATCAAGTTGGAGCCATTCAGCCGTCAGTTTATATTGCAATGTTTCATGAAGTATCGATTACTCAGAAAATCATTATTATTGGCGGAAACCAGGTTATATGATTTATCTAGCGTCTTTATACATTGAATATATTGAACAAATAACACCATGAGCGAAATTAAAATCTTAATAGACACGACCAATTTATTCGTAGCAGAAGAACCACCCTATTCATTTGGCTTCTTACAGTTACTATTTATATTTATAATTACTGGGGTAAATTTTTACTTAGCTCATAATAAGAGCTGGAAAAGCCTTATTGTTTCACTGCCACTGAGCGCCTTGTTCCTGTGGCTAATATGGCCGAACTCTATTGCTTATCGCATGGAGTTACGCCCGCAACAAAAAATTTTGAAAGTGGATACAATCAAAAAAGGCCAAATTATGGATTCGGAATTAGTACATTTTTCCGACATCGCACGCGCAGAAATGCAGTTCAATCGTGGTGACAAGCGGATAGTGGTTGTGTTAAACGATGGCAAACAAGTATTTCCGCTTGGCGACGGGTATATTCAGAATGATCCGAACCAATACAAACCTTTAATAGCCATACAGAAGGCCGTTGGCTTGCCAGTTTCCAGTGATTCCGATAAGTAGCATAGACTGTGCCCCCGTAGCGCCCGCAACCCATGGAGCAAGACTTCCAGATTCTGGTCAATACACCAACGCAGCTGGTGATTCTCAACCCTCCTGATCGCTTTGATTGGTTTATTGGGTTAATGACTGTCTTAATGACTACACTGTTTTTATGGATGGCATGGAAAAGCTGGCAGCAAAGATCAAGGGTTTGGTCCTTGGGGATACTGCTAGTCTATAGCGGCATCAGTTTTATTGTCTGGGATATAAATTACGTATATTCAGATCAAATGATTCTTGATCAGAGTACCCATACGATCACCCGCCAACTTATTCGTTTTCACCATCTCGAAGGATCAGACCAGATAGATACTCGATCTGTTGTTGGGGTATACATGGATTTTGACCGTAGCAGGCGCCGCATCGTGTTCGCGTTGAGTAACGGATCTGTATGGTATCCATTCGGAGATGGTTTCGGATATAAAGATAATGATTATCAAGTCCTTGCCCTGATTCAGCAGCGGCTTGCGCAACCCTAATATTCTTTGCGATGAAACAGAACGATGAACAGACACTGAAAGCGCCTTCTCCGCGACGTTCGCGGCTGCAGCCGCTGGACCGGCAGGAGTCGCTCTCGCCATGGCGAAGGGCCTCGCAGCTCCAGTCGTGCCAGCTTTACTGGATGCCGGTGTCTGAGTTTCCGGTTCCCTTCCGGCAGAGGCAGTGGCTTTTGCAGTTCTGCAGCCGGTTTTCTGAAGCCATTGCAGCGAAGCGCGGGACAAAGCCGCAGCTCTTTCTGCAGATGAAGGTCATTCATCCGAACCTGCGGGACATCTTCATTAAGACGGCGCGCGAGTTCAGCCCGATCATCGGGCTCAGCCGGAATCCTTTTGTACCGCTGCCTGCGCTTCCGGATGAAAAATATGCTGAAGCGCTGCGCAAAGGCGAGATTGAGTACGACCACAAGGCCATTCAGCCAAACTATTGCTACTGGTTTCTCTATGCGGAAGAGCTGCGGCAGCGAGAGTTGTTCTTTGGCCACGGCGGGTTGACGACGCTGTATATCAAGCCCGACGAGGAGAACAAGCCGCCGGAGATCAAAATTCCTGCGCGCGCGTATAAGAACCCGATGCTGCGGCCCTTGCTGGAGCAGAACAAAGACAAACTGCAACGCGTAACGGATGGGGCATTTGCGCTCCAGTCGCCGTTTCTGAAGCAAAGCAAGCAACTTTTGGGAGAGGACCTCAAGGAAGACCCGCAGTATCCGGGACTGCTGTTTATTATTCCTTTGCTGAGTTCTCAGTTGTTTTTCCGCGCGACGGATGAAGACTTTAAGAAATGGTTTTCTCTTTTTGATTTTTACCTGCACGAGAGTCCGGAAGACAAAGGCATTCTACTGGCGACGGCGCATGATATCGAACAGGAGCTGGCGGACATGCTGGAACAGATGAAGGAAGAAGGGCTGAGTTATCCCGAATAATATGGCGTTGAAACCATCTTCTTTTCGCGCGAGATTGCGGCAGCTTGAGGCGCCCGAGAGATGGCAGGCGTATGTTCTGGACGCCGCGTATCCGGTACCTGAAGAGCATTTGCAGATGTACAGGCGGGCCGTGGAGCATCTGCTTGCGCTGCGGCCTGAGTTTGCGCCGCCATTCGCGCAGGAAGTGCTGCTGCAGTTTGACCGCTTTCGTCCGGAAGATGTGCCCCTGTTGCAGTCCAACGCGAGCCAGTGGCTGCCGGATATCGGACTTGGGTTCTGGTCGCACAGGGAAGCACCCACTCTGTGGACGCGCGATGAGTTCATCAACAGCACGCAGGATGAGCTGCGTCCGCTGATGCACCGTATATTTCGCATTCAGCAGGAGAAGAAGGCAGTGCAATCCGCATGGGAGGCCCTTCTGGGCAGCGGCGTACTTCTGCGCATGGCAGCGCCGGATGCTGCTGCTTTCTACGATGCGGCACTTAAGTATTATCAGCCGCAGATAACCGAGGTTTCTTTCCGGTCATTTCCGTTTTATGTTCCATTGCTGGAGGGTGAGGCGTTGCGGCAGGCTTCTGGCAGCGACTTGCAGCAATGGCTGTGCGGAGCGGCAGGTTATGTGCGGGAAAGCTCAGAGGATGGCGGGCTGCTGCTGATGGTCAGCGCTGAAAACCACGAGTGGCTGGAGGGGCTTGCCGATGAGGATGATGCTTCGGAGATTATGTGGCAGATCGAAGTTTCTCGGGAATGAGCGGGCTATAGACTATACATGATTGTTTGCGTTCCACTCGCGAGGAGAAACTATGCCAGCATAGTTGTGGACTGGGGAGTTCTTCAGAAGCCCCCTAAACGCCTTCAACAGGCATGTCTGGCCGCCTTCCCTCTACTTCGCGTAAGCAGCCTTGAACTTTGCGATGCTCCTGCCGTCCTTGTCGAGTAAAACCAGATCCGGCCCTGCTATCTTCCAGCGATACGCAATCGAAAGCGCATGCAGGAACTGCTTCTCTGTATCCATGCCATGCAGGCAGGCCATCATTGTTCCGGCCACCTGGCTGAATGTGATTGTGTCGCCCTTCAGCGTGTAGGAGCCGGTGTAGCGATTGCAGCCGCTCATTCCCGAGGCCCTGTGCGTCGAACGTTCGAGCGTCAGGCCGGGTTGGCGTGTGTCGGCAGAAGGGGTGATCGGGGAACCGTCAAGCTCAACCAGCTTCCATTCAGTGTTCTCAATACCGGGGCTGTGCTGCGCTGCCGCTTCAACGCGCTTTAAATCATAATTCAGGCCCGGTGCAATCGGCTTGCCTTCCTGGTCCAGCTGGCGCAGCGTGTCCGCGTCTACAATGGCGAATTTACTTGTTTTTTTTTCGCTTTGCAGCGTCAGGGTCTTGCCGTTCTCTGTGATCTGCCACTTTCCGTGCTGCTCAAAACTCGTTGCTCGCTCCTTATATTTCATCCGCAGAGAAAAAATATGGTCAGGCAAAAGGTTTAAGCGATAGACGATGCCCGGGCAGTCCGCACAAGGAAGAGTTCCCTGAAAAACCGTGGGCAGTTTGCCCAGAGAAGCCGGCTCGGAAGCGGGGCTGAATTCATATGTTCCCCCATCCGCCATCAGCGAGAGAAACAGGTGCCCGTCTTTCAGAACATACGATCGCACAGAATCAAGGTCGCGCGGCAGCCGGTTGTTCAATGGGGCGGGCGGGCACATGGCCCTGGTGAGGGCGATGGGACCAAACTGCAACTGTGCTGGCTGAGAGGACTTCCACGTTCCACGTCCGCGATTACATGCGATCCGCACATTGACGGTACCATCGGTATAGAAGGCAATCGCGTACTCTGCCGGGTCACTCGGAACCAGTGTCTGATCGTCTCCGCCTGCGAACTTTACAAGCTGCCAGGATGTGTCTTTCAGATCGGTGGAAGTAGATTGGGCCTGCGCTGCCATCAGATGGAAGCTGCACAACAGAAGTGAAGATATGCTCAGCAAGAGCCGCATACGTGCCACCTTTCCTGTACCCGTACACTCTATCAGCCCCAGGCGGCAACTCAGCAAAAAGGCGCTTCTATTTCCAGTTCTTCTGTTCTTCCAGATAAATCTTCGTATAATCCAGATAATTCCGCGCATGCTCCAAAATCATTTCGCGGTCATCCGACGTCAGTTCGCGCCTGACCTTTCCCGGCACTCCAGCTACCAACGACCTGGGTGGAATCACCGCATTTTCCGGGACCACCGCCCCCGCAGCAACGATCGAGCCTTCCCCAATCCGCGCATTGTTCAGAATCACTGCTCCCATCCCGATCAGGCAGGCGTCTTCCACCGTGCAGCCGTGGACAGTGGCATTGTGCCCGATCGTGACGTAATCGCCCACAATCACTTTGTATAGATTGCGCATCCCATGCAGGACAGCGCAGTCCTGCACATTGCTGTGCTCTCCAATGCGGATGGAATTTACGTCTCCGCGGACGACGGCGTTCATCCACACGCTGGAGTGATGGCCAAACACAACATCACCAATGACCTGCGCGGAAACATCTATATAGCAGTTTTCCGGAATGACCGGAGTATGTCCCTGATACGAACGAATCATGGCCAGAAATCCTTTATCTCAGTGTAGAACCGAACCGCGCTCAGGACGCGCGCAACATGGATTTCGGGCGAAAGAGTGACATCCGTGACGGGGTCAAGATACAACCACCGTTGCGTGCTGAACCATCTGGTCGGAATTTCCGGAACGTGCAGCAGGCCATGGCCCACTACGCAGATGAGTTCTGTGCCATTCATGCAGAAAGTTTCTGGTGGGCTGCCCAACATGCGCAGGATTTCGCAATATCTGCAAACAGACAGGGCAACGCTTCCGCTGATCGCGCAATGCCCAGCGGCCAGCATTCTAATAAAAGACAGACTCAACTGGAGACAGTTCTTTGTAGTGCAGCGCTGGGTCTTTTTGCGGACTGTTGCCGTAGCCATTGCCCTTGTCTCCTAAAACGCTGGCCCCATCATCCACCTCTGCAAATGTCTGCATGCAGAAAAACGTCCATAAGCGCGTCCGCCTGTCTAAGGACATGGATCCGGACGAATTCCCCCCAATCTGGTGGCTACAGAGGCTTGGCCGGATACCTGCGGCGGCCTGCACCCTGCCTCACAAAAAAAATTGAATTTACAGAATTGCCGGGCAGGTACAAGGGCCCGAATCCATACCATTCGCACCCAAGCATTCCCGTCTGAACACTAAATTTCCCCGTTCGGCCCAAAGCGGTTCCTCTTTTGCCTTCACGGGACTAGCCTGAATGCTGGTAAAGTCCTCTGGAAGCGGCAGTTACCTAAACTCGCACTTCCCCCGAGGGCCGGTAAGCATTTAAGCTTGGCTTTCTGCCCAAAACCGCTTTTGCATCACACTTAAGTGGGCCAGAAAGCATCAGGAGATCGGAAAAAATGTCGAAAGCCGTCAAATACGCAGAGCGGGCGGTCACCCTTGCTGCACAAGGTGCATGGGCCGTCTTCGAGAGACTGAACCGCATCAGCCCCAACCCCTCATTTACCCCCAAATGGTCCGATAAGCCGCTTCTTAAGTCCTATCAAAAGGAAAAGCCGCCTCTTGGCTGGCCCCGTACCACCGACTCGCTGTGCCCCAGGTGCGTTCCTGAGATCCGCCAGCAGATCCTCGACGGCAAGCTGCCGCACGAGATCCTTCTGAACGAGAAGGTCGGCGAAATCAAGGCCCAAATCATCGAGCGTGACGGCAAGATCCTCATGGTCAAGGACTGCCCCAAGCACGGCCACTTTGAAGACGTCATGTCCGTTGACACCGAGTTCTTCCGCCACCTGGAAGAGGTCTTCCCCGGCCGCGACATCCACGCCCACAATGATGAGAAACTCCACAATCACGGTACTTCGACCGTGACCCATGGCCGCGGCTCAGTGCTCACCATTGACCTGACCAACCGCTGCAACATGATGTGTGACCCCTGCTTCATGGACGCCAACCAGGTCGGGTTCGTCCACGAGTTGACGTGGGAAGAGATCAAGACGTTGCTGGACAACGCGATAACCATCAAGCCGCGTCGCCAGATGTCGGTCCAGTTCTCGGGCGGCGAGCCGACGCTCTCCCCCTACTTCCTTGATGCAGTCGCCTACGCCCGCAAGGTCGGATATAACTCCGTCCAGGCTGCGACCAACGGTATCGAGTTCGCAAAGTCCAAGGAATTCTGCAAGGCCGCTGCTGAAGCGGGCCTGCGCTATGCCTACCTCCAGTTCGACGGCATCGGCAATGCCGCCAACTCGCACCGCAAGGTCGGCAACCTCTTTGATGTAAAGCTCCAGGCCATTCACAACCTGCATGAGGCCGGTGTGGACATCGTTCCGGTGACCACCATCATCAATGGCATCAACAATGAGCAGGTTGGCCACATCATCCAGTTCGCGCTGGACAACCCCAAAAAGATCAACTTCCTCAGCTTCCAGCCCGTCTCCTTCACCGGACGCGACGAGGCCATCACCGACGAGCGCCGTATGGCCCAGCGCTATACACTCTCGCACCTGGCGCACGATGTGAAGAACCAGACCGGACTCGGCGAGCCCGCCCGCGACTGGTTCCCCATCAGCTTTATGAGCACCTTCTCCGACTGGGCCGACCTCGTACACGGGCCCAACGCCGACTGGGGCCAGCTCTCCTGCGGGTGCCACCCGAACTGCGGCATCGGCATGGCGCTCATGATTGACAAGGAAACCAAGGAAGCTGTGCCCGTCACCGCCTTCCTGAACGCCGACCGCCTGGCCAAGGACGTGGCCAAGATCAACGACGCGGCCCGCGGCAAGTTCCTCTCTATCGTTGGAGTGGCACTGGCCCTGCTCCGCAACTATGATCCTACCAAGTCACCCACGCACTTCCGCATCACTGACCTGCTGCAGAAGTTTGACAAGTGCTTCGGCGCGACTGGCCGCAACTATGGCAAGGTCACAGGCGACCGTACCATGGCTGACATTGAGAAGCGCCGTGCCGACCGCTGGAACTTCCTCTTCATCGCCGGCATGTGGTTCCAGGACCTGTTCAACTACGACTTCCGCCGCACTGAGCAGTGCATCATTCCGTATGCCACGCAGGAAGGCGAAATCAGCTTCTGCGCATACAACACTGGCATCGGATGGCGCAACATCATTGAGAAGATGCACATGACCGCCACTCTCACCAAGTGGTACGAAGAGCACGGCCGTCACGAAATCTTCGCCGGTGGCAAGAAGGTCGGCATGGGCAACGCCGAGCACACCCTGGTCCTCAACAACGAGCACGTGAACGCCGCTGCCAACGACACTCTCGACAAGCTGGGCGTAGCCAAGAACGCGCGCGAAGAAAAGATCCGCGCCCGCGACGCCAAGCTGAAGCAGGACGCCGAGAATGCCCGCATGGCCCAGCTCTACCGCCAGCACATTCTGGGCGAAAAACCAACCGAAGACATCGTGCCGATCACCTCAATCGCACCCGCCCCCAAGCTGGCCACAACCCCCAGCGAAGAACCCGTCATGGGCGACTAACTGTCCAGGCAATCGCGCTTCGCGCAAAAGCAAAAAGTCCGGACCCGCGCCGGACTTTTTATTTGCAAAAGCAGGACCCACCACATCCCTGGGTGCCTGAAGGTCAAGAGATTGTACCTGGGAGGCTGCGGCTGATTGGGGCCTGCCCTTGAGGCCGCCATGAGGGCGGAGGCAGTTGTAGAAGTCGTTTCCAGGGCTGCAGGAAGGCGTCTGCCAGCGAGGGGGATGCACCTTTCCACCGCCGCGAATTTTTCCAGCTTTCCCAAAATGGGATTTCCTGATGGGGCAGATTCATTCCGAAAACGGAAGCTGATCTTTTTCTTACTCAATGCTGTCGGCGACTGTTTTGTAACCGTACACTCGGCACATGAGCACGCAACCGGCAGTAGAAGACATCAGCACCATCGTAAGCCGCTTTCAGGCCTGGGCAGGTACGCAGGCCGAAGGCAAGCCAGAAGTCAGAGAGATATCATACGAAGAAGCTGTGGCCCCCAAACGCCGTCCCGCTCCTGCACAGAAGGCTGCCGCCTCCAAGAAGCACTGCATGCAGGCAAAGAAGGCAATTCCGGCAAAACAGAAGGATCCTGTGGCCTTTCAGCAGGTGCTGAAGGAGAAGGCCGCCATCTTTCCCGCTGCCCGGAAGACCACAGCGGCGCTGGTACCGCGTAGCACGACGCTCTCGCTCCGCATGACAGACGCGGAACAGAAACTGCTGAAGATACGGTCCGCCGAGGCAAGGCTATCTGCCTCAGCCTATTTGCGGCAATGCATTCTGGAAGTGGATGACCTGCGCGAGCAGGTACAGGAGCTGCTCAGAGAAAACCAGCAGCTTCGCGCGCAAAAAACACAGGGAGGCGTCTTCGCCACACTCGGGGAATTGATGCGGCGGGTCTTTGGCGCGAAGACCAGAGCGCTGTCTGTGCGCGCTTAAGGGCGAATCATCTTTAGTGTGCGTGCAATGACTGCGAAAGGCTGATGAGGTTTTGAGGGGCCACGCGAATGACTCCCTGGCGCGGGCTGTCAATATCGGCGATGAGGAAGAACGCAATTGCCACCAGGAATGGGAAGACCATGAACAGCAACGCCCCTTTTTGGTGAGAGCCATAACCAATGAGCAGGCAACAGCAAATGGCGAGAGTGAACATCAGGATCCAGGCCCCTACGGGGATGCGGTTCCATGCGGCAGCCTGTGTGTAGCCATGCCGGTTGAGCACGTCGTTCATGCCTGAAACAGTCAGGGCCATGGTCGGTGTAGGTTGCGCAGCTGCGGCGCTCTGGACGACGGACCACATTTCATCCTCGAGTTTTGTGGTCTGGGTGTTGACCGCCTCGAGCCTGGAAGCATCGCGAATGGTATAAAACAAGAGACGCTGATCCAGATACTGCGAGAGCAGCTGGCGAACTCTTTCGGCATTGGCAGAGGGCAGCAGATCGGCGCGAAGATACTCCGTGGCGATTGCGTTCGCTTCTTCTTCCTCGTAGTTTTTGCGCTGGTCATACCGGCTTACAGCCATGGAAAAGCTGAACCCGATGATGAGGGCCAGCAGAGTAAGGCTTGCACTGATGACGAGGTTGAGGTCCTCTCGCTCATTCTCCTGGACAGGCCGGAACCGGACGGCAAGGATGCTGCCAATCTGCACGGAAAGCCAAAGAACGGCAAGAGAGACCGCGAGAACCGCAAACGGGGACTTCAGCATTTCATCCAAAGCTGCGTACTCCTTTTCGGCAGCTTCATTCTAAAGAAAGACCAGGCACTGCGGCTTCACACGCGGAAAGCTGGTGCCCGCATTTTCAAGCTTGCCGGTCTTCTGGTTTCTGCGAATCACGGCGATATTGTCCGAGTCCTGGTTGGCCACGAGCAGCCATCCATAGGATGGGTCCATCGCGATATGGCGCGGCGTTCTGCCTCCGGCGGAGGTGCGGTCGAGCAGCGTCAATGCGCCCGAGGCAGGATCTACTGCATAGGTCATCACGTGGTCGTATCCACGTACGGCCGCATAGGCAAATTTTCCTTCGCGGTCAAAGACAACTTCTGAAGCCAGCGATGGCTGATGAAAATCGGCAGGCAAAAGATTGACGCGATCGAGTGACGTCAGTGCGCCGGTGTGGGGGTCCCACTCCAGAACTTCGAGGGCACAAGCCAGCTCGTGTATGCAGAAGGCCCATTTCCCGTTGGGATGAAAACGCAGAGCGCGCGGGCCGGATCCGGGATGCGCTGTCCATTGCGCGGGGCTGTTCGGCGTTAGCTTCGACGTGGCCGGGTCGAGACGATAGATGTGAATACAGTCCAGTCCAAGGTCATTGATATAGACAAAGCGGTTGTCCGGCGAGACAGTGGCGCGGTGCGCGTGCGAAGCCTCCTGCCGGTCGGGCACGACGCTGTGGCCCTTGTAGTGGAATTGAGACACAGCAGTGCTCAAACGTCCCTGCGCATTGGCATGGAAGGAGCCTGCGCCTCCGTCGGTGTAGTTCGCGCAGAAAACGGTGTGTCCGGTCGCATCCACCGCCACATGGCAGGGGCCAGACGCGGTGGAAGGCACAGTATTAATGAGCGCCAGCTTCGCTCCGCTGCGGTCAATGTTGAATCCGCTGACGGCGCCGCTCTTTGCGCCCTGGTATTCATTGATCTCATTCGCCGCATAGAGCCGCTTGCCGTCTGGCGCGAGAGCCAGAAATGTAGGATGGTCGCTTTCGGCGGCCAGCCCGAGCTCCTTAAGCAAACCCTGGGCCGCGTCCCACTCATAGGCGTAAATGCCCTTGCTCGCCGGACCGGTCTGCGTGCCCACAAAAAGCAATTGCTTGTCCTGAATGGTTTTTATTTCAGACATACCCACCCTTGTCGCCATGGATGCAAGTGCAGCGGTTTTGACAAAGCTGCGCCGCGAGATGGAATGAATCACTCAGATGCTCCTCACACTGCACGGGTTGAATTATTACGCGACCACAGCCGGTTGCCGCAGCCATCCGTAGAGCGGGAACTGCTCGGCCAGCTCCAGCACCTGGCCGCGAATGCGCTTCAGGGCCTGCAAATTGTTGCGCTCGTTCAGCGCTTCGGTAATCCACTTGCCGATGGTGCGCATCTCGTTTTCCTTCATGCCGCGTGTGGTGAGTGCGGGTGTTCCAATGCGGATGCCCGACGGTTTGAGCGGCGGGTTTGTATCGAACGGAATGGCGTTTTTATTGACGGTGATTCCGGCCTCGCCCAGCGCGGCCTCGGCTTCGCTGCCCAGCATTCCCTTTGAGAAGACGTCCACCAGCATCAGGTGCGTGTCCGTCCCGCCGGAGATGATGCGGAAGCCCTCCGACTGGAGCGTCTCGGCCAGCATGCGCGCGTTGGCAACAATCTGTTGCGCATACTGCTTGAATTCGGGCTGCAGCGCCTCGCGGAAGGCCACCGCCTTTGCAGCCATGATGTGGACCAACGGACCGCCCTGCTGCCCGGGAAAGACAGACTTGTCAATCGCGGCGGCGAATTCCTGCTTCGAGAGGATGAGGCCCGAGCGTGGTCCGCGCAGTGTCTTGTGCGTGGTGCTGGTAACGATGTGCGCATGCGGCACAGGCGATGGGTGCACGCCTCCGGCAACCAGTCCGGCAAAGTGCGCCATGTCTACGATGAGCAGCGCGCCAACCTTGTCCGCGATCTGGCGCATCCGCGGAAAATCAAAGATGCGGGGATAGGCGCTGCCTCCGCCGATGATGACCTTGGGCTTTTCGCGCTCGGCAATCTGCTCGAGCCCGTCGTAGTCAATCACCTCGGTGTCTTTGCGCACGCCATAGGAGACGACGCGATAGAGCTTGCCGGAAAAATTCAGCTTGTGACCGTGTGTCAGGTGTCCGCCGTGCGCCAGGTCGAGGCCCAGAATCGTGTCACCCGGACTGAGCACCGACATATACGCCGCAGCGTTTGCCTGCGAGCCGGAGTGCGACTGCACGTTGGCGTGTTCGGCACCAAAGAGTTGCTTGACGCGCTCGCGCGCCAGGTTTTCGACCACGTCGGTAAATTCGCACCCGCCATAGTAGCGGCGCCCTGGATAGCCCTCGGCATATTTGTTGGTAAAAACGGTGCCGGCAGCCTCAAGAACGGCCTCGCTGACGAAGTTCTCTGAGGCGATCATCTCCAGCCCTTCATGCTGGCGGCGAAGCTCATTTTCAACGGCAGCGGCGATCTCAGGATCGGCCTGCGAAAGCGGCAAAGACATGCGGTCGGACATGGTTTGATTGTATCGCTTTAATTAGCTGGAGGAGGAAGTCTGAAGATATTGAGTAGTGGTTAGATTCAGCTCTGTTATTGATTTGATATTGAATACATAATGGATTTGCGGCGGGGCTTTAAAAGTAACGCATGCAGAATAGCAACAGGCCAAATTAAGACTCCGTACACCACCATCCTAGGAATGAATAGCCCCTTATTTTTGGATTGTAGCCAGCTTTTCGAGTCTAAATTAAACCTCAAAACAATCAGCGCGAAACCAATTCGTCCTCAACAATGGGTTCCCCGTGCCTTGAAAAGACACGAGAATCGGCCAAATCCCGAAAGGCCTTGTACACAAACGACCCAAGGTACCAGCCGTCCATAAACTTGAACGGCGGTTCGCCTGTCGTGTAATGGCCGCAGGGCAACACCTTTGAGACGAAGTCCACGCCCAGATCAGAGAAGCTGCGCACTACTTCCAGCGAATATTCGCGCAGGAAGGTCAAATCATATGTCGCGTGAATGACGAGGACCTTTTTCGCGTGGGCAGCGAAGCGCTCCATGTAGGAGACGGGGCTGATGGCCGACCAGAGTGTATGCAGACGCTGCTGCGTCATGCCTGCGTCTTCAAAGGCCTTGCGGATGTGGCGCGTGCTCTGTCCTGTCCAGACCACGTCGCCGAATGCCATAGATGCGTGATTGAAGGCGTTTACCTGCAAGCGAGCATCGTGTGCGCTGGCGATAAAGGCGTAGCACGAGCCGAGGCTCGTGCCCAGAATGCCGAACTGTTCGTATCCCTGCGCTTCAAGCCAGTCGAGGCAGCAGCGGATGTCCACGACCGCCTGCCGCAGCGCAGAAATGGTGCGGCCAATGTTGGAACTGACGGCGTAATCTGAGCGCTCCAGCTCCGCCGGGCGACGAATATCGTGGTAGGGCTTGCTGAGGCGCAGCGCAGAGACGCCGAAGCGGTTGAAGACCGAGCACAGCGCGTTGTGGCTGAAGGCGTCCGCGTTCCACTGTGGCATCACGATGATGGCTTGCTTCGGCTTGCCCGCCTGCTTTTCTTCTGGCGCCGGATACCAGCGCGCATTCACCAGATCATTTTCCGGGTACGGCGTGCGCACGGGAGAAGTAAACCGCAGAAACTCCGCGGGCTTCAGCTTGCCTGCCTCAGCCCGTGCCTTCAGTTTCGCATCGCGAGCGAGTGTTTCCGGGCGGACATTGGTGGGGAAGAGCTCCGGGAAGCGCATCTCCAGGCGGTAATCCGTGGGCGGCCTGTAGGAAAAGAAACTGTCACTGCTACGAATAATAAATTCGTTGAGCACGGCCATCTGCGACTCGGCCTGCTCTGGGTCTGAGGGCATCTTCGCCGCGCTTGTGCCCTGCGCGCGGAGAACATCGTCCAGCCACTCAAAACCCCATTCCATGGGCCGGACGACCCGGTTTTCATCGCGTGTTGTCAGTGCCGTTTCCCACGTGTACATCCAGCGCGCATACCACTTCCGAAGCATGTATTTAGTTTAATCAACTAGAACTCGTGGCACGCGCGCGCCAATCGCGCAGGTCACTTCATACGGGATGGTCCCGGTTGCATCTGCAAGATTAAACGCGGTGATGCGCTCGCTCCTCTGTTCGCCGATGAGCGCAACTTCGTCGCCAATTGAGACACCGGGAACGTCGGTCACATCCAGAATGGTCTGGTCCATGGAAACGCGTCCGGCAATGGGCGCTCTTTTCCCGCGCACCAGCAGTTGCCCGCGGTTGGAGAGCAGGCGATTCAGCCCGTCGGCATACCCCACAGGGACAAGCGCAAGTCGCGTGGGCCGCTCTGCACGAAAGGTCATGTTGTATCCGGCGGTCGCACCAGCTTCGACCTCGCGCACAGAAACAACACGCGTCTTCCATGAGAGCACTGGCTGGAATCGCGAAATATCTGGCCCCGAAGGAACAAAGCGCGGCGGATATCCGTAGAGTGCAATGCCTGGGCGCAGCATCAACTGCGCTCCATGTTTGCTGGACAGCGCCGCAAGGACGTTGCGATGCTGTGCTGCGAGCACCGTTGCTGAGTTGCCGCCGTGAATGTACTTTGGCCTGACGCCCTGCGCGTGAAGGACTTCGAGCGCCCTGGCAAAGCGTGCGATCTGCTCGCGTGTTGCGTCGGGGTCCAGCACCTCGGGCGCACAGAAGTGCGTCATCACGCCTTCAATGCGCAGCGAAGTACCGGACACTCTCTTCATGTCCTCGAGGGAATGCGCACCCTGTCGCGACATGCCTGTATCTATTTCCAGATGGACGGTCACATCACGACCGCGCGCGGCCTTCTCAAGCAGCTCAAAGTGAAACGGCTCCCACACCTGCGGCGTCAGATTGTGCTCAACAACCGCTTCCGCTTCGTCATGCCACAACGACGACATGATAAGGATTCGCGCCTGCGGACAAACTTTGCGCAGCGCAATACCTTCTTCCACGCACGTCACGCCAAACCAGCGCACTCCGGCTTCGGCAAGCACGGGGCCGCAGAGCAGCACACCATGACCATAGGCATTTGCCTTCAGCACGGCCACAAGTTCAGCGGCGGCGCCAGCGGCGGCGCGCAGCAGATCCCAGTTGGCAAGAAGACGCGAACGGGAAACCTCCGCCCACACAGGGCGCGTTGCAGTCATGAGAATGCTTCCATCCTACATGCAAATACGCCCACCCTTCCATGCAGCGGAAAGGGTGGGCGGGACAGAGCTAGTTCTGGTCCTGCTTGAGCGTGTCATAGAGCGGTTGCGCTGGAGTGACCTCCGGTTCCTCATGCGCGACGGAAATGGCCAGAATGCGAATCTTATCATTCGCAGGCAATTTCAACGTCGTCGTGTGCGGAGGCAGCGGAATCCTATACGCAAACAGATAGCTGTACTGGTAGGGCTCGTTCAGGCCATCGGGAGTGTGATGGTGCGAGGCATACCAGCCCAAGTCGGCGCGCTTGATGTAGCCCGGTCGCAGGCCAAGGTAGTCTTCTGGATAGCGCGGCGCCCAATCCGGTGAGCCGCGGAAGCCGAGGGCCCAGGTGGCGTGGTTGGCAGAGACGGCCCAGTCCTTGCGCAGAGCAACTTCCTTCACCGGGCCGTTGCGTCCTATGCGGGCCTGCTCCTTGTCTGGTTCAGGTTTCCACAGACGCGTATCCCACTGGCCGATGAATCCACCCCAGTCTTCAATGGTCAGCTCGACGGGCTTTTTGCCCACTTCGAACGTGGCCTTCTGGTCGCCGTCCTCGGAAGCAGTAAGGATGTACACCTTGTTGTAATTGCCTGCGGGCAACTGGATGCTTTGCCCCTGCGCGATGATTGCATCCTGCTTGCCTGTTCCTGCAGGAGCAAGCTGGAAGGTCACACCGTGGAAGGGCAGCGCGTCCGGGAGCATCTCGGCAGGCAGTGCATCGCCTTTTGCGTCGAAGCCGCCGACCGATTTGGTGTCGTCATTGCTGGCTGCGGCGAGATCATACTCCAGCGTGACCGGCTGAGACTCGACCGGTTCAAGATGCGCAGGGGCCGTACCCAGCTTGAGTGCGAAGGTGCGCGGTTCGTATGGCTTGAATGAAGTTTCAAGCGCGCCATCCGTCACGGTGGCTGGGCCAAGCGGCTGCTCCTGCCCGTTCACTTCGCGGGCCTCGGCAACGGGGCCAGCGAACTTCACGCGAACATTCTCCTGCGGCTTGCCGTCCAACTCAACCATGCGCAGGATGTACTCGTCGCTGTTTTCAGCTTTCTTGAGCGCAAGCACGCGAACGCGCGGATTGCTGACGGTGAGCAGGGAGAAGCTGCGTCCAAGCGGGCCAGCGTGCTTCTCAGTCTCAAAGGCAATCAACGGAGAGCTGAGTTCATAGCCTTGCCAGTCAGTCTGGGCCTGCTGCCAGTCGCCTTCATGCCCGGCCAGGGCGAAGAGAATTTCATGGTGGCCCCAGTCCTGATTCTGCTGGTCAGAGTAGGCGTGGCGCTTGTCGTCTGCGCGATAGCCGGGCGAGCGCAGCAGCGTCAGGCGGATGGTGTGGTCATCGCGCTTGTCGGAGCCGTTCTTTGGGCCGGTCAGGATGGTCGCACCGTAGGAGCCGCTGTCATCCGTGAGATCAATCCAGTGGTGCGAGGCCACCTCAAACTGGCGCTCGTAAGCGTTGGGCCGCTGGATTGTGCCGACCTCCCAGTTGTAGGTCGCCATTTTGTTGCTCGCCGAAAGTGGAAAGACCGCCTTCAGGTTCGCAGAGACCGTGTGCCAGTCAATCGCTTCGCCAAACTCGATGCGGTTACCAGCTTCTCCGGCAGCAAGGCTCACGGTCTGCACAAACTTTGAGCCTTCCGTTTCACGCGAAGCTTTAACCGCTACGCGCACCGGGCCGTCCTCGACAATGCTGACCTTCGCCGGCCCGCTTACATACGAGCGCGGAGCAGCCTGTTCCTGGTCAAAGTCCATGTTCCATGCGGGCCACTGGTGCGGCGCATCGGTGGAAATGGCAAGCCGCATAGGCGCTGAGAGCAGTTCCTTGTTCAGCTTCTTGTCAAAGATGCTGCTTACGTCGCCGTTTTTGTCGAGCTGCACTTTGTAACGCGCATTTTCAAGCGAGCTTTCTGTGACCTTCAGCACAGAAGAGTGCTTCTTCTCCGCGGCTGCGGGACGCACATCGTACACGGCATATCCGACAGAAGGAACTTTGGCCAGGAAGAGTATTTTGCCGTCTTCCACCTGCGACGGAACTTCCTTGCCATCCGGCGCAGTCACGCGCACAGCTTTGGGCGCTGCGCCGGGGAAATGCAGCGTGGCCTCGACCACGTCTTCGCGCTCAATATTCAGCGGGTTGTAGACCACCACCGGAACGCCCGCGGCTTCCTGCGTGTTCAGTCCCGATGCAATGGCCTGGGTGGCGCTGGTGAGCACGCCTGCAAACTGGTTCAGCGCGATCACATCATCGTTCCATGCAAACTCATACGCGCGCGGAGTCGCCGTACCTGCTGCAGTATCGTGGAACTGACCGCCCATCACCAGCGTCCACGCATCATTCAGGCGCTTCTGCGGATAGGGCCGTCCGCCCATCCATTCCGCAGCCACAGATGCCTTCTCCGCGGCATCAGCAAGCAGTTCATTTTCGCGGTTCCAGCGCTTGTGGTAGGCCTGCGAGGTCAGCGATCCGGCGGAGTGGTTGATTAGCTCGAGATCGCCTTTGTAGCGCGGCATCTTCGACTGCATGTCAGGCTTGATGTCATTGAACATCTGGTCTGCCGCCGACGAAACAACACGCACCGGACCATCGCCCATGCGCACAGGGGTCGGGCCTTCGTTGGGCAGCGTGGCCGTGCCCTGCGTCACCGTGGCTTCCAGCAGCTTCACCGATTCTTCATCTACCGCGCCGCCAATATCGCCTGTGCCGATGTAGTGGTAGTCCGCAAAGACGCCTGTGACTTTGCCGTCAAGGTCAATGCGCTTTGGCCAGTCCTGCTCGCGGCTGCCCGCAGGTGGCTCCTTGCTCAGATCCGTGCGAATTTCGCTGCCGTATCCGCCCGGGTTGAGGGCGGCCAGCACCGTGGAACCATCTGGACCTTCCCACAGGCCCACGTTGAAGGGAATGCCTTCCGGCGTCTGCTCCGGTGAATCCGGTCCACCCACCTGCGGAGCGGGCTGCCAGCCCGAGTTCAGCTTCTGTGTAGAGAAGCCCTTCACGCCCGCATGAGAAAGAATCGTGGGCAGCGAAGCAGGAAATCCGAAGCAGTCCGGCAGCATGTACTCATTGCTCGCCTTGCCAAACTCTTTGCGGAAATATGTGTTGCCATAGAGCACCTGGCGAAAGATGGATTCCGCGCTGGGCAGGTTTACATCACCCTCTTCCACAGACGACCCCGCCGGGAACCAGTTTCCTTTGGCAACATACATCTTCATCTTTTCGTAATCGCTCGGGTAGTACTCCTTCATCAGGCGATAGCGGTTGGCCCCGGTCCAGTTAAAAACATAGTGCGGGTACTTCTGGATGTAATCAAAGTTCACGCGCATGGTCTTCAGCAGGTACTCGCTGATGACCTGCGGAAACTCCCACCGCCACTGCGTATCAAGGTGCGCGTAGGGGACAACGTAGAGTGTCGGGTCTTTGGTGATATCAGGCGCCTGCATCGTCTGCGCGCTGCAGATGGTGACGGCCGAAGCGGCAATGGCAGATAAGAGACTTTTGGAGAGACGGGGCATGAGCAATCTCCGAAACAGAAATCAGATGGATCAGGACCTGGAGAAACGGGCTTGGAATCGTTACCACTCCAGACGGCACTCAGACTAACGGCATAGCCGGGGCTTGTCAAGTCAAAGAAAAAGAGGAACTGTATCGGCGTTTAAATTTGTTTTCGCCTTTGCTTTCCTCAAACGACACCTGTTTACAGGGGAACAATACAAACAGGAGCAAGCAAATCCGTTTCATTACGGGAGGCAGCGTTGACGCAGTGTCCTCCCACAATCGCAACAGCTATTACCGCGGAATGCCCGTTCCGCCAAAGTGATAACTGAAGGCAATACTGGAATTCATAACATCCAGGCCAGGGTTGTAGCTTGTGGCATAAGCATTCGAAAAATGGTAGTCGCCAAAAAGCCCGACGCGAACGTCCCACCGGTCTGACATCCGCGCATAAAAACCAATGGATTCCGACAGGCTGAACGCGTAGTAGCTCGCATCCGGCGAAAGCGCCTTCTGCGTAAAGCCCACGGCCCCGCCTTTCACGGTGAAATAGGGTTTGAATGCCTTATCAGGGCGCCACAGCATGCGCAGCCCGATGGGAGAAAACCCAAGTCCCGGAACCGTCACATAGCCCTTGCCCTTTTTGTTGCCCCATTTATCCAGAACGCGCGGCTGTCGCAGGATCACAACCGGCAGAAATTCCGCCGCATAGTCCATCTGCGCGCCAAGAAAGTTGCCCCACGAATTGCGATCGTACTCAATGCCTGCGGTGTACAGAAATTCGGAATGACCCGCTGCGAAGATCTGCCAGTGTCCATAGGAAGCAAAGCCTTCGATGGCAATCTCCTGCGCCGGTGGTGCGGGATGGGAGGGAGTCACAGGACGAATGGCGCTTGCATCTCTGGGACGCATCGGTGCAGTAGCGCTCGCCACTTGAGTTTCAGAAGGACTGTCCGGCAAGGATGCGGTTTCTGCCCCGTTGCTGGCCATCTGTTCTTTTTGAATGGGAGATGCCTGGGCAACGCAATGTTTCGCCAGCATGGGAGAAGCTGCTAAAAGCAATAAAGCTACTCGTTTCTTTAACACGGTCACTTCCTCCGTAAAAATTGAGGCAGATTGAGAAGTGTTGCAGTGTTCAGCTTTTGAATGAATGGGTTGATTTTGTCGTGAGGACCTGGGGAAAGGCCAATTCCAGATTCAAAAATCCCAACGCACTCCGGCAACCGGGAAAGCGGGCATCTGGTCAATTTCCTTCATGGGTACGCCGTTCCACTGCTTCATGCAATTGTGGTCCAGCTCGCAGCGGGGAAGCCACACATAGCCCAGAAAATTCTTGCGATCAAATATGTTCTGTACCCCGACATACAAATTCACCACGCCGGAATGGGTGTAGAAATTGTGGTCTACCGAGATGTCCGCCCGGTCATAGTCAGGCCCGCGTTTTCCATTTACCCGGCCCAGGTCATAGATTCCACGGTTCTGCGCCACAGACAGCGGAATGTTGTACGGCGTATAAGGACGCCCCGTGGTGTAGCTGTTGCGCACCGAAAGCGTGTAAGCGCGCGGTAACTGGAATGTCAGCATGATATTGCCAACCAGCGGAAAATCATAATTGCCCGGGCGCAGAATGCCGTCAGCGGCACGGTACAGCGCGCGGGAATATGTGATCGAAGCGATTCCCGCCACACGGTCGCTCAGGTGCCCATGCAGGAAAAACTCCAGCCCCGTTGCGTGGCCTGTGCCTCCTGTTTTCAGTGGCAGCCACACAAACTGCTCGCCCGGCGTATAAATCATGTTGGCAAGCATCAGACTGGGATATTCCGTACTGATCGGCTCTTTCGAATAATTCTTGCGATAGGCCTCCAGGCTTACAGACAGCGTGTCAGATCGCCACAGGTCTGTGCCCACTGAAAACTGTTCGGCTTCGAGCGGCGGAAGTTGCCGGTTCTGCGCATAGCTCAGCAGGTTGATGTAAGGCGCCAACTGGGATGACCGGCGATATGCAGCATAGAGTCCCTGATGGTCCGTAATGCGGAAGCCCAGTCCCGCACGCGGTTCAAATGCATGTGCAGAAATCAGCTGATACGTCTCTACACGGAGACCCGCCGTCGCCGTCCAGCGCTTGCCAGCGCTTCCAGTCAGTTCGACATAGCTGCCGGTCTGCCACGTAGTAGGAGCCTGATTGAAATTGACCGCGTCGCTCCAATGCGGGTCGGGATTGAACGGCGACTGTGTCCCCTGCGGTTGGCTGACGTTGTAATCCAGTTGCACCAGTTGACCCGTCGAGCCTATAGAAAGCAGCCAGTGATGAATATCGTGTTGCAGGTCATAGCCAAGGTTAGTCAACTTATCGAATGTCGCCTCATGATAAATGGGCGTGGTAGTGGGCGGAGTGCATGCCCCATTCGCCTTGGGATACGTCCCATTGACCCATTGCGTTTGCTGACCAATATTTCGTTTCTGCATCGAGAAACTTGCTGTGACCTTCGACAGAGTGCTGGGGCCATGCATATGCTGCCACACCAATCCATCCGTGGATTGCAGGCCGTCATATTGAGTGTTGATCGTCAGCGTTTCGAGCGCATCCCCGGCGCAGGGCTTCACGATGATCGAGTCTGCTCCAGTCAGCCCCAGGAAAGAAATAGCGTCTTTCCTGCTCGGGTTCCACTCCAGGCGACCCATTCCGTTGGTATAAATCGGTGCGCCATCCAGGCCCGTATCGTTTGTAGTCAGATTCAGCAGGCTCCTGTCCACCGCCAGAAGCATGCTCGCGCGGCTTCCGATCGGGTTTTCCCAGAACGCCCCAAGGCCTGCCAGTCCCAGGTTGATTTCACCCTTTCGCACGGCCTCATCCTGGTCGCGGGTCTCAATTTCCACCACGGAAGAAAGTCGGCTCCAGTATCTGGAGTCGTACACTCCAGGTTGCAACTCGACCTTGCTGATCGTGCTCGTGTTGATCATCGGCGTAAAGCCGCTGGTCGTTCCGCCAACAGCAAAATGATTGATGTTCGGAATCTGAAGACCATCGATGACGTACAGGTTCTCTGAAGGATGCCCACCCCGCACCATCAGATCATTGAAGGAATCTGAGTTCGCCACCGTTCCCGGCAGCAGCAGCAGATATCGGCTAAAGTCCTGAAAGGTGCCTGCCGAAGACTGCACCTCCTGGCGGCTACCCTCACGCACAGGAGAAATCTGGTTCATCAGATCATCAGCGCGCACCTCAATGGTGCTTTCTACGCGGCCAAAGGGCTTCGATGGCCGCACACCAGGCGGAAACTCCAACGGAAGGGCCGGCTCATACTGTTGCTTTGGCTGCTGCGTCTGCTTGTCATATTCCTTGTTCTGGGCCATTCCCAGCGTAGGCAACAGAACGCAAAAGAGCACAGGAAGCTGCAGGAGAAAGAGCGATTGTTCGCTTCGGGGGAAGAAGCGCATCGTAGGTCCTTTCTTCTCTTCACACAAGCTACTCTGGGGCTTTTAAAATTCCGTAAACTCAGAATGAATTACGTGGTGCTTTTGCTCTAAAGGGCCCGTCTTAACGGATTTTGAACGGTGATGCACTTACCTTAACGAGATCCAGGAAGCTTTGCAAGTTACTTAAGGCCACCTTACTGAACTTATTAACTCCCTTTGGATGGAGAAAAGATGACTGTCTTCTGACAACGGAAGGCAAGCCCCATCGTAGTCGGAACCGCGCAGCAGCTCGACGGCGTCGTCCGCCAGCTCGGGTCCCAGTCTTTCGCAGTACCAGCATGGGACCGCGTGCAGAGCGACATCAACGCACTCTATCCGGCCTTTGGATTGACGCCACCCACCGCCAGTACTACACAAGCATCCAGCAATGTCTCCTGCGCTCAGGCCGTCGGAACGCAACGGGCAAACACTCTGGTCCAGCAGTGTCTCCAGGTCTCGACCACAACGCACCCGCCCTGCAACGCCCAGAACACCTGCAAGCTCATTATCGATGAAATCCGTCGCGGCTGCTCGCTCATCGGCAACAATGCTCCATCGTTCTGCGCCGAATATAACTAGGCCCTGTCGCAGTGAATTTGCTACTTCTGCAGTAAAGATGGGTGCCCTACGTCTCGATTTTTGAGACGTGGTTTCCAGCACATTTCCCGATAACGCAAATGTCCACCAGAATGCTCAGTCCCGGCATTTGATGATAGGGATGAGAATAAACCGATCGGGTTCGATTTGCCGGGATTTGCAGATGAACTCAGGAACTCGCAGCGATGAAGGCATCTGTCGAGCACATCCGCCAGAAGTTCGCCTTCACCGAACGCCGAGCATGTCGCCTGTTGCTGGTACCTGTTTCGAGCTATCGATTCGCCCGATCGAGCTTGCTTGTACTCCGCAGCGGAACTGCCAGCAGTGTGTAGTAATTATCAGCCAGGAACCCTTCATAACCTTTCGCAGTTCCGTCCCACCGGCGCCAATCGTTAGAGAATCCCGTTGCGTTACGTCCTTCAAATCCGCACCTATCATATTCATCCAGCATTGGGAATAAAATCCGGTCTGCTTCCTCCTTTCGTCCCAGATCATAAAGCGCGGCCAGGAAAAAGAACGCAAAGCTGCCTGTCGCTCCGCCGTTTTCATAGTTCTGAAAGCCATCGGAATTGTCGGGGCGAATACCACCTCCCCAACGGGCATCTGGAGTACTGTCGAAGTAGTCTTTCAGCGGGACCGTAACCAAGTTGCCAGGCAGCCCCATATTGAACTTGTCATAACCCACTTCCTTCATCTTGACCAGCAACCGATCCATGATGGCATTAACCTTAGACTTGGGCACTAATCCATAGTGGATAGCGATTCCGTTCACCCAGAGAAAATAGTAATCGTGCAATTGTCCATCAGCGCTGTACCAGCCCGCCAACACGCCGGTTTCGGGATTAAAGAACCGATTGAAGAAAACGGATTTCAGTCTGTCTGCGGCTTGTTGGTATCGTCGTGCATCACTCTTTTTTTCTGCCTTGTCCGACATCATGGCCATGCTACGGAGCGCGCGATAAGCAAGAGCATTACTGTACGCATCTTCATAGCCAAAACCAATTGTGTCCCACCAATTCGACGGTCTGGGTTTAGTCGTCTCGAAAGCCATCGTGGAGTTACCGCTTTCGCAGTACTTAATCAGCGAGTCGTCATTGCTGTCAGTTGCCAACATCGACTCGGCCCAGCTACGGATACCTTCATAGTTCGTTGCGAGCCACTGATCGTCGCCAGCATTGCGAACGCAGCTAGCCGCAGCAATGATCAGGGAGGGGTATGTATCGGAAGTTGCGCAGACATGACCAGGAACACGAGGGAGGCCGTACGCAGGACCACCGCTCAGAATCCTATCAAGCGTCTCGCGGACAATATCAATGGCTTTCAGACCCGGTGCCAATAATGGCGTCAATGCAGCAATATCTGCATATTCGTAATAGCAGAAGGCGCATGTATCGCTTGCCGTATTGTTGGCGAGCGCGCCAAGCGATGGGTTGATCTGTAATGCATTCAACCAGTTGCGGCGAAATGCGTCGAACCTGGCATCATTTGCAATTTCCGGTATGTCGGGATGAATTGCCGTCACTTCCAAGGTGTAGACAACCCGCTTGTGCTCAAAGGTAGCGCTCGGGAGCGAAAGTGATGCACTTTGCTGAGGTAAGCTCGATTCATATGCAAAGCCAAGATCAGGAACATCTGTAGTAATACGTATCGAGCCCTGCCCTGGAAAATGCATGATGACCGGAGCTGCCAAAAGATGACCCTTCCGGAATAAGCCAAGTACTGTGCTATGCACTTGGTTGAGGTCGAAATCAAAGACGAGAGGAGCGGGTTGGAAACTCCCAGACCACTCCGAAGTACAGATGATCCTGTTGGCTGACACCTCAAAACTCCAGATAGGTCTGGAGGCTTTGGCTGCACCGATGGCGCGGTACTCGATTCGACGTATCCCTTCCAGCGAGGTATCCTGACCAATGTAGCCATTAGCTTCGTGGGTTTTTCTAATGGCATTGGCGCTCCGCTTGCCTTTACCCAGGCCATCGATATTCAAGAGCTCGAATTGCGGGGCGCTTCGAGATAGCTGCAATTCCATCCAGTTAGAAGCAACATACAATGCCCGATCTTGTCCGACGTTGTCATTCGCCTTCGACGTAGATTTACTGAGGACCGCTGTCGCAACAAATGCTCCAGCAGTCCTCAAGAATTTCCTGCGCCCCAGCATATTGGTCCCTCCTGTGACTTCTAAGCGAATGCAAAGTTGTTTGGAGCCAGTCACGACGTTCGGGGAAACATTGAGATACCGAACTTCGTACACGCATATGGAACCAAGACAATTCTGGTACGTTTACCGGAAACAAGCGTGCGTGGAATCGGTTGCAGCTCAGTCGGGGTCCAGTCAACTTCCTGTGCGTTAATGCCAAGTTGGAGCGGTCCTGGGCAGATCCACTCGTAATGTGCCCAAGGGAAGACAGCTTCCTTGAAAATGCCTGCTTCTGCATGGGTGGGCTTATCAGACCTCACGTCAATGGCATAGTTAATTTGTGTCCCTGGAATCTCCTCATTCGGTGAAACAGAGGGGATCGGAAGGGAGAAGAGCAGAGGACCAAAAAACACAGATGCCCATGGATTATGCATTTCTCGTACAAGGGAGATTTCGCGCCCCACCCTAAAATAAGGGATTTGCGGATACGGGGTCTCATACCCCCGCTGGATGCGGATGCTCATTGGCAGAATGAGCCTCACGCGATCACCCTGCCTCCACTCCCGCTTAATCACACGAAAGCCCGGTTGTGATGCATTGGCAGAATAGGCAGAATCATTCATAAATATCTCAGGTTCTCCAGCCCATTCAGGGATGCGGAGATAGAGGGGGAAACTGACAGGGTGATCAGGATTGACGGTGAACTCGATGGATTCCTCAAAAGGATAGCGAGTGTTACTCTCAATCGCGACAGGTACATTTCCATTGATCATTGCTTTGACCCGTGAGGGACCGTGCAAGGTCGCAGCGATTCCACCATCCCGAGTCTCCATCCACATATGCATGATGTAGGTGGGAATCACCCGGTTAATGTTACCGACGCAGCACAGAACAGGATCACCAATTTCCGTAAATTGGTAGCAACCCTTCCCAGGATTGGCCGGTTCCTCAGGCAGGTTATGGTTGTAACGGTTAGGCCGTTGATAATACGACATGATTTTGAAATCATGGCTGACTGGCGCCGGACCTGCATTGAAAAAAATCTGCTCAATGCGATCGAGCCAGCCAGACTGGCCTGTAACTCTTGCAAGCCATAGGTTGGTCCAGATTCCTGCAGCCACATTGCACGTTTCCACATTACGGGTGCTGCCAATACCCGCCTGATATTCTTCTCCAGAGCTCAGGCCCATGGGGAGCATATTGTTTTTATCATTCCAGCGCAGAGCGGACACTGTAGCGCTGAGATCGCGGGCATTGCCGGTCCATGGGTAGAGCATCGCAGGTGTGCGGACATGCTCATAGAAGATGACGTTGTGGCCGACTTGGAGATTACCATCGGCCCATGCATCAGCCGTGGCGCGATAAGACTGACGTGCGGCATAAGCAAGCATATTTTGAAGAATGGCGGGATCACCACTCATCCTGAAGGTTTCCGACATCGCGTCGAGATTAACCGCTCCACCCGTCCCATAAAACGTGGGGGACAGATCCTCGATTGGAAAGTTGCGGTAGACCTTTGTGAGAGCGGCAAGAACTTTGGGGTTACGAGATCCCTGATAGTAGGCCACGAGAGCACGCCCCATATGAGAATGGGCCCAGGCATTAAATGAGTCCTCGATAATCGAAGCCGGCCGCCAGTAGATAAAGGTCTCGCCACCTTTCAACACACCATTGACAACATAATCGAGACGAGCTGAAGCCTTGGCAATCAATGCGCTATCATCAAGCGCGTAACCCAGGCGAATGGCGCCGTCGAGCCAATAGCTGCACTGTTCAAGAGGCCATCCTGTTCCATCCGGATTGACGCCGAACGCATCAAAAGGAAAGCCCTTCCAGGCATCCTGAAAGGTAGCGCTGTGTTCGTCGAGATGGCCTGTAATCCCATTGGCCGCGTCTGTCGCCCAATCGCGAATCCATCCTGTGGGTTTCACTTGCCCGGGAGCAAGCGGGGTAAAAACACAGGGATGCACTTCGCGATGAATGCTCTCCGGCAGAAAGAGGCGTGATTGGCTGGGAGGGAAGTGAGGACTAGCGAAAGCGCCATTTCTGCCCAGCAGAAAAGCGCCACCAAGGGCCGCAGAAGCCTGAAGAAATTGTCGACGGTTTGTATGTTTGGTCATCTAGAGTTCCTGCCTACTAAATACGACGAACTGCGCGACTGCTATTGCCGAACTATCAGATGGAAGCACGTGAATCCTGCATCTGCAGCGTACACGATCTGATTAAGAGCATCAGAAGCCAGCGCTCCTCATCAAGGGTATGTTTCACCAGGCGTCTGCTTTGGCAATGGCTCCAGTATCTCGAGTAAGACTCGCCAGCATCATCTGTTCGCATCGTCAAGTACTTCGCTTTTCTTGTTTACACCATGGATCAGCAATAGCGTTCGCGTTGTTTGGTTTGTCTGGCTGGTTCGCCCAGAAGAAAAATGCCACTCATCACTCTTATGAGAAAAACTCGTCAAGATGGTCTGCAAAACCACCGCACAGATCTCTTCATCCGCACGAGTATCACCCTTTGGAGCATGATTTCATCGCGTACGAGTATTGGCTCTGTTGATTTCTTCGCAATGATCTCAAAGCTCTCGCCCTCTCCGAACTTATGAGTTGCTCGCGACCTATCAATGTTAATCCGCGCGACCGCCTTTAGCTTGCATTGCATTTGCCAACATATATATTTTGTTAACAAAAGCTGTTGGCCTGCCCGGCAATTTGCACCAGTCAGGGGTGTTAGTGTAGCGCAGCGGTAGAGGTCATACGAGCGAAAGCGAACACCGAACCGGCGGGATGGAGCAGATGCCAAAGTTGTACAGTGAGGCTCAAAGCTAGAATTGATCAATTTGTATATCAGGTTTGCGATTTTTCCGCACAGACACTGCCGCGAGGCGCGCCCGAGCAATCTCTTCTGCACTATTTTTCGCAGACGAATCGAATGAATCCGGTGAAAACTGTCGCCGTAGCATCCTAGGCCCGAAACCTTTAATTCGCTTGAACTGGCGATTGAAATTCGAATAATTACCAAAGCCTACGCGGAAGGCGATCTCTAAAATGCTTTCGTCGGTATTAATCAGCAACTGTGCGGCTGCACCTACGCGCAACTCATTCAAATACGCCGTTATAGTGCGTCCGGTTGCGCGCTTGAAAAAGCGGCACAGCGATGCCAGTCCCATGTGAAAGCGGTCGGCCAATTCCGCAAAATCCAGTTCCTCTTCAAAGTGGTTGTTCAGATACAAACAGATGGCGTCGATGCGCTGCTGATCGGAAAGACGGCAGATCGGCCGCAACTTTAAAGTGGAAAGCTCCTGTGCGTTGCTCTCTCCAGCTAATTCAATCAGCACTGATAACAATGTGATCAACCGCTTGGGCGGCGGTAACGATGCGAGGTCTTTCATGACTACCGCTACGTTTCGTCCAGCATCAGTGCCTCCGAACGCAAGGCCATTCGAAGAGCGTCGCAGGAGACGCTCAACCCCCGCCATCTCTTTCAATTGAAAAAAATCGGGCCCAAGAAAATCCTGACGAAACTGCACCACAACAGCCCGATGAATTTCTGCTGCACTCGTCTTCATAGGTCCGGAACGCCAACTGTGTGGCACATTTGGGCCCAGCAGGACCAAATCTCCAGGGCCATAATCTGCAATGCTGTCGCCCACCAGCCGCTGACCGTGGCTATCAACGATCAAGGTCAGTTCATACTCGGGATGATAGTGCCAGTAAAATGGGAACTCAGGGTCGTTTCGTTCATAGGCAATGAAGGAAGATGCCCCGGAAGCAACCTTCTCGAAATACGGTTTCATGCCTAAACTGTACGCTGGTTCACAGGATTTTCAACAGTTTTCTGAAAATACGGTCAATCCGGTACCAATACGAGTCAATCAGCAAGAGGACAACCCAAGCGTATCTGCTAGTCTGGTGGCAACTGGTCATGTAGAAAATACGGCATTTCGACCGGCTAACTCTTTCTTGGAAAAAGGGACAACCATGATGCGAACCAAAGGTACCCTGCAGCTCTCACATGACATCGGTTCCTACACAGGATATGCAGGACTCCCCCCCCTCGTTGGCCTCCACTCCATGCGCGATGCGTCCTCGACGGGGTTGACGGTCGCGGAGTCCTCTGAACGCCTGAAGCGGCTTCACTGGTCGCTGCGGCGCCTACACAACATCTTCGTGTCACACATCACGAACATGCCGGTGTACGAGCTGAAGATGGCTTTCAGCCTGCATGCCCACTACTGCGCAGAACATGTCGGCGAACTGGCAAACCGTGTCCGCGAAATGCGCCAGCCACCTTATGGGCTGGAAGTGTCTCCTCATGCTGCTCTGGATATGTTTTTTGACGAGATACTGGCCGCTCCCGGAACAGAAGAGTTGCTCCTTGGTATCTATGAACGTGCTGTGCCCGCCATCGTTTCCGCGTTGGAACGTATCATTGCGGAAACCAATAAGCTGTTCGACCACCCAACCTGGCGACTCTGCCGGCTGACTTTGGTTGAAATCCAGGACGTACAGCAATACGGAGCGGAAGCTGTGCGCTGTCTCGTGAGTAACGAAACGCGGGATGCACTTCAGCCGTGGCTCTCGCTACTTAACCGCATGCTGGCTGCAGCCGGCGGGCTCGATGGCACAGACGAGCCAAGCGGCGAAACTATCGAGCGGCATTTTTCCACTCTCCCTTACAAATATGATCCTGTACCGAAGCGTGATGAGCGATTTCAGGATCCGTACAACATGGGCGTCAATGCGGAAGCCATGCTTTTCAATCCGAAGATCGAACCGCTCCCTAAAACGATCATGCTGTACTTCAAGCGCATGCGCGAAATCGATGTACCTGAGATGATGGCTAGCATTCTGGCTGAAGCTGGAGACAAGCCGTGGGAATATTACCGCGATATGACGCGCCAACTCTGGGATGAGGCGCGTCACGCCATGATGGGTGAGCTTGGATTTGTCGCCATGGGGATTGACTGGTCTCAGATTCCCTTCAATTTTACCTGGTCGCTTGGGCTTAATACGAAGCTTACTTCCAAAGAACGGCATGCCGTGCTCTACACCATTGAGCAGGGGCTGATGCCGAAAAAGACCGGCAAAGAATATGAGTGGGAAGTTGCCATCGCCACTGCAAATCCACTGACAGCGCTTATACAGGACTATGATTGGGCGGACGAAATTCTGCATGCCAGAATCGGCCGGGAGTGGATTGTGCCCGAGATCGGTTCGCAGGCTGAAGCCATGGCTTACGGCGATAAAGCATGGTCCAAGGTTCTCGTTGACTGGAACAAGTGGAAAGAAGAGGGCTTAACAGAGCATCGTAACTGGTGGCCGGAAGTTTATCGCGCTGCCTGCATCCACTGGGGCATTGAGCCAGATCCGCAGTTGCTCGCCTACAACACGACCTATCAAAACACGCGCGCAGACTTGAAAGAAGTCGCTTTCTAGGCAGGAGAATACAGGTTGTGATCGAGCGATCTTACCGGAAGCTGATCGTGCATTCAGTGGTCCCTGAAAGCGATTCAGCAAAATCTTTCTATCTGGCGCCCCATGACGGCGGTGTGCTGGACCAACATCTTCCCGGGCAGCATCTTCCACTCAGACTGGAAATCCCTGGTCGAGACCGTCCGGTGTTTCGCTGCTATACGATTTCCAACTTCGAAAAAAGGTTTTATCGCCTAACAATCAAAAGAGAAGTGCCCCCGGCAGATAAGCCGGGAACCGCTCCTGGGCTTAGCTCGACATATTTCCACGATGCCGTCCATCCGGGAGACATACTTGAGGCCAAGCCACCCAGTGGAAACTTCTGGCTCGATTTGCAGAAAGATCATCCTGTTGTGATGCTGGCCGGTGGAATCGGTGTAACGCCAATGATGAGCATGATCGAAGCACTGGCTTCATCGGCTTCAAAACGGGATGTCTACTTTTTCTATGCGCTGCGCCACAGTGGCGATCATGTCTTCAAAGCCCGATTGAAGGAGCTTGCGGAGCAATGTCCTAACCTGCGTCTATGGGTGCTATATGAACAAGCCAGCGATGCTGAACTGGAACGTCGAGATTGTCACGAGACAGGAAGAATTCATCTGGATCTTCTCCGCGAACGCTTGCCTTCGCTCAACCTTGAATATTATCTGTGCGGACCGCAGGGCATGATGAAGGCCCTCTCTGAAGGGCTAAACGGAGCAGGCGTTTCGCCGGACAACATCCGTACTGAATCTTTTGGCCCTTCAGGCATTGCCTTACGTTCCCTCATCTCTTCTGACGAGAACGCATTTCATGCTCTTCAGCGCCCTTCAGGAATGAAGGTAACCTTCATGCGATCCGGAGTCAGCATTCCATGGACAGGCGAAGCGCAGTCTTTGCTACAGCTGGCAGAAGCGAACGGCATTGATATTAGCTCGGGCTGCCAGTATGGCGACTGTGGAACATGTATGACTCGAGTGCTGGAAGGCAGCGTTAAATATCTGCATCCAACCGGCGCGCGTCCTGATGGAGGCTGCTGCCTCCCGTGCAGTTGCCACCCCGAGACTTCTCTCGTGCTGGATGCCTAAACACTTGCCCAACAATACGGAACAGAAATGAGCACACTTGCAGCAGCAATCGTTACAGATGGTCATGGGAGTTTTGATCTGCTGGAAGTCGAGCTTGGAGATCCGCAATAAGGTGAGGTCCTGGTAGAAATCCGGGCAAGTGGCGTCTGCCATACGGATTTCGACTCGCTGTCCTGGAAACGCTGATTGATCTTAAAACATGAGGGTACGGGAATCGTACGCGCCTGCGGAAAGGGCGTTCCTCACATCAAGCCAGGAGATTGCGTTCTTTCGAGCTGGCCATTCCCTGCGGAAATTGTTTTCAGTGCCGTCCGGGCGCTGAAAATAGTCGCAATTTGTCTTTGCCTAACGTCGTGCAAACCAGATATAGAAAGCTGTCAATTCCAGATAAGACAACGATGTAGTGGGAAGGTATCGTTTGTCGGAAGCTTTGAGAATACCTGATGCAAACAGTCTCACAAACTCCACTTGAATCTGAAACTGACCAGCTTGCGGCGCCGGTGAAGATCACGGCTGTGCTAGTAATGAGTACCCTGGTTGCAGCTCTTGGCGGCCTGCTTTTCGGTTTTGATACGGCGGTCATTGCGGGCACAACCCACGCGCTGACCCAGGTTTTCCATCTCAGTCCCGCCACGCTAGGTGTAACTGTGTCCTGCGCGCTTTGGGGAACAATCATCGGAGCGGGGCTCGCTGGGTATGTGGGAGAACGGTTCGGACGCCGGGACAGTCTGCGTGTCATGGCTGTGCTTTATCTGCTTTCAGCGATTGGCTGCGCGTTAGCCTGGAACTGGCATGCTTTCCTTGCATCACGCATAATCGGTGGGCTTGGAATCGGCGGATCTTCTGTCCTTGGTCCGATGTATATCGCCGAGATTGCCCCCGCAAAGCTGCGCGGCAGATTGGTTGGGCTTTTCCAAGTCAATATCGTAGTTGGAATTTTGATGGCATACCTTTCCAACTACCTTGTTTCTCTCCAGAATCTTGGAGCCAGCGAGTGGCGCTGGCAGCTTGTCGTGCCTGCTCTTCCCTCGGTTATTTTTCTGCTTCTGCTCTTTGTCATTCCACGCAGCCCGCGCTGGCTTATAAAGAAAAACCGCTTTCATGAAGCAAAGGATGCTCTCGCTATGACTGGCGAAAACGATCCTGATCTGGAACTGGCCTGCATCACGAAATCCATAGGAGCGGAATCCTGCCTCTCGGGAGAGAGACTGTTCTCATACGAGCATCGCTTGCCAATTTTTCTGGCCATAACCATTGCGATCTTTTCTCAATTATCCGGAATAAATGCAGTTCTCTATTACCTTAATGACATTTTCCAGTCTGTCGGCATCTCCGGAGGGATCCAGACAGTAGCGATCGGAGCCACCAATCTGGTTTTTACTGCTTTGGCATTGTTGGTAATCGACAAATTAGGACGGCGACTGCTTCTGCTGACTGGCTCTATTGGCATGACGGCTACTTTGTCCGGTGTCGCGGTAATTTTTTACACACATGCACATCGAGAACTGCTCGTGTGGCTGCTGATTACATATTGTGCCTCGTTTTCTTTTTCACTCGGCGCTGTAATCTGGGTATATATCAGCGAAGTATTTCCCAATGCGGTGCGTGCCAAAGGCCAGGCTCTGGGCAGCCTTACTCATTGGGCCATGAATGCCATTGTGTCTGCAGCCTTTCCCGTGCTTGCTGCCCGCGCCGGATCTGCCCCGTTTACATTTTTTGCTGCGATGATGATGGTGCAGTTTTTCGTCGTGCTGTTTATCTATCCAGAAACGAAACGGGTTTCTCTGGAAGAAATGAGGCTGAAGATCGCAAAGTAGCGATATATATATCAAGCATTTGTGATGGAAGTGCTCGGCATCCTGAATGGCGGCTTGTGGATGAATGGAATCAGCTTGCATACTCGAACGCTTCCTCTTCCCTCATCAATAATTTAGATTTAACAATTTAGATTAACTGCGCTACGAAAAGAGAAAAGCCTGTCGGGGAGCGACAGGCTTTTAGCGTTCCTTTACTATACCAGGCGAGTCAAGCCCCCTGCCTGATTCCGACTGCGAGGCAACCCTGATTACGCCTTGGTGACTTTGCCGCTCTTGATGCAGCGGGTGCAGACGCGGAGGCGCTTGGCGCCGCCTTCCACTTTCGCCTTGACCGGACGCAGATTGACGTTCCAGCGCCGACGGCTGACATTGTGCGCGTGCGAGATATTGTTTCCAAATTGCGGGCCTTTGCCACAGACTTGACACACCTGGGCCATAACAAACTCCAATCCAATGCTGAACTTTTCGAGCAGGCCAGAACCAATACAAGCGCATTCAGCGCCTATAAGATAAAGGGCAGGCAAGCAGACAAATGCCCACTTCTAGCGTCGAACTTTTAGTTTAGCTTAGGATGACAGGAACAGGCAAGGCGGATTTGAGGTGACCTTGCCGGGCTGGATCCGAAGAAATATACCTCAATTTTCAGGATGATTTATGTTTCCCGATCCGTTGTGCGTGCGTCGTGTCTTCTGGGTCTTTGCCTTCCTCGCGGTTTTTGCGTCGTGCGCTGTGGCGCAGACGGTGAGCTATCCGTTGGCGATTGACGATGCTTCCATTGAAAATGCATACGTTCTTCATGCCAAAGACTGGCCTTCGAAGTTTGGGCTGCCGAACCCGGTGATCATTCGCTCGAATGCGGGGGAGCGCTGGTACCAGATTGAGACTTCGCGGGGGAAATTCAGCCCGACGTTTGGAAACCTGTTTACGCCGGAGACGGGGTGGGTGCCGATTGCGGAAAAGAACCATACCCAGCTGATCTACACCTTTAACACCGTGCCGGCCTGGGCGGCGGGAGAACAGGGCCCGGGACCGGCGAGGCGCGCACCGCTTGATATAGATGAAAAGAATGAGAGCTGCCAGACGCCGCTGGAGGGAGTGACGAGTCCGGACGGGAACTGCATCTGGAAAGAGTGGGTGACGGCGCTGATGCAGAAGAACTGCGGGGTGTCGCAGCAGCCGCCGGGGCCGCTGACGGGCCGGTGCCATATCCATTACTTTGAGGCGTGGAATGAATTTAACGCGCCGGTTTTCTGGGATGACTCGCTGACGCATCTGGCGAAGATGGCCAATGACATGGCTGTGATTGTGAGGGCGTACTGCGGCGACTGCAAGGTGATTGGCGGGTCCACTTCCGCGGGAGGAGTGGGTCGGCAGGGAGACGGGCCGAGCGGCTCCGGCGAGTTTGACAGAGCGCTGGGTGAATTTCTGGATGCGTGGCATCGTATTCCGAATGCGTCGCTGCCGGACATTGTGAGCTTCCATGCGTATCCTTCGCGCACGAATGTGTTTCCGGTGCCGATGCCGGAAACGAATGTATCGCTGGGCGATCCGAAGTGCGCGCAGTTTTCGGTGCCGAATGTCTCATGCCAATATGCGATTGTGAACCAGCCGGGGCAGGTGAGGGCGGTGCTGGCGAAGAGACGTTTTATGCCTGCGACGACTCCGGTGTGGGACACGGAATCGGGCTGGTATGGGAACAAGAACCTGTTCCATGGAGTGGATGCGAATGGGTATGCGGATGCCATTACGGGAATGATGCGGCAGGCATTTCTGGCGCGAGAGACGATTTTGCTGGCGAACCTAGGAGTGGGCGTGAACCTGTGGTACGAAGCGGACCACCAGTGCAATGGCACGCTGATTGGGTTTGGCTATCCGCAGAGCTCGCCGGAGATGCGCCAGTGTCCGGATGATCCGGTGATCCCGCCGGGTCTGACGCCGGCAGGGAAGGCGCTGGTGATTGTGCATGGGTGGCTGCATGGAGGGACCTTTGATGGCCCGTGCAAGGCGTCAGGCAGCGTGTGGAGCTGTCCGCTGGCGCAGAACGGGCAGCACGAGCTGCTGGCCTGGACGACGAAGAACAGTGGGACAGAAACAGTGTCGCAGGGGCTGGGGCCGTTCAGCTATGCGCATACTCTGGACGGGAAGAGCGAGAGGCTGACACCGGGGCAGGGAGTGACGCTGGAGATGCGGCCTGTGCTGTTGAATAACACTCCGTAGATGGATGGATTACCTCTTCTGACAGGGCGTAGCTGAAGCTATGCCCTGTGTCTGTCAACGGACAGGATGAACGCACGGCTGTGCTGAAGATGGCCCCGGGTTGCGCTTTCGCGGCGGCAGTCGCAACTCTTTTCGCGAGCAAATGGCGCTCTGATTTTGCTGCACGGTACACTGGGAAGTTCGGCTTTGGCCGGTGAAGAGTGCTATGTCAGAAGAATCCATTGTTGCTACGACTACAGATGCTCCGGTGACGACGATTGCGCGCGTGGGCGAGCATGAGGGCAAGTCTGTCACGCTGAAGGGCTGGCTTTATAACCTGCGCGAGAGCGGGAAACTGCTCTTTCCGATTTTTCGGGACGGGACGGGGACGATCCAGGGGATTGTGCCGAAGGCCGCAGTTTCGCCTGAGATCTTTGAGCGGGTGAAGGGATTGACGCAGGAGTCGAGCGTCACTGTGACGGGCAAGGTACGGGCGGACAAGCGCGCTCCCGGCGGGTATGAGCTGGATGTGGAGAACGTCGAGGTGCTGCAGCGCGTGCCGGAGGAGACGCCGTTTCCGATATCGCTGAAAGAGCATGGCACGGATTTTCTGATGGAGCACAGGCATCTGTGGATCCGCACGCCGCGGCAGTCGGCGATCCTGCGCATACGGGCGGAGATCATCAAGGCGGCGCGCGATTTTCTGGATGATAACGGCTTTGTGCTGACGGACTCGCCGATTCTGACGCCTGCGGCGTGTGAGGGCACGAGCACGCTGTTTCCGGTGAAGTATTTCGGGGACGAGGCATTTCTGACGCAGAGCGGGCAGCTCTACATCGAAAGCACGGCGATGGCACTGGGCAAGGTGTACAGCTTTGGACCGACGTTCCGCGCGGAGAAGTCGAAGACGCGGCGGCACCTGACGGAGTTCTGGATGGTGGAGCCGGAGTGGGCGTATGCCACGCTCGATGATCTGATGGGGCTGGCGGAGCAGTTCATCAGCTTTATTGTGGAGCGGGTGCTGACGCGGCGTGCTGCTGACCTGAAAGCGATTGGACGCGACACGGCGAAGCTGGAAACGATCAAGGCGCCGTTTCCGCGCATCAGCTATGACGAGGCGGCGCAGATGCTGAAAGACGCCCATGCCAAGGGCCTGATTGAGCAGCCGTTTGAGTATGGCAATGATTTCGGGTCGCCGGATGAGACGTATATTTCGTCACAGTTTGATCGCCCGGTGATGGTGCATCGCTATCCTGCGCATGTGAAGGCGTTTTATATGGAGCCTGATCCGCAGGATGCGAAATATGCGCTTTGTGTGGATGTACTGGCACCGGAGGGCTACGGCGAAATTATTGGCGGCTCGCAGCGTATTGCCTCACTTGATCTGCTGAAGAAGCGGATTGAGGAGCACAACCTGCCGATGGATGCCTTCCAGTGGTATCTGGACCTGCGGCGGTATGGTTCTGTTCCGCACTCGGGGTTTGGAATGGGGATTGAGCGCGTGGTGGCGTGGATCTGCGGCCTCGAGCATGTGCGGGAGACGATTCCGTTTGCGCGGACACTGAACCGGATTTATCCATGATGCTTTCGAGGTCTCTCTGCGAGACCTGGGCAGCGAGGATGCATTGAAAAATATGTCGAAAATGAGTGAAACAGTTGTGACATCGCACAGCGGAGTACAGTCGCTGCCCACGCGTGATATCTGCATTCTTGGCGTGCCGCTGGACCTTGGGGCGTCGCGCCGCGGCGTGGACATGGGACCATCGGCGGTCCGTGTGGCGGGGCTGGAGGCGCGGCTGGAATCGCTTGGTCATAGTGTGACGGATGGCGGCAATATTGGCGTGGCCATTGCGGAGACGAAGCACGTGGGCCAGGAGAATGCGCGTTATCTGAAAGAGATCACAGAGACGTGCACGAAGGCGGCTGAGCATGTGATCGAGGCGCTGGATGAGGGGATGATTCCGGTGATTATCGGGGGCGACCACTCTGTGGCGGCGGGCAGCGTATCTGGCGTGGCGGAGTTTTACCGGCGCAAGGGGCAGAAGATTGGCCTGATCTGGATTGACGCGCACTCGGACCTGAATACTCCGGAGACCTCGCCGAGTGGCAATGTGCATGGGATGCCGCTGGCGGCGCTGCTGGGGCTGGGGCCGGATTCGCTCAAGAACATCTGCGGCTTTTCACCGAAAGTGCTGCCAGAAAACACGGTGTTGATTGGCGTGCGCGACATTGATGCGACTGAGAAGGAGAACATCAAGCGGGCCGGGCTGACCGAGGTCTACACCATGCGCGACATTGACGAGCGCGGCATGAGGGCGGTAATGGAAGAGGCGCTGCGCGCGGCTGGACGCGGGACGGCGGGCTATCATGTTTCACTTGATATGGACTGGGTGGACCCTGAGGATGCTCCGGGAGTGGGGACGCCGGTGCGCGGAGGAGCGACGTACCGAGAGGCGCACCTGGCGATGGAGATCATTGCCGACCACGGGCGAATGCTGAGCCTGGAAGTGGTCGAGGTGAACCCGGTGATTGATGAGCATAATCGCACGGCGGACCTGGCAGTGGAGCTGATTTCGTCGGCGTTTGGGAAGAAGATTTTGTAAAGTGCTCCGGCTTATATCAGCCCGATCTGCCTGGACACTCTGCTGGTCCTCTGATCATGCGAACCCACATCTCTTCGGAACATGGGGCACCCATTTGCCGGCGTTACTTCCCGCGCAATCCCATCATTAACACGATCGCTGCAAGGGCCGCTGGAACAAGCAGGGCGCGTGTCCCGAAGAAATGGCCGCCGATGGAGCCGATGACGGCGCCGCATCCGTAGGCTGTCCAGGCGGTGGCGAAGGCGATGATCTTCTAGCGGCGGTGCACCTCATGATCGCCGACAATTGCGGTGCCCAGTTTTTCAATATCTCCGGTCATAAATGTTGTGTTCAGGGCAACCGGGCCGATTTTCTGGAAGGCGTCATTCTGAAGGCCCATGGTCCAGGCGAGGGCAATCAGCAGAGTGGTCCGCAGATATCCGTTCAAGCCGAGGAAGGCGAAGGCGCACAATACGGCGCATTCGATGACCAGGCTTACCGTGGAGGGCTGGAGCGTGGGGTCTTTGATAGTGATCCAGCGGGCGAGGAGGCGGTTGGTGACGACTCCGCTAAAGAAGCCAAGGACGAGGGCCAGGCGCGCGGCGGCGAGCAGCCAGTGGCGTTGGGACGCCTCGTAGGCAAAGAGGACGGTGTTGCCGGTGAGGTTGGCGACGAAGAGATGGCCGAGGCGCAGGTAGGCCAGAGCGTCTACGGCGCCAGCGACGCAACAGAGAAGAGCAATCAGCACATAGGCGCGGCGGACAGGAACCATAGTCGTCATTCTTATGGATGCAGTGTGTCACGGTACACTCGGTTTATTGAGTATGTCCAGATTGCGAGTTGGTGTTCTGTTTGGCGGGCGCAGCGGTGAACATGAGGTTTCGCTGCTCTCAGCTGCTTCGATTCTGAAGGCGATTGACCGGAAGAAGTACGAAGTCATTCCCATTGGCATTACCAAAGAGGGCCGATGGGTGACGGCAACCGATGCCGAGCGCCTGCTTGCAGGCGAAGCGGTAGCTCCGCGACAGCTTCGCGCGGGAGATCCGGAGGCGACGGCCGCGGCCGCGGTCCTGGCGCGGGGCGAAGCAGTGATTGTTCCTCCAGTGCCGTCGGAATCAAAGACGGGGTCGCTGGTTCCGTTCGAAACGGAACGGCACCCGGCGCACGAGGCGCTGAGTGTGGATGTGATTTTTCCTGTGCTGCATGGGACCTTTGGCGAAGACGGGACGATCCAGGGGCTGTTTGAGCTGGCCGGAATTGCCTATGTGGGTTCTGGCGTGCTGGGTTCGGCCACAGGCATGGACAAGGACGTGATGAAGCGCCTCTTTGCTTCGGCCAGGCTGCCAATTACGAAGCACGTCACATTTCTGCGCGGAGAGTGGGAGCGCGGGCCGAAGAAGATTGTGTTGCGGGTTGAGGCAGCGTTGAAGTATCCGGTATTTGTGAAACCTGCGAACCTAGGTTCTTCCGTAGGCATCAGCAAGGCGCATGATCGCAGAGAGCTTGGCCCGGCGATTGATCTTGCGGCGAATTATGACCGCAAGATTGTGGTGGAGCAGGGAGTTGGCGGCAAGCGCGGCAAGGCGCGTGAGCTGGAGGTTGCCGTGCTGGGCAATGATGATCCAAAGGCCTCCGTGGTGGGCGAGGTGGTGCCGATCAAGGAGTTCTACGATTACGAAGCCAAGTATCTGAGTGAAGGTTCAGACCTGATTATTCCGGCAAAGCTGACAAAGCAGCAGATGAAGCAGGTGCAGGAGATGGCCATTACGGCATTCAAGGCCTGCGACTGCTCAGGGCTGGCGCGCGTGGATTTCCTGATGGAGCCGGGCAAATCGGAGCGTATCTATCTGAATGAGATCAACACGTTGCCGGGGTTTACGGCCATCAGCATGTATCCGCGGCTGTGGGCTGCTTCGGGGGTGCGTTATCCGGAACTGATTGACCGCCTGATTGCGCTGGCGATGGAACGGCGCGCCGAGAAAGACCGAACGCAGTATTCGCGGTAAAGGGGAAACATCCGGTAGTCTGGTGGTGTCAAAATCAGGTAAGGAGATTTCCGCCCATGACCCTGCTCGATGCGCCTGCGTATGATGTCCGCCGCGCAAAACGAAACCGCAACATTGTCATTACGATTGTTACGGTTATTGTTGCCGTCGGACTGTTTGGGGTCCTGGGTTTCGTGAGCGGGCATGGGTGGTTCTTCAGGACGGTTCCGGCCGAGCACCGTGTGAATAAGTTCTTTGCTGCGCTCGAATCGAGCGACTACAAGAAGGCCTTCACGATCTGGACGAATGATCCGAACTGGGAGCAGCATCCTGACCAGTACAAGCCGTATGACTTCAACCAGTTTTATAAGGACTGGGGTCCTTCGGGCGATTATGGCACGATCAAGAGCCATCATATTGCGATTTCAAAAGCAGTCGGGAATGGTGTGGTGATGGGGGTGGACATTAACGGAGGCAAAACGCCGATCTTTCTGCGGGTGGATGATAAGAGCAAACAGGTCGGGTTTTCGCCGGTAGAGCTTTACGTCGGGCCCTGAGGCCAGAATCCTGCCAGAATCCTGCGGATGTCTGTGGCATCCTATTTACACCATGTATACACGCATTCGGGAAAGCCTTTTCGTCATTCTTGCCGTAGTTCTTCTTGCTGGCCTCAGCGGTCATGCGCAGACGCGCAACATTTATTCCGATACCGCGGATGCGCACAAGGACATTCAGCAGGCACTGGCGCAGGCGAAGCAGGAACATAAACGCGTGATTCTGGACTTTGGCGGAAACTGGTGCGGCGACTGCCAGGTGCTGGACATTTATTTCCATCAGGAACCCAACCTTGACCTGCTGAATAAATACTTCGTGCTGGTCCACATTAATGTGGGGCGGTTTGACAAGAATACCGACCTGGCCGAGAAGTACCAGGTTCCGCTGAAGAAGGGCGTGCCGGCGCTGGCCGTTCTGAGCGCTTCAGGCAAGCTGCTGTACAGCCAGAAGAACGGCGAGTTCGAGGCGATGCGCAGGATGGATGCCACATCGGTAACTCAGTTTCTGAACGAGTGGAAGCCGACGAAGGTGTAGACCCCCTCCCCTCCCCCTGTGCGGGAGCGGTTTTCTTTGTTTTCAAGCACTTAGCGGGGGATTATCCCCCGCTATCTTATTGATTCTGCTTGAGTTAACTTCAACCTAGTGTTTTCAATAACTTACAAGGGGATCTGCTGGTGACACGCCGTATTCGGGGCGTGCCTTAAGCTCTTAGATTCAGGATATCAAACCTGCCCGAAATAACCGGCCAAGGGCATATTAGATATGCCATTGATTATACAAAGCTTATAGGCTGATGTTACCTTCGTAAGGGTTGACAGCGCGAAGGCCCGCTGGACTCGCATCGACCCGGGCGATGGGGCCCTCGAAAAAACTGCCTTAGTGGGAGTAACGTTTTTCGCCTACGGGCAGCGCGATAGTCAGCTTGTTCTTCTCCGGAGGCAATGGGCAGGTCGCATAGGGTGTGTAGGCGCAGGGTGGGTTCTGCAGGCGGTTGAAGTCCAGAACCAGATGTCCCGGTTTGTCGAGCCCGTGGTCGGGAAAGTCGGTATAGAGAAATCGAGATGCACCGTACGTGGTTGTGCGGCTGGTGGCGTCACGCAGAATAAAGAAAAGCTGCTTTTCGCCGGGGCCTTCGAGTACCGGCTCTAACTGCACTGTTTGCCCGTCCAGTGTAAATTCGGCCACGCCTGGAACTGGCAGCTTCAACGTTGTGCCGATGATGGTGGGAATCGCTTCCTGGTGTGGAGGATTGAAGGGAATCCATCTGGCAGTGATGCGATAACGCGGGTCGGGTGCATACCAGTGCAGCCCCTGAAAGTGAATGCGTGTCGGCGCCTGCGAGTCCCTGATCCGCAGGGCGTAACGGTCTCCGCGATGGATGACCAGCAGAGTCAGTGTTCCTGCTTTCAGCACCGTGGGATTTTCGCCCTCCGTCTCGATTTTTCCCGGACGGGCGGGGGCGCCGTTTTCCAGCAGTGACGGCGCGGGCAAGGAGAGATAGACACCGTCACTCTTCAGATCGAGCACGCCGAGGTGCGCGTCAACGGGTGCGTTGAGATGGATGGGATTGTCCGCAGCGGCGCCGAATGCGTTCGCTCCCGGTTTCAGCCATTCAAGTCCTACAAGCGTGAGCCATCCATCGGGGGAGGAGAGCTGCGTGGCGCGCTCCTGGCGCCATTGCAGGAGGTCCGATTTCCAGTGGGTATCCACCGTTGCCGCAACTGCAAAAAACGCCGCCAGAGATAAGAGAGAGAAAAAAATGACAGGACGCAGAGCTTTCATGATGTGGCCTTCTTTCGAGCAGAGACAATGATCCAGAGAACGAAGAGATGTGCGCGCAGATTCAGCGACAACAGGGGCAGAGGCCGGAAGGTAAAGAAAAAGCAGTCACTGTCTGGAGCGTAACTGGTTCGCGCTTGCGAGTCAATGCACAGGTATCCATCGATTCAGGGATTTCACTGGCTGCGAACACGCGTGCGTTATTCGGCTTCGGCTTCGGTTTCGGTCCAGTCCACCGATTCGGTCCAGGGGAAGACGCGGAGCTCTTCGGTCAGCTCATGAAGTCCGGTGGCGTCTTGCGTGTGGGACTCGAGGACGGCCTGCACGATCGAGGTTTCAGTGTCTTCAATTGGCCCTGCCCGCAGTTCGCGCAGGACAAGATCGCGCGCTGCGATGGCGCGCGTGACCTGAAACTCCGCATCGGTTTGATGGTCTTTTTCGCAGACCAGACGCACCCGGTAGAGCACGTGCGCGTTGACGGAAGCGAGGGAGCGCTGATCAATATAGCGGGAGAGCGGGCGCAGCACGGAGTTGACGCCGATGAGCAGCGCGGCAACAAAGACGGCGTCGAGCAGTTCGCCCGCGCCGGCACAGGCCCCAACCGCAGCCGAACACCATAAGGTTGCGGCAGTATTCAGCCCACGGACGCTGCCGCCGTCTTTCATGATGGCGCCAGCACCCAGAAAGCCAACACCAGAGACTACATAGGCGATGACCTGAGTTGTGTTTGGGGCCACAGTGAGCCCGAGGTCCACGAACGCGGCTGCACCCAGGCAGACAAGGGTGTTTGTGCGCAGGCCAGCGGCGCGCTGTCTCCACTGCCGCTCAGCGCCGACGCAAACACCGAGCACGAGCGCTACGAGCAGACGCGGAAATGTCGGTTGATGCCATAAAGGTACGGCGTCGGTCCACCAATGCATCCAGGGATTCACTTGTGCGTACTATAGCGCACTTCTGCTGGAGAGAAGATGAAACGCGGTACGATCCCGCGCTCATCGGCAAGGGGCCGTCCTGTTCCTTAAAAACGAAGAAGCCAGGCTTAGAAAACCTGGATGGCTGAGGAGACAAGGAGAACTGTCCCGGTAAGGTCCGGGTGGGGCAGTTGGGAAGTGAAAGGACGTGCTTCTGTGCTTCCCACCCTGCAGGCACTTTGTTGTGCGACGGGGTGGGGCACAGGGTTCTGACTACCGGGTCTTTTTCGGTTTTACAGAGGCATTCTTCGGCTGCACCTTTCGCTGCTTCGCTGGTCGCTGCTTCGCTGGTACCGTGGTCTTCTTTGCCGACTCTGTAATCCGGTCGCCCAGAACGTGCAGACGCAGGAAGTTTGTGGAGCCGGACTTAGTGCGCGTACCGGCCACGATGCCGACAATGTCCTGCGGATGCGCAAGGTCATTCTTCTCGAGGAGTTCTTCGGCCATGTCCACCATCTGCTCGGTGGTGTGTGCCTTGGCGCACTGGATCGGGTGTACGCCCCAGAGCAGGTTCATGCGGTTGATGACGGGAGGGATGCTGGAAAGCGCATAAATCGGCGCCCTCGGGCGGTATTTCGAGAGCTGGCGCGCGGTTGTGCCTGTTTCCGTAAAGACAGCCACTCCGGCAATCTCGAGGTCTTCGGCGGCATGCGCCATGGATTCGCAGATGGTTTCGGCGATGGAGAGGCGCGCCTGGCTCGGACGCTGCGCGGATGCCGAAGGCACCAGCTTCTGCGACTCGGTCTCGGCGACAATCTTCGCCATCATCTTCACGGCTTCTACCGGATACTTGCCGGCGGCGCTCTCAGCCGAAAGCATTACGGCGTCGGTGCCGTCATACACAGCGTTGGCGACGTCGCTGGCTTCCGCGCGGGTGGGGCGCGGGTTTTCAATCATGGATTCGAGCATCTGTGTTGCGGTGATGACTGGCTTGCGGTGCTCGCCTGCGCAGCGGATGACGTACTTCTGGATTGCGGGCACCTTCTCCGGCGGGACTTCCACGCCGAGGTCGCCGCGGGCCACCATTACGCCATCGGACACCTCGAGAATGCTTTCGAGATTATCAATGGCCTGCGGTTTTTCAAGCTTCGCAATCACCCAGGTGTCTGCACCCAGCGCGGCAATGCGCGACTTGACCAGCCGGACATCTTCCGCTGTACGGACAAATGAGACCGCAATCGCGTCCACATCGTGCTTGACGGCAAACTCCAGATCGCGCTCGTCTTTTTCTGTCAGGGACGGTACGCGTACTGCGATTCCGGGAAGGTTGATGCCCTTGTTTTCTCCCAGAAGGCCGCCATTGACGACCTCGCACTCCACATCCTCTCCCGGGACCCTGAGCACACGCAGCTCAATCAGGCCATCGGAGAGCAGGATGCGCGCTCCGGGCTCAAGATTTTCTGCCAGCGTCGGGAAGGTGGTGCTGATCAGGTTTGCGGTCCCGGGAATATCACGAGGAGTAATGGTAAGTGTCTGCCCGGCCTTCAATTGCACCGGGATGCGGTTCTTGAGGCGGCCGGTGCGGATCTTCGGGCCCTGCAGGTCACCCAGAATACAGATGGGCTTGTTTTCTTCGCGCGCAACTTTGCGCACCATTTCGATCAGGGCGAGCTTTTCCTGATGTGTTCCGTGAGAAAAATTCAGTCGAGCAACATCCAGTCCGGCACGAACAAGCTCGCGAAAGGTAGATTCATGGTTTGATGCCGGACCCAGCGTCCCGACAATCTTTGCGCGGCGCGCAGCGAAAGGACCGGCAGATGTAAAGTTCATCCATCCCCCAAACAACACGACTCAAACGAATGAGTTGTAGTGTGAAATCATCTTTATTCTACCCTGCCAGCGGGGGCATTTCAGGTCAGACGAGTTGCTGCTGCTCTTTTGTAAATGCATTTTCATCGTCTCCCCGTGAGCGGGGCACAGGAAATATCTGCGCGTTGAACTCAGCGCCGACGAGGATGCTCATCGAAACCATATAGAGCCAGACCAGCGTGGCCACCGCCGCGCTCAACGATCCATAGATGACGGAATAATCAGCAAAACGCGTGACGTAAAGGCCATACAACAATGTGGTCAGGAACCATGTCACTGTGGCCAGCAGCGCTCCCGGCACTACGCGCCGCCAGTCCTGCGTTCCGGGAGTGCCGAAGTGATAGATCACGGCCAGCACGGCAACGCTGGTCAGCATCGCGATGGCCCACCGCACCAGCCTCCATAGGAACAGTACATAGGTCTGGAAATCGTGGTTGGCATTGTCAATCATCCAGCGTTCAATCTGGTGGCCGAAGACAATCAGCATGGTGGCAAAGAGCATGGGCACAAGTGTGATCGGAATCAGCCCGAAGGCCACGGCCCGCTCCCGCCAGAAGCCCCAGGTGCCGCGCGGCAATTTATAGGCGCGGCGAAACCCCTGCATCAGCGAAAGCATAAATCCAGACGCGGCAAAGATGGTCACAATGGTGGCCGACCACACCAGGCGCACCGACCGCGCATGGTTCATCTGAAAATAGGTCTGGACAACGTCCATTGTGTCTGGCGGCAGAATGTCATAGAACGCCGCGCGGATGTCATTCACGGTATCGGAGTTCTGGCTGAGGGCCAGCACGGTGGTCACCACCAGGATCGCCGGAAAGAGACTCAGCACACCGGAGTACGCCGCAGCTTTGGCAATGCCAAAAGCACCGTGGTTGAAAGCACTCCACGCCGCCCTCCGTAAATGTATCCAGAGCTGCCGCAACATACGTGTCGAGAGTAACTGAAGTGGCGCTGAGGGGAAAGTGCAATCTAAGTTTGCCGGGAGGGCGAGGTTGCAACAGATTTATTTGGATAGAGAAGGGCTGCGATCGAATGCGTGATGCTCGCGCAGCCCGACTCCATCCTGATTACAGGGCCGTGACGACGGACTTTACTTCGGTGTAGTTGTTCAGCACTTCGGCGCCCATTTCGCGGCCCCATCCGGATTGCTTGTAACCGCCGAAGGGGAGCGCGGCGTCGAAGACGTTATGGCAGTTGACCCAGACGGTGCCGGAGCGGATGCGCTTCGCCATCTTGTTTGCGATGGAGATGTCGCGCGTCCAGACACTGGCAGCGAGGCCGTATTCGGTATTGTTTGCTTCCTGGGCGATGCGGTCGAGGTCGGCGTCAGAGAAAGGCAAGGCGCAGACGACCGGGCCGAAGATTTCTTCGCGGACGACCTTCATCTCCGGCGTAGTGCGCGTGAAGACGGTGGGCTGCACGAAGTATCCGCGATCGGAGGCCTTTTTGCCTCCCGCCGCCACCTGGGCCCCTTCTTTCAGGCCGGACTCGATATATCCGGTGACGCGCTGGAACTGCTCTTCGGAGACGAGTGGCCCCATCTCGGTCTGCGGGTCGAGGCCGCTGCCGACGCGGATCTTTGAAGCGATGTTGGACACGCCTTCGACGACTTTGTCGTACACGTCCTTGTGCGCGAAGAGGCGCGAGCCTGCGCAACAGCATTGCCCATGATTGAAGAAGATGGCTGAGGCGGCGCCGGGAACGGCGCGTTCGAGATCAGCATCAGGAAAGACGATGACGGGCGACTTGCCGCCGAGTTCCAGAGTGACCTTTTTGAGATTGCCAGCGGCGGCCTGCACAATCAGCTTGCCGACTTCCGTCGAGCCGGTGAAGGCGACCTTGTCCACCAGAGGATGCGCTGCGAGCGGAGCACCCGCGCCTTCGCCGTATCCGGTAAGGATGTTGACCACGCCCTCCGGGAAGCCGGCCTCATGAATGAGTTCAGCGAGACGGAGGCCAGAGAGCGGTGTTTGCTCGGCGAGCTTGAGCACGGTGGTGCATCCGGCGGCGAGCGCGGGACCGAGCTTCCATGCGGCCATCAGCAGAGGGAAGTTCCAGGGAATGATCTGGGCGACGACGCCGATGGGTTCGCGCAAGGTGTAGGTGAGGTAATCGCCAGGAACGGAGATGGGAAAGGTGTGCCCCATGATTTTGGTGGACCATCCGGCCATGTAGCGGAAGAGATCCACGGCGAGAGGCACGTCGGCGACGCGCGCTACAGAGAGCGGCTTGCCGTTGTCCATGGATTCGATTTCGGCAAGCTCTTCGAGGTTCTGTTCGAGCAGGTCGGCCAGTTTCCAGATGAGGCGTCCGCGCTGCGACGCGGACATCTTCGGCCAGGGACCTTCATCAAAGGCGCGGCGCGCGGCCTTGACAGCGCGATCTATATCCGCCTTCTCTGCTTCGGGAACCTGGGCCATGACTTCTCCGGTTGCGGGATTGAAGACAGGAAAGGTCTTGCCCGTTGCGGCGTGGACAAATTTTCCGTCAATGTACATGCGGTGTTGCTGGGAGATGAACTCAGCGGCCTTTTTATCGAGGCGAGGATCAAGGGCAATGGTTGCCATAGGGATGCTCCTTTGGCGGGCGGCCCGATAAGGCTTACTCAGGGAGAAGAAAGGAGGGCCGAAGCCGCGCTGCGCACCATGATACACCCCGGTCCTGAAGACGGGAAAGCGCGGTCAGGAGATGCGCAGCGACTCGGCTTCTTCGGCGGAGACTGGTTCGCGGGAAGGCACGTCTGTCCCTGCTCCGCGCAGATATTGAACGGGCCACGAAATTTTCTGGCGCAGGTGCTGGGCAGCGTGCAGGGCCCAGTATGGATCACGCAGAAATTCGCGCGCCAGGAAGACGAGGTCGGCCTGTCCGGTGCGAAGGATGTGGTCGGCCTGCGCCGGTTCAATAATCATGCCGACGGCGCCCGTGGGGATTCCGGCTTCTCTGCGAATCTGTTCCGCGAAGTGGGTCTGGTATCCGGGACCGACGGGAATTTTTACACCAGGAACAAGGCCGCCGGAAGAGACGTCGATCAGGTCTACTCCGCGCTGGCGGAGGATGCGGGCGAGCTGGATGGAGTCCGAGAGCGTCCATCCTCCTTCGGCCCAGTCAGTTGCAGAGATGCGAACGAACAAAGGGCGACTGGGGGGCCATTCTTTGCGGACGGCGTCTACGATTTCCAGCAGAAGGCGAGTGCGGTTTTCAAAGGATCCTCCGAAGGCGTCGCTGCGATGATTGGACAGCGGGCTGAGAAATTCATTGAGAAGATAGCCGTGCGCGGCATGTATCTCCACCACGTCGAAACCTGCAAGACGGGCGCGGCGCGCAGCCTGGGCAAAGGCATGAATGATGGCGCGGACCCCATTTTCATCGAGTGCCTTCGGGCGCGAGTAGTTCGGCGCGAAGGGAATCTCGCTGGGCGCAAGAACGTTGGTCCATCCGCCCTCTTCCACGGTTGCGATGCGTTCGCCCTCCCAGGGACGGCACATGCTTGCCTTGCGTCCTGCGTGGGCAAGCTGGATTCCGGCAAAGGCGCCCTGCTGATGCAGGAAATCTACGATGCGCCTGAAAGGGGCAACATGCTCTTCTTTCCAGATACCGAGGTCACTGGGGCTGATGCGTCCTTCGGGCGAGACGGCGGTAGCTTCGGCTACGACCAGACCGGCACCGCCTACGGCACGGCTGCCCAGGTGGACCAGGTGCCAGTCCGTGGCGGAGCCGTCCTCAGCCGAATACTGGCACATGGGAGAAACGACGATGCGGTTGGGCAGAGTGATGTTCCCGATCTGAAAAGGCGAGAAGAGACTGGCGGTTTCGGTTAGCATTCCATGGGATAGATGCTTGAGGGAGAGGAAAAGAATCAGAAGCACAAAGCGGCCCGGGAGCATTTCGCTCCAGGCCCGCTTCTGCCCGCGTCCAGCCCGCGGATGAGCGGGATGGATTCTGCGCAGAAAAAAAGAGGCTTCACACAACGGGAAGCCTCTGGATGGCTGCGATTTGCTGACGCAATTTTTGCCTCCGTTGCGCCTCTCCCTAAAAGGGCGTGTGTTCGGAACTGCGTCTGAACTACTAATAGGAGCAAATCCAGCAGCCGTCCTATATGTTGTATCCGCAGTGCAGATATGTCAATGAAAATCTGCACAGAAAATAGTGCGGGAACATTCGAATTCCGGCAGCCGTATGTTTTTAAGAGAGGAAGTCTCTGATGAAGCGATTGATACCGCCGGTCCTGGCTTTTTCAATCATCGCCGTGTGCGGATGCCGCATTCAGGTAGACAAGGCAAAGGGTGGTGACGATAAGAACGTAAAGATAGAAACACCCATGGGAGGTCTGCACGTACGCACTGACCAGATGAGCGCCGCCGATGTAGGCCTGCCTGTGTATCCGGGAGCGCAACTTGTGGCGGATAGTAATCGTAAGGACGACAACAAGTCTGTAGATATCCACATGGGTTTTGGAAAGTGGCAACTCAGGGTGAAGGTGATCAAGTATCAGACACCGGATACGCAGGACAACGTGCTGGCCTTCTACCGCAAGGCGATGGGCCGCTTTGGCAATGTGATTGAGTGCAACGGGAAGAGTCCGGTGGGAAGCCCAACCATGACCCATGAAGGGCTGAGCTGTGCAGACAGTGGAAAGAACTCGAAGGTGGATGCAGCTGATATTGAACGGAGTTTACGCGCGGGATCACCACACCATCAGCACATTGTTGGCATTGATAAGAACAGCAGTGTTGGAAAGACACAGTTCGCGCTGGTTGAACTGGAACTGCCGGAAGGGTCTGAGAGTGGTAAAGACAGCCAGTGAGTTTGCATCCGGCACAGAACAGGCGCCATGATCGAGCAAGCTGCGCGCATTGCGATTCCTTGTCCAGTGCGATAGGGTCAAATTATGGATCCGGTTTGCCACCGCTGTGGGAATGCGCTCAGTTCGTCTGAAGTGTTCTGCCCGCACTGTGGCGCGCCGCAATTGCGCATAGAACCTTCTGAAGAACAGCCGGCGCCGCGCAGCCAGACCGTGGGTGCGCAGTTTCGCATTGTTCATGCCATTGAATGGCGAGCGGCGATACAGGCTGCATTGATACTTGCACTGCCCGTAGGACTGCTAAGCTCCCTGTGGGACTTTGGCGTCTTGTGGATGCTGGCAGGCGGCTTCTGCACGATCGCACTCTATCGCAAGAAAACGATGAGAGCGGTGAATACCGGAACAGGCTGGCGCATTGGCATGCTGACGGGACTGTTGTCGGCTTTTTGCGCAAGCCTGATTGATGGCGCAGGTATGGTGCTGGAACGCTATGGCCTGCACCACGGCGCGCGCATTGATCAGCGCCTGAGCGCGATGACGCAGCAGATGACTGAGCAGATGGCGCGGCAGAATCCGGATGCGGCGCAGCAGATTCCGTGGTTCCTGTCCTTCTGGCTTTCACCGGATGGGCACGCGGCCATGGTGCTGATGATGTCCGGCTTTGCCGCGATTATGATGATCGCTTTCTCGGCGGTCGGCGGAATTCTTGGCGCGCGCATGCTCGGGACGCGGCAGCGGCTCTCTACCAATACCTAAACGAAATCTGAATGCGATGCAGGAATATGACAGTTCGACCTATGGCGACCGCATTGCTCACCTTTATGATGGGCTGAGGCAGTTTACTCCGGAAGAAACACAGGTAGAAGCAGAGGCCCTGGCGCAGCTGGCGCAGGGCCGTTGTGTGCTGGAGCTGGGCATCGGAACCGGGCGCGTTGCGCTTCCGCTCAGAGAAAAAGGGCTGGAGGTCTGCGGTATTGATGCTTCCTCAAAGATGATTGAGGAACTGCGTAAGAAGCCGGGCGGCGAAAGCATTCCCGTCGTGATGGGTGATTTCAGCCATGTACCGGTCGAAGGAAAATTTGGCCTCATTTTTGTCACCTTCAATACATTTTTTGCTTTGACCACACAGGAAGCGCAGGTGCGCTGTTTTGCCAGCGTGGCTGCGCATCTGCTGCCTGGCGGGCTGTTTGTAATTGAGGCGTTTGTCCCCGACCTTTCGCGCTTTACACGCAATCAGAGCGTCGTGGTTTCCCGCATCGGCCTGGATGAAGTGCGGTTCGATGTTTCCCAGCATGATCCAGTACACCAGCGCGTGACGGCGCAACATGTGGTCATCACGCAGGGGCAGACGCAGCTTTTTCCTGTGCAGATTCGGTATGCGTGGCCGAGCGAGCTTGACCTGATGGCACAACTCGCTGGCTTGCGGTTGAAAGAGCGCTGGAGCAACTGGGAGGGTGCTCCGTTTACGTCCGGCAGCGGCGCGCATGTTTCCATGTATGAGAGGGCGTAGTCTTCGGTCCACCCCATCTGTTATGCGAGGCCGGCGCCATCCGGTCTTTTGCCAATGATGCAATCGTGCTGACACTGAAAGGCCCCGGTGAGCTGATGAAGCAGCAGCCCTGCACAAACGAAAGCCTATATGATGGCCAGTAACGACTTATGCTGCGAAAGATTGCGGGGCCTTCTCTCACACTGCTTTTCTGGGCTGCCTTCCCCACGGCACACGCCACTGCTCTTCGTGATGGATGGACGGTGCAGTCTGCCTGCAAGTTGCAGGCAGATGGCGCGAGTATCTCGTCGAATGCTTACAGAGTGCAAGGCTGGTACAAGACCAGCGTTCCTGCAACTGTGCTCACGGTGCAGGTGAATGCGGGCATTTATAAAGACCCATATTTCGGAACAAACCTGCGCGAGATTCCCGGGACTACTTATCCGATTGGCAAAATTTTTGCCAACCTGCCTATGCCGGAGGACAGCCCTTATCGCTGCGGATGGTGGTACCGCAAGGAGTTTGCTGTTCCTGCCGGAGGAAAGGGCCGCAGGCAATGGCTGCGCTTCGGCGGCATTAATTATCGCGCTGATATCTGGCTCAATGGAAAGCGCATTGCGGATTCCTCACAGGTGGCCGGTGCGTATCGCACCTATGAATTGGATGTGACAGATGCATTGGTCTACGGCAAGCCGAATGTGCTTGCGGTAGAAACATTCGCCCCGACAGAAACCGACCTTGGCATCAACTGGGTGGACTGGAACCCGTGTCCGCCGGACAAAGACATGGGCCTTTGGGGAGGCGTGGACCTGGTGACGAGCGGCCCCGTGTCTTTGCGCTCGCCTCTGGTGGTGACGCACTTTACTGACAATACTCTCAGCCAGGCGGACCTGACTGTCTACGCCGAGCTGCATAACGCTACGGACAAACCGGTGCACGGAATTGTAACCGGAACAGTTGCAGGGACCAGAATTGAGCAGCCAGTGGAACTCGCCGCAAAGGAAGACCGCACGGTCATCTTTGATCCGCAGAGATTCACGCAATTGCAGATGCGCAACCCACAGGTGTGGTGGCCATATCAGATGGGCACTCCGCATCTGGAAACGCTGGACCTGCGTTTCGTGACGCAAGGCAGGATTTCCGACGAGCAGTCGGTACACTTTGGCATCCGTGAGATGACGTCGGAGCTAACGGACAAAGGTCATCGCCTCTTTCGCGTGAATGGCAAACCGATTCTCATTCGCGGTGCGGGCTGGTCTCCAGACATGCTGCTGCGCCAGGACCCGGAGCATCTGCGTGATGAATTTATGCTGGTGCGCGGCATGGGCCTGAATACGATTCGTCTGGAAGGCAAGCTGGAGACCGAGGACTTTTTTCGCCTTGCCGATGAGCAGGGCGTCCTTGTTATGCTGGGCTGGTGCTGCTGCGACCAGTGGGAGCACTGGAGCAAATGGACCCCGGAAAATTACGCGGTAGCGAAAGAATCACTGCGCTCACAGATGCTGCGCATCCGTGGCCACGCAAGCCTGCTCGTCTGGCTGAACGGAAGTGACAACCCTCCGCCGCCGGATGTAGAGCGCATGTATCTCGATGTGGAAGCGGAGGCACACTGGCCCAATCCGGTGCTGTCTTCGGCATCGGCGCGCGCCACAAGTGTGACTGGCCCAAGCGGCGTAAAGATGACCGGACCTTACGATTACGTCGCACCATCCTACTGGTATGTGGACAACAAATACGGCGGTGCGTGGGGCTTCAATACGGAGACGAGTCCTGGACCAGCGATCCCGAGCATCAGCAGCCTGAAGAAATTCATTCCGGCAGACCAGCTCTGGCCTCCGAGCAACCCGGCGTGGAATTATCACAATGGCAGCGGGAAGTTCACTCAGCTTGTGGTCTTTAATGAAGCGATGGACGCGACCTATGGCGCCCCGCAAAACCTGAAGGACTACGTGCGCATCGCGCAAACCATGACCTATGACGGCGAGCGCGCGATGTTTGAGGCATATTCGCGCAACAAGTATGCGTCTACCGGGGTGGTCCAGTGGATGCTGAACAATGCGTGGCCTTCCACCATCTGGCATCTGTTTGACTACTACCTTGATGCAGGCGGAGGTTACTATGGCACAAAGAAGGCGTGCGCGCCACTGCACGTGCAGTACTCGTATGACGATCACAGCATTGTTGTAGTGAACAGCACCTATAAGCCGTCCCGGCGGTTGTCGCTGAAGGCAGATGTGTATGACATCCACCTGAAGCAGCTTTTTGAGAAAGAGCAATCATTCGCCGTGGATGCGGATTCATCTCTGAAGGCCGTTGCTATTCCGGACCAGGTGTTCGCAGGTACTTCGGGCGTGTACTTCGTGGACCTGACGCTCAGAAATGAATCTGGCGAAATTGTAGACCGGAACTTTTACTGGGTCCCCTCTACCCTGACCAACTTCGACTGGACAAAGACCGACTACACGCACACGCCTGCGCTCCAGCACGAGAACATGAAGGCCCTCGCACAACTGCCAGCGGCTCGCATCCAGGCCGAGGTCCGCACCAGCATTGCGGCGGGAAAGAAGACGGTCACACTGCATCTGCGCAACCCATCTGCGGCGCTGGCGTTTCAAATTGCTGTTGCGCTGCGGGATGCACACGGGAAGGACATCACTCCCGTGGTGTGGTCAGACAATTATCTTGAGATGATGCCGGGAGAATCGCGGGCGATCACGGCAACCCTGCCTCCGCACCTTCCAGAGAATACAGCTGTTGTGATTTCCGGATGGAACATCGCAGAGCAGGCACTTCCACTCAAGTGATGGGGCGGACGCCGTAGATGCGCAGATTGTCGCGCTGCAAGGCCGCGGATTTTTTTATTTTCGCAGGGTCTGTTTCCGGAAATAGACGCCTGCGACCAGGAAGAGCAGAGAGATGACGATGGCCAGAATGGCGTGGATGCGGGTCCCGGAGTAGACCTGCAGGGCAGCATCAAAAAACCAGGCCACGGCCCCCACGAACCAGATGATGTACGACCATTGTCCCCGCATTTCTTATTGAGATGCAGGGAGGCCGTGAGCAAAATACTGCTGCATGGCAGTTTTCCCTGAGGCGATGAGCAGATGCTGGCGTGCGGCGGACATGCGGAACTCGGTCGTACCGTATCCGCCGACCGGGATGCGGCAGACTTCGGCCTGGAAGGCGCGCATGACGGCGAGATCGGCGCTGTCGGTGAGGGTGTCCATAAGGTGAGTGACGCGGTCGGCGACGTGCAGGCGTGGGCGGACGGTATCGGAGACTTCGGCACCGGGTACCATGACGGAGGAATCGAGGAAGAGGCCGAGATTGAGCGCGCCGTTTGGATCGGTGTTGCCCATGAGCGCGACCACGTCGGGCGTGGATTCGGCGATGAGGCGCAGCGGGAAATTAGAGAGTACGCCGCCGTCCACGAATATGTGTCCGGCTTTGTCGCGCCCGAGATACTGCCCCCACTGAGGCTGCCAGACCATTTCACGCCAGACGAAGGGAATGCTCATGGACATGCGCACGGATTCGGCGACGGGGCAGTCAGGTGCGGTGCGGTAGTTGAGCACGACCATTTCCTCTTCGGTCACATCGGTAGTAACGACCGAAACATCCTTTCCTGTGGCCTTCTGAAATTGCGCCCAGGTGATGTCGGGAGCGAGTCCTTTTTGGGCGAGGCGCTGGCGGATCCAGTTCAGTGCGGTGTCGCCGGCGTAAAAGCCGCCGCATTCGTTGAAGGAGAAGAGTTCGCGATATAGCTCAAGGTGGAGCAGGCCCTTGATGATCTTCTCCTCGATGGCACTGAGGCCGATGATGGAAAGCCCCGCCTGACGGATGAGGGTGATGGTCTCACAGTTATTGATCATCTCCGGGGAAAAGTCAGTTTCCTGAGGGGGATCCATAAAGGTGGCGAAGACCGGCTTGCCGGAAACGGGATCGGTTTTGGTGCATTCGGAGAGCAGTTCCTGCGGAGAGAAGCCTGCTCCGGTCATGATGGCTGTGATGGCCCCGGCGGAGGTGCCGACCAGACGGCGGTGCTGATGTCCGGCGGCGGCAAAGGCTTCGAGTGCTCCAACGAATGCCATGCCTTTTGCGCCGCCACCTTTGAAGACGATGTCATAAAGCGCCACAGTGGTTTTCCTGTTCCTGGGGGATGGTCGTTATATTGCACGAAAGCGTTACAGGTTGGAACAGGATTTTTTCCGAGGTGCTTCCAACCGCTTCAGGGGGATTCCGGCTGGCGTTGCGAACAGGATTTCGCTACCGAAAAATGATTCAAAGCTTCCATTCAGGATGAAATTCGTCCGTTTCGCTGGCAGGCATTGAATTACGACTTAAATTGTCGTAATTTTGCTTAGTATTTGAATCTAAAGAGGAAAGAAGAAAACCCTCGCGGCTGTCTTTTGGCGAAGCCGCCGCGAGGGTTTTTGCGATCGCCAAGCCGTGAGGCTGACGACTGGCTCTGAGTATAGGGCCGTTGCGGCAACGGCTTCAATACAGGAGCGGAAATGGTTCATTTGTCCCGTCTGTGGTCCGGGTTTGCCTTTCTTATTGCCGTAACAGCCGCAGGATTTGCGAAAGTTGCTGATCCTCCACCTCTGCCCTGCGATGCGCGGGGAGAAGCACAAACATTGCGTGGTACTGTGACGGACCCATCTGGAGCGGCAGTTTCATCCGCCACGGTGGTTTTCGCATGCAGGGACGAGCGAACCAGCACGGTCACGGCGGCGGACGGTGGATTTTCGCTGGTGCTGCGGGCGGGACATTACCAGGTGAGCGTTTATGCTTCAGGTTTTGCACCGGTTTCGCGCTCGCTTGTACTGGCCCCAAACATGGAGTTTGCACCGCTGAACTTCGCACTGGTGGTGGACACGGCGGTAAACACGGTGACGGTTTCGGCCAACAGCGGGTTCGTTCCCGGCGACACGCTGACGGCGACCAAAACGAACACCCCGCTGATGGAGACGCCGCAGTCGGTGTCAGTGATTACGGCGGACGATCTGATGATGCGGAATCCGCAAAGCGTGAACGATGCGATTGCATACACGCCTGGAGTGGCCCCGGCGGTGTATGGCGAGGACACGCGCTTTGACTGGATTACGGTCCGCGGATTTGCGGCGCAGAGCTATGGGATGTTTCGGGACGGCCTGCGATGGCAGAGCAGCGACACATCAGGACAGATTGAGCCGTTTGGGCTGGAGCAGATTGATGTGCTGAAAGGGCCGGCTTCGGTGCTGTATGGGCAGAGTGAGCCGGGAGGGGTGATCAATTTTGTTTCGAAGCGGCCGCTGTCTGTTCCTTTGATGAGCGTGGAGCTGGATGAAGGCAACTATGATCGGCGCCAGGGACGGGCGGACTTCGGAGGACCACTTGATGTTCAGGGCAAAGTGCTGTATCGCGTGGTGGGTCTTTTACGAAACAGCAATACGCAGGTGGATTTTGTTCCGTACAACCGGCGATTTCTTGCGCCATCGCTGATGTGGAACCTGAGCAGCAAGACGGCGTTGACGTTTCTGGGTGAATGGCAGTATGACCGGACGAACTGGGAGCAATTTCTGCCGGGACAGGGAAGCCTGCTGCCGAACCCCAACGGCATCATTCCCATCAGCCGCTATCTGGGTGAGCCTTCTGATTTTTACAGGCGGCAGCAGTGGAGTGCGGGAGCTCTGCTGGAGCACCACTTTAACCATATGTGGACGCTGCGGCAGAATTTGCGCTACGCCAACATTTCCAACAACGGGAACGTACATTACGGCTTTGGTTTTGGAGCAGGAACGGACTACCGGACATTGCAGCGCTACGCTTCGGGCTATCTGATGAGTTCGCATCTGTACTCGACGGACACGCAGGCGGAAGCGGTATTTGATACAGGCAATATTGCGCACACACTGCTTATTGGCGAGGACTACTCGAATGCATATGAGCAGATTCTTTCTTCTGCCGGAGATGGCGGCGTGATTGATGTCTTTCATCCGGTCTATGGAGCGGTTACGACAAATTATGTGCCTTATTCATGGCCGCACTCGCCATCATCGCAGAACGGCGTGTATGTACAGGACCAGGTGAAGTGGAAGCAGCACCTGGTTTTTACGCTCGGCGGGCGCGAGGACTGGGCCACGTTTCGCATGCGTGACACGCTGGTGCCGAACAGTTATCAGCGTCAGAATGACAGCAAATTCACTGGCCGGGCGGGAGTGTCATATTTGACCGATACGGGATTGGCGCCGTATTTCAGCTATTCGACCTCATTTGTGCCTACCACAGGTACAAATCTGAATGGAGTGGCGTTCAGGCCGGCCACGGGCAAGCAGTACGAAGTGGGAGCGAGGTATCAGCCGCGCAGGTGGAGTGGTTTTCTGACGGCTTCGTTTTACAACGTGACGAAGCAGAATGTTCAGACCACGGACCCGGCCAATCCAAAAAATACGGTACAGACAGGAGAAGTGCGCTCGCGAGGCGTGGAGCTGGAAGGCGTGACGAATCTGGCGCTGGGGCTGAAGCTGCATGCCGGATATGGCTACGACGACATGGTGGTGACGAAGGCGAATGATGACAGCCTGGGGCACCGTCCGCTGCTGGTGCCGGAGCAGACGGCGAGTCTGCTGCTGGATTACACCTTGCAGCGTACTTCGCTGAAAGGCGTGGAACTGGGCGGGGGCGCGCGGTACATCGGTATTACGGCGGGCGCTCCGGATGGATCGCTGCCTGTGCCGGGCTACACGCTGTACGACGCGAACTTTGGCTACAGTGTGCATGGAATGCGGTTCGCAGTGAACGCGACGAACCTTGCGGACAAGCGGTATATCGCGGTGTGCAGCACGGTTGCGTACTGCAACTATGGGGCGGCGCGCAATGTGACGGGAAGTGCAAGCTGGGACCTGTCTCGGATGTGGCGGAAAGAGTGAATAGGCGCACTTGTTCTCTCGTCTAACTCCCACATCTCTGCGAGATGTGGGGAACCGGACCTGCCTCAGGATGACCAACCGGCGCAAGGAAATGGGGACATCTTTGACCACAAAAATCGCAGAGGAAGCGAACAAGCATAGTTTTCTCTGGAGGATGATGCATCGGCCGCGCGAGACGTTTCTGCGACGCGCGTTGTTTCAGATTCATCTTTGGGCGGGAATCGCGATTGGGCTGATCGCTACCGTTGTTGGTGTTTCGGGGAGCGCCATCGTCTATAAACATGAACTGGAGAAGCGGCTGGCGCCTGCGCTTTATCAGACCACGAACGCTCCGCGAATGGCGGCAGATATTCTGATGGCCAGGGCACAAGGGCTGCATCCGGGATGGAGGATTGAGTACATTGCGACGGAGGAGGCGAGTCCGGCGTCTGCTCCCGATCCCTGGATCTTTTATATTGCTCCGCCGGGCAGCAGACCGTTTGAAGACGATGTGCTTGCGTATGTTGACCCTGGAAGCGGGAAGCTGCTGGGTGAGACACGGCGTTCGACGGCGTTGCATCCTGCTGGTTTTGTGGACTGGGTCGCCGAGCTGCACTATCGTCTGCTTGCGGGAGACACGGGGCTGGTTGTGAATGGCATCGGGGCAGCGCTGCTGTTTGTGTTGTGCGTGAGCGGGACCATTATTTGGTGGCCGGGACGGCGGCATTGCCGCTCGCACCTGAAAATCCATTGGCGCGCACGCTGGCCGCGCCTGAACTGGGACCTGCATAACGTAATCGGGTTTTGGACCGCACTACCGCTCTCGATTGAAGCGCTCACCGGGGTGCTGTTCTGCTTTTATCTGCCAGTGGCAACGCTGCTGGTGACGCTGCTTGGCGGGGACGCGGAGCGGGTGAAGCAATTGTTTTCTGCTCCGGAATCGGTGATGAGCCACACCGCGCCAGCTGCGATTGAGCCGATGGTGTCAGCCGCACTTGCCGCGCACCGGGACTCATCGCTGTATGGGATTACGCCTGCCGCAGGCCCATCGGGCTCAGTGCTGGTGCGGCTGGCGCCGCCTCATGCTGAGGATCGGGGAGATTTTGTTCTGCTTGCGTTTGACCAGTATTCGGGGAAGCTTCTGCGCGAGGTGGATTCACGCCGGTCGGGTTTAGCTGTGCGGGCCGTGCTTTTTATGGGGCCGCTGCACGTTGGGAGCTTTGCCGGGAACTGGTCGCGCATGGCGTGGGTGGTGCTGGGATTTGCTCCGGGGCTGCTCTTTTTTACCGGGTTTCTGATGTGGTGGCGAAGAGTGCCTGGACGAAGGCGCAGGATGATGAAGGGATGAAAGTCTCCCGTCCTTTCGCTTTCGCGAAAGGACAGGATGCTGCATTTTTGGGGGTTATTCTTCGACTGCGTCCACGAAGGCGCGCAGCTTGCGGGAGCGCGATGGATGGCGCAGCTTGCGGAGCGCCTTGGCCTCGATCTGGCGGATGCGCTCGCGCGTGACCTGGAAGCTCTGGCCCACTTCTTCCAGCGTGTGCTCGGAGCCGTCTTCAAGGCCGAAGCGCATCTTGATGACGCGCTCTTCCCGCGGCGTGAGCGTGCGCAGTACCTGCGAAGTGTATTCCTTCAGGTTGACGCTGATGACGGCGTCGGAAGGCGATACGGCCATGCGGTCTTCGATGAAGTCCCCCAGGTGCGAATCTTCTTCTTCGCCGATGGGGGTTTCAAGTGAGATCGGTTCCTGCGCGATCTTGAGCACCTTACGCACCTTGGCCACAGGAATGTCCATGCGGCGGGCGATCTCTTCCGAGGTAGGCTCGCGGCCCAGCTCCTGCACCAACTGGCGGGAGGTGCGGATGAGCTTGTTGATGGTCTCGATCATGTGCACCGGGATGCGGATGGTGCGGGCCTGGTCTGCGATGGCGCGGGTGATGGCCTGACGAATCCACCAGGTTGCGTAGGTTGAGAATTTGTAGCCGCGGCGGTACTCGAACTTGTCCACGGCCTTCATCAGACCGATGTTGCCTTCCTGGATCAGGTCAAGGAACTGGAGACCGCGGTTGGTGTACTTCTTGGCAATGGAGACGACGAGGCGCAGGTTGGCTTCGATCAGCTCGCGCTTGGCCTGCTCGGCGTCCATATCGCCCTGGATCATCTCGCGCTGGGTGCGCTTCAGCTCGGCAATGGTGACGCCGGCTTCCTGCTCCAGCTTTTCGAGGTCCATCTTGCAGTTCTTCTGCTGGCGACGGTACTCCTTCTTGAGCTCTTCGCTTTTGGAGGCGTCGTACTTCTGGTCGAGCGACTTGATTTGCCGCTCAAGCATGCGCATGGAGTCTACGGTCTTATTGACCTTGTCAAGCAGTCGCTTGCGTTCCTGGTTGGTGTACTTGAGCTCTCGGATGATGCGATGGCCTTCAATCCGCTCGCGTGCAATGGCCCAGCAGAGCTTGCGCTGTTCCTTTGCTTTGGTTTTCTGGCCGGCGATGGCGGCGAGTCTTTCTTCAAGTTGGGCGGCCTTCTTCTGGTGCTTGACCAGAGAGTCAATTTTGGCGACTGTCTGTTTAATGCGGGCCTGCAGGACCTCTTCGGTGAGTTCTTCTTCATCGAAGGTCACGACTTCTTTTATGTTGCGCACGCCGCGCTTCAGGTCTTCACCGAGCGCAATGATTTCGCGGATCACGATCGGCGAACGCGAAATGGCCTTCATGACGCGAAGCTGGCCGCGCTCAATTCGTTTGGCGATTTCGACTTCGCCTTCGCGGGTCAGCAGCGGGACAGTGCCCATCTCGCGCAAATACATGCGGACGGGGTCGTTGGTTTTTTCAAGGGCGCCGGGAGTCAAGTCGAGTTCTACATCTTCGCCTTCCTCGCCTTCCTCATAACCACCGCCGCCAAATTTGGGGCTGCCCTCATCGAGCAGATCAATGCCCTGCGTCCCGATTGTGGTAATCAGGTCGTCAAGTTCATCTGGTGAGTTCAGGTCATTGGGAATCAGGTCATTGACTTCGCCGTAAGTCAGGTAGCCCTTTTCCTTACCTGTATCAATCAGTTTCTGGATATCATCCTCGTACTTGTGTTCCATCGCCAAGCGGGTCGTCTCCCGGGAAAAATTAGGATCTTTGTGTGTGCCTGGAGCGGACGAGGTGCGATTGAGGCCATATCAGGCATGTCCCGGAGCGATCATGTCGCGGGGTAAAAGGCGCACGTCCACCAAAGACTTTTAGAATAACACGGGCGGGACACTTATCATACATTCTGCGTGTCCGGAATTTTCCGATCCCAAAGAATTAGATGTGGAAAACGGGATTTTGTTTCTTTTGCTTGCCGGGTTGTTCCGGATAGATGCTATGAGACCATAAACTGCTTATAAGTAATGAGTTAGGGGCCTAGTTGCGGCTGCCCCGCGATGCGCGGATTCAACCTTTCCGCAGGATTGTTTCAGGAGATGCGAACGTAGGGTGCGTTTCCCGGGCCGGTTTCGAGGTCTAACCCCAGCTGGAGCCTGGCGGCCTCGGACATCCGGCCCTGGTTCCATGGCGGGTCGAAGACGACCTCTACCTTTGTTTCTTTCACTTCCGGCAGGCGCTGGAGACGGGTTTCGACATCGGCTTTGAGCACATTACTCATGCCGCAGGCGGGCGAGGTCATGGCCATCTGCACGGAGATGGCCTTGCCGCCGCCTTCGCAGGGAGTGATTTCGCAGGAGTAGACAAGGCCGAGGTCAACGACATTCACGGGAATTTCGGGATCGTAGACGGACTTAAGCGTGTCCCAGACCATGTCCTCGGTCAGCGGGCCTTCGTGTTGCGGTGTGGATACTGTGGTTCCGCCGGGCGGCGCGAGGCCGAGGGCGTCCGCGTCGGCACCGTTAATGCGGTACATGGCGTATTTGGGTGTGGTGACGGTGAAGCTGCCGCCGCGCGACTGCATGATTCGCACTTCCGTTCCGGCTGGCAACGTCTCACGGTTGCCGCTGGGCACGGCGATGACTTCGCAATCGCGATTGAGTTGAATGGTATCAAACATAGTGAAGTCCTACTCCGTAGTGATGGGCTCGCGCTCGTTGTGCAACGCGGCCTTGAATGTATGCCAGGCAAGGGTGGCGCACTTTACGCGCGCGGGGAACTCAGAAACTCCGGCGAAGACGGCGAGTTTGCCAATCTGCTCAGAATGAGCGTTGGTGGCGCCCGTTACCATGCTGTGAAATTGCTCGTAGAGCTGTTCGGCCTCGTGTGTGGTTTTGCCTTTGAGGCTTTGCGTCATCATGGAAGCCGATGCACGGGAGATGGCGCAGCCGGACCCCTGGAAGGAGATGTCCTCAATGACGTCGCCCTTGAGCGAAAGATAAACCGTGCAGCGGTCGCCGCAAAGCGGGTTGAAGCCTTCGGCCTGGGTGGAGGGAGGTGCAAGCACGCGATAGTTCCGCGGGGCCTTGGAGTGCTCGAGAATCACTTCCTGATACAAATCGCGCAGGTCAGCCATCAGCCCAGAATCTCCTTTACTTTTTCGATGCTCCGGGCGAGGGCATCGACTTCACGCTTTGTGTTATACAGGCCGAAGGATGCACGCACGGTGGCCGGGATGGCGAAGAGGTCCATGACAGGCTGCGCGCAGTGGTGACCGGTGCGTACGGCGATGCCTTCGCGGTCGAGGATGGTGCCGATATCGTGCGGGTGAATGCCTTCCACTACGAAGGAAAGGACGCTGGCCTTTTCCCGCGCTGTGCCGATGATGCGCACGCCGGGGACGGAGGCAATGCGTTCGGTGGCTTGCTCAAGGAGTGCGTGCTCGTGTGCACCGATTTTTTCGATGCCCAGTTGCTGAAGATAATCGAGTGCAGCACCGAGACCGATGACTCCGGCGATGTCCGGCGTTCCGGCCTCAAACTTGTGCGGAATTTTGTTGTACAGAGTCTTCTCGAAAGTGACGTAGCTGATCATGTCGCCTCCGCCCTGGTAGGGGGGCATGGCTTCAAGCAGCTCGGCCTTGCCGTAGAGTGCGCCGATGCCTGTTGGGCCGTAGACCTTGTGTCCGGAGAAGGCATAGAAATCGCAGTCGAGATCCTCAACATTTACCGGAATGTGGGGCGCGGCCTGGGCGCCGTCTATCAGGACGCGCGCTCCGGCGGCATGGGCCTTTTCGATGATCCGCTTTACAGGATTGACGGTGCCGAGCGCGTTGGATACGTGACCGATGGCGACGATCTTTGTGCGCGGTCCCAGCAGGTTCTGAAATGCGTCGAAGTCGAGTTCGCCGCGCTCGTTGATTGACGAGACGCGCAGATGCGCGCCTTTTTCATTGCAAAGCATCTGCCAGGGCACGATGTTCGAGTGGTGCTCCATGGCAGTGATGAGGACTTCGTCTCCTGCGGTGACATTGGCTTTGCCATAGGTCTGCGCGACGAGATTGATGGCCTCGGTCGCTCCGCGGGTGAAGATGATCTCTCGCGGCTCGCGGGCGTGCAGAAAAGCCTGCACTTTGGAGCGGGCAGTTTCGTAGTCTTCCGTCGCACGCTCGGAGAGCAGATGCACGCCGCGATGGATGTTCGCGTTGCTGTGGTGGTAGTAGCGCACCAGCGCATCAATCACCGCGGTTGGCTTTTGCGTGGTGGCAGCGTTGTCAAGATAAACGAGAGGGTGTCCGTGGACCTGCTCGCGCAGAATAGGGAAGTCAGCGCGGACGGCCTCCACATCGTAGGATGGAGCGACTGTGGTGTGTACACTCATCCGACTTCCTCCCAGTTCTGATTGCGTGTGGACGTTGTACTGCGGGTATGCGGAGCTTCAGCCAGAGCGAACAAACGCGCTTCTACCGCTGCCTGCGTGTAAGCGCGCACGGGGCCGTTCTGGATGCGGTCAAGGCATTCACCGGCAAAGGCCTGCAAGAGAAGACGGCGCGCTTCTGCTTCTGCGATGCCGCGCGATTGCAGATAGAAGATCGCATTCTCTTCCATCTGACCGATGGTGGCGCCGTGCGTACACTTTACGTCGTCGGCGTAGATTTCAAGCTGCGGCTTGGTGTCAATCTGCGCGTCATCGCAGAGCAGCAGGTTCCGGTTGGTCTGCTTGGCGTCGGTCTTCTGCGCATCTTTGTGGACGATGATACGCCCGTGGAAGACACCGTGCGATTGCTCGTCGAGAATGCCGTTGTAAAACTGACGGCTGGCGCAGTGCGGTTTCGCGTGCTCGACCAGCATGTAGTTGTCGAGGTGCTGATGGCCGCTGCCGATGAAGAGCCCGTTGATGAGGCACTCGCCGCCCTCGCCCGCCAGTACGGGATGCACATTGTTGCGCACGAGGCCGCCACCCAACAGGAGTGAGTGCGAAGAGACATTTGCGCCGCGTGCCTGCTCTGTTCGCAGGGTGGAGAAGTTGAAGGTCTGCGCATGCTCGCGAACGATGAGCATATGGGTGACGTTGGAGTCCCCCCCGGCGACAAGCTCGGTAACGGCATTGGAGAAGGCCGGTGTTTCTTCGCCGAGCGAGACGTACTCCTCGACGATAGAGACCTGTGCCTGGTCTTCGACGAGGACCAGGTTGCGCGGATGCGTCATGAGGGGCACTTCGGATGCTGTCGAGATAAAGAGCAAGTGGATGGGCGTGTCTACAACGGACCCGCGACGGATGTGAATGTATGCGCCGTCTTCGGCGAAAGCGGTGTTGAGCGCGCAGAAGGGGTCACGCTCGGTGTTGAGATAGCGGCCAAGATGATGAGCTACGAGTGAGTGCTCGTTTGAGAATTCGGCGCGGAGGTTGCCGGCCTGCTCGCTGACCGTGGACAGCCCGGGCGCAAAGTGGCCGTTGATGAAGACGAGGCGGGCTGCTACGTTTTCGATCTGCCAGTTTGCCGCTTGCTGTTGTGTGACTATGACTGCATCTTTGAGCGCGAGTTGAAAAGGTGTTCGCGCCAGTGCTGCGAGGTTGGTAAAGCGCCAGTCTTCCTCGCGCGTGGTGGGGAACCCTGTTTTGCAGAAGCGAGCGAAGGCATTTTCCCGCAGGTTGCGCAGCCACTGGGGAGCCTGCGTGGACCTTTGCTGCGTGAATCTGGTAAAGCTCTCGAGATAGCTTTCAAGCTGTGCGAGTTCGACTGCCATGGTTGTTCCTCTCACGCAGAGACTGCTTCTGACTCAATCCAGCCGTAGCCCTTTTCTTCGAGTTCGAGCGAAAGCTCGGGGCCACCGGAACGTACAATCCTTCCATCTACCAGCACATGCACAAAGTCAGGAACGACATAATTGAGCAGACGCTGATAATGCGTGATGACAAGCATGGAGCGCTCGGGACTACGCAGCGCATTGACGCCCTGGGCCACGATGCGTAACGCGTCAATGTCCAGTCCGGAGTCGGTCTCGTCGAGGATGGCCAGCTTTGGTTCGAGCATGGCCATCTGCAGAATCTCATTGCGCTTCTTCTCGCCGCCGGAAAAGCCTTCGTTGATGGAGCGGTTCATCATCTTCTCGTCCATTTCGAGCAGTTTGAGGCGTTCGCGGAAGACCGGAAGAAAATCCATTGCATCCAGCTCGTCGAGACCGCGGTATTTGCGGACGGCGTTCACCGCGCTGCGCAAAAAATAAGCATTGCTGATGCCGGGAATCTCGACCGGATACTGGAAGGCCATGAAGACGCCTTCGCAGGCGGCTTCTTCTGGCTTCATGGCGAGAAGATCTTTGCCATTGAAGAGGACTTTACCCGCTGTCACTTCGTAAGACTCGCGCCGCGACAGCACCTGGGCAAGCGTGCTTTTGCCGGAGCCGTTTGGCCCCATGATGGAGTGGACTTCACCTGGGCCGATGGTGAGATTGATGCCTTTGAGGATTTCGTTGCCGTCTACTGTGGCGTGCAGATTTTTGATTTCGAGCAAGTTCATCATTTTCTCCTCAGCCTACGCTGCCTTCCAGGCTCACGCCCAGCAGCTTCTGTGCTTCTACGGCAAACTCCATGGGCAGTTCACGAAAGACCTGTTTGCAGAAGCCATTCACGATCATGGAAACCGCATCTTCGCGATTGAGTCCGCGCTGCTGCAAATAGAAGAGCTGGTCTTCGCCAATTTTGGATGTGGACGCCTCGTGCTCCATGTGCGCCGTCGAGTTCTTTACTTCAATGTAGGGAAATGTGTGTGCGCCGCACTGATCGCCGATCAGAAGGGAATCGCACTGCGTGTAATTACGCGCTCCCGTTGCGCCTTTCTGGATGCGTACCATGCCGCGATAGGTATTCTGCCCGTGTCCGGCAGAGATGCCTTTCGAGACGATGGTGCTGCGCGTGTTTTTGCCGATGTGGATCATCTTCGTTCCCGTGTCGGCCTGCTGGTAGTTGTTGGTCAGCGCAACGGAGTAGAACTCACCGATGGAGTTGTCACCCTGGAGGATGCAGCTCGGATATTTCCAGGTGATAGCGGAACCGGTCTCGACCTGCGTCCAGGAGATTTTGGAATTCATGCCTGAGCATTTGCCGCGCTTGGTGACGAAGTTGTAGATTCCGCCGCGACCCTGCTTGTCGCCGGGGTACCAGTTCTGCACGGTCGAGTATTTGATTTCAGCATTGTCGAGCGCGACCAGCTCGACGACAGCCGCGTGGAGCTGGTTTTCATCACGGATGGGCGCCGTGCAGCCTTCAAGATAGCTGACGTACGCACCTTCGTCGGCAATGATGAGCGTGCGCTCGAACTGTCCTGTTTCTGCCGCGTTGATGCGGAAGTAGGTGGAAAGCTCCATGGGGCAGCGCACGCCTTTGGGCACGTAGACAAATGAGCCGTCACTGAAGACCGCGGAGTTGAGCGCGGCGAAGAAGTTGTCCGTATAGGGAACAACGGTGCCAAGATATTTCTGCACCAGTTCGGGGTATTTTTCTACAGCCTCAGAAAATGAACAGAAGATGACGCCCTTTTCTGCGAGCTTTTCCTTGAAGGTGGTTGCGACTGAGACGCTGTCGAAGACCGCATCTACGGCGACCCCAGCAAGGCGCTGCTGCTCGGCGAGTGGGATGCCGAGTTTCTCATAGGTGCGCAGAATTTCAGGATCGAGCTCGTCGAGGCTCCTGATGCCCGGCTTCTGTTTTGGGGCGGAATAGTAGATGATGTCCTGGTAATCAATGGGGCCATAGTGAACATTGGCCCACTTTGGCTCTGCCTGCGATTTTTCCAGCTTCGCCCAGTAGCGGTACGCCTTCAGCCGCCATTCGAGCATGAACTCCGGCTCGCGTTTTTTTGCTGAGATGGTGTGGATGATGTCTTCGTTCAATCCGCGAGGGACGTGCTCGGCTTCAATGTCCGTGACAAAGCCCCACTTGTACTCCTGCTGGCTGAGGTCGCGAAGTTCATTGACGGTAGAACCCATCACGTCTCCTTTTCTAAAATAGGACCAAATTGGTCGTATATTTGTTAGTATATTACGCCGTCCCCAATAAATCAACTTTGTGAGAACAAAAGTAGTGCCTCAGTTGGAATTTCCAAATTGCTTCCGAGGCAAAAGCCTCTTCTTTTCACTTAAAAGCCGTGCCTCTTCAAAAAAACAAACCCGAACTGCGACACAAACAAGTCCTCCCTATATGTGGATGCTTCAGGCTGTGGGAAGACACAACAGACCTGTTCTTTCTTTAGAGTTCACGAATGACTGGCTGTGCCGGGGCCAGGCCCAGCCATCTGCTCACCGGAGGGATCCTCGACAAGACGAACCTCTCCAGCAGAAACACCGCGACCAGTGACACTCCCATGGCTGGCAGATAGACGGCCAGCGCAATCACCGTAACAGCAAACCCGGCGGACCACCTGGGTTTGTTGCCCGGCGATGGTGCGCCCAACACCCCGGTCTCTCTTCTGCGCCACCACAACACCACCGCGCTGATGCTCAGTGTGGCCAGCGCAAGAGCCGTAAACAAACCGAGCATCTGGTTTGCGAGGCCAAAGAGCTGCCCTTCATGCGCAGCCACCCCTATGCCGACGATGCGGTCCACCAGACTTCGCTGGCGGAAATCTTCCCGCCAGAGGACAGCTCCCGTCATCGGGTCCAGCTTGACGGTCGCCCTTAGTGTGCGATTCTGCGCGTCTGACTTTGCGATCCACTCGTTGCTTTTGTCCATCGGTGGTGAAACCTGTACAGGATAGGCAAGCCGCAGCGAAGCCGCTGCGGGCACCAGTCTGTTCAGCGGAGAGTAGTCGTGCACCATGCCACCCATCGCGTGGCTGTGATGGTCCATCGCCATGCGTTGCGCAATTTCTGATGAACGGCCTGTTGGCCAGTCCTGCTGCACTGCGCCGTGTGCTCCCCAAGAGCGGACCAGCTTAAGATAGCCTCCCCAGCCCTTCGCCCATGGCAGGCCGGTGAGCAACAGGAACAGCGCCAGCGAGGACACCCACACGCCAGTCACCGCGTGCAGGTCCCTCCACAGGATGCGTTTCCCTTTGTTCAGCCTGACCCACAGCACGCCGGCCAGCTTTTCTGATTGTCGTGGCCACCAGAGATAGAGTCCGGTGAGGATCATGACGATGGCCCAGGAGGCAGCCAGCTCCACCAGCCGCGATCCCCAGTCTCCGGCCATCAGCTCGCCATGCAGATGGAAGACAATTCGCATGGGCCGCTTGTCTTCGTTGATGACCTTCAGCACCCGCAACGTTTGTGGATGGACATAGACGCGATATTCCTCCGCTCCTTTGCCTACGATTACACGCGCAGCCGAATGCGAGGTGCGCGGTAGCTCGTAATAATGAAAGTTCGACCCCGGCACCGCTGCTACCGCTGTCATCACCTGTTCTTCCGGAGTGGCCAGCACTCCGGAAATGCTCAGGTTTTCATACGGGCGGTCGAGCCAGTCCTCAATCTGCGGCCTGAACAGATAAATCGCTCCCGTCGCAGAGAGCCAGAGGATGAAGGGTACGCAGAACAGCCCGGCATAAAAGTGCCATCGCCAGACTGCTCTGTATCCGGGCCAATATGGGCGTGAGTCAGAAAGTGGGCCTCGCATCAGAACCTCACCTTCACGCCGCCATACGAAGCGCGCGGCATTCCTGCATAGACTGAACCGGTTGCATTCATAAGAACATCTGGACCGTTCTGCTGCCCTTGTGCATTGAGTGTGTTGGTAATGTTGTTTGCTGAGGCCACCCATGTTTTGTTGGCGAGGTTCTCCACCTCATAGAAGAACTGCGTGCGCGCAAAGATCCCGTGCCGCGCTGGTGCGGCATAGTGCAGATTCAGGTTGAGCAATGTGTATCCAGGCGCGTGCAGCAGATTTCCGTTGTCCAGCGGATAAGCATCGCGCCAGACCACCTCCGCAAATCCTCCCAGACCGTTCAGCTTTCCTGCAGTCTGGTCATAGAGCACACGGCCATTCAGAAAATGAGGCTGCACACCTGGAATCCAGTGGCCCGCGCGATCAAACGATGCGCTTACTTTTCCTGTTGTGAGCTGCTCAGTGTACTTCGTGTAAATCTGGTTGTCGTACAGATAGGACGCTCGCATGCGCAACCCGGGAATAGCCTCAGCCACGGGCCTCCAGTCGAGCCCCGCTTCCACGCCGCGATGCTCCGAGGACGGAGCATTAAACGTGTAGCTTTGCAGATTTACGCCCGGCGACTGCGTCACCTGCTCATTGTGGAACCACTCATAAAAGCCTGTTACGGACGCTTGCAGTGCTTGTCCTAAGTTCCACTCAACGCCAAGCTCCACGCCATTATTGCGCTGTGTCTTCAGTTGCGTGTTGTTTCCGTAGACGCCCTGCGGCGTTACAAAGAGCTGTGTCACCTGTGGCGTGCCATACCCTGCACCAAAACGCGCGTGGAGCCTCAGCGCTTCTGTAGCCCGGTACTGTGCCGATACTTCCGGCGCCAGGTCAAAGAAGGTGCGGTCTGCGCTCACCAGCGTAACCGTCGGCGTGCTGCCTACCGGATACGAGTAGTTATTTGCCAGCGCCTGAAGACCGGTGAACTCGCCGCCAAGTCCGGCCACCACCGTCCAGTGCTCTCCCAGCCCAAGCTCCTCGCGCAGGTGGAAGCCGGTGTTCATGTGCCTGCCGCCGACAGACTGCACCAGTCCGCCAAGCGTGCCGTTACCACCCGGCGCCACGTTGTAGCTGTATGACTTGATGTTTTCGTAGTTGAAGAAGAAGCCGCCATAAGAAGTGGAGGTCCCTCGCCGCACGATATCGCTCGTCAGATTGAACGAAGGTACCGTGCCCCGATAGCTCTGCGAACTGGTCGGTTGGTTCGCATCGCGATTATCAAACACAAACTGTGTCAACCACGCGGTACGGTCCGTCAGATCATGCTCCCAGCGCGCACCGGCAATCGTGCGCCGGTCAAAGCGGCCAAGCCCCAGCTCTGCTGCGCTCAGCGAAACGTTCGGACCATTGAACCCATTCACAAAGACACTGGCGGTGGCGCATCCGGGCGCAGCCGACGCCTGCACCTGACATCCCTTCTGAAACGGATTGACGCGATACTGCGCAAGCGAGAGCCGCAGCGAAAGGTCCGTATCCAGATCATTGTTGATGAATTTGAACGTCAGCCGGTCATGGGGCGTGATTTCGGCTGTTGCAAGAAGGTTTGCCGTGATGGTGTTGTAACCAGAGTGTGCCGTGGCCTGCTTTGACCGGACATTGCTCAGGAACCCTGCAATCTGGTAATGATCTCCTGACTTGCCATATGCTCCGTAGTCATTGAAATAACCGAAGCTGCCAAAGTCCGCGCCAACTTCCAGTCCCTGAATTTCGCTCCCCGTGCGCGTATGAAAATTAATTGCGCCGCCGGTTGCATAGTTTCCATAGAGCGCAGACGATGGTCCCTGCACCACATCCACACTCGAGTAAGCATGAGGATCCACCAGATCAGTGCGGGCGAGCCCATCTGGCTGCGTCACCGGAAAGCCATCCTCGAAGACCTTTACATTACGGATTCCATAGGTTTGACGTACATTCGATCCCCGCACCGAGATGACCACGTCGCGCGGGCCATTTCCCTGCATCAGCGTCACTCCCGGCGCAAGGCCCAGAATGTCTGCGACCGTTGTTGCGGGCGTGTTCTTGAAATCTTCACGGCTTACCGTCGTCTGCGTCTGCCCAACGGGTGATTCCGTCACCAGCGGCAATTCCGCTGAAACGGTGACGCTTGTATTCATGGAAGAAACCGGCATCACCAGCTGCAGCTCCGCAGGAGCTCCCGCCGTGACTCTCAGTTGCCTCGCCGTTTCCTTGAATCCGGAATGGCTGGCAACCACGTTATACATGCCTTCAGGAAGATCCACCTGAAAGTGACCATCCGGCCCGGACACAAGCCTCGCCGTCATACCACTCTGCGAATGGACCTCGACCGTCGCGCCGATAATGGCAGCATGCGAAGGGTCCAGCACTTCGCCGGACACAACCACACTTTTTGTGTTCTGCGAAAAGGCAGACACAGAAAACACCACTGCAAGCGTACAAATACACCTGCGCATACCCTTTGAAAACTGCATACGACCTCACTGGAGCGGAGAAAACACACGTGGATTTGCCCGAGCGCGCACAAGAGCACGCACGCCGAGCTGCAATCAATACGGGTCCAGTTAGAGGGAGAAAGCTGGAGGAGCGCGCTTGTTTCTGGTTCGTTCGGTGGAGACGCGCCGTTTGGATTCAGTCTGAGGCGCTACGGCCGGATGGCTTACAACACCGGCAAAGATGCCTTGCTCCCTGGGAGCAGCAAACGGATCCAGGTGAAATCCGGCCACAGCATAAGGACAATAAGGGCACCGTTCCACTGGTGCCGTCCAATGCCGCGCACTGCCTTCGCCAGCCGCGAGCATCTGCTTTTCGGCCATGCTCATCATGCAGTGGTGCTTGCCATTTTTGCGGCAGCACGCAGGCAGGTTGGCTTCGTTGGCAGCGGCGCCAGCAAAAAGCGGAGCTGCTATGAGAAGCCCCACAGCAAACAGCAGCAGTATGGAAAATACTTTGCGCAATACACTGATTGAATCGCATCCTGCTCGCAATCGCAAGCACGACGGCCGGTCCGCTAGCGTCCGAGGGCCTCAGCAGGCAGATAGGTTTTGCTGACCGCAATGTATCCATTGCGCGCGACTGCATTGCCGCGTTCACGGTAAGAGGCCTCATCCTGAGGCTGGGTGGTGGCCAGGCCATCCACATAACGGTTGTACATGCAGAAGGAAGCCGCGATCAGCACGGTGTCGTGTATCTCAAGGTCCGTTGCTCCCAGGCTGCGCGCGCGGGCCACGTCGTCAGCGGTCACGTTCTTGCCGCCTTTCTGCACTTTCGCAGCAATCACCAGAAGCGCTTTGAGCTTCGGGGAAATATCAGCGTGCTCAAAGTCGGCCTTCACTCGCTTCACCAGCTCTTCATTGCCGTCCAGGTGGGCCGCGGCGATAGCACCATGGGACATCTGGCAATAAAAGCAGTCGTTGAGATACGAGACGTAGGTTGCGATCAGCTCGCGGTCCGCAAGAGAGAGTGTGCCCGGGCCACGCATAAGAATCTCGGCAAGTTCGTTGAGCGGCTTCGCTGTTTCCGGGCGGAAGGCCATGGCGCCGCGGATTCCGGGCAGCCCTTCAGGGAGTGCGATATGAGGCATCTCGATTCCTTTTGCGGAGATAAAGGCCATCATACGCGGCTTCTCAAAACATAATCATCCACCTTCCGGTGGATATATTCCCCATTCGTTCAGCTCAAGACATTCTCCACTGCTATCGCGTAGCTTTTCGCATAGTTCAATCAACAAAAACATCCGGCAGTGTTCATTTGTTTGAGGCCAGCAAACGGAGGAAGTCTTGCATATATTCATGTTTCGCAGAGCAGCAGTGGCCCTGTTCGCGCTTCTTTGTCTCTCCACATTTGCGTCCTATGCTCAACAGCTTGCAACGGCAAACATTAGCGGGAGTGTTACCGATCCGGCAGGCCGGCCGGTTTCGCAGGCCACTGTCACGCTGACGAACGTGGCCCAGGGCACGGTACGTTCCTTCACAACCCAGAATGACGGCTCCTTCTCCTTTACGACTCTGGAAGCAGCGCATTACAGCCTGAGCATCACAGCTTCTTCCGGCTTTGCTCCATACCAGCAGTCTCTCGATCTTTTGGTAGGGCAGGAGCTTCGAGTGCCGGTTGCGCTGCGCATTGCTTCGGGGCAGACGCAGGTGCAGGTGGGTACCGATGCTGTTCCGGCTGTGGATACTACCACCTCTGTGGTAGGAAGTGTGATCCACGCACGCCAGATTGAGAACCTGCCGCTGAATGGCAGAAATTATCTCGAGCTGTCTCTGCTTGTTCCGGGAAACACGCCCGCCCCCAACTTTGACCCGACGAAGGTACACACAGTTGTGATTTCGTCCGCGGGGCAGGTGGGGCGCGGCGGAAACGTGACCGTAGATGGTGCGGACAACAATGACGATGTTGTCGGCGGTTCGCTGGTAAATATTCCAGAGGACGCGGTGCAGGAATTCCAGATTGCGACCAACCGCTTTTCCGCAACGCTCGGCCGCTCCGGCTCGGCCGTGACCAACGTCGTGACAAAGCAGGGAGGCAATACTCTGCATGGCGGGATCGGCGTCTTTGAACGCGACAAGGTGCTGCAAGGGCTTCCTGCTACTTACGATCCCACCATTGGCAAAACACCGCCCTTTCACCGCCAGCAATATGCGGGCGACATCGGTGGTCCCATCCGCCGCGACAAGGCCTGGTGGTTTGTTGCCATGGAAGACCGCCAGCAGCTAGGGGCGGACCTGATTGGCGTACGCAACGTCGAAGCCCGGCGTATTGACCGCACCTTTGCTACCGCTCCGTTGCACGACTATCTGACGACCGAACGGATCGACTGGCAGATCTCGGACCATGATCGCATCGGATTTCGCCATTCGCTTGAACTGGAAGATGACCTGAGCCAGAGCCAGCTGGACCGCTCTCTGGGGACAAGCGCATACAGACAGATGGCGGTAAACCACTGGCAGGGCCTAATCGCAGACTGGGTGCATGTCTTCAGTCCTACGCTGATAAACCGGCTCAGCTTTGCCGATAACAACTTCCTGAACAATACTGCACCAACAACCAATGCTCCTCAAATCAGCTTTCCTGATCTGGATGATGGTGCGACCTATCGCGATCCGCAGGAAACAAAGCAGTTTCGCCTGCAGGGAGACGACACGCTGACCTGGTCCAAAGCCAGCCACACACTGAGCTTTGGCGGAGAGGTGCAGAGCATTGATGCGGACTTCAATTTAGGCGTCTTTCAGCAGGGAAATATCCAGGCCGTCGAAGACTTTCCTGACTTTGACCGCAATGGTGATGGCAAAGTGGATGACAATGACCTGCTATTCGCAGTAGCGCTGCGTAGTTCCACTCCAACCAGACCACTCTTTCTGCCCAACAATGACAACTACTACCTGGCTGCTTTTGTGCAGGACGACTGGAAGGCAACACAAAGGCTGATGCTCAATCTTGGCCTCCGCTGGGAGATGGACACCAACTTGAACAACCTGAGCTGGTACAAGAACCGCAATCCGCTCGTGCAGTCGTTCTATCAGGGGTTGCGCCACCACAATTTTGCTAACTTTGGACCGCGAGTGGGCTTTAATTTTGCAGCGGGGCCGAAGACAAGTCTTCACGGCGGCTATGGAATCTACTATGACCGCATCGTCCTCGAAATCATGTCTCTGGAGAAAGGATTTGACGGCCGCGCACTCGCGCTCAATGTAACTGCCGGAAATGCGATCACAGACCAGAATGGCAATCCTGCATATCTGAACCCCGATGGCACCTTCCGCCCGGGAGCACCGCAGTTGCTGGCCAGTCCGTTCAGCGGATTTCTCCTCGTCGGCGCTGGCTCTACCGGAATAGACATTATCAATAACCGGTTGCGCAATCCCATGGTGCAGCAATTCAACCTGGGAATTGAGCAGCAGATTGGCCAGGGGCTCCTGATCAAGCTTGATGGCATCCATAACCTGGGCACACGCTTTGTTATCGGGCGCCCTGTTGGCTCAGTCTTCAATCCAGTTACTGGCGGCCCGGACAACGTCACTGACCTGGAATCGGCAGTAAATACCAAATATGACGCTCTCTGGCTGAGTGTGCGTCAGCGCCTGGCCAGCTATGGCGAGTTTGACGCCGCTTACACCTGGGCCAAAGCGTACAACTACGCCAACGACGACCAGATTCCATTCAACTACTCACCGATTGATTCTAATAATCTGCAGCGCGAATATGGCCCTCCACCAAACGATCAGCGTCATCGCGTTGTCCTTTCGGGTGTGGCGAACCTTCCCTGCAAATTCCGCTTCTCGCCCATATGGACCATCGCATCGGGAGTCCCAATGGACATTCTTATGCCGGATGGCTCAGAACGTGTGCCCACTTTGCAGCGCAATGCCGGTGGACGAAAATTCCAGAACGCGGCCCAGTTGAATGCCTTTATTCAGAAAACCAATGCCGCGGGTGGTGTGTATGAGACCACCCCGGGATCTACCGGATACGTAATGCTGCCACTGGTGAGCGACAAGGCGCACTTTAACGACAGCTTTCAGGCGCTCGATTTCCGCCTGGACCGCACCTTTGCATTCGGCGACCGCGTAAGCCTGAATCTCATCGGCGAAGCATTCAATATTTTCAACGTCACGAACATTCTGGGCAGCAGCAATCTCAACTATTCCGGCTTTGCGAATGTGCTCGCTCCCGATCGCAACAATCCCACGTTTTCCTCAAGCTTTGGAAAGCCTGTAAACACTGCCGGAGGTGTATTCGGTTCCGGGGGCCCGCGCGCTTTCCAGCTTGCTGCCAGATTGCGCTTTTAAATCAGGAGTAGAGAAGATGCCACTCATAAAAACCGTCATGGAACCAATGTTTCTTCCTGAAGTGGAAGACAACCCGCAGCCCAGCCCATACCGCGACCTGATTGAAGCGGCAAAGAACAATGGAAACGAATACTGGCAGATATGGAACCTTCTGGCGTTTCGCCCCGAGGCTTCCAGGCATCTGGCGCGTTTCTCTCACGTCATCATGCATGAGCCAGCGCCTCTCACTCCGGCATTACGTGAGCTGATTGCCGCATATACTTCATCGCTGAACCACTGCGAGTTCTGCATGAAGGCCCATGCAGCCGTGGCCGGACACTTGTACGAGAATGAAGAGCTTGTCTGGAGCGTCATCCGGGACCTGGAAAGCTCGCCGTTGCCAGACAAAGAAAAGGCCCTGCTCCGCTTTGTCAGGAAAGTGACTTCAGCCCCGGCATCCATTACATCTGAAGACACCGCGGAGCTTCGTTCGATTGGCTGGAATGATGCTGAAATCTACTACGCCATCTTTTCGAGTGCCCTGTTCAATTTCTATAACAGGATTGTTTCCTCCAGTGGCGTGCATCCTGTCTCCGATGACGCCTTCCGTCAATATTCAGAAAGAATGGCGGAGAGAGGTTACACCAGAGATTGAAATCTGGTTCGCTATGGTGAAGGCGCTTCCACCAGAAGTGCCTTCACCCTTCTGGATTGCTGCTCAGCTTTGATCTGCTTCAATCGCGCGACCAGCGGTTCCACCCGTTCTTTCGCTCCCATACGCCGGTAGGCAAGAATTTCCTGATACACCGCCGTGTCATCGTTCGGGTCCAGCTTCAGCGCGATCTCAGCGTGGCGCACCGCAGATGGCAAATCATTCGCGCGCAGATAGAGCACGCTCAACAGGTCATGCGCGGGGCGGTAATCCGGCTCAATGGCAACTGCGCGCTTGAGCGCGGCGATGGCCTCCGTGGTCTGCTGAGCGCCTTCATTTCCCTGGGAAAGCGCTTCGGCATAGAGATACTGCAGCAATGCATCATGCGGATGCTGCTGCGACTGGCTGCGAAACATCTCCAGCGCAGCGGCCGTGTTGTGCTTTTCGCTGCTCATCATCCCGATGGCGTCTTCGGCCAGTGACAGCTCCGGAGCCAGCTTGTGGGCACGTTCAAAGTCGGCAATGGCCTTCTCGTATTCTCCCAGCGGCACCAGCAGCACTCCACGCGCAAGGTAGAGCCGCGCATCACTGGGCAGCTGCGTGATTCCGGCGTTCAGCATGTCTATTCCTACCTGATAGGAGCTGTGCGCAAATGCAATATTTGAGAAGGTGAGGTAGGCGTCAGGATTTTTCGGCTCAGCCAGAATCGCTTCACGCAGCCACTTTACCGCGTCCGCCGTGTCTCCCTTGTCCTCGGCAATCTGGGCCGCAAGCCGCAGCGCCATCGCATTTGGGGGACCTGTCCGCACCAGCGGAGACAGCGCATCGAGCGCACGCGCATTGTCTTTGTTTTTCCATGCCGCGTATGCAAACCTCATGCGGGCAAGGGAAGAGTCGCCGCGCTGCACGGCACGCTGAAACAGCTCTTCTGCCTGCTGTGCTTTTCCCGTCTCCAGCAGACAGAGGCCGTACTCAGATTGTGCAGTCGGGTCGTTCTCGACGATCTGGCCGCCCTCGGCAAAATGTTCCAGAGCGTGCTCGCAGTCATTCTTCTGCCAGTAGAGGGCCGCGAGCATCGCGTGCGTGGTTTCATCTCCTGGCCGCAACGCAAGAATATGTTCCAAAGTGGCAATAGCCTGCGGCGAGCGCTGTGCGTACTGGATCTGCGCCATACCTTCCAGCGCGGGCAGATATTTCGGACAATACTCTGCAGCATGTTGAAACGATGCAAGCGCCTCCTGCTGCCTGCCTGATCCATTCAGCGCCATGCCTCGGAGAGTCAACCAACGGCAGTCCTTTGGCGTCTTCGCCAATGCGTTCTGCGCCAACCCGACTGCCTGCGCAAAGTTCCTTTGCTGCAACTGTTGCACCGCTGCAGAAAATTGCGGGTCGGGCACCTGCGCGAATGCCATTGCACATGAAAGAGCAAGAATCGCGCCCAGGGCCAAAGGGCAGCTGAATTTCAGCATCATCTCATCACCCTGAAATCTGAATGATTCCCTGCTGAATGGCAACGGCAACAGCCTCCGTGCGGTCTGAGACCTCCAGCTTTTCCATAATGCTGTTGACGTGGTTGCGCACTGTGTTTTCGCTGATCTCGAGTGCATGACCAATCTGCTTGTTCGTCAGACCTTTGGCCAGCATCTCAAGGATTTCAAGCTCACGCGAAGTCAGGTCCGACCGCAGCATCCTTTCTGCCAGCCGCGCGGCAATCTGCCGCGGAATATACCGCTTGCCTGCATGGACTGTCGCAATCGCCTCGAGCATCTGGTTCTGCGAGGTGTCTTTCAGCAGGTATCCCTGCGCCCCGGCCTGAATCGCCCGATAAATATTCTCATCTGTCTCAAAGCTTGTAAGAATAATGGCCCGCGCGGTTGCCTTGATCTCTTTAAGCGCCCGAAGCGTATCTATGCCGCTCATTCCAGGCATGCGCAGATCAAGCAGAATGACATCGGGCATTTCCTGCTGCACCATTGCCACCGCTTCTTCACCGCTTGAGGCGGAGCCGACTACCTCAATGCCTTTGTGCGTGGTCAGCATGCTTGCAAGGCCGGCCTGCACTACGGGATGGTCATCCACTATCAGGATGCGAACAGGTTTGCTGTCGTGCTTGTTCATGAATCGGACTTCCTCTTCTTTCCCGCCCAGTATTTGAGGTGCATACCTGCCGGCAACGGTGCCGTGACCTGTACCCGCGTGCCCAGGTTTGGAGAAGTAGCAATCTCAATCGCAGCAGAGATGGCCGCTGCGCGCCGCTTCATTCCGCGCACACCAAAGCCTTTCTTTTCGCTGCCCGCATCGTATCCGCTGCCATCATCTTCAATCACCATCTGCACGGAATCTTTTGTGTAGGCCGTCATAATGGAGATGCGTTTTGGCGTGGCATGGCGCACAGCGTTGGCCAGCGCTTCCTGCCCGATGCGAAAGAGAGTGTCATTGATGCGCAGAGGAAGTGGGCGCAGGTCTCCTGTCTGCGACACCGCAATTTCAACGTTTCCGCCATCCAGCATCTTCTTCGCGCATTGTTCCAGCATCCGCGTCAGTTCCATCTGCTCAAAGGACTCGGTGCGCAGCATCATGATGTCACGGCGTGCTTCCTCATGGCTGTGCCGTACCAGATCACAGGCCAGCTCAATCTGCTTGTGGAGAGCAGGCATGTCCTCAGGCATGCGGTTGCGGATGGCCTGAAGCTGAAAGCCGAGTCCGGCAAAGCTCTGCGCCAGCGTGTCGTGCATCTCATGCGCCAGCATCTCGCGCTCTTCCAGAATGGCACGCAGCCTCCACTGCTCAATGCGGCTATAGATGAAGTGCCCGATCAGCAGCAGCAATAGAAGCACGAACCCTGCGGCAATCACGTGCCGCGCATTCCACCACGGGGGCCCCGCTACCACTTCTATATCATCGGTCGAACGCAGCAGCAGAACGAATGGTGTCAGATTGTGCGTATACTCTGAGTCCACCACGCACACCCCGCGCAAGCGCAGCAGGCTTCCTGGTTTCAGCTTGTTGAACAGCAGGTCGCCTCGCCCGGCATTGACCACGGCGCGAAAGGACTGCTGCCCATCTTCCAGGCCCAGCGCAAGATTGTTTTCGGCCTCGCGTTCTTTGCTGCGCAAATGGCCTTCTACTTCAATGAACATCGCCGCGAACGCACCGGTGGCTGCCTGCGATGCCGTCACCGCCACAGGCTGCACTGGTGTTCTTGCCCATAGCAGTTGCACCTTCGCATCCTCGAGCGTCGAGTGGAAGGCCCCGGGCGACACTGTTCCTGTTGCCTGAATTTCATCTCCGACCTTGAGCGGCGGGCTTGTACTGGTGTGGACCGAGATACCTCCTGTGGAGTCCTGCACATAGAGCGGCGCTGTAAGCGAAACGACCCCGCGAATAGTTGCTGTGATGGGCTGCGAACTTGATACCAGGCGAAGACTGCTCACCGGTTCCACATTCGCAGCAGGCCGTACCTGCGCATTCAGGTGCGATGGCAACGAGCCGGAGCCAAAGATGGTGATGCCGTTTCCCGCCACCTGCTCGCTGCTGCCTGTTTGCGTCCTTGTGTTGCCGAGCATGGCGCGCAGATCATTCTCCGTTGCTACTCGCGCCTGAATATTTCTCCAGAAGCCCCCGGCTGAGTAAGAGCGCAGGCCGATGCGTCCGGATACGAGGCAGTTCTTGTCCGTCATCGAAGCAGTGGTCGTATGTCCGCTGTTCAGAGGAAAGGTTGCCGAAGCAACGATGTCGCATCCATACGCCAGCAACTTCAGGTGATACCACTGGAAGGCCCGCACGCTCTCCGGCATGGAGACATTGCGGTATTCCAGCCACCCATGGCTGGCGCGGCCCAGCGTCAGCATGTTGTCACGCGTGCGCAGCCCTGCGTAATAGCCGCTGTAGGAGTCCACGCCCTGCTCTTCGTCGCTTGCGCGGATGATGAGCCCGGCATCGCCATCCTCGCCCAGCAGCATTACGTCGGCCTCGACCAGATAATTCTTCCAGTAGGGCGAGCCCGTCATCAGCTTTGCGCCGCGCTCGTCAGAGTCGTTGCGCATTCCACCGTCATAGACGGCCCACGTTCCGCCGAATGCTTCCCACTCGTCGGCCCCTCCCTGCGCAAAAGAGTCATGGTAAGGGAGCCCATGCTTCGGGCTGCGCAGGTATAGCAGAAAAAGGAATGCAGCCACGGCACACGCCGCGGCCAGGGCCAGAGCAGGCCATTTCCACCTTTGAAGGCGCGCCTTCATTGCGCCACCAGCCCCAGGATGCGCCGAATGTCTGGCGAGTTCAGGTTTTCTTTCGTGACCAGGCGCGGTGCAACCTTCTGGAATGCGGGCGCTGTTTTCCCCTGCCGCTCCAGTGCAATCCACTCCACGGCACGGTGGCCCATCTCATAGGTGTCTTCAGCAATAACGGAATCCATTTCGCCGCTCACCAGCGGGGCGAGCAGGTCCTGATCACAACCAACCAGCTTTACGCTTCCAGTACGGTGCAGCTCGCTCAGCGCCGAGTAGGCCCCCCGCGTTGCGTCTGCCGTAACAGCAAGGACCGCGCCCAGGTCCGAATGGCCCATCAGTACTTCTTCCGTAATCTGCTGCTCATAGGGAACGTTGAATGATCCCATTCGCTTTTCAACAATGTGGATCTGCGGGAACTGCGCTGCCATTGTTGCCTCAAACGAACGCACGCGCTCGAGCACTCCGGCGATATCAGGATTGATGCCGATGATGGCGACCGTACCGTTGCCGTTCAGGATCGCCCCAACGCGCGCGGCGGCCATCTGCCCCGCCTGCTCATCATCGCTGACGATGTAAGAAAGCCTGCCACCCGGATTCAGCGGCAACGCAGAGCCAATCACAACTGTAGGGATGCCTTTGGAAACAGCGCGGCGCACGGGCGTCATCAACGCCAGCGACTGGTCTGGCGCAAGAACAAGTCCCGCATATTTCTCATCAATGATTTTCTCGACCAGAGCAATCTGGCCCTGCACATCGTCTTCGCGCGTAGGAGCATTCCAGTAAATCTTCATGCCATGTGCATTCGCGGCGGCATCTGCGCCCGCGCGCTCCGGCTCCCACAAAGACATGCCGGTTGTACGCGGAATCACTGCGACCACCGGAGGACCGGAGCGGCACCCCATCATCGCAAGCAGAACAAGATTGGCAGCGAAGATCTTTCGCGCACAGCACCATGGCATATCATTCAGAATGCACTGCACTCACCACTGATGGCCAGTCCATTCATACTATGAGCCGTTGGTATGGCTGGCCCATGCTGTTTACACCTTCCATTTCTCTATTATTGTGCAAAGATTTTCTTTCCCGCCATTTAGAGGAGCCTGCCGAATGCTGAACCGCCGCGAATTTGTCTCTTTGCTTGCCGCCGCTTCCGCCGCGCTGAGAATGCCACCGTCCTTTGCCGGTATCAGTGCGCCCGACGTCGCGGGCACACAGAAGGCGGGCTTTCCCCAAAGCGACTACACGCCTTTCGGCTATCTCGACAACCCGTGGCACACATGGGACATGCACCAGAGCGGGGTCCTTCGCTCGCTGCCCGGGATTGGATTCGGTCTCTACTACCCGGCTGGCCCCGGCGGTTACTTTGACTACCATCGCAACGGCATCTATGTAGCGGAGCTTGCACTTGGCTTCAGGATCGGTGACCGCATCTTTACCGGGCCGGAGGACTTCAGCCCTGACCAGCTCACCGCCCCACACCATACGAAAAATCTGCTCCGCTACCACTTTGAACAGGATAGTGTTGCCATTGAGAGCAGCTTCTTTCTCGTGAATGAAGATGCCCTGGCAGTGCACGTCCTGCTCACCAACTCATCCGGCAGCGCTAAATCCGTTGGCGCACTAGCACTGCACACCTATCAGCTTGGAGGCAGCCAGTGGTGGGGCGGCGATGGCATTGCCGGCGAGTTTGACAAGGACACAAACGCGCTCTGGACGCACTCCTTTGCTGCGGGAACCGTATTTGCGGTCACAGCAAACGCGCAGCCTTCCGAGCACTTCTTTTCGACGAAGGCAGATGACCGGAAAACATGGCTGAGCTCCAGCGCAAAACGCGGAGAAAAGCTCGCCTATGATACGAACCCGCTCCATGGCGGGGTCCGCTATGACTTGTCTCTCGCTCCGCACGGGCAAAAGGAATTTGTGGTCCTGATGGCGCGCGCAGCCAATCTGCCCACCGTGCTGAAGCATGCCCAAAGTTCATTGTCTGAAGCAAAGACCGTGATGGCACAGAAGCTCCACGAAGACGCGGTCTTCTGGGGCGGCGCCCCTCGTCTCATCGGAGACTGGCCGAAGCACTGGCAGCACGGCTGGGTCTATGATTTTGAAACACTGCGCACCATGGTGCGGCGGCCCATCGGTGTCTACAAGCATCCGTGGGACGCCATGCAGATACAGGCGCCGCGCAATGTGCTTGCCGAAACTTCGATTGACATGTGGGCCTTGAGCTACGCCAATCCTGCAATGGCGAAAGACGTCTTCGCCGGCCAGTTTCTCGACGCGATTGAGGACAACATTCCCTGCATGCGCGAAGACGGCGTGATGAACATGGTTGCAACCGATGGCTCTGAGTGCGGCACCGCCATCTCCTGGTGCTTCCCGTTCTTCTGCGCGGAGTCCATCTACAACCGCACGCGCGATCTGGCATGGCTGCGCCAGTTATATCCACGCATGGCTGCGTTTGTGCGCTGGACGCTCAGGCACCGCACCGATTCAGGCGGCTACGTCGTTGGTAAATGCAGTTGGGAAACCGGTATGGATGCCTCCAAGCGTTTCCAGATACAGCAGCCCACCGGAGGCGAGCTGGTGGACTTCCTGCGGCTGGTGGAACTGCAGGCTGCGACGTCCCAGGCCGCCGGCATCCTCGCGCGCTTCGCAGAGCTGGTTCCTGACCATGCCAGCATCGCCGAGTGGCAGCGCATTCAGAAAGACTTCGCCGAGAAAACGCAGCAGCTGTGGGAAGGCGACTGGTTCCACGACTTTGACGCCCGTTCGATGAAGCTGGTCAATATTCCCGACCGCGATCCATCGCAGGCCGCGCCTGCATTCTGCGGCATCGCGACGGACGAGCAGAAGAAGAAGCTCCTCTCCACCCTGCACAAAATGTATGACGAGATGCTGGCACAGGCCCGCATTCCTGAATCTTCGGCCGATTACTCTCTCGACTGGTCTTCTTTTGTTCTGCCCTACCTCGAATCAGCGTGGGCTTGCGGAGACGGCGAGCTTGTCTCAAAAACCGTCGAAAACATCTGCGAACGCATCTACCGCAGCATGGACCGCCGCGTACCGCATCCCAGCGCGAAAGGCCCGCGGCTTGGCTGGCCGGGCGTCAGTTGCGAAATCTGGGGCGCGCATGGGGCCTTCGGCGGCGAAGTCTATGGCTGGGGTGCCGTCATGCCCGCGCACATCATCCGCAACCTGATTGGCCTTCGCGAAACAGAAAAGGCAGGAGAACTCATTCTCGCTCCCGGCTTCAGCCCGATGCTCGCAGGTGCTGGCAAGCAGTATGGAATCGAACGCCTGCCTTATGCGCAGCAATGGATCACGCTGCGCTATACCTTCGCTGACAGCCGCACGCTGCACACTGAGTTGGAATTGCCGGAAAGTGTAAAGCTGGCTTCTCTTATGGACCTGAGCAGCGGTCAGGCTGTGGAAACCCAGCATCAACCCGGCCGCTGGCATTTTCAAACGGAGAATTTTTCACGATACAGGTTGAGATTGTCCGGAGTGTGAGCTCCTGACCTGGTGCAGCTTCGCCTGGACAGTCCATTTGTACTATTTCTTAGGGGTTGGACTGGTTCATGCAAACACTATACCGCAACCGTTACCCTCGCTGAATTCAGGGCGGAGAGCACGAAAGCTCCTCCTCTTCCAGGCGCTCTACTGCCATTTTTTCAGGAGACAGTGATCATGCGTAGATATTCAGGTCTGTTAGCGTTGTGTTTTTTTCTCACTGGGGTGCAATGCTTTGCGCAATTCTCATCCAGCGTCCAGGGCAATGTTCTTGATGCCAAAGGGGCCGTCGTTCCCAAAGCCACGGTCACACTGGTCAACGTGGACACGCAGGTGATTGCAACCAAGCTCACAGATGACTCCGGGGCGTATCGTTTTGTGAGCATCGCTCCGGGACACTACGAAATCTCCGCCACATCTCCCGGCTTCACTACATCGAAGGTCGCCTTCACCCTGGAAACGGGCGAGAACCGTGAAGTCTCACTGACGCTCGCCGTGGGCGAAGTTGCCTCCACGGTTTCCGTTACAGCGCAGGCGCCATTGCTTGATACCTCGGACAGCCGCAATCAGTTGACGATTGACACGCAAGCCATCCAGTCGCTTCCGCTAGCTGCACGCAATCCTACTTCACTCATCACGCTGACGCCAGGTGTCACCGGGCTTGGCGCTGCCGGATACAACAATTTCTTTACCGAGAACGCCGACTATAGCGCAAACGGTCGCGGCGACAACGGCAACCAGTACATCCTCGACGGGCTGGACATCAACATTGACGTGAACCCCGGCGTGATGACGCTCGTGCCCAACGCCGATGCACTCTCTGAAATGAGCGTGCAGACCAACACCTACACGGTGGACTACAACAAGACCAGCTCGATGCAGACGGTGATGACCACCCGCTCCGGTACGGACCAGTATCACGGCTTCGGCAGCATCTACTACACCTATCAGGGGCTGAATGCCAAGGGAGAGTTCTTTCCAGCTGGCGTAAAAATCCAGCCATTCCACACAACCAATATGTCTTTTGGCATCGGCGGCCCTGTTATCCCGAAGAAGCAGTTCTTTTTCTTCTTCTCGATTGAGCCGTATCTGTCGCTCACATCAAACGGGAACAGCGTGCTGACCTATGAAGACCCGGCCTTTGTTTCCTTTGCCCAGCAGGTGCGGCCCAACTCACCGGAAGTCCAGTTGATGGCCAAGTATCCGCCCAGCGGCGCTACAACGACCGGAGTCGCAGCTACCGCGCAGGACGCCTTCGGCCCGCAGAACCTGGCCAACAACACCGGATGCGGCACTCCCAGCACAGACAACGTGCCGTGCTCTCTGCCCGTTTTCGATAACGGTGTCTTCAACTCATCCAGTTATGAAAACGCCAAGCAGTACAACGTCCGCATAGACAAGTACTTCAACAAGGACCGCATCTACGGCACCATCTTTCGCGATACCAGTAAGGCTGGCGGTCCGGCGGTCCGCCCGGCATTCAATACTTACAGCCTGTCCTCGGTCCTGGCTGTTCAGGGCAGCGAGACGCACACCTTCTCCGCCAACACCCTGAACCAGGCATACTTCGGCTACAACTATCTGCAATCCACTTACGCGCCAAAGGGACTCTTCTCTGTGCCCGTGGTGAATGTTAACAATCTCGGCGTTGGCTGGGGCGCAGGCTTTGCCGACTCGCAATATGCAGAGCACAACTACCACTGGCGCGATGTGCTCACACATATTCAGGGAGAGCATGCCATCAGCGTGGGCTATGAAGGCTGGCACGGCGACGACCTCGCCCTCTTTGCGCCTGCCTACGCGCAGCCCAACTTCCAGTACAACAGCATGATTGACCTGATCAATGACAAGCCATATTCCGAGACCAGCCTCTCCTACAATCCTGTGACCGGGAAACCCATGCCCGGCCAGTATGAGTATGCGCAGAGCACCTTCGGCATTTTTGCGCAGGACACGTGGCGCGTTACTCACAAGCTCACGCTGAACTACGGCCTGCGTTATGACAACTACGGCAATCCTTATCCCACTGCCGGAACGCCCCTCGCGAATTTCCACCTCGGTGCTGGCTCGACCTTCGCACAAAAAGTCGCGAACGGTTACAACCGCCAGCAGGGCCATGTCTACAACCAGGACATGAACTGGATCTTCAGCCCACGCGCTGGATTTGCGTGGGACCCGACAGGCAGCGGCAAGTGGGTCTTCCGCGGGGGCTTCGGCGTTTATCGCGACTGGGTCACCCTGGGCAACGCAGAGAACAACCTCAAGGGCAATCCTCCGGGCTTTGTGCTGCCCACCTTCTATAACAACGGCTCCACCGCGCCGCCCATCTTTGGTTACGGCACGTCCAACACCTATCCCTTCGGCTTTCCATACCCAGCCTTTCAGGGCACGCCGCTCGATGCCAAAGGCGGCATTCCTGGCCAGCAGATCAACGTAGGCGGCGTGGATGGCAATCTTAAATCGCCCCATACAGAAACCTGGTCCATCGGCGTGGAGCGCCAGCTTACAAACAACATGGTTGCTGGCATCCGGTACGTGGGGCAGCACTCCGGCGACCTGCAATATGGCGGCGGCAATGCCTTCAGCAATGCGTTTGGCGGCGACGTCAATCTCTACGAAGGCGACCTGTTGCAGCATCTCTCCTGCACTCCTGTTACTCCGCCCAACGGGCAGCAGGCCACCTGCGTAGGCACGCAGACCAGGCTCAACTCCAGCTTTGGCGCCATCAACTATACATTCAATGGGCCGTGGTCAAACTACTCCGGGCTGATCCTCGCGCTCAAAGGGCGCTTTGCGCAGAGGGGCTTTGTGACTGCCTCTTACACGCGCTCCGTATCGAAGGACAACTCGGCAAACTATCCCATTGAGTATTCGCTGGAAAGGTTCTACGGTCCCTCGGCATGGGACGTGCCCAACCGCTTCTCGCTCGGCTGGAGCTATCAGCTTCCATCTCTGCACAATGGGCATGGCCTTCTTGGCAGAGTGGCTTCCGGATGGGAAATATCTTCTGTGACGGCCTTGCAGTCGGGTGAACCCTTCAGCGTCTTTAGCAGTGCTCCTCTCGATGTGGCGAAGGATGCAGCCGGCAATCTTTACTATCTGCCGGACTCTGGCGACTTCAATGCCGACGGCTCAAACGGAGATTATCCGAATGTCTCGTCGTACCATATCTCCCACAGCCGCCGCAGCTATATTCACGGCGTCTTTCCGCGCTGCTCTGGCACGAACATTGATAACTGCGGCCCGTTCTCCTTCCCGGCATTAGGACAGGAGGGAACAGAGCGCATCAATCAGTTCCGCAATCCGGGTTTTGCTCAGGTGGATGCGACATTCCGCAAGCTTACGAACATTACAGAGAAAGTGAAGCTCGATCTGCGCGTGGACTTCTTTAACCTGTTCAATCGCGTGAACCTGAACGGCGTGAACTCCGATGCTGCCAGCGGTTCGGCCTTCGGCACATCTACAAGCACGCAGATTCCGCGCCAGGGCCAGCTCGGCGCGAGAATCGAGTTCTGACACATTCCCGTCATTCTGAAGAGCTTGGGCGTCCTTTGCTCGTCAGGATGACCGACTGCGGAATATTCAACAGACCCTTCTACCGCCGCATAGACCATTCGGACTATGCGGCGGCTGGAACCAACTTATTAAGATAAGAATCGGCCCCGACTATGTGTTCTTCTGACTTCTCCCGCCGCCGTTTTCTCGCCCTTCTTGGAGCAGCAGGTGTCGCCTCTGTCTCTCGGAACGCCTTTGCTTTCTCGCACACAGACACGCCGGCATATACGCCGTCTGCTCCGGTCAGGAACCGCGCGCCTCTGGCAGAAAGCGCGTTTACCATGCTGCCTCTGGGCTCTATCCGACCCACAGGTTGGCTGCGCGGCCAGCTTACCATTCAGGCAAACGGCCTGGCCGGACATTTGGGAGAAACATGGGCTGACGTAGGTCCGGACAGCGGATGGCTCGGCGGAAAGGGCGAATCCTGGGAGCGAGGCCCTTACTATCTCGACGGCCTTGTTCCGCTTGCCTATCAGCTTGACGATGCGCGCCTTAAGGCGATCGCGCAGAAGTTCCTCGACTGGACGCTGGAAAACACTGCGTCCGACGGCATGATCGGCCCGAAGTCAAACGACGACTGGTGGCCGCGTATGGTCATGACCAAGGTGCTGACGCAGTATCACGAAGCGACGAACGATCCACGCGTCGTCCCGGTGCTCTCAAAGTATTTTGCGCATCAGCTTGCAGAGCTGCCTTCACGCCCGCTCCGCGACTGGGGAAAATACCGCTGGCATGATGAGGCCCTTTCCGTCATCTGGCTCTACAACCGCACTGGAGACACAAAGCTGCTCGACCTCTTCCGTCTGCTGCAACAGCAGGGCTTCGACTGGCAGGCCGAGTTTGCCAATTTCCAGTTCACAAAGCGAATTACGCCTGAGGCCATCGGGCTTTCACCCAACTCTCCGCTCACGGACAGCGCCATGCAGACGCACGGCGTCAATGTCGCGATGGCGCTGAAGATGTCACCGGTACGCGCGCTACTGACGCAAAGCCAGACGGACCGCCGCGCCATCTTCCATATGCTGGAAGAGCTCGACCGCTATCACGGCCTGCCTAATGGAATCTTCTCTGCCGACGAGCACCTCGCCGGGCGCAATCCCTCGCAGGGCACTGAGCTCTGCACCGTGGTCGAGGCCATGTTCTCGCTTGAGCAGTCGCTCGCCATCACCGGAGACGCCTCGCTCGGAGATCGCCTCGAGAAGATCGCCTTCAACGCGCTGCCGGGCGCCTTCACCGACGACATGTGGGCGCACCAGTACAACCAGCAGCCCAATCAGGTGACTGTAAGTCTCCAAAGAGCGCCGTGGACCACCGACGGCCCGGAATCCAACCTCTTCGGTCTTGATCCCAACTTCGGCTGCTGCACCGCAAACTTCGGGCAGGGGTGGCCCAAATTCACCGCCAGCCTCTTCATGCTTTCGGCAGACGATGGCCTCGTTGCCGCCGCCTATGCTCCGTGCGAAGTGCGCACAGTCATTCGCAGCACGCCTGTGCATGTTCAGGAAGAAACAGAGTATCCCTTCCGTGGAACCGTGCGGCTCACCGTAAATCCCGCATCGCCGTTGGATTTTCCGTTGCTGCTGCGCATTCCCGCGTGGGCAGAGAAGGCGAGCGTGAAGGTGAATGGCCGTGAGCTGGACGCCGCACCACAACCGGGCAGCTTCGCCCGCATCGAGCGCTCGTGGAACAAAGGTGACAAAGTGGAGATCGCTTTTTCGCTCGTACCTCGGGCCTCGCGCGGATACAACAACTCCATTAGCCTGGAGCGCGGCCCGCTGGTCTTCTCCTATAGCATCGGCGAAGACTGGCTCAAGCTTCGCAATCGCGGACTCACCGCCGACTGGCAGGTCTACCCCACCACGGAATGGAACTACGCGCTCGCCGTTCAGCCGGAAAGCGCCGCTGAGCATGTCTCCGTAGCCGAGGCACGCATGGGACAGGCCCCGTTCACAAAAGAAGGCGCGCCGGTGAAGCTCCAGGTCAGCGCCCGGCAGCTCCCGTCGTGGATGAGTGTGGACAATGTGGCGAATCCTGTGCCGGAAAGCCCCGTCACAAGCACACAGCCGGAAAAGCAGATCACGCTTGTTCCCTATGCTGCGGCCAAGCTGAGAGTTACCGCGTGGCCTGTGCTGGATGACGTGAAGGGATAACTTCGCGGCGAACAAGTGAGGAGCCCGCAGGCCTGCCGCTTACTGAAGGCAACCTGCTGTTGAACCTGCTCGACTGCGAGCTCCAGCCCTTTTCTTATCACCGATTGCAGCGCTTCCTGGTCCAGACCGGGGTCCGCCACCAGCTTGTATAATCGCGTGTTCTCATCCCAAATATGATTCGGGACTTCAGCCACGTAAGGGATGCTGTAAGTGTTTGAAGATATGGTAGGCACGAGCGGATTCGAACCGCTGACCTCTACCGTGTCAAGGTAGCGCTCTAACCAACTGAGCTACGCGCCTTCAGGAGGGGACTGCTGTCTCTTATGATATCAAGTTTTATGTAGGATGTCCGTAAGCGGATGGCCTGGTCCCTGGAGTGAGAGCAATTTCAAGGTGTACTGTTCTACGAGGCCATGACGGGAGGTCATACCGGGGCCATCTGCTGTATAGTCATGAATAATGGCTTCCAAAGTGCAGGTAAGCGCAAGGCCGGAGGTAAAGTCCTCCGGGTTTCCTTATTTGGCCCTTCTCCTGGGCTGGCTTGTTCCCGGCCTTGGACATGTGGTCACAAAACACTGGATTCGCGCGCTGTTGCTGTTCGGCTCCATCACCCTGATGTTTGTTCTTGGCCTGCTGATGCAGGGCAAACTGTACCACGCCAACACGGGTGACATGCTGGAGATGCTCGGCTTCGTCGGTGACCTTGGCGGCGGAGGCCTCTACATCATTGGCCGCATCTTCGACCTGGGGCATGGGGCCATCCAGCTCGCCACGGCCGACTATGGGACAAAGTTCATCGTGGTCAGCGGTCTACTGAATATCATCTCTGCGGTGGACGCTCACAATCTCTATATTGGCAGGAAGGCCTCATGATCACGCTTTCGCATTTCAGCTCGGTCCTGCTCTTTGCCACCTTTGCGTCCGTTGTTTTTGGAATCACGCAGCGTGCCACACCGAAAGCCATGTTTCGCTATGGGCTTTACTGCTGGGTGCTGTTTGTTGGATCGGTGATTGCGGCAAGCTGGCTGATGTGGTTCATTCGCCGCTGATTGACGCGTGTTCTGTTTCATGAGAGACTTTGGGCAATGCGTCCGCATATTCCAGCCCGGTTCTGTTGTTGCCTTTCCCTGAAGTAAACTCAGGCCTGCACAGGCCTTCCATCTTCCAGCAAATTCAGGCGCCCGCTATATCTGCGGCCTTCGGGTACGAGGACACAGATCGATGAAGTGTTTTTTCCATTGTTGTTCCCTGTCTCTATTGAGCGCAGCTCCGGACAAGTGTCTCCGATGTTCCCGCTGATCTGATCACGAACATCCAGGCCCACCGGAGTTTGCTCCGGTGGGCCATTTTTTTCTTTTCCAGAGAGGGGGTATTTTTCATGAACAGGCGAATTTTCGTTTGGACAATAGCGCTGTTTACGCTGGCAGCTGCTGTGCGTGTGAATGCGCAGAGTTCTCAGGTTTCCGGGCAAGTGCTGGACACGAGCGGTTCGGCAGTCTCAGGCGCGGGCCTTACACTTACACGCCTCGAAACAGGCGACATCAGAAAAGAAACTTCCAACAGCGAAGGCTATTATGCCTTTCCTTTGCTGCTGCCGGGGCATTACTCGCTGAAGGTTGAGCGAGATGGCTACGAAGCACAGGAGCAGAAGGGCATCGTAGTTGAAACCGGTGCGGTCAGCACCATCAACATCAGGCTGGCAGTTGGGAAGGTGGAGCAGGTGGTGAATGTCGATGCCTCTGTACCTCTGCTTCAATCTGCTTCTGCCGCCGTAGGGCAGGTGGTGGAAAACCAGACCATTAACAACATGCCGCTGCTCGACCGCCGGTCGTCTCAGCTACAGCGGTTGAATGGATTTGTCGTGGGGAATGGCACAGGATCAAACGCAACATTCGCCACTGCGGGCGGAAGAGGCAACAATGCCAACTACCTGATTGATGGCGGTTCGGCGCAGAACCTTCTGCTGGGTGTTGCCATTCTCACGTTTGATCCCCCGATTGAATCGGTGCAGGAATTCAATGTTGCCATCAGTAACTATGCTGCGGAACTGGGACGTACCGGCGGCGCTGTCATTCAGATGACCACAAAGTCAGGGACGAACCGCTTCCATGGCTCTGCCTATGAATATTTCCGTAATGATGCGTTGCAGGCAGTTCCGTACTTCGCAAGCAAGAACCCTGAGCTGCGCTATAACCTCTTCGGTGCGAGCCTTGGAGGGCCCATCCGGAAGGACAGGACGCAGTTTTTCTTCAATTACGAAGGACGGCGCACAACCCAGACTACGACCAAGATCCTCAATGTTCCCACACAGGCTGAGGTCACCGGCGATTTCTCCGCGCTTTCAACCCCTGTCATTGATCCGAATACGGGACAGCAGGCCCAATACAACGGCAGGCTGAATGTGCTGCCGCCCAGCGAATTGGACCCTGTGGGCACAAAGCTGGCTTCGTTCTATCCCGCACCGAATGTTGCGGGGGCCAGCGCGAACGCCTCAAATTTTATTGCAAATGATCCGGCAGTGACCGTAGTGGATGCATATGTTGCACGTGTGGACCATGTGATCAACGAATCGAACCGTATCTTCGGGCGTTTGCTGGCGCAGACTGACCACACGAAAACGGCCTCGGTCTTTCCCACTCCCGGAACAGACAATTACGGCACGCTGGTGCACGACTATTTCTACAATGTGTCCGGCAACTGGTATCACAATTTCTCTCCTACAGTGATTAACCAGTTGGTGGGGACTTATTCGCGCAGACAATATCTTTACATTTCCGCCGGGGCCAACACTACGCTTGCTTCTGAAATTGGCCTGGGCGGCACAAACGGCAACTTCTTCCCCACGGTCACGCTCTCTGGCCTTGAACAGCTCGGCAACACGCAGCAGGAGCGCCTGCAGACTCCGGTTATCAGCAACCAGTATGCTGACAATCTTTCCTTTGAACGCGGCGCGCACCAGTTCAAGGCCGGGGTGGAACTGCGCACCTCCAGTAATACCGACCAGTACAAGCCATCGGCCGGAGGTATCTTCGCTTTCAACAACATTGGCACCAGCACAAACACGGCAGCGGGAAGCCTTGCCAATCTGCTGCTCGGCCGCGTTGCCTCAGCGAGCCTGCAGGAAACGGAAACGCTGCTGACCAAGGCATATAGCTGGGGCGCATATTTTCAGGACGACTGGCACGTTACTCCACGGCTGACGCTGAACCTTGGCATTCGGTATGACGTGGATTCGCCGCGGTATGAGGCCCACAACCGGCAGAACTCCTTTGATCCGACGGCCATCAATCCTGTCTCGGGAACGCCTGGGGTGGTGACCTTCTCCGGCGTGAACGGAGTGAGCAAGTACGCCAACAACTGGGACTACCACAACATCGGGCCGCGCGCTGGGTTTGCATGGACGGCGCGTCCCCGAACGGTCATACGCGGCGGCGGAGCGATTCTGTATCCTGGCGAGTACGACCAGGCCACACCCATCGTCGCGTATTCCGGCTTCGCCAAGTCCATCAGCCTTTCTTCTCCCAACGCGGGAGCAGGAACACCTGCCTTTCTGCTGAAGAACAACGCTACGGATGGAACAGGCAAGGCCACCTATCCTGCTTCCTCTGACCTTACCGCCGGATTCGGTGCTGTGCCCGTCGGTAGCAAAGTGGTGCTTGCGCCGCAGTTCTTTCAGCGCAGGCGCGTGACCGGATATATTTATCAGGCCAGCCTTGATATTCAGCAACAGCTCAGCAACTCTGTGGTCTTTGACATTGGTTATCTGGGCACCTTTGGCCATCATCTGCCCGCCGTCAACGCTGAGAACATCAATCAGGTTGCGCCGGACAAAGCAGCCTTGCTGCCGACAACAAAGAACACGCAGACGCTGCGGCCATTCCCGCAGTTTGGCAACGTCAGCATTCTTGCTGCCGATGTGGGCCAGTCCGGTTATAACGGAGTGAACTTCGGCATTCAGAAGCGGTATGAATCCGGCCTTCAGTTCCAGGTGAATTACACCTGGTCCAAATTCCGTGACAATCAGGTGTCGAGAAACGAACTGGCAGCCTATCCGGGCACCGATTCGTTCACCGACTACTACCACCCAAAAGACCGTTGGGGCCTTTCAGGAAATGATGTTCGCAATCGCATCATCGGCAACGTGCTGTATGAGCTTCCCATCGGCCCAGGCAAGTGGGTCCAGCCCGGCAATCGTTGGGTGAACGTGGCTGCTGCCGGATGGACCGTGGGCGCGATTGCGGAGGTCCATTCAGGAACGGCGCTCAGTCCCATTGATGCGACCAACAACACGGGCACATATTCAGACGGAGTACGACCCAACCTGGTCGGTAATCCGAATGATCTTTCGCATTCGCGACCGCGCGTGCAGAAGGTGGCACAATGGTTCGATACTTCAGCCTTTGCGCAGAACCCCGCATACACCTTCGGTAACGCTCCCAGAACATTCGGGCGCGGTCCGGGCCTGGCTACAGCTGACGCATCTCTGCTGAAGGACTTCCGCTTTGCCGAGGCCACAACGCTGCAATTTCGCGCTGAGGCCCTCAACGTGCTGAACCATGCAAACCTGGCGAACCCGAATACCTCGTTCGGCGACAGCGCCTTTGGGCGCATTACCGGACTGCAGGCGGGCAACCAGTCGCGCATTTTGCAACTCGCGTTGCGGTTCACGTTCTAATGCGCAGTTGGGAAAGGGAAAGACCCAGGGCGATGCACGCGAACGATCGTCTGGGTCCTCCCTCACCCTCTGCATTCTTCAGTCGTGACAATTTAGATTTCAAAAAGACAGGTGCAAAAAATGAATGATTCAAGAGAACTGACGCGGCGGCATTTTCTTGCAGGCGCGGTTGCAGCAGGTGTCGCCTCACACTTTACAGGCAAGGCCCCTCAGCCATTCCGGCCCAATATTGTCTACATTCATTCGCATGACTCAGGCCGTTATCTGCAGCCCTATGGCGCGGACGTATCTACTCCTGCACTGCAGAAGCTGGCCAGCGAAGGCGCGGTCTTTCGCAATGCATTCAGCGCCGCACCTACGTGCTCGCCGAGCAGGGCAGCTTTGCTGACGGGGCTCTACCCGCATAACAACGGGATGCTGGGTCTGGCACATCGCGGCTTTTCTCTGAATGATTACAGCCAGCACATTCTGTACACTCTGCGCGCGCATGGATACACATCGGTGCTTGCGGGACTTCAGCACATTGCCCCAGACCCGCACCGCATCGGTTTTGACAGACTCCTTGCTCCAGCGGACATCGGCTTCAGTCAGATACTTGCAGCGAAGCCAGTGAAGACACGAAGCTACGCTTCCGGACGCCTGAGTGCGCGCGAGGTTGCTCCTGCTGCCGCTGCTTTTCTGGACACACGGCCGCAGACGCCCTTCTTCCTCGATGTAGGCTTCTTTGAGACGCACCGCGAGTATCCTGATCCCGAGCCTGAAGACCTGAACTACACCGCGCCGCCCCGCCCCATTCCCGATGTGGGCGCAACACGCCGCGATTTCGCCAGCTACCGCGCGAGCGCCAGAATTCTGGATGAAGGCGTGCGACAGGTGCTGGATGCGATTGACAGGAACGGCCTCAGAGAGAACACGCTCATCATCAGCACCACCGATCACGGCGTTTCCTTTCCGCGCATGAAGTGCAACCTGACCGATGACGGATGGGGCGTCTCACTGATTCTGCGCGGCCCCGGAATCAGCCCGGGCACAGTTTATGACGCGCTGGTCTCGCAACTCGACGTGTTTCCTACTCTTTGCGATTACCTTGTCATTGAGCGCCCGTCGTGGCTGCAGGGCAAATCGTTTCTGCCCATTTTGAAAGGCAATGCGCGTGAAATACATGATGAGATATTTGCCGAGATAAATTACCACGCGGCCTATGAGCCACAGCGTGCCGTAAGGACCACGCGGTGGAAGTATATCCGTCGCTTCGGTGACAGGACGACTCCTGTGCTGCCTAACTGCGATGACAGCCCCAGCAAAACTCTCTGGCTCGACGCGGGATGGAAGTCGCAGCCCGTCGCGCAGGAAGAGCTTTATGATCTGCTCTTCGATCCGACGGAGCACAACAACCTTGCCAGTGATCCGGCCCATCAGGCCACGCTCAGCGAGATGCGTGACAGACTTCACCGCTGGATGGTGTCTACCAATGATCCTTTGTTGCACGGCCCCGTCGCTGCGCCTCCGGGAGCCCGCGTGAATGATCCTGACGGCGTCTCTCCGCAGGAGCCTACGCGCCCGGCGAGCTGATGCCCTGTGCGCTTTTGCCACCGCCGCTCCGCTCTGCTAGTCTGGAAGGTTTCACTTACAGAACGGAGCATTCATACACATGGCCTTCAAATTCAAGGGCGTGGACTTTATCGGTTTTGACGCGCTTCTGAGCGAAGACGAGCGCCTTACGCGTGACACCGCACGCCAGTTTATTGAAGACAATCTCATTCCTGTCATCGAGGAATGCAACCGCGAAGGACGCTTTCCGCGCGAGCTTGTTCCGCAGATGGGCGAACTGGGATTTTTCGGCGCAAACCTGCATGGGTACGGCTGCGCCGGCATGTCCAATGTGGAATACGGGCTGGTGATGCAGGAGTTTGAGCGCGGTGACTCCGGCGTGCGCAGCTTCGTCAGCGTGCAGTCAGCGCTGGTCATGTATCCCATCTACACCTTTGGGTCTGACGAGCAGAAGGACTATTGGCTCCCTCTGCTGGCGCGAGGAGAAAAGCTCGGCTGCTTTGGCCTCACCGAGCCTGATTTCGGCTCGAACCCCGGAGGCATGAGAACACGGGCCCGCAAGGAGGGCGACGAATACGTCCTGAACGGTGAAAAGATGTGGATCACCTCAGGGACCATTGCCGACGTGGCCGTCATCTGGGCCAAGGTAGATGATGAAGATGGCCGGGTGCGGGGCTTTCTGGTGGAAACGGACCGCCCTGGTTTCTCGGCCTATGATGTCCATGGCAAGTGGTCGCTGCGGGCATCGGTAACCTCAGGGCTTTCGCTGCAGGACGTCCGGGTCCCGGCAAAAAATCTGATGCCCGGCACGGACGGCCTGAAGGCGGCGCTGATGTGCCTGAACCAGGCGCGCTATGGCATCGGATGGGGTGCGATTGGCGCTGCCATGTCCTGCTATGACACGGCATTGCAGTACTCACAAGTGCGCAAGCAATTCCGCGACCAGCCGATCGCCAGCCACCAGCTCGTTCAGGAAAAACTGACCTGGATGATTACGGAGATCACCAAGGCGCAGCTTCTTTCCCTGCAGGTTGGCCGCCTGAAAGATGCCGGCAAAGTTGAGCACCAGCATATCTCCATGGCCAAGCGCAACAATGTATGGATGGCGCTCGAATGCGCCCGCCTCGCGCGAGACATTCTTGGCGGAAATGGCATTACCGATGACTACCCGATCATGCGCCATATGATGAACCTGGAATCGGTGAAGACCTATGAGGGTACGCACGACATCCATACGCTGATCATCGGGCAGAGCATTACGGGGGTCCCCGCTTATTAGATTTCGAGAAGGCCTCCTTTCTTTGTGCGGGAATCGCTTGTTTTCAATGATTTAGATTGGCTTGGTGTAAGCGATTGAAAATATTGACTTCCCGTAAAAGCAAAAGGGGCCAGGCTGGTGAAGGCTATGGCCCCTTTCTTGATCCTTAATTTCAGTATAAGGACCGGGCATTGATTTCCGGAACATATTCGTTATAACGAATGGTTTTGCTGCGGCAGGTGCCCCATCTTTCCGTCATGGTAGTCCTGCACGGCCTGCATGATCTCGTCGCGCGTGTTCATCACAAACGGACCATAGCTGAAGACCGGTTCGTGGATCGGCTCACCGCTGAGGACGAGCAGGATTGAGTCCTCTTTTGCCTCGAGCGAAACGAGGGTCCCCTCCTGCCCCAGAGTGGCGATTCTGGCTTCACCTTTGATCGAATCTACATCGTTGAGCACGACATCGCCTTTGAGCAGAACTACGCCGGAGTTGTGCCACTCGGGGAGGTGCAGTGCAGCTTTGGTTCCGGCCTTCAGCCGCAGATCAAACAAGTCCACCGGAGTGAAGATCAGCGCCGGGCCTTTTGTGCCTTCGAGCTCGCCAGCAATAATCCGGGCATAGGAGCCATGGCCCAGGTCCACGGAGGGAATCTGCTCCTTGCTGATGCCCTGATAGCGCGGCTGGGACATCTTCACGGCCCTGGGCAGATTGACCCAGAGCTGTACCATCTCAAAGATGCCACCTGTTTTTGCAAACTCCTTCTCGTGCATCTCTTCATGCACCACGCCGGAGGCCGCGGTCATCCACTGCACATCGCCTGGATAGATCACGCCGGAGTTTCCGGCTGAATCGCGGTGTTCAACTGCGCCCTGATAGGCGATGGTCACGGTCTCGAATCCGCGATGCGGATGCTCCCCGACGCCATGCGACTGCGAAGCCGGCTGGAAATACTGCGGCCCAGCGTAATCGAGCATCAGGAACGGGTTGATTTCATCGCGCAGACCGTTCGACGGGAAGAGATTGCGCACAGGGAAGCCGTCGCCTACCCAATGGTTGGATCCTGGACCGTATACGCCCAGTACTTTTTTCATTTCAGACATGGCACTACTCCTTTTTACTTCTTACACTTTGCGGCAGCACCCAGCCCGAGCTGGCGCAGCAGGTCTACTAACGTTTCGCGGTCACGCGGCGAAACCCCATCCACGGCGCTTTCCATGGCCCGCCTGTGGTCTTCAAAGGCCTCGCGAATCAGCATTTTGCCCTTTGGGGTAAGGTCCACGATCCGCGTTCTTCGGTCTCCCGCGGCTTCTTTACGCGATACCAGCCCACGCTTTTCCAGGCGGTTGATGGATGCGGTCATGGAACCGCTGGTCAGCAGTACTTTCTCGCCCAGTTGGCCAATCGTCAAAGGCCCTTTGTGCAGAAGCGCTTCAAGTACGCCAAAGTCGCTGTAGACCATGCCCAGACTGGAAATGTGCTGGAGGGCATGGGCCTCGACGGCGTGAAATGCCTTCCACAGCACGAGCCAGAGGTGGATCCCGGTTGCATCCGTTTCGGGTTTTTGGGGGCGCGGCTTCATTTATCTTGATATCAAGATGTTTCAGGCGGCAAAAGGATTCAGCGATCCCAGGCAGTCTGCTTTTGAACCGGCGCATCTATACTCATTCCGGCGCAACAAGCATCTCTGGAGTGGTTTCTAATAGAGAGAGAGAGAGAGACAGGCTTCGATAACATCATGCGGCTGTCGCTTTTCGTCTTTTTATATGCATATACCCAAGCCCCAGAGACAGCCCGAACTCGACGCCTTGCGGGGGCTTTTTCTTGTCTGGATGACGCTGACGCACCTGCCGACGCGGTTCAGCGACTTTGTGAACCAGCCCATCGGTTTTGTTTCTTCGGCTGAGGGGTTTGTCTTTCTGTCAGCGCTGCTGGTTGGCCGCGTGTATATGCGTCTGGCGCTGGCAAGCGGGGTCGCGCTGCGTGCCACGCTCTGGAAGCGGTCGCTGCGTATCTATGGATATCACCTGCTGATGCTGGCGCTGGCCTTCACCGTGGCCGCTGCCTATGGAGTAAGGACTCATCGTGCGGCCATTTACAATCTGCTCGACTTTTATCTTGCGCATCCCTTTGTCGCGATCATCGGCTCGGTGCTGCTGCTTTATTGCCCGCCGCTGCTGGACATTCTGCCAATGTACGTCATCTTTCTTTTCTTTACTCCGATCGTGCTGACTTTGGCAGTCAAGCGAGGTTGGGGCGGCATTCTGGCGGCGAGCATGGCCTTCTGGCTCTTTGCGCAGTTCGGGCTGCGCGATGTGGTGCATAACGTGATCGTCCACATAACACATTTGCCGATTCCTTTGCAGGAGACGGGGGCCTTTAATCTCTTCGCATGGCAGGCTGTCTGGATTTCGGGTTTGTGGCTGGGCGCAAAATCAGCAACGGGAGAGGTGCCCCTACGGCGCATTCCCGGATACGCCATAGTGCTCTGCGCGCTGGTATGCCTCTTCTTTATTGGAGTGCGGCATAGCTGGTGGGGCCCGGCTCTGACGCAGCAGGCACTGGGAATGAAGCTCGATAAATGGCAGATTGGCCCTCTGCGCGTCATCAACCTGGTGACGTTTACGATTGTGTTCTACTGGCTGCGGAAATATGTGTTCAGGCTGGTTGCCATTGAACCCTTTCTCACTCTGGGCAAGGCCTCGCTGCATGTCTTTTGCGCGCATGTTTTTTTTGTGTTTGTAGGACTGGCCCTGCTGGTGAATGATGTGCCGCAGTTGCACGGCTGGCCTGCCGTTGTTCTTCTGGCTGGTACATTTGCCGGGCTGGTGCTGGTGGCCGTCCGGGAGGTGCGCAACCAACGGGCAAAGCGCCTGAAGCGCGAGGCGGAAAAAGCAAAATCAGAGGGCCAGGCCGTCCACGTGTTCCGATGAACGGCCCATCGCTGACTATCGTGTATCGTGGTCAGTGGCAAACAATCATGCGTGTGGAAGCAGCAGCATTGACCGATGTGGGCCGCCTTCGCTCGGCCAATGAAGACGCTTACGGGCTTGTGAGGGAAGCGAACTTCTTTCTCGTTTGCGATGGAATGGGGGGCGCGGCGGCCGGAGAAGTTGCCAGCCAGATGGCAGTGGCCACAGCGCTTGAGTTTGTTGAAAAGCAGGCGGGCAAGGCCCCGAACACCTTGCTGGAAAAACTGATTGCGATGGCGAACCAGCGCGTCTTTGCCCGCTCAGAGCGGGAGCCTTCGCTGTCTGGAATGGGCACGACACTGGTTTCGCTCCTGCTGCACGACGGTGTGGCCTGGATTGCTCACGTGGGTGACAGCCGTTGCTATCGCTTTCGTGATGGACACCTGGAGCGGAAGACACACGATCATTCTCTTGTAGACGAACAGGTGCGGCTGGGACAGATGACTCCCACGGAGGCTGAGCGGTCTCCACTGCGGAACGTGATTACGCGCGCGGTGGGCACAAGGGCCACCGTCACGCCAGAAATCCAGGGGCTTCCGGTGCAGAAGGGAGATGTTTTTCTGCTGTGTTCCGATGGTCTGACGAAAGAAGTTGCCGAGGCGCGGGTCGAAGAGGTTCTCCTCAAAGGAGCGAATCCGCATGCGATTTGCCAGCAGTTGATTGATGAAGCGAATGCAGCTGGTGGCACAGACAACATTACGGTTGTTGTGGTGAGGGTGGAGTAGCGGGTCCGCAGCCATCTATGTCTTCGGCATGTCAGCGATAAGGCCTTATGCTGACTCGCTGACTTGCTGACTTGCTTGATACACTCATTTGTTTGCAAGGGAGACATGGATGAGTGATATCAGGACAGTGGGCGTCCTCGGTGCGGGGACGATGGGCAACGGCATTGCACATGTGTTTGCGCGCAGCGGGTTTGCGGTCAGACTGTGTGAGGTAGAGCAGCGCTTTCTGGACCGGGGCGTCGAGACCATCAGAAAGAACCTTGAACGGGAAGCGGCGAAACATAAGATCACCAGCGAAGAGGTCGCGGCGGCGATTGGGCGCATTCAAGGTACGCTCGACCGGAAATCGCTGGCTGGATGCGATTTTGTTATTGAAGCAGCGACAGAGAAGTTTGAGATCAAGCGGCAGATTTTTTCTGACCTCGACGGCATTCTTCCGAAGCACGTCATTCTGGCCTCAAACACATCTTCCATTTCCATCACAAAGCTGGCTGCGCAGACCATGCGCCCGGAGCAGGTCATCGGAATGCACTTTTTCAATCCTGTTCCGGTGATGAAGCTGGTGGAGGTGATTCGCGGTCTTCAGACTTCGCAGGCCACGTATGACGTGGTGAAGGCCTTGGCGGAGAAGCTGGGCAAGACTCCGGTCGAGGTAAACGATGCTCCAGGATTTGTCTCCAATCGAGTTTTGATGCCGCTGCTCAACGAGGCCATGTATGCGGTGATGGAAGGCGTCGCTACTCCCGAAGCCGTGGATGAGGTGTTCAAGCAGGGGATGGCGCATCCCATGGGTCCTCTGACACTGGCTGACTTTATCGGGCTTGATGTTTGTCTCGACATCATGCGCGTTCTGCATGATGGGCTGGGTGATCCGAAGTACAGACCCTGTCCTCTGCTGATCAAGATGGTGGACGCAGGCTGGCTCGGACGGAAGAACGGGCGAGGCTTTTACAAGTATGAGTAGCTAACGTTGAGGGCTTGGGAGTATCCCCACCCTTCCGCGCAAAACCCTGCGCGAAAGGATGGTGCAACCGCAGGTCCTTCGACTGCACACGATCCGCGGAGACCGCTCCATTTATGTGGAGTGGGGCTTTCCTAATTGCCGTAGCCACGATGTTCAAGTGAACGCAGCTTTTCGCCTGACGGCCAGGAGATGGTCAGCAGGAACGCGGCATCCTCAATTGCTTCCACGTCGTGCTTGATGGAAGGCGCGAGCGTGAAGAGACCATGGGTCTTCAGTTCATGCGACTGTCCCTGCGCGTTGACGCGCACTGCTCCCTGAAGAACGAGGACCGAGATGGTTCCGTCGGCATGGTGTTCCTTCATGCGGGCGTCGCGTTCCATGGTGATGAGTACGGTGCGGAAGTCATCGCGCTTGAAAAGCGTTTTGGCATACAAGCCGGACTGCCACGGTTTTTGCCGCGCAGAATCTTCTATTTCGCGGGCAAGATCAAAATGCGCCATTTCGCCGGAGAGAGTTGCTGTTGTCATGCGTTACTCCTTCAAGAAACAGAGATGCAGGTTTCTTCAGTGGTGTTTGTGCCTCACTCTCGAATGTGCAGCATGGGCAGCGCGTGCCGGATGCCGTCGTGCGTGCTTTCGCTCTTTCACGGGGGCCACAGATGTTTTAGGTACGGCCTGTTGCGGCGGTGGCGGAGGTGCTGTCCCGGGCGGCGGCGGTGGTTCCACTTTGCGGACCACTACGCCTTCAAGCCGGTAGGTCAGCTCGTCGGTATGCGCAGGATGGGCGGCACCGGTGGCTGGATCAATTGCTACGGTATCATCGGTGGCAACTCTAAAGGAAAAAACCGGGACTGTGCCGATCTTGTCGAAGTTCTGCGTTCCCACGTGTACGGGAAGATACCCCTGCAAATTCCGCTGCCGGAATGCGGTCTCATAGCGGTGCTTCTTTGTGTTCCAGGTGAAGACGCGTACCTGATCAAAGTCATAGGGCAGGCCGTCTTTATATGGCACAAGGACAGTTACATATTCCGGCACCTGGCCGCCGGGCACGGTGGATTCGGGATCGCTGACGGTCGCGAGCTGATAAGCGCCAATCATGCGCTGTCCTTCGGAGTATCCCGCAATCGCATCCGGAACATCAATGTCCAGGCGGCGAGAGAGCGTCCATCCCACTCTACCCTGTGCGTCGCGGACCAGCCACCAGTCTTCCATGGGCGGTCCTTCCGGAGCCGGCGGTTCGGCCGCTTTGCCTTTGCTCTTTGCGTCTGTTTTTAAAACTGGCTTGGGTGCAGGCACGGGCAGGGCCTGCGGCGGAACAGGTTTGAGCACAGATGCCCGGACCAGCATCTGGAGCTTGTCATTCTCGGGAAGTAGATAAAACCTTTCCTCCTGCCGTCCGGGTTTTACGTGCAGATAAAGATCGTCGCGCAGCGTTGCGGTCGCGATCACAGGATCATTGACGTGCTGCTTCTGGAGGTCTACGAATTGCTGATACATGTTCTGGTCAATGACGCCATGTTCTTCGATCCAGCCAATTTTGCCTTTGTCAGTCTTTACTTTGAGAAAGCGGCGCGAACGCTCCAGAACTTCCAGCCGCTGTCCGTTGCTCACATCGGCCACATGGTTCGAAATGGCGGCGATGCGGTCGCGTAAAAACGTCTGCTTTGCGGAGACGTAGACATATTCTTTAGGTGGTTTGGGACGAAGGCGTCCACAACCTGAAAGAACCAGCAGAACCAAAAACGATGCAGAAAGAATTCGGCGTGAAGGCATGGGCAAGCATTGGAGGAAAAGCGCGTTTTGTGTGCTTTTCCTCTATAGCTTTGAGCATAGCATCGAAAGATGCCATATTCTTCCACCTGAATGTACCTGGTTAATATGTCAATTTGTTGCGGCCACTACCGCGGCGCCCGCCGGAGACGTGGATGAAGTTGAAGCTGTAGCAAGCGATACAAGCTGTCCCGCAGTGGAAGCAGAAGTATCAATCGTAAAGACCTGAAAATCAGGTGTGCCACCGGAACACGCCACAGCAATATAAGCATGTGAATTATCTTCGGCCAGGTCTACTGGCATAGTGCCTGTGCTGTACGGCGAATTCGGTAATGCGGTCAGCGCTCCATTGGCTGACAAGGCGAATCCATCAATGACATTCTTGGTGCGGCTGGCTACATATACATATCCATGGGTAGAGACAAGGACGGCAACCGGCCCCAGGTCAGTCTGCACGGGCGAGGTGGAGAGCTCAGTGAGGCCTCCATTGGCTGCAATTTTCAGCACGCGCAGGCCGCTTGTGCCATTTACGACTGTTCCTGTTTCGGTCACAAAGAGATAACTGCCACTTGAATCAATGGCCAGTCCGTAATCTGCATTGTTTGAGTTTTTGGGGTGCAGGATCTGCGATGGCGCGTTCAACACTCCAGAGCTTGCGTTGAAGGCCAGAATGTCCACCCCACCTGTAGCGAGCGAGATATACACAATCTGGTTGTTCGGAGTCATGACAATGCGTGTGGGGCTGCCCACATCCAGTGTTACGGCATTGCCTTGCGCTGTGAGAGCACCGGTACTGGTATTAATAGCAAAGAGATAGGCGGAACCGTTTGATCCCGAACCGTTGTCTTGCGCTGCGATGAGCCAGCTTCCTGTGGAATCTACTTTCAGGGCCGAGGGAAGGATACCGGTGACGAGCGCATTGCCGCTATTCAATACAGAAAGAGAACCATTGCTGTTGATGCTGTAACCAAAGATTCCGCCGGCAACACTGGCAACATAAAGGAACGTGTTTTTTGGCGTGACAACCAGTGCGCTCGGCTGTGCTGCGCCGAAGTTGAAAGGTGAGCCGGAAATGGTGTTCAGCTTACTGTTGGCAATGGAAAACGCGGCTATGGTGAAAGGGTTGACGCTGGTATTGGCGACATAGAGATAATCGCCGCTGCTTGTCTTTCCGCCTCCCCCGGTTTCCTTGGGGAAGAACTTGCCTCCGCAGGCAGACAGAAACAACACGCTGACCAATGGCAGAGATGCTAGACGTTTCCAGACAGGCTGCATTTTTGAAAGGCCTCGCTCCATTTTCTACGATCTGAACAGGTATACTTCCCCTTACGTTATGTGCATCCGTTTCTGCCTTGTTTTGTTGATATCACTGCTTGCCATGTTTTGTCGCCCTGCCCGGGCTGAAGGGCCGCGCTTCTGCGACAAGTGCGTCCACGCCGATGAAGACTTTCTTGCCTCTGACGTGCTGCGCGGTCGCGGTAGCGCTACCCGCGATGAACACATCGCCGCTGCCTACATAGCCTCTCTTTTCGAGGGCTTCGGACTCGAACCTGGCGGAGACAACGGCAGTTTCATCCAGAAGGCCCCTTTGCCCAACCCGCTCCCTGACCGGGTGCAAAGGCACCTGTCACAGTTTGAAAGCGTTCCGCGCACGGAGACATGGAACGTTGTCGGCATCCTGCGGGGCTCCGACACGAAGACGCAACAGGACGCGATTCTGCTCACGGCCCACCTGGACCACCTGGGTGTGGGAAAACCCGTGAACGGAGATGACATTTATAACGGGGCCGATGACGACGCATCGGGCACGACGGCGGTCATCGAACTGGCCCGCGTGCTGAGCCAGGGCAAGCGGCCAAAGCATACGGTGCTTTTTGTCCTCTTCGGGTCAGAAGAGCTGGGCGGATTCGGGAACCAGTATTTTCTGGAACATCCACCTGTGCCGCTTGACCACATTGTTGCCAATCTGGAATTTGAGATGATTGGGCGGCCGGACCCTGCCGTGCCTGCCGGAAACTTCTGGCTTACTGGATACGAGCGCAGCAATCTCGGCCCTGAGCTGGCAAAACACGGAGCGCACATCGTCGCTGACCCGCACCCGGAGCAGAAGTTCTTTCAGCGTTCCGACAACTATGCTCTGGCAAAGCGGGGCATTATTGCCCAGACGGTCTCGAGCTTCAACCTGCACAAGGACTACCATCGCCCAAGCGACGAAATCAGCAAGCTGGATTTCCCTTATATGACGACGGTGATTTCATCCATGGTAAAGCCGGTGCTGTGGCTGGCAAATACGGACTGGAAGCCTGCGTGGAACGCAGGCGGAAAGCCCTAGAGGCAACGGATGGCCTGGCGCCCAGGTCTCCGCGGAGAGACCCGGGCCTTGCAGGAAACCTACACCGTTACTGCTTCTGTTTGCGCAACTCGCTCTGCGTCGAGCACTGCGCCAATGGCGTGAATGACAGACGCCACTCGCACGACTGCGAGAATGGTCTCTTCCGTCACACCTTTTTCCCGGACAACTTTCTCATGCGAATCAATGCATTTGCCGCATCCGTTGATGGCGGAAACGGCCAGCGACCACAGCTCGAAGTCATTGTGGTCTACGCCATGGGTGCGCATTACGTTCATGCGCAGACGTACGGGCATGGTCGTATATTTCTCGTTGGAAGTCAGGTGCAGAAAACGGTAGTAGATATTGTTCATCCCCATAACAGAGGCCGCGGCCTTTGCCGCTTCCAGCGCCTGTGGGGAGAGATGCTTTGCTCCTTCGGCGAGCGCGGCTGCCGTGAGGTCAGGATTGCGTGTAGCAATGGCGCTGGCCACGACCGTTCCCCAGAGCTGCTGCGGCGTAAGTTCTGTATTCTGCCGCACCAGGCTGGAGTAGTTCAGCTTCAGGTCTTTGGCGTGATTGGGAAGTGAATCGATCAGTGGATCGAGTGACATAGAAAAATCCCTTCTGGGCGAAAATGGTGGGGCAAAAGCCCCGCCTTGTTTGCCTGGACGGCCAGTCCCTAGACAGTCAGGGTTGCTTCACCCTTCTGCCAGTTGCAGGGGCAGAGTTCGTCGGTCTGCAAAGCATCGAGCACGCGCAGCACTTCCTGCGGGTTGCGGCCAACGGACAGATCAGTGACGTAGACGAAGCGGATGATGTTCTCCGGGTCAACGATGAAGGTCGCGCGCTGCGCCACACCGGCCTCGGGGTCGAGAATGCCGAGCCGCTCGCAAAGATCGCGCTTGACGTCAGCGAGCATGGGGAAGGGCAGGTCCTTCAAGTCTTCGTGGTTGTTGCGCCACGCCAGATGGACGAACTCAGAATCCACACTTCCGCCGAGAATCTGCGCGTCGCGGTCTGCGAACTCCTGGTTCAGCTTGCCGAAAGCGGCAATTTCTGTGGGACACACGAAGGTGAAGTCCTTCGGCCAGAAGAAGTAGACCTTCCACTTGCCGGCGAAGCTCTCGTGAGTGATGGTTTCGAATGCCTTGTTTTTGTCCGTACTTACGGTTGCGGTTACGGAAAACGCAGGAAATTTCTCGCCTACACCAAGCATGGATGACTCCTTTTAAAACGTTCGGTTGTTATGAAGAAAACTTACACCGTCTTTTGCTGACATGCGGCACATAGGCCGAGCACGTCTACTGCATAGCGCTGGGCCAGAAAACCGCCGGGAAGTGTCCCGGTTTTTTCCGCCAGCCCCAGCTCATTTGCGTCAATGTCGAAGATCGCCTTGCACGCGGTGCATACCAGGTGATGATGCGGTTTGCTGTTAGTTTCCACGCGCAGCGAGCCGTGGTGCAGGCTCACTTCGCGGAAAATTCCGCTCTCCAAAAAGAGATGAATGTTTTTGTAAACCGTTGCTAAAGAAATTGAAGGGATCCGGCGCTTTATGCGCGCGTAGACCTCTTCCGGACTGGGATGCCCGTGCATGTTTTTAAGGACCTCAAAGAGCACCTGCCGCTGGTGCGTCACCGCCAGTCCAGCGCGCTTGCAGACCTCTCTGAACTCCCTGCTTTCAACCGCATTCATCACTTTCTATTAAACGATAATTATTATCGTTTGTCAAAACAGGGCGATGGCTGGTTCGTGCATCAGAAAAAAAGCATGAGGTCAGGCAAACACTGCAGACCAGTCCTTCTCCGGTGCCGGTTGCGCTGCTCATGATTGGCCCGTGTGCTGGATACCGGTGTACATTTAACCGGAGGTGTTAACGAAACCGTACTGTTGTTCCCAGAAGGAGGCCCTGCTGGGTAGCATCCAGTCCAAAGGCGATTCCATCCTGACGGTTGAAATAAAGGCGACGGTAGCCCAGTTGCAAGGTCGCCTGGGGCAGTACGCGATACCCGGCTCCATACGCAATCTGCCAGATGGGCCTGGAGCCGCCGCCGCCGGCATCGCCCATAAGGAATGCGCCAATTTTAGGCGTGATGCGAAACAGAAAGCGCGCTCCACCCAGGGCGTCGGCCCAGTTGTTTGAACCCGCATAGGATGCGCTGCCCAGAGGCGCTGCACTGATGTTCAGGCCAGCGCCGAGGTGGTAGATGCGCATACCACCAAGCACATCAGCGGCGAAATGCTGATCTGAGTAGACGCGATAAGCGAGTTCTGGAGCGAGGGTGAATGTCGTCGTCGTCACCTTGACCTGGGCGGGGAAAGAAAGCAGTGGAACCACGATTGCTTTCTGCTCACCGACACGGAGGAAAAGCAGATCGGTCATGATGCCAATCCTTCCTCTGCGTACTTCTCCGAGCCCCATAAAGCCAAACTTGAAATTACTTACGATATCTCCGAAAGATTGATGTACGGCTGCCTGATGGCCGGCTACATTCAGGTTTCCTTCTATCCCGGCAAGCCACAAGTAAGGAGAAGCCGAAATATGCCATGTGTCTGTAGCGAAGGTGAGATTATCAGGGGCCGACTTTGCTTCAACCTGGCCATAGAGTTTTGGAGCAGGATGGGCAAGGGAAAATGCCGTCAGTAATATCGGGATCTGGCTCCAGCGTAAACAGCAAAGGCATTTCTTTGTCATGGCAGGTCTCTTCCTGACTTACGGACAAGCAATGCAGGCAACTATATCATCCCTGCATCTACCGGGATATTTCACTTTAAAAACTATTTCCCAGAAATTGATGGCGCGTAAAGCCATCTGTTTGCAATAATGACTTTCTTCACCAGGAGGGCCTATGTCGTGTCTCAAAGGCAGAATTGCAACCTGGCTGCTGGGTATTGCCACGTGCTCGTGCGCCATGGCATGCACACGGCTTGTCTATCAAGGTGCAAATGGAGACGTAGTTACGGCCCGCTCGATGGACTGGTCCACCGACGTGATGACCAACTTGTGGATCTTCCCGCGAGGGATGCACCGCAATGGTGAAGTCGGCACTCGCTCTATTCACTGGACTTCGAAGTACGGCAGCGTGATTGCTTCGGGCTATGACATTTCTACTACCGATGGAATGAACGAAAAAGGCCTGGTGGTCAATGCTCTCTGGCTGGTTGAATCTGTTTATCCCAACCCTGACAATGGCAAGCCCGGTCTGTCTCTCTCTGCCTGGGCGCAATATGTGCTCGACAACTTTGCCACTGTGGATGAAGCAGTGGAGACACTTGAGAAAGATCCGTTTGTCGTTGTCACGGACAAAGTACCCGGTCAGAACAGACTTGCCACTCTGCACTTTTCCATCTCTGACTCAACCGGCAACAGCGCCATTGTGGAGTACCTCAACGGTAAGCCTGTGATTCACCATGGAAAGCAATACCAGGTGATGACCAATTCACCCACATATGATGAGCAACTGGCCCTCGATCAGTACTGGAAAGAGATTGGCGGAACAGTCATGCTGCCCGGCACAAACCGCTCAGCAGACCGCTTTGCACGCGCGTCGTTTTACGTAAACGCGATTCCTAAATCAGAAGACCCTGTCGTAGCCATTGCCAGTGTTTTCAGCATCATTCGGAACGCATCCGTGCCCTTCGGTATCACAACTCCGGACAGGCCGAATATCTCTTCTACGCGCTGGCGTACGGTGAGCGACCAGAAACGCCTGGTCTATTACTTCGAATCAGCACTGACGCCCAATGCATTCTGGGTTGACTTAAAAAACGTGGACTTCTCCGCCGAAACAGGCAAAGTCCTGAAGCTCGATTTAGGCAAAGACCAGCGCAATGTGTATGCAGGCGATGCACTCAAGGACTTCAAACCAGCAACTCCGTTTAATTTTTTGGGGATTCCGCAGTTGTAAGCCAATGCCGGTTCCGGTAATAAATTGAAAAGATAATCAGTTCGGCCTCCTGGTTCTTCCAAAGCGCTCATCCACGGGCTGTCTTCCGCGGAAACCTGCATCTACCGTATGCCAGAAATCAATGCGCGGTTCGCCCATCTTCCAGCAGAGCAGGACGATCTCATTCTGTAACATGCAGGGGAAATCGAGCAGTCCGGTTTCGAGGTCCTTTACCTGCACGCCGATGGCGTCAATTTCGGCGACGGCGTCTTTTGCCTGGCGCACAAATTTTTCCGCGGCGGCCTTCTGCCGCGTCACCGAGAGGATGTCCACATGCATGCCGCCGGAAAGAAAGATGTGGTGGCGCAGTTGCTGGAGCTTTACTTCCATCTCCTCTGCGGCGCGCTTGCCTTCGATGGCGCGCTTCAGCAGCGATTCCAACACCGGCAGCAGCGACTGCGCCTCATCGAGTGTGAACGTCTTCATAAAGAAATTTTAAATTGCACAGTGAAAAGAGCCAGCATCAACCCGTTTCATTTTCAAACCATGCTACTTCGTAGTCTTGACCGCCGTAGAAGGCCCCAAGAATATGAACACGATCGGAAGAAGGACCTTAAAGGCAATGATGGCCCGTTTGCGGTAATGCGTAATTCGGAGACCAGAGCGGACATGGTCACGTTTCACACCGCGAAGCGGAAAGTGATCAGGCTTCCGCAATACGTCGCAATCGCAAGCAAGATTGTTGAAAAGGCGAGAGATTCTGGCCCTCGCCTCACGAGAATTGCGATGATGCAGTTTACACTTCCAGCATGCGGTCGAGCGCGACGCGCGCCCAGTGCTTTACATCGTCGCGGACCTTGATCTGGTTTACAACGCGGCCCTCGACGAGGTTCTCCAATGCCCAGGCCAGGTGCTGCGGGCTGATGCGGTACATCGTTGTGCACAGGCAGCCCGTGTCGTCGAGCGTGATGATCTTCTTGCCCTTGGGCGCGAACTCTTTTGCCAGACGGTTGACGAGATGGATTTCCGTGCCAATGGCAAACATCGAGCCTTCGGGCGCGTCACTCACCAGCTTGATAATGCGTTCCGTCGAGCCAAGGGCGTCGGCCTTCTGACAGACTTCCCACCGGCACTCGGGATGCACGACAACCTGGATTTCGGGATACTTGGCGCGCACCTTGTCCACGTGTTCGGGAAGAAAGCGCTGATGCACCGAGCAATGGCCCTTCCACAGAATGACCTTTGCTTTGCGCAGGCGCTCAGGCGTGAGTCCGCCGTTGATCTGATACGGGTCCCACACGGCCATCTCGTTGAGCGGAATGCCCATGGCATACGCCGTGTTGCGGCCCAGATGCTGGTCAGGCAGAAAGAGAATTTTCTCCGCGCGCGCAAAGGCCCACTCGAAGGCGCGTCCGGCATTGGACGAGGTGCAGACCAACCCGCCGCGCTCACCGCAGAAGGCCTTGATGGCCGCGGTCGAATTCATATAGGTGAGCGGCAGAATTTCCCCGGGCTTAAGACCGGCAGCCAACAACGAGTCCCAGCAGTCTTCCACCTGGCTGATTTCGGCCATGTCGGCCATGGAACAGCCGGCGTTCAGATCGGGCAGGATCACCTGCTGGCCATCGCGGCCAAGAACGTCGGCGCTTTCAGCCATAAAATGCACACCGCAAAAGACGATGTACTTTGCCTCGGTCTCGGCTGCGATCTTTGAGAGCTTGTATGAATCGCCGGTGTAGTCGGCAAAGCGAATCACTTCATCGCGCTGGTAGTGGTGCCCCAGCAGGACGGTGGTCTTGCCGAGCTTTTCGCGCGCAGCGGCAATGCGGGCGTTCATCGTGTGGTCCGGCTGCGCCAGGTAGTTATCGAGGGAACAGACTTCCTGCACTGCTTCTGCAGGGGTGGTCAAAACTTCTTCCGCAAGTATGCTCAATTCCTTTTCCGCCTTCAGTCCGGACATGCCGGACGGGGATGTTGAAAGCCATTCACGGTTGCAGTGAGTTCGCTGCGGAGCTTCCGCCCAACCCACGGAGATGTTGCAACCCTGTTCTTTTGATGTGCTTTTAACAGAAACGTTACAAAAAGTGTGCCGTCTCGTTGAAGCAGATCGTTACATTTATTTTAAAAGCAAATTTCCCGGATGGAAAATGGTCCTTACAGAACAAAGGCTTGCGCTCTGGTAGAGAAAACGGGCGGTGCTTATTCCACCCGCAGGGCCTTCATCGGCTGCACCATAGATGCGCGCAAGGCGGGCACAATGCAAGCCAGCAGCCCCACAACCAATAGCAACGCACAGATGGCCAGCATCATCAGCACATTCGTGGTCGCGCCTTCTATCCAGTGCGCCAGCACGCCGTGCAGCCCAAAGCTCAGCACAATGCCAACAACAATACCGGAGCCGATACTGAATCCAGCCGTGGCCAACACGTTCTGCAGAATGTGCCACCGCTGCGCACCCAGGGCCATGCGGATACCAAACTCGTTCATCCGCTGCGCCACACTGTAAGACACAACGCTATACAGCCCTACGCTCGCCAGCACCAGTGCCAGAATCGAAAATACCGCGGATAGAACAGCGCTCAGGCGTCCCCGCGACCACTCCGGCTGGAACTGGATCCTATCCATCAGAGTCATAAACGGATAAGAAACCTGCTGTGCCGGGTTGATCTCCGCAATCGCGCGTCGAACCTCCCGTTCCAGTGCCTGTGGATTTCCCGTGGAGCGGACAAAGATCTGTCCAATGTTCACCATGTAATACGTGAACGGATAATAAATCTCAGGCCGCGCCGGGCTGTCCAGCCCATCGTTGCGCGCATCTCCCACCACTCCGATAATCTGCGCCCATCCGCCACTGTTCTCCACGGTCAGCTCGCCGGGCGGATGGCCGGTAATTTTCGGCACGCGTACAGAGTGTCCCAGAACATCGCCATTTGGAAAATACTGTTTCACAAACGCCTTGTTCACGAGCACAAGATGCGCGCCCCGTGCTGCTTCTGCCTGCTCCCATATGCGACCTTCAACCAGAGGGATGCGCATTTGCCCAAAAAACTCCGGTCCTACAAAATTCACATTCACCAGCTCCGAGCCGGTGTCTGTCCGCCCCAGTATCTCTGCCGGAAAATTCCATTCGCTTGAAGGCGGGCCAATCAGCGCCAGCGATGCCGACTCGACTCCGGGCAACTGTGCCACCCGGTCACGAAGCTGCCGGAAGTAGTTCGCGCGCTCCTCCCATGTGTTATATGCACCTTTATGAATGGGGATGCTGTAGTCCGCAATCCGCGTCGGGTCAAAACCCAGGTCGGCCTTCATCAGTTGGTGGAAGCCCTCAATGGCCGTGGCTGCCGCCGTCAGCAGCACCATCGCCAGAGCAATCTGTCCTGCGATCAGCACCGCGTGCAGCCGCTTTCCCGCGACGCTGCCGGCAGCCTTTCGCGTGGTGGACTGCATAATCTCGCGTATCTCTGGCCGCGCCAGCTGCAGGGCCGGGAACAACCCGAAGAAGATGCTTGTCAGCACGGCCACAATCACGCTGAAGACCAGGACCGGCAGATTAATGGGAATACTGATGCCTCTGGGGAAAAGCTCAAATGGCAGCAGGGAAGCCAGATAGGGCCTGATCTGGTACGTCACAATCACGCCTAGCACGGCCCCGGTCATACCCAGAATCAAAGACTCCGTAAGAAGCTGCCGCAGAATACGCCCCGTGCCTGCTCCCATCGCCGCGCGCACAGCAAACTCATGCCGCCGTGCCGCGCCGCGCGCCAGCAGCAAAATCGAAACGTTCACGCACGAAATCACCAGCAGCAGCAGCACCGCCGCAAACAGAACGTACAGTGTTGTGCCCAGCGACCGCTCAAACCGCTTCTGGATACTGATGACCTCTGCCGTCATGCCTTGGAGAATTGAGTGCGGATGGTCATGCAGCATCTGCTGGAAGATGCCCATCAGCTCTGTCGTCGCCTGCGCCTTGCTCACATTTGTCTTCAGGCGGACCACCGTCATATAAGTCAGGTGGCTCGGGTCTGTGGTGTCCAGCGGAACATATACGTCCGCGTCCCACCAGGTAAACTCGCGTGGCATCACGCCCAGAATGGTGTAGGCCCGCCCTTCCACGCGTATGGTCTGGCCCACGATTGCGGGGTCTGCATTGAAACGCCGCTTCCAGTATTGGTAGGTGAGCACCGCCACCGGCTGATGATCATCTGAAGGCAGAAACGTGCGCCCCATCATCGCCGGAACGCCGAAGAACTGAAAGGCGTTCTCTGAGAGAAACACCATGTCTACGTCCTGTGGAATGTCTGTGGTCGTATCAGACTGCCACAGTTCGTCCATCAGCACCACATCTTCAACAGACCGCGCCTGGCGCAGTTGCTGAATCTGTTCCCGGTAAATCGGCGGAGTATATTCAAAGTCCGTTTTGGCGCGGATGTTGTATTCAACAATGTGGTCCGCGTCCCTGTAAGGAAAGGGATGCAGCAGCACCCGGTTGATCACGCTGAACACAGCAACGGTGGCCGCAATGCCCAAGGCAAGAGAGAAGACGGCAGTCAGAGAAAATCCCGGATGCTTCCATAACTGACGCAAAGCAAACCGGATGTCCTGGAGGAATATCGCCACGGCGCCTCTGGATTATGGAAATTGGACCGCAGACTGATTGCTTCCTAGTGTATCCGATTCACGGGGCGTTTACAGTGGATCTGAAAATCGCTCTCTTACCAGTTCCAGGACTTTCCTCTGCACTCGCGCCTCATCTCCGAAGCCATGCATCCAGTACATTTCCGGCTCTCTTCGGAACCAGGTCAACTGCCGCTTGGCATAATTGCGATGTCCCTGCTGGGCCTGCGCAATGGCGTCTATTTCGCGGACTTCACCACGCAGCAGGGCCTTTGCCTGCTTGTATCCAAGCGAATCGAATGGACGTGCATTGCCGTATTTCTCCAGCAGCATCCTTGTTTCTTCTACCAGGCCGTTCCGGAACATCGCGGCAGCACGTTGATTGATCCGCGTATAGAGATGTTCGCGGTCAGGTTCCAGCCCGACGCGCAGAATGCGGAATCCGCGCAGCGCATTACGCCCTTCCTTCCATGCTTCTGACATGGGCTGGTGGGCAGAGATGCACACCTCGATGGCGCGAATCAGTTTGGGCCTGTCGTTCGGGTGAATGCGCTCGGCAGATTTCGTGTCCAGCCGCATCAGGATTCGATAAAGCCAACCAGTGCCATGTTTTTGCGCGCTCGTTTGCAGCCGTTCCCGCAGTGATTCCGAGCGTTGCGGACCGGCGAAAAGCCCATCAATCAACGCGCGAAGATAGAACCCGGTGCCTCCGGTCACGATCGGTACCCGTCCCCGGCCGGCGATTTCCCTGAGCGCAAGTCGCGCATCACGGCTGTAATCGCCCGCGGTGTAATGCTGCGTGGGTGCAACAACATCAATCAGGTGGTGAGGAAGCCGCTGGCGGTCTGCCTTATCGGGCTTGGCTGTGCCAATCTCCATGTCGCGGTAGATGGCCACCGAATCGCAGCTCACAATTTCACCGTTAAGCTGCTCGGCCAGATAGAGTGACAGGTTCGTCTTGCCGCTCGCCGTAGGGCCGGCCAGCACAATCAGAAGCGGGTCTACCAAACGTGCCACCATCCATGCGGAAAAATTGTGTGTGCAGGCGCCCGCAGAACAGCAATCATCAGCACGGCCGCAGCAAGGACCAGCAGACCGAGAATCTGCCGTTTGCGGTACTCGGTAGGGATGTTCACGTTGCTATCAGGGTAGCAAAACAGCGGCATGGGTCCTGGGCACTCAGCTAAGAAGCGGCCAGCCCATAACACTTTTAGCTGACCTTTTATCGCTGGCCGGTCTTTCGCAGACTCGCAGCCTACTCATCTCCAGGCTTAATGTTGTATAGGAACAAAAACCGCAGCTCCAAAAATGGACCCTTGAACTGCTTCGGCAGCGGAGGATAGGGTGACGCGCCGGTAATTCCGCCCCACGCTGCGCGATCAAGTGCCACATCTCCGGAAGGAAGCTCCAGAATCATCTCCTTCACGCTGCCATCCGGCAGAATCTTGAAGCGAATGCCGACCTTGCCCTGCTTTGAAATTGGAGGCCGCGCCGACTCCGGAATGATCGGCCACCATGAGCGCTCCGTGTCATAAATCACGCGGCGGATATACGGGCCAAAGTCCACGCCCATCGTGTCACTCAGAATGTCCACTGCGCCATTCACGCCTGGATGCGCCGACGGAGCATTCGCGCCCATGTCGCCCCCGCCGCCCACCTGGCCTTGGCGCATCGCATTCCGTGCTGCCTGCTGGATCGCCTGTCCAGCTGTCATCCCGCCCGTATTGAAGTTCGGCTGCGTAGGAGCAGGCTTCGGCGCTTCCAGTTGCGCCTGATCATTCTGGTGCAAAGGCTGCGCTGGCTGCTGGCGTTGCTGCGGCATCGGTTGAGGCGGTGGCGGAGCGGCCTGCGCCTGCTGCTGTTGCGGTGCAGGTGGTTGCGGGGTCTGGCCTTGCTTTTCGGCCGGCTGCGGAGCAGGCGGTCCTGCCCTCTTCATCGCCTCCAGTTCTTCCAGTGTCTTGCGGTCCAGCGTAGGACGTTTGGACTGCGCCACGCGGTCCTTATCGGAGATTACGTTTGGGTGCTTCGGCTTGGCCTTCTGTAGATCCGGAGGCAGATCCAGATACGTCAGTTGCTTCTCGCGGTCCTTCAGCACAGAAAACGGATCGCGCACCCTCACCTGATGAAAGACATACTTAGGCCCATACAGCAGGAACCAGAACACCACCATGTGGATGATGATCGAGACCCAGAAGACCTCGCGCAAACGCGCCCGCGAGCGCTCGTCCTGCAGCTCATCCATCACCTGCAGCAGTTCATGGCGTTCCAGGTGCTCGTATTGTTGGCTCCGGCGATTACGCGGCGGCTCCGGCGGAGCGCCAGCGGGACTGGTTGGGACTTCTGTGATGGGCATTCGAAAACGGTTTCAGGCTGCCGACCGGGTTTTCCTGTATCTTCTTATTCTCTCATACTGAGACCGAAACCCTGCCTGTTGGACTCACGGGCGTCCCAAACGATAGTTGCCCGCTCTTGTCCCGGTACAATCAAAAAGTATGCCCACCGCGGCCGTCATCACTGTGAGCGACTCCTGCTTTGCGGGCACGCGCCAGGACCTTTCCGGTCCGGCGGTCGTCGAACTGCTCGCAGCCCACGGATTCACGGTTGCCTGGCAACTCGTCATCCCCGATGAGCAATCTTCCATAGAAGAGGCCCTTCGCAACTGCTGCGATCAGGCTGCGCTGGTCGTCACCACCGGAGGCACAGGCGTTGCCCCGCGCGACGTTACACCCGAGGCCACTCGCAGTGTCTGCGAGCGTCTGCTCGATGGACTCGCTGAAGTCATGCGCGCGGAAGGCCGCAAGGAGACACCCTTTGCTGCCCTGAGTCGCGCCGTATGCGGAACCCGGGGCCAGTCACTCATCGTCAACTTGCCAGGAAGCCCTCGCGGAGCGACAACATCGTTGAAGGCCGTTCTGCCGCTGCTGGCACATGCCCTCGGCCTGCTTGCCGGAACAGAAACGCACGAAATCTCCAAAGCAGGAAACAGATAACCGCCTTGAAACGTCTTTCTCTCTTGTTTCTTAAATTCAGCGCGTGGCTTGTCGCCGTGCTCAAGCCGCTCGGCTTCTGGGGGGCGGGCGTTCTCGCCATGCTCGACTCCAGCACCCTCCCCGTGCCCATGGACCTCATTATTTCCGGATATGTCTGGGCCGACCACAGGCACTTTTATCTCTACGCCATCATGGCTGCCGTGGGCTCTTCCATCGGCGGACTGCTCCCATTCTTCCTGGGCCGCGCCGGAGGCGAACTTTTCCTCCTCAAGCGTATAGACCGCGAACGCTTCGAGAAAATGCGCGACCGCTTCGAAAGGCAGGAATTCGTGGCCGTTTTTGTCCCTTCCATGATGCCGCCACCCACTCCATGGAAGCTCTTCGTCTTCGGTGCCGGCGTCTTCGAGATGCGCCTGCGCAGCTTTCTGCTCGCCGTCTTCCTGGGGCGCCTTGTCCGCTTCACCGCAGAAGCGCTTCTCGTTATCCGCTATGGGCCGCAAATCGTGACCATGATCCACGAGCTTGCCCGCCAGCACCTGTCTGCGCTGCTCATCGGAATCGGCATCATCTTTGCAGTGCTCATTATCATCGCACTGCGCAAAAGCATGCCGAACTGGAAAGGGAAAAAAGAAAGCTTAGACGCGAAGAACTGAATTCATGCAAGCACCGCAGGCATCTTGAAACTCTCCGGGTGTGTCCCACATCTCGAAGAGATGTGGGATGTCCCATTACATCGCCCGCTCCAGCTCAAGCAGCTTCTTCTTCCGCTCGATCCCCCAGCGATAGCCCGTAAGTGTGCCGTCGCTGCCAATCACGCGATGGCAGGGAACGACCACGGCCACGGGATTCGTCGCACATGCCCGCGCCACCGCACGCACGGCCGTAGGTTGGCCGATTTCTCTGGCGATTTGTGAGTACGTCCGCGTCTCACCGCGCGGAATCCGCCTGAGTGCATCCCAGACACGCCGCTGAAAGGCCGTCGCGCGCACATCGAGCGGTAGTTCCAGCGCTACCGGATGCTCCGTCATCTGCGCCAGGATATTTTTCACCGCTTCACCCAGCCCATTCGGGTCGCGTTCGAGCTTCGACAGAGGGAAACGCGCGGCAAGGTCATCTTCGAGCTCACTCGCCAATGATCCAAACGCCGTCACGCAAACCCCAACATCGGTTGCCGCCACCAGCATCTTCCCCAGCGGTGAATCGGCAATCGCATAACGAATGACAGTCCCGCTTCCGCCGCGGCGGTACTCTGTCGGAGTCATGCCCAGATGTTGGTTCGCCGATTCGTACAACCGGCTGCTCGACGCAAACCCTGCCTCATACATCGCCGTCGTTACGCTGTCGCCGGTAGCAAGGTTCTGCCGGAAGCGCTCCATCCTCCGCGCCTGTTGATACTCCCGCGGCGAGATGCCGAGATATTTTCGGAAGAGCCTTTGCGCATGGAAGGTGCTCAGACCCATCACCCCGCCCAGCTTCTCAAGTTTGATGGTGCTGTCCAGATTGCGCTCAATGTAATCGCATGCCTGCGTCAGAAGGTGCGCCTGCGGATGTTCGCGGTTTGGCGAGCATCGTTTGCAGGCACGGTATCCTGCGCGCTCGGCCATTTCGCTGGTGGCGAAGAACTCGACGGAAGACCGCGATGGCCTGCGGCTGGGACACGAGGGGCGGCAGTAGATCCCCGTGCTCCGCACCGCGTAAACAAAGAGCATATCAGCAGCTGCCTGCCGTGATTCCACCATCTGCCATGCCCGGGCCCAAACCTGAAGTGCACCCATGTCAACCTCGCTTTCTTCCTTCAGGTTTGATCTTCGCGCAGAGGGTGTGGATGCGGCACTCCGCTTCTTGCTTTCAAATTTTGGCTTTGTTCGCACGCTTTTAACAGCGTAGTTCATCTTTCCCTCTACCGCGGACAGTTAGAACAGATGATGGCCCCCTGAAATGGGCAAGAAGCGAGCATCGCCTGCATGTCCCGGACAAGGTGCGCAAATTCTTCCTCTGTTCCACACCCGGGAGCGCGGGAAAGCCCAGGCAATGGGGGAAGGGCCATTCATTCGCAAAGCAAAAAGGGCAGACCCGAAGGTCTGCCTTTTCCTTCCCTGAACGGGCGGTCTTACTTTGCCACTGTTTCCTTTATCCCGGCCTGCTCGCGCAGAGCGGCAGCCTTGTCGGTGGCTTCCCAGGTGAAGTCCTCGTCGTTGCGGCCAAAGTGCCCGTAGGCTGCGGTCTTTTGGTAGATCGGGCGCCGCAGGTTGAGGCTTTCGATGATCCCCTTTGGCGTCAGCTTGAAGTTGGCGCGCACCAGCTCCTGCAGCTTTGTGGATTCGATCTTTCCGGTGCCGAAGGTATCCACCAGCACGCTGACCGGCTCGGCCACGCCAATCGCGTAGGCAAGCTGGACCTCGCAGCGGTCAGCCAGCCCGGCGGCCACAATGTTCTTGGCGATATGGCGGGCCATGTATGCAGCCGAGCGGTCCACCTTTGTCGGGTCCTTGCCGCTGAAGGCGCCGCCGCCGTGACGGCCCATTCCGCCGTAGGTATCCACAATGATTTTGCGTCCCGTCAGGCCGGAGTCGCCCATCGGTCCGCCAATCACAAAGCGGCCCGTCGGGTTGATGTGGTACTTCGTGTTCTCGTCGAGCAGGTTCTCCGGAAGGACGGCCTGAATGACGTTCTTCAGAATGTCCGCGCGCAACTCTTCATTCGAAACGGTCTCGGCGTGCTGCGTGGAGATGACGACAGCATCAATGCGGGCCGGCTTACCGTCGGCATCGTACTCCACCGTGACCTGGCTCTTGCCGTCCGGACGCAGATAGGGAAGTTTGCCAGCCTTTCGGACAGTGCTCAACTGGCGGGTAAGTTTGTGTGCCCAGGAGATGGGGGCCGGCATGAGCTCTTCGGTCTCGTTCGTCGCATAGCCGAACATCATGCCCTGGTCGCCTGCGCCGCCCGTGTCCACGCCCATGGCGATGTCGCCCGACTGTTTGTTGATGGAGGAGATCACCGCGCAGGTGTTCGAGTCAAAGCCATAGAGCGCATTGTCATAACCAATAGCAGCAATCACACCGCGCACCAGCGTCTGGAAATCTACATATGCCTGGGTGGTGATTTCACCCGCAATGACCACAAGGCCAGTCGCGGTCAGGGTCTCGCAGGCCACACGGCTGTAGGGGTCCTGTTCAAGGCAGGCGTCCAGAATCGCATCAGAAATCTGGTCTGCGATTTTGTCTGGATGGCCTTCAGTTACGGATTCTGAGGTGAATAAAAATTTGTCGCGTGCGGACAATCGAGTTCTCCCTTACTGTTGCGATGGGCCTGCACAAGCAGGAATGCACCTTTACGATGGTACTAGACCGCCATAAGTCAGGCAAAGCATCGCAGCGAAAAGGGCAACAGCGTTGTCCGGCGGGGAATTAAGCCCCCTGAACGGGAGTACCGCGTCCTCGCCGGAACATGACTTGTTTGCATCCAAAACGAGACTACTGCAGGTCCATTTCTAACACCTGGATCGAATACCCTGGCATCGTATGGTGGAAATCGCTGCTGACGTCCTTCAGCGCGCTTTCTACCGGAGCAATGTTCTTCGGCCCATCCATCGTATTTGTCGCCTGTGTTCCGGCAGCGCTCAGCGTCGTCAGCTTACCCGTCTTTGCCACCTTTGCTCCATCCAGTTTGATCTCCACATCCTGCGGAGTTGAAAGAGCATTCACCAGCTTTACATACAGCTTCTTCTTTCGGGTGTCCTTCGTTACCGAGTAGAAGAGCTTCGGGTTCGTCGCATCCACTCCATCAAACGATGCCTCCGGCCGCTCATCACCCACATTGCCGGCAAACATCACCTGCGCGTAATAGCTTGGTGAACCATAGCTGTGCAGTGCATCGTAACCAATCAGGTCCGTCTCCCACTGCATTCCATTCACATTCACCAGCAGCGGAGCATACGAGGCCATGATGACGATGTCGCTGTTGCGCTCCAGGCCCGTCATCCACGCCGCATCGCCCAGCGCCGCGCCAAAGTTCGGCGTCGGAGAACCCTCCCGAGTCGCCCACTCACCTACAAAAATCTTCGGCCCGTTGCGGTCCGCCTTGTCATAGTGGTTCGCATCGTGGAAGAACTGCGACGCCCGCAGGTAATAGTGCTCGTCAATCACATCCGGACGCGTGCCCTTTACCGGCGCCGTCGCAATCAGTTGCAGCTCAGGATACTTCGCCTTGATCGCCTTGTAGAACTGCGCGTACCGGCCATCGTAGCTGCCCGAGCGGTCAAACTGGTCTTCATTGCCAATCTCTACGTATGTCAGCTTGAACGGCTGCGGATGCCCGTCCTTCACCCGCTCGGCACCCCACTTCGTGTTCGCGTCTCCGGTCACATACTCAATTTCATCCAGAGCATCCTGCACATAAGGCTCCAGGTCTTTGCCCGGATTCACATGCTCGCCCTCCAGCGAATACCCGGCATAGACCGCGAGCACCGGCTGCATGTGCAGGTCCTCACACCACTCCAGAAACTCGAGCAGCCCCATTCCGTCAGACGAAAGATATCCCCATGGGCTCGGGTGGGTCGGGCGGTCTACCAATGGGCCGATCGTCTTCTTCCACTCGTAGCGCTCGGAAATATGGTTGCCTTCCAGATAATTTCCGCCAGGGAAGCGCAGAAACTGCGGATGCATCGCCGCCAGCTTCTCCATCAGATCAATGCGGTTTCCATTCTGACGATTGTGATACGTCGGCGGAAACAGCGATACCAGGTTCAGCCACAGCGTTCCCGGATGCGCGACCGTAATCTCCAGATGGTTCTCCACTGACTCCTGAATCGCGCCCGTCTTCAGCGTGAAGTGGTACTGTTTCCAGTCCGTCCCCACTCCGGATACGGTCGTGCTCGCCACCACCTGATTGTTCAGGTTATGCACCAGGCTCACCGTCACCGGCCCCAGTGCTGCTGAGTCGGCCTTCGCATAAAACGAGCCTTCATACGTCGTGTTCGGACGCAGCGCAAATCCCCAGTAGCCTTCATTCAGCACGCCGGCCTGGTTCTTTTCGTCCGCTTTCTGCACATCAATTCGCAGGCTTGCATCGAGCGCCGCGCTCGGGCCGGTCTGCTTGTCCAGATCAAGCCTGGCCTGTCCCGTTCCGTCCTCGACCAGATACCAGTAACGAATGCCCGACCAGTCTGCGTGAAACGTGCGGTTGCGCACCATCTCGGCATACAGGCCGCCGTCATAGGAGTAGTTGATCTCTTCGGTCATCAACCCATACAGTGTCGGACTCACCTTGGCGGCCGTCTGGTCCACATGGACCGTGAGCACCGGAGCATTCTGCCCCAGCGCGAGCGGAGCAATCAGGGCACAAGCCAATGCCGAAGTGATAGCAAACGTTTTCTCACTCATTGCAGAAATCTTTCCTTCAGGACGAAAAGTAGATGCCGCGCCAGTATATCGCACGAAGATTGCCCACCAGAGGATGGGAGAAGGGCAGGAGCCTTCCCAGTCAGACAAAAATCCTACACACCCTTTTCCAAAGCCGTCCGTAAACTGAACACCGCCAGCACCGCCGTAGCAACCTCATGTGTCAGTGGACGAAAATCAAATACATTCCCAATCCAGCCGTCCAAAAGCAAACGCCGCTGCAAACCACCCAAGACACCCCAGAAAATTCACCCACGCCAGCGCAGCAATACCCACCCGGACGCGCGGTCAACAATCTTCACTTGCTCTCCTCGACGAACTTCGCATACGCGTCCATAACGTGTGGCCAGCCGCCGCTTACACCTTCACGCAGCTTTGCCGCCAGGTCACCATGCCGCTCAATCTTTCGGTGCTCCAACTCCACACGTGTCACTGTGGCTGACTCCGGAACAAACCTCACCTCCACCTCGCTCGCCTTCTCGGGATCAGGGTCATACCCCCAGCCCGGCTGCAAATGCCAGGCCAGCACCACGCGTTGCGGAGGCTCCCACACCTTCACGTGTCCCCAGTCGCACTCCTCGCCGTTGGTCATCCGCTCATACCAGCGCCCGCCCTCCCGGCCTTCCAGAATGGCCGTCTCAAACGGATGCTTCCCGATATGGTGCGTCGAAGGCCACCATCCCCCGAAAAACTCGGTAAAAATGCGAAAGGCCTTCTCCTGCGGCGCATTCACAGTCACGGTCTTCTCCACCGGAGCAAGTGTTGCTTCAGGCATTGTGCGGTTCCTCCCATGTTTCTGCGGCCCTTTTAAAGGCAGACAAGGCGTCGGTCCACACTCTGTCCAGCTCCTTCCGAAGGCGGGCCACGCCCTCCGGATCCACTGCGTATACGCGGCGCGTCCCCGCCTTGCGATCTTTCACCAGGCCAGCGTCCTTCAGCACCTTCAGGTGCTGCGACACAGCCGGGCGGCTCACTGGAAAAAGCCCCGCCAGCTCGCCTACCGCCCGCGGACGCTCCGTCAGCGCCTCAAAAATAGCAAACCGCGTGGGATCCCCCAGCGCTTCGCACCCAAATTGTAGGTAAGCACCCACTTACCGTAAGTGAATACTTACATACGGGAACCTGTCAAGCGATGAGATAGAAAGATGCCAACCAAACCAAAAAAAACTGTCATCTTGAGGGAAGCGAAGCCGAGGGATCCACATTGCAAAGCGATGCGATTTGCTGCGCAGCAACAATCCTTGCAGAATGCAATCTCACCCCAAATCCACAGACGCACCTTTTTCCCCGAATCCGGGTTCCTAACAGGAAGCCCCGACTTTATCGCCGATTTACATCAGGTGTCTATAAACTAAAAGGGTGGGTCATTTCCCGCATCTAAATGGAAACAGAGATTCGCCCATACTTTCTTCCTTATGAAGTGGAACCGGTTTCAACTTCTGATTGCTTTTCTGCTGGTGGTTGCATCGTTGGTTGCCTCCGCCGAGTCCGCGCCGTTTGACTTGGCCGGCCCCAGGATGGACGTGCGTGTTTCGCGTTCTGGCAAAACGCTGCCCATCGGCAAGGTGCCAAATCTTCAGGCCGGAGACCGTCTCTGGATCCACGCCCAGATGCCGCCCGGGCAATCCGTCAAATATCTTATGGTGGTTGTCTTCCTCCGCGGCTCCACCAATCCTCCGCCAGACAAGTGGTTCTATAAGGCGGAAACCTGGGACAGGAAGGTCTCTGAAGAAGGCATCTTTGTCACCGTGCCCGATGGCGCGCAGCAGGCCGTCGTCTTCTTCGCTCCTTCCACGGGAGGCGACTTCAGCGCCATTCGCGATGCCGTACACTCGCGTCCCGGCTCCTTCGTTCGTGCCTCCCAGGACCTCAATCAGCTCAGCCTGGACCGCGTCCGTCTCGACGCCTATATTGAAGCCGTCCGCGAGATCAACGAAACCAATCCCGACCGCCTCAAGGATGTGTCTCCGCTGCTTGCCCGCAGCCTCAGCATTAAGCTCGATCAGGACTGCCTTCAGAAAGTCGTCGAACAGCAGGCCTCCTGCCTCGTCCAGAAGCAGGACCAGCTCGTCATGGACGATGGTCACAGCCTCTCGGTCACCGACGCCCTCACCAGCGGCGCCTCCAGTGACCTCGCCATGCAACTCAGCTACACCCAGCGTGCCGGAGGAGGCTATTACAGCCCCTACATCGCCTCCGTCATGGACATCGCCAAGATCCTCGAAGGCCTTCACACCGCGCAGTACCAGTACATTCCCGCGCTGAACATCATCAAGAATGATGAGATCGAGCTGAAGCTCAACACGCCGCCCTCCTTCCGCAATCCCAAGTCAGTCATTGTCGTGGCGCTGCCCGCCATTGATAAAGGCCACCTGCCGCCGCTTCGCCCCGTGGACGAAAAGCAGGTGCAGTGCATCGCCAAAGACCATCCCGTTCTGCCCGCTGAAGGCGCGCCCCTGGCCTTTGCCACCGAATACGCCCACGATATGTTTCTGCGCGTCAAAGGCAAGAACGGCAAGGACGTTGATATTCCCGTCAAGGCCGATCCCGCGCAGGGCGGTTTCGTCGCCGATACACACGGCATCTCTGTCGCCAATATCGGAAGCGACACAGGAACGCTGCATGGCTGGTGGGGCTTTGAGCAGTATACTGGCCCCGTCTTCCACCTCCAGAACGGCGAATCTTCCAAATGGGAACTCGCCGCCACGGACAAGCATGCTCTGGTCGTCGGACGCGAGGACACCCTGCACCTTACCTCAGGCGACGCCACCTGCGTGGATGCCGTCATCGCCAAAGATGCAGCCGACAAAGAGCTTTCCACGACCTGGAAGGTAGACCAGCCCGATCAGCTGGAAGTAAAGGTTCCACTCAAAGACGCAACCCCCGGTGCTGTAACCCTGATGGTCAGGCAGGCCGGAGCCAACCAGCCCCAGGTCATGCACCTCACCAGCCTGGAAGAAGCCGGAAAGTTTGAAAGCTTCACCATCAACGCCGGAGATACGCAGGGCGTCCTTGCCGGGAACCGTCTCGATGAGGTCGCCAGCCTCGACCTCAAAGGCATTGTCTTCACGCCCGGCAAGCTCGCCAATACTGAGACGGGTGATGCGCTCACTCTCGAAGCCGACGCAAAATCCGCCTCTACTCTTCATGCCGGAACAAAAACCACAGCCCAGGTCATTCTCAAAGATGGCCGCGTGCTCGATGTACCTGCCTCCGTCGTCGCTCCACGCCCCAAAGTCCAGTTACTGAGCAAGAGCGTGCAGCCTGCTGATTCGGTCAAGGCCACGCACATCCAGCTCACTGACACTGACCTGGTGCCACTCGACAGCAAGCTTACGTTTTCCATCAAGACCATCACCCCGGCCACCTTTTCTCCGGATGAAAAGATTGAGGTGGCCACAGCCGACGGCTCTTTCCACACCACTCTGAGCATGGCCGACGGCGGCATCACGCTTCAGGATGCAAAGACGGCGCTGGTGTCCTTCGACCCGGCAAAGAGCTTCGGCAGCTCCGCCTTCGGCCCTCTGCGCTTCCGCCCTATCAGCGGAAACGGCACCACGGGCGACTGGCAGCAGCTGGCCACTCTCGTGCGCCTGCCCGTCCTCGACGCGTTGCAGTGCTCCGGCGGCCCTTCGCAGATGTGCACCCTCAAAGGCGGCAACCTCTTCCTGCTTCAGGCGGTGGCCGCGGATTCGCAATTTGCCCAGGGAATGCAGGTGCCCGATGGCTTTGCCGGAAACGCTCTCCAGGTGCCGCACCCGGTCAATGGCACGCTCTACATAAAGCTGCGCGACGACCCAGATGCGGTCAGCACAGCCGTCCTGCCGCGTCCCGCGCCGCAAAGGGTCGCTTTGGTTCCTGCCGCCGCCTCGACCGCGCCGCCAGCGCCTGTTCCTGCGCCGCCACAGACCGCGCCCTCCGAACCATCCACCACACAGGCCCCGGCCCCGGCTCCAGCGCAGCCCCAACCGCAACCTGGAACACAAACCACCCCGCACTAGAGCGGAGCAGAGAACCCTTAAACCGGGTGCCCACGTTAGTAAAGCCGAAGGCGTGCTGACGTGGGCCTGTTTAAGTCTGGGCGAAGCGCACTCCCACAACCACAAAATTTCAGGCACACAAATTCCGCATCTTCCACACCCTTCCACAGCACATGCACCACTTCTGCGCCTTGTTCCCGGCCTATCGAGGGCATAGGCTCGGAAAGTGGTATTTACACAGCGTTCATCTTCAGCATGGACGCGGTCTTTTCACGTTCTCCACAGCCAAAGTTCAGAAATAGAACACTCCCGATACCTATTTGCATCTAAAATACAAGATATAGTGGTTTCTACTTGACACACACTATTAACAGAGCTACCTTCACCTCTGCGGCATAAAAATCCGCCGGAAGTCATCGGCCATGATTTTGCGAGTCAACAAGCCGAAAAAGCGATGTTTTGCCGGGGTAGCTCGCGCCCCTGAAGCAGTTCTTTCCCAGAGCTGATTTTCGATTGCATTCCCGGGTATTTCCGCCCGGCTTTCGGCCCTTTTCGCCGAAAAAAACAAGGTTCATCTCTCCAGAAGGAGTCATCATGGCTGAGGCCACTAAAAAGATCACCAGTTCCGCTCCCGCCTCCACCGCCAGCCAGCGCGCCTCCGGGCTCACGTTTGAGCGCCTTTTCTCGAAACCGGGTGTTTCGCCTTACGACGAAGTCCAGTGGGAGCGCCGTACCGCCTCCATCACCGACGCAAAGGGCAACACCATCTTCGAGCAGAGGGACGTTGAGGTCCCCATAGACTGGTCCATGACGGCGACCAACATCGTCGCCAGCAAGTATCTGCATGGACAACTTGGCACGCCTGAGCGCGAGACCGGAGTGCGCCAGCTCATCGCCCGCGTGGCAGAGACCATCCGCGACTGGGGCCTGGCCGGGGGCTACTTCTCCACTTCAGAAGACGCTGCCATCTTCCATGACGAGCTGGTCCATCTGCTCGTGACCCAGAAGGCTGCCTTCAACTCGCCTGTCTGGTTCAACGTGGGCTGCGACCGCCTTGAGCCGAACTCCGACGCGCAGAACTGGCACTGGAACCCGCACACCTGCGCCATCGAGTTTTCCGTCACCGGATACAGCAAGCCGCAGTGCTCGGCCTGCTTCATCAATGCCGTGGACGACTCGCTCGACTCCATCCTGAACCTGGCCAAGACCGAAGGCATGCTCTTCAAGTGGGGGTCCGGCACCGGCACCAATCTCTCGCCTCTGCGCGGATCCATGGAGCAGCTCTCAGGCGGCGGCACCGCCTCCGGCCCGCTGAGCTTTATGCGCGGCTTCGACGCCTTCGCCGGAGTCATCAAGTCCGGCGGCAAGACGCGCCGCGCCGCCAAGATGGTCATTCTCAACGTTGACCATCCCGACATCATGGACTTCATCGAGTGCAAGATGAAGGAAGAAGCCAAGGCCTGGGCGCTGATGCGCGAAGGCTACGACGGCTCTGGTCCGGACAGCGAAGCCTACTCGTCCATCTTTTTCCAGAACGCGAACAACTCCGTTCGCGTCACCGACGAATTCATGCGCGCCGTCGAGAAGGACGCCGAATTCTCCACCTACACCGTCAAAGACCGCACCCCGGTCAGGAGTTACAAGGCCCGCGAGATCATGCAGAAAATCGCCGACGCCACCTGGCACTGCGGCGACCCGGGCATGCAGTACGACACCACTATCAATAAGTGGCACACTTCCAAGAACACCGGGCGCATCAACGCGTCGAACCCGTGCTCGGAGTACATGTTCCTCGACAACTCCGCCTGCAACCTGGCCAGCTTCAACCTGCTGAAGTTTGTCACTCCGGCAGGGACCTTTGACATTGCGGCCTATCGCCACGCCATTGACGTCATGATCACCGCAATGGAAATCCTCGTGGACAACTCCGGTTACCCCACCGAGGCCATTGCCCGCAATTCGCACGATTACCGCCCGCTGGGCCTGGGCTACGCCAACCTGGGTGCGCTGCTTATGGCCTTCGGTCTGCCGTATGACTCCGATGCCGGACGCGACTTTGCCGCCGCGCTGACCGCCATCATGTGCGGCGAAGCCTATCTGCAGTCCTCGCGCATTGCTGAGAAGTGCCCGTCGCTGGCCTCCGCCACTCCGCTCACCGCTTCAGTCGAGCGCGAAGGCGGCGCCTGCCCCGGCTTCTACGTCAACCGCGAACCGTTCCTCGACGTCATTCGCATGCACCGCGCCGAGGTCAACAAAATCGGCAAATCGAAGACCAGCAGCGAACCGTTTGTTGTGCCTGAGCTCGATGCCCTCATCGCCGCCAGCAAAGACTGCTGGGACAAAGCGCTCGCCCACGGCGAAAAGCACGGTTACCGCAACTCGCAGGTCACAGTGCTCGCGCCCACCGGCACCATCGGCTTCATGATGGACTGCGATACGACCGGCATCGAGCCGGATCTCGCGCTCGTCAAGTACAAGAAGCTGGTTGGCGGCGGCATGATCAAGATCGTCAACAACACAGTGCCCTCCGCGCTCTTCAAACTCGGCTATAACAACGCGCAGGTGGACGCCATCGTCAGCTACATTGACGCGACCGGCACCATTGAAGGCGCTCCCGGCATCAAGCCCGAGCACCTGGCTGTCTTCGACTGCTCCTTCAAGCCGGCCAAGGGCACGCGCTCCATTCACTACATGGGCCACATCAAGATGATGGCCGCAACGCAGCCATTCCTCTCCGGCGCGATTTCAAAGACCGTCAACCTGCCGCACGACTGCACGGTAGACGACATCGCCGAAGTCTATCTCGAAGGTTGGCGGCAGGGCCTCAAGGCCATTGCCATTTACCGCGACGGCTCCAAAGGCGCGCAGCCGCTGAATGTCTCGGACGGCAACAAGGCCAAGGAGATCAAGCATGGGCCCTCCGCTGCCGATGCCGCCGCCGAACGCATTCTGGCCGCCGTTGCCAGCGGAAAGGCCGCTTCTGAAGTGGATGTGAAGACGCTCGAAGCAAAGGTTGCGGAAAAGGTCGAGGTCGCGGCGAAGTCCGTGCTTGACGCTGCAAACGCGTTCGTAGCAGCGCTTGACTCCATTGCGCGGAGCGGCTCGCCGTCCGCGCAGGACCAGGACCTGAATGCGCCGCCACGTGCCGTGCGTCATCATCTGCCCGAGGAGCGTGCTTCACTCACGCACAAATTCGCCATCGCCGGGCACGAAGGCTACATCACCGTCGGCCTCTACCCGAATGGGCAGCCGGGCGAAATCTTCATCCGCATGGCGAAAGAAGGCTCAACCGTTTCCGGACTGATGGACAGCTTCGCTACTGCCGTCTCGCTCTCGCTCCAGCACGGAGTGCCGCTCAAGGTCCTGTGCGAAAAGTTCGCGCACTCGCGCTTTGAGCCTTCCGGCTGGACCGGCAACGAGCAGATCGGCTACGCCAAGTCCATCATGGACTACATCTTCCGCTGGCTCCAGTTGCGCTTCCTCTCCGGCCAGCAGTTGTCGCTCTTCGCTGGCCTCGCCGCTCCGTCCGCTCCCTCTCAGGGTGTCATTCTGAGCGAAGCCGCAGGCGAAGCGAAGGACCCGCTTTTGTCACCGGAGCAGCACGCGTCCACCCGCGGCATGGGAGCAACTTCGGCGCCGCAGCGCGGAATTGTCTCTGACCTGATCGCCAGCACTGAATCCAAAGTAGACCACCTTCACATGGAAGACCGCGGTGTCTACCACGCCGCCGACGCCATGAAGGACCTCTATGACATGGGCGACGCGCCCAGCTGCCACACCTGCGGAGCGATTATGGTCCGCAACGGAAGCTGCTACCGCTGCATGTCCTGCGGCAGCACCAGCGGCTGCAGTTAAGAGCGGGTATGTGAACGCAAAAGCCCGGCTTTGTGCCGGGCTTTTAAAATCCAGGTTTTAGGTTTAAAGCAGGTTGTTTATGCACATGCCGGGTTTTTCATCTTTCGCGCAGCAAAGGATGGGAAAACCACAACTGCAAACCTCACAATTTTTTTCACCCTGAGTAAAATCGAAAGAAGCCGCACCAGCCAGGGCGGTCCATCATGGGCAGAGTCGATTCAGGAATGCAGCCCTAAACCCCGACACCGTATTCAGCAGCAGAAATCTGGTCTCCTGCATGCGAATAGAAATCATAGGGGGTCCGGCGGTTGAATTTATACCGCTGGCGCAGTTCGCGACCGACATACAGACCTACGGCAACGACTCCCAAGGCAACCGACGTCCAGCCAATCGCGCGGAGGGCAACCGCAGACTCATCTTCTTTTTTCAGACATGGCAAAACAATCACTGCGGCCTTCTTTCCTGACCTCAAAAGCCCTTGTTTCCGTGGCTTCATGCCGTCATCATAGCGCACTTCGCTGTTATAGTGCGCATCGGCGGGGCTCCGTATCTCTTTAGACACTCTGTTCTATTTGATGTAACCAGCGCACTTTTTGTTCCGCTGGAAGAAAACTCGCTTCAATGGAATTGGATGCCAGTTCGCGCAGATGCTCCTGCGTAAAACCAAATTCGTTATGCGCCAGCAGAAACTCCTCTTCCAGATTGCTGCCAAACATCGCCGGGTCATCCGAATTCAGCGTTACCATCAGCCCCGAATCAAAATACTTCCGCACCGGATGGTCCACGACTCGGGCACAGCACCCTGTCCGAAGATTTGATGTCATGCAAATCTCTACAGGGACCTGCCGCTGGGCAAGCACATGCATCAGCTCCGGATCCTGAACGGCCGTCAGCGCATGGCCCAGCCGCTCTGCGCCAATGTTCAATGCGCCCCAGATGCTCTCTGGCCCTGCCGCCTCCCCCGCATGGACGGTCAGGTGCAGTCCCGAATCCTTCGCTTCGCGGTATAAATCACGAAAGAGCTCAGCTGGCCCGCGCCGCTCGTCTCCGCCAATGCCGATGCCGACAATGCTGGGATGCTCGCGCTTCATCTCCGCAGCCTTGCGGAAAACACGCGCCGCGGGTTCTGCTCCGAAATGGCGGACGGCATCGAAGATCCAGTACAGGCTTATGCCAAACTCCTGCTCTGCCCGGACGCGCGCCCGCTCCATGCCTGCAAACAGCGGCTCAAACTCGGACCGGCCCCAGAAGTAAATCACCCCGGCCGCCACATACACCTCAGCGTGAACAACACCGTGTGAGGCGAGCTGTTCGGCCATTCTGTAAGTAATCAGCTCATAGTCTTCCGCCGTCCGCAGCCGTTCTGAGACGGCCTTGAACGCCATCAGAAACCCGGTGAAGTCGGTGTACTGGTAAAGGGCCTCGGCCTGCGTCAGCGTCATTGGTTCGGCATCGTGCCGGCGGCTCAATTCCACCAGCGTCTCCGGCGCAATCGTACCCTCAAGGTGAAGATGAAGCTCGGCCTTCGGCAGACGGCGAAGGAAAGAAGCCAACGTAGATGACATTCGTTAAACCTGCCCCGGTGAGATGGCCTGAATGCCTGAAAAGCGGAAAATATCTCGCGTATTCAAAGTCAGAATCCGGGACTGAAGCCCGAATTGTAGCTGAGGCTGCACTGCGTGGAATTACGGTAGAGCAATATCTCTGGCCCGAGTTCTAACTGTACAGTCATGCGTGTCCTTCTGAATTGAGAGTATCGCAAGGCAGTGACAGATTTCCAGAAGCGCTAAGATCGAAAACGCGGAGGGCAGAACTCACTCCGCTTGCGGCTGTAGAAGAAGTAAATTACCAGCCCAATCCCCAGCCACACAAAGAACCGCAGCCATGTCATAATCGGTAGACCCGCCATCAGCAGCACGCAGAAGAAGATGCTCAGCACGGGAAACACCGGCCCTCCGGGGCAGCGGAAACTCCGGTGGCGTCCCGGGTCTTTGTAGCGCAGGATCAGCACCCCAGCCGAAACCAGCACAAACGCAAAGAGCGTCCCAATGTTTGAAAGATCAGAGAATGTGCCAATGTCCAGCAGTCCCGCCGGGACGCCCACCACAATGCCCGCCACCCAGGTAGAAACCGCAGGCGTGCGATAACGCGGATGCACCTTTGAGAAGACCGCCGGCAGCAACCGGTCGCGCGACATGGCAAACCAGACCCGCGCCTGCCCGATCTGGAAGACCAGAATGGACGAGATCATCCCCAGCAGTGCGCCAATCAGAATGACCAGCCGCCCCCAGTGCAGTGTCTCGCTATGGTTCGTCGCAGAGAGCTTTCGCAGCGTATTCACCACCGGAGCAGCATCGCCCACCAGCGTGTTCCACTTGACCAGCCCGGTCAGCACCACCGCTACTCCGATATAGAGCACCGTGCAGATCAGCAGTGTCGCCAGTATCCCGATCGGCACATCGCGCTGCGGGTTCCTGCACTCTTCCGCCGCCGTTGAAACTGAATCAAAGCCAATATATGTGAAGAAGATGATGGACCCGCCCGTCAGCAGCCCCGACCATCCATTTGGATAAAACGGATGCCAGTTTGATGGGTGAATAAAGTGCGCGCCAAAGGCGATAAAGATCAGGATGGCCGCAATCTTCAGCAGCACCATGATATTGTTCGTTTCCGCCGATTCGCGAATGCCGCGCACCAGCACCACTGTCAACACCATCACGACGAGAAACGCCGGCCAGTTAAAGCCGAAATGCCACCCTGGCGCATACAGCGTATTTCCGTGAAAATCCTGAAGTCCGCTGGGCAGATAAGCCGGAGAAATCCACCGCGCAGACGGGTGGATCCCGAGCCAGTCCATCAGGTCCACAATATGCGCCGCAAACCCAACGCACACCGCCATATTTGAGAAGGCGTACTCCAGGATCAGGTCCCAGCCGATGATCCAGGCAATCAGTTCGCCCAGTGTGGCATAGGTATACGTATAAGCCGACCCGGCAATTGGAATCATCGAAGCCAACTCGGCGTAACAAAGCCCGGTGAAGGCGCACACAATCGCTACCAGCACTAGAGACAGCGCCAGCGCCGGTCCTGCCCCGGGCCGCCCCACCAGGGCCGTGTGATGCACCAGATAATCCAGAACAGGGGTGTTCAGAATAGAGGAAGTATCAAACTGCTCGCCCGCAATCGCAGTTCCGATCACCGTAAAGATGCCCGAACCAATGACTGCCCCAATCCCCAGCGCAGTCAGGGACCACGGCCCCAGCGTTTTCTTCAGGCTGTGTTCCGGCGCTTCAGAATCGCTGATGAGCTTGTCTATAGATTTTCGGGCGAAGACTTGATACGACAGGGTCTGGCTCCTGCGGACTTAATGAGGGGAGTGTACCCGCTCAGGGCCTGCTCTGCAAAACAGGCCCTGACGCGCACTAGCGTTTGCTCTGGCCACGCACCAGCTTCTTTACCTTCTTCTTGTTCGATCCGCGTGGCGTGGTACGCTTCGGTTTCGGGGCGGCCTTCTTGCGCGCCGCGCGCTTCACTTTTTTACGTTCTTCTTTGTTCTCGATCTTCTTTGTATTTGCCATTCTTCTCCTTCAGGCAAGGCCCATCCGCACACTCCACAAATTTCTTCGTCCTGAGCGGAGCGAAGCGAGGTCGAAGGACCTGCATTTTCCATTTTCGGTGCAGATTACAGCCGCTCAAGCTGGGCAAATTTCTCCACCAGCTTTTTCACACCGAACCTTGTAAATTGTACCGTGACTTTGGCGTCTTCCCCATCTCCCTCGCGCCGGAAGACCACACCTTCTCCATATTTCGGGTGCCGCACCCGCTGCCCGCTCTTCAGACCCGCAGAGCCCTTCGGCGCAGCCGTCTCTGCTTTGGGCCGTGAAACAGGCACCTTTCCCCGCCCGCCAAAAAACCGGGCAATATTATCAAAGGAGTCCCCGCCGCGTTCGCGAGCCGTCGGACGCTGGTCTTCGTCCTCGTAGTTGTAATGCCGGCTGCCTTCAAAATCATCGCTGTATTGCGAACGCCTGCGCACCCAGGAAGGCTGCTGCGTTGAAGCAGCGGCATACCCGCCCCAGCTCGACGCCGGACGCTGCCCGCCGCTCAGATCTTCCAGCAGGTGCGGCGGCACTTCTTCCAGGAACCGCGATGGCATCGAGGCCTCTGGCATGTCACTCCCATAGCGCCTGCGATATCGCGCCCGCGTCAGCACCAGCACATCCATCGCACGCGTCATGCCAACATAGGCCAGCCGCCGCTCCTCTTCCATCTGCTCCGGATCGTTCAGCGTGCGTGAATGCGGAAAAAGCCCCTCCTCCATTCCGGCCAGCAGAACCAGGGGAAACTCCAGCCCTTTCGCCGCATGCAGCGTCATCAGGGTCACGCGTGAGTTGGCATCGTACTGGTCGGTATCACTCACCAGTGCGGCATGGTCCAGAAATTCGTCCAGCGTCTCGCTGCGCTCCTGCGCATCCTGCGCCGCATTGGCCAGTTCCTTCAGGTTCTCAATTCTTGAGAAGGCCTCCGGAGTACCCTCTTCCTCCAGCGCGCGAATGTACCCACTCCGGTCAATAATGAAGCGGATCAGCTCCGGAAGGGTCGCTGCATCCCCAGGCTTGCGGAAGCCAGTGTCCTCTGCTTCAGCATCAGCTTTGCTCCCCACCTCTTCTTCGAATGGATTGAACGAAACATCATCTGAGAATGCGAACCCGTGCTGTGTCTCGTTCCCAAAATCAAAGCTGGTGTCTTCATCAGAAGAATCCGGGGTGCCCAATCCTTCGCCTTGCGAAGGGTGGGATGCGCTCTCCACATCGCCACTCAGCTTCTCCGCCATCCGCCCCGTGATCATCGCCCGCGCATCTTCAATCAGCTTGCGAAAGCCATCCAGCGCAATGCACGCGCGGGTTGGAACAAGCCTCTCCGCCAGCGCGCGTTCGATCGCCGTCCATGTGCTCGTGCCCGTTTCCAGCGCGATCCGTTCCAGTGTCTCCAGCGTGGCTTTGCCAATGCCGCGCGCCGGAACATTAATCACGCGCTGCAAGGCAATCGAGTCATGCGGGTTCTGCACCAGCTTGAGATAACTCAGCAGGTCTTTAATCTCAGCGCGCTCATAGAACGAAAATCCGCCCACCATCGTGTAGCTGATGCCATAACGCCGCAGCGCCTCTTCCACCAGGCGCGACTGCGAATTGGTCCGATACAGCACCGCCACCCGCACATCCTCGTTTTCCTGCCCCGCCCTGCGCAGGTATTTCTGGATGTAATCGGCGACAAACAGTGCTTCGTTTTCGCCATCCGGAGCTTCATAGTAGCCAATCTTCGCGCCGCCTTCGCGGGCCGTCCACAAGCGCTTGCCCTTGCGCTGCGAGTTGCGCGCCACCACTGCCCCTGCCGCTTCCAGAATGATGCCGGTCGAGCGGTAGTTCTGCTCCAGGCGAACCACCTTTGCGTTAGGGAAGTCCTTCTCAAACTCAAGAATGTTGCGGATGTCCGCGCCGCGCCAGGAGTAGATGCTCTGGTCCTCATCGCCCACCACGCAAACGTTCTTCGCTTCCCCGGCAAGCAGCTTCATCAGCTCATACTGTGGACGGTTTGTGTCCTGATATTCATCAATCAGCAGATAACGATAGCGCCGGTTGTACTTCTCGCGGACCTCGGAAGAGACCTTCAGCAACCGCACCGCTTCCAGCAGCAGATCGTCGAAGTCCATCGCATTGTTCTTGCGCAGTTCTTTCCTGTACGACTCAAAGATGTGCGCAACCTTCTCGCTGATGGGGTCCGCCGATTGCAGGTAATACTCCTGCGGGTCAATCATGTGGTTCTTCGCCCAGGAGATGCGCGAGAGCACCACGCGCGGCGTCAATTGCTTGTCATCCAACCCCATCCGCCGCATAATCTGCTTCACCAGGTTCTGCTGGTCGCTTTCATCATAGATAGCAAAGGTCTTCGTCAGCCCTTCATTGCCAACGCGCAGTGCCTCAATGTCCCGGCGCAGCATGCGCACGCAAAAGGAGTGAAACGTCGCAATCAGCGGCTTCGCCAGTGTCGAATGTCCAATGAGCTTCTCAACGCGCTCGCCCATCTCCGCCGCGGCCTTGTTCGTAAACGTCACGGCAAGAATCGAATCAGGAGCCACACCGCGCTCATGGATCAGGTAAGCGATGCGATGGGTAATCACACGTGTCTTGCCCGACCCCGCGCCGGCAAGAATCAGGACCGGGCCGTCCACGGCCTCTACCGCTGCCCTTTGCTGCGGATTCAATTTGTCGAGTAACTGCTGCAAAATGATGTCCGGAATGTTCCTGGAAGGCGTTCCCTTCTTCTAGTGTACCGTCCCCGCGTCACCCTGAGGCACAGCAAGCAAGGGATCCGGCTGACCCACCCCTTCGCGCAGCGAGAAGGCGGAAATCCACGTATCTGAACTACTCCAAAACCAGTTAAACTCCTCTTGATGCCATCACCCGCGCAACTCCGCATCTGCGTCTTCTGCGGTTCCTCCGAAGCCGCCCATCCGTCGTATGCCCAGGCAGCCAAAGAACTGGGCCAGCGCATCGCTGCTTCCGGAACGTGCCTCGTCTACGGCGGGGCCACCGTCGGTCTCATGGGCATCGTGGCCGATGCCGCGCTTGCCAGAGGGGCCGAGGTCATCGGCGTGATGCCAGATGTATTGATGGACCGCGAAATCGCCCACCCCGGCCTGACGAAACTTCACATCGTCCGCACCATGCACGAGCGCAAGGCGCTCATGGCCGACCAGGCTGACGCCTTCATCGCGCTCCCCGGTGGCTACGGAACGCTCGATGAATTCATCGAAATCGTCACCTGGAAGCAGATCAGGGTCCATCAGAAGCCTTGCATCCTGCTCAATATCAACGGCTATTTTGACGGCCTTCTGACTTTTCTCGACCACGCCGTCGGACAGGGCTTCATCAAGCCTGAAAACCGGGTCCTCATTCAGGTCGCAGATAGCCCCGAATCAGCGCTCGCGCTGGCCACACCAGCGCCCAAACCAGGTCATCCTGAGCAGAGCAGAGATATCTGTTTGTCATCTGAGCAAAGCATCAGATTCTAATCTTTTTCGGATTGAACGGCGGCTCCGGATACTTCAGGTCCAGCTTGCCGATCGCCTCCACCAGAATCTCTGAGATGGCCACATTCCGGTACCACTTGTGGTCGGCCGGAATGATGTACCACGGCGCAAATTTGCGGCTGGTGTTCTCAATCGCATCCTCATAGGCCTTTGCATACTGTGGCCAGAGATGGCGCTCGGCAAAGTCGGCTTCGCTCAGTTTCCAGTGCTTGTCCTTTTCCGCCAGACGCTCTTCCAGCCGGCGCGTCTGCTCCGCCCGGCTGATGTGCAGATAGAACTTCAGCAGCAGAACATTGTTTTCCGCCAGCATGCGCTCGAAGTCCACAATCTGCCGGAAGCGCTCCTTCAGTTCTTTGCCGGAAACCTCTTTGTGGACACGCGTGACCAGCACTTCCTCATAGTGCGAGCGGTTAAAGATGGCAATCGTTCCGTATTGCGGAACGACGCGGTGCGCGCGCCAGAGAAAGTCGTGCTTCAACTCCACCGGCGTGGGTGCTTTGAACGAAGCCACATTGCACGCCTGCGGATTGACTCCGGTAAAGATGTGCTGGATCGTCCCGTCCTTGCCGGAGGTATCCATGCCTTGCAGCACAATCAGGACAGAGTGCCGGCAATCGGCCGTCAGCATCTCCTGCAGAGCGCCGAGCTTCTGCCGGTGGCGCTCCAGATCTGCGGCGGCTTCCTCTTTGTTCTGGTAAGGCCCGGTCTTATGGGATGGCGTGTGAGAGAGCCGGACCTTCTGATGCGGTTTGACGAGATATGGGCTGGGTATAGGCTTCACAGGCGTACAGTGCTTTCTGGCCGCCTGCTCATGCCGGGAGCTTACTTGGTCTGCGCCGTGGTGGCTTCAGACTTCGTAGCGTTCTCCTGCTTCTCGCTGTCAGACGTGCCAGTCCCTTTGATGCCGTCTTTGAAGCCGCGGAATGCTTCGCCAAGTCCTTTGCCCAGACCGGGCAGTTTTGAGGGGCCAAAGATCAGCAGCGCGATCGCCAGGATCAGCAGCAGGTGCTCGGGTTTTAGCAGATTGTCCAACATAAGGGAATACTATCCCACGCGCAGGGCGTATGGGAACTTCCTCCATTGCCTTTATTGTCGCACAGCACCGGCAATACAGCACCCCGGTGCCTGTCCTACTTCTTTACCGGCTCAACATCCGTCGTCCACTCTTCCACGGGCCCAAGATCCAGCTTTTCAATCTGCGGCTGGATCTTTGCCTTGTCTCCGACGGCGACAAAGACCATCTTCTCCGGATGAATGTATTTGAGCGCAGCCGCTGCGGCCTGTTCTGACGTCACCGCGTCAATCTTTGCCGGATAAGTGCGGTAATAATCGAGCGGCAGGTTATAGGTGAAGATGTCGGCCATCCTGCCTGTGGTCTCTTCCACCGTCTCAAAGTCCCCTGGAAGCGACCGGATAAGGTGGTCCTTGGACATTTTCAGCTCGTCGGCTGAGAGCGGGGTCGTGCGGATGCGGTCCAGCTCCGAGACAAGCTCACGCAGAGCAGGCCCTGTCACATCCGTGCGCACTGAAGCACCAGCCAGAAACGGCCCTGCTCCACGCATGAACTGGAACATGCTGAAGGCCCCGTACGTGTAACCGTGCTCTTCGCGCAGATTCATGTTGATGCGGCTGGAGAAGAGCCCACCGAGCATTGTATTGACCACATTGAGCGTCGCGTAGTCCGGGGTCGAGCGCGGCACGCCCACGCCCGCGGCCCAGATGGCTGTCTGCGGCGCACCCGGCAGGTCTACCAGAATCACGTGACGCTGCACAGCTTCCGGCGCGGCGGGCGGATGCGATGCTGTGCCCTTTGAACTCCACGATCCGAAATACTTTTCCGCCAGATCGCGCGCCTGCTTTTCCGTCAGGTCTCCGGCGAAGACCAGCGCGGAATCCGAAGGAGCATAATGCCCCTTCCAGAAGCTGGCGAGGTCATCCCGCGTGATGGACTTCAGGGAAGGCTCGGTCCCGATGCTGCGGTATCCATACGCATTGTTGTCGCCATAAATGGCGCGATTGGCGACGGAAAAGGCAATCTGCACCGGCTGGTCTTTGAGTTGCAGCAGTGACGTCAGCCGCTGCTTGCGGATGCGCTCAATCTCCTCATCCTTGAAGGCCGGGTGCTGAACAACATCAGAGAGCAGGTCCAGCGCCGGATCGGCCACGTTGCTCAGCGCGCTGATCTGCACATAAGCAATGTCGTTAGAGGCGTTCTTGGTCAGCCTTGCGCCAATCTGGTCGGCATCGTTGGCAATTTTTGTTGCGCTGCGCGTGGTGGTGCCTTCTGTCAGCATCGCCACGGTAAAGCCTGCCACGCCGGGCTTCTTCGTGGAATCGCCTTCACTTCCGCCGAGCGTCACCAGTGAAGCGCTGAAGACAGGCAGGTTGTGCGATTCAATCAGATAGACCTTCAGCCCATTCGCGAGCGCGAAGACTTTCGGCTCCGGAAGACTGGGTTTGGGTGCCGCTCCGGCAGTGGGCGGATTCCTGCGCCATGCCTGGGCCGCCTCAAACTCAGCCGAATACTCCGGCGTAATCTTTACGTTCGCGTCCGTACCGGCGGGGCTGCGCGGCACATCCTGCACAACCTTTGGGCCGGGGATGCCAAACACGGTCACACGCTGGTCCTGTTTCAGGTGTTCCTGCGCGAACTTCTGTACGCTTGCCGGAGTCAGAGCGTCATAGCGGGCCAGGTCCTTCGGCAAATAGCCGGGATCGCCTGTGTATTGGTTGTAATAGTTGAGTGTGTCAGCAATACCGCCAAAGCCGCCCACGCGCTGCAGGCCGCGAATTTTGGCCGATTCAGTCACAATGCGGGCGCGGTCCACTTCTGCCTGGGTGGGGCCATTCTGCAGAAAATCATTGATGACGTCGTTCGCCGCTTTTTCAAGCTGCTCGGCGGTGACTCCGGGCCGCGCCACCAGCTCGCACGTGGTCCATGACTGGAGCGCCTGCGACTGGTTATAGCAGCTGACAGACTGCGCAATCTGCTGGTCGTACACCAGCTTCTGGTACAGACGGCTGGTCTTTCCGCCGCCCAGAATATAGGAGGCAGCATCGCCATCGGCATCGCCCGGCGCAAATGCCGGAGGGGTCAGCCATCCAAAGAGCACCTTCGGGAGCTGCACTTTGTCGGTCACTGTGAGCCGCTTCTCCGCGGTGATCGGCGGGGTGGCAACGTGTACTTTGGGTACGTCCGGGCCTTTGGGAATGGGACCGAAATACTTTTCGATCAGGGCCTTTGTCTTTGCCGCGTCAAAGTCACCCGCAATCGCCAGCGTGGCATTATTGGGCGCGTAATAGAGCTTGAAGAACTCGCGCACATCTTCCAGGCGCGCTGCTTCCACATCGGCATGGGAGCCGATCACGTCGGCGTGGTATGGATGCTCCTGAGGAAACAGTGTGTGCATCAGCGCCTCATCCACCAGGCCATAGGGCTGGTTTTCGATACTCTGCCGGCGCTCATTGCGGACCACGTCCCGCTGGTTGGTCAGCTTCTCGCGGTCCAGAGTATCCAGCAGGAAGCCCATGCGGTCGCTTTCAAGCCACAGTGCCAGCTCAAGCTGATTGGAGGGCAGCGTCTCGAAGTAATTCGTGCGGTCAAACGAGGTGGTGCCGTTGATGTCGGATGCTCCGGCGGCTTCCAGATATTTGAAGTGGGCCTTTTCGCCTACGTGCTTGGAGCCTTCAAACATCATGTGCTCAAAAAGGTGGGCGAAGCCGGTGCGTCCCGCGCGCTCATTCATCGGCCCCACGTGATACCAGATGTCCACGCCGACGATGGGCAGACGATGGTCTTCTGACAGGATGACCTGGAGACCATTCGGCAATGTGTAGCTCTCGTATTTGATTTCCGGCACTTTGAGCTTTGCTGTTTCTGCGATGCCGGAGATAGTGGATGCAGCCATGGACAGAACTCCTAAAAGAGCAAGATGTCTTCGAGACATGGGTTGAAACGCGCCTCCCCTCAAGATGCGTTTAAAACAGCCCTGAAATAGGGATGATAACAGGGTGTGGCATCCATTACTCTTATGGGAGTGAAACGCCTTTGGCTGCTTTTGTTCTCGCTGCTCCTCGCCGTCTCGGCCCAGGCGCAGCAGATTGCTCCGGTCATTACCGTAGACAACGGCCCGAACGCCCTTGTCCAGGAGCAGAAGCACTATGTCGTGCTGGTCTCGCTGGACGGCTTTCGCTATGACTACGCGAAGGAATATGGCGCGACACACCTGCTCGACCTGGCAAAGCATGGAGCCAGCGCTCCCGATGGAATGGTGCCCTCTTACCCCTCGCTGACTTTCCCCAACCATTACACGCTGGTCACCGGGTTATATCCGGAACACCACGGCATCGTTGCCATGAGCTTTTACGATCCGCAGCGCCAGGCGCGGTATTCCTACAACGACCCGAAGACCGCTGCAGACGGATCCTGGTACGGAGGCACTCCCTTATGGGTGCTGGCCGAGCAGCAGGGGATGCGCTCAGCGTGCTTCTTCTGGCCCGGCTCAGAGGCCGAAGTCCGCGGCGTGCGGCCCAGCTACTATCTGCACTTTGATGACAAGTTTCCCGACGACAAGCGCATTGAGCAGGTAGTGGCGTGGCTGAAGCTGCCGGAAGACCGCCGTCCGCACTTCATCACCCTCTACTTTTCCAACGTAGACCACGCAGGCCATGAGTTTGGTCCCGAGTCGCCGCAGGTGGCCGCAGCCGTAAAGCATGTGGACGGGCTGGTCGGAAAGCTGCACTCTGAGCTTGACGCGCTGCACCTGCCCATTGATCTCATTGTGGTCAGCGACCACGGCATGGCAAAACGCGAAGGTGATTGGATCAATCTCGACCAGTATGCCGATCTCTCCCACTTTGTCACGGTCGGTTCGCTGCTCTACGCCAATTCTGACGAGGACGCCGAACGCGCCTACCAGAAGCTGAAAGCAGCCGACGGAAAATTCATGGTCTATCGGCGCACGCATGTGCCCGCATGGCTGCACTACAACGACAACGCCCGCATCGGCGACCCCGTCATCGTGGCCAAAGGCCCCTATGCGATACGCGCCCACGCGCCGGAATCCGGGACTGCGGACCACCCTCCAAACATAGGCGTGCATGGATATGATCCGCGCGACTTACCTGAAATGAAGGCCATCTTCTACGCCGTGGGCCCCGACATCCGTCCCGGCGTGACACTTAAGCCATTTGAAAATGTAAATGTGTATCCGTTCATTGCGAAAATTCTGCGGCTGACGCCTCCTCCCACAGACGGCAGCCTCAACATCCTTTCCTCCGCTTTGACTGAAGCGGCCCTGCAATAAAGAGGACCATGGCCTTTTATTTAGGATTCGACGCAGGCGGCACCAAGACCGACTGCGCCCTCGCCGACGAAACCCGCATCCTGGCCCGCACCCAGAGCGGGAGTATCAAGCCGCTGCGCGTCTCTGCCGAACAGGCAGAAGCAAACATGTGCGACCTGCTTGCCGAAATCGCGCGCCAGAGCCGAGTGGACCTGAAACACGTTGCTGTCTCCTGTGTTGGTACGGCTGGCGTGCGCCTTCCCCAGACGCGGGAATGGATGCAGCAGATCATCTCAAAATATGCAGGTGGCGAAATCCTTGTCTGTGGCGATGAGGCCACCGCTCTCGACGCGGCCTTTCCCGGAGAGGCCGGCGTGCTCGTCATCAGCGGAACAGGCTCAAACATTCTGGGCCGCACCAGCACCGGCGAGACCTTTAATGTGGGCGGATGGGGCCCTGTTCTGGGCGATGAAGGCTCCGGCTACTGGATTGGCCTTGAAGCGCTGAAGGCCGCCTGCCGCGCCCACGATTTCCAGCGCCCCACTATGATTCTGGATCGCGTCATGCGCTTCTGGTCCGCGCCTACCATTGGCGATATTGTGAACAAGGCACACAGCACGCCCGTACCAGACTTCTCTCAGCTCGCGCCTCTGGTTGTCGAGTGCGCAGAGTCAGGAGATGCGGTCGCCTTCGAAGTCCTTGAGCTGGGCGGACGCATCCTGGGGGAAGGCGCAACCCACGCCATCCGCCGCCTCCGCGCCCTCGAACCGGATGCTCCAGTCCCCGGAGTGGCCTATGTCGGCGGCATCCTCAAGAGCGTGCGCTTCGTGCGCGAAAGCATGATCGAAACCATCCATCAGAGCCTGCCCATGGTACAGGTGCTGCCCGAGGCGGTAGATCCGGTCATGGGAGCGCTGTGGAGGGCCCGGAACAGAGTCGCATAGCGTAGTTGCGTTGAGCCCGCCGCCACCCGTCCGGTCAAAGCACTGCGAACAGAAATGAGGAGCGTTCCAGCAATTACAATCGTCCAGAAAAGGGAGGACGTTCTTTCATGCAAACAAACCGTTGCACGTACCTACTGCTGCTGGTAATTGCCATTGCTCTGGTTGCGATTGCCGTCCGGCCTTACACGACGCCTCATCCGGTCCAGGCACAATCGCTCGCGAATGCACCATACCCGTACTACTTTGAACCTGGAACTCAGATGCTGCGTGATCCCGACGGAAGCAGGCAACTCTATGGCAGGGTGGTCGTGGATATGCGCACCGGCAAGGTCTGGGGCTTTCCCACAAATACCCCGGATACCTATCCTATGAATCCGGTAGACAATAAACCGCAGGTCTCGCATCCCTTATATCTGGGCAGGTTCGCCTTTGAAGACATCAACCAATAACAGAGCAAAGAAATTACGGATGCCCCACGTCCTGCAAGGATGCGGGTTGGGCCTCTGGCTGTTTCTGCTTCCGGCCTTCAGCCTGGCCCAGGCCCCAAAGTCCGGCCCGTGGGAGATGCAGTCGAGCGGCACCACGGCAAATCTGCGTGGCATTCATGCTGTCGGCGGGGGAGTGGCCTGGGCCAGCGGGACAAACGGCACCGTCCTGCGGACAGAAGATGGCGGATATATGTGGCAAAGCTGTGCTGTGCCTCCGGGAGCGGAGAAGCTGGACTTTCGCGGCATCTGGGCCTGGGACGCGAATACGGCCATTGTGATGTCCAGCGGCCCCGGCGACCAGTCGCGGCTGTACGAGACCACGGACGGCTGCTCGCACTGGACGCTGCTTTATACCAATCCGGACAAGGACGGCTTCTGGGATGCGGTCGTCTTCCAGAACAAACGTAGAGGATTTCTTCTGGGCGATCCGGTCAACGGAAAGTTTGTTTTTCTGACCACCGAAGATGGGGGTCAGCATTGGGTCCGCTCAGAAGGAAGTGGTCTGGAAGCGGACAGCAAGGCGAAGGGCGCTTTTGCGGCGAGCAATTCCTCGCTGCTTGGCAGGCCACAGGAGCCGGTGATATTTGGCACAGGAGGGGCCTTCGTCTATAGCCGGTCATTTTTCGCCAAACCAGGAACTCCAATCAAAATGGCGGAACAGTGGAAGCGCTACTCTGTTCCGCTGGCCAACGCTGGTGATGCCGCAGGTATTTTTTCTCTGGGCCACCATGCTGGCAAAGGTACGCTCGTCGCCGTAGGCGGAGACTATACCAAACCGAACGAGTCCGCCGGGACCGCGGCCTGGAGCAGCGACGGAGGCCAGCACTGGACCGCGGCCACAAAGCCGCCGCATGGCTACCGCTCCGCTGTGGCATGGGATGCGGACGCCAAAGCCTGGATAGCGGTGGGGACCAATGGCTCCGACATCAGTTACGACGATGGAAAGACCTGGCAGCCGCTTGATGACGGCAACTGGAACGCTCTGAGCTTGCCCTGGGTAGTGGGGCCGAAGGGAAGGATTGCCAGGCTGGGTCTTCCAAATTCATCCCATCCATAAGGATGGGGCGCCAGCAGGGTGAGCGAAATCTGTTCTGCCTGCGTCTTTTCATCAGACTTTAAAGGCAGTCCCAAGTCCCCTCTGGACAAAGTCCCCCAAAAGCGGGTCCGGCCTGCAAAACTGGTATTTTGGTAGAACATGGCAGAGTTTGTCATCAAGCTGGCCGATGAGCGCGGTCACGTGCAGGAGCAGGTGCAGTCCGCCGCCTCTGTCGAAGAACTGCGCCAGCGCTTCACGCAGGCAGGATACTATGTCTACTCGGTCAAGCCGCGCGGACTGACGGCTGTCCGCAAAAAGGTCAAGCTTGAGACTTTCCTCATCTTCAATCAGCAGTTTCTGACGCTGATCCGTGCCGGGCTGCCCATTCTCAGCTCGCTCGAAATGCTGGCCAAGAACCAGAAGAACGCCAACTTTGCCGCGCAATTGCAGAATGTGGCTGCGCGTGTAAGGACAGGCGAGTCTATCTCCTCAGCATTCGATGCTCAGGGCGGCTTTCCGCTTATCTACACGACAACACTGTTGGCCGGAGAGCGCAGCGGCAATCTCGAAGAGGTACTCGGGCGGTATCTGGCCTTTCAGCGCGTTTCGCTGGCCTTCCGGAAGAAGCTCCAGGCCTCGCTGATTTATCCCGCGCTGCTGATTACGCTGGTCTTCGGGTTGTTTATCTTTCTCATCAGCTTTGTGGTGCCCCGGTTTGCGCAGCTCTATGACCAGATTGGCACCAAGCTGCCTTCGATCACGATGTATCTGCTGGCACTGGGCAATGCGGCGCAGAAATACGTCTTTTACGTGCTGCCCGCACTGGTCCTGCTCGGTTATCTGCTCTTTCGCTGGAGCCGCACCGACTCCGGCGCGGAGCGCATAGACAGCGTGCGTATCCGGCTGCCGGTCTTTGGAAAGATCTGGCTCAAGTACCAGGTGGCGCTCTTCTCGCGAACGCTGTCCACGCTGCTTTCCGGCGGCCTTCCGCTCGTTCCATCGCTTGAGACGGCGGCGCGCTCGATTGCCAGCAAACGCATTGCAAAGGCCGTGTTTTCTTCGGTGACCAGCGTGCGCGAGGGCAAGAGCCTGGCGCGCAGCCTGGAAGGAACTAGGGTCTTCCCTGAGCTTTCCACGGAAATGATTGAAGTCGGCGAATCCACCGGCGCGCTGCCGCAGATGCTCAACTCGGTCGCCGAATTTTTTGAGGAAGACGTGCAGACGGCGCTTACCGCCTCGCTCTCCCTGATCGAACCAGCAATTCTAATTGTGATGGGCGTCGTGGTTGTTATCATTCTCATCGCGCTCTATCTGCCCATCATCTCGCTCAGCCAGGCAAGCGGTTTTCAGACATAAGGACGTACTATGGCACAGGCACCAGCATTTATCGCCATCGAGCAGGACGAGGCCGAGCACGCAAAGCGCCTGGCCGCGCGCTACCGTTGCGAGTTCGTGGACCTGAAACACTTCCGCATCCAGCACGACCTCTTCCGTACCGTGCCCGTGGACATGATGTTCCGCTACAATTTTGTGCCGCTGGAGCAACTGGAAGACCGGCTCGTCATCGCCGTCAGCGACCCCAGCCGCCTGATGTTGCTCGATGAGATTGCGAGTCTGCTGGGCCAGCGCATCGTGACGCGCGTTGCTACGCTTTCGCAGATCACTGACCTGCTCAAAAAGACCGAGCAGTCGCAGCGCGTGCTCGAAGAGGCATCAGAAGGGTTGACGTTTGATGTTCTTTCGAGCGAAGACAATGCGGACGAAAACCTTTCTATCGAAAAACTGACGGCGGAAGAGGACATCAGCCCCATCATCCGCCTGGTGGACACAACCATCTTTACCGCCCTTGAACGGCGCGCCTCAGACATCCACATCGAAACCTATGATGATGGCGTGATCGTGAAGTACCGCATTGACGGCGTGTTGCAGCAGGCCATGGCGCCGATTGCGCGCGAGCACCACTCGACCATCCTTTCACGCATCAAGGTCATGAGCGAGCTCGACATCGCCGAGCGCCGCGTCCCGCAGGACGGACGCTTCCGCGTGCGCTACAAGGGCCGCCTGATTGACTTCCGCGTCTCCATCATGCCGACGGTGCATGGCGAAAATGCTGTGCTGCGTGTGCTCGATAAGGAATCCATGAGCGAGAAGTTCCGCAGGCTCACGCTCGATGTGGTTGGCTTTGCTGAAGACGACCTGCGCCGTTTCCGCCGCTATATTCGCGAGCCATACGGCATGGTGCTCGTCACCGGACCCACCGGCTCCGGCAAGACGACGACCCTTTACGCCGCGCTGAATGAAATCAAGAGCGACGAAGATAAAATCATCACCATTGAAGACCCGGTCGAGTACCAGATACGTGGCATTACCCAGATCCCAGTCAACGAGAAAAAAGGGCTTACCTTCGCCCGCGGACTGCGCTCGATCCTGCGCCATGACCCGGACAAGATCCTCGTCGGCGAAATTCGTGACCAGGAGACAGCACAGATTGCCATCAACTCAGCACTCACCGGACACCTGGTCTTCACCACCGTTCACGCAAACAATGTCTTCGACGTGCTCGGGCGCTTCCTCAACATGGGCGTCGAGCCATATAACTTCATCTCGGCGCTGAACTGCATTCTGGCGCAGCGGCTGGTGCGTACCATCTGCGAATACTGCAGACACTCGGTGCGCTATGATGACGACGTCCTCACCAACAGCGGCCTGGATCCTGCCGAGTGGCGCGACTTCGATTTTCATGAGGGCGCGGGCTGCATCGAATGCGGCGGCACCGGCTATCGCGGTCGAACAGCCATTCACGAACTGCTTGACCTGACCGATCCCATCCGCGAGATGATCCTCGACAAGAAACCCAGCTCAGAAGTGCGCAAGCTGGCAGCCAGAGAGGGAATGCGCTTTCTACGGGAATCGGCGCTGGACCGTGTGCGCACCGGAGTCACTACACTGAAAGAAATCAACAAAGTCACATTCATTGAGGCGACCCGCTGATGGCCTTCTCTTTTCTCATGCCGGATACGCATCGCCGTCCGCCACTGGCCTGCGAGTTTCTGCCAACGGGCATTGTGGCCGCGCGCCTTGCCGATGCCGGACAGGCCGTGACCGCATTCGCTCCGCTGCCTGAAGGTGCTCTTTCCCCTTCGCTCAAAGCGTCGAACATCACCGACAAGGCGGCTGTTGTGGCAGCTCTCAAACGTGCCGTCGGGTCTGTCGAGTCTCGTGAAAAGCACCTTGCGCTGGTCGTGCCAGACGCAGCGGTGCGTGTTCTGCTGCTCGACTTCGACACGCTCCCGGCCAAACCCGCCGAAGCCATTCCCGTTGTGCGCTTTCGTCTCCGCAAGCTGGTCCCGTTTGAAGTGGATGATGCGGCGGTAAGCTATCAGATCATGCGGCAGACCGCGGAGGAAGCACGCGTGCTGGTGACGGCCATTCCTCACGCCGTTCTTGCCGAATATGAAGAAGCAGCGCGCCTGGCCGGGTACGAGCCGGGAGCGGTGCTGCCCAGCACACTGGCAGCGCTTGCCGCGCTCTCGCAACAAGAGCCCACGCTGGTGGTCAACAGCAATGGCCATTCCGTCACCACCGCCATTACCCGCGGAGAAGAGCTGCTTCTGCATCGCAGTCTGGACCTGCAGCAGGAAGTCGACCTGCGCCAGGCCGTCGCCGTATCGCTCGCCTATTTTGAAGACACGCTGGCCTCCACTCCGCAGGAAGTGTTTTACGCCGGCCCGGGCGGAGCTGCAGAACTGGCGCGCATCCTCGAACAGGAGCAGTTCCGCGTGCGCGACCTGGTCCCCGCTGCCGTCATCGGCGAAACAACAAACATCCCCCGTGGCCTGATGGCCGGGGTACGAGGAGCGCTGGCAAGCTGAATGCGCGTCACCATCAATCTCGCTTCCCATCCTTATGTCGAGCTGCGGCCCATCTACGCGCGGCTGCGCCTATGGATGATCATTCTTGCTCTGCTTGCTGTCCCCTTTGGATGGCTGCTGCATATTGAGAAGCAGCGTGCGGCAGCGGCCACGGCCCACGTGCGCGCCATGCAGACGCGCGTGGAGCAGATGCAGCGCCAGCAACAGAGCTACCAAACACTGATGCGCCAGCCGCAGAACGCCGCCGTGCTCACACAATCGGAATTTTTGAACGGCCTCTTCCGGCAGAAGTCCTTCTCATGGACTGCCACCATGACCGATCTCGAAACGGTTCTTCCAGCGGGAGTGCAGGTGCAGAGCATTGACCCCATCATGTCGCCCGACGGCCACGTCACCATTCGCATGCGCGTCACAGGGCAACGCCAGCGCGCGCTCGAACTGGTGAAGAACCTGGAGCGTTCCAAGCATTTCGCCTCACCACGCCTCTCCGGTGAGGCCCTCGCCACCTCCAGCCAGGGCAATCAGCCTGCGCCTGTCAGCACGTCAGCCTCGGATGTGAACTTTGACGTCCTCGCCGACTATCGCCCGTTTCCGGAAGTGGAAAAGGCCACGCCACCGCAGCAGCGGAAAGGAGCAGCGGAATGAACCCGCGCAAGCTCTTTTCTCTGCTTAACCTGCATATTGCTGGTGTCGCCATCCTGCTCGTGCTGGATCTCGTCCTGCTCACCAGGCTGTTCTTCGCATGGCATGATGCCAGTTCCGACCAGTCAGATGAATACGCAGCCCAGCACATGACATACATGCAGTTGCAGGCACAAATGTCGCACCTTCAGGGCCTTCCGCAAAAAGTAGACCAGGCCCGCACGGATGCGCAGAAGTTCTTCGACCAGCGCATAGCACCCAATTATTCCACCATGGCGGGCGAGCTGGGTTCGCTTGCCGCAAAGAACAATGTGCGCCTGACACGCGCGCAGTACACCCCCTCCCCTGCCATCAACGGACTCACTGAAGTCCGCATTGATGCCAGCCTCAGCGGCGAATACGCTCCGCTGATGCGCTTCATCAATGGTATTGAGCGCGACAAGGACCACGTCTTCTTCATCATCAATCAGGTTGCCTTCAACGGGCAGCAGGGCGGACTCGTCAACGTGCGACTGCGCATGACGACATATCTGCGCTCCAGCAGCGGTCTTCCTCCATCCACAAATGAGCAGGCACAGACGAGCACAGAAGCTGCATCACTCCGCTCTCCGGAGGTGCGCTGATGGCCCTCAAAGTAGGAGCAGAGGACAAAAAGAAGGCCATCGCCGCAGGTGTGCTGGGGCTGATCGTTCTGGTCCTGCTGGCCCGCTTTCTTATGGACTACTTCGGCGGAAGTTCCGCGCCCGCGCCACAGCCACAGGTTGTGAGGCAGACAGCAACGCCGCCCGCAACTCGACCGGCACAAAATGAGCATGCCGCTGCCAAACTTCCAGGAGCGGTCCTTGGCCTTGATCCCACTCTGCATCCGGAATGGATGGCCCAGGCCGAGTCACTAGAATACACCGGCAGCGGACGGAACATCTTCTCGCAGTTCTCCGCTCCCCCTGTTATCGAGCAGGTCAAGGCCCCGGTCCGTCCCGGCAAACAGATGCCGCAAGTCCTGCAGGGCCCGCCCCCGCCTCCGCCGATTGATCTGAAGTTCTTTGGCTACGAGGCGCACAAAGACGGCGCGAGAAAGGCGTTTCTTCTGCATGGAGATGACGTCTTCATTGCATCAGAAGGTGATGTGGTGGACCATCGCTATCGCGTTCTGAAGATCAATCCGTTATCTGTTGAGATCGAAGACATCCCGTATCACAACGCCCAGCCATTGCCGCTGACGCAGAACTGACGATGCTGTACCGTTTCCAATCCGCGAACAAAGAATCAGGCTTTATTCTGCTTGCGGTGATTTTTATGGTGGCGCTGGTGCTCATTGCTCTGGCAGTGGCAGCGCCGCGTATCGCCGCATCCATTCGGCGCGACAAGGAAGAAGAACTGATTCATCGCGGGCTCCAGTACCGCCAGGCCATCAAGCTCTACTACAGAAAATTCGGCCGCTATCCTGCTTCCATTGACCAGCTCGTCAATACCAACAACATCCGCTTTCTGCGCAAGCGCTACCTTGATCCCATGACCGGCAAGGATGACTGGAAGCTCGTCCACTTTGGTCAGGCGCACGTAAAGGCAATGGGGCTCTTCGGTCAACCGATCTCGAACAGCGGAACCGCAGGTAGCAGTGTCCTGGGTGGAGGCATCGGGCAAACGGCCGGCCCCGGCGGTGCTCTCGCCGGATCCGCTGGCTCCTCCAACTCAACCATAACTTCGTCCTCGAACACCGATTCATCCTCATCGGACAACGGCAGCACCTCCAATGGCTCTACCAGTACTCCGGGAAGCCCGTCCTCGCCCGGATCGCCTTCCACCGGCTCAGGCAGCCTCTTCGGCAACAGCAACCAGACATTCGGTGGCTCGCCCATTGTCGGCGTCGCTATTCCTGTCGAGAAGGCCTCCATCAAGGAGTACAAGCAGCAGAAACACTACAACGAGTGGGAGTTTGTTTACGACCCCCTTGAGGACATGCAACGTGCCAACTTCTTTGGCGGAACAACAAACCTGAACGGCACAAACAGCACTGGAACCAGCACTCCAGGTACGTCCAATCCCACCAGCCCATTCAGTTCCGGCCCGCCAACTTCTACGCCTATCGGACCGGATTCAAATACCCCTCAGTAAAATGAATTGTCTATCTATTCTGACAATGATATGATCGATCTACTCTATAGTTAGTAAGTACTTTTCTTGTCTGCCTCTTTCTCCCGATCTCGTAGTGCTGTGAATAACTCTGCGCGGTAAGCACAGGATTTTCATCTGTATTTCATCAGAGATAACTGCTGTTTTACACAGGTGTGATAGGACTACGGTCACGCACATCACAATCGCGGCATGCTGAATCGCCTGCAATTTGCCGGGGACAGTTTGCATTTCGAACAAATGGGTGGGGCATCTTGGGGTTGTAAGTTGTCTGACGGAAGTTATACGGATGTTATCGTCATGTAACACACAATGTTACAGAGCGGATATATGAATGATGTCAGCCGGTTGGTGTTCTCGAGAGGAGGACCGGATGCAGGGGTGCTATCAGGGCTCTTTTCCGTTGACTGTTGCACAACGTGGTCTTTGGTTCAGCCAGAAAATTACGCCGGGTGCTCTGATGAACATTGCCGAAGCTGTAGAAATCTTCGGCTCCGTTCATCCTGAGACATTCCAGCGCGCCCTCCGCCAGGTCATCGCCGAAGCAGAGCAATTGCGTGTCCGTGTTTTTGAAGCAGATGGCAGGCCGCAGCAGGTCCCTCGCCCCGTTTACGAAGGGGACTTTCCATACGTGGACCTCAGTCATGAAGAAGATCCGCAGGCCGCCATTACAAACTGGATGACAGCCGAGTGGAGTCGGCCTCTCGATCTGGCGCGCGATCCACTCTGGAGCTCAGCGCTCCTGAAGGCGGGTGATAAGCGCTACTTCTGGTACCAGCGCGCCCATCACATTGTGAACGACGGCTACGGCGGCGGTCTCGTCGCGCGCCGTCTCGCGGAAGTCTACACTGCCTATGTCAATGGAGCGCAACCATCTGCGAATCAATTCTGCACCGTACAGGCCATGGTGGAAGCTGAGGCCCGTTATCGCAACTCCGACCGCTTCCGGCGCGACCGCGAATACTGGCTTCAGCAACTTGCCGGAATGCCTGAGCCCGTCACGCTTTCTCGCATCCAGGACCGCCGTGAGCTGAGCAGCACGCTGCGCAGAAGCGTGGGCTACTTCTCATCTGCGATGATTGCAAAGCTGACCGAAACGGCAAAGCTTTATGGCGCAAGCCTTCCCCAGGCGCTGATCGCCCTGATTGCGGCCTACTACCACCGCTTTACTGGCGCCGATGATCTCGTGTTCAGAATGCCTGTCTCCGGGCGTCTTGATCCTGCTTTGCGCTCCTCGATTGCCGTTGCTGCCAACATTGTGCCAATCCGTCTGTCCTTCACTCCGCAGACAACGGTCGCTGACCTGTTCGCGCAAACTGCGCGGGTGGTGCGGCAGGCGCTGCGTCATCAGCAGTACAGGTATGAAGACCTTCGCCGCGATCTTGGCCTGGTCGGTCAGAACCAGAACATTGCGTGGCTTGGTGTGAATATTGAGCCCTTTGATTACCGGCTGGACTTCAACGGAGCGCCGGGCATTGCGCACAACCTCTCGAACAGCGGCGCCGAAGACCTGACCATCTTTGTGTACGATCGCGGCACTGGTGCGGATGTCCGCTTCGATCTGGATGCCAATCCAGCCCTCTACAGCGCAACAGAGCTGGAAGACCACAAGCGCAGATTGATTCGTCTTGTCGAGCAGGCAATTGCTGGCCCGAGCAGGCCGCTGAAAACGCTGGACATTCTCGGAGACACTGAGCGGCAGCGTTTGCTGGTGGAATGGAATGCCACCGCAAAGCCGCTGTCCTATACCAGTCTTCCATCGCTGGTGGAGCAATGGGCGCACAAGACCCCGGATGCTCCTGCGGTTGTATTCGGGGATGCCGTCATCAGCTATCAGCAACTGCATTGGCGTAGTGCCAGCTACGCCCGCCACTTGATGGCAAGCGGCATAAAACCTGGCGACATTGTAGCTGTGGCGGTCCCCCGCAGTGAGCAGCTCCTGATGGTCCTGCTTGCCATTATGCGAACAGGTGCGGCTTATCTGCCTCTCGATCTCGATGGGCCTGTCGAGCGCATGTCGCTGGTGCTTGAAGATGCTTCACCGGCTGCACTCATTGCCCAGCCCCAGATACATCAGCGCCTGGCACATGGCCATTGCATGAGGCTCGTCCCTGAATCCGCAGAAACCGCAGCAGATCACGTGCCGCCAGTACCCGACTTCAGTTCGCCAGACCGCGTTGTCTATCTTCTCTACACTTCAGGATCCACCGGAAAGCCGAAAGGGGTGGAGGTCACGCACAGGAACCTGGCGAATTTCCTTGAGGGCATGCGGCTTGAGTTAAGGCCCACGGCAGACGACCGTTTTCTCGCCATTACGACGCTCATCTTTGATATCGCAGCGCTTGAGCTTTATCTCCCCCTGACCGTCGGTGCCTGCGTCGTCATGGCAGGCAGTGACGCATTGCGCAATCCGCCGGTGCTGGCGCGGCTCATCCAGCGTACTGGCATCACCCACATGCAGGCCACGCCGTCCCTTTGGCGCATCCTGTTCGCCAACTCCAAAACCAGGCTGAATGGTGTGCACGCGCTCGTCGGCGGAGAAGCCCTCAGCTCTGAGCTGGCCTCGCGCCTCAAAAACATGGCGCAGCGTGTGACCCAGTTTTATGGCCCGACAGAAACAACCGTGTGGTCTACAGCTCTCGAGCTGAACGAGGTAGGCGACACGCCGCCGCCCATTGGACGCCCCATCCTGAATACGCAACTCTACGTGCTCGACGAGGACCAGCAACTGGTCCCCACTGGCGCAATTGGCGAACTTTATATCGCTGGCGAAGGCGTTGCCAGGGGCTACCTTAACAGGCCGGAACTGACCGCAACGCGCTTTGTTGCCGACCCGTTCACCACCGGCGGAGGCCGCATGTACCGCACCGGCGATCTGGTGCGCTGGAACCACGATGGAGTGCTCGAGTTCATTGGTCGCGCCGACAACCAGGTCAAAATCAACGGCCATCGTGTGGAGCTGGGTGAAATCGAAAGTGTCCTGCTCCAGCATTCCGCGATTGCGGAAGCAGCCGTAGCAGTACATCGTGATGCTGATGGGAGCATCTCGCTGCATGCGTATCTTGTCCCCTCCGGCGGCAGATCCCTGGACATCAGATCCGTGCGCTCGTTTCTGTCCGGGCGTCTCCCGGGCCACATGATGCCATCCAGCCTGACACTCCTCGAAGCCATGCCCCTTACGCCCAATGGAAAGTTGGACCGAAAGGCCCTCCCCGTTCCCCAGTGCACCAGCACAAATCTGTATGTTGAGCCGGCAACACCGGTGGAAAAGAAGCTGGCCTTGATCTGGCAGGAGGTCCTGAAAGCAGAGCGTGTCGGCCTGCACGATAATTTCTTTGACCTCGGCGGCGATTCGCTTTCCGCGGCAGAGTTTATCGCGCACTTCCATGCCAGCTTTGAGATGGAGCTGCCGATGGGCACATTGTTTGAAGCGCCCACCATCGCCAGCCTTGCCTCCATGGTGGAACGCATTAGTCGCGAAGGTGCAGACCCGCTTGCCGTTGTGCTCCCGCTCCGCAGCCCTGCGCACAGTGCACACCGCCCTCTGTTCTGCATTCATCCCATGGCGGGAGTCAGTCTGGGCTTTTCCAGCCTGCTGCGGCACCTCAGCCCGGAGATTCCTGTCTACGGTTTGCAGTCCCGCGGCCTGCGCGGAGGCCACCTCCCATCCAGCATTGAGGAAATCGCCGCCGACTATATGGAACAGATCCGGCGCATTCAGCCTGAGGGGCCGTATCGTCTCCTGGGCCGCTCCATGGGTGGACTCATTGCTCACAGCATCACTCATCTGCTGGAACAGCAGGACTCCAGCGTGGAGCTGCTCGCCATGATTGACAGCTTCCTCTTTCTTCCTTCTGAGTTCGGAAGGCCGCTTACCGAAGCAGAAGAAGTAAAGGCCGCTCTGACTTTTATGAATGTCCATCTGGACGAAGATCAGGCACAGCGAACACTGAAGGAACTGGGTGAGTTCTTGCTGCATCCGGACAATGCTCACTCCGTTCCTCTCGCCCATCAGGGAATGATGAAGGTCACGCAGATGGTCATGAAAAATGATCCGGAATTCCTCGAAAATCTGACGGCGGTGATGCTCAACAATCTGAAACTGGCGCGTCAGTACCGTCCGCATAACACTACAGCGAACCTGTTGTATTTTCACGCCACGGAGATGTTGGGCGATCTGAACGAGATCATCCATCGCAGTCCATCGGCGTGGCTGCCATTTGTTACAGGCAAGCCTGAGGTCCATGAACTGGCCTGCCATCATGAGGCCGTGCTTGATCCTCAGCCTGCTGCACAGATTGGCAGGGTGCTGCAACAACGGCTCTCCAGCCTGGACAGCCGTACGACATTGAAAATTCCTCCTCTGGCCCTGGAAGAAGCAGGAGAAAACACCGCTGCTTATGTCTGAACTGAAACCCATTGTGATTTTCACCATCGGCACCCAGGGCGATGTTCGTCCCTGCGTGGCATTGGGTCAGGGCCTACACCGCGCAGGATGGCCCGTGCGCATTGCGACAAGCAGCAATTTCGCCGGGCTCGTCCATGAAGCAGGGCTGGAATTCTTTCCCATGACGGCCGACTTTCAGGCCATGCTGGAGACAGACCGCTCCATCGCCGACCACGGCCTCGACATCCGCGCCATGGTGCGCATTTTCCGCGAGCGTTACGCTTCCTGGGCTGTGAACTGGGTGCGCGAAGGGCTGGCCGCCGCCGAAGGTGCGGGACTTCTGATCGGCGTCAGCAACAGCATCCTGCTCGCGAGGGCGCTTTCCCAGGCCCTTTCCATCCCGTTTGCCATCGCCAGATTGCAGCCCTGCACTCTGTCAAAGGTCCTGCCGCCCATCATGCTGATCAAATCTCAGCGCCGTTTGCCTGGAATCGTTGGCCTCAGTGCGCACGCTCTCATGTTCAAGCTCTTGTGGAGCGTCATGCGTCCAGCGATCAATGACATTGTGCATCCGCAGCTCGGGCTGCCACCGTATCCCTGGTATGGCCCCTACTTCCGCGATCTGCATCAATCCAAAGTCATCAATGGCTTCAGCCAGCATGTACTCCCACGTCCTTCTGACTGGACGCCGAACTCCCAGCTGACTGGCTACTGGTTCCTCAATCAGCAGAGATGGCAGCCTTCTGATGCGTTAAGCGCATTTCTGGCGTCAGGGCCCAAACCTGTCTACATCGGCTTTGGCAGCATGGTAAGCAACCAGGCCAAAACATTTACTGAGACCATTCTCAAGGCCGTGCAGAAGAGCGGACAGCGCGCCGTGCTCGCCACCGGATGGGGAGGACTGGAAGGCGAAGAAGGCCCAAAAAGCGACCGCATCTTTTTCCTGCACCATGCACCGCACGATCAGTTGTTTCCGTTGATGTCCGCCGCAGTGCATCACGGAGGCGCCGGGACCACCGCTGCTGCCGTGCGCGCCGGAATCCCCTCCATCATCGTGCCGTTCTTTGGCGATCAGCCTTTCTGGGCCCATCGTCTTCATGCGCTGGGCGTGGCCCCGCCCGCGCTCGAACGCAAAACACTTACCTCCGATGCGCTGGCATCTGCGCTGGTCGCCGTGCGGCAGGCGGATATTGTTGAGAAGGCGGAAGCGCTCGGACAATCTGTGCGCGCAGAAGACGGTATCAGCCAGGCCATTCACTGGCTGCAGACATGGGGCCTGCTTCCAGCCACAACAAGAGCTCCTGTCGAGGCCATGGCATGACTTCGGATCGCAACACGGATCAACGCTCCGGGCGTCCGCTGACCATGTACGAGCGGGCGCTCTACCTCGGCGCGGGCTTTCACGTAAATGTAATGACGACGGCCCGCATCAGCGGCCAGATTACAGAAGAGCAGATCACACGCGCTCTCCGGAAAATCCAGGACAAGCACGCCGTGTTGCGCTGCCTGGTCGAGCACAAAGGAGACCGCCCGTGGTTTGTTCCCCAGGACCATCCCGCGCCTATTCCCTTGCGGATCCTCGACCGGCAAACAGACCAGGACTGGTTTGATGTATCCACACAGGAGTCGCTGCAGCCGTTTGATGGCTCCAGCGGCCCGCTTGCGCGAGTGGTCTGGCTGCGCGGCCCCATGGAGAGCGAGCTGCTGCTGGTTTGCAGCCATGCCTTGTGCGATGGACGCTCACTCATGACGCTCCTGCGTGAGCTGCTGCTTTTGTGTGACCAGCCAGATGCCGGCATCGGTGCACCAACTTCGCTCAATTCTCTCGAAGAAGTATTTCCTGCGGAAGTGCTGGCTGATCGCAAACTGCGCCGTCGCATCCGCTGGAAGGTGCGCGTCACAAAATTGATGCTGCGCTGCGCCCGCCTTGGCAAGCCGTGGATCTACGGCAGCATTTATCGCAGCCTGTGGACAGTGGATGAGCAGACTTCACAGTTACTGGTGGCCCGCTGCAAAGCGGAAGGAGCAACCGTCTTCTCCGCTCTTGCCCTCGCCTGCATGCTGGCATTTCGCAGAATCTGCGGCCCAAGGCAGATAGAAAAGTTTGAGGCCCCGGTAGATTTCAGGCGCTATCTTCCTGACCTGCGAAGCGACAGCCTCTTTGCCATCGCACCCACCATCGTTCTTTCGCTGCAAAAGCTGCAAGGCATAGATCCTGATACTTCCGACTTCTGGGCAATGGCGCGCGCCCTCAAATCAGATATGTCCGGAAAGATGGACAGGCTTAAATCCACCGCCTTTCCTCTTTTTCTCGGCATCGAGCATCTGCATGACTTTTACGCCCGCATGGCCGTCTACGCGCGGTCCAAACGCGCCGGCCGCAAGGTGTCACTCAGCTACGTCGGCAAAATTGATGCAGGGCAGAACTACCGTGGCTTCCGGCTTGCTGAAATCTGCGACATTTCCGCCATGATGACGCCCACCCCGGCCCATCTCATTGCAATGTACAGCTTCGGCGGCAGGTTTCATTTTTCTTTTTCCTCCGACGAATCTTCATTGCCTGAGGCAACTGCTCTGCAAATCAGAGAGCAGATCGTAGCCATACTTCACGCATCCCTCACCAGTCCGGATACGTTCCCGATCACAGTGGCGGCCACATCCGCTGTTGGCGCGGAGGTCTCATGAAGACCGTCAGTCATCTGTCTGAAGCCGAACAGGCCCCAGTGCTTCCGCGTACACCTCTTCGCATCGTGCGCCCATCCCGGCCCATGCTCCTGCCGGAACGCACCATGTTTCGAGATGGCCGAACGCCATTTTGCAGCATCTTTACCATCCGCCTCCTTGGCGCTTTGGAAGAGCCCCAGCTGCGGCACGCATTGCGCCACGTTCAAAGCAGGCATCCTCTGCTGCGCTGTGTCGTCCATGAACAGCACTTCGTGCTCCAGGACCGGCCTTCGCCCATTCCGCTTCGCATGGTCGAACGCAGAAATGAGGACGATTGGGAGAGAGAAGTGCGTCGCGAATGGACAGCGCCATTCGACCCGGAGCGCGGGCCTTTGGCACGAGTCGTATGGCTGCGCTCCGTCCCCGTTCATGAATTGCTTCTGGTGGCACATCATTGCATCTGCGACGGGCAGTCCGGAATCACCATTCTGCGTGACCTGCTGAGCGCCTGCGATCATTCTGACCAGGACCTCGCTCCTTACGATTCGCTCGGCGCCATCGAGGACATCGTCCCGGCAGATCTCTTGCACAGCTCCAGCTTTCGGCGGCGCGTCCGCATCAAGTCGGGAATGCTGCGGCTTGCCTTCTTCCTGAAAAAGTTCCAACGAAGTCAGGCACCTGCTCTTCCCATTACGAGGGAGCAAATCTACTTCCATCGCTGGTTTCTTGAGAAAGCATCTGCTGCGGCCCTGCTTGATCGCTCGCGGAACGAGGGCGTGACCGTCCTTTCCGCCGTGGCCGTTGCCTGCATGCAGGCCTTTCGCGATGTACGCGGAACTGAGGCATTGCGCAAAACCTACACCATGGTCAACGCGCGGCATTTCCTGCCTCGCCTGCGCCCCAACACTCTTTTTGGAATCGTGCCGGGCGTCGAATTGCGCATGAAAGACCTGCCTCCCGCGCACCAGATGGCGATAGGAAGCTTCTGGTTGCGTGCTCGTGCGCTCCGCAGCGATATGACGCAACGTATCGAGCACCTTGGCTCTGGCGTGTACACCTATATGGTCGCCCTCGAACGCCTGCACGACAAGTACTCGTATCTGGTTGCTGCTACGGACAACGCACCTGCCGTGCGTCATCTCACAATCTCCAACATCGGCAAGGTTGATCTTCCGCAGCATTATCGCCGCTTTCAGCTCGAATCGGTCTTCAGTCCGCTGGTGATGGTCTCGCCCACTCCTGCGAATACTCTGGTGCTCTCCAGCTTCGGCGGCCGGATGGAGTTTGCCATCATCTCCGACGAATCTTCCTTGCCAGCCGCCGGGGCCCTGGCAATCCAGCACCGCATGATGGAAATCCTGTCCGCAGCCTTGTCCTCGCCAAACAACTCGGGCCTTACCAACCCGGCTTCGGCAGAGCAGACACAATGAATACTTTCGGCCTCATTTTTGTCCTTTACCAGCCGACCGAGGAATTCCTCGGCAACCTCGCCAATGCCTGCGCCATTTGTCCGCAGGTCGTCGTTGTCGACAACTCTCCTGAGGCCGACCCTCGTCTGCATGACTCGCTCCGGAAGCAGGAGGTCCAGCTCATCTTCAACCGAAATCAAGGGGGCCTCGCAGGTGCCTATAATCGTGGCGCAGAGGCCCTGCTCGCGCAGAACTGCGATGTCATCTTCCTCCTCGATCAGGATTCGGACATTGACTCATCCTTCTTTGAAAACATGATGCAGGCCTGCCGCGCACTCGGGGTCGAAGAGTTCCTGGTCGGCCCCAAAATTTACGAAATCAATCTGCAAAGATGCATGCCGGTCTTCCAGCCGGGCAAACACCTTCCGCAGCGTCTCCACATAGACGACCGCAGTGCGGGAATGTTCCCGTCTTTGTGCATCATCTCTTCCGGCTCTGCCATATCAGCCGCGGCTTATCGCCGGCTTGGCCCTTTCCGCGAAGACTATTTCATTGAATATGTGGACATCGAGTACAGCCTGCGTGCCGTAAGCCACGGCGTCCCCGTATATATGAATGCCGCCGTCACGCTGCGGCAGATTACCGGTAAAATCGAGCGGCACGGCAAGCGCTACACCACAAACCATTCCGCGTGGCGCCGCTACTATGGAGCACGCAATGCCGTGCACTGCCTTCGCCTCCACCGCGAACATTGGGGACTGCATTGGGTAAGCACATTTCTTGCCTTCCTCCAGATTGTGCGCGTGCTTCAATACGAGCCGCAGAAGCTGAGAAAAGTTACTGCCATCCTCAGCGGCTATCTTGATGGCCTGCTGGGGCGGCTTGGCACCTTTGAAGACCGCCATCCGCGCATCGCTGCCTTTTGTAAAAGCACGCCACGCGCACAAGTCGCATTCGACAACAGTCCGCCAGTACCGATGACAGGAGACCATGCGTGAAGCGAAAACTCTCTGCCATCGAACACATGATTGATGGCAACATCGTCTACGTTGCAACGCTGGAAGGCAGCGTCCCGCCCGAACGCCTCCGCCGCGCGCTCGACCAGGTGCAGCGCAAACACCCTGCGCTGCGCGCTGTGCTTCGCCAGGAACAGGATGGGCTTTATTACGAAGAAGACTGCGCTCCCGAAGTCCCCTTGCGCTTCGTTCCCCGCACAAAGGCAGATGATCTCCAGCGCGAGTGCCACGCCGAACTCACCACGCCCTTCGCTTTCGGGCAGCCGCAGTTAAGGCTTGTAAGTCTTCAGGCAGAACAGGAATGCGACCTGCTGTTTGCCTCCTCGCACCGCATCTGCGACGGCATGAGCATGCTCACCATTGTGCGAGAAGTATTGCGGCTGCTTCATGCCGACGAGGAACTGGTCCCATATGCCCACGTCACCACACGCAACATAATCGGAGACTATCAGCCTCCGCATCCACGGAAGCGAAAGCTGAAGGCGCACATGCTGAACGCCGCCCTGATGCTGATTCCGGTTTCACGGCGTCAGCCTGAAAACAAGGAGTACCACCTTGCATGGGCCCTCGATCCCGCCCTCACCCATGCCGTAAAGGAGCGCTGCAAAGCCGAAGGGACCTCCATCCACGCCGCCCTCTTTGTCGCCCTGGACCGCTCTCTCTGTTCCGTTCTGGGCAGAAAAAAATTGCCCGCATGGATTGAAAGCCCCATGGATGTTCGCCGCGGACGTTCCACCAGTCTCAAGCCCGACATGCTCTTCTTCGGTGGAGGCAGCCTCAAAATTCACACCGGAGAAGCCATTGAACAAGACTTCTGGACCAGGGCCCGCGCCATTCATCAGGAGCTGCGAAACAAGATTGATCAGGAACTGTTCGACATCCCCGGCCGCTACCACTTCAATGAATTGCTTCGCCCCGTTCCCAATGGCCGCATCCAGACGATGGTCCAACTCGGCGACCTCTTAAAAGTCAACGGCAGTTGGAACCGTTTTGCCTTGTCAAATCTCGGCAACATCGAAGTCAGCGATGAGGGCTCCCCGTTCCGCCTCAAAGACCTCTGCCTCTATGTGCATTCTTTTAATTTCAGGCTGCTGGGCCTCGTTGCTTACACCCTTCATGGCAAAATGCGCTTCTACTACGCAGGCGATGAAAGATGTCTCACCCGCGCCCAGGCGGATGCCCTGTGCAGTGCATTCACAAACCTTCTTCAACAGCAGACGGCGCAGGTCCAGCAAAACGAGCTACAGGGGCCATTGAGTGCAATCGCCCAATGGTCTCAATTTTCCGTCACCGGAGAGAAAACAGCATGAGTGCGATTTACGTCTTGTGGTTGCGGGAGCTGAAGCGTTATCTGCGTTCGCGCGTGCAGATCATCGGTTCGCTCGCGCAACCTGCTTTTTACCTGCTGGCCCTTGGTTTCGGTTTTAATTATGTTTTTGAAAAAGCAGGGCAGGGCAGCTACATGCAGTTCATGGCGCCCGGCATGATCGGCATGACCGTGCTCCTCAGCGCCATCTTCTCCGGAGTCACCATGCTCTGGGATCGCCAGTTTGGCGTGCTCAAGGCCGCCCTCGTTTCTCCCGTCCCGCGTCTCTCCATCATGTTAGGGCGCACACTCGGCGGAGCAACCGTCGGTGTCTTTCAGGGCGTTCTCATCCTGCTCCTGTGCATGCTTGCCGGCTTTCGTCCGCAGCATTGGTTTGCTGTTGTTTCCGCATTCGGTTTCGTTGCCGCCATCTCTCTCTCTTTTGCCGCACTCGGAACCATGATCGGCTCCGCGGTCAAGGACATGCAGAGCTTTCAGGTCATCGGCAACTTTATGGTCATGCCCATGGTCTTTCTCTCTGGCGCGCTCTATCCGCTGAGTCATCAGCCCAAAGTCCTCACCATCATCACTACCCTTAACCCGCTCTCTTATGGAGTGGACGGCCTCCGCGGAACACTCATCGGCTCATGGCACTTCAGTTATCTTCTGGACATGGGTCTGCTCACCTGCCTGGGAACACTCTTTCTCGTCCTGGGCGCGTGGTTCTTTTCACGGCTGGAAATTTAAGGCGCCCGCATCATGAAGGTCATCCTCTTTGCTGCCGGGTCCGATGGCGAAATCCACCCTCATCTCGGAATTGGCCGCGCTCTCATGGAACGTGGCCATCACATCGTCTTCATCACCACGTTTAACTATGTCGCCGCGGCGCAGCAATGCGGCTTTGAAGTACTCAGTTTTCTCGGCGAAGATGAAAAGCAGGATTTTCTCAGCAGCACAAACCACCTTGGTACCATCGCGAAAGTAAGAAGCTATCTTCGCTTCCTGGCGCGCAAGGCCGCTGAAATCTGCGATCTCGCTGCCAGCCACCTCGATGAGCAGACACTGCTCGTGGGCCCGCCATTCTTTTATGTCATCGCAAGGCTGTTGCACGCCCGCTATGGAACTCCTTACGCCTCGACCGTGCTGGTTCCCGCGCATCTTTATTCGTTGAAGGACCCTCCGGCCTTCAAGTCCCTGCGGTGGTTCTCTTCACTGCCGTACTTCCTTCGCAAGCCCGTCTTTCAGGCTGGAGAACGTCTGCTCATAGATCCCTTCTTCCGCACGCTGCTGAAGAGGCCCTGTAAACAAATGGCCCTGCCCCTGCCGCGCCGCGTCATCAGCAGGTGGTGGTATTCTCCGCAAAAGATCGTCGCCTTGTTCTATGACTGGTTCTCTCCGGCCCCGGAAGATTGGCCTGATCAGATCGCATTCGCCGGGTTTCCTCTGTTTCATCCGGTTGCGGACAGCCAGTTGAGCGTGGGCCTGTCGCATTTCCTCAATGCCGGACCGCCTCCCATAGTTTTCAATCCCGGGACCGAAACGCAAAATCCGCGCCTGTTTTTTCAAGCCACCCTCGCAGCCGTGCAAAAGCTGGGAGCGCGTGGCGTCTTCCTCACCCGCTTTGCGGATCAGCTGCCGGACCTGCCCGAAACCGTGTGGCATGAGACCTACACGTCCCTGCCGCAGTTACTGCCAAGGGCCAGCGCGCTGGTGCATCATGGCGGAATCGGTACCATCGCCCTCGCGCTCCAGGCAGGTCTTCCGCAGCTCGTGCTGCCCACCTGGACCGACCAGCTCGACAATGGACAACGCGTCGAACGCCTCGGTTGTGGTCTCGTGCAGCTCGCTCCATTCGACACTGACGCTCTCACCACAAAGCTCCACCACCTGCTCACTTCATCACAGGTACAGCAGGCTTGCCGCTCCATCCAGCCCCAAATCGAACCAGGCGAGACCGTATGCGGCCGTATCGCGGAAATACTCCAACAGGAATTTGACCGCCAGTCCTCCCACCGGCCCGGTGCGGCCGCGCCTGAAAATCCTTAAAATAAAAGCAGGATGCCCTTCACCGAGCAATATGATGTGGTCGTCGTAGGCGCCGGACACGCCGGCTGCGAAGCGGCCATGGCTGCGGCCCGCATGGGCCTGCGCACCGCCCTGTTCACGCTCAACCTCGACCTCATCGCGCAGATGTCCTGCAATCCCGCTATTGGAGGCATCGCCAAAGGCCATCTCGTCCGCGAGGTAGACGCGCTCGGTGGCATTATGGGCGAAGTCGCCGACGCCGTTGGCATCCAGTTCCGCCTGCTCAACACCTCGCGCGGCCCCGCCGTCTGGTCTCCCCGCGCCCAGTGTGACAAGCAGCAGTATCGCGTAAAGATGCGCGAAGTGCTCGAATCGCAGCCCAATCTTTTCATCAAGCAGGCTGAAGTCGCCGACGTTGTATTCGGCAATAATTCAGCTCCCAGCGGGAGCGGCATATCAACCCCTGCCGCCAGGGTGCCCCATGCTTCGCACAGCGAAGGGTGGGAAAGCAATGGACCAGGCCAGCCACTCAAAATCAATGGAGTCAAACTCCGCGATGGCCGCATCGTCCACGCCGGGGCCGTCGTCATCACCACCGGAACATTTCTCAACGGCCTCATCCACTGTGGTGAAGAAAACTACCCCGCCGGACGCAGCGGTGAGCCGCCCTCCGTCCTTCTGGGTGAAGCACTCAAACGGCTCGGCCTCCGCGGATGCCGCCTCAAGACCGGAACGCCGCCGCGCCTCGACGGCCGCACCATCGACTGGTCGAAGTTCGAGGAGCAGCCCGGCGATGCCGACCCCACACCCTTCAGCTTCCGCACAAAGAAGATCACCCAGCGGCAGATCTCCTGCCACATCGCCTACACCACGCCTGAGACATTGCGCCTCATTCGCGAGAACGTGCACCGTTCCCCCATGTACTCCGGGCAAATCCAGGCCATTGGGCCGCGCTACTGCCCATCTATTGAGGACAAGGTCGTCAAGTTTCCAGACAAGGAGCAGCACCAGTTCTTCCTCGAACCCGAAGGGCTGAACACGCACGAGGTCTACGTCAACGGCATGTCCACCTCGCTGCCCATGGAGGTCCAGTGGCAGATCGTCCACTCCATCCCCGGCCTTGAAAATGCCGAGATGCTGCGTCCCGGCTACGCCATCGAATACGATGCGATTGATCCAACGGAGCTCGACCGCAGCCTCCGCGTAAAGAAGTTTTCAGGTCTCTATCTCGCCGGCCAGATCAACGGCACATCAGGCTATGAAGAGGCCGCCTGCCAGGGCATCATGGCTGGCATCAATGCCGCGCTTTACGTCAAAGGCGAAAAGCCCTTCACGCTCGACCGCACCGAGGCATACACCGGCATCCTCATAGACGATCTCATCAGCAAGGGCACCAACGAGCCTTACCGCATGTTTACTTCGCGTGCGGAATTCCGCCTGCACCTGCGCATTGACAACGCTGACCGCCGCCTCACCCCCTACGGTCGCCGCCTCGGCCTCATTCGCGACGGCGCCTGGGTTGACTACGAAGCGAAACAGGCGCGCGCCGTCGCACTGGAAAAACTGCTGGCAACAAAAAAGGTAGGTCCCGAGCGGATCGCCGCCCTCGCGCCAGACCTGCAACTGACCGGCATCGCCGGGCAGACCTATGCCCAGCTCCTCAAGCGGCCTGAAGTGACCATTGAAAAACTCTTCCCCGCAATCCGTGAAGAACTTGCCAACGCAGAGAGCGCGCTGTTTGCATCATGGCTCAGCCACGAGGCCGCCTCGAGCACAAATGAAGGACCTGCTTTTCTCCCAGCCCACATTTCCAACGAGCTCAAGTCCGTCGAAACCGAAATCAAATACTCCGGCTATCTCGACCAGCAGAAGAAGGCCATCGAAAAGCTGAAGAAATCCGAAGAGCGCATCATCCCCGATTGGTTCGATTACAAAAACGTCAGCGGCCTCTCACGCGAGATGCAGGAGAAGCTCATCCGCGTCCGTCCGCAAACCATCGGACAAGCCAGCCGCATCCCCGGCATCACTCCGGCGGCCCTGTCGCTCATTAATGTGTATATCGAAATTCAGGCTCGGCGTACCAACGCAACCCCGGCCACGTAGAAAGAGAGCCGCTTCACCGAAAGCGGATGGAAAAATCCTTGTCAACCCCCTTCTGCTTCCAATTTCCAGACAAGCTATACAAAACAAAGCATTTATTTTTTTTGAGAGATGGCCGGTAATTTCCACCCAATTTGATATCCTGATCTTAAAGAACTTGAGTTTCATGGAAAAACGCCCGCTGAAAGCGGGCGTTTTAACAGACCCTCTCGTAAGTTGTTGAAAATACTAAGACGCAGTTAACTTAAGCAGAATCAATAGGATAGCGGGGGATGATCCCCCGCTAAGTCATTGAAAACAAAGAAAAGGCTCCTGGGCAGGGGGAGGGGATACCCCCCGCACCCGCCTCCAGGTGCCTCTAGGTAATGTCCTCGGTATCGAAGGTTTTCTTGCGTTCAATCGGGGCGCCATGCACCTCGCTCACCAGGTCGCGCACAATGTCTTCCAGTTGACGCTGGCTTTCAATCACCTCGCTCATGCTCTTTAACTCAGACGGGTCTTCCACCTTCTCAAGCAGGACGACGGCATGGGCCTGGGCCACGTGGTCGGCGCTCAGGCCTTCGGGCGTTTTTGCCTTGATGCTGACTGCATTTGGCTTCACGTCAAGAAGCTCAGCCACGTGCTCGCGCAACTCGCCGGCAATGGGAGAAATTTTCGGCGCCGCAAGGACCAGTGTCGTATCCACATTTAGAATGCGGTAACCGGCGTTCTGTATTTCTTCGAGCGCAAGGTTCAAGAAAATGGCGGAGTCTGCGCCCTTCCATCGCGGATCACCTGGTGGGAAAAAGCTCCCGATGTCGCCTGCGGAAACTGCGCCGAGGAGCGCATCTGTAATGGCATGCAGCAGCACGTCGCCGTCCGAGTGTCCGGCAAGTCCCTCGGGATGGTCAAGTAATACTCCGCCGATCTTTAAAGGCACACCTGCTTTGAAGGCGTGCGAGTCCCATCCAAATCCAATCCGCATGCTCATAATCTCTTCTTATTAATGTACTAGGGCTATCGGCGGGAAAGATAAAACTCCGCCAGTTCCAGATCGCCCGGCTGCGTGATCTTGATGTTCGCAGGCGAGCCAGGAACAACGAACACCTGCGCACCGGAGCGCTCCACGATGCTCGCTTCATCTGTGCCGGTAAACCCATCGGCCAGCGCCTCGGCGAAGGCCCGCTTCAGCAGCCCGCAGCGAAAGCCCTGCGGCGTCTGCGCCAGCACAATATACTCGCGCGGAATCGTAGCTGTAATCATTGCGCCGTCTGCTGTGCGCTCCACCTGCTTGATCGTGTCAATCGCAGGCAGCCCGACGAGCGCTGCATCGTGTTTCTCTACCGCCTCGATGGTACGCGCGATGGTTCCAGCATCAATTAGCGGACGCACCGCATCATGCACCAGCACGATGTCGTCGTCCGCGCATTCGAGTGTATTCAGGGCGTTGGCCACGCTCTCCTGCCGCGTGTCGCCGCCCGGAACAATCCTCACTTTTTCTGCAAACCCGTGCTCTCGCACCTGTGTTTCCACTCGGTCCTGCTCGCTGGGCCGCACCGCCACATAGATTGCAGCCACTTGCGGCACCTGCGCAAAGGCGCTAAGGCTGTGGATCAGGATCGGCGCTCCTGCCAGTTCGAGGAACTGCTTTGGCTGGCCCGCTGCCATGCGCGTACCCAGTCCCGCTGCCGGAAGTATGACGAAAACCCGCATAATATCAATCCAAAACTATGACTATACAGGAAGCCGGGCGGAGGCTGCTCCCAGGTCGCGCAGCACTGCCATCGCGGCATTCCGCCCGTTGATGCCAATGACGCTTCCTCCCGGATGCGTGCATGCTCCACATAAATAGACGCCCCGCATGGGCGTTCGCGCACTCAGGCGATTGGCCCACATATATTCCGGCAGGCACTCGCCCTGAAAGATGTGTCCGCCGGTAAGGCCAACCTTCTCTTCAATGTCAGGAGGGCCAAGCACCTGCGCATCTACAACCGCATCGGGAATATTGGTGCAGAAGCGCGCCAGCGAATGGAGCGCCAGGTCTCGCACTTCTTCTCGACGCTCGCTCCACGTACCTTTTGCGAAGCTGTACGGAACATACTGCGCAAAGACACTCATGGTGTGGTACCCGCGCGGAGCAACGCTGTCGTCATGCACGCTCTGAAAGTACAGTTCGCACCAGAGATGTTCGGGCAACTGCCCCGCGCGTGCTGCCGCAAATCCCTGCTTCCACTCAGCTTTGGTGAGCGGCGCATTGATCTGCCCGAAGTGATGTGGCGCCAGCTTACCCGGACGAGCGCTGAAATCGGGCAGCTCACTTAAGAGCACATTCAGCTTTACTGTGCAGCCCTCGATCGGCACCGATTCAATTTTCGCCTTCCATGCAGGATCAGCGGCAGGGCCTAGCATGGCCAGCGTACGTTTTGGATCGGCATTGGAAACCACAACCGGTGCGTGAATGCGCTCGCCGCCCTCGATCATGACGCCTTCTCCCGGCAGAATCGCAGAAACAGGAACGCCCGCTGCAACCACAGCTCCGGCTTCACGTGCCGCATCGCAGAGGTAAAACGAGACCATGCCCATTCCACCTTTTACGTATCCCCACATGCCGGGCATTCCGCCGAGCCGCCCGGAAGAATGATGAAAGCGAATCGAAGCCGTCCCAGCATCAAACGGGCTCGCGTTTGTGCCGATCACTCCTTGCCCCAGCAGGGCAATTTGCAGCCGCTCGTCTTTGAGATAGCGCTCCGCAAACTCGGCCATAGACCAGGTGAAGAGCACATTCCTGGCCTCTTCATCGCTGCCCAGGCGTTCTTCTATCTGTTCGCGTGTGGGCGCATCGCCTATCCAGACATCATCGTCGCCTTCAGGGCGCAGCGCATCCCGCAGCCGGCGAACTACATCGCACATCGCCTTCCACCCATCTACATCACCACGGCTGAAGCGGCGGATCTCCTCTTCACAGCGGGCATCATCGTCGCACAGCTGCACACTCGACCCATCCAGAAACGGCACAAACAGGCCGTTGACGGCCGGCGTCCATTCGAAGCCGCGCTGCGGCAGATCCAGTTCCTCAACCACACGCGGATGAAGCAAGCCTGCAAGATACGCGCATGGAGACATACGCACACCAGGGAACGGTTCTTCGATCGTGCATGCTCCGCCAATTCGCTCGCGTGATTCGAGAACCAACACCCGCTTGCCTGCGCGCGCCAGATACGTGGCACACGCAAGCCCGTTGTGCCCCGCGCCGACCACGACCACGTCCCATCTGCGCTCCGCAAGTTCTGCCACCGGCATCGGCAGTCCGATTTTCCCCAATACCTGCGCTGTCTCTGACATCTGTTAGCAAGCAGCTTACATGAGAGCGAACCGCTCGTGCACTTCATAGCGGTGGAAGCATCTTTCCTCAACCGGTGAATCAGCCAAAGAGTTGGCCCTTCAGGCGAGGGCTTTCCCAAAGAAACAGCCAACCCGGCTCCTCCTTTACAATCAAAGAGTGCAGCCGATCATCACCGCTGAGAATCTTTCCAAGAAATACCACGTGGGCAAGATTGACGTCCTCGCTCTCCGTAACGCGACATTCAGCGTAGAGCGCGGTGAGTTCGTCAGCATCGTCGGCCCTTCCGGGAGCGGTAAATCCACGCTCTTTTACATCCTCGGGGGTCTCACGCGCCCCACCTCCGGCCGCGTCATGATTGATGGAGCGGACTTCAGCACACTGGACGATTCCGAGCGCACTGCCATGCGTAAGTCAAAAATCGGCTTCGTCTTCCAGCGATTCAATCTGTTGCCTACCCTCAGCGCTCTTCAGAACATAGAGATTGCCTACGAAATCTCAGGACGCAAAGAGCCACTCGACCGCAGCTACCTGGACCACCTCACCGACCTGCTCGGCATTCGCGGGCGCCTCTCGCACCGCCCCGCTGAGCTTTCCGGAGGCGAGCAGCAGCGTGTCGCCATGGCCCGTGCGCTGATTACGCATCCGGCCATTATTCTCGCCGACGAACCGACAGGCAACCTCGACAGCAAGAACTCTGAGGCCGTCCTTGACATGCTCATGCGTTCGAATCGCGAGCTGAACCAGACCATCCTCATGATCACGCACAATCCTGAGGCGGCCGTCATCGCCGATCGCATCCTGCATATGAGGGACGGCGAAATCATCAGTATTGAGGCCGGAAAAGGCGAGGGCCGCGTCAGTTACGTCGGAATGTAGCCTCACTTCTGCGGAGCTTCCGGGACCAGCAGGACCTTTCCCCAGAATCCCCGAAGGCAGCGGCTCCAGATGGTCCAACGTCGTAATCAACGAACACGCTGCAAAAACTCATCTGGAAGATACGGGTAGTTCTTCACGTTGCTGTGCGGATCATCGAGCGCCAGCGCATAGACCGGCTGTATCTCCACGCCGCCAATGCCGCCCTGCTTCATCACACGCAGCTCGCGTTCCAGTTCGCTGTTCTCTGCAGCGGGACCGGACCACCACCCAGCGCATCACGCGCGCGTCATCAGGAGGATGCACAAATTGGCGATACAACGACTGTGCATTTGCAGGCAGAGCAAAAGACAAAAGAAAGGCATACAGCAGAGAAAAATGCCAGCGGGTACGACTCATCGGAAATTTCGTCTCGAAAAAAGGAAAAGTTCAGGCCGACTGCAAGAAGGCCACCGACTGTACTCCCGCTACTTCAAATGACTTACGGCAACGGATGTTTTTGCACGCCACCTTGTCTTCCTTGCGCACCATATATGACTGCGCTTTGGCGAAGCGTGCGCGGTCGCGCTCATCCGCATGGCGTGGCAGCGATGCTTTTTTCTGGCGTACAATCCACCCCAGCTGGTATTCGTCTGACTTGCCGCAGTGCGGACAGGTCAGAACATGGGTACGGTGCTCATGTGTTTCGTTAAAAAATTCCCGTTCTTCCATGGCGACCTCCCTTTTTGACTAACGAGGAAAGTATTTCACAATAAAAATAAAAGAGGGCGCGCATGGCGAAAAAGAAATCAAAAAAATTCTCAACGGTCAAGGCGGTCAAAGCCAATGCGCGCGAGCGCGTAGGCCAGCCAAAACCGGAGCGCGTCATGGAAGAAAAACCGTCGCGCGAGTCCCGTAAAGCGAAACACAAGCCCACAATGGGAGAAATCTTGCAGGGAGAAGATTTCTAACTTTAAAGGGCTGTACAAACAGGGTAGGTCCACTGAGTGCAGGGTCCAAATCCGGGTACCCCAGGTTCGCAAAGCCGAAGGCGCTAACCTGGGTTTATTCAGTCTGCGCCAAGCGCACTCCATGGTCCCCGCATCCTTTAGCTTGAATACGCCTCATTCCTGCGCTTCTTCCGCTCTGAGGCAACATACACCGCCACGCCCGCGCCTACCAGAAACAGCGTTGAGACAATCACCTTGATCACAGCCAGCCACTTATGCGGCTCCTCTTCCGCAGGAATCACCGAAAGCACAATTGTGAGCAGCGTCGTCAACAGTCCGATAGCAGCCACTACTTTTCCTCCAGGGATCCGAACCGCGCCCTCGGCCACCGGCTCGCGCTGCAATCGAATCATTGAAGCAAACAGAAACAGAAATGGAATGAAGTAAGTAATGATGGCCATGCTCACCAGCGCGTCGTAGGCGCTGCGCACCGTACTTCCAGCCTGACTCAGCAGCGCGCATAGCATCCCGGCCAACCCGTAAAAGCCAATCGCTACCCATGGCGTGTGCCATCGCGAATGCACCCGCCCGAACACCGGAGGCAGATAACGGGCAATGCCCGCAACGAACGGCAGCCGCGAAGTGGAAGACAGAAACGCCGCCGCCCCGCCAATGCTGTTCAGCACAATCAGCACCATCACCGGAATCACCAGCCACGGCAGATGCAACCGTGCGCTCAAAGTCTCCACCGCACTCGCGAACCCTCTCACGCCAGTGATGGACGAACTGGGCAGCGCCAGCAGCATCGCAATCGTTCCTGCAATGTAGCAGAGAGCCATCACAGCTCCGGCAAGGACCAGTGCCCGCGGGATCGTGCGCCGGGCATCTTTGATCTCCTCACTCATAAACGATCCCGTCTCGCATCCACCAAACGCAAAAAAAATAGTGGACCAGAAGATCGCATTTCTCAGGTCCAGATGAGGAACAAGCTGATGAAGGGAGAAATCTGTCGCCGTGCCATATTTGCCGGCCGACACACAAGCCAGCGCAATCAGCACAGCTACGGAAATCCACGCTCCCATCGCGCAGATGTTGTTCAGCCACTTGCCTTGTTTCAGCCCGGCAATATTGAGCGCTGTAATTACAACCAGCCATCCCAGTGCAAACAGCAGATAATACGCGCTGTTGTTTGCCAGATGCTCGCCGCGCCTGCCTGCGGCAAACAGCGCGCTGCCCGCGCCAAAGTAGAGCACTGCAGGGAAGTAAGGCAGGTTGCTCATCCAGTAGGTCCACGCCGCAATAAATCCTGCAAAATCGCCAAACGCGCGCTGCGTCCACACATACAGGCCGCCTTCCTGCGGATAGCGCGACGAAAGCTCCAGCACGCTGCCCGCCAGCGGCAGAAAGAAAAAGCAGCAAGCCAGGATCCAGACCACGATCGTGCCCGGTCCCGCCGCAGCCGCTGTCGAAATCCAGCGCAGGCTCAGTCCTCCCGACAGGTAGAAGAGGACCAGGTCGCGAAACGTAAGCTCGCGCGCGAGGCCGGACGTGACAGATTTCTGCGGCATACCGCCTTCGCGCCAGCATACTTCCTGCCATGCTGTTTCGCATAGCAATACAGAAGCGCGCCACGGTCTGCAACGCGTTGGTAAGCTGAATGCGCCAGCAAAGGAGCCAGTGAACATGCATGTCAGGAGGGCCATTTTTCTCGCAGCCACATTGTGGATCGCCGCTTTCTCAGTACACGCGCAGTATGCCGAGCTTTCGCCGGAGCGCATCCATCAGATTGAGGCAATGTTGCCCGCCGCCCCTGCTGGTTTCGGACAGCCCTGTTCTGACCGCGCCGCATGGCAGCCGCTCGCCGCGCAGCTTGCTCCCCAAGTCAGGCGTGCAGAAACACTGCTCACGCAGCCTTTTCCCGCGTGGAGTGACGATGCTTATCTCAACTTCAAGCGCACCGGAGACCGCATCGTTGGCGAAAAGATGATGCTTGCCCGGCAGGACTGGCTTCCCACTCTGGTACTCGCCGAGTGTGCCGAAGGCCGCGGACGTTTCATCGCACGCATCGCCATGGTGCTGGACGAACTTGCGTCGCAGAAATCCTGGACGCTGCCCGCGCATGATGGTAACCTCGACAGTTTTAGCGGCAGGCATTATTTCGTCGAGCTGAACTCCGCCGATCTCGCTCACACCATCTCCGAAACACTCTATCTGCTCGGGCCGCAGTTGCCCCAGGCCACGCGCGCTCACGTAATGGCCGCACTCGAGCAGCGCATCTTTGCTCCTATGCGCGAGTCATACAAAAACGGAAAGGGAAATGAATGGCTCCGCAGGAAAATGAACTGGAACTCCGTTTGCCTCGATGGAGTCACAGGCGCGGCCCTCACCGCCTTACCCAACCGCAAAGATCGCGCACTCTTTGCTGCTGCCGGTGAACATTATGTGCAGTATTATCTCCAGGGTTTTCAAGACGACGGCTACGGCGTTGAAGGCATGGGCTATTGGAATTACGGTTTCTCACACTTCGTAAAGTTGCGCGAGACGCTCTGGCAGGCCACACAAGGAAAGGTCGATCTTTTCTCGAGCGAAAAAGCAAAGAAGATCGCCCTCTTCGGCGCACAGTTCCCTATGTTTCCCGGCAATGTTGCCTCCTTTGAAGACGCGCATTACATGGTCGGTCCCGACCCGGAACTGATGCGATACGTGGAGCGCGTCTTCGGCTTAAGGCCTGTAGGCAATGAGGCGAACGCCAAGCCCGGCAAGATCGAAGCAACCGGGCTGACTACCCTCACATGGGTAGTTATGACTCTGTTTCCCAACCATGCCGCGGAGCTTCACAACACCATTCCCGGCGGAGATGTAGTCGGCCTTCGCACGTACTATCCGCAGTCGCAGGTGCTCGTCTCAAGGCCCAATCCCGGCGGGAAGCTGGCCATCACCATCAAAGGTGGAGGCAACACCACGTACAGCCACAATGACATTGGTTCTTTTGTCATCGGGCTCGGTGCCACGCAACCCGTGGGCGATCCTGGCGGCCCATCGTATTACACTGCGGAAACCTTCAGTAAAAACCGCCTGCAATCGCGCCTTCTCAACTCTTACGGACACCCGGTCCCAGTCATTGATGGCCATCTGCAACTGGATGCGACTACAGTCACCGCACAAATCACCGCTACAAAATTTACCAACGCGCAGGACTCCATCACACTCGACGTAACCCATGCGTACAACACGCCACTCCTGCGCAAATACCTGCGCACCATGCGGTATTCACGCGAAGGCGCAGGCTCTGTCGAAATGGAAGACCACTTCGATCTCACCGGCCCTGCTGAAATTGAAGAATCTCTCCCCACGCACGGAAGCTGGGGCCAAATAGATGACAAAACCATCGAATTTACCGCTGGCGAAGAGCGTCTGTGCGTTGTCATCCATGCGCCGGGAAGGCTGGCATTTTCCGCAGATAAAGTAGATGATTACGGCAATCCATTTACGCGCGTCGCTGCGCGTTTTCACCTGGAGCATTCCGGCACGGTGAAGTTAATATTCACCCCGAAATAAAACAATCCATGTTCAAACCCGGCTTCCTGAAAAAAGATTCCGGAAACTTTCATCTCCGTATGCCGTTCATTCCATCGTGCCATGGAGGTGGAATGAGATGAGGTTCAGCACCGCTGGAATTCTTTTACTTGCCGCGCTTGCTCTTTTTGCCGGATGCGCTAGTCATCCTGCCTATTATGTTGCGCCGCCGCCTCCGTCCGTTGCCGCATATGTTCCGCCTGTGGTTCAGGTCGCGCATCAGAATGGATACGCCGACGGTCTGCGCATTGGCGAACGCGACCGCATCGAAGGCCACAGCTTCCGCCCGACTTACAGCGAACATTACGCCAATACTCCCGGATACAGCCCTCAGCTCGGCGGCCCATTCTGGCAGTATCAGTCTGAATATCGCCAGGCCTATATGCGCGGATATCGCCGCGGCTATGCACAAGGGTGACCGTGTATAGTCCTTACAGGAGCGGATACGCCATGCAAAGTCGCATTCAGGGAACCACCATGCCAGTGCTTGAGCTGCTGCTTGAGCCAAACGAATCTGTCATCTCAGAGGCGGGCGAGCTTTCCTGGATGAGCAGCTCCATCCAGATGACCACCCACACGCAGATGGCCGGCGGCGGTGGCTTCTTCGGCGCCATCAAGCGCGTGGTGGGTGGCGGCACGCTCTTCATGACCGAGTATCGCGCCATCGGAGCAGCAGGCGAGGTCGCCTTCGCCACAAAGGTCCCCGGACACATCGTTCCGGTCGAAGTCAGCGGCGGTCACGAATATTACATTCATCGCCACGGCTTCCTCTGCGCTACTTCGCATATCCAGCTGGGTGTGGGCTTCCAGCAATCGCTCGGCGCAGGCATCTTTGGCGGCGACGGTTTCATTCTGCAAAAAGTCAGCGGAACAGGCATGGCATGGCTGGAGCTTTCCGGCGAGCTGATTGTGAAAGACCTCGCTCCCGGAGAAATGCTGCGCGTGCATCCCGGCCATGTCGGCGCATTCCAGGGCACGGTGTCCTTCCAGATCACGCGCGTCCCCGGCATCCGCAATATGATCTTCGGTGGCGATGGCATCTTTCTCGCCGCGCTCACCGGTCCCGGCCGCATCTGGCTCCAGACCCTGCCCATCTCCCGGCTTGCGCACCAGCTTATGCAGTACATGCCCTCAGAGCAATCCCGCGAAGCCACGGAAACCGGAGTTGTCGGCGGCCTTGTCGGTTCTATTCTGAAAGGGATGTAGCCTCCAGCCGCTCGCGCAGCTTGCGCATCGTATCCATGTAGTACGCCAGGTTGTGCAGCGTGTTCAGCACCGCCGCCAGCGGCTCCTGTGACGCCATCAGGTGCCGCAAATAAGCGCGGCTGTATCGCTGGCACACCATGCAGTGGCATTCCGGATCAGCCGGCCCCTGGTCTTCAGCAAAGCGCCTGTTCTTAATGTTGAGGCGGCCTTCCGAAGTGAACAAAAGTCCATGCCGTGCTGCGCGTGTCGGCAGCACGCAGTCCATCATGTCCACACCCATCTCCGCGTACTTCACAATCTCGTCCGGATAGCCAACACCCATCACATAGCGCGGTCTATCTTTCGGCAGAAAGGGAAGGACCTCAGCGATGATCTCGCGGGTCAGCTCGCGAGGTTCGCCTACACTCAGGCCGCCAATGGCATAGCCTGGGAAATCCATCTCTACCAGGCGCTCCGCCGACTCGCGCCGCAGGTCTTTATACATCCCTCCCTGCACTATGCCAAAAAGACTGGGGTACAGCTCCGAATTTTCTGCGCCCTGTCCCCCCCACGGACGCTCATGCTTATGCGCATCAAAGTGTCGCTTGCTCCGCTCGGCCCAGCGGAGCGTCAGGTCCAGCGACTTGCGCGCCCGCTCATAATCCGCCGGATATTCTGTGCATTCATCAAACGCCATGGCAATGTCAGAGCCGAGCGCAATCTGCACATCCATCGAGTGCTCCGGCGAGAAGAAATGCAGCCCGCCATCCAGATGTGAACGGAATTGCACGCCTTCCTCAGTGACCTTGCGCAGCTCATTCAGGCTGAAGACCTGAAACCCGCCCGAATCGGTAAGAATGGAACGGCGCCAGCTCATAAAGCGGTGCAGTCCCCCCATGCGCCGTACAAGTTCATGACCGGGTCGAAGATAAAGATGATAGGTGTTGCTCAGGATGATCTGCGCATTCAGTTCTTCCAGCAGATGCTGTGGAACAGCCTTGACGGAAGCCACCGTCCCTACCGGCATGAATACCGGCGTTTCAACCGCCCCATGCGGCAGAGTCATGGTGGCACGTCGCGCATTTCCGCTCGTAGAGTGGAGTTGGAATTTCAGTGACACGTATCCCAGCTTAAACAACTGCGGGCCTGCGCGCACTCCTGAAGCAGGTGCCCCATATCCTGAAGAGATGTGGGATCAAAGAGGCTGGAGAAAATCGGCTGCGACCGGGTTCTCGTATAACGAATAGTCCCGTGTGACAACAGTCAGCCCTGAAGGCGTCACAAAATAATTACGGCGATCTTCATTCTGGTCGTAGCCAATCACCGTGCCTTCCGGAATATGTACATCACGATCAATGATCGCACGCCGAATCCGGCAGTGCCGCCCGATATTCACATGCGAAAAGATGATGCTCGAATCCACTTCTGTATACGAGTTCACGCGAACATCCTGGGACAGCACGCTGTTACGCACCAGCGCGCCGGACACAATACATCCAGCCGATACAATCGAATTGATCGCCATGCCCGTGCGACCCGGCTCGCCAAAAACAAACTTTGCCGGTGGATACTGCCGCACACGCGTCCGCATTGGCCAGTTCTTGTCATACAGATTGAAGATAGGCGAGACGGAGGCCACATCCATATTGGCCTCAAAATACGCCTCCAGTGTGCCCACATCGCGCCAGTACAGGGCGTCCTGCTGGTTCTCGTCTACAAAATTGTAGGCATACATCTTGTACTTGCCCAGCAGCCCGGGGAGAATATTGTGTCCAAAGTCGTGCTTTGATCCCGGATCTTCGGCGTCCTTAATCAGCGCAGGCAGCAACACATCTGTATTGAACAGATAGATGCCCATCGAAGCATCCACCATCGTTGGATTGAACGGCGAACGCAGCTCAGTCGTCTTCGGCTTTTCCTGAAAGCCGATGACCTCGCCCGAGCGCGCCACTTCCACCACTCCGAAACGCGATACTTCAGAAGGATCAATCGGCAGCGTCGCGAGCGTCACGTCTGCGCCCGAATCAAGGTGCTGCTGCAGCATCTTGCCGTAGTCCATTTTGTAAATGTGGTCGCCCGACAAGATCAGCACATGCTTCGGTTGCTCCGCGCCAATCGAGTAAATGTTTTGATACACGGCATCCGCTGTGCCCATATACCAGTTCGGGCTTACGCGCTGCATCGGCGGCAGAATTTCAATAAACTCACCGAGCTCATGCGCCACCACGCTGGTCCAGCCTTCGCGAATATGCCGGTTCAGAGACAAGGCCTTGTACTGCGTCAGAATGTAGACCTTCCGCAGATCAGAATTGATGCAGTTCGACAGCGTGATATCAATAATGCGGTAATTTCCGGCGAAAGGAACGGCCGGTTTCGCGCGATCGCGGGTCAGAGGGAAGAGGCGCTCACCCGCCCCACCTGCCAGAAGTACGCCCAGAGTGTCTTTCATCGGCTTATGACGCCCTTTTTGCTGTTGTTTTCGCTACAAGCTGTTATTAACCTAAAACAGCGGTAGAGGGCAATAAGCCCTTATTCCTCTCGTTCGTCGTCCTGCACCGCAATTCGCAGGGAACGCAGAAAGTGGACGTCCTGCGAGGAAAAAGCACCGCTGCCATCTATTGGCTGATCAAGGGCATTCGATGTCTCCAGAGCACCTTCGGGTTGCTGTTCCAGTTCATTCAGGCCAATCGTTGCTTCCAGCATCAGAAGCACTTCAAAGCCTTGTCTGCGAATGTCCTGCACTACACCGGCAATGTGCTCAGATTCCGAAACGGTTTCGTGTATGGCTTCCCCCAATTGTTGAACGAGTTTTCGCAGGTTTGCGTTCAAGGTGAATGTCTCCGTTTCCGCAGGCGCACTGGAATAGTCCTACATTACTTCTGATGTCCGCAACCGGCAAGGAAGATTCGAGCAGGCTGCTAAACTTTTTTTATGGAGCCGAACACCGTCGGCCGCAAATTCGGAATCGGCCTCCGCGTGGCCTCCAGAATGCTCATGGAGCGCGCAGCGCAGTCCGGTCAAAAGACCGCGCGTGCCGAAGCTTCCCGCCAGAAAGATCAGCAGAAGTCCGCGCCTCTGCCTCAAGTGTACGCCCACCGCGGCAAGGCTGTCGCCCGCGGCGCCCGCAAATTTGGCGAGGCCATCTGGAAACCCGTCGTCCACGCCAGCGGCATCATCTGGCTTCAGATCACCGGACTGTTCTTCTCTGTTTTCGCCCTCGTGTTTGCCTCCAATACATATAAGCTGCGCCAGAACTGGTCCGCCGGACCAGGCCACGCGCGCTTCATCACCTACGCCATTGTTGCTCTCATCTTCGCTTACTTTGCCGGTAGCTCGTTTTACCGCGCGAGCAAGCGTCAACGCGGCAAATCCAGGCACTGAGCCCCCTAAGCTGGGCCCTGACCCCCGCACCCTGTTATCCTTCTTCGTTCACCATGTCCGCCGAGCAGAAGTCCGTTTACACCCGCAAAGACCTCGAATCCATCGGCTTCGATCCACTCAGCGATCTTGGCTTTCCCGGTGAATTTCCCTTCACCCGCGGCATCCAGCCCACAATGTACCGAGGTCGTCTCTGGACCATGCGTCAGTACGCCGGAATGGGCGACGCCGAAGAAAGCAACCGTCGCTATAAATTTCTTCTGGAGCAGGGGACCGCGGGGCTCTCCGTCGCCTTCGATCTCCCCACACAGATTGGCTATGACTCCGACGATCCCATGTCTCTCGGCGAAGTTGGCAAAGTCGGCGTCGCCATTGACTCCATCGAAGACATGGAGCGGCTCTTCGATGGCATCCCGCTCGACCGCATCTCCACTTCGATGACAATCAATGCCACCGCCAGCATTCTGCTCGCATTCTACGTCGCCGTGGCGCGCCGCGCCGGTGCGGACGTGAAAAAGCTTTCCGGCACCGTGCAGAACGACATCCTCAAAGAATACATCGCGCGCGGGACCTACATCTATCCCATCCGGCACGCCATGCGCATCATCACCGATATGTTCGCGTGGGCCAATCAGGAAGTCCCCGAGTGGAACACTATCTCCATCTCCGGTTACCACATGCGCGAAGCCGGTTCGACCGCCGCGCAGGAAGTCGCCTTCACCCTCGCCGATGGAATGACCTACGTCCAGGCCGCCATAGATGCAGGCCTGGATGTAGACAAGTTCGCGCCACGCCTTTCCTTCTTCTTCAACGCGCACAATAATTTTCTTGAAGAAGTGGCAAAGTTCCGCTGTGCGCGCCGCGTATGGGCGCACATCATGCGCGACCACTTCCGCGCAAACAACCCGCGTTCCTGGATGCTCCGCTTTCACACCCAGACCGCCGGTTCCACGCTCACAGCGCAGCAGCCTGAGAACAACATCGTCCGCACCGCCATCCAGGCCTTGTCCGCCGTGCTTGGCGGCACGCAGTCGCTGCACACCAACGGGTACGACGAAGCTCTCGCCCTTCCCACCGAAGAAGCGGCCCGCATCGCCCTGCGCACGCAGCAGATCATTGCCAGCGAATCCGGTGTCGCCCAGACCATAGACCCCTTCGCCGGCTCGTATTACATTGAATCACTCACGCATCAGCTCGAGCAGCAGGTCAATGCCTATCTCGACCGCATCGCTACTCTCGGAGGTATGCTCCGCGCCATCGAGCAGGGATGGGTGCAGCAGGAAATCCAGAACGCCGCCTACGATTATCAGCGTGCCGTTGACACAGGCGAGGCCGTTGTCGTCGGCGTCAATCGCTTCACGCGCGCCGAAGAACCGCCCATTCCCATCCAGCGCATTGATGAAGCCCTGGAGCGCAGGCAAGTCGAGCGCCTTCGCGCCATGCGCCAACGCAGAGACACGTTGCGCTGGCAATCCGCCATCAACCAGGTCAAAGACCACGCCCGTTCCGGCGCCAACCTCATGCCCGCCATCCTCAATGCCGTAGAGAGCTATGCCACCGTCGGTGAGATTGCCGCAGCCCTGCGCGAAATCTTTGGCGAGTATCACGAATCGGTAGTGATTTGAATGGCTTTAAGCGATATGCTTCTCCTGCATAGAAAACGTTCTCTTCAAGGGGATTCATGGAACGCGTATCGCTTTTCTCGCTCGTCCTTCTCAGCGCTTCTCTGCTCCTGCACGCTCAGACAAAAACTCCTCTGCTCGCTCCCACTCCGCCCATGGGCTGGAACAGCTGGGACTCCTACGGCCTCACCATCACTGAAGATCAGTTCAAAGCCAACACCGATTGGCTCAATCAGCACCTCAAACAGTACGGCTGGAAATATGTCGTCATTGATGAAGGCTGGTATCTGCAGCATCCTGAAAAGGCCGCAACCAAAGGCGCCGACCAGGGCTACACGCTCGATCAGTACGGCCGCTACATCCCTGCGCCTAATCGCTTTCCGTCTTCTGTCAGCGGAGCTGGATTCAAGCCGCTCGCCGACTATGTGCATTCACTCGGTCTCAGGATCGGCGTCCATATCATCCGCGGAATTCCCAAACAGGCCGTAGACAAAAACCTTCCCATCGCCGGATCCAAGTTCCACGCCGCTGATGCCGCCGACAAGGCCGATACCTGCGCCTGGAACCCCGACAACTACGGCATAAAAGACAACGCCGCAGGACAGGCCTACTACAACTCCATCGCGAAGCTATATGCGGGCTGGGGTCTTGACTTCATCAAGGTGGACTGCATCTCATCGCCCTATAAAGCCGACGAAATCCGCATGGTCAGCGCTGGGCTTAAAAATAGTGGCCGCGCCATCGTGCTCAGCCTCTCGCCTGGCCCCACTCCGCCCTCTGAGGCCTCCGACGTCCGCAAGCACGCACAGATGTGGCGCATCTCCAATGACTTCTGGGACATCTGGAAAAAGCAGGAAGGCGAAGAGTGGACACCCCAGCCCCTCCTCGACCTGTTTCAGCTTCTCGCCTCCTGGTCGCCGCACATCGGGCCGGGCCACTGGCCAGACGCAGACATGCTGCCTCTCGGCTACATCGGTCCCATCCCGGGATGGGGAAAGCCGCGCCAATCCAGCTTCACTTCCGATGAAGCCAGGACCCTGCTCACGCTATGGTCCATCGCGCGCTCCCCGCTGGTGCTCGGTGCCAACCTCACCAAAATGGACAGCGCCACCGAATCTCTGCTGACCAATCCTGAAGTCATTGCCGTAGACCAGCACTCGCGGGACAACAAGCCCGTTGTCCAGACCTCGACCACAGTCATCTGGACCGCAAAGGGCGCCGCCGGAAAGCAGTACGTCGCCGTCTTCAATATCAGCGACCAGCCGCAGCAGGTCTCGCATTCCTGGAAAGAACTCGGCCTGCCCAAGGCCAGTTATAAGGTCCGCGACCTGTGGCTCAAAAAGGACAGCGGCTCAGCCTCCGGCCTGAAAGTCTCTCTCGCCCCGCACGCCTCTGTACTCTACGCTGTCGAATAAACGCTAAATAACTCCTCCACCCTTTCATAAAACGAAAGGGTGGAAGATCCATCTGGCACAAGGCTTTCGGTGTAGCGGGACAGTACACTAATCTCGCAGCGCGACCGTGATCTTGCGCGAATCGCCGCCCGTGGTCTTCATCACAATCTCGCCATTGGCGCGTTTCACCACAGAAGGGAACTTGTCACCCCATTCGACAAGTACAATGCTGTCGGGTGTGGATATTTCATCCAGTCCAAGCGTATCGAGCTGCCGCTCCTGTTCGATACGGTAAAGGTCCAGGTGATAGAGCATCACAGGCTCATCCTTGCCGCCTTCGTGTCGAGTACCTTCATACTCGTGGATCAGCGTAAATGTCGGGCTGGTGACCTCGTCTGGCTCGGCGGCATCGAGCGCTTCAGCAATGCCTTTCACGAGCGTCGTCTTGCCGGCCCCCAGGTCGCCTTTCAGAATGAGGAACTTTGGCGGTGCAAGCAGCTTCACAATCTCGCGGCCGACACGAATCGTATCTGCGGCGCTGCTGGTCTCGAATTCGTGGACGCGGGTTCCTGTAGCCTGGGTCATTGCGGCAATCCTTGTATCCAAAGATAACCGCCTTTGTCTTCCGCGCGAAAGCGAAAAGCTCGTGAAAGATGTGCGACGGTATCGGTGGCCAGCAGTGTATGTTCGTCCTGCTCCCGCACTGCCAGGTCCGCGGCCAGCCCATGCAGATACACTCCAGCGTTCACTGCTTCAGCTACAGTCTGCGGATATTGAGCCACCATAGCCGCTAAGATGCCGGTCAGGATATCTCCGCTGCCCCCTTTGGCCATGCCCGGGTTCCCGGTCGTGTTGATCGCAATACATTTGTCCGGATGTGCAATCAGCGTGCGCCAGCCTTTCAGAACCAGAGTCACCTGGTGCTTTGCCGCAAAGTCCCGCGCCAGCGCTTCGCGGTTTGCCTGCACTTCCTGAATGCTCAACCCTGCCAGTCGCGCCATCTCGCCCGGATGCGGCGTAAGCACCATCACGCGCCCGCCGCCCGTGATCTTCTCGCGATGCCGCGCAAGCATATTCAATGCATCTGCATCGAGAATGACTGGCAAGTCTGTGGCATCGAGCAGAGACAGCAGAAACTTCTCCGTTTCAGGATGTTGCCCCAGTCCTGGGCCAATCGCCAGCACTGTCTTTTTTTCAAGCAGTTCGTGCAGTGCCTCGCGATCCAGATTGCTGCTGCTGATTTCTCCATGCCCGCCAGCGCGGAGCGGAAGAGTCATCAGCTCAGGCGTAATCCGCGCAACGGATTCAAGAATCGGCTGAGGCACCGCAGCCGTGACCAACCCGGCACCCGCGCGCAAAGCAGCCAGGGACGACATGGCCGCCGCGCCTGATTTGCCATATGATCCCGCGATCACCAGCACGTGGCCATACTTGCCCTTATTACTCTCTGCCGGGCGCGGGGCTTCCGCCACCTTTTTCGACGCTCCCGCCCATGTAAGCCGCAGATTCGATTCGATCGCCTCTTCCGGCGACCCGATCGGCGCAACCACAATCGGTTTGTACGCACTGTTCGTCAGGTTCCCGCAGACATGCGCCAGCTTCGGCGCGGTGAAGGTCACAACAGCATCCGCTCGATACGCACCTTCCACCTGATATTCCCGCGAGTCCGCGTCCCATCCTGACGGCACATCCACAGCGACCACTGGGGCCGTCAGCGCGTTGATTCGGTCACGCAGGGCGGCTGCCACTCCACGCAGCGGCGGTTTGAAGCCAGTCCCCACAACCGCATCCAGAAAAAGCTCGGATTCCCGCAACAGCGCCGCGACCGGTTCAGAAGAAAGCGAGACTTCATCCGGCGCGAGCATTGGAACGATCTCCATCTGCTCATACATTGCGGCGGCATCACCCTTCAGATCGGCGGCGAAGCCAAGAAGCAGCACACGAACCTCGCGTCCAGCCTGGCGCAGTGCGCGCGCAGCAACAAATCCATCACCGCCGTTGTTGCCCTTGCCGCAAAGAACAGTAATGCGCTTTGCCTCTGCGAACTCCCGCAATACAAAACACGCTACCGCCTGCCCGGCATGTTCCATCAGCGTAAGGGAAGAGACACCATACCGTTCCACTGTCGCCCGGTCGCAGGCGCGCATCTCGTCCGCAGTCAGGATTTTCATCTCAGCCGCCCTCCCCAGTATAGACTTGTAAAGTCGTCATAACAGGTGAGTTGGATGCTGAAGTCGCACGAGATACTTTCTGTGGTTCTCTCAACTAAGCCAGATAAACTAAGTAATTGAGTGAAGACTTATAACATTCACTTCCGCCCATCCACAAAGATCCGCTTGACCGGATGCTGGTCGCTCAGGCCAACGTCGAAGGCATCACTCTGCTCACAAACGACGGCGTAATGGCGCGTTATCCGGGGCCAATCCGCTTGGTATAAGGACTGGGGGTAAGCCTACTGTGCGGATCCTGCCATGGCTGGTTTTGCCGATGCCGTCTCCGTAGCAGGCTTGCTGGCAAAGTAGTTCTTGTCCCACAGATTGCGGTAGAACACACCGGTCAGCTCCGCCGCTTTGGGGCCGAAAGTAGGCCGTCCACCTTCGAGGAAGAACACTGTGACGATGCGCCCGTACTGAGTGTCGGCATAGGAAGCGAACCAGCCATAACGCGTGCCGTTGTTCGAGCAGGTCCCGGTTTTTCCCAGGATGGGGAACTGATTGAAGTTGGCCCGCAGCGAACGGGCAGTGCCATATTCCACTGCCGCGTGCATTCCGTCCTGAATTTCAGGGAGGATCTTCGAAATATCCAGTGTGCGCTTCACCCGCGGCTGGAAGTTCAGCACGTCCTCTGGTGTCGTTGGGTGCTGGAGATAGTACAGCGTTCCGCCGTTCGCAATGGCCGCCACCAGGGCCCCAAGTTGCAATGGGGTCATGGAAACGCCTTCGCCGAAAGAGCACATGCGGCCCACGCCGCCTTCACTGTCAGGAATCGGCTCGTCGGGATACGTACCCAGGTGCTCTCCGGGAATGTTGTAACCGGCCAGCTCGCCCAGCCCGAATTCGGTGGCGTAATGGCGCACGCGCTCAAAGCCAAGCCGTCGGCCCAGCGTTTCGAAATAGAGGTTATTGGAGTGGGCCAGCGCTTCGGTCAGGTTCATGCTGTAATGCCTGCCCAGATTCACCGGGGTGTCCTTCGTGATGATGCCTTCAGAAAGCGCCGCCAGCGCGACAGAAACCTTAATGGTGGAGCAGGGCTCAGCGCCACTTGAGAGCGCCAGCTTCTGGTTCACCATTGCCAGAATGCGCCCGTTGCTGGGGTCAATCGCGACGACCGTGCCGTTCATATTGCCCAGTGCGTCCACTGCGGCCTGGCGGACCACCGGGTCTTCGCCGCCGGTCAGGTCCCCCGACGTGATTTCATCCAGGTCCGCAAAGGAGTTGCCGGTAAATCGCTCGCAGTACCGGTGCCGGACACGCAGGCTGGCGCGGCGCACGCGCCCATGCCGCACAGTGATCGAAGCTGTTTCCAGGTGCGCAACGCGTCGTGTATGTTGCAGATGCGTCATCCGCTGCCGTGCCCGCGAGGACTCGACAACATGGGAGCGGCGTGAACTGTGGCGGGCCGTAGACGTGCTGCCCGCCATCAGAGAGACAGGGAGAGCGACCAGTCCCAGCAACAGAAGGTATGCGATGCGTTTCATTCCGTATTCACCCCAGATCCAGCACCTGCAACTGCATCGTACAAGTTGAAAACCAGCCTGGAACTTCACTTGTGACAACATTTTCCGGTCATAGTCCAAGAATGGGCACGCTTTCCCACTCTGAGATGGGGGCTACTTTCTATGGATGCTGACACGCTCCAGCCAGGAAAGATGCCCTTCATCATTATTCCTTATGAATGGCTTTCAGATGAGTAATATGTCCGTCGAATATCTTCAATATACCCATCTGAAAGCGATTTACAAGCCCCCGCGCCGCATAAATGCAGGAATGTCCAGTTCATCGCTGTGCTCTTCCGGCTGCACCTGGTGGAACACAGTCGCGGGCTGGGCCACCGGCTCGGCTACTGCCACCGTCACCGGCCCTGGTTCCGGCTCAGGCACGGCGACGGGAACAGGCGCCGGAGCTGGTGTGTTGACCGGAATTGCCGGACGCCATATTTCAGGCTCCTCTTCCTCGCTCATAAAGCGCGGAGTACCCTGTGCTACGGGTTCCACTTGCATGCGGGAGGCCATCGGCTCGCGCAGTGCCACGTTCAGCATGCGCTCCCGCCGCTCGGCCATCTCCTGTTTAAAGCCGGTGGCGATGACCGTGATCTTCACCTCGTCGCCCATGTTCTCATCGAGCACCGCACCAAAGATGATGTTCGCGTCTTCGTGCGCTGCGTTCTGGATCAGTGTCGATGCCTCATTCACCTCGCTCAGCTTCAGCGAGCTTGAGCCGGTAATGTTGATCAGGATGCCCTTGGCCCCGTCAATGGCGCCGGCCTCCAGCAGCGGAGAAGACATCGCCGCCTGCGCCGCCTGGAGAGCGCGATTTTCACCCTTGCCAATCGCCGTGCCCATCACCGCATAGCCCATGCCCGCCATGGTGGTCTTTACATCGGCAAAGTCACGGTTAATGATGCCCGGAATCGTGATGATGTCCGAGATGCCCTGCACGCCTTGGCGCAACACATCATCTGCAATGCGGAAGGACTCGAAGAAGCCCGCATCTTTTGCCACCGCCAGCAGCTTTTCATTGGGGATTACGATCATCGTGTCCACCGACTCCAGCAGCTCTTCCATGCCGCGCTCGGCCTGCATCATGCGGCGCTTGCCTTCAAAGCCAAAGGGCCGCGTGATGACGGCAACCGTCAGCGCACCCATTTCGCTCGCCAGTGAAGCAATGACCGGGGCCGCGCCCGTACCGGTTCCGCCGCCCATGCCGGCAGTTACAAAGACCATGTCCGCGCCTTCCAGCGCCTCAATGATCTTTTCCGAGTCCTCAAGCGCAGCCCGCCGCCCCACGTCCGGATTGGCGCCCGCACCCAGGCCGCTTGTCAGCTTCAGGCCAAGCTGTAATTTCACCGGAGCATGCGAAAGCTGCAGCGCCTGCGCATCAGTGTTGGCAACAATAAATTCCACGCCTTCCACGCGGGCGGCAATCATGCGATTTACTGCATTGCCTCCACCGCCGCCCACGCCGATGACCTTGATTTTCGCACCGCGCGGCACCTGTTCGTGATAGTGGATACGGATTTCTTCTGACGGATTCATGGGCATTGGCTCCTGGATACTTGGTGCAACTCTTTAGTTATGCAGAGACCCCGCGCCCCTGCAATCAACCGTTCTGTAAGGGCACAGCTTCAGCCGTGCGTTTGTACGTTTCTCCACGGGGGTGTTGCCCCTGAGGGAATTCGCCTTCCTGAAAGTATCTCCTACACGCTTCCTGCAAATATGGCGCGCAGCTTGGCGCGCAGTCCCTGGTCTTCCGCCGCACGGGTCACGCTGGTGCGGTGGGCATACAAAAGCATTCCTGTCAGCACGGCATACTCGGGCGCCACCAGCTCTTCCGGCATTCTTGAAAGCGCCACCGGAGTACCTACGCGCGCGGGCGTCCGCAAAAGGCTTTCCGCTGTGTCCAGAAGTCCCGGAAGGCGCGCACCGCCCCCAGTCAGCACGCAGCCTGCGCCCAGTGCCTCGAGCACGCCGCCCTGACGCAGGTTATCGCGCAGCAGATGAAACAGCTCACGTGCACGCGGCTCCAGAATCTCCGCCACAAAGCGCTGCCGCACCGATCTCGGTCCGTGCCCCGGCATTCCGTACAGCTCAATCTCATTGCCTGAAGGAACGGAGGTCACCACCGCATGCCCATAATTGCACTTGATCCACTCCGCCTCTTCGACCGAGACGTGCAGGCCAACCGCGAGGTCATTCGTAAAGTGGTCGCCGCCCAGCGGAATCACCGCGGTATGTGCCACCGAGCCTTCAAAAAAGACCACCAGCTCCGTCGAGCCTGCGCCAATGTCCGCCAGGCAAACGCCCAGTTCGCGCTCATCGGCAGAGATCGTCGCCTCAGCCGCGGCAATCGCCTCAAAGACAGATTCGGTGGCTTCCAGCCCGGCCTTGTTCGCGCAGGTCACAATGCTTTGCAGGGCACTGGCCGAGGCCGTGGAAATATGCAGGTTCACTTCCAGCCGGTTCCCGATCATCCCCACAGGGTCATGGATACCCGGCTGCTCGTCCAGAATGAACTCCTGCGGCAACAGATGCAGAATCTCGCGGTCATTCGGCAGCGAAACCGAGCGCGCGCGGTCTACCGCTGCCCGCACATCCTCGCGCGTAATTTCGCGCATGCGCGTGCCCAGGCTGATGCCGCCCCGGCTGTTTACTCCGCGCACATGCCATCCGCCTACTCCGACCACGCAGCGGTCAATTGTCGCCTGGGCCATTGCCTCAGCCATCATGGCCGCATCATTCACGGATTTCGTCGCCTGCTTCAGTTCGGCAATCACGCCCTTGCGCATTCCTTTTGAGTCCGCGACGCCATGGGCACGGTAACGCAGCGCGCCCTCATAAAGCTCGGCCACCAGTACGCGCGTCTTCGCGCTTCCCACGTCCAGCACTGTCAGCAAATCTTCTGTCTTCTGGCTCATGCTCTCTTCCTGTGGGGATGGGCGGCCGCCCGCGCCTTTGCTTTTGCCACTTTCGTTGCCAGTTGCTGCTGCGGAACAGGGGCCGCATCCGGCACTTGTGCCGGATGGTTCGTCTCCGCAGTCTTTGACATATTCAGCACCACCTGCCGGTCATAGCGCAGGTCTACTGAGGCAAGATTGGGATACTGCTGCTTCCACTCCGCCAGGTGCTCCTTGTATTCATTCCAGCGGTTCAGAAAATTGTCCTGACCAAAGTGCAGCAGAATGTCTGATCCATTGGCCGAAACCAGCCCCTGCACATCCTCCGGGTCAGAGATATCAATTTCGCTCAGTTGCTGTGACACCTTCTCGCTTCCGGTGTCAATGTCGTTCATAAACTTCTGGTAGAGCTTCATCCGCGGGCGCCGCACTGAAAGCGGGTCCTGCGGGTCAATGCCCGTCACCACCGGAAAAGAGTAGTGCTTTGCCGCAAGGGCAGCCGGGGCCATGTCCAGCAGCACGCCGTCCCCATCCACCAGCTTGATCTGGTTGCCGACGCGGGCAAAGGCCACCGGTACGCGCTCCACAATTGAGACGCGGAGCTGGTTTGGCAGAATCCGCATCACCGTGGCATGCGCCACCCACGGAAGCTGCTCCAGCTGCTCCCGCCGCTGCGTCAGCGGCACATAGAAAAGGTTGCGTCCGATGTCTGCCCCGAACACCGAGAGCAGCTCAGGCCGCGTCAGCTGGCTGTTGCCATCAATCTGAATATTTGAGGCCGACTCAATCCGGAAATGCGGGTCATGGTTCAGAAAATTCTCGACCGCCATTACTGCCATCCACACCAGGACCACCACCAGCACTGCTGAGAAGCCCAGCAGCACACGTCCTGGAACCGTCCTGGTGAGGAAAGGAGGCAGCAGGCCCTTGCGCACAGGAACACGTTTGCGCGCGCGCAGGAACACCTCGTCTTCTACCGTGCCGTCATCGTCTATATGAGGACGGTACGGCAGAGGACGCGTCCGGACCTTCACCGCAGGACGCAGAAACTCGTCCAGCTGTTCCTGTTCCGTAACCGTGGGGCCGTCTTGATAAGAACCGATTTTCGCCACGCCCGAGCCGAGTCGTGAGAGTCGCCACGTCTACTATAACGTGCAACCTGCTGTGGATGGATGAATTTCCCCCGGGTGAATCTAAGAAGACAATCTCAAATCAGTTTTCGCGATCAAAACCACCAGCACCGTCATTTCGGCTCTCTCTGCCGCGCCAGCCGCTTCTTCACCTTGTCTGACAAGATCCACGCCTCCGTCACCCGCTCCAGTTCTCCGATCCTGTCTCCGCCCGCAATCACAATCCCCGATAGCAGCGTTATCAGCAGCGAAAGCATCTCCTGCCGAGCAATGTCATTCCGGAAAACGCCGCTTGCGATTCCTTCCTGGATCATCTCTTCCAGCCCCTGCCTCCAATGGAAGTGCATCTCTTCCATCACGCGCTGCACCTCCGGATCGCGCTTGCCCCGCACTCCCAGCTCAAGGTTCACCAGTAACAGGCGTGGCTCGCAGGCAAAGTAATACCGCGAGTCCGAGAACTCCTGCCGCAGCCGGTCCAGCGCCGGAAATCCCGAAGGAGCGGGCTTCGGCCCGTGCACCACAATAAACTTTGCCTGAAGATACTGCGCCAGTCCCTGGATCAGGTCCTGTTTGGTAGGGAAGTAGTAGTGCAACGTGGCCACATTGACCCCGGCCAGCGACGCCACCGCCCGCGTGCGCAATCCCTCAAATCCGCTCTCGGCCACTGCATCAAAGGCCGCCCGCAGCAGCAGAAGCCGCTTCCTGCTGTGGTCGTCCCTGGGTTCTAGCCAGTGCTTGCACCATTCGGGTATCTGCGACTCATCCATTGGAGGATGTTAATCAATCATTTGATCAGAGTCAATCAGCTGATTGATTTATTTCGAGAAATCCTTCCGCATCAGAATCTCCTTGACTCGCCCCTGCCTGGGCGTAGACTGGACATATCACCTATGACCCGGTTCAGGGTCCGACGGGCTGGATATTTGGGAATCTCCACCGCTCCCACTTGTTCGGCCCGTTCTTGCATTCACCCGAAATTCCCGGTACCGGCCCAGCAGCGACGCAGGCCCGGCCACCGTCATCCGCACCAGGTTCCCGCGAAACTCCCGCTCGCGCAGCAGGCTCCCGGCACCCAGCGCAGCCAGAACATCCCCCCGCGACTGCGGAATCTCAAACGTCTGCTCCATCACCGGATCGCCGACCAGGGCTTCATCCACGCGCTCGAGCAGCGCATTCAGGCCGGTTTCAAATTTTGCTGACACCAGTACCGCGCCATGGTTCAGCAGCATCTCCCGCTCATGCTCAGTCAGCAGGTCTATTTTGTTCATGACTTCAATCCGTGGCTTCTTCAAAACATCGAGCTCAGCCAGCACCTTTTCAACTTCCGCCTTCTGCTCGTCCTTCACCCGGCTGGAAGCGTCGCGCACATGCAGCAGGACCTCGGCCTTCTGCACCTCTTCCAGGGTTGCTCGAAAGGACGTCACCAGCGTATGCGGCAGGTCCTGAATAAATCCCACTGTGTCCGACAGCAGAATCTTCCTGCGCGATGGCAGCAGGATCGCCTTCAGCTTGGGATCGAGCGTCGCAAACATGCGTGCCGACTCGAGCACCCCTGCTCTTGTAAGCGCATTAAAAAGCGTGCTCTTGCCCGCGTTGGTATAGCCAACCAGCGCTACCGTCGGCACCGGGACTGCCTCGCGTCGCTGCCGCTGCTGGCTGCGTACCCGCCGCACCGCCTCAAGTTCATGCCTCAGATGTACAAGACGTCGTTGAATCTTCCGCCGGTCAGTCTCAAGCTGCGTTTCGCCCGGCCCGCGCGTCCCGATGCCGCCGCCCAGTTGCGACATCGCCTTTCCCCGCCCAGCCAGTCGCGGCAGCATGTATTCAAGCTGCGCCAGCTCCACCTGCAGCTGGCCTTCACGGGTGCGTGCGTGGCGGGCAAAAATGTCGAGAATAAGCTGCGTTCGGTCCAGAACGCGACAGGGAAGTGCCGCTTCCAGGTTTCGCAGCTGGGTAGGGGTCAGGTCGTGATCAAACAGCACCACATTTGCGCCTGTGGAAGCAGCTACGCCAGCCAGCTCTTCCACCTTGCCGCTGCCAATCAGCGTTGCTGGATCAGGACGAGGACGCCGCTGCACGATCTCTCCGGCGATCTCCGCCCCGGCGCTCACCACCAGGTCGCGAAATTCGCTGAAAATGTCTTCTTCGTGCGCAGGGGGTGCTGGATGCAATTCTGCATTTGCCGCGCTGGAAGACAGCTTCTGTGTCTCCCGCGCCACTAAGGCAGAGGGCGGCAAAGGCAATTTTCGCGCGGAGAACTCCACCGCTACCAAAAGAGCGCGGTCTTCTGTGCGATGAAGTCCATCCACGAAATACTGTTTCCGGTTATGCGCTCTGCTGTTCCGTCGCTGGAACACTGTTGCTCACAGTGGACTGCGCCGTGGTATGCGACGACGGTACCTTGTGCTCCGTATGCAGCACAGACCGCGAGCTTACCACCGTCGAAATGGCATGCTTGAAGATAAGCTGTTCCTGGTTGTTATTTTCCAGAAGCACTGAATACTTATCAAAAGAGCGAATCCGGCCTGTAAGCTTTACTCCGCTTACAAGGTAGATGGTGATGGGGGTTTTATCTTTCCGGACCGTATTGAGAAATGTGTCCTGAATATTTTGTGCCGGCTTGTTGTCCATGTGCCGATCTCCTGTGCTTTTATCTTTAAGATTTTTACTGCGTTAAAAAACTCATGCCAAATGCCCGAAGGCAAATGCTTCTGTTCAGTTTAAGTAAACACAATACGGGGTCTGCCTCAATCATGCAAATCCCGCCTACAACCCAAGGTGACGCGCAAACCACCTTAGACAAACTTAGATGCAGAATTTCCTCGCTGGATGCTCGGGAAAAGTCCTGGCTGAAGGTGCAGACACCAGATAGTGAGTTTCCACCCGTCACCGTTGCAAAAATCTCTCGCCCAAGACGGGTGACCCCGCGTTCGCGAATCAAACGTGGGCCGAACTAGTTCGCACAAAGCGCGCTCCAAAGAGGCTTCAGCGCCACATTTGGTGTCACCCGTGACCTAACCTGGTTCCTCCTCCCATTTCCGACGCGTCTTCCACACACATTCGCAGTATCCTGAACAGCATGGTTCGGATGACGGTGCTTGCCAGCGGTTCGAAAGGCAACAGCACCATTGTCTCTACCTCAAAAACACGCATTCTCGTGGACGCCGGCCTTTCCTGCCGCGAGCTGTTCAAGCGCATGAGGTCAGTCAACGAAGACCCCACCACACTTGATGCCGTCCTCATCACCCACGAGCATCAGGACCACGTGCAGGGGCTTTCTGTTACCGCACGCAAGCTGGGAATCCCCGTCTACTTTACCGAGGCCACGCATCGCGCCTGGATGCGCTGGATGACTCCCCGCAAGCGCCTCACCTATGCTGAATGGCTGGAGCAGCGCAGGCAGGAAGCAGAGAAGAAGAAGGCCGAAGCCGAAGCGCAAGGCGCCGAGCCCGCTCCGGAGATGGCCAATCCTTTCTATCGCGAGCAGCAACTCGCCGAATGCGCCGTCGAAGAAGAGGAACTCAAATCAGAAGAGAAGCAGGAGGCCGACCCCTGCGCCCTGCCCGCCGTTGAATATTTCCGCGCCGGCAGCCAGTTCTCCATCGGCGACATCACCATCAGCGCCTTCACCATTCCGCATGACGCCATTGATCCCGTCGGGTTCGTCTTCCAGGCCGAGGGGGTCCGCATCGGTATTGCCACGGACCTGGGTTACATGCCGCCCAACGTCAGTTTGCAGTTGCGCGGCTGTGATGTTCTTATGCTGGAATCGAACCATGACCTCGAAATGCTGCGCGATGGCCCCTATCCCTGGTCCGTCAAACAGCGGGTCATGTCCCGCGTCGGTCACCTGTCAAATGACGCCGCCGCCAGTTTCCTGGAATCGCATTACGACGGAAATGCGTCTTATATAGTGTTGGCGCATTTATCGGAAAGCAACAACCTTCCCGAACTTGCGCGGCTCTCAGCAGAGCATGCCTTGCGGGATCGTATGAGATTGCTGAGAAACAAGTTAGTGCTGGCTGAACAAAGTACGGCAATAGGGCCTATTCTTCTGTAGACGGAAGTCGTTTTATACTAAGGGGAGTTACCCGCGGCTCTATTGTTTGTTTTTTGGAAACATCACGCAGCGGATTCTAAAGGCGTGATCGCCAGCAAACCGAATTGAAGCGGAGAAAAGCAATATGACATCCTGCACTGATCCAGTGGTTGGCGACATATTATCCAGTTGGAGATATGACATCTCCGGGATTTCCCCTGAGATGCGCACCGATTACGAACAGCATCTGGCTGAATGCCAGCATTGCCGCTCCCGCCAGCGCCTGCACCGCACCGTGGACGTCGTGCTCATTGGCTTGGCCACTGTCTCCTCTCTCGCCTTCCTGCTGGCGCTTGCCGTCATCCATCGCATTGAACCGCTGCGCAACTGGGCAGTGGTCAACCTGCACCTCCATCAGATGGATGTGGTGCTCACCCTGCAGGCCGCAGCCGTCTTCGGTCTGCTGGTCTCGATCCTCGCCTGGATTCTGGTGGCCATCGCCACCCCGGTTCCGGTCTATCTCACCAGTATGGCCCTGACCCAGGCCCGCGGACTGCATAACCGCAACCGCACCCCCAGCAAAGCCGCCTGATCTTTCCACCCTTTGCTCTGCAAAGGGTGGAAGAACCAACTCTCAGAGGCTAGGAACAATCCGGGTGCCCCCACCCTTTCGCAAAACGAAAGGGGGAGAAAGACCAAACTCTGAACCAGATGCCGGCGCACCAAATGACCTTCAACTCACATTAAATCAAGGCTTTAAAGGTAAAGTAGGGGGGCTCCTAACGCCCTCGGAGCCGCGCCAGCTGTCTACGATCGCGTTTGGAGGGCCTTCCTTCAAGAAAATCGAATTGAGGCATCGCCCTTCGTTCCTCGGCGAGCTTCTGGCGAAGCTCGCGGCTGGCCTCTGTCTCCTTGTAAAGCGTCTGAGCGGCGGAAGCCGGGCCGCGCACCTCGCTCAATTGCAGAACTTCGACCTGGAACTCACCACTGTCGTTCTTGATTTGCAGCAGGTCGCCCATACGCACTTCACGTGCCGGTTTGGCTGGCTGGCCATTCGCACTGATCCGGCCCAGCTCACACGCCCGTGAGGCAAGCGCGCGGGTCTTGAAGAATCGCGCAGCCCACAACCATTTGTCGATGCGTACACCAGTCATCCAGTGAAATTGTAATGGACGGACCACAGGGCCTTCAGACGCGCGGTTCCCAGCCCTTCTCATAAGTGCGGCGGCGCAGTTTCGTTGCCTCTTCGTCGCCGACAAAGGCGCTGGTTGCAGGATCAAGCTTCAGTTCGCGCTGCAGTTCCCAGGCGATGTTGGACATGAGCAGAATGCCGACCGAGATGCTGGCGTCTTCGATTGGTGAATCGAGCTTCGCTGCGGTACGGATGCCATCCATCAGGTTCTTGAAGTGCAGCTGGGTCATTGAATCGCTGCCGACAAGGTCTGCGCTCGATGTTTTGCCTGCTTTGGGGACGCGATACTGGTCGATGAGCTTGCCATGCAGATCGCGGACTTCATATCCGTCTCGGTCCACGATGACTGTGCCCTCGGTGCCGTGAATCGCTGAGCCGCGGTCCCGATCGTAAAGCGGCATTCCGTTGCAGGACATGTTCTCCCAGGAAATCATCTTGTCGCCATACTCAAAGCTGGTGACGAGCGTGTCGTAGAACTGCCAGTCATCTTTGAACTGGTAGCGGCCTCCGGAAGAGGTGATACGCTCGGGCCATTTTGCATCGAGCGCCCAGCGACATACGTCAACTTCGTGCGTTCCGTTATTCAACGCCTCGCCTGTGCCATAAATGCGGAGCCAGTGCCAGTTGTAGGGGTGAATGTTGTCCTTATATGGGCGGCGCGGAGCAGGGCCTTGCCACAGGTCCCAGTCGAGGTTGGGCGGGACAGGCACCACTTTACCTGTGCCCATGGATTTCCGGGTGTTGCTATACCAGGCCTTAGCGAAGTAAGCGCGACCGATGAGGCCGGAGTGGATTTTCTGGACAATCTCGATGGTGTGCGGTGAAGAGCGCTGCTGGTTGCCCATCTGCACCAGCTTGTTGTATTTCTTCTGCGCCGCAACCAGCAGCTCGCACTCATGCACGTTGTGGCTGCACGGCTTTTCCACGTACACATGCTTGCCGGCTTCGAGGGCAAGGATCGCCATAGGCGTATGCCAGTGGTCGGGCGTGGCAATGGTGAGCGCGTCCACGTCTTTTGATTCGAGGGTCTTGCGAAAGTCCTGGTCGGCCTGTGGGGCGGAGCCGGTGACCTTTTCCACAAAGCCCGCGTACTTCGCCAGGATGTTCTTGTCCACATCGGCCACATGCGTAATGCGCGCTGTGTCGCGGTTTGCATGCAGTCCGTCAAAATGCGCATAGGCGCGGCTGTTCAGACCGGCGACGGCGAAATTGATGCGCTCGTTTGCCCCGACAATCTGCGAATAGCTCTTCGCAGTTGTAGCAACGGCAATTCCGGCTGTGGTGGAGGCGAGTCCCTTGGCAAATTCGCGGCGTGTGAACATGGTTCTCCAGAAAGAATGATTGTAAAGCGTTGAAGGCGCAAAATTACGGCAGCGCTGGCGTGCTCGAAAATTCTGCAAGAACCAAGCCTACCAGCACCCAGGCCCGATGCGTACCGATAGCGGAAACAAGGGGCGAAATGAAAGAAGCCACCCGGCAACAGGGCGGCTTCTTTCGTTTAGGGAGAATAGTTCCAACGGAGGCAAAACCATCAGAACTTTCTGGCGAAATACTATGGGCACGCCGGAGGGGTGTCAAGGCAAAATCCCAGAAAGGTGTAAATCATTTTTTAATCAATCATTTAGATTGAGGAATTTTTAATAGGGAGTCAGGGTCCGCGTTCGCCTTTTGTTCTCCAAACATATGCCTTGTTTCATGCATGGCCTTTTTTATGTGTGGGTTAGACACACATTGCACCAGGTTTTGTGCAGTGTGCGATCTGGGGTCACTTCAATTTGAGCCGGATGAACTGATCGTCGCTGAGGGAAGACGCCGGTTTGCCTCTCATGCGTCGCACCAGCGCGCGGGCTCCACCGAAAAAGAATCCGAGGATGACAGCTGTGCCGCCGATGATTCCTGTTAATGCGGCGATGCCCAGAAGCAAGCGTGCTGTCTTCGATGATTCGCTGACATAGCCTTGCGGGCTTTCTACGGTGATGTCAGCGCGGTAATTGACTCCTTCGAGAAGCTTGTGCGCTTCGCTTGCAGAAAAATTTCCGCTGGTCACGGCGACGATGGGTCCGCTGCGGCGGACCTGAAGACTCTCTTTCAGGCTGTCAGTGAGCGGCTGCGGCCATTGTGAGTTGCCGCCTGCGTTCAGGAAATCAGTGAGCACCCTGGCGCGATTGATGGCGATCTGCGGTGTCGGATACATCAGCAGCGTAAGGGTGCCGTTACCGTGTGTGGTGGAATAGTGCGCAGTGACTGCCTCAGCGTCGCGATCGAAAGCTAATTCGTCCGGAGGAAGTACGCCTCCGCCCTGGCGGTAAGACTCGGTGCCGACGGCATAGCGGACGCTGCTGGCATCGAGCGATGCGGGTGGGAGGTAGCCCGGAAGCGGCGGAGCGATGGAACTGGGGCCGGAGATGCTGGGCAGGTCCTGTGCCAGCTCGCGCAACTGCGCAGCGGACATGGCGGTGATGTGATCGAAGGTGGCATCTACCAGGGTTGCGCCTTTCCAGAAGAGCACATGCGAACCGTCGAATGCGCCCTCGCTGCCAATGTCCTCTTTGCGCATCCCAGGACGACGATAAAACGTGAATGCTCCATAGGCGCCGGTAGCATCCTGAAAGCGGATGGCGCGGACGTTCAACTTGTTGTCCGGTTGAACATAGTTGGCGGAGGCAAACTCAGCAAACCCATACTCGCGCAGGACCGCGACATTTGCTTGGTCGGCGGCCTCGGCTGCTGTGCTTTGCTGTGCTGGTGCGGACTGGTGCCATCCTGCGAAATCAGAGGGCAGAATGGGAGACTGCTGAGAAGAAGGCGCGGCCTTTTGCGCCGAAAGCGAGGCAAAGGAGAACAGGGCGAGCGCAATGGAAAGCAAAGGGCGCGACATAGAGTACTGCCTGTTTTGAGACTACCACCGCGTCTTGCTTTATGGTTTGGGCTGCGTGGACTTCGCTTCTGGAATGCTTCTGCCAAAACGGTAGGCGAGTCCGATGGAAGCGCGCGTGCTCCAGCGGCTGTCCTTGAGGAGATCGTTGAACAGATGGTTGTAGACCTGGTCTGCCTGCAGACGTAGAACAATGTGCCGGGTGGCGTTCCAGTCGAAGCCACCACCGAAGCCGTAGAAGCTGGCCCAGCTGATTTTATGTCCTGAGGGCGCGAGCTGGGAGACGATGAGTGCGGCAATGGGATCACGCGGATGCGGAGTGGCCACTTCGCGAATGGCACCGATGTCAGGACGCACAAACAAGGTGACTGGGACGAAGTGCCGGCAATTGAATTGTGTTCCTGCAGCGAATGTCTGGGTAGTGGAGTCAGTAGGCACGGAGAGTTGATAGCCGGGAGGAAGCAGGCCCTCGAGCGCCAGGTCCTTGAGTGCCGTTGTGATCTGGAGTTGCAGAGAATCAGTGAGCAGGTTAGCGGTGAGCGAGTTGTGTCCTGTGACTATGGAGTAGTCAAACCCAACGGTCAACATGCGGGTGGCGTTATATCCCGCCTGGAAGTGATAGCCGTGCTCGGCCAGGTTGAGGCTTGGCGAGTTTAAGAAGGTAAATCCAGAGTAGAGATCGAAGCGCTGGACATCTGTTTGCTGGGCGCTTGAAAGCAGTGAGCAGAAAAGGAATGCAGTGAGAAGGCCAGTCAGCAGTTTGCTTATCATGCAGTCCTCCTTGGGGGCAAAGAACAGCGCAGTTCTGAAAGAAAATCGAGATTACTGACAAGAAGGGAGAGTTGGCAAGCGGGAATTTGCAGGTACTGAAACCTTTCTCTGTTTGTGTCCTCGAATGATCAGCCCGACAAAGACAAAATTGTAGTTACAGTTTCGTGATTGCTCTCACCAGGCGGAAATAGCGTTGCGCTTGCTTCACGTCGCGCAGGATTTGCTCCTTTAGCGCTTCGGGCGAGGGGAAGCGCATTTCAGATCGGATGCGGCGCAGGAAGGTGAGCTCAAGCGGTGTTGTTTTTGAAAGGTCTATCGGGCTGAAGTTCAGCAGATGGGTTTCTACGGCGAAGGAACCTTCACCGAAGGTTGGGCGATTGCCGATGTTTGTTACGGAATCGAAGGCTGCTACATCGCCGATTTTCATGCGAGTGATATAGACGCCGTTGGCCGGGAGCAGTTCCGAATACGGGGCAAGATTGATGGTTGGCACCGTTAGCTTAGAGCCGATGCCGCGTCCACGTGCAGGAGTGGAGCGGATGGAAAAAGGCCGCCCGAGCAGTGCGCGTGCCGCGGTCAGGCTTCCGGACGTGATCAGCTCGCGGACCTTACTGCTGGAAACAGGAAATCCGCGCACGATACGGGTGTGGTGAGCAATGACGGCGAAGCCCAGATGCTTGCCGAATTCGGCCAGCTCTGCAATGCCGGCCTGCGCCTGATGACCGAAGCGAAAGTTATCGCCCTCGTGGACCTCCACGGCATGCAGAGCATCGTGGAGCACGTTTTGGGCGAAGGCTTCGGCGGAAAGATGGGAGAACTCCTCCGTAAAGGGCAATACCACGGTGGCGTCGAGGCCTGTCTGTGCCAGCAGCCGCAGGCGCTCGGGCATGGGAGTAATCAGGCGCGGTGCAACTTCAGGGCGCAGGACGCGCACGGGGTGCGGATCAAACGTTACGGCGATACATCTGGCGCTGAGCTGGCTCGAACGCTGGCGGACGTGCTCGATAATCCAGCGATGGCCGCAATGTACTCCATCAAAATTGCCGATGGCAATGACCGTGGGGCCGTAGCTGGCGGGAACTTGAGAAAGCGAACGAAAGACCTGCATGGCTATAGCTCAAATGGAATGCGAAGTCTGTCATAAGCGAGGCGGACGTGCGGAGGAAGCTCATTTTCTGTTTCGGCGTGGTGAAGATCATGCGAGATGTGCGTGAACCACGCGCGCCGGGGTTGCAGGACCTCAATCCAGTGCAGGGCCTCCTCAATATTTGCGTGACTGGGGTGCGGCTTTTTGCGGAGCGCATCCATAATGACAATGTCCAATCCCTGAAGCAGCGGTAGACTCACGTCCGGAATGCGGTTCATGTCTGTGAGGTAAGCGGCGTTGCCGAAGCGAAAGCCCGCAGCTTCCTGTTCGCCATGGATCAGAGGCACGCGCTGGAACGTCACTCCCTGAACCTCGACGGATTTGGTCCCCTCCAGACGGTTCATCTTTACTCGCGCTCGCGTTGGATATGTCGACTCAGGAGAAAAGGTATAGTCGAAGACCTTTTCGATGATGCTCGCTGAGAAATCGTCGGCGTAAAGAGGAATGTGCCCGTTCGGGTGATGAAAGCTGAGCGGACGCAGGTCATCGAGACCCAGAATATGGTCAGCGTGCGAATGCGTGTAAAGCACAGCATCTATATGGCGAATGTTTTCCCGCATGGCCTGCATGCGGAAGTCGGGGCCGGTGTCAATCAGAACACAGTGATCTTCCCACTGCACGGCAACGGACGGACGCGTGCGCTTGTCCCGCGGGTCGAGCGAAGTGCAGACGTGGCACTCGCATCCGAGCGTAGGTACGCCCATGGATGTGCCGCTGCCGAGTATGGTGAGAGTGGCTTGCATAGAAAACAGGTCCTGCACTTCACTCAGGATGAGAAATCATCAGAGAAAGCGAGGAGCGGCATTGTTGGTTTACTTCTTTGGCGGCGGTGGTTGATGTGCTGATTTCGAGATTGCATTGGTGATCTCGACATACATCATGCGCAGGTCAAAAAGCGCGTTCTGCAACAAGCGCTGCTCTTTTTCTGTGAGATTGCCCTTTGTCTTCTGCTCCAGAACAGCGAGCATATCAATACTCTGACGTGCTCCGATGATGTCCACGCGTGCTTTCTGGCCCGGTTCTGTGCCTGCGCCCATGGCGACCAATGCGGAGAGATAGATGGACTGGATTACATGGTCGAAAGTGACCTCCTGCGGTGCGCCCATTCCGGGATTGGCCTGACGCAGCATGTCATCTATTTCGCGCGTGGAGTGCTGATATGCCTGATGCTGGGCAGCAGACTCCTGAGCGGAAGGGCCGGCCGTTTCCTCGGCTGGCTGCGGCTCTGGCACGGTTGGCTTTGGCTCCTCCTGCTTAGGAGAAGGCATGGTGATGACGCGCGCGCTGGTTTCGGCAGGCTGCTCCTGCTGCTCGGACTTTGGCGCATCATCGCGCAATTCGCCTTCTGAGGTGAACTTGCGGCGGTCGGTGACGATAAAAGATGGTGGCTTCTCTTCCATGATTTCCTTTCCTGATCAGGGCAGGGCCAGCGGTGCAGCCAGAGGCGTTGCTGTGCCTCCGGCATATGTAATTCTGGCCTTGCGTTCCAGAACTTCGACGCGGACAAACCCGAGACCGAGGGCCTGGGTAAAGCCCGGCAGCGCGTAATGCGATGCGCTGGTGATTTCGCCGATTGGCTTATCATCGCCTTCGGCATAAAGCTGTGTGCCCGGTGGCGGTAGTTTGCCATCCAGCGCAAATTGCTGCAATGTGCGGTGGACAGTGGCGCGGGAGCGGATGCGCTCGACAATCTCCTGACCGAGATAACAACCTTTGTTGAAGTTCAGCGCGCGCATCTGGTTGGTTTCCTGCGGCAGAGAGCGGTCGGTAATGTCTGTGCCGTACTGGGGTGTTCCTTCATAGATGCGCAATGCATCGAGGGCTGCACTTCCGGCCGGCTTTGCTCCCGCACTCGTAAGTGCCTGCCATATTTCTTTGGTGTGTTCTGCAGCAAGCCACAGTTCGAAGCGCGGAACCAGGACACGCCAGGCGTTGACCAGAGTGACCGGAATACCCTGGATGCTGGTTTGCGCAAAGGCCATTTCTTCCGGTATTTCCACGCCGAGCGATTCAAGGAGTGCTGGCGCCTCAGGGCCGGCGAGGCCAAGAGTCGTATCTGCTGCGTCTAACTCCTGTAGCTCCACATCATCCATGATGATGAAGTGGTCGAGGTGGGCAAGCAGGCGAGGTGATTGCTGGCGGTCGGTTTCAAAAATGTAATGGTCAGGCGAGCGGAACACCCAGCCGTCTCCCTGAATACGCCCCTGGGCATTCAGAACAAAGCTGTAGAGCCCGGTACCTTCGGCCATGTCGCGTGTGTTATTGGTGACCATTCCGTTGAGCCAGCGCACGCGATCTTTTCCTGTAATACGGATGCGTGTGAGGTACCCGAGATCGTAGATCGCGGCGGAGTGCATCAGGTGGCCGAGTTCGGTGGAGCAGTCTTCAAAAGACCGCGGGGTGAGCCGACCGAGGTGCATCTGGAGGTCAGGCGTGACGCCGAGAGCGGCCAACGGGGTGCGTTCGTTCTCAACCAATGGTGGCGTTTGGCCCATGACAAAATTATAGTCGGGCGAGGATTTTTAGAATGAAGATGGTATTACGGCTTGCTCTGGTAGTGATGATGACGGCAGGAATGTGTCTGGGGCAGGCCACGGACAGCGCCGCGACCCAGAAAACAAAGCCTTCTGAAACGCACATTACTCCGGCGCAGGCAAAAGAGCTGTTCCATTCAGTGGGAGTGATTCTGAAGTTTGCTTCCGATGATACGGCGCTGCCGATCCGGCACGAGGTAAAACGCAAGCTGACCACGCGCGAGGCGGTAGAGAAATACCTTGTCGAAAAGATGAATGACGACAAGGACGCCAAGCGGATGGAGCGCTCTGAGATTGTGCTGAAAAAGTTTGGATTGCTGGACCGGGACTTTCAGCTTCGGCCATTTCTGCTTGCGCTTCTGAAAGAGCAGATCGAGGCGTACTACGACAGCAAGACCAAGACTGTGAATCTGCTGGACTGGGCCACGCCGGACACGCAAAAGCCGGTGCTGGCGCATGAACTGACGCACGCCCTGCAGGACCAGCATGTGGATCTGGACAAGTGGGAGGATGTGACGAGCGAAGAACTCTCCCACAACGTTAAGCAGGACAATCAGCATATCCAGACCGATGAGGCCGATACGGCGCGGGAGGCCGTGCTTGAAGGGCAGGCCATGGCGGTGTATGTGGACTATTCGCTTGCGCCCTCGGGCAAGAGCCTGTCAAATGCGCCCGATCTGGATACGGATGATCTGGGCGGAGATACGTCGGATTCCCCTGTGCTCTCTCGTGCTCCGCTGGTGCTGAAGGAGTCGCTGCTGTTTCCTTATCAGGATGGGCTGCACTTTGAGCAGGTGCTGATCAAAAGCGAAGGCAAGCAAGGCGCCTTTGCCGGCGTGCTGGACCGGCCGCCAGCATCGAGCTACGAAATCATGAATCCACGCGCATATATAAGGAAGCAGAAGGTGCCCGTGCTGAACATGCCCGATGTGCATTCGCTGCTGGATGCCGATTACAACCCTTATGACGTAGGCGTGATGGGTCAGTTGGATGTACGGATGCTGACGGAGCTCTTTGGCGGGGAACAGTTGTCCAGGACAATTACTCCGGAGTGGGACGGTGGCATCTACTACGCGGTGCAGAGCAAAAAGGCGAAGACAGACGCGGAAAAAGACTCGACGGCTTCGATTGGGCTGCTGTATCTCTCGCGCTGGAAGTCGGCGGAAGCCGCGAGCGCGTTTGCAAAAATGTACGCGGATGAACTGAGCAAAAAGTATTCCGGCGTGAAGCGTGACACTGACTCTGAAGCCGACCCGACGGAGCAGGTGTATCAGACCAGCGAAGGCCCGGCGTTGATTGTTACGAAAGACAACATGGTCTTTATCAGTGAGAGCTTTGATTTGCCGCTGGCGCGCAAATTCGCATTTCTAATGATCGGCGCACAGGGAGGAGAAGGCGGTCTTCAGGCTGCAAAGCTGGGTTCCACCCCTGAACTTGCCGCCAGCATGGTGCACTTCTTTGCGGGATGCGGCATGATGCGGGCAGAAGCGCAATAGCGCCATTCCGCTGTCACGCATAACGCAAGGGGGGCGAACTCTCGTAAACGCTTGTCTGGCCGAGGAGTTGCTCCTAAGAATAGACATACGCCGGCTCCTGGAATGAGGATGGATACGGGCAGAATTTGATGCCAGTTATACTGGGAATTCACATTTCACATCCCTCGGAGCAAGTTTTGCAGCAGGCAGAAATTGGAATTATCGGGGGCAGTGGTCTGTATGACATGCCCGGTCTTACGAACACGCGTGAAGAGCGCGTGGAAACGCCATTCGGCCAGCCGAGCGATGCGTTCGTTTTGGGCGAACTGGAGGGGCGGAAGGTTGTTTTTCTGGCGCGGCATGGACGCGGGCACAAGCTGCTTCCTACAGAGCTGAACTTTCGCGCCAATATTTATGCGATGAAGACGCTGGGTGTGGAGAGGATCATCTCCGTCTCCGCGGTTGGATCGCTCAAGGAAGAGCACAAGCCCACGGACTTTGTTGTTCCAGACCAGTTTATTGACCGCACCTTTCATCGTGAATCCACGTTCTTCGGAAACGGAATTGTGGCACATGTAGCCTTTGGTGATCCGGTCTGTGCGACGGTTGCGAAGGCGATTGCTGATGGCTGCGATGCTTCTGCGGTTGTGGGTAAGCGTGGAGGAACGTACGTCTGCATGGAAGGGCCACAGTTTTCAACACGCGCGGAATCGAACCTCTATCGCAGCTGGGGCGCCGATGTAATTGGAATGACCAACCTGCAGGAAGCGAAGCTGGCGCGTGAGGCCGAGATTTGTTATGCCACAATGGCGATGGTGACCGACTATGATTGTTGGCACGAAGGTCACGATGATGTGACCGTGGAGCAGATCGTTGCCGTGCTGAACCAGAATGCCGCGAATGCCGCGAAGGTGGTGCGCGCGGCGGTGGCTGCAATGCCTGGAGAACGCAAGTGTGCGTGCGCATCGGCGCTGCAGTATGCGATTTTGACCAATCCGGCGGCAGTCCCGGCAGAGACGCGTGAGCGGATCGATCTGATTGTCGGTAAATATCTCAAAAAGGGCTAAGGAACATTCATGGCGATTCTGGTGGTGGGCAGTGTTGCGTTTGACAGCATAGAGACGCCTTCGGGCAAGGCGGAGCGCTGCCTTGGCGGGGCAGCTACGTACTTTTCGCTCTCTGCCAGTTACTTTACCGATGTGCGGGTAATCGCGGTAGTGGGCGAGGACTTTACGGCACAGGAAGAAGACGTGCTGAAGCGGCGCGGCATTGATACCAGAGGTCTGGAGCATGTTGCGGGCAAGAGTTTCTTCTGGCGCGGGTCATACATGAAGAACCTGAATGAAGCCCAGACCCACGAGACACAACTGAACGTCTTTGAGAGCTTTTCGCCGAAGATTCCGGTCGAGTACGCGGATTCGGAATTTCTTTTTCTGGCGAACATTGATCCGGTGTTGCAGGAGACTGTCCGCAAGCAAATGCCGAAGGTACGCATGGTGTGCGGCGACACGATGAATTACTGGATCACCGGGCATCGTGAAAATCTCGAAAGAGTGCTGAAAGGGCTGGATGGCCTGCTGATTAATGACGGCGAGGCCAAGCTGCTGGCGGCGGACAACAATCTGGTGCGCGCGGCGGAAAAAATTCTGAGGATGGGGCCGAAGAGCCTTATCGTGAAGCTCGGCGAATACGGAGCGACCGCCTTCTTCAGCGACCGGCTCTTTCCGGGAGAATCAAAGCATCTTTCGCTCCCGTTCCGCGCTCCTGCGCTGCCGTTGAGCGAGGTGGTGGACCCGACGGGCGCGGGTGATTCCTTTGCCGGCGGGTTCTTCGGGTATCTGGCTTCACAGAAAGAAGTGACTCTGGCAGTATTCAAGCGCGCAATGTTTTATGGCGGCGTGATGGGTTCTTTTGCCGTGGAGCGTTTTGGCACAGAACGGTTGCAGAAACTGACGCGCGAAGAAATTGAGCAGCGCTTTGCGCTGTTCCGCGAGTTGTCTCACCTTGATTGACAGCAAGACCGAAAGAGCAGATCTAAGCAGTGAAACATGGCTGGTGGCCTGCGCCGCGCTGGCGCTGTCCCTGATGGCCCTGGCGTATTGCTTCCCGCGCGGAATGCTGCTCCTCTATGGGGACGCGGTAGCGCATCTGCATATTGCACGGCGCGTTTTTGATTCGCTTGATCCCGGATATAAACAGCTTGGCTCGGTATGGCTGCCGTTGTCGCATATTCTGCTGATTCCGTTTGTGCAGAAGATGTCCTGGTGGCAGACGGGGCTGGCTGGGGCGTGGCCTTCGATGGCCTGCTACGTGGCGGGCAGCGCGGGCATCTACCGGCTGGCTCGTATCTGGATGTGGCCCTCTGCGGCGTTGATTGCGGCTGCTTTTTATGCGCTCAATCCCGGGTTGCTCTATATGCAGACGACGGCGATGACGGAGCCGCTGTTTCTGGCAGAGATGGTATGGAGCGTACTGCTGCTGGCTGAGTTTGGCCAGGCGCTGAGATTTGAAGAGTCTGCGCGAGCCGCGCGATTGCTCATCTGCCTGGGACTGGTGCTGGTCTGCGCTGTCTATACCCGTTATGATGGTTGGATTTTTGCTTCATGTGCATGGCTGCTGGTGCTGTGGAAGCTGCGTGGACACTGGCGCACTTGCGCTGGCGGGGCTTTTCTGCTGTTTACGGCGATGCTGATTTTTGCGCCGCTTCTTTGGATGGCATATAACGCGCGCCAGTTTGGCGATCCACTGGATTTTTTGCGCGGGCCATATTCGGCGAAGGCGATTGAAGAGCGCACCGCAACTCCGGGAGCCCCGCATTATCCCGGATGGCACAGTATGCGGGTGGCGGCGCTGTATTTTCTGAAGGCGGCGGAACTGGGCGCTGCTCCGCTGCGATTTGCAAACAAATTGTTCTGGTTAAGCGTGGCAGGAACCGTTGTTGCCGTGTGGAAATGGCAAGGGCAAGGTATTTCAGCTGCGCTGCTGCTGTGGGTGCCACTGCCGTTTTACGCGTATTCCATTGCGTACGGATCAGTCCCGATTTTCATTCCGCTGTGGTGGCCGCACAGCTGGTACAACACACGCTATGGCATGGAGATGCTGCCTGCGTTCGCGCTGTTTCTAGCGTTTCTTGCGGCATGGCTTGGCAAGCAGTGGCCGCGAGCGCTGAGGTGGACAGAGGCAGTTGTGCTGGTGCTGGTTGTGGCTGACAGCGCGGTGTTGATGCGCGCTCGCCCTTTGGTGCTGGCAGAAGCCTATGCCAATTCACGCACGCGGATTCCTTATGAAGCATCGCTGGCCGGGGCGCTGGATGCGCTGCCGCAGCAGGGCATGATTCTGATGTACACATCGGAGCACATCGGCGCGTTGCAGCGCGCGGGTATTCCGCTGAAGCGCACAATCAATGAGACGGACTACTACCAGTGGCCTGCGGCATTAGAGCGTCCGGCGCAGGCAGCGAAGATTATTGTTGCAACGGACAATGATGCTGTGGCCAAGGCAGTCGTGGCGCATCCCGAGGGGCTGACGCTGGTTAACATTGTGTGTTCCACCGGGCAGCCTTGCGCCCGCATTTACGTTGCAAAATGATAGCATCACGCTCAACAGCCATGACGATTCAAGCTCCTGGACACATGCTGAGCTTTAACGCGGTGGAAGAGGCCATTCTTACGGGCGGCGCCGCAGGACGCCTGCTGCTGGCTGCATTGCTTGGCGGCATGATTGGCCTTGACCGCGAGTACCATCACAAACCATCTGGCGTAAGAACGAACCTGCTGATCTGTTTTGGTTCGGCGTTGTTTACCTTCCTGTCCGCTGTTGTTGCGGGCGAAGGCAGCACAAACAAAGGACAAATTGCATCAAACATTGTGCAGGGGATCGGCTTTCTGGGTGCCGGGTTGATTCTGCATAATCGGGATCGCGTGAGCGGTTTGACGAGTGCTGCGACAGTATGGGCGGTCGCTTCGATTGGAATGGCCTGTGGCGCGGGGCTGTACATTCCGGCGGTGTTCTCTGCAGTGCTGGTGTTGGTCGCGCTCGAAGGCGTAGGCGTGCTGGAGCGCTCGGCGAACCTGAAACTTTATGCTGTTATATATGAGGTGCGCGGTCCGGATGCAGTAAAGATGTCCACGGCGATTTTGCACGCGATGGACAGGATGAAGCGGCGGCTGGTGCATCTGGAGCAGGACAATATCGGCGAGCTGAACCGCATCAATTTTACGGTTTACGCCACGCGCAAAGGGCATGATCAATTGCAGGCCACGCTGAATGCGTCACCTGTAATTGATGAGGTCCTGATGTTTCCTCACGTGGAGGATGATTGATTCGGTTTGTAAAGGCACATGCCTGCGGCAACGATTTTCTGGTGGTTGAAGCGAGGCAGATCAGCGCGGAAAGGCAGCGCGAGATGGCGATTCATCTTTGCGCGCGCAATACCGGAATTGGCGCGGATGGCGTTGAGTATCTGGAGTGGACAGGAGAACGCGCCGGACGGATTCGACTGTTCAATGCGGATGGCTCGATCGCGGAAATTTCTGGCAATGGAACGCGTTGCGTGGCGGCATGGATGGCGCATGAGAAGGGCCTCCAATGCGGAGACATTCTGACGCTTGAAACGGATGCGGGGCCTCGGGAGTGCCGCATTGTGGATGCGTCCAGCAGCCACTATCAGATTGCATCGCGCATGGGTATACCGGAGATCAGCATGCGCAGCGTGGATTTGAATGGAAAGCAGGTTGAGGGTGTGGTGGTATCGGTTGGCAATCCACATTTTGTCATCTTTGTGCCGGACGGGTCCTTCACCATTCTTGGCAGAAGCTGGCAGGAGATTGGGCAGGATATCTGCTTTCATCCTGATTTTCCGCAGCAAACCAATGTTGAGTTTGTCCATATTCTGAATGTGAATGAAATAGAGTTTCGCATTTTTGAGCGCGGCGTCGGGCCGACGGCATCATCTGGGACGGGCGCGTGCGCATCAGCGGTGGCAACGATCTCGCAGCGCGGAGGAGCGAAGCACCTGCTGGCGCGCTCCCTTGGCGGTGAACAGCGGGTGGAGTGGGACCGTACAGGTGAAATTCTGCTTACCGGACCAGCGGAGCTGATTGCGCAAGGTGAGGCGTTCTGATGCTGAAACCCGCTGCGGTTGCTCCAGATGCACGTGTGGCCGTGATTGCTCCGGCCAGCTCATCGAAACCCGAGCGGCTGGTGCGGGGTATTGAGGCGCTGCGCGCGCGTGGATATGATGCCGGGTTCGGCCAATTTGCGCAGGGGCGGCTTGCCCCCTATTTTTCCGGGACCCCAGAGGAGCGGCTCGCGGATCTTCATGCTGCTTTTGCTGATCCGGAGGTGCGGGCCATCTTCTGTACGCGGGGCGGATACGGGTCGAATTATCTGCTGGAAGACCTGGACCTCGACGTCGTGCGGGAGAATCCCAAGCCGCTCTTTGGATACAGCGATCTGACGGCGCTGCAGACGTGGCTCCTGGATGAGACGGGCCTGGTCGCTTTTCACGGCCCGATGGTAGCGGCTGATTTCGCAGTAGACAACGGTGTACACGACGCGAGTCTGGATGCGGCGCTGGATGGGGACCTGATTTCTATTGGCGCCGCTGAGGGATTGCGCGTGCTGAAACCTGGCCGGGCACAGGGCACGATGTATGGGGGCTGCCTAAGTATCCTGACGTCAACGCTGGGAACGCGCTTTGCGCCGCAGACGGAAGGGAAGCTGTTGTTTCTGGAAGATGTGGGCGCGAAGCCTTATCAGATTGACCGGATGCTGCGACAGATGGTGCTGGCCGGAAAGTTTGATGGCGCGACGGGGTTCATTTTTGGAGAGATGCTGGAATGTGCATCGCCGGGAGCACCTTCGGACCTGGTGGCGCAGGTGATTCTGCGCGTGCTCGATTGGTTTGATGGGCCAATCGCGATCGGGCTGAGATCAGGCCATGTTTCGCACGGCAATGTGACGCTTCCATTGGGGATTGAGGCCGAACTGATGCTGGAGGATGTTCCGCGGTTGCGGTATCTTGAGGCGGCAGTAGAGAGTGAGTGAAATGTTGATGCCAGGCGGGTGCGCTTCATTCCCTCCCATCCTTTACTGCGCAAAGAATGTGACACCCGGTTGAAGGCAGGTCTTTCGGCTGCGCTTCAGGATGACAAGAACAGATAGGCACAAGATTACAAATGCAGAGTAAACATATACATCTGATTGGGATTTGCGGCACAGCAATGGCTTCTCTCGCAGGATTGCTGCAACTGAAGGGGCATCGCGTTACTGGATCAGACCAGGCGGCATATCCGCCGATGTCTGATTTGCTGCGCAGCCTGCGGATTCCGGTAGCAGAGCCGTTTTCCGAAGAGAACCTGAAGCCACATCCGGATCTGGTCATTGTGGGGAATGCAATTTCGCGCGGCAACACCGAACTCGAATATGTACTGGACCATCGGCTGCCATTCACTTCGCTCGCCGCGCTGATACACTATGAGTTTTTGCGAGGGCGCGAGTCTCTGGTCGTGGCCGGAACGCACGGCAAAACAACGACGACTTCCATGCTGGCCTGGATTTATGAAGTGGCGGGGCTGGCTCCTTCGTTTCTGATTGGTGGTGTGGCGGAGAACTTCGGAACGAGCTTTCAGCTACATGAGAGTAAGCCCTTCATTCTGGAAGGAGACGAGTATGATACAGCCTTTTTCGATAAAGGCCCGAAGTTCATGCATTATTTTCCGGATGCGCTGGTTCTGACGCATGTAGAGTTTGACCATGCGGACATTTATCGCGATCTGGAACAGGTGAAGACGGCCTTTCAACGGCTGGTGAACCTTGTTCCGCGGCGCGGACGTATTGTGGCCTACGATGGCGACCCCAATGTAAGTGAGTGCGTGTCTCGCGCCTTCTGCAAAGTGGAGCGTTACGGGTTTGCTCCTGATTCCGCATGGCGGACGGAAAATCTGAATTTTGCCGAAGGTCAGACGCATTGGAACGTTCTGCATGATGGAAAACCGTGGGCGGATCTCACGCTGAGTATGGCCGGTGAGCATAACGCTTTGAATGCAACCGCGGCTGCTGCGCTGGCTGCGGGCAATGGCGTTCCGGTGAGCGTGATTCAAAGGGCGCTGGCCACGTTCAAGAGCGTAAAGCGCAGGCTCGAGGTCCGGGCTGTGGTGGATGGCATTACGATCATTGATGATTTTGCGCATCATCCTACGGCGATCCGCGAGACGCTGCGTGCTCTGCGGGCTGCGCATCCTGATGCGCGTTTGTGGGCCGTGCTTGAGCCGCGCTCGAATACACTGCGGCGAAATGTTTTTGAGCGCGAGCTGGTAGAGAGTCTTTCGCTGGCAGACCGCATTGTGCTTGCCGGTGTCTTTAAGCTGGAGAGCATTCCGGAGGGTGAGCGGCTGCATCCGGAGGCCGTTGTTGCCGGACTCAGGCAGACAGGAAAGGATGCGGCGCTGTTTGCGAACGCAGACACGATTGTCGCAGCGATTACACCTGAGCTGCGGGCAGGTGATGTGGTGGCCATTCTCTCAAATGGTGGATTTGACGGCATCTATGAGAAACTGCCGCGGGCCCTGGAAGCGAGGACGCTCGTTCGTTTCTGAGTCATGCTTTCAACCTTCGCCGTTTTACTGACTTATCTTCTCTTTGGCATTCCTGCTGCGATAGTGGGGCTGCCATGGACGCTGATGACTAGCGACATTTCTCTGCTGTATCGCTGGTCCATGTGGATCGCCAGGAGCGGTATCCGGGCCGCTGGAATTCGCGTCGAGGTGGAGGGCCTTGAGCGCCTGGATCCAGAGCAGCGATACATTTTCATGTCAAACCACGTTTCCAATCTGGATCCGCCGATTCTGCTGCCACTGATTCCGGGGAGAACGTCGGTCTTCCTGAAGCGGTCACTGATGAAGATTCCCGTTCTGGGGTATGCGATGCGGCTCGGAGACTTTATTCCTGTGGACCGCGATGGACGAGTGGAGAGCGCGAAGCAGAGTGTGGAGAAAGGCAGGGAAGTTCTTGCTTCAGGTCTCCAGGTAACTACGTTTGTGGAAGGGACCCGCTCGCGGGATGGCCGTCTGCTTCCCTTTAAGAAAGGCCCTTTTTATCTGGCCATCGAAACAGGTGCTCCGGTGGTGCCCGTCTCGATTTCGGGCACGGAAAGCATGATGAAGAAGGGCAGTATTCGCATTGCGCCGGGTACAGCACATGTGGTGTTTCATTCACCAGTGTGGCCGCATGATTATGCCACGCGCGAGGAACTGATGACGGCGGTGCGTTCTGCGATTGCCTCGGGCCTGCCGGAATGGATGATCCGATAGCTTCCATTTTCGCCTGATTTTCGCCTATGCTTAATGGCATGCAGTTGCCTGTTCCAGGACTGGTTCGCTGGCTTTATCTTGACCTGAACTCGTATTTCGCGTCGGTCGAGCAGCAATTGCGTCCCGAGTTACGCGACCGGCCCATAGCAGTCATTCCTGTGGAAGCTGAGACGACCTGCTGTATTGCAGCCAGTTACGAGGCGAAAGCATTTGGAGTCAAGACAGGCACGGTAGTCAAAGAGGCGCGGCGACTATGCCCTGAAATTATGTTTGTGCCTGCGCGGCATAAGGAATATGTGCGCTTCCATCATCTTGTGCTGGAAGCTGTCAACCGCTGTACCCCTGTGGAGCGGGTGCTTTCAGTAGACGAGATTGCGTGCCGCCTGGTGGGCAGGGAATGCAAGCCGGAGAATGCTCTTGCGCTGGCGCGCGAAGTGAAGCAGCGGATACGGATGGATATAGGGGAGTATTTGCGCTGCTCCATTGGGCTTGCCCCGAATGAATTGCTCGCCAAGATTGCCACGGACATGCAAAAGCCCAATGGGCTGGTGCGGCTGGATACGAGCGATTTGCCGAAGGCGCTCTATCCGCTGAAGCTGCGGGACATTCCGGGGATTGGCAGCCGTATGGAAGCGCGTCTGCGGGCGCAAGGCATCCACTCGGTGCAAAGTCTGCTGGAACTGGATGCAAAACAGATGCGTTCGGTATGGGGCAGCCTGTATGGTGAGCGCTACTGGTATTGGCTCAGAGGGTATGATTTCGATCAACCCGCGTCCGTTCCGCAGAGTATTGGGCACCAGCATGTTTTACCACCTGAACTGCGCACCATGCAGAAAGCATTCGCGGTGGCCCAGAAACTGCTGGACCGTGCTACCGCGCGTCTACGGGGAAGAGACCTCTGGGCGCGGGGACTTTCTGTCTATATGAGTTTCACCATGGGCCGCGAGAAGAAGATATGGGAGTGTCACACGCGCATGGTAGAGTCGCAGAATGTTTTTTCCGCGCTGGAAATGCTGAAGAAGATGTGGGCGGATTGTCCTCGGGGAACTCCCACATTTATAGGAGTGGACCTGTACGATCTGGTTCCTGGCACTCAGCACACAGAGGTCTTTTTTCCTGAAGAGCAGCGGCGGCAGAAACTGGCGCAGGCAATGAATGCGATCCATGCCCAGTTCGGAGAAAAGGTGCTGTATCTGGGTGGAACGCATGCAGTTCGAAATGCGGCGCCTGCTGCCATTGCTTTTGCTTCGATTCCGGAGAGCCATGAATTTCCTGAAAGCAAACCGGCGAAGAATACGCATGGCGAATGGAGGAGCACATCGAAAAAAGCGAAGCGTCCTCCTGCTTAGAGGTTGATGAGCGGTGTTGTTAACAGCGGGGATGCAGGTGCATTGACAGGCGCCTGTAAGGTTGTCGAAGGCAGACATGCAGCTCGTGATGTTCCCGGGCTCCTGCGGCGGCGTTAGATTTAACCTTGTTTCTGGAAGAGCGGTGTGAATTCGATTTCGACCACACCATCCAGTTCACCCACGGTTACATCATCCAGCGATTCGACGATCCAGTCGGCGTCTTTCAGGTCCTCTACCGTGTGGGAGAAAAGGGTGGCGAGGACCTTGCATCCCGCTGCATGACCGGCCTTTGCTCCCGATGCTGAATCTTCGATGACCAGGCAGTCTTCGGGTTTCTGGCCGAGGAGGGCTGCGCCTTTGAGATAGGGTTCCGGACTGGGTTTGCCGTGGGTGACCATGTTGCCGGTGATGATGCGTTCCGGGATGGGGACACCGGCCTGCTTCAGGCGGACGCGAGCGATGCGGTCCGTGGCCGAAGTGACGATGGTCCAGTACTGCTGTGGAAGTGTGTCGAGGATACGGCAAACGCCCTGGAGGACCTCGATGTCTTCCTTGTCCTCGACCTCGATCTGCTCAATCAGGTTCAGTTCTTCGATGTCGTTGAGGTCGGGGCGGAGAAGGCGCACGGTTTCGATGGCGCGGCGGCCGTGTGCCGTCCTGATGGCGAAAGCCGGATCCACACCCCGTTTTTCGGCCCATTTCCGCCAGCTACGCTCGACCGAGCCGAGTGAACTGACGAGAACGCCATCCATATCGAAGAGAATTCCGCGGACGTGGAGCTTCACTTTTGAGCTTTCTCCCTTGGAAGTAGCCGTGAGCGGGTGGGAGCGTGCCCCTCCCTCTCTTTTGTACGGGGGTCGTTTATTTTCGGTAAGTTACAGCTCGTTGTTGTACGGAGGTTTTCTGTTTTCAACGGCTTAAATGTAAGTGATTGATTCCATTATGCTTGGCTAAGGACAGCACCAGCCACACTCTATACCTGCTTGATTCCAGCATAACATGCAGGCGGTTATTTTTCCGGTAATTCTATGTTTAAACGACAATGGAACGAAAGTCTCGCCGTGCAGGCTTGAACTGGCGCACCTTCGACGCTTCTGCTCTTCTATATTCAACAGACATGGGCGCCAGCTTCCAATCGTTCGCAGAACTATGCCGGTCGTTGGCTGAGACTACAAAGAAGCTGGAAAAGCGCGCTCTTATTTCGCAATACCTCAGGTCGCTGCCCGCCGAAGACGCAGGCCGATCTGCGCTTTATCTTTCCGCACAACCCTTTGCGGAAACCGACAGCCGGGTGCTCAACGCAGGCGGATCGCTGCTGTCCAGAGCAGTTGTGCAACTCTCCGGCGCCAGCCAGAGTGCGATGTATACCGCCTACCGCAGATACGGCGACATGGGCGGAGCGGTGCAGGACCTGCTCGCATCGCAGAACAGGTTCGCTCCTTCGCTGACGCTTGAAGAGGTAGAGCGCAGCTTTGCCGCAATTGCGGCAGCCCGCGGCCCATCCGCAAAACTGCAGCTCATCCTTGGTCTGCTAGGCAAGGCCACGCCTCTGGAAGCGAAGTACCTCGTCAAGCTCATTACTGGTGACATGCGGATCGGCGTCAAACAAAGCCTGGTGGAAGAAGCCATCGCACACGCCTATGGCGCGGAAGTTGCCGATGTACGCCGTGCCGTGATGCTTACCGGAAACCTGTCCGAAGTTACGGCGATGGCCATGTCCCATTCGCTCCAGCAGGCACGGATGCGCCTCTTTCATGCGCTCGGATTCATGCTCGCCAGTCCAGTTGCTACGGTCGAGGAGGCGCTGGAACGCTTCGCCCAGGAAGTGGCAGAAGAGCATGGTGAATCTGGTGCGAAGCCGCAGGAAGCCATACAGGAAGCACAGCTTGAGGACAAATACGACGGTATCCGCGCGCAACTGCACTGCGGCGACCCGGAACAGCCAGGCCGTGTGGCGCTCTTCTCGCGCAATCGGGAAGACATCAGCGAAAGCTTCCCTGAACTGATCGAAGCGTTCACGCACATCTCCGGACCGGCCATTATTGATGGCGAAATCGTTGCCTGGAACACAACTGATGGCCGCGCCCTTCCGTTTACATCGCTTCAGCAGCGCCTGGGACGCAAGCGCGTTTCCCGTGAACTGCGCGAGCGCGCGCCCGTTGTTTTTGTCGCGTTTGATCTGCTCTATCAGAACGACGACCTGCTTCTGGAAGAGCCTTTGCGTGCACGAAGACAGAAGCTCGAAGTCTTCATTGCCCGCATCTCAGAAGCAACGGCCACTGCGCCGGAACAAGGCCAATCCCATCTCTTTGCCGATACGAACGCCACAACGCGTTTTCCACGTATTGTGCTTGCTCCGGCCATGCAACTCCGCAGCGCCGAACAACTCGATCGCGCCTACACGGAAGCCCGTGAGCGCGGCAACGAGGGCGTAATGGTCAAGGCGTTGAACAGCACCTACCAGCCGGGCCGTCGAGGACTTGCATGGCTCAAGCTGAAGAGGGAGCTTGCAACGCTCGATGTAGTGGTGACCGGAGCTGAGTATGGGCATGGCAGGCGCATAGGAGTGCTTAGCGACTATACCTTCGCTGTCCGGGATGGCGATGAGCTGAAGAACATCGGCAAGGCCTACTCCGGGCTCACAGATGCGGAAATTGATGAGCTGACGCGCTTCTTCAAGCAGCACACGCTTGAGGATTATGGCCACTTCCGCACGGTCGAGCCACTCGTCGTTCTTGAAGTCGCCTTCAACAACATCATGCGCTCTGACCGCCACAGCAGCGGCTTTGCGCTGCGTTTTCCGCGTATCCTGCGCATCCGCAAAGACAAGCCTGCCAGCGAGATTGACACTCTGCAGCGGGCTGAGGAGATCTACAACTCCCAGCCCGATAAAGCAGTGGAAGAGTAACTACTTTCCGGCATTTGCTGAAAACAGAGAGAGCGGGGCGCTGTTTGCCATTGCCGCCTGGCCTGCGGCGAAGGATGCAGATGGTCTCCGGAATCGAAGGCCGGAAACAGTCGCCTTCGAAAATATACCTGTTTTTCCACGGCTGGGCCTCTGTTTCGCTTCCCAAACGGAACCGTCCCCGGCGGAATTGCGTATTCTGTTGCATGAGCGCAGCCGGCACCATAACGTGGAGTGAATGGACGCCCAGACCCGCGACTGTGAGGCGGGAATCATTGGGGCCATACAACGCAGGCGTGCGCGAAACAAACCGTCTGCAGGGCAAGGCTGGAGAGAGGCGTTTGGAAGCGGATTGGCAAGTGGTGGTGCGGCGATGCCTGGACGGGGATTCCCTCGCCTGGACGGAACTGGTCAAGGCGCATCACCGCCGCGTCTATGCACTCTGCTATCGCTTTACCGGTTCGCCGCATGACGCTGAAGACCTTACCCAGGAAGTTTTCCTGAAGATATACGGGAACCTGGCCGCCTTCGATCTGGCCAAGGGCAGCTTTCCTACGTGGATCACAACCCTGACCCGGAATCTTCTGGTGGACCACTTCCGTCGTTCCAGACAGCAACGCATAACAGATTCTATGGACGCGAACTGGGACGGTGGAGAAGACCAGCAGGGCAGCCCGTTGTCTGAGCGCATCTCAGACCCAGGGCCCACACCGCACGAACAGGCGGCAAGAAAAGAATTAGAAAAAATGGTGCAGCAGGCGCTGACGCAGGTCTCGCCCGAGCTGCGCGAAGCAGTCATACTGCGCGATCTGCAAGACATGGACTACAAAGAAATCGCGCAGGTTTTACGTATTCCTGAAGGGACCGTGAAGTCGCGCATCAGCCGCGGAAGAGCAGAGCTGGCACGTCTTCTCGATCGTAGTGGAAGGCAGGTGGTTTAAATGTCTGAGCGTAATCCATTCCGTCAAAATACAGGGGGCCCGCTTGAGTGCGAAGAGTGGGAGGCCCTTCTCGCCGATGCCCTGGACGGTGCCCTTTCGGCCAGTGATCAGGCTGCATTCACCATGCACAGCAAAGATTGCGGGGCGTGCGCAGAAATGCTGGCCCAGGCAAAGCAGGGTCGCGAATGGATGCAGTTCCTGCACGAAGAGCCGGCCGCCCCGGATGATCTGGTCACCAAAATTCTTGGCCGCACCAGCGGCGCCTCCTTGCCGCAGCTGGCCGTGGCAGGTGGCGCGGTCCAGCCCATGGCCCCGCACATTGCCCAGGTTGCCATGCGGCGCGCGTTTCATGACTCGCGCCTGCTGATGACCGTAGCGATGGCCTTCTTCTCCATTGCTCTCACGCTGAACATGCTGGGCGTGAATCTGAGGGGCATGCACCTTGCAGACCTCAAGCCCTCAGCGCTGCAAACCACCATAGCCCGCCAGTTCTATGGCGCAAAAAAGCAGGTGGTCAGCTATTACGAAAACCTGCGCTTTGTCTATGAGCTCGATTCCAGGCTGCGCGAGCTGCGCCGCGAGGTGGAAACAGAACAGCCACAGCAGAAAGACCAGAAAAACGATAAGCAGTCCCACAAGAATGGTGGAAAGATGATGACTCCCAGGGACGTCATTGTTCCTCCGGATGTGTTGCTGGGGCAACGGGTGCTCGCGGACCTGACAGTATGCCACCCCGAGCCGCACTCCACTGATATTTATAATTCTGAAAATTCCGAGGGCCGGAACGATGCAAATCAGAAGACATCAGAGGTAAATGAATTGGCTGGCAGATTTTTGGCAGCCCAGGCAGAAAGGAGCCTGGCATGAACTGCGCAAACCATCCTGAAATTCCGGTTGCGGCCTATTGCCAGAACTGCGGCAAACCGCTTTGCTCTCAATGCGTACGCTCGGTTTCCGGCGTAGTTTATTGCGAACAGTGCCTTGCGGCAAAACTCGGCATCGGTGGGACCGCCTACAGCTCCTCAGGCACCACGCCCGCCGGTGAGACCTATAACATCAGCGGCGTTGCTCCGGCGCCGTCGCAGCCCGACATTCCCAATCCCGGCCTGGCCGCTCTGCTCGGATTTATCCCCGGCGTGGGCGCTATGTACAACGGCCAGTTCATCAAGGCGCTGGTCCATGTGCTGGTGTTTGTCGTGCTCATCGGCATTACCGGTGACCACGGCATCTTCGGCGTCTTTATCGCCGCCTGGGTCTTTTATCAGGTCTTTGACGCGCACCAGACCGCCAAAGCGCGCCGCGATGGCCTGCCTTTGCCTGATCCCTTCGGCCTGAATGAGCTGGGCCAGAGGCTCGGCATCCCCAACCGCGCGTGGCCTCCTGCCGCTCCCCATGTACCCCCGGTTTCCGGAGCAGTACCTCCGGTGCCGCCTACGCCTCCTCCACCGGGATACGAGCCGGTTCCGCCTGTGCCGCCCGTTCCTCCTGACCAGGCGACGTGTTGTGGTCCTTTCGGGCGGCGGCCTGAGCCTGTCGGCGCCATTGTGCTCATTGCTGTAGGCATGCTCTTTCTCTTCAGTACACTGGGCATTCTTCGTTTTGACTGGATTGGCCGCGGATGGCCCATCATCGTCATCGTTGTGGGCGCATGGCTTCTGTTTCGCCATATGCGGGAAAGTGGAGGCGCGCAATGAACCAGTACATCTTCTTACAGCGTATTACCGGTCCGGCGATGATCCTCACCTTCGGCGTCACGGCGCTGCTTGATGAGTGGCACATCATGAGCTACGGAAAAAGCTGGCCGCTGTACCTTATCGTTCTTGGTGTGATTAAGCTGGCACAGAGGGCTGCTCTGGCCAACGCCGAGCCGCCCGCGTACGTGCCGCCTGGTTCTCCTGCCGGGTACACGCAGCCCTATCCGCCCGCGCCCCCGGCACCCACAACTCCGGCCCCGACAGAAAACACTTCCGGAGAGGGGAGGTAAATCATGGCAGCCGCGCCTCCGCCCTATGATCCCCGGACTGTAAAGCAGCAATGGAAAGATTATGCCCGCGCACAGAAGCAGGCCGCCCGCGCCCGCAGTTTCTACTGGCGGTATTATCATCGCTCATCCGTTGCTGGCCCATTGCTTTTGCTGGCCGTCGGGCTTGTCGCCCTGCTGATTGAAACCGGACGCATAAGTGCGGCACGTTTCTGGGTATGGTATGCACAGTGGTGGCCAGTGATCCTGATCGGCATTGGCATTGTTCTGTTGCTTGAATACTTCCTCGACCGTAACAGTCCCTATGCCGGACGGCGCACGTTCGGCGGTTTCGGCTGGATCATTCTGCTGGTACTCTTCAGCGCCTGGGGAACGCACGCAGCGCATGTCTGGGGCCCATTAAGCGACCAGTTTTCTGACAATGGCGACGACTTCTGGTCCATGATGGGCGAGGAGCACGACAACGATGTCGAGATCAGCAACGCTATCGCGCCAAATGCCGCTGTGCAGATCCAGAATCCGCGCGGCAGCATCACCATCACTGCTTCCAGTGACGCTCAGGCCCATGTCCGTGCCCATCAGATCGTGCATACTTCCTCGGACGATCAGGCACAGAAAGTCTTCAATGAGATCAAACCCAAGCTGATTGTTTCCGGATCGAGCGCGGTCCTCAGCGTGGAAGGCCGGAACAACGCGCGCGTGGACCTGACCGTGGAGCTGCCTGCGGGCGTGACCACCGTCGTAAATGCGGGCCACGGTGATGTAGCCATAGATGGACTGAAGGGTACTTCGGACATCACCACCAGTCACGGCGACGTGAAGTTTGACAACATGGGCGGCAATGTCCACGCCCGTATGGACCATGGAGACTTTTCCGCCCACCAGATCACAGGCGATGTCGCGGTAGATGGACATGCCGGCGACATCACGCTCTCGGAGATCAAAGGCAACATTACGCTGGACGGGGATTTCTTCGGCGATACGCACGTGGAACAAGCGGGATCAGCTGTTCACTTCCACTCCAGTCGTACCGATCTTGCCATTCCCCGGCTCGCCGGTGACATGACCATGGATGCAAGCGATCTCAGCATCACCCAGGCAAGCGGCCCGGTGCGTGTGGTCACGCGTTCCAAAAATATTGACCTTTCTCAGATTGCCGGCGATGCTCACGTCGAAAACAACAATGGCGACATTACCTTCATCGCCGCCGTACCTCTGGGGAATGTGCAGATCACCAACCGAACAGGCAATATCTCGGTCACGGTGCCAGACAACGCGAGCTTTTCTGTGACCGCGGCCAACAACGATGGCGATCTCACTACGGACTTCCCCATCAGCGTGAATGGTTCTGAAGGGCACAAATCAGCGCAGGGCCAGGTGGGTAGCGGCGGTCCGCATCTCGAATTGACCACCTATCATGGCGACATCGTCCTGCGGAAAGGCGGCCCGGGAGAGATCGTGCCGTCAGCGTCTCCAAAAGTGCCTGCTCCGCCTACCCCTCCCGCGGGGCCGATGAAGCATCTACGTGGCTCGCATGACCGTGGTGAGCATCCAGCCGAGCAGTAACCAGGGACTCAATCCTTGCGACGACCTGGTCCAGAGTCAGGTTTGTCGAATCAATCACCACCGCATCGGGCGCAGGCTTTAATGGGGACTGTGCCCGTGTCCGGTCCCGCTCATCCCGTTCGCGAATCTCCCTGAGAATAGCTTCCTGTGAACCCGCGCCTCCGGCCTGGGCGTAGCGGCGTTCACTGCGCGCTTCCGGCGATGCATCAAGAAAGACCTTGATGTCGGCATGAGGAAAGACCACTGTGCCAATGTCGCGGCCTTCCATCACAATGCCGCCTCCGGCCCCCAGCTCGCGCTGCAAATCCACCATCCATCGGCGAATGGCCGGATGCACGCTCACCTGCGAAGCGGCCTGCGTCACATCCGGCTGTCGAATGCGCGCAGTTACATCAATATCATCCAGCAGCACCCGGTTTCCTGAAGGTGTGGGCTCCAGCCGGATATTGGTGCTGGCCGCGAGCTGCTCCAGGGCCGCGCCGTTGGTGGGTTCAATGTGCTGTTCCAGCGCCTTCAGGGCGAAGGCGCGGTACATGGCTCCGGTCTCCAGATTCAGCAATCCAAATCGCGACGCGAGCCGCGCGGCGACCGTGCTTTTGCCTGCTCCGGCTGGGCCGTCAATCGCAATGATGAGTGGACAAGGCTCCGTGCTCATTCGCCAGAGTCGTCCTTTCTCTTGGGTGGAAATTTCCTGCCGCCAGGCCTCGGCCCAGACCTGGGCCCAAACTTTCCGCCCTGCTTTGCGCCAAATCTGCCGGATTTTGGCCCAGACTTTCCGCCGAATTTCGATCCGGACTTCGCGCCCGACCTGGGACTAAACCTGGTGGCGGACTTGGGAGCTAAACTCCCGCCGGAGCGCCCGCTGAACTTCGAGCCAAATTTTCCGGGGCGCGATTCGGAGCGGAAATCGCTGCCTTCGCTCCCAGGCCGCTTGCGTTCCTCGCCCTCCTGCTCAGAAGAGCGTTTGCGGAATGGCCGCTCTTCCCGCTTGAATGGCTTTTTCTTGTCAAAATCGCCCGTCTTGCGGAACGGCCGCCCACCCTCTTTATGGTCGGTTCGCGGCTTCCATTCGCGCCGTTGTCCCGTTTCAGGGCGGTCTTCACCTCTTTTCCATGCGGGGCGCTCTGCTCCGCCATCGCGACGGGGAGCGTGAAGGCCGCCCTGTGGCCTCGGCTTTCCACGAAATTCGCGCTTCTCGCCACCGCGTTCCGGACGCGGGCCCTTTCTTTGCTTCGGTCGCGGCGTAAATGCTTTGCGCGGATGCTCCGTAGCCGGAGAAGCGGACAGCGCGGCCGGTTCAGGTGCAGCTTCCACTAGCGCTTCAACCGCAGGAAATTCCGGCAGCCCTCCCGTAATGTAGAGCAGAGACTGCGTTCCCAAAGTCAGCGTGCTCAACTGGCGCGTAGCCAGCAGGCCGCGCGCCACTTCACGAATGCGCGAGCGGGGCGCTAGCGGCGAGAGGAAAGTCTCAATCTCTTCAGCGCTCGCCACAATCACGGAGTCAAGGTAAAGCGAAATCAGCGCAGACAGCGCCGTGGTCTGTCCTGCTCCGCCGCCCATCTGCATCGCTTTCTGGTTGGTCTCCTCCAAAAGCGACCATGTGGTCGGAGCACTTTCTGAATAAACGGGAACAACGTACATTGCTCCCCACAACTCCGTCAGCGCGCGAAGCACAGCCGCTTCGCTTACGCCTCGCCCAAGCTTGTCCTGCAACTCCAGTGCGGTAAGTGCGCCATCCTTCTTCAGTAATTTCCAGATGTCGGCAGCCAGTTGCGAGCCTTTGCCCGGGCCGCGCTTCCAGTTGCGGTCTCCCCGCAATGAGAAAACATAAGGAAGGGCCTCAGGCGAAACGAAAAAGTCCGGCTGTTCTGAGACCGTCCCCAGCAGATTCAACGGAACAGCGCCACCTGAGTTGAACAGGCGGACTGCCAGCAGAAATGCCTCGTGGATTTCTGTCATCCCCGGTCTGGCCAAGCTCATGCCGATAAATGCTTCTACAAACGATGGTGCAGGCGCATGGAACTGTCCACGCCGCGGCACAAAGAAGCAGAGGCCCATAGACTCGACCCACTGCGCCGCATCTTCCAGCGTAAGAACCGGGACTCCGAGTTGGCGCCAGCGCTCTGCGCGCGCCGCGTGAAGCTGCTCTAAGGTCAATGAAATCCTTCTTGATAAACGAATTGTCTACATTTCACGCCAGGGGCTGAAACAGAAACAAAAGATATTCAAGTTTAACGCAGGAGACAGAGCTACCAAAAACTGCCGCATCATGACACAATCTCATCCATATTCCAAGCGAAGATGCCCGACCGCCGTAATTTCCTCAAGTCCTCCCTTGCTGCCGCCGTACTGGCCAGAGTGCCGGAAACGAACCAGGTGCAGCGCAAGGGCCGCATCCGCCAGTCTGTCGCCCGCTGGTGCTATCAGCAGATCCCTCTGGACCAGCTTTGCGCAGCTGCCGTCCGGATCGGACTCAAAGGCATTGACCTGCTTCAGATGGAGGAATGGGAGGTCCCGCGCCGCTATGGTCTTATCTGCACCATAGGTTATGCCGGAGGAGGCACCATCTCCGATGCGCTCAACCGCCTCGAAAACCACGATGCCATCGAGGCCGCATTCCGCAAGAACATCCCTCTCGCCGCAAAGGCCGGTGTTCCCAATGTAATCACATTCTCCGGAAACCGCCGTGGCATGTCTGATGAGGAAGGCGCGCGCAACACCATCACCGGGTTAAACCGCCTGAAGAAAATCGCCGAAGACAATGGCGTCAATATCTGCCTTGAACTGCTCAACAGCAAGCGCAATCATCCTGACTACATGGCCGATCACACCGCCTGGGGAACGCGCGTTGTGGGTGAAGTCAATTCACCGCGCGTGAAGCTGCTCTATGACATCTACCACATGCAGATCATGGAAGGTGATCTGATCACCACCATCTCTCAGAACATGGATAAAATCGGCCACTTCCATACGGGAGGCGTTCCCGGCCGACATGAGATTGACTCGACCCAGGAGATCCAGTACGTGGCCGTCATGAAGGCCATTGCCGACCTGAACTACAAAGGCTATGTGGCGCACGAGTTCATTCCAAAAGGCGACCCGCTCACCTCGCTGCGTCAGGCCGTTGAGTTGTGTGACGTGTAAAGCCTGCGACGAAAACCAGCGCCCGGCATCTCTCTACTGAGGAGAATGTTTGTATGGAGCCACGTCTGGATTATCAGCACGCATTTCCCGAGGGGTATCAGGGCATGCTTCATCTTGAGGCCATCATCCGCCGCAGTGGGCTTGAGCCTTCCTTAATAGAGCTGGTCAAGATTCGCGCCTCGCAGTTGAATGGCTGCGCATTTTGTTTGGACATGCACACAAAGGATGCACGCGCCCACGGTGAAACAGAGCAGCGCATCTACGCACTTACCGCATGGCATGAGGCGCCCTTTTTCACCGAGCGGGAACGCGCCGCTCTGGCATGGACCGAGGCCATCACCAATATTCAGCAAGGACATGCATCAGAAGATGCCTATGCGCAGGTACGACTGCAATTCAGCGAAGAAGAACTGGTAAAGCTCACCTACGCCATCACGCAGATCAATAGCTGGAACCGCATTGCCATCGCGTTTCGCCCGGAGGTCGGCAGCTACCAGCCGCCCAAAGCTACAGCAAAGGCCTGAACCAGTGTTTGTCGGAAAAGAACAGGCATGCCATCCGAGCCATGCCTGTTCTTCCTGTTTCATGCAAGCCGCTGTTACTGTGCAGCAGCAATGGATGTTAAGCCTGCTCGACCTTTCCCGCCGGGGTAAGCCTGTCAATAATAGACGGCAGGAACTGCGCCAGTTTTGCAGATGCTTCTTCAGGAGGAATGCCGAGCCTGGAAGCGATGGCATTCACCCGCTCCTGACCCACAACCTGTTCGATCTGCTGTGCTGTGATGGCCTGATTGTCCTGATTACTTACCCAGGAGCTGACCACGCCGCCCAGCCCTTTGTCATGAAACTGCTGCACAAATCCCTGCAACCCTCCGGTCGCTGGATTGTTCACCATCTCCATGACGTGGCCCAGAAGTCCGGCTTCTTCGCCCTGCGCTGCCTGACCGCCGACCATCTGCTTTACGTTATCCAGAAGAGACATGCGCACCTCCGTTACTTCGACTGTTTCGCGACAACCTTGCTGGCAATCTTGTTGTATGTCGCCTGCGGAATGATCTTTTTCCGCACAAGGTCGGTCTTTTTAGCATAAGGACGCCCGTCTACGATCTTCTGGGCATAAGCATCACCAATGCCGGGAAGCGCCTTCAGTTGGTCCAGGCTGGCCGTGTTCAGGTCCACCAGGTCAGACGATTGCGTCTGCGCCGATGCCGCCTTCGCCGAGGATTTCGTGGACTTCGCCGTGGACTGCGCAAAACCCATATTGGTTCCGAACAGCAGTGCTACAGCCAGCGCCACCGCTGTCATCCATGAATATTTCCGTTTCATTCCTGTTCTTTCTCCTTAAAGTGAGGGGGGATTACTGCTTGGCTGGTTTATATCCGGCCTTGACTGCATCCTGCTCCGTCATCCATTTGCCCTGCTTGGTCTTTCCATACCACCGCGATCCGGCCTTGTGATACACACCCGAATCCGTATTCACCCAGACCATTCCCGGCGAAGGCGGCGTCTGCGCCTGCACAGAGCTGGCCGAGCTCTTTGCTTTATGCGTGGAGGCAGTAGTGGATGAAGAGGCTGCTGTAGAAGAACTGGCCGGAGCGCTGGAAGCGGTGCTCGCTGCCGGAGTACTGGCCGGGGCGGCTGCTGTTGAGGCATCCGCAGAAGCATTCTTCTTCTTCCGCTTGGAAGTGCTGGTGGAAGCCGTGGCGCTCTGGTCCGCGCTCGCGCTTTGTGAAGCTGGAGCGCTGGCCGAGGTGTCTGCGGTTTTGTCCTTTTTTTTCTTCTTCGTTTTCGTCGTGGTGGAAGTCGAAGATGTGCTCTGGTCCTGCGTGCTTTGCCCATGGAGTGCGCAGGGCACAGCAAACCCAAAGAAAAATGCCGCCAGAACAATAGATGAGATATGACGTTTCAGATGCAGCTTCATTCAGCCTCCTTTTGCTGACTCCTGCAAGTGGCTTCAGAATAGGCGATGCATGTCACAAACTCATGAATCTGCCGTTCTTAGGCTCCGGGCGTTCATACTCTTCTGTCCCTGGCCAGCTTGTCAAGACACCAGATGCCTCATCCATGGCCAGGACAGCGCTGTTGCGCCGCAGATGGCTTCTACATGCCTTTGTTTTCAATCTTATGCACCGACCAACGACTTTCTCTGCCGCTGCCGCGTCCATAATGGAGAAAGGCCCATGCGATCTCCCTCCCCAAAAACGTTGCCCCTCTGTTTTGTGTTGGTTCTGGCTGCGAGCGCTCAAGCCCAGCAGCAGAACCCTCCAGTCCGCGTCTTTGAGTCACCGGAACCCGCGGCCGCTCAGAGCAAAAGCGCGGTCACACCGGCCACGGTCGAGGTACGTCCCGGCGTGCAGCTCATCCAGGCCAAAACTCCGGACACACAGGCGCTCTCATCGCGCAAAAGCTCCTACTCTTTCAAAGTGTCGCCGGGCGACTGGACTGACACTGGCGTCATTGTTGCTCCCGGTGACCACCTCGATTTTTCCGCCAGCGGAACCATCACTCTCGCCGACAACCGATCTTCCTCGCCCGCCGGGATCTCGCGCGGCTGGAAAGACCTCATCCGCCAGTTCCCGCTGAATACTGCCGACGCAGGCGCGCTGATCGGACGCATCAGCAACAGTGATGCCTCCGTCCCTTTTCTCATTGGCACGAGCAAGCAGATGGACGTGACCATGACCGGACATCTGTACCTCAATGCCAACCTCAGCAGCGATCTTTCCGGCACAGGAGACTATTCCGTCAAGCTGAAGATCTCAAAATCACAGGCCACTGTTACTCCCGCAACTTCAGTGGACCTCGGCAACCTGCTCTCGCCTGATCTCTTCCGCAACATCCCTCGTACCGTGCAGGACGAACAGGGCCGACCCGGCGACATGGTGAACTTTGCCATCATCGGCACCAAAGACCAGGTGCAGAAGGCCTTCCAGGCGGCCGGATGGACCGCCGTAGACAAGACCACGCAGGACGCTATTCTCCACGGCCTCCTCGCCACGCTCTCGCATGAGGCCTACACCGAAATGCCGATGAGCACGCTGTATCTTTTTGGCCGCCCGCAGGACCTCTCTTTCGCGCGAGCCGATCCCATCGCAGTCGCGGCCGTGCGCCATCATCTGCGCGTCTGGCAGACCAGCGAAACGGTGGACGGCAAGCCGCTGTGGGTCGGCTCCGCTACACATGACAATGGTTTTGAAAAAGACCAGCGCACCGGAGGCGTCACCCACCACATTGATCCCAACATTGACGCCGAGCGCGACTTCATCCAGCAGAGCTTTGCTGCGGCGGGCGTGCTCCAGGGCGCGGCCTACGTCATCCCTACAGACCCTGTGAAAGAGGCCCATACTGCCACCGGGGGCGGATTCCACTCCGATGGCCGCATCGTCGTGATGATGCTGCGTTGAAGAAGTAAACACGATAGGATGGTTGCGGCTCTACTCCGAATCATCCTATGCGAACCTTCGACCTCCTTTTTGGCCGCCCCTTAGCATCTTCAGAGGAACGCGCAGAGCAGATTGGTCCTGCCGCTGGCATTCCCATCTTCGGTCTTGACGCGCTCAGCTCCGCCGCGTACGGCCCCGAAGCTGCCCTTACCCTGCTTATCCCGCTCGGAATGGCAGGCGTTCACTACATCGTCCCCGTCAGCCTGGCCATCATCATTCTGCTCGTCATTGTTTACTTCTCGTACCGCCAGACCATCGAAGCCTACCCGCAGGGCGGAGGCTCCTACACCGTGACCACAGAAAATCTGGGCGATGGGGCCGGACTGCTCGCAGCTGCCGCGCTCATGATTGACTATATCCTGACCGCCGCCGTGGGAATTTCAGCCGGCGTCGGCGCGCTGGTTTCCGCCGTGCCCCGCCTGCAACCGCACACGCTGTCCCTGTGTCTGGCAATTCTTGCTCTGCTCACCATCGTCAATCTGCGCGGCGTGCGCGATACAGGTGTGGCCTTCATGGTCCCTACCTGCGCCTTTTTGCTCACCTTGCTGGCGGTCATCGTTTTCGGAGGCTTTCAGATGCTCGTGCATGCAGGGCATCCGCTTCCCGTAGTCGCTCCGCCAAAACTTCCCGCCGCCACAACCACGCTTAGCCTCTGGCTTCTGCTCAAGGTATTTTCGAGCGGCTGCACCGCCATGACCGGAGTCGAGGCCGTCAGCAACGGCGTCATGGCCTTCCGCAATCCCCGCACAAAAAATGCAAAGCTCACCCTCACCATCATCATCGCCCTGCTCATCGTCCTGCTCGCGGGAATCGCCTTACTCTGCCGCGCTTATAACATCGGCGCAACCAACCCCGGCGCTCCTGGATACCAGAGCGTGCTCTCACAGTTGACCGCCGCCGTAGCAGGAAAGGGGATCTTCTACTACACAACCATCGGCTCCATCCTTCTGGTGCTCGCTCTCTCCGCCAACACCGCCTTTGCCGATTTCCCGCGCCTTGCCCGCGCCATCGCCATGCGCGATTACCTCCCGCACATCTTCATTCTTCGTGGGCGCAGGCTCCTCTACTCCCACGGAGTCATCGCCCTGGTCTTCTTTACCGCTCTGCTGCTCATCTTCTTTGGCGGCGTCACCGATCGCCTGATTCCGCTCTACGCCATCGGAGCCTTCCTTGCCTTCACTCTGTCGCAGGCTGGCATGGTTATCCACTGGCGGCGCCAGGGCAACGCCACTGGACGCATGATCGTGAACGGTATCGGCGCAACCGCGACCGGAGTGACCGTGCTCGTGGTGCTGGTGGCAAAATTTGCGGAAGGCGCCTGGGTCACCGCGCTGCTCGTGCCGTTCCTGATCCTCATCATGCAGGCCGTGCGCAGGCACTACCGGCGCGTCCAGCAGGAAACCGCCGAACCCGGCGCGATTGCAGTGCAAGGCCTCCGCCCCCCGCGCGTCATTCTCCCCATGGACAAATGGAACCGCATCACGGAGAAGGGCCTGCGCTTTGCACTGATGATGTCCCCTGAGGTTGAAGTCGTACACGTGGACTGCGGCGATGAAGAGGACAGTATCTGCGAAGTATGGAATGAGAAAGTTATTCAGCCGATTCAGCAGGCCGGACTGCCTGAGCCGCAGCTGGTCACCATCAAGTCGCCGTACCGCTTCTTCATTCAGCCGCTGGTGGACCATGTTCTCGCAGAAGAAAAAAAATACGGCGACCGCCAGATCGCCGTACTCGTTCCTGAACTCGTCGTGCGCCACTGGTGGGAGAACCTGCTCCACAACCAGCGAGCCAACCTGCTCAAGCTGATCCTGCTGGTCAAAGGCAACCAGAAGATCATCGTCATCAATATCCCGTGGTACCTGACCCGGACGGCCTAAACCTCGCTATAGCGGGTCGAGAATTCGCGCCTTTGGAACAATCTCAGGGTAGAAGCACCGGGCCTTTAGCCCAGTGAGCAAAGCCCCGGCGGAAACAGGCCTTCAGGCGGGGATAATCTAGTACCGCGACCTGCGGCCTGAATCCCGTCCGCCGCGTCCGCGATTGCCACCGCCGCGGTTGCCCGACTGTGCCTGATAGCAGCTCTTGCAGAACACCGGACGGTCGCCGCGCGGCTCAAACGGGACCGTGGTCTGCTGTCCGCATCCGGCGCAGATCACTGCCGTTCCCTGCGGCGAGCCACCCCAGCTGCGCTGTCCGCCGCCGCCAAATGAATCGTTCTTCTTCGCCTGACGGCAGGCCTTGCACCGCTTGGGTGTAGAGTATCCACGCTCCTGGAAAAATGCCTGGTCGGCTTCCGTAAAGGTGAATTCCTGTCCGCAGTCGCTGCACGTAAGCTGCAGGTCTCCAGCCATAGATATAGTTCCTCGCTTTCTTGCGTTCCGGCTGGAGAATTCCTGTAAAAAATCGCGCTTCTTGGAAATCCGGTCAGCGGCCCGACGATTGGCTTATTATCGCACTTCCCGCCCCGCTGATAAACTGAAAGCGATTCATCATGTTTGAAAATCTCTCAGAAAAGCTCCAGCGGGCCTTCAAAAACCTTCGCGGACAAGGCACCATCAGCGAAGAAAACATCGGCGAGGCCCTGCGCGAAATCCGCGTCGCCCTCCTTGAAGCCGACGTGAACCTCAATGTCGTCAAGGACCTCATCGAGCACATTCGCGCCAAGGCCCTTGGGCAGGAGGTCATGACCGCCCTCTCGCCTACCGAGCAGGTCATCAAAATCGTCCGCGATGAGCTGATTACCCTGCTGGGCAAGGACACTGCCCGTTTCAACTTCGCTTCCCGTCCACCTACAGTCATCCTGATGGCCGGACTTCAGGGGTCCGGAAAAACTACCACCTCCGGCAAGCTCGCCGCATGGCTGCAAAAAGGCGGCCATCGTCCCATGCTGGTCTCCGTGGACGTTTACCGCCCCGCCGCGCGCGAACAGTTGAAGGTCGTTGCGCAGTCCATCAAAGCCAATCTTTACGAAGGCGATACCAAAGGCGAGCCCGCAGGCACAGCGCTCGTCGAGCGGCTGGCCAAAGAGGCGAAGCGCGAAGCCGTCATCTCCGGCTGTGACACCCTCATCGTGGACACTGCCGGACGCCTCCACATTGACGAAGACCTGATGGGCGAAATGGAGTCGCTCAAAAAGTTGCTCTCGCCACAGGAAATCCTCTTCGTCGCCGACGCCATGACCGGACAGGACGCCGTCAACTCCGCCAACCAGTTTCACAAGCGGCTCGGCCTGACTGGCGTCATCCTCACCAAAATGGATGGCGACGCCCGCGGCGGCGCAGCGCTCTCCATCCGCCACGTGACCGGACAGCCGGTAAAGTTCATCGGTGTGGGCGAAAAGCCCGACGCCTTCGAGCCGTTCCACCCCGACCGCATTGTCGGCCGCATCCTCGGCATGGGCGACATCATGACGCTCATCGAAAAGGCGGAAGAAAAGCTCGACAAGAAGAAGTCCGAAGAGTTTGCCCGCAAGGCGCTTTCCGGCGACGGCTTTTCGCTTGAAGATTTTCGCGACCAGCTCCGCCAGATTCGTAAGCTCGGCTCTCTCCAGAGCATCATGAAGATGCTGCCCTCCGTTGGCCCGCTCGCCGGTATGCAGCAGATGGCCGACCAGGTGGACGAGAAGCAGTTTGTGCGCGTCGAAGCCATCATCAACTCCATGACGCCCAAAGAGCGCAATAACCATGAGATCATCTCCGGCAGCCGCCGCAAGCGCATCGCCGCCGGCTCCGGAACGACCGTGCAGGAAGTCAATCAGCTTCTGCGCCAGTACGCACAGATGCGCAAGATGTTTAAGAATGTTGGCAAGGGGGGACTGCTCCAGCGCCGTGCCATGGGTATGCTGAGTGGCATGCGTAGCGGCTTTCGCTAAACAAGCCTGAAAACAAACCAGATGGAAGCAACAACCCGGCTGACTTACAGAGAAAGACTCATGCTCGACCTCGATCACCGCCTCCAGGACCAGCTCGACGAAATTACTGCGAACACGCGCAAGCTTGTGCAGCCCGAGCGGCTTGCCATCAGCGAGCAGGCAGTCTCCGACCTCTTCGCCAGCGGAATCGAGCAGCAGATTCTACCCATCGGAGCAAAGGCCCCTGAATTTGCTCTTCCCGACGCCTCTGGACGCATCGTCCGTTCCTCCGACCTGCTCGCGCTCGCGCCCCTCATCATCAATTTTTTCCGTGGTCGCTGGTGCCCCTACTGCGTCACTGAGCTGGAAGCCTGGCGTGACATCTATCCCGTCGTCCGCGAGCGCGGAGCACTCCTCATTGGCATCTCTCCGCAATCGGTCCGGCAGAGCGACTTCGCTGTTATCCAGCACAGCATCCCGTTTCCGCTTCTGCATGATTCGCACTGCGATCTGGCCCAGCACTTCGGACTTGCATACAAAGTGCCGCCCTTCCACCAGAACTACTACCGCAGCATTTTGGTCAACATTCCCTTCATCAATGGGGATGAAAGCTGGCTGCTCCCTCTGCCCGCCACCTACGTTATTGCCCAGGACGGCACGGTACTCTTCGCCGAAGCCTACGCGGACTTCCGTGTCCGTCCTGAGCCAGGCGAAGTCCTGAAACACCTGCCCAGGCGATAAAGGGAACTCACTACTGATGTCCGGATACGGACAATCTGCGTCCGAAAATGGACATGCCGGTCATCGGCAAAGATAAAAATCAACCTATCCCGCTGATTTCAAAGGGAACACCCTCGTCGTCGAATTGGCAGACCGTTTGCAACTAACAGGCATGGGGGTTGCCTTTGCAATCGTTCGTGCAGGATTTCCGATACGCCATTCGCCAATTAAGAAAATCGCCTGGCTTTGGGTTGACCGTCATTACGACTCTCGCGCTCAGTGTCGGCATCACCGCCGCCATCTTCAGCGTGCTCTATGCCATGGTCATCCGCCCGCTGCCATATAGCCACCCGGACAGAATCGTCGCGCTGCACACCTACTCGCCCGAAGGCTACACCCAGCCCGCCTCCTGGCCGGAATATGAGGACTGGCGCCGCATGGGCAGCAGTTTTTCCGCGCTGGCCGCCTACAACGATTCCTCCAGCGTGAATTTTGAAGGGCCATCCGGACCCATCGCGTTCCACGCGGTGCAGACATCCGACAATTTCTTCAACGTTTTCGGGATCAATCCCATCCTCGGACGTACCTTTGTTTCCGGCGAAGACCAGGACGGCAAAAACGATATCGTCGTCCTCAGCTACGAAATCTGGCAGCAGACCTTTGGCGGGCAGAACAACGTCATCGGCCAGAAGGTAAAGCTCGATGGCCGCCCCTACACCATCATTGGCGTTATGCCAGCCGGTTTTCGCTTTCCCATTGGAAAGCTGAACGCCATTTACACGCCGCTGCACATGAGCAAACAGCAGCGGGAAAACCGTGGCAACCACTGGCTCCCGACCATCGCGCGCCTCAAGACAGGCGTCACGCTCAAACAGGCCGAGGCCGGGCTGAACAACGTCTTTGCTGACCTCGGGCGCAGCTATCCGGACACCAAAGGCCGCCGTGTCAAGCTTCTGGACATGGGCACCTTCATTCTGGGCAAGACGGACAGTTCGCTCCATTTGCTCCTGTACGCTGTCCTTGCTCTACTGGCCATTGGCTGCGTCAACGTCGCTGGACTGCTGCTTGCCCGCGGCGTCAAGCGTGAGCGTGAAATGGCCCTCCGCTCTGCCATCGGCGCAGACCGCCTGCGTATCATCCGCCAGATGCTCACCGAGTCGCTGCTCTTTGCCGTTTGTGGAGCATTCGGCGGGGTCCTTCTGGCCTATGGACTGCTCCGTTTCATCAGACTGCTGCTGGTTACAGCGCTTTCTCGCGGAGCTGAAATCCATATCAATCTGCCTGTCCTTCTGGCGGCGCTATTTGTATCTGTGATGGTTACAATGCTGGCCGCTTTGGCTCCGGCACTGCGTCTCTCCGGAACATCACCCAGCGTCGCTCTCAGAAGTGGAGGCAACGCAGGCGTTTCGCGTGGTCAGCACCGGCTGCGCGCCGCCTTCGTCATTACGCAGGTGGCCCTCGCCCTTGCACTGCTCGTTGTCTCTGGCCTGCTGATGCACATGCTCGGCAGCCTGAAGAGCACCGACCTCGGCTTCTCCCCGGACAACATCCTGACCGCAGAGATTGATCTCTCTCCGGGGCGTTATGATGGCCGCGATATAATGACCGGCTTCTACAATCCACTGTTCGACAAGGTACGCGCGATTCCCGGAGTGCAGGCCGTCGGCATGATCCAGGTGTTGCCCATCCAGAACTGGGGCTGGAACTCTGAGATCCATGTCGCCGGTACACCCGTTCCGCCGCCCAATGTAGAAACACTGGCTGAGATGCGCTTTGTCTCGCCCGGCTACTACGACGTTTTTCAGGACAAGCTTGTGCGCGGAAGGCTGTTTGACCCGTCCATAGATACGCCTTCCTCAAAACAGGTCATGATCGTCAACGAGGCCTTCGTTAAAAAATTCATCCCCGCTGGTCAGGACCCAATCGGGATGCACCTTGACCAGGACGACAAACCCATCATCATCGGCGTGGTCAAAAACATCCGGCAGAACATTTATGAGCCGCCACTCGCGCAGATGGACTACGTCTCTACCCAGACACCAAAGGAATGGATGATGCAGGTGCTGGGCCACATGACGCTCGTCGTCCGCACCAGTGTTCCGCCGGAGAGCATCATTCCCGCACTGCGTCATGCTTACCAGCAGGTAGACCCGACACTCCCGTTCCGCACGCCTGAAACCATGCGCACCATCATTGCCGACACGCTCATCTTTGAGCGGCTGGAAAACTGGCTCTTTGGCACCTTTGCCGCTCTCGCCGTGCTGCTGGCCGTGGTCGGCCTTTACGGACTCATCAGTCACGAAGTTGAGCTGAGCACCCGCGACATCGGCGTGCGTATGGCCCTCGGGGCATCGCGTGGACGCATCCTCGCCGGCATCTACCGGCGCGTAAGCTGGATGCTCGGCCTCGGTGTTTTCATCGGACTTGGCGTCACCTGGGCTGCGAAGAAGTACATCAGTTCGGTCGTGGCGCTGCACTTTGAAAAGGATGCGATGCGGGTGCTGGCGCTGTGTGCCGGGCTCATCGCAGCTGGCCTGCTGGCAGCGCTTTTCCCGGCGCGCCGTGCCTCTTCCATTGAACCGGTGGAGGCCCTGCGGGAAGAGTAAAGCCGGAATCTGATAGACTGTAAAGGCGTTAGAACCGGACCGGGCAAAAGCAGCACCTCGCCCAGTTGCAAGATTCTGCCAGTAGTTGGCTCCGTTCGCTCCAGCGCAATCCCAATTAGGAAATAGCATCACATGGAACAAGGTACCGTAAAGTGGTTTAACGACGCGAAGGGTTTCGGCTTCATTTCGCGGCAGAACGGCGAAGATGTCTTCGTGCATTATTCCGCCATTGTCTCGAGTGGTTTCAAGAGCCTTCAGGAAGGCCAGGCCGTGCAATTCAACGTCGTGAAGGGGCCCAAGGGCTGGCAGGCAGCGGACGTTCAGCCGCTCTAAGATGCAACTGATTCTTAAAATTGAAACACTGATTTCAATTCTGAGGCGGGCTGCGGCCCGCCTTCGGTTTTTATCGCGGCAGGGAAGCGCCCAGCAACTCGCGATTGACCCGCGTTAGACGGTTCACAACACGGTAACGGTCGCCACGATACACCGAACGGACGTGCTCCACAGGCTGGCCACTCTGGACATACGCAATCCGCGTGAACAGAAACGCCGGGTTGTTCTTCGCAATTTTCAGCAGTTGCGCCTCGTGCTTGCTCGCAAAACCTACCTCCACCACTTCATCAGCAACGGCAATGTGGATTCCATAGCTTCGCGCCAGTGCTTCATAAAGCGAAGTCGCAGGGTCGAAGCGATCGATCAGGTCCGGGCATAAGCGCCGCGGCAAGGAGCAGTATTCAATGCCGAGCGGCAGCGCATCGGCCAGCCGCAGCCTCGCCAGATGCAGGATTTCCTCATCCGGTTTCAGCCGAAGCGCATCGGCAACCTCCGGCGACGGGTGCCGTACCTCGAACTTTAACACCCTGGTGCCGGGAACCGACCCGCGGGCCTTCATGTCTTCAGTGAAGGAAAGCACCTGACGGAAGTTCTTGTCTATCTTGATGCCGGAGACAAAGGTCCCTTTCCCCTGCTCACTGTAAATCACGCCAAGCTCGCAAAGCGACTTGATGGCCTGCCGGACGGTCATCGGGCTTACACCCAGGGCCACCGCTATTTCCTGGGAAGAGGGCAGCGGATCACCCAGCTTGAACACTCCCGCCTGGATCTGGCCAAGCAGACGCTGCTCAATCTGGTGGTATAGCGGAATGACACTTTCGCGGTCGAGTGGTGGTAGGGAGACCATGGTCATGCGTGCGTCTGGCTGACTTGACTATATAACATAATGACTAGCTCCCTTCGCAAGGTAAATCACGCTGCCGCATCCTCTGTTGCAACTGTTTTCGCCTGCCCGCGAAACTTTTCAGACTGCTCCGGTGTTACAGATGGCAGCGCCAGTTCCGGCGCAAAATCAGATCTTCAGCACTCTCTTGCTGGGCAGTGCAGGTTTCGCTTCTTCTCCGAGAGGGCACGTATTTTAACAAAAATGCGCGTTTGCGCAAGCGGGAGACCTTTGCCTGCAAGAGTCTGCGGAAAGAGAAGTGACCCACGATGTTTTCGAAGAATTCCAGTAAGACGCTACTGCTCTCTCTCTTATCAGTCTCGCTTGCGGCCCTGCTGGCAAGCGGCTGCGGCACCACCCCCAACGCCTCGCCTTCTTCCAGTTCCGGCGGCAGTTCGGGTTCTTCCTCCAATACGGCCCTGCCTTTGTGATCGGAACAGATGCGCCCCGCGCCGGCGTGACCTCGTTTGCTGTGCAGGTGCAGGGCATCAATGCGATTGACGCCAACGGAAACAGCGTTCCATTGCTGAGCGGTTCTCCAACTGTAGATTTCGCCCGCTACAACGGCCTGCAAACCCTGCTTGATATGAACGATGTTCCGGCTGGTACTTACAACAGCATTGTGATTACCCTGGGCAGCGCCACACTCGGATATTTGCAGACGCAGCAGGGCGCAGCCCCCACCATCCAGACCATGCCCGCTGTGCTCACGCAGTCTACGATCACTGAGAACCTGAGCACGCCGCTCGTCGTAGCGCAGACTGGCCCAGTCGGCATTCGTCTGGATTTTGATCTGTACAAGTCCATTCAGGTTGACAGCAACGGGCAGATCACAGGCCAGGTCACGCCGACTCTCGACGTGAAGGCCATTGGGCCCAGCGATCCCGGTGCTTACATTGACGAGTTCGACGCCGGTGTCGTCAGCGTTAACGCGTCGGCCCAATCCTTCGTCATTCAAGGTCCGCATGGCCATCAGTTCACCGTCCAGGTCAATGGCCAGACTGAATGGGACAACGGCGAGGGCCTGAATCAGCTCAGCAGCAACAGCATCGTGCAGATATCGGGTGTGCTCGACCGTGCTGACTCTACGATTGATGCCGATGAAGTTGCCATTCTCTCTCAGGACGGTTTCTACGCTGCCGGACAGATCACTTACGTGCAGCCATCCTCTGGAACAGCCTCCAGCTTCGATCTGTATGTTCGCGGATTGCTGCCCGATTCTACCGGACTCTCGATCGGGCAGATCGCCCAGATCAACCTGACCGGCAATGAGAAATACTTTATCTACTGGATGCACAATCGGCTGACGCAGTTCCTCTTCAATTCCGGCTCTCTTGTTCCCGGACAGCATGTCTCCGTTGGCGGCCCGGCCAGCGGAGCCACAAATCCGCAGGCAGTCACAGTCAAGCGCGTCGTCTTGCGCCACTGGGGCTATGTGGGTACGCTCGTCCCCAACAGCATCAACGGTAATACCTTCCAGATGAACGTCACCGGATTTGCCGGCTTGCTGGTGCCCGGCCCAGTAACGGTCTACGCCGGCGATGGAACACACTATCGTGGGGGCCTGAGTGGCCTGAACGATGTCACTTCCGTGACCAGACTCCGCGTAGTTGGCCTGCTCATCAAGGACCCATTCTCCGGGAACCTGGTGCTGCTCGCCCACTATGTAGATGACGTGGACCAATAAACCAAACGCCGGACGCCCTGGCCCACGCTCGAGCGTCCGGCAGTACACTGCCAACCTCTCTCTGTGATAGCATCGTCAATCTCTGAAGACGCTCCGCATTTTTGAGCGCCTGCTGGCCTATGGACCACAAGGACGGCAGATTCGGTCATCAGACGCCTTTGACGACGCCGCAGCCAGGCCCCTGCCTCGTCCATTCCCGCGCTTCTCCTTGCCGTAAACCGCAGCGGCAGTCCGGCTTTTAACTCTCCGCATTTCCACCCATCCAAAAGGAGTCCGCCATGAAGTCTTATCAGGGAAGTGAGATCCGCAACGTAGCTGTAGTGGGGCATGCGCACAGCGGCAAGACCTCGCTCGTCTCCGCTCTGCTGCATGCCGCAAAAATGACGCCTGCCCCGGAACCCGTGACCGCTTACGACGAAGAAGAGGTTGCCCGCGGCACAACCATGTTGAACGCCGTTGCCTTTGCCGAATGGAGCGGCGTCAAGATCAACTTCATTGATACTCCCGGCTTTCATATGTTTGCCCATGAGGCCCGCTGCGCCATGCTGCCGGTGGAGTCCGCGCTCGTAGTGGTCCACGCAGCTAACGGCCCTGAAGCCATCACCGACCGCGTCTGGAGCTATGCCGACGAGTTCAACCTTCCGCGTATCACCGTCATCAATCAGATGGACCATCCCCGCGCCGAATGGCAAAGATCGCTTGAAACCATGCGGTCGCGCTATGGACGACATCTGGTTCCCGTACAGTTGCCCATCGTGGATTCCAGTGGCTTCCACGGCATCGTGGACCTGGTGACCATGGAAGCATTCTTCTACACGCCCAACGGCGACGGTCACGGCAAAATTGCGGACATTCCCGCTGCCATGGCGGAAGAGGCGCAGAAGGCGCATGAAGCGCTCGTGGAACTGGTCGCCGAAGGCAAGGACGAGCTGATGGAGGAGTTCTTCGCCGAAGGGACCATCCCCGAACAGCACCTGATTACCGCGCTTCACGAGGCCATTCGTGAAGACCGCATCTTCCCTGTGCTTTTCGCAAGCGGCGGCACAAATGTCGCTACCGACCATCTTCTCGATTTCCTGAAGGTGTACGCGCCTACTCCGGTCGAGCGGGAATCCGTGGCCGCGCGCGCCATGCTACAGGCCGTGGCCGCCCACGCCAATGGCGGAGGAACCAGCGAGGGCAATCCGGAAATCGTCATGCGGCGGGTAGATGACAACGAACCGCTGGCGCTCTATGTCTACAAGACCATGAGCGACCCCTTCGCCGGACGCATCTCATTTTTTAAAGTCTTTTCCGGTCATCTCAGAAATGATGCTGTCGTTGCGAATTATTCGCGCAAGGGCACCGAGAAGTTTTCCCATCTCTCCATCATGCAAGGACGCACCCTGGTCCCCATCGGCGAGCTGCATGCCGGTGACCTCGGCGCAGTTGCCAAGCTCAAAGAGACATTCACCGGCGACACACTCGGCGAAAAAGGACACGAGATTTTCTTCGATCCCGTGAGTCTGCCCGAACCTGCAATGACCTACGCCATCGAGCCAAAATCGCGCGCCGATGAAGATAAGCTCGCGCCTGCCATGCACAAGCTGATGGAAGAAGACCTGCTGGCACGCTTTTATCGCGATCCGCAGACGAGCGAATTTCTGATTGCAGGCGCAGGGCAGCCGCACATCGAATCGCTCGTATCCAAGCTGCGCAAGCGCTACCACACGGAAGTGACCTTGAAATCGCCCAAGGTCCCGTACCGTGAAACCATACGCGGCTGCGCCGAAGCCCAGGGTCGCCATAAGAAACAGACCGGAGGACATGGGCAATTTGGCGACTGCAAAATCAAAATGGAGCCGCTGCCGCGTGGCGCAGGGTTCGAGTTTGTGAATGACATTTTCGGCGGGGCCATTCCGCGTCAGTTCATTCCCGCTGTTGAAAAAGGCATACAGGAAGCCGCAGCCCGCGGCTATCTGGCCGGCTATCCCGTCGTGGACTTCAAAGTCACGTTGTATGACGGAAGCTACCACGAAGTGGATTCCAATGAGCTGTCATTCAAGCTGGCCGGCCGTCTCGCCTTCCGCAAATGCATGGAGCAGGCAAAGCCCGTTCTGCTCGAGCCTGTCATGCACGTCGAGATTGAAGCCCCCGAATCCTATGCGGGAACCCTGATGGGCGACCTGAACCAGCGCCGTGGCCGCGTACAGGGTATGGAAAGCCGCGGCGCCACCACTCTCATTCGCGCTGAAGTGCCCATGGCCGAAATGCTGACCTACGGGCAGAGCCTCACTTCCATGACCCAGGGGCAAGGCACCTTCCATATGGAGATGGACCATTATGACGTCGTGCCCCAGCAGCTCGCTGACAAAATCATTGCCAATGCAAAAAAGCCGCAGGAGGAGGAAGAAGAATAGAACAATTCAACTTGTCCCATCCTTTGCGAAAGCAAAGGATGGGGCCTTCGCGGGATGTCGAGTTATCAGCTTGCAGCACGCCAAAGCGTTTGCTGATTGTTTTGCGGACGCATCTCCACCGGCATCTGAATGCTGAATACCGTGCCATGCCGTTCGGCTCCGGTCTTTGAGCGCACGCGGAGCCTTCCTCCATACCGCTCCAGGATGGACATGGTCACCCACAGGCCCAGACCAGTTCCCTGGTGGCCTTTCGTCGTAAGAAACGGCCTGCCAAGCTTTTTCACCATGGCAGGATCAATGCCGCATCCGTTGTCTGCAACAGTGATGCGAACGCCCTTCTGGTTTCCGAGATTGGAGGGTCTGATCCGTAGAAATAACGACCCCTCCTGCGGGCACGCCTCAATTGCATTAGCAATCAGGTTGGAAAATACCTGGCGCATCTCGCCGGGAAAAACCAAAATCGTTTGCGGGGACCTATACTTCCTGACCAGGCGAATGCGTTTTTCCTTCAGCCTCCGCGCGTAAAGCACCAGCACTTCCTCCACCAGGTCTCTCACCAGAATGGACACCGGCGCAGAGGCTTCGCGATAAAAGTTCAGCGTCTGTTTGCTGATCTGAATTACGCGTCCCAGCTCCTGCTCTGCAAGCTGCAGATACGACTTCGACTGCGATGGAAGCTCCGGGTCCTGCTCAATCAAATAGAGAAGGTTCGCAATGGCCTCAAGAGGATTGTTGATCTCGTGGGCGATGGAACCCGCGAGCCGGCCAATGGCGATGAGCTTCTGATTTGCTTGCAACAACTCATCCACATTGGTAGTGGCATTCTGGTTCATACTGTCACTTCGCCGGGATCGGGTATGTTCCTCTTCTCTGGGTCTGCCGTGAAACTTGCTGATACTCAGGACCTGCATATGTTTCCTCCGAAGCCATCCACAGAAATGGCGCATCCTGAGCCCTTGCTGCTTCCGGTGCAGGGCGCCGTCGCCTGAACTACAGATGGAATCCTGTGGCAAAACCGTTTACCGCCTGCCCGGAAGGGCCATATTTACTCCCTCTGGTTCGATGTGCGGACAAGAAGACTCTGTTGCCTTAAAGCCACACTAAAGGGTTACCCCAAAGTTACAGAACCTAAAGTCTGCCATATGCTTTTCACAAAGATTTTTGGCAACCTCAGCCATGCCGCGTAATCTAAAAGAGAAGCCAAAAGATTGAATTCAGAGGATTTTGTATCGTAATGCGCCAATGGAAGCGGGTTGCATGGGGGCTATTGCTGGGTTGTTTGGGAGCAGGCGCAAGCCAGGCCCAGAGCAATCCGCACAATTCGGCTTCCAACTCCTATTACGGAAGCGTCCAGGCCGTTCCTTATACGCCGGACGTTAAGCGGCTTTCACTTGATGATGCGATACAACTCGGAATTGAAAATAATCTTGCCCTCACGCTCGCCCGCGAAAACCAGAAGAGTGCTGAAGCACAGACCGCACAGACGCTGAATGTCCTTCTGCCAAACATTGATGTAAGCGGCGGGACCAGTTTCCATCAGTTCAATCTTCAGACCCAGGGCTTCCGTCCCGGATTGCTGTCGTCGTTTGCCGCTCTGGTGCCACCGTCGCAGCTTGCCCATTTTCCTTTCATCGTCAAAACGGACGTGACTCAGGGCCAGGCCAGCCTCTCGCAAACTCTCTTTAACTGGGCCGGCTGGGACCTGTATCGCGCCGCCAAAGCAAGTGCAAAGTCGGCATATTACAACGCCCAGTCCTCGCGCGGTTTGGTGGTGCTCAACGTAGGCACGGCCTACTTCCAGGTCATTGCTGACCAGTCGCAGCGTGACTATGCAAACGCATTGCTCAAGAGCGATGAAAACATGCTTTACCAGGCCGTCGAAGAACATAAGGCTGGTACAGCAGCAAATCTCGACGAACTGCGTGCGCGCGTCCAGTACCAGCAACAGCAGCAGGCCGTCATCGCGGCGGAAAACAATCTGGAAAAAGATGAGATTGCCCTCAAGCGGGAAATCGGAATGGACCCGCGGCAGAAAATCCAGCTGACTGAGTCCGTTCCCTTCGCCGATCTGAACGTGAAGAACATCGAAGACGCGCGGCGTCAGGCCTACTCCAGCCGTCAGGACTATCAGTCCTTGCTCCAGCAGTTGCGTTTTGCTGAACTGGAGCGCAAGGCCGCGACGCACGAGCGCTATCCCACTCTCAGCTTCAAGGGCAACTACGGCGTCACCGGCATTTCCGGCGGTCCATATCACGGGACGTTTGTGGCAGCCGCAACATTAAGCGTGCCCATCTTTCAGGAAGCCAAATTTCGGGGCGACCGTGACTTGGCCGAGGCGCAGTTGCAGAACATTCGCTCGCAGCTGGCCGACTTGCGCAACAAAATTGATCAGCAGTTGCGTGATAGCCTGCTCGATCTTCAGTCCGCCGCCGATCTGGTACGGGTTGCCCGCAGCAATGTAGACCTGGCCACGACCGCCCTGCAGCAGACCACCGAGCGATTTCAGGCAGGTGTAGACGACAGCCTTCCGGTCGTGGAAGCGCAGTCCACACTGGCGCAGGCACAGGCGCGCTATGTGGACAGTGTTCGCCAATATAACCTCGCAAAACTGGGGCTGGCGCGTAATCTCGGAATCATTGACACCCAGTACAAGACCTATCTCCAGGGCGGAACGCCTGCCGAAATCAAGTCAAAGCGGGCAGCCCAGCCCTAGCAGGCAATACGACCCATGTAGGAGCTGAGTTCTTTCTCATGGTTAGCAGCTCAGGGGATCGAATCTTATATTCCTGTTCGGAAGCATCACTCCTCGAATGATCGCTTCTATGGCATCGATCCCTTCATCTACCATCCTGAGACAAACAGCTATCGAAGCTGAAGAACAATCCTTCCAGAGCCCCGACAGCAATGCTCTTCACCATAGTCCTCTGCACTTTGAGGAGCATGTTTAAAAGGGTCTTCGACCACCGGAATCGAGCCTACCTAGTTCTCCTTCCATCATCGCGGCAACATGCTGGCTCGAATCCGGTGACGTACAACAGATGCTTTGGTGCTATGGTGAAACAACGAGATGGTTCCCAACGCTGCTGACGCCGGGAGCTGCCCATGCTGCACGTTCGGCTTCCTCACGTTCCAGCCAGGAACGAACATTGCCGTATAGTTCTACCTTGCCATTGTGAGCACTCACATTGATACGGCGGGCATCCACCTCCGCCCTGCGCCGCAAGGCATCTTCAATGCGCTCCTTGACCATGGCCGGAGAGATGCTTGGCTTGATGCGGATGTCGTTGATGACGCTGCGGACGCCGCTCACATTGCACACTGCGGTCTCGGCGGAGTCCCGCTGATAATTCCACTCCACACTGCCTTCCAGTGTCACAAATCCATCGCGTACAGTCGCCTTAATGCGGTCGTCGGGCACGAATGCGTGCATCTTCAATGCCTGCAATGCATCACGGAGAATTTCCGGGTCAGTACGCGCAGAAGCCGGCTTCACCTCGATGTCGTTGGCAAGAGAGGTGACCCCATATACCGACTTGGCCGCTCGCTCGGCAGCGTACTTTTCCGGAAAGCTATGCACAAAGCCGGTAAGAGTGACGATCCCGTCCTTGACCTTCACACTGATGTCTTTGGATGTCACGGCCGGGTCCCATTCGATCTCCCGAAGCACCATGCTGCGGATCTGCTCATCTGATAGATATTGGTGGCTCGACATAAGCCGTCCTCCTTTCATAGAGTGACCTCAGATTAGGCAGGACTGCAGCGCTCCGCTGTGACACGAATCACACTAATGACCGCGACACGAAGCCAAAATGAACATTTGACCTGTCGTGCGAATGTTCTCATCCGTTCTTCGATATAAAAGACGCCAGCACCTTCCGGTACAAACCCAGAGCGAATTCTCTGGGGACTCACTCTTCGGCCGACACTCATTGATGAGAAGCGAATTCATTTTCATCCTTATTTATTTGATTTGCGTATGGTAAGAACCGGGCAGGTTGCATTCGCCGCAACTTTATATGCGGTTCCACCACCGAAGTGAGAAATGAGCCCTGCAAGCGCGCCTGCTCCACGTGCGCCCATAACAATCAGATTGGCATCATGTTTTTTGGCCTCTTCCAGAATGATCTTGTCTGGTGCACCAAATCTGACGGTACAAAGCGGCCTGCTTGGAAGCCCTTTCTCAGGGGAAAGCTTCTGAAGTTTTTCTAAAGGTTCTGCGCTTGCCATGGTCCGCTCAAAGGTAAAAGGCACGCCCTCATCGTCTTTGACATGGAGCAGAATCAGCTCCGCCTGCTGTTCCCTAGCGATGGATGTGGCATAGGCCAGGGCAATTCCTGCACCAGAAGAGAAATCTGTAGCATAAAGGATCGTCTTGATTGCCACCGCGGCCTTGCCATTACATGGACAATGGGGTCCAACCGTTAACACCGGGATGGTGGAGGAACGAAAGATGGCTTCCGCCGTCGATCCAAGGGCCGCCTTTTCCAAGCCGCTTCCGCCTGCGGTCCCGACCACAACGAGGTCCGCGTCGCTTACAGCATCAAGGAGGTCTTGAGTACCTCCAACGCGGAGCATCGTGGTGCAATGGATGCCATGAAGGAACGAGGCCTTCGTCAGGTTGTGCAAACGGTCCTCCAGGCTTTGCCGCACCTCGTCCAATGTCTCATAGACCAGAATCATTTCTGGTGCCGCCCACGCAGCGGTCGGCGGAACATAAGCATGCACTAACACGATGCTTGCGTCATATGCACGCGCAAAGGTGGCCGCATACTCGAGGGCCGCATCTGCACCTTTTGAAAAATCAGTCAGCACAGCAATTTTCTCGATTTTTAATTTTGGGGCTGGTGTTATCTGCTGGGTGGTAGCCATGAGACCCTCCGTATGCAGCTTCATACTCGCTGATCCTCACCACGGCAGGAAGTGATTTCCGTCACACGTTGAATGAAGTGTGTTTTGTGTCACATCCTGCTCTCTCGTGACGCCTTATTTCCGCATAGCCGTGGGCTGGGGCTGTGCAGAACTTGTGCTGTGGGCGGCCCAGGATGAACAGCAAATGGAACTCGCGCTCTTTGACCTGAAGAACAGCATTCGTTTGCCCGTATAAGGAGCGCGTCAAATAGAGAAAACGGGCATGTAGAGCGGCGACCAGGCAGATTACAATTTAACGATTTAAAATCCGCCTCTCCATCGCCAGTTCAATCTTTAATATGTCACAATATATGCGAAGACTCGAATATTCCAATGTGATTGGAGTGCAACATGCCTGACTCGCTGCGCCGTTTTAAGGCCGACATCTTCCAGGCGCTCGCTCATCCGACGCGAATTGCCATCATCGAGCTGCTGGAGAATGGAGAGATGTCAGCCGGTGAGCTGATTGAAAAGCTGGGGATGGAGCAGGCGAATATCTCCCAACATTTGGCCGTGCTCCGAGCAAAGCAACTGGTTGTGAACCGTAAGGTGGGAAATCAGGTCTTCTATTCCGTCCGCGACCCCATCATCATTAAGGTGCTGGCTCTCATGCGCCGTTATTTTCAAGCACACCTCAAAGAGTCCTTGGAAATGCTTAGCGAGATGGAAGCTTCTGCGGAGGCAAGTAAGTGAGATCAGGGGGCAAGAGTTTTGCGGTTGGCGTTTTGTCGCCTGGATGGCTCGGCGTCTTACACATTTTTCCTGGAGCAAGACCGAGTAAAACAGCAGAGGTTCTTTCGTGAACGTGCATTTCCTGATCTCAGGCTGGCCAGGCCATGCTCTTCCTTCTTTGCTGCTGATTATTGCTGCATGGGTGGTTATTGGCCTTGCTGGTTTGCTGCGGCCCCACAGTTTGCGCTTTGTGGCCCATCTACTCTTTCCTCTGGGTGCTTTAGGATGCCTCTGTGTCGCGCTGCTGGCCGGAACCTTTCTGGTTTCAGGCCATGAGCCAGAAGTCCTGGTACTTCCACTTGGTCTGCCGGATCTGCCGTTTCACACGCGCCTGGATGCGCTGTCTGGTTTTTTCCTCCTGCTGCTGGGCCTGGCAGGGGCCGGGATCTCGACATTCGCTGCGGGATATTTTCGCTCTGGTGAAGGGACTGCTCCAGCTTTGCTCGGCCTGCAATATCATGTGTTCCTTGCAAGCATGGCCGTGGTCATACTTGCCGATGACGCTTACCTGTTTATGGTGGCATGGGAGACGATGGCGCTCAGCTCCTATTTCCTGGTTACATCGCAGCACCGGATTCCTGACATCCGCCGCGCGGGTTTTCTGTATCTCATCATGGCCCATGTGGGCGCCATCTGTATCCTGCTCAGTTTTGGCGTGATGCAGGGTGGCAGCTGGCAGTTCACTTTTGACGCGATGCGCGGCGCCTCGCTTGCGCCTGTATGGGCGACTACAGCTATTGTCCTCGCACTCTTAGGTTTTGGGGCCAAGGCCGGCCTGGTTCCGATGCACGTGTGGCTGCCGGAAGCCCATCCGGCAGCTCCTTCGCCGGTTTCGGCGATGATGAGCGGCCTGATGCTGAAGACAGCAATCTATGGAATGCTGCGGATCAGCTTTGATCTGCTGCATGTCCGTTACTGGCAGTGGGGAGTACTGATGCTGGCGCTCGGACTCTTCTCCGCACTTTTTGGAGCAATCTTTGCCGCCGTGCAAACCGACATGAAGCGCCTGCTGGCCTATTCCTCAATTGAGAATGTTGGCCTGATCTTTACAGGCATTGGCCTTGCCGCTCTATTTGAGGCAAGCAACATGCGCTTGTTTGCTGCGTTAGCGCTTACTGCCGCTTTGGTCCACGCGCTGAATCATGCCCTCTTTAAGAGCCTGTTGTTTCTGGCTACTGGTTCTGTTTTGCATGCGACGAAGCAGCGTAGCCTGGGCAAACTGGGGGGCTTGATTCGCCGCATGCCGTGGGTGGCCACTCTGGCGCTGATTGGTACGCTCTCGATTGCCGGGCTGCCTCCGCTCAATGGTTTTGTTTCCGAGTGGCTGTTGTTGCAATCCTTTCTCTTTACTCCGCAGCTTCCTCATGCCTTCATCAACATGCTGGTTCCGCTGGGCGCTGCCGCGCTGGCATTGACCGCCGCGCTGGCGGCTTATGTGATGGTGAAGTTCTACGGCGTGATCTTTCTTGGGCAGCCGCGGGAAGCCTCACTTGTGGAGGCGCATGACGCAAACTGGCTGGAACGCCTTGGCCTTGGCTGGCTTGCCCTGGGGTGCGTTCTGATCGGCATATTGCCGCAGCTTGCATTGAAGGCCGCTGGCGCGGTTACGGGCAAACTTCTGAGCGAAACCATCAGCCCTGGGTTTTCCATCTGGCTCATTGCTCCAGTTACGCCGGAACACGCTTCTTACAGCGCTCTCATATTCCTGGCCGGAATTACTGCGGTCATCGGCATAGCGTTTGTTCTGGTGCGCATTCTAGCCCATGGACGTATACGGCGGACAGCGGCCTGGGATTGCGGCTATCCATGGCAGACCTCGCGCATGCAGGACACAGCGGAGGGATTTGGCCAGCCCATCCGGCACATCTTCGGGACCTTCTTCCGGATGGAGCGTCATCTGCCGTCACCCTCTGATAAGTCTCCGCATTATCGAATCCATATTGAGGACAAGCTGTGGAGAGCAATCTATCTGCCGATTGGCCGCGGAGTGCAGCGTCTGGCGGATGTGGTCAGCGTTTTGCAGGGTGGGCGATTGTCTATTTATCTGCTCTATAGCTTTCTGACTTTGCTTGGTTTGTTGGTGTTTGTGCTATGAGGGGAATTACATTTGTTCGACAATTCGGCGAGGTAGTGCTGGCCATCGCGATAGCGCCACTCTTTGCCGGATGGATTGCGCAATGCCGTGCCTGGATGCAGAACCGGTCCGCTCCGTCATTGGTGCAGCCTTATCGCATGCTGCGCAAGCTCTTCCAAAAAGATGCAGCGCTGGCCAAGAATGCTTCTCCGCTGTTCCGCACAACGCCCTATGTCCTGTTTGGAACGATGGTGCTGGCAGCCGCGATTATTCCCTCGCTCGCTACCGATCTGCCCTTTGCGCGAGCAGCTGACGCCATCGCCCTGATCGGCCTGTTTGCGACAGCGCGCGTCTTCGTCTCACTTGCAGCCATGGATATTGGCACGGCATTTGGCACGCTTGGCGCGCGGCGCGAGATGATGATCGGCTTTCTTGCGGAGCCGGCCCTGCTGATGGTGCTGTTTAATGCGTTTCTGTTGTCCGGGAGCACGGCTTTGCCGAGCCTGGTGGAGTTCTATAACGCGCACCGGTTTCTGATTGATCCAAGCCTGGCTTTTGCTGCAATTGCATTCGTGATGGTGTTGCTTGCTGAGAATGCACGCATCCCGATTGATAATCCCACAACGCATCTTGAGCTTACGATGATCCACGAAGCGATGTTGCTTGAGTATTCCGCGCGGCACTTAGCGCTGGTGGAGTGGGCGTCGAGTCTGAAGCTGTTCAATTATGCCTGCATCGGCTTTGCTCTGTTTATCCCCTGGGGCATTGCTGCAGGTGGACGAAATGGAAGTGCGGCGACCCTGCTGGCCATCGCCGCCTTGATGGGAAAACTTGCGGTTGCCGGTGCGGCGCTGGCACTGATCGAATCGTTGTCGGCCAAGCTGCGCATCTTCCGCGCTCCTGAGTATCTTGCGACAGCATTCCTGCTGGCTGTCCTCGGCCTGCTGGTTCATTTGCAGATAGGAGCCAGATAAGATGGTCACACGCGCTTCCATCGGACCCCTGCTTAATGTTCTGGCCTCAGGATTATTGCTCATTTCTTTCGCCATGCTCTCACGGCGGCGCACGCAGCGGTTGATTATCCTCTTCGCTTGGCAGGGAGCCATACTTTTTCTTTCGACCTGCCTGGTGGCCTATAGTTCCGGTCTTACCGAGCTTTATTATTCGGCTGCTCTCACCCTGATCCTGAAGGTCATTCTGCTTCCATGGATTCTGCATCGGCTGATTTCGAAGCTCGGCGCGCAATGGGACAGCGAAACTCTGGTCAACATCCCTACAACCATGCTGGTAGGGCTTGTCCTGGTGATTTTTGCGTTTGGTCTGACGCAACCCATCAGTACGCTGGCAACGACAATCACGCGCCATACTCTCGGCATGGCGCTTGCTGTCATCCTGCTTGCCTTCCTCATGATGATCACGCGTCGCAAAGCACTGACCCAGGTGATTGGCTTTCTCGCAATGGAAAATGGGCTGTTTTTTGCTGCAACCAGCGCGACCTATGGCATGCCTATGGTCATTGAACTGGGCATCGCGCTCGATCTGCTAGTAGGGGTGTTCATACTCGGAATCTTTTTCTTCCAGATTCGGGAACAGTTCGACAGCCTCGACCTGCACCATCTCGAAGCATTGAAGGAGGACTGAAATTGGAGATACTGCTGGTCCTTGGTCTGCCGTTGCTGGGCGCGGTCACGCTGGCGTTGTTCGGCGCGCGCCGCTTTGCTCCGGAACTGAATGTCGGCTTCAGCCTGGCCACGCTGGCTGCCGCTGCGCTGCTGGTCCTGCGCGTCATCCACTATGGACCCATGCTGATTGGGCGTGAACAATTCTTCGTCGATTCGTTCAACGTATTTCTGGTTGCCCTGACCGCCTTCGTAGGTTTCACCACAGCCATCTTTTCGCGGCCTTACATGCGCATCGAGGAACTCCACGGAAGTCTTAATTCGCTGCGCTTGCGTCTCTACCACAGCATGTATCAGCTCTTTATGGCGGCCATGTTTCTCGCCCTGTTAACGAATAATATGGGACTGCTCTGGGTCGCAATGGAGGCGGCAACATTATCTACAGTCCTGTTGGTTTCGCTTTACCGAACCAAAGCCAGCCTCGAAGCCGCATGGAAATACTTTATTCTCTGCGGCGTCGGCATCGCGCAAGCATTATTTGGAACCATTTTGTTGTACTTTGCGGCCGAACAAACACTCGGGCGCGAAGGAATGACTGCATTGCTCTGGACGCACCTGAATGCAGTGAAGGGACACCTTGAGCCAAGAGTATTAGGGCTTGCCTTCGTCTTTTTTCTGGTGGGATACGGGACGAAAGTTGGTCTCGCACCCTTGCATAACTGGCTTCCAGATGCACATGCTGAAGGCCCTACTCCGGTATCGGCTGTTCTTTCCGGCCTTCTTCTGAATGTCGCGCTCTATGCTGTCATCCGTTGTAAGGTGCTGGTCGAAGGTTCAATCGGGGTCTTGCTTCCCAGCCGCATGCTGATGACCTTCGGATTGTTGTCCGCCATCCTCGGCGCATTCTTCCTGTGGAGGCAGCGCGACATCAAGCGGCTTTTTGGTTATTCATCCATCGAGCATATGGGCATCATCACATTTGCCTTTGGGCTGGGTGGTCCTGTAGCAAATTTCGCCGCACTCTTGCATATGACGGTCCACTCGCTCACCAAGTCCTCGATCTTCTTTACCGCAGGCCACGCTTCGCAGGCTGCAGGCACACAGAATATGGATGGCATCCGCGGGCTGGTCGGCGTCAGTCCTACGATTGGCTGGGGGCTGATGCTGGGCTCGCTTGCGATTCTCGGTATGCCGCCGTTTGGAGTGTTCTCCAGTGAATTTCTCATTCTCATTACAGCTATGCGAGGGCATCCCTGGGCAACACCGTTTCTTCTGATTGCGCTTGGCGTGGCCTTTGCGGGTATTTTCGGCAAGGTCCAGCCCATGGTCTTTGGAGAAAGCGATGCGCAACCCCTGCCGCATTCACCTGCTTTGGTACCGGTCTTTGTTCATCTGGCCATGGTGCTGGTCCTGGGACTCTATATGCCGCCTGCGCTTGCAGAGTGGTACCGGGCTGCTGCGAGGCTGATTGGGTGATGCATGAATTTTGATTTTCCTGAGCAACAGCCAGTCCAACTCCCCGCGAATATTCCAGCGGGCTGCTTGCGCGTAAACCGCGAGCAATGGCTCCAGACCGCCAAGGCGCTGCACGATGCCAACACACGCTTGCTCGCACTCTGGGCCGCAGACGACCGTGATCGCGATGGATGCTTCCGAGTTTATGCGATGTATCTTCTGCCCGAGACGATACTGGTAGTGGAACATGCGATTCACGATGCATCGAATCCAATGTATCCGAGTATTGCAGCATTGTTTCCTTCCGCATTGCGAATGCAGCGCGCTGTCTATGATCTGCTGGGCATTGCAAGTGACGAATCCGATATGCGCGGCTGGCTGCGTCATAATGGTTGGCCGGAAACATTGTTCCCATTGCGAAAAGATGTTGATGGAAGCGCGCACTACTCCATTGCGCCTGCCTCGTATCCCTTCGTGACGGTGGAAGGCGACGGTGTTCATGAGATTGCGGTTGGCCCCGTTCATGCGGGCATTATCGAACCCGGACATTTTCGTTTTTCTGTAGTCGGAGAAAAAGTATTGCGCCTGGAAGAGCGCCTTGGCTATACGCATAAAGGCGTAGCCAAACTCTTTGAAGCGTTTTCGCAGCAGGATGGTCATCGGTTGGCGGCGCGCGTTTCCGGAGACTCCGCTGTGGCCTTCTCTTGGGCCTACTGCGCGTCGCTGGAAGCCATCACAGAGACACCGGTCCCGTTGCGGGCAGTCTACCTGCGCGCTCTGGCTCTTGAGCACGAACGGTTGACCAACCATTTGGGCGATCTTGGCGCGCTTGGCAACGATGCAGGGTTCGCCTTAGGCCTCACGCAATTCTCACGCCTGAAAGAAGACCTGCTTCGGACCAATACGGTTGCCTTTGGTGCGCGTTATCTGATGCACTACATCGTGCCTGGAGGCGTCTCTGTCGATCTGCCCGGGCGCGCTCGTGGTCTGCTTTTGAAGCAGTATCAGGAATTGGAGAGGGGAGTCGTCAAACTACGCTCAATCTATGACGAGCATGCCGGAATTCAGGACCGTTTCCGTGAGGCAGGCCGTCTAACAAACGAGCTGGCCGAGAGGCTTGGCGCAATTGGATTGGTCGGGCGCGCGTCGGGCATAGCTTGCGATCTGCGCGTCGATCATCCCTGGCAACCCTATGACAAACTGCGGCCCAAATTGATCACGCAGGCCTACGGAGATGTCGCGGCGCGTGTACAAGTGCGATTTGACGAGGTCCTTGAAACATTGCGACTGTGCCGCGCGCTTCTGGACGATCTCTCCTCGGGACCAATACAGGTACAGGTTCCTATCGCGGAGCCGGATCGCATGGGAGCCGGCGTTATCGAAGGATGGCGCGGTCCTGTGATAGTTGTCCTCGAAACAGGCCGTGACGGCGCCATTCGACGCTGCCACGCGCATGATTCGTCATGGCAGAATTGGCCGTTACTGGAGTATGCAATCCTCGGCAACATTGTGCCCGATTTTCCATTGATCAATAAATCCTTCAACTTGTCCTATAGCGGACAGGACGGGTGAGGTGACGTATGTTTGATGTTCTTTCGCGCATAGTGCGCACCGGAATACTGACCGAGCCTTCTGCATCTCCTTCAATTGAAGCTTTGCAGAAAGATATCTGGGGCATCCTGGGGCGCGCCCTCACGATCCGCCAGGTCGATGCTGGTTCCTGCAATGCCTGCGAGCTGGAAATCCAGGCGCTCAACAATCCTTATTACAACCTTGAGGGCATGGGGATAAAGTTTGTCGCAAGCCCACGTCATGCCGACATGCTTCTGGTGACCGGTCCTGTATCTGTCAACATGGAAGAAGCGCTGAAACGCACCTATGATGCGGTCCCTGATCCGAAATTAGTGGTTGCGGTTGGAGACTGTGGAGCATGTGGCGGAGTATTCGGCACGAGCTACGCCAGTCGCGGCGCAGTTGCGAATGTCATTCCCGTAAACCACACCATCACCGGTTGTCCTCCAGGTCCGGCCGCGATTCTCAAAGGCATCTTCGAAGCCGTGCGTTCTACTTTCTCTGGAGTTCACCGATGAACATCCTCTACGGAGGCATCATCAGATTTTTCATGAGCTTTCCGTCATCTCCAGAGGACCGGCCATGGCTGAGATTTCACCATTGGCATGTGGGCGAATAGCAGTATCAAACTGGTGTGACACAACTATCACATACATGATGAAATGTTTGGAGGATACTAAAGAAGTGACACATGCAATGGCGCAGACTTCGTCTTTTTCGCCCCCCTGCCCCCACAATTGCTCAGGGTATGGTACGCAGAGCCGTTGTCCACCACTGATAGTGTTGGCGATGGCCCTTACGATGACTCCGTTCCCTCCCGCGCCAGCGACATGCCTTTGCGGTGCCCTGCGATATTGGCAAGGTTCTTGCAGCGGGCTTTTGCCTACAAGCCGTCTTAAATAGCTTTCTGGATAAACATCGCATTAGAAAAGCAGCACGGTTTTATGAGGGCGATGCCTTTGTCCTCGCGACGAAATATCGTCTCCATTCTTCGTCTCGCCCACATTCCCCTGGAGACGCTTCCCGTTCCCATTTCAATGATTTAACTCTTTGTTTTCAATGTATTAGACCGTTTACAGGCATGATGAAAGGGTTTGGCGACTCAGTTGCCATATCTATTAATAGAAAGCTGGTAGAAAGCGTAGGTTGTTCTGAAAGTTTCGATACAAGACGGGGTTGGAGTGCTCACTTTGAAGATCGAGGGAAGGGTTGTTGGGGAGTGGGCCTCTGAGCTGGAGCGAGTATGGGCCAGCATCAGGCCTTCGCTCAACCACAGGAAACTTAGCCTCGATATTTGCGATCTGCTCTATCTCGACGGCAAAGGGAAAGAAATTCTAAGAGGCATTGTCGAGACCAGCGATACCGAGATCAAGGCTGGTTCGCCGCTGACAAAACAATTCGCCGATGAGGCAAAGCAGAATATGAGGAAGAGAAACAGAGAGGGGAACAAACATGCTATGCGTGAACGAGATTGAGCAGCGTCAAAATTGCCAGAATTGCAAACTGAAGCAGGATGGTTTCTTCTGCCATCTCAGTCCAGCGGCGACAAAGGAATTCGAGTCCATCCGATATTCGTCTGTCTATCCAGCTGGCGCGATGCTGTTTCTTGAAAACGAGTCCGCCCGCGGCGTTTATCTGCTGTGCTCCGGCGAGGTGAAGCTCTCAGTCAGCTCAAGCGCTGGAAAGACGCTGATTCTAAGGATCGCCAGGCCAGGGGAAGTACTGGGACTCACTGCAACCATGTCAGGTGCCCCTTATGAAGCCAGCGCTGAAACGCTTCATCCCTGCCAGGTGGCCTATATTCGCCGCGAGGATTTTCTTGGCTTCGTCAAACAATATCCTGAGGTCTATCAGGCGGTCATCCGGCAGTTGAATTCACAATATAATCACGCCTGTGAGCAATTGAGAACGGTGGGGCTCTCATGCTCTGCCCAGGCGAAGCTGGCGCGACTCCTGCTGCTCTGGTCTTCTGAGGGAAGACTGACGAAAGAAGGGACCCAGATCACGGTGCCGTTGACCCATGAGCAGATTGCAGAATGTGTCGGGTCCACCCGGGAGACCATTACACGAACGTTGAGCGAGTTCAAGAACAAGCACCTCATCATGCCCAGAGGTGCAACCGTAATTATCCCGAACCGAGGCGCCTTGGAAGCTATCTGCAGCACGTAGTAGTGACAAACTATGGCAGAGATTGCGACGACGATCACAGCGTTCCTTTTGTGTATTGATTCCGCTATAGTTCGATGGCCTGAGCGAAAGTCCGTTAAACGGAACTGACCTTTTTCGGCGACTGGGATCTCATTTGAGGAGACGCTCACTACAACATGCAAATCCCCCCTATAAAGACAAGCCTCCGGTGACAGAATCCAAAAATTTAGCGTGGCAGGCCCCTCAGGAACACCGGCGAAATTCAGGTATGCCCAACGGATAGAAATATCTTCCGCTTCGGGCACCTTTGGGTTCTAATGGTGGGTTAGATTGGCAGCTAAAGCCGATATGCTGACTCAGTTGTTCCCAGGGATGCAATATGACAGGGGTGTTCTTAGAAGGGGAAATTTCGGAGCGGTCTCAGGCAATCTTCGAGAGGTTTTTTGAATGCTTGCCGGACGCGATTCTGGTGACAGGCTCCGATGGCTGCATCCAGGCAGCCAATCCCCGTGCAGAAGAGCTTTTTGGCTACTCACGGCAGGAACTGATTGGGAGCCCCGTGGAGATGCTTCTGCCGGAGCATCTTCGCGAGAAGCACATCCGCCAGCGGGGAGAATATCAGGTCGCACCACGCATGCGTCCAATGGGCGCCGGGCTGGAACTATACGGGCGGCGCAAGGACGGCAGCCAGTTTTCAGTCGATATTCTCCTTAGCCCGGTCGAGGCCAATGGACAACACCTGGTGCTCGCTGTGGTGCGGGACATCTCTCAGCGCAAAGCGATGGAGAAGGCCGAGGCCATCTTTAAGAGGCTGTTTGAATCTTCGCCAGACAGCATTGTGGTGACGGACCGCGACGGCTGTATTCGCGAAGCGAATCCACAAACAGAACGGCTTTTTGGCTATTCGCGGGATGAACTAATTGGAAATCCTGTTGAAATGCTCATTCCGGAGCGCTTTCGCAACATGCACGTGCATCACCGTGGCGATTATGATGCAGAGCCACGCGTTCGACCTATGGGCATCGGACTCGACCTCTTCGGAAGAAAAAAAGACGGCAGCGAATTTCCGGTTGATATCATGCTCAGCCCTGTCTGGACAAATGGAGAGCACGTAGTGCTGGCCATAGTGCGGGACATTACGATTCGCAAAAACTCAGAGAAGGCCCTGCGCCAAAGCGAAGAACGCTTTCGCCAGCTGGTGGATGGCGCACGGGACTATGCCATTTTCATGCTCGATACAGAAGGTAGGGTGACGTCATGGAATCCCGGGGCAGAGTGCATCAAGGGCTATCGCGCGGAGGAGATTCTGGGCCAGCACTTTTCAAGGTTTTATACCCAGGAGGACATCGACCATCGCAAACCCTGGCGAGCATTGGAGGAAGCAAAAGAGAAAGGCAGATACGAGGACGAAGGGTGGAGGTTACGCAAGGACGGCTCGCGCTTTTGGGCCAATGTAGTGATTACAGCGCTGCACGGACAAGACGGCCGGTTGATTGGTTTCTCTAAAGTTACGCGCGACTTCACCCACCGCCGCAGGGCGGAGGAGACGCTTCTGCAGCATCTCAGCCGGGCCATGCTTTCCGGGCTGGACGTCCGAAAGACGCTCAGCGCCATTGGAGACAGTATTCAGAGCGTCATTCCGCATGACTACGCCGCACTTGCTCTTTACGACAAAGATACAGATTCCCTGCGGGTGCAGGAACTCCTGTCCAGCACGAATGCGCATTATTCTGAAGCATTCTTTGTTCCGATTAAGGGCACCCCGTATGGAAGGGCGTTTCAAAGCCAACAACCCCTTTTTATGAATATTTCAGAGGGAGAGGGCTTCGCGGCAAAGGCTTTGGTCCGCTATCGGAACGCAGGCGTGAGATCAGGTTGCTGGTTGCCCCTGAAATACGAGGACGAAGTCGTTGGCGTGCTCTTTATCGGGAAGCGGCGTGAGAAGGGATTCAACGAAACAGAGCGCGAGATGCTGTTACAGCTTGCCAGCCAGATCGCTGCGGCCGTGGACCATATCGAAGCGCTGCGGCACATTGCAAATCTAAGCGACAGGCTTAAAAAAGAGAGAGAGTATCTTGAAGAAGAGTTGCGCACGGAATTCAACTTTGGAGAGATTATTGGAGAGAGCCTTGCTCTGAAACGCGTCCTGAAGCAGGTAGAAACCGTGGGCCCAACAGATGCAACGGTGTTGATCCAGGGAGACACGGGCACCGGAAAAGAGTTGATTGCCAGGGCCATTCACAATCTCAGCCCGCGCCGGGAGCGCACGTTTATTAAGCTGAATTGCTCTGCGATCCCGTTGGGGTTGCTCGAAAGCGAGCTATTCGGACATGAGAAGGGTGCATTTACGGGGGCCATCGCCCAGAGGATTGGACGCATGGAACTGGCCCATCAAGGGACATTATTTTTGGATGAAATTGGTGATCTCTCCCTGGAATTGCAACCTAAACTCCTGCGCGCATTGCAGGAGAAGGAAATTGAGCGGCTTGGTGGCAAGAGAACGATCCCGGTGGATGTCCGCCTCATCGCCGCCACCAATCGCGATTTAGCGAAGATGGTCAAAGAAGGCCAGTTCCGCAGTGATCTTTATTATCGGCTGAAGGTTTTTCCCATCACAATTCCTTCGTTACAGCAACGTCACGGCGATATTCCGCTGCTGGTGAATTATTTCGTGACCAAACATGCGCGCCGCATGAAGAAGAACATCAACGTTATTCCTGAAAACGTTATGGCCGCGCTTTCCAGGTGGCACTGGCCGGGAAATGTGAGGGAGCTAGAGAACTTCATTGAACGGGCGGTGATCCTTACGCAAGGTCCGGTGTTGCACGCACCTCTGGCCGAGCTGGAGTTGGCAGAAGAAATGCAAGCTCCAGCATCTGCGAATCTTAGAACTACAGAACGGGAGCATATCCTGCGCGTACTCCGGGAAACAAAAGGCGCCATTGGCGGACCGGGCGGGGCTGCAGAACGACTGGGGTTGAAGCGGACCACGCTGAATTCCAAACTGAAAAAGCTCGGCATTAGGAAAGAGGACTATACATAGCCCATCTCGGCCAGACACCGCGCAGACTGCGCTGTGACCAACTGCCGACTGCGCACATATCTCTTATATCAGCCTCGCCTCAACATCTATTATATGTTTGATGTGACTGGCATCACTGCTGCTGAGAAGCGTGCGCTCTATTCTGCTGGATGAAAATGCTGATAGGGCCGCAAGGAGGAACCTCCATGGCGCCAGACATTGCAGCAGAAATGCTGGCATTTGTGCTGATTGGGGCAGTCATCGCCCTTCTCTGGTTCGACTTCAGAAATGGAAAACGAGGCAGCAAAAAGAAGAAAGAGAAACCAGACTCTACTGTGCTTTGACGTTTCCTGTTTAGTGGTCCAGTCGAATGTCTATATAGCTGTTGCGAGGGTTCCACAGCATCCAGCCATCCGTGCCGAAGTCTTCGGCCGCGCGGATCTGAGCATTGACCTCCTCAGCATCGAAAGCGCGGCGGTCAAACGCGTAATCCTTGAACGCTTGCAGCCAGGGACGAAAATGCTTTGGTGAGACATTGAGCCGTTTCTGCGCATTTTCGAGCGTGTTATGGATGATTTCATAAGGATAGGCGACTGGGTTGGTATATCCAGGGATGCCATATTGAAAGCAGGATGGGTAGAGCATAGGAGATATGTAGTCGACAATTTTGATGATGTCTTCGAGTTGTTGTCCGATGCCTGTGTCGTTCTCGTTCCAGCATACGTAACCAAAAATATCCACTGCCAGATAGACGTTAAAGGGCGCAAGCTGGCGGCGGGCTTCTATAAGGAAGTCTTCGATTGCCTTGGTGCGGGCTGCTCTGGTGGTTGGTTGGGAAAAGTGGAGCTGGCGAGCCACATCCGGAAAGCGGACGTAATCGAACTGGATTTCGTCGAATCCTGCACGCGCTGCTTCCACAGCAATAGCGATGTTATAGTTGCGGACTTCGGGCTGAAATGGATCAGTCCAGGCAAGCCCCTCGCGGTCGCGGAATATCTGGCCGTTCGCGTATTTCACTGCCAGATCGGGCCTGGCGGTAGCAAGCGGTGTGTCCTTGAAGACGACGATTCTGGCAATGGTGTAGATGCCTTCACTGTGGAGCTTGCTTATCAGAGCAGGGAGATTGGGTATTGTTGTAATCGCCCGCGCTCCGTCTGTTCTTACGAGAGGAATTTCACTGGGGTAGGGAACCAGTCCACGGTCGCCTTTCATATCGATGACGAGTGCATTTAGCGGGCCTTTATGCACGAGATCGAGGGCCGCGCCGCGCAATGCCTTTGAACCTATGCCGTATACCGAGAGATAAAGGGCTTTGGGCGCGAATGGTATCAGGCGCAAAGCCCCGCCTGACTGTGCAAGCGCCTCAGGAGGATACTGGGCTGCGCGATAACCTGGAGCGCGTACCAGGATCTGGCTTCCTTGTGCATCGGCCTCAAAATGACCTTCGCTATCGCTTTTGATCACGCGGCCTCTGACGGTAATAGTTGCGTCTGCAATGCCAACGCCGGTCCTGGCATCCACTACCTTTCCTTCGATGGCCCACGCTGTAGGGCCTGTCAGCAAAGCAGTGAATAAGGCGAGCCAGCGGCGGACATGCCTATTCATGGTGTTTTGCTCCCGCGTGGCTGTCAGCAATCAGGGACGCAAAGCGCGCTTCCTGATCTGCATCGGAGACCGGAATCCGTGGAATCGCGAACAAATCGCAGCCTGGATGCGCCGGCCCACCGGTATAAGCGAACGCCGCACGGTAGCCGGCGCGCGCAGCAGCCTGCTCCAACTCAGGGTCATAAATCCCAAAAGGCCATGCCAACATGCTGATCTTCGTATTGAGCTGCTTCGCAAGAACTTCTTTCGAGCGGGTCAGTTGAACTGCAACGAAGGCCTGGTACGCATCTGGCGATAATCGCGCGCCCTCCTTCTGAAAATTAGGGTGCCAATAGGTATGAGATTCAATATCTACCAACCCAGACTGCTGCATGATGCGCAATTGTTCCCAGGTCAGCGCGTAGGAAGCCTTTGAGATGGCCGAAGGATAAATGAACAGCGCGACAGGGATGCGATACCGCTGAATGACAGGAAACATCTCCATGTAAACGGAACGGTGGCCATCATCTGCAGTGATGACAACCGCAGGTAAATCAACTGCGGAAGAGTTTCCTTCAAGAAAATCGATTGCGGCGTGAAGTGAGACGAAATGATAGTGATGTTCGGTGAGCCAGGCCATCTGCTTTTCAAATACCAGCGTGCGTATGGTTGTGGGGCCTGCCTTCTCCGTATCAAAACGGTGATAGACAAGGATCGGAATTCCCTGCGCATTTGCCGTTGTCATGCCCAGGAGAACCGATAGAACCGCAATCACAACTGCGCTGATGGCATTCAAAAGACGAACCATGCACCAATCTTCTGCGGGACCTCAAAGAGTATGCTGTGATGCTTGTCACCACATCAAAGCTGATGCCATGATCAATCACATGTTGAGGCAAACATTTCCAGACACCTCACTCTATTGCAAGTGTGCCCATGCGCAGAAGTGCTGGATCTCCTGCGAGCTAAGGCGCGCTTCAAAATGAAATGGCCGATAGTACCAGAGAGGCATTTTCCCCTCCGTCATCATGGTGCATGCGTCAAGCAGGCGGATCCTCGACATCTCTGGGCTCAGACGATCCCACTGGGAAAAATTCAGACGCGCCAGGGCTTTCTGCCGATCATGCTGTATCAGTAAGGATGAAGGCCAAATGCTGGCATACCATGGATATTTCGGCTGGTCAGAATGGCAGTTAAAGCATACGCGATGAATCGTGTTCTTGATCTGAGGATCAGCTTTCAGCATTACCTCCATGCTGGCCGATGGTGGACTGTATGGTTGACCAGCGATGGCGCTGCTCGAAGAGTGGAAGACAAGCAGTATAACGAGAGCGGTAATTGTCGCAATACTCAGGATCATCAAAACTCTTCTCATAACCCAAATCCCTTCCCAGTAGTTGCCTGGTTTGATAACGATGTGTTTGCATTCCCTTGTGTGGAGGGAAAAGCTGGAGGCGCAATGTACTTGTCCGGTAAGACTCCAGTAAGTGACTTGAGAAAGGAAACAATCTGGCCGACTTGCTCGGGCCGGAGGTTCTCACCGCACTGATATTTAGCCATCAAGCGGACTGCCTCATTCAAGGAGGCAATCTGCCCGTCGTGGAAATACGGTCCCGTCTTCTCGATATTGCGAAGTGTGGGGACCTTGAAGACCAGCCGGTCACGATCCATCAATGTCACCTGATAGCGACCGAGATCGTGCTGGTCTGGCCAAGCTGTCAGATAGCCAAGTTTCTGAAAGGAATTGCCGCCGAGGCCTTTCCCCGCATGACAGGTAGCGCATCCGACCTTCAGAAAAAGCTTCAATCCCTTCTTCTCCTCGTCGTTGAGCGCATTTGTATCGCCCTCTAGATAACGGTCCCAACGCGACGGTGTAAGCAGGCCTTGTTCAAATGCTGCAACCGCTTCTGCAAAATGATCGAACGTAACTGGGTCGGCAGAGTCCGGAAACGCTTGCCGAAACGCTGACACGTAGCCCGGAATACTCTTGATACGGACGACAACCATATCAGCATTGGGCACTCCCATTTCCACTGGGTTCAGGATGGGGCCCTTCGCCTGCGCCACCAGATCCCTGGCCCGCCCATCCCAGAACTGCGCCAAATTCAATGCTGCGTTGTATACGGTTGGCGCATTGCGGCCGCCTAACTTTCCATCATGCCCAGTTGAAAAGCTGTGTCCGTCCACGCCATAGGCGTTCAGGAGATGACAGGAGTTGCAGGAGGTGTTCTCGCCTGCCGATAGCCGCTTGTCGTAAAAGAGTTTTCGCCCAAGATCGACACGGGCCTGCAGGGCCGCTGGTATGGCCGGGGCTTTAAGGGCAGAAAACCGACTGCGCAAAACTTCTGGTGAGAGGTCTGTTGAGGGATCGGAATCAAAAGAACTGCACCCTGGCAGTGCTAACAGGATGCTCAGCCCGAAAAGTGCTGCAAAAATCCGGATCATGTCTCTCTCCTCATGAGCAATACAATGAGGACAAGAGCACCTGGATGGCCATTCCATGGCGCTTGGAAAGTGCTGAACAAGTAACAAGATCACTGATCAACTCCCATACAGAGTTCAACGGTTTGAACGAAAAGTTTCATTTTTTGAATTCGAACTCGAGATCCATTGGAACGTTTGTTTCAAATGACACCAGGTTGGCACCTAAGGTGCATTACTCCATGTGGACTTCAGTGCCCCCTTGGTAAACGGAATGCACAAACGATCTGAACCTATGAATGAAAATGAACATCGAATCCCTCACCGCTTTTCCTTTGCAGACGGTATCGTCAGTCGCTCGGTAATTGGCTCGGTTCATCTTGCAGTCCTGTTGGCTTTCTTTGCCATGCAGTTTGCCTTCACAGCATTCATTCCCATCCCCCCAACTCCCGTCTTCTTTCTGGTCGCATTTGGCGCAGGTATTCGTATTATGGAGATCCTGACCGCTCGGCATGTTCCAATTCAGGACGATGCCAGGAACCGGTTGTTTGCTGTACCGTCGATCGTCTGGACTTTGCTCTTGGCGCTTCTTCTGGCAGTACTTACGCGCCAGCCGGACACCACCTACTTTGGCATGCTGATCTTGCCAATCCTCGAAGCGGCGATTTATTTCTCGCTTCTCACGACACTGCTGGTAGCGGCATCGGCTGCTTCCATCTCTGCATTTTGGGTCGCATATGTTTCGGGCTTCCATTCGCCATTCGCAAGCGGCGAGATACTGGAAGCAAGCACGTTGATTTTGGTGTACTTTGTTGTCGGATGCCTGGTGTGGCTACTGGTAAACCTGCTGCGCGATCGAGAAGAACGCCTTCGCCAACAAATGGAAGACCTGAATGCCGCGCGCAGCAAGCTGATCGAGAAGGAGAAGCTTGCCGCCGTTGGTCGCCTTGCCAGCGCCGTTGCCCACGAGATTCGGAACCCTGTAGCTATCATTTCAAGCGCGCTCGAGACTTCGGCTTCCGCATCGATTTCAGTAAACGAGCGTGAAGAGATGTCCAGAATTGCCACCCTGGAGGCCAGGCGGCTCGAACGGCTGACTACTGAGTTCCTTACATATGCCAGACCAGCAAGTTCCCCGTTCCAACCAGTGGATATTCCTACGCTGGTTGGCTACATCATATCGATTGTTCAACCGCATGCCTTGCAGAAGAGCCTCCAGATTGAATCCCGAGTGTGCGATCATTGCCTGCTATTCGGCGATGAGGGCCAGCTACAACAAGCATTGTTGAACCTGATGCGCAACGCAATCGAGGCATCCCCACAAAATGGCCACATTTCGGTCGTGGCAGAGCGGTCCTCCAAAGAGTCCTTTCGAATCCGAATTAAAAATACCGGCAGTGCCATTCCGCCCAATATTGCACAACACATCTTTGAGCCATTCTTTACCACGAAGCCAGGCGGAACAGGATTAGGCCTCGCGATCGTACGGAGCATCGCTGAGCGTCACCACGGTGAGGTGCATCTGGAACAGAATGATCCCGATCAGATTGTTTTCACCATGATTCTTCCTGTGTGTGATGGGGGAGATATGCATAGGACACAAAAAGAAATGGAGCTTTAGGTATGGCACGCGTTCTGATCGTTGAAGATGAACCAAACATGCGTAAGGTGCTTTCTGCGAATCTGCGGCAAGATGCACATATGCTTATCGAAGCGTCCACGCTCAAGGAAGGCCTGCAGGCTGTTTACGGTAACGACTTCGATGTTGTTTTGCTCGACCAGAAGCTGCCGGATGGCGAAGGCACTGAGGTGCTCAAGGCGATCCAGCAGTCGGAGCCATCCACCGCTGTGGTGATGCTCTCAGCTTATGGGACCGTAGAGTTGGCCGTCGAAGCCATGCGCATTGGCGCCTTTGACTTCCTAACCAAGCCCTTCTCTCCGGATAACCTCCGGGCCGTCGTTCGGCGAGCTGCGGAACGTGCTCAGTTGCACCGTGAAAACTATCTTTTGAGGAGCGCGGTTGATCGGCTTGAGGGACAATCGGAGATACGGGGTAGCAGTCCAGCTGCCGTCAAGCTGCGTGAATTGATCTCACGGGTTGGGCCGACCGGCGCGACCGTCCTCATCACGGGAGAGACTGGCACCGGCAAGGAATTAGTCGCGCGTGCTATACACAAGAGCAGCCAGCGGGCAAGCAAACCGCTCATAAGCGTCAACTGCGCTGCTTTTTCAGAAACACTGCTCGAAAGTGAACTCTTTGGACATGAACGCGGGGCCTTCACCGGTGCGGATAGGACGCGGTATGGACTCTTCGAAGCAGCGCATGAGGGAACACTCTTTCTCGATGAGGCCGGGGAGATGTCCATTGCCGCGCAGGCAAAACTATTACGCGTGCTGGCAGAAGGAAAGATCATCCGCCTGGGGTCTACAGTTGCGCGCGATGTCGACGTTCGGGTATTGGCGGCCACGCATCGCGATCTCAGGAAAGAGGTCCGGGAGGGAAGATTTCGGCAAGATCTCTATTATCGACTTGCCATTGTTCCAATCGAGGTCCCGCCCCTTCGCGAGAGAATTGCCGATATTCCAGAGATCGCGCAGTACCTCTTGCACCAGATCGCCAACGATCTGAAGATCGCCCCGCGGGTACTTCATCCTGACGCAGAGCAACAACTGATGGCCTACAACTTTCCCGGCAACGTGCGAGAGCTCCGCAATCTGCTTGAGCGTGCCTGCATACTGAGTACCGGTCCGGAAATACTCTGGTTCGACCTGCCTGAAGTTGTCTCGGACCTGGCAAACACAAAGTCCACCCTGCAGTTCTTCAATGGAGCAACTTTGCCTGAAGAGCTTCATCTGCGTAGCGCGCTCGCGTCATTGGAACGGGCGATTATCGAGCAGATGCTGATGAGGACCGGCGGGGTGAAGAGCGAGGCGGCGCGACGGCTTGGACTTTCGAAAAGCGACCTCAGTTATAAATTAGCTAAATACAATCTTTAGAGATGTACACCAGGGGTTCAAAATCCTGAACACGCTGTTTGAATTTTTGTCCTGCTCCCAGGCAATCTACGCCGTGAATGCATGATTATTCAGTAATGGCTCAATTTGGTTTGGTCATATGATTGCTTTTCCCATGGTAGCCGTATGACGCGTCCCGTCGCCAAATTGCTGCTAACCGAACTCGCTATCTCAATCTTCTTGCCTTTCTGCATGCAGGCCCAAAGCGCGCAGCAACAAGACCTTTCTTTACGCGATGCCATTACATCTGCTATTCGCAACCGTCCTGAGTTGCAGGCTGCAACTCAGAACGAAGAGGCAGCGGTTCAGCTTCGCCGGCAGGCCCGCATTATTCCAAATCCGCGCTTGTTCTATCAATCAGAGAACCTGCGTCCCGGAGTCGATTTCCCGCAGGGTGTCGATACTTATGCCTACGCCAGTGAGTTGCTGGAGGTGTCCGGCCGGCGAGGTGCTCGCATCGCCGCAGCCGATAGCACTGTTCGCCGCGCTCAGCTTACCTTGGAGCTACAACGGCGAACCATTGAGCTTCACGTGGCCCAAGCCTACTGGGAGGCACTGCGGCTGCAATACCTGCGGACACTTGCCGATCAGAATGTCGGCTACTATCGCGAGATTCTCGACTATCACCAGAAACGTTTCAACGAAGGAAAGATTGCTGCGGTCGACCTGCTTCGCGTACGACTGGAGGAGGCACGGGCCGAGGCCAGCGCTGAATCCAGCAGACTCGCCGAGGCCCAGGCAAAGCAGAAACTAGCCCGTGAGATGGGATTAGTTACCGCGAACAACTGGAGGCTTACCGAACCCTTCGATGTGCTCAATCCACCAAAGGAGCCTGCTTCTACAAATAATCCACAGGACGAGCGCATCGAAGTGGGCCTGGCCAGGCAGTCAATCGATGCGGCACGCGCCAACCTGATGACACAAAAGGCACAGGGTAGGCCAGATATCGACGTACTCTTTGGGTACAAACGAACGGCGGGCTTCGACACAATGATTGCCGGCTTTCAAGTGAACCTTCCAGTTTTTGACCGCAATCAAGGGGCAGCATCCGCCGCACGATTTGATGTCGAAGCCAGTCAGTCCATGCTTGCCGCAGCACGGCAGCAGAGCGCGAACGATCTTGAGCTGGCGCGCATCTCCTTTGACACATGGCGCCGTCAGGTCTCGGAACGATATCGTCCCCTGCTCGACCAGGCAATCGATATCGCGAACATTTCTCGTGCAGCCTATCGCGAAGGAGGCACTGATCTACTTCGCCTGCTGGATGCTGAACGATTACGCGTCGATACGCAAAGCGCTTGGGTGGAGGCTCTGGGTAATTATCACCAGAGCGTCCTTTCGCTGGAGTATGCCGAGGGCCTTGAACCATGATCATGGAAACCAGGAAGGACCCACGACCTGTGACGAGATCGCATACTGCGGAACGTAGAGCAACACATCCGGCACACGCAATGTGTGTGCTTGCAGCAATGGTCGTAGTGATGAGTTTCGCCACCGGTTGCCGCGGTTCGGCTTCGTCGGTAGTTAATACCCAGCCGAACCCATCGAGCGGGCCTGCCGCTGCGAAGAGTAACCCGGACGGCGCTGAGATTGTTCTACCTGTCGAGGAACAACGAGGTACCATCACCACCACAAAGCTTATGGTCCAGGACGTACCTGCGCTCCTGCAGTTTCCTGGAAAGATCGTCTTGCCTGACAACGAGATCTGGCACGTCGGCGTGCTGACCACAGGGCGCATCGAACGCGTCTACGCAAACCTGGGTGACTATGTGCACCAAGGCACTGTGCTGGCACGGATGCACAGCCACGATGTACACGAAGCACGCGCAGCATATGCCATGGCGCTTGCGGAAAGGAACCGGTTACAGTCAGCGGAGTCCCTCGCACAGGTGAACTATGATCGCATGCAGCGCCTCTACAATCTCCGCGCGGCATCCGTCGAGCAGACGGAGCAGGCTCGCCAGGAGTTAGTTAATGCCAAAACTGCTCTCGCAAATGCAGTAACCGACGTCGTTCGCACCAGGACTCATCTGGAGGAGAATCTTGGCATACCTGCGGACCTGCCTGCGAACAGAAATAATGAAGACGCTGAACTGATTCCAATCATCGCGCCTGCGAGCGGATATGTTCTGCAAAAGAACGCAACCCCTGGCACGACCGTAGCACCCGCTACCGACATCTTCATCCTCGGGGACACAAGGCACCTATGGATGATTGCCTCTGTCGGCCAGGAAATTCTTGGGCAATTGAAGGTCGGACAAAGCGCGTGGGTCACGCTTCCTGGAGTTCCGGGGCAGCGGTTTGTTGGGCGTATCAGCAACCTCGGACAGGAGTTCGACCCAACGACGCGGCGTCTGCCGGTCCGCATCGATCTTGAACATCCTGGCACCATTCTGCGTCCTGAGATGCTGGCGACCGCAGAGATCGCCATCGGTGAGACGCACCCGCTCATTGTTGTCCCCCCTGAGGCCGTGCAGCAGGTTAACGGGCAGGATGTCGTCTTTGTGCGCAAGTCCTCCGACCGCTTCACGCTCCGTCCGGTACGCGTCGGCAACTCGGTCGACGGCAAGGTCGTTCTTGCTGAGGGAGTGCATCCGGGCGAGGAGATCGTCACTCAGGGCAGTTTTTTGCTGAAGTCCCAGTTTCTTAAAGCTTCCATGCAGGGAGATTGATACGCCGTGTTCGGCAAGATTCTTACGTTTGCCCTGAGTCATCGCTGGAGCGTGCTGCTTGGAGTTGTGGCACTCGTCGCAGTTGGCGCATGGGCGGTCAACACCATCCCCGTCGACGCATTTCCAGACCTGACCAACAACCAGGTGGTCATCGTCACAGATGCTCCGTCGATGCCTCCCTCGGAGGTCGAACAGCTTGTCACCTATCCGATTGAACGCACGTTGATGGGAATGCCCAACCAGTTGGGGGTGCGTTCGCTCTCCAAACTGGGTCTTTCCATGGTGACGGTGGTCTTCGACGACAGCGTTCCCACTTACTTTGCCCGGCAGATGGTCAACGAGCGTTTGCAGCAGGTGACAACCTCTCTTCCGCCAGGCATTCAGCCTGTATTAAGTCCGCCATCAACAGCATTCGGTGAGCTGTATCAGTACACCCTGAAAAGTGATCGCCTTACTCCCATGGAGTTAAAGGAGGTCCAGGAGTGGCAGATCAAGCCGTGGCTCCGAACTGTTCCGGGCGTCAGCGATGTCAATACATGGGGCGGTGAGACACGGCAATATCAGGTCAAGGTCGACCCCGCTCTACTCCAGCAGTATGGCTTGACTCTCAAAGATGTCGCTACGCGTATTGCCGAGAACAACAACAACTTTGGCGGCGGCTTTATTGAGCATGCCTATGAGCAGTACACGTTGCGCGGATTGGGCCGCACCTCCAACGCCGACGAGATCGGAAAGATCGTTTTGCTTGCCAATCAAGGCGCTCCGGTTCTGCTTCGCGACATCGCCGAGGTAAAGATTGGCCCAGTTCCCCGTCAGGGCGCGGTTCTGCGCAACGGCGAGTCCATCTCAGGCATGGTCATCATGTTGAAAGGGGAAAATGGAAAGAAGGTCATCGAACAGGTAAAACAAAAGATCGCTGCCCTGCACCTTCCTGAGGGAGTTTTCATCGAGCCATTCTACGACCAATCCACCGTGATTGATGGAACTATTCATACCGTCGAGCACAACCTCTTTGAAGGCTTTGTTCTGGTCACGGTCGTGTTGTTACTTTTCCTGGGCAGTTTCCGTGCCGCTCTTATCACTGCTTCGATCATTCCGCTCTCTCTGCTCATTAGCTTTCTGGGGATGAAGCTCTTCGGCATCAGCGCGAACCTGATGAGCCTGGGAGCAATCGACTTCGGCATGATCGTTGACGGCGCAGTCGTCATGATCGAGAACTCAGTGCACCGCATGCACGAACACGGGCACGAAGAAGATAGCATGACCTCCATATTAACTTCCGGTTTGGAGGTAGCTCGACCCATGGCGTTCGGCGTAGGCATTATCATCGCCGTCTACCTTCCCATTCTTTTTCTCCAGGGGCTCGAAGGACGCATGTTCCGCCCGATGGCGATTACGGTCTGCACCGCGCTGCTTGGATCTCTGTTGCTCGCTCTTACAGTGATCCCCGTGCTCAGCTCGTTCGTTTTCCGCAATGGCCTTCACCACAAGAAGAACAAGGCCAACGCAGAAAATTGGATGGACCGGCTGGGCCAGCGTTACACCCATGGCCTGTCCTGGGTAATTCGTCATCGTATCGCTGTCATCGCCGTAATGGCTCTTGTCATGATCGGATCGCTTGCTTCTCTGGCGTTTATCGGCACCGAGTTCATGCCGCGTCTCGATGAAGGGTCCATCCTGGTTGAAACACGCAAACTTCCCGGCATCTCACTCACTGACTCCATCGAGATCTCAAAGCGTGTTGAGAAAACGCTGCGTGCCTTCCCGGAGATCCAGGATGTTACCACCAAGATCGGCCGGCCGGACTTTGCCACTGAGGCCATGGGTATCAACGAGGGTGATGTGTATGTTGCTCTGACCCCCACAAAGCAGTGGACCCGGTTCCACACAAAAGAAGAGCTGATCAATGCCATGGATAAAGCCTTGGCACAGATTCCTGGCATTAGCTATGACTTTACCCAGCCGATGGCCATGCGGCTCGACGAAACCGTCTCTGGCGTGAAGGCCGATCTGGCCATCAAGATCTTTGGCGATGACTTCCAGCAGCTCGACACCCTGGCGCAGCAGGTACTGCGCCAGGTAAACACCGTACAAGGAGCGGCAGACGCCCAGATGGAGATCAACTCCGGCGTTGCCGAGCTAAGCGTCAGGATCCGCAGAGATGCGCTCGCACGATACGGATTAAACGTAGCTGATGTACAGCAAGCTGTAGAAGCTGCCGCATCGGGAGCCATTGTCTCCGAGGTGATCGAAGGCCAGAGGCGCTATACCATCGCGCTCCGTCTCCCTGATCGATACCGTAGCGACGCACAATCCATGAGCGCGATTCCTCTGCATGCTCCGGGCGGAGAAACAGTCACCCTGGGGCAGGTGGCAGACGTTGTCGTGACGCGTGGCGCAGAGAAGATCAACCACGAACAGGGGCAACGCCGTATCGTTGTCATGTCAAATGTACGAGGCCGCGATCTTGGCAGCTTCGTCGCAGAGGTCCAGCAGAAGGTCGGCCATAACGTGCATCTGCCCGCCGGCTACACAATCACATACGGTGGTCAGTTTGAAAACCAGCAACGAGCGATGCAGCGGCTTTTGCTGGTCATCCCACTGGCACTCGGAATCGTCTGCGGCCTTCTCTATATGACCTTCCACTCCTTCAAACAGGCTGTCCTGATTCTGATCAACGTGCCGTTTGCTCTGGTGGGAGGCATCGCCGCACTGTGGATCTTTCATCTCAACCTCAATCTTTCGGCGTCGATCGGTTTCATCGCGCTTCTCGGAGTCGCCGTGCTCAATGGCGTCGTGCTCGTCAGCTCGATCAACCAGCTAAGAGACAAGGGAGAATCCATGGATAAGGCTGTCCTTTATGGTGCCGGTCGGCGTCTAAGACCGGTGCTCATGACAGCACTCGTCGCAAGCCTGGGATTCATCCCTATGGCCGTCTCCACCTCAACGGGGGCCGAAATTCAGCGCCCCCTGGCAACAGTCGTAATAGGCGGGCTAATTAGTTCTACAGTGCTGACACTGTTTCTTCTGCCGACGCTCTATGAATGGTTCGACAAACGTACCCCATTCACGCGCGAACTGCAAATGCAGCAAGATTTCTCAACCAAGTAGAGGAGCAGATACGGCTATCGTTCACAAGAGCGCCACCAAATCAACAGCAGCAACCGCTGTCGAACCGGAACCGGAGGATGGGTCGTCGTCTGTCTGGGTGTAGAGCAGGATGCGCCGCTTGCCAAGGCAACGCGGCGGCTGTGCAGAGTCGCCGCGAGATTCAATGTCTATGGCTGGACTGATCCTGCAATCTCTATATCCATCTGCACTGTCTTCTGTAAACGGAAGAGGAAATTACTGGGGTCCTTCATTCCCCATTCAACGAAAGGAATCACGAAATTTGTTTTGGCAGAAATCTCATTGCTTTCGCGATGAACCAGAACATCCAAAGCGATGCGATGGCGCGCACCGTGCAGATTCAGCTGGCCCAGGACTTTAATGTGGGACTCTCCCTCAGTGATGTTTCCTTCCAGGGAATCCGCCATGAAGATACTGAATGGATAGCGATCGCTCTCGAGAATTTCTTTGTGCATCTTCTGGTCTCGTATATGGTTCCCACTGTTTCCGCTGCGAACGTCAACTGTAATGCTTCCGCTGATTTTATGCGTGGCAGGTTCAAGTATGAATTTTCCTTCTTTGATCAAAAAGCTTCCATGCACAGTGTGTAGATTGTCAGCTGCTGTGAAGCCGATGTGCGAATGGTCTGGTTGCACTACGACCGTAACTGTCTGCCCTCGGGAAGTACACGAAAAAGCAAAGCAGCTGATAGTAAAAAGAACAACGGAAAGCTGCGTGAATCCGTAACAATGCCATCTCATTTGTGGATTCCTTCTGCCTTCCATAGAGCCGGTGTCGTGTGGCCGCGATCTCTATCAAGCACCGGCGGTAATGAGTCGATATGAAATGACAAAGCGAGTCGAAAGAGCGCCGGGGCAGATTGAAAGCACCTTAGGACCACTTTGCGTAATTGTGTATGTGTGCTCATGTGCAGCATAAGTCGTGACATGAGTTGCGCGCGGCACGAAATAAGTGCATGGCCTCGTTGATAGATCTGTAGATCTCCTTTGCTCAATGCTTCCGCCAGCAGCAAGGCCTGACGGAAAGCCAGCATCATACCTTGTCCGCTGATAGCATCCACTGCCCCGGATGCTTCTCCAACAAGCGCGGCCCTCCCGTAAACAACCTGTGGTAGTGAGCGGCAAAGCGTCAGCGCTCCGCGATCAGTAGAGGAGTGTGGCGCAGAGGCCAATCGCATTGCAAGTCCGGGAAAGAACCGAAGACCACGATCGAAGCGAATGTCACGACGTCTGGTAATAATGGCCACACAGATTTCTTCCTCTCCCACTGGGGTGACATACGCTTGTATTCCTTGTGCCCAGTAGACTTCAACATGGGTGCTCCAGGGGGCGATCTTGTAGTGCCGCCGCAAGCCGACACGTGCAGAATTTGTCTGCGGCTGAATACCCATCCATCTGCGCACAAGAGAGTTGTGCCCATCAGCGCCGACAATCCATCGGGCGGAAATCCGCCTTTCCCCAATGCTAATCTCATCTCCTTCGAGGTTACGAACAGGAGTGTTCCAGAGAAGCTGGGCCCCCAGTTCTGCGGCCTTTCGGGCCAGGAAAGCGTGCAGCCTCGGCCGACGGACCCCCAGACCGCTGCCTTCGCGAAAGTCTGCCTTTGCTATATATTTCTCATCGCAAAAGGTGATACCTGAAAATGGATGGCCTCCCAGTGTATGTACTTCGTCCCCCAGTTGGCTCAAGGCATCCAACCCATCAGGCATAATGCCTTCACCACACGCCTTATCAACAGGCAAAGACTGAGCATCTACAACTATCACGGACAAACCATAACGGCAGGCAGCGATTGCTGTGGCCAGTCCAGCAGGGCCACCGCCAACGATAAGCACATCTGTTGTGGACAGAGCCATAAGCAGTTACCAGCGCAAAAGTACGAGTTGAGAGCAGAAGCCCGGTCCCGCTGCGGCAAGAACTCCCCATGTGCCCGGCTTTGGACGTCGGTTCAGCATGACATCTTCGAGCACCATAAGCACTGAGGCGGAAGAGAGATTGCCCATTCTGCGTAACGATTCCCATGAGGCCTCGCACGCTCCGCAAGAAATGCCAAGAGAACTGGCCATTGCTTCGAGTACTTTAGGGCCTCCTGTGTGCAGGATCCAACTGCCAATGTCTGCGCGTGTCAATTGGTGCTGCGCAATAAATGCGTCCACATCGTGGGCCAGATACTTTCTTATGATGAGTGGCACGTCGGGAGAAAGAACAATACGGAAACCCTCTTCAGAAATGTTCCACCCCATAGCATCTTCGGTATCAGGATATAAATTGGTCACGGCATCAATAATCGCTGGCCCCGCTGCAGGAACATCGCTGCCTGCAACAACCACAGCTGCTGCGCCATCACCAAACAGGCTGCTTGCGATCAGATTCGCAATAGAAACGTCATTTCTCTGCCAGGTCAGAGAGCATAGCTCGACTGTAAGCAGAACGGCCACGCGATCCGGATATGCCCGTACGTAGTCCGCAGCCTGCGCAATGCCTGACGCGCCAGCAACGCAACCAAGCCCGAAAATCGGCGTTCTCCGTGTGGTCGGTGGCAGACCCATCCGTTGGATAAGGCGTGCATCTATGGATGGGCTGGCGATCCCGGTCACAGAAGCGAAGATCAATGCGGATACGTCCTGTGTACTGAGACCCGCGCGCATCAATGCTTGGCGAGTTGCTTTCTCTCCTATCTCCTGGCTGACTTCGATCCAGACATCATTGACTTTCCCCCATGTGTCGAGCGCTGCATAATCTTTAAGCGGGCGGGAAAAATAGCGCCCTTGAACACCCACACGGCTGTGAAAGCGGGCGATAAGATCAGGCGTGGGCAAACTCTTCTCCCAGAATTTCTTCAGCTCCTCAAAGACCTCCTGTTGTGTGAAATAGTAAGGAGGAAATGCTCCTGCAACACCCGCAATTTTCATATGTTAATTAGACTGGACTGGCCCTCGGCTGTCCTAGGAGGGTGAATGACGTTTCCATAACTTCCGAATGACAATTTGTTCATGGAGAAGGCAGGCAGAAGAGGAAACCTTAGTTACACGGAATCTCATTTGTAAAAAACTTTTTGCTCTTTCACTGCTTCACTTTAATGTAAGCGGACGAGTTCTCGGTAGTACAACGTATTCCCAGGATACTGATGATGCAAATTCGTAAGCAGTTCTTTCGCACGCAGGATCTGATGATCGCGAATAGCGGCGACAGCCAGAAGAAGGCGAGCAAAAGGCGCAAGATAATTTCCTTTTTCCGCAGTGAGTTGTAACTGCTGGAGTCCTTCCATCTTGTTTGTTTCTGCTCCTGCCAGGTGGAGGACCCATCGTACGGGCGCTGGCTTTAATCCCAAAATGTAGTTCTCTACACCAACCCCAAGATAAGCGTCATATAGGGTCGGATCTGCTGCCAAAGTCTGTTTTGCAAATTCTCCGGCACGCTTGCTGTAGACCAACGCAGCAAGGTCGTCCTTTTCAATCAGCCCCTGATAATCAGATCGCAGGCCATATACCAGCGTCTTTACAAACAGAGAATGAGCATTGTTCGGCACCGACTGGAGGATCTTATCAGCGAGTTTTTCAGCCGCGCCAATTCGTTCAAGAAAGGCAGTTTTGGCAGCAATATCGGGTGCAGGACGCTTCCGATGCTCGAACCGCTGATCATCAGAAAACAACTCAACATCAAGGATGCCAAGTCGATCGAATTCGCTGAAGAGATACGCAGATGCATCAGCAGCCGGCCCCATTGGATCGTCTGGGTGCTCCTTCATCCAGACGGCAAATTCATAATGCGCATTCTGAAATGCGAGGTTATACATATCATCAAAGCCCTGGTTTAAATGGTTTTGTGTTTCTGAAACTGCGCTCCCCCTCAGAAGACAAGATAACAGGATGATAGATAAAAACATACGGAGCAAGACACGTCCTCTGCTAAAGAGCGCAAGGGGATGATTTTTCAGCATAAGAATATCCATTGGGATTGGACGAAGGAATAAGGGGCAGATGTATCACGATGTGTACTCCCCGCCCTGAAGAATGTTTTGCATGGATTTCCCCACCGTGAGCGCGGACCACTGCAGCCACAAATGCAAGGCCTAACCCATGACCTTGAGAATCAGGTCCTTTAGAGAAGCGCTGGAAAAGACGTTCACGAATTTCTTCCGGGAAGCCGGGGCCGTTATCGCATATCTCGAAACGCATTTCATCCTGCTCACGGACAAGTATCAAATCAATCGAGGTTTGCGGAGGGGGATGTTTGATCTCATTATCAAAAAGGTTGGTCAACATGCGCTGCATCATGGTCCGATCAGCATTCATCCAGAGTTCCCTCGCTCCTTTAAGCTCCACTATCATTCCCTTTTCATTTATGGAGGGGAAGAAAAGCTCCATCATGGTTTCTACAAGAGAGCGGAATTCAACCGGCTCCAGGTGAAGACTGAGGGCGTTGGCCTTTGCTTCGGAGACATCCAGATATCTATTTAGGAACTCCGTAAGCCGGTCCACTTCTTCGAGTGCTGATCCTGCCTGCTCGGACCAGTTTCCATATTCATTCTGTAGCAGAGCGAGTTCCAGTTTACCGCGCAATGAGGTGAGCGGGCTTTTAATATCGTGCGCAAGTGCTCCAGTGATTGTATGGAGCTGGCCAACGGCAGATTCAATGCGGTCAAGCATGCGATTGAATGTCACTGCCAGGCGTGTGATCTCGTCGTTCCTTTGCCTTACAGGAACACGGCGCGAGAGATTGCTTTGATCAATGCTGGCAGCAGTTTCAGTGATCTGTTGAACGCGCATTAACATGCGTCGCGTGATAAAGAAGATCACTGCAAAACCACAAATGACGATACTGCACCACAGGACAAGAAAACGTAGCTGCAAGGCAGAGAGAAAACGGTGGATCGTGTGCTCGGAGAAGCCCAAGAATACAGAACCACCATTAGGCAGGACCTGCCGTACTGTGCGGAAATGATGGTAGCGCGATTTGACCCTCAAGGTCCTGGGTTGTCCTGGTTCGAGCTGCGTATCATGCAAGGCCGTGAGAAACGGAGTGCGGTTGACAGGACCGACCCATAGCTCCAGATCTCCACTGGAGGAGAGTTGCGCAAAAAAGACGGAGTTGTTCAGGTCCTTTGTATCTCCAGGATCATGCGGGACCTCTGTAGTTGCGAGCTCAGCGACTTCGCCTACGATGCGATGATACAAGTCTCCCTTTGGCGTCTTTTGAGCAACTTCGGACAGCACCTCGATCTCGCCGGTGAGCCAACGGTCATCTCTTTCCTGTGAACTGTTCAGGACGAGAATGTAAAGGTAAATGCAGACGGCTGCCATACTAATAGCGAAGGCGAATGTCGCCCAGGCTGCAATTCTCCAGGCCGCCGTCCCATAGGTCTTATTTTTATTTATCTCTGAGGACATAACCTACGCCTCGGATGGTCCTGATGAGCGGATGTGGAAAACCTTGATCTATCTTTGTGCGCAGCCGGTAAATATGGACATCAATGACATTTGTCTCCGGATCAATGCGCATCTTCCAGACCTGATCCAAGATCATGCTGCGCGTGACCACGCGACCTGCATTTCGGCAGAGGTATTCAAGCAGCGTGAATTCCTGTGGAGTCAACTGCAACTGTACGCCCGCTCGCCAGGCATCTCTCCGGACCAGATCCAGTTCAAGGTCAAGAACGCGGAGCTTTGTCACACCCTGTGTGGCCGGAGCGGAGCGTCGAAGCAGATTACGCAGCCTGGCAATCAACTCAGCCATGGCAAAGGGTTTTGTCAGATAGTCATCGCCACCTTGCTCCAGTCCGATCACTCGCTCATCTACGGATCTTCTAGCAGAAAGGATCAATACAGGGGCGGAGAACCCCTGAGATCGACAGCGCGCCAGCATGTCAAGACCATCTCCATCAGGCAGGCCAAGATCGAGTACTAACGCTGCATATTCTTCTCCCAGCGAGCGTAATTCTGCTTCTTTTGCAGTGGAGGCCACATCCACCTTGTAACCAATTTCCATCAATGAGCGGCAGATGAAGTCCTGGATACCGAGTTCATCTTCCACTAGGAGAATCTTCATGGTTCTGCAGCCATGCCTTAAATATTTACCGCCTTCCGAGCGATATTCAAGGCCTCTGTCCAAAAGGCCGTGGAATGATGAATGCTTTTCATCATATTGGCAAAAGCGTGAAGGAACTGTTCAATATCAGCTGTGCTCGCATTGAGCGGTGGAGCTGCCTTTAAGACCATGAAGTTATTACCGCAGATCTGCGTAAGAATATGTTCACGCAAAAACAAATGACGAACAAGCATCTGCCCAAACAACGCGGGATGGACCTTCCGAAATGCTTCAAAAGAACTTCTCAACAAGAATCCATGAGGTGCCTGGAATGCGATGCCACAAAGCAATCCTATTCCGCGTATTTCAGCAATCATTTCATATTCGCCAGCAATTGCTCGTAGTCCCGCACGGAGCTGATGTCCTCGTTCTATTGCATTTTGTCCCAAATTTTCTTCGAGAAGCACATCCAATGTGGCCAGCCCAGCACGCATTGCCAGATGATTTTCACCAAAAGTAGAGGTGTGGATAATCGCGCGGCGCAGAGAGCTGTATACCGAATCATAAATGGTCTCAGTCATAAGCACTGCGCCAACAGGAACCAGACCTCCGCTCAGTGCCTTTGCAAGAATGACCATATCAGGATCTAACTTCCAGTGCTGGAAGGCCAGGAACGGGCCCGTCCGAAACATCCCTGTTTGTACCTCATCGAGCACAAAGAGGGTGCCATATTTGCGACAGAGTTCCTGTGCCCTGATCAGATAATCTTCTTTCGGTGTGTAGATACCTGCTTCAGCCTGGACAGGTTCAACAATGAAGGCAGCAATCTTTTTGGAACGCAGAACTGTCTCCAGTGCATCAAGATCATTGAAAGGGACCTGATGTGTATCGGGGAGGAGGGGGCCAAATCCTTCGCTCCAGAAAGAGCCTTCCATCAGAGAAAGAGCGCCACAGGTGAGTCCATGAAAGGCCCCTTTTGCCGCGACGAGTCCATTTCTACCTGTGGTGGCGCGCGCAAACTTAATGGTCGCTTCTATACCTTCACTTCCTGAGCTTGCAAAGAAAACTTTGGAGAGCGAAGAGCCTGCAAGCTGGCAAAGCCGAGCGGCCAGCTCGCCTGCCAGTTGCGGAACATGGCTTTGCAGCATGGCAGGGCCGTTGCGCTCCAGTTCTTCAACCAAAGCGGCAACCACACGGGGATGGTTATGTCCAATGTTGTGCACACAATATCCGGAGAGGAAGTCCTTAAGAACAATGTCTTCTGTTGTCGTGAGATGAATTCCCTGGCACCGGCGGTACTCGACATTCATGCCGAGTACATCAAGAAGCCGTGCCCATTGCGGATTTACGTACTGGCAGTAAGCAAGTGTTGTGCTCGCTACAGAAGTAGACATGTTCGCTCCCAGGTATCTCCCTCTATTGGACGATTCTGGGATCTTTTTTCACAACAACATGACGAATTCTTCATCTTGACGACATCTTCCTCGCATTTCCTCGGAATGCACTGTTACATCCTCAAGGCTGCTGGGGCCAGTACGCATCTATGCACTGTCGGAGCAGCGACTGCCGATACTCCGCCTTTCCACCTTGAAAGTGGAGTATCGCATTATGGCAGCTTGCAGCAGTCGCCCGCCGCGGGAGGCTCATCGTTGCTTGAATCGAGCGCAACCTTCCATGTGCCATCGGCCTGCTTCCTCCAGATGGTCATATAGCGGCCTGATGTGGTGATAGTCTTGCCACTGCGGTCTTTGGCGCGACCTTCATAGTGGCCCCAGGTAAAGCCCATGTCGCCGGAAAGAGACATCTGACCGCCCTGCGGTGTCCATGTAAGCTGATAGGTTTTGGGGTCCCATGTGGCCTCTGCCGCAATGGCAGCGCGGCCGCGCACGGGGGCCTTGCCATTGGCCAGCGTCACGCCTTCATCGGCAAACCAGGAGGCGAAGGCCTTTCCGCCGCCTTTGGCCGTGTCCTGCGCAAACTTTGCTTCCAGTTGGAAGAGGAACGCGACTCCGGGCGAGAGTGTCGGGTCAGTCAATGCCCCGCTCATGTTGGTCGGCTGCGCAGGCTTCTGCAAAGGATCAAGCTGAAGCTGCTGTGCAAACCCTGAGATGGGAATCATCAGGCAGAAAATAAACCATCGCATTGCGGAATGAATACCTCTTCAGGATTTTATGGTACGCCTGGTTTTTCCTGTGGCGCGGGCGCTGAAGGGTGATGTTGTTGCTTTCGTGGTGGAGTGCCCTTATTTATCTTGACCTGGATAGATGCATGCTTAACGGACAAGTCTGATCATGTAAATCGTCTGATCGCTGCCTGCGGGGCCGAAGTCGAGCCGCCAGGCGTGCCATCTGAAATTCTGCGAGCGGGGGCGGTCCTGCATCATACCTTTCGTTTCTTGGTATACTTGACATTCAGAGGATTCATCCTTTCCTGTGTAGACGAAGGCCCCGCATCCGGGGTCTTTTTTGGTAGGGAGAAGGTGGCGTTTCCCGATGTTCGTTTGACGGGCGCTCTGATCACTGAATGGGACATTTACTCGATACCATCCACTCGCCGGCCGACATTAAAAAGCTCTCTGTGTCCGAGCTTGAATCACTCGCGCAGGAAATCCGCGAATTCCTCGTCCGCACGCTTTCCAAAACAGGTGGCCACCTCGGACCGAACCTCGGCGTCGTTGAACTGACGCTCGCCATGCACTACGTCTTCGATACTCCGCAGGACAAGTTTGTCTTCGACGTGAGCCACCAGGCCTATGTACACAAAATTCTCACCGGGCGCCGCGAGCAGTTTGAAACCATTCGCCAGCCCGGCGGCCTGAACGGCTTTATGCTGCGCACGGAGAGCGAGCATGACAGCTATGGCGCGGGCCATGCGGGCACCGCCCTTTCTGCGGCGCTGGGAATGGCGGTGGCGCGTGACCTCGCCGGCGGCAAAGAGAATGTGATCGCCCTCGCCGGAGATGCGGCGTTCACCAATGGCATCTCGTTCGAGGCACTGAACAATATCGCCGACCAGACCAAACGCCTGATTGTTGTTCTCAACGATAATGAGTGGTCCATTGACCGCAATGTAGGCGCCATCGCCCGTTACCTGCACAAAATTGTCACCAACGAGCATCTGACTCATCTGCATGACAGCGCCGCACGCCTGCTGGAGCGTTTCGGCGGCAAAACAGGCAAGACCGCCGTACACGTAGTACGCCGCGCTGAGGAAGCAGCCAAAGGTCTGCTGTGGCCTTCAGTCCTCTTTGAAGAATTTGGCCTCACGTATTACGGGCCGCTCGATGGACACAACATCGGGCTGCTGATTGAGACCTTCCAGTTCCTGAAGGCGCAGGAACGCCCGGTGCTACTGCACGCCATTACACAAAAAGGACGCGGCTTCCAGCCCGCTCTGGACAAGCAGAAGAAATTTCACGGTCTCGGGCCGTATGACCCCGAAACAGGCGAGACAAAATCGGCAGGGCAGCCAACGTATTCTGAGGTCTTCGCCAACACGCTGGTCAAGCTGGCAAGCGGGAATGACAAGCTCGTTGCCATCACTGCAGCCATGCCGAACGGAACGGCGCTCGATCTGTTTCGCCCGCATCATCCGAAGAAGTATTTCGACGTGGGCATAGCTGAGGAGCACGCCGTCATCTTTGCCGCTGGAATGGCGACGCAGGGATATAAGCCCTTCTGCGCGATTTACTCGACCTTCCTGCAGAGGGCCTTCGATCCTATCGTGCACGACGTCTGCCTGCAAAACCTGCCCGTCGTTTTCTGCATGGACCGCGGCGGCCTGAGCGGCGATGATGGCCCTACGCACCACGGCCTGTTTGACATCAGCTATCTGCGCGGCATTCCGAACATCGTCCACATGGTGCCGAAAGATGAAGACGAGCTTGCGGACATGCTTTACACGGCCATGCTGCATGATGGGCCGTCCGCTGTGCGGTATCCGCGCGGGACCGGGCCAGGCACTCCAGTCAAAGATCATCCGGCGGCGATTCCCATCGGTACAGCCGAGCTGATTCAGGATGGCGAGGACGTTGCCATCTTCGGACTTGGGGCGCTGCTGCCCATGGCGCAGGAGCTGGCCGCGAAGCTCGAAGACCAGGGACATTCAGCCGCAGTCATCAATCCGCGATTTGTAAAGCCGCTTGATCGCGAAATGCTTGCCCGCTACGCGCAGCGCGCAGGCGTAATTGTCACCTTTGAAGACCACGTGCTGATGGGCGGATTCGGCAGCGCGGTGATGGAAGCGCTGAATGAAATGCAGCTTTCGGTCCCGGTGGTCCGCATTGGCTGGCCCGACCACTTCATCGAGCACGGAAAAGTGGAACAGCTCCGCGCGAAGTACGGCATTAGTGTGGAAGCGGCGTTGGAAAAGCTTGCTCCGTATCTCAGAAAGATGTCCCGCGTGGGTGTTGTCAGACGTTAAGCACACTTGTGAGAGAGACGACTCTAACAGGCATGGTGCGGGATTACCTGCAAAAAGTAGCTGCAGAAGATACTGCTTCCGGGCGTAAAGGGCAATAACTCGCAGCGCTGGAAGAAAGCTTCCGCCAGTTGCCCGGTGTTCGAAGACCACATCTCCTGCGAGATGTGGAACCCCCGGCTTCTCCCACCACGTATCATGATGGAAGTAAGGGAGTTTGGATTGGCGGGGCACCATTCTCAGGAAAAACGCAGCCGGTTGGATCGCGGAATCATTCTCATTGGATTTTTCAAGCTGCTCAAGGGCGTGCTGTTTGTGCTCCTGGGCATTGGCGCATTCCGGCTCATCCATCGCGACATCCTGGACGTCGTCACCGGCTGGCTCATCAACATGCACTTTGATCCGGAGAGCAGGTTTGTCAACCTGGTTCTGGACAAAGCCGCTTTGATTGACGCCCACCGCATGCGCCAGATCAGCATTGCTATCTTCTGCTACGCAGGCCTCGATTTCATCGAAGGAACAGGCCTGGTGCTGGAAAAAACCTGGGCCGAGTATCTGACGCTGATTCTGACAGCCTCCTTCCTCCCATGGGAGCTCTTCGAGATATTGCGCCACCCCACCTGGACCAAGGCCGCGCTGACCCTGATCAACGTTCTGGTCGTGATTTATCTGGTGTTCTATGTACAGTGGAGAATCCGCCAGCGCCATAAAAAGGGTGCAAAGGTCGTCCTTAAGGGAGAACATTAGGCGAAAATGCCTTATCCTGAGTCATAGATTCTTGCAAGTAGGAATCGGATGCTTGAACCAAATCTATAAACACTATATGTTGCGGTATCAGAAGCAGAATACCCGGAGTAATTGGATTTTGCGACCTCTCCTCAAACCGCATCCGCTTTCAGCCTGAAAAATCTGAATCTCCACAGCAAATCACACTTCCAGCGCAACATCTACTAGGTTACGATGTGAGTGGGCCAAAGTGGTCAAAAATGGTTCAAAGAGCAGGAATTTCGACGCAAGCCCATGCGAAATTCTACTCCTTGTGCCGATAGGGCTTGTAGTGATGTTCAGAGGAAACCATCCAGCGCGCGTTGACGAAAAGGGAAGGTTGAAACTTCCCGCGGAATTCAAGCGCCGGATTGAAGAAGCCTACGGAACGCAGTTCTACATCACCAGCAAGGACGGCAAGGTGGCCGAAATTTATCCCTTGCAGGAGTGGGAAAAGATCGAGCAGAAGATTGCGGCGATTCCCAGCTTTAATCCTGCGAAGAAGAAGCTGCTGGACCGGGTGAACTACTACGGCCAGATGGCCGAGATGGACCAGCAGGGACGCGTTCTGGTTCCCCAGATTCTGCGTCAGACGGCGAAGGTTGAGGGCGATGTGGTGGTCTTCGGGATGCAGACCTATCTCGAAGTGACCAACCGAGAGGCCTTCGAGCAGAAGCTTGAAACCGAGCCGCTGACCGAAGAGGACGCGCAGACGCTGGCGGGTTTTGGTTTGTAGTGAATTGCCCCCAAGGGGGAGCACATGACGCAACGTGAACGGCATGTGCCGGTTCTTTTTCAGGAAGCGATCCGATACCTGAATGTGCGTCCAGGCGGCACGTATTGCGATGCCACGCTGGGGCTGGCAGGGCATTCCTCGGGCATTGCGCGGCAGATTGGCCCGCGTGGCACGCTGATTGCGTTTGACCGCGATCCGGAAGCGTTGGCGCTAGCGCGTGAGCGGCTCGACGCATTGCGTGAAACGCTGGGTCCGGCGATGCCAAAGGTCATTCTGCACGATGTGGCCTTCTCTGAGATGGCCCACCTGCTGGGACCGGACAGCCTGGATGGGCTGCTTGCCGATTTTGGCGTCAGCTCGATGCAGTTCGACGAGGCGCACAGAGGATTTAGTTTTCAGGCGGAAGGGCCTTTGGACATGCGGATGGATCCGCGCCAGGGCGTGACCGCCGAACAGGTGGTAAACCAGGTCAGCGAAAAAGAACTTGCTGATCTGATTTACGAATTCGGAGAGGAAAGGAGGTCGCGGAGAATCGCCAGAGCCATTGTCAGGGCGCGGCCGATCGCGACGACGGCACAACTTGCCCGAGTCGTAGCGGCCGCAGCCCCGGCGATGAAATCCGAGCGGATTCATCCGGCGACGCGGACCTTTCAGGCCCTCCGGATTTACGTAAATGCCGAGCTCGACGAGATACGCGCGCTGCTGAGTGCAGCGCCCCGGCTGCTGAAGCCAGGAGGAAGAGTGGTGGCCATCAGCTTCCACTCTCTCGAAGACCGGCTGGTGAAGGATGCGCTGCGCGAAGGCGCGCAGCAGGGAGTTTATGAAGTACTGACGCGGAAGCCGGTGGTGGCCGAAGCCGAGGAAACGGATCGCAATCCGCGGGCACGCAGCGCGAAACTGCGGGCGGCGGAGAAGACAGGGCTCAGGTCACAGGTCTCAGGGCGCAGGAATGAAATACTGTGCCCTGCGCCCTGAGACCTGAACACCAGCAAAAGGGATCGGGCCGGGGTCGTCCCACCGTAGTACAAGGCGAAAGTAAGTGCAAGACGACTTCAGGTATGTCCCTCCTCAGAAATAGCGGCCTTGGCCCGGTCGTTCGAGGAGGAAGAGGCAGCTTCTGGCTGCCGGGGAAAACTCAGTTTTGGAAGAAAAAGAGCTGATGGCGGGAAAGCCGGCAGTTCTTGCAGGAGAACACCAATGGCAACACAGGTCATCGCAACCCATGCAGTCATCACCGGCGGGCGCAAAGGCATTGAGGCCATGGCCGCCGAGCGGAACCTGTCTCTTCTGGCGCAGCAGCAACGCGCGCGCCGCGGCCCAACGCCGGAGGTCTTCTTCGTAAAGCGTTTTGACAACTCGCGTCTGGTGAAGGCCGCCGACCCGGAGCGGGTAAAAGAGATGCGCAGCTTCGCCTGTGCCATGGCTTTGCTTCTGACGCTCGTCATGGTCTACGGCTGGCAGCACTTCTCCTCCATTGAATATGGCTACCGCGTCGAGTCAGAAAAGCAGCTGGTGCAGCAGCTTGAGGAGCAGAACCGTCAGCTTCGCCTGACCGAGGCCCAGCTTGCGTCTCCTGAGCGTATTGACCGCATCGCCCGCCAGTATGGGTTGCAGGCCCCCGCGCCCGGACAAGTCGTTCGCCCCGATGCAAGCAGCATGGACCCGAACGCTCCGGTGATGGCCAAAATGACGCCGGTTGCGCCAGTCCGCTAAGTTTGCACCATCTGCTGCATCCGAAGTATGAAAACGAATGATGCGAGGCTGACATATCATCGCTCATACCGGCAGCCCAGTCGCATGAGCTTTAGGATTTCACCAGAAGTGCAGATTCAAAGCTCATGCGGGTCCTTCGACTCCGCTTCGCACAGGATGACGGCGCATTGAAGCACTTCTCCTTCCAGTCCGAGAAAAAACCAGAGACCCCATTGTCTGCCGAGCCGGGTGTCATCACACCCATACGCCGCCTGCGTCTGGTCTACGTACTTGCGGTCTTTGCTGCCTGGGCCGGCCTTATCGGCTTGCGCCTCGTCTGGCTTCAGGCCGTTCGTCACCATGATTTTGTTGAACGCGCGGCAAAGCAGCAGCAGCGGACATTCGAAGTCGCTCCGCGTCGCGGCGTGTTATATGACCGCAATCTGCACGAGCTGGCGATGACCGTGCTCGCCGACTCTATCTATGCCGTGCCCTCTGAAATTGGCGATGCGCGAGCAGCAACCGCCGCGGCGCTGGCGAAGGTCGTCCATACGGACCCGGCCGATTCCTTCACTTCCGAACAGCAGATTCTCGCCCGGCTGAATGCTTCCCGAAATTTCGCCTGGGTCGCACGCAAGCAGGACCCCTCGATCATCGCAAAGGTCAAGGCGCTCAATCTGAAGGGTGTCTACTTCCAGAAAGAATTCAAGCGCTTTTATCCTGACAACCAGCTTGCCGCGCAGGTGCTCGGTTATGTCGGGCTCGATGACACGGGGCTTGGCGGCCTTGAGCAGAACTTTGACGACGAGCTGCATGGTACACCCGGCCGCATGCTGACCGCGATTGACGCGCGCCGCCACGTGCTCGGCAGCGAAGAGCGTGATCCGCTGCCCGGAGACAACCTGGTCCTCAGCATTGACGCGAATATCCAGTTCATGGCCGAGCAGGCGCTCGACCGAAACATGGAGCGCACGCACGCTGAAAACGGCACCATCGTTGTCCAGGACCCACACACCGGCCAGATACTGGCCCTCGCCATTCGGCCTACGTTTAATCCGAATGACTTTCGCCACGCCACAACAGACCTGCTGAAAGACCACGCCGTCAGCGATGTCTATGAGCCCGGCTCGACCTTCAAGCCTGTCACCTATTCGGCTGCGCTCGAGGAAAAAGCCATTACGCCTGATACACCGGTGGACTGCGGCGGAGGCCAGCTTTTTATCGCAGGCCATACCGTCCACGATGCTCCGGGTGAACATTTTGGGGTCGTTCCGGCATGGAAGGCACTCGCGGTTTCGAGCAATGTGTGCGCCATCCGGGTAGGGCAGAAGATTGGTCCGGAAAAACTATACAAATATATCCGCGCCTTTGGATTTGGGGAGCGCAGCGGCATCGAACTCCCCGCCGAAACCCGAGGACTGCTGGAACCGATCAAGCGCTGGGGGCCAGCGGCCATGGGCGCCGTGCCCATGGGGCAGGGAATCGCCGTCACCCCCATCCAGATCGCCACGATGGTTTCGACCATTGCCAATGGTGGCGTCTATCTGCCGCCTCACATTTTGCTCAAGAGCACTGACCTGATGAAGGGCGACCCGAAACTCAAGCCTGTCACTTTTCACCCGGAAGGCGATCTGCCCAACCCGCTGCCGGAAGGCGCGCACCGCGTCATCTCTGAAATGACCGCGGCCCAGATGCGCAAAATGATGCAGGACGTCGTGCTCATGGGTACGGCCCATGCCGTCGTGCATCTGAATGGATACAGCGCCGGCGGAAAGACCGGCACGGCGCAGAAGATTGACCCGCGCACGCATACCTACTCAAAGACAAAGTTCGTCGCGTCCTTTGTGGGCTTTGCTCCGGTGAACAATCCCGCCATCACCATCGTCATCGTGATGGATTCGCCCGAGCACAGCATGCACTTTGGAGCGCAGGCCAGTGCGCCTGTCTTTCAGGACCTGGCGCAGCAGATCCTTGAATACCTGGGCGTGCCCCACGACCAGGAGATGCGGCCGCAGACCCAGGTCGCCCAAAACCAGCCGCCCGTTGCTGAAGAAGACGCGCTCGAAGAGAATGACGAAAACCTGAACTCGCTCTTCGCCAGCGTCAATGATCTTCCCGCCGACGACCCGCTGCGCGCACCGCAACAGACACCCGGGCAGGCTGCGCCAGTGGCAAAAGATGCAGCGCAGCAAACCAGCGCTCCTCCTGCAGCCACAACAGTGGCGGGCGCGGTGACCCCGCATCCTCTCAAGTCCATACTGGAAACGTCAGCGCCGCCGATTACCACCGTGGCCGCTCCGCCAGCGAAAGGCCCGGTCGTTGTGGATGCAGGCAAGCGCGTCCCTGTGCCCTCGTTCGTGGGGCAGCCTGTCCGCAGCGTCATTGAACATGCCGGAGCATCAGGCCTGGGCGTGCAAGTGCTCGGTTCAGGAATTGCCCGTGAGCAGGTCCCCGTCGCCGGAACCATGGTACCCGTGGGCACGGAAGTCGTAGTCCGGTTTACACGGTAAAATCAGCTGGGTAATCTCGACCTCGGGGTTGATCTCTTTTTTGGCGGGTGGCTCAAAGTGCCGCAAGGCCCATCGCAGTGCCGCCGCCCAGCCAATCCCCGTCCAGCCCAGCAGCAGATTCAGGATGAATACAGGGCCCCGCTGCGGATGGGTTCGGAACAGAGCAACCAAGGCAGGGACAAAATAAATCCCCCAGCAGCGCAAAGAGCACCAGATAAGAGAGAACAAAAAGCAAAGAGGAATGCAGGTCCATGATTTTCCCGTTTTGAAACGGGCATGTTTCCCGCATCGGTCGAAAATGAAAAGAGGTTCAGAATGTACAAACATGGAACAGAAAAGGCCGCGCACTCACAGGAATGCGCGGCTTCAGAGGATGAGCAAAGGTGCGTCAGCGCTGCATAAAAGGCTACTTTCCGGTATAGCTGACGCGCCAGATGGAGCCGGAGCCGTCATCAGTCACGTACAGGGATCCGTCATCCCCTACAGCAACCCCCACCGGTCGTCCCCACACTTTTCCGTCCGGAGTTGTGAATCCAGTGAGGAAGTCCTCGTATTCTCCGGTTGCGTGTCCATCTTTCATGGGCACACGAATCACTTCATAGCCGGAACGGTTTGCCCTGTTCCAGGAGCCGTGCTCAGCGGCAAAGGCATCGCCCTTGTACTCGGCCGGAAACTGGCCGCCCTCATAGAAGAGCATTTCCAGCGACGCAAAGTGGGGCTGTAACAGCACGTCGGGAACAATGACCTTGTTCTTCAGCTCCGGATGTTTGCCTGCATGCCGCGGGTCCTGGTGCGGCCCAATGTACCACCAGGGCCATCCGTAAAATCCGCCTTCCTGCACATGGGTAATGTAGTCAGGAACAAGGTCGTCACCCAGCATATCGCGCTCATTGGTTGAGCACCACAGCTGGCCCGTGATCGGATGGATCGCTTCGCCTACGCAGTTGCGAATGCCATAGGCATACACCTTGATGAATTTTCCTTCGGGCGTGAACTCCAGCACATCGGCGCGATGAAATTCTTCCGGATGCGTGTCTGGGTCATCCACGTTCGAGTGCGAGCCGACCGAGACGAACATCTTCGTGCCGTCTTTCGAGAAGACGATATCGCGCGTCCAGTGACCGCCCCCACGCAGGCGTCCGCCGCCGGGCAGATCGGCCAGCTTCTGCGCCGGTCCGCGTGCCTTCAGGTCGCCCACCTGGTAGGGAATGCGCACAACAGAGTCCGTATTGCCGATATAAATCCATTTCGGGTTGGGCCCGGCAGGGTAGAAATTGATGCCGAAAGGCATGTTCAGATTGTCAGCAAAGGTCTCCACCTGTTTCGCTTTGCCGTCGGGGCCTACGCCGCGAAACACCATGACCTTGTTCTGGTAGCTGAGGGCGACGAATAGGTCGCCGTTCGGTGCCTTGCGAATCAGCCGGGGCTGGTTCAGTCCGGTTGCATACAGCTCTACCTTGAATCCTTTGGGCGCCTGCGGCCATGCATCGTTGGGCCGAGGAACCATATCTGCGCCATTGTCCACGCCCTTCGTCGCGTAAGGAGCGGGAAGGTCCGCAACAGTAATCTTGCGCCGGACGCCGGGCCTTTCCTTGCTGTAATCCGTAAAGGCATCTTTGCCCGTCAATACTTTTCCCGAGGGAGGACCGTCGGCCCTCACAATCGAAGCGGACAGCAGGAAAGCTCCTGCCGCCATGAACACAACACCGCGATAGAAACCTCTTCCCATGTTTTGTATCTCCAGTGGTCGTACCACTCTTCTATTGTAGAGTTAAACGATTTTTACCGGGGCGCTTGCAGTGTCCCCGGATCCATGAGCTTTTCAAAGAATGAATTTGGCAATGTAGCACGAAGCACGGCCCGGTCCTTGTGGTGCTCAATTTTGATGCTGTCGAGCACCGGCTTCCACTCCGGATCAGGCTGCTCCGCCTTGAACAGACCTACCAGCGTCTGCACAGATTCCGCCGATGCAGCAGCCTCCCCCTCCGTGGGCGCAATCTCTTCCACGCGCAGATGCAGCGCGCCCGTCCAGCGCAGCGATGCAACAAAGGTGGAATCATATGTGACCGGCAGCCGCACCCCAAGCACCTGGATCCCGCTGCTATCGCCAAACGGCAGGCCAATCTGCCCGATGCCCCAGGCGAGTGAGAGCAGCGGCACATCCTCATAATGCTCGCTCAGCAAGCTTGAACCTGAAAACGGCAGCGCAGCGGAGCGGTACCGGTCCAGAATCGAATGGATCTGCTCGGCCGTTGGTGTATTGCTTGCCGCCACCATGTCATAGCCCAGCAGCGCCACGCGCACGGTGCGGCCTTCGCTGGGAATACTGTAGATCGTGTGCCCCGCGTAACTTTCCTGCGACCGCGCTTCGTCTTCCAGAAACTTCGTCAGCTTGCGCCCATCAAAGTGGCCCACAAAGACCTCAGAAAACGCCACCGGCCCATTCGGACCTGAAGGGTCGGGCATGCGATGCAGTGCAAACGCAACTTCATCCAGGTCGCGCTCAAACTGGATGCCCGTCTCATCAATAAACTTCTGATAGTCAGGATCGTGCTGCACCGGACGCTTGTCGAAATGCGTAGCAGCGCGCAGCGGGCGCAGATTGATGTAGACAATTCCGTCCGATTCGGGCAGCAGGCGGGCTGCTTCCGGCGGGGCCTTCTTGCGTAGATACACAGCAAAGGCCAACAATAGAAGAATGACGGCGACGACCACCAGCGTGATCTTCGTGCGTCTGTGTCTCATCGCGGAGAGTTACCTCGCTTTGCATTCCATCATCTCACGGCCCTTGCTTCGGTAGGTCCTTTTCATGACGGCAGAGCAAAACCATCTCTGCAGTCGGGGGCCTTCTGTACTCTTGATTTCTACGATGGCAGCCCGCATAAAATGCGCGCTTCTGCTGGTTGTCCTGTGGACTGCTGCAGGAGCGTGGGCGCAGGCTGGGCCGCCGTTCCAGACCGACGATCCTACGCCAGTAGACCTGGGCCACTATGAGGCCTACATCTTCGGCACCGTAGATGGCACTCCCGTGGAGCTTGATCCGGTAGCTCCGGCATTTGAATTTAACTGGGGGGCCATTCCTGATGTCCAGCTCCATGCCATTCTGCCGTTTGGTGCGGTAATGCCCTCGAACAATCCTGTCTATGCTCCTGCTGGCACAGGTCCTGCTGAATACGGGCTGACGGACATGGAACTGGGCGTGAAGTATGGATTCATCAGGCAAACGGCGCATCGTCCGCAGATAGGCTCTTTCACCATGTTTGAGATTCCTGTGGGGAGCTACTCCAAAGGGCTTGGTGTGGGCCGCGTATGGTACAAACTACCCCTCTGGATGGAAAAGGAGTTCGGGGCGTGGAGCCTGGTGGGCGGAATGGGATATGCGGTCGTTCCGCAGAAAGATTATCGAAATTATCTGTATGGTGGATATCTCGTAAAGCGCGAGATCAGCAAAAAGCTGGAGCTTTCCATTGAACTGTTCTCACATGCACGCGAGGGCTTGGCCGCCGCGCAGACGCAGGCATCGGCCATGATAGACGTGGGCGGCTACTACCATTTCAAGTCGCCGGGACTCCAGTTGCTTTTTGCCTATGGACATTCCGTCGCCGGGCAGACGGAGAACTACGGCTATCTTGGTCTTTACAAAACCTGGGGTAAGGACAAAGGCGCAAAATCAGATGCTGGCGGCACGCAGGCTGAGCACTTTTTCTGAAACCTAGCCGGGTCCTCTGAATCGGAGAGTATATGGCCCTCGAATTTACTACCTCTTACATCCAGGACTCACTCGCCATCTTCCGCCAGTACAAAAAACTTGGCGAAGGCGCCATGGCCCAGCTTAGTGAAGAACAATTGCTTGTCACGATTGATCCGGAAAGCAATTCGATTGCGATCATCGTGAAGCACATGGCCGGCAATATGCGTTCGCGCTGGACCGACTTCCTTACCAGCGACGGTGAAAAGCCCGATCGCAACCGCGACAGTGAATTTGAGCAGCCCGCCTCAACCCGCGCTGAAATTATGGCGCAGTGGGAAGAAGGCTGGGACCGCCTCTTCCGCGCATTGGAGCCCCTGGGCGACGACGACCTGACCCGTACCATTACCATTCGCGGAGAAGCACACTCCGTTTTGCAGGCCATCAATCGCCAGGTCGCGCATTACGCCTATCACGTAGGCCAGATTGTCTTTCTAGCCAAGCACCTCAAGTCTACGGACTGGAAGTCTCTGAGCGTGCCACGCAAACAATCTGCCCAATTCAACAGGAAAGTTCTGGCCGGGGAAGCCAGCCAACGCTGAGCAGGCTCAGCTGTCATCCTGAGCAGAAGGGAAGGACCTGCTTTTCAGGTCCTTCGCAGTCATCTGACTTATTGGCTGAGCGCCGAAAGGAGCGCTGTCCCCTTCGGCGAACCCAGACCCGTGCATGCATCCCACCCCGGTCCTGCCGAATAAGCGCCATTATTGCCGTGGGTAATGTCCTGGAAATCAGCAGTATTTTGGTAGAGCGTGGGGTTTATGAAGCCTGCGGTCTGCTTTCCTTCTTGTGCAAGCTGCTGATTGATGAGCGCAATCAGCCCGGCCCACAGCGGAGCCACAGCGCTTGTTCCGCCCACGGTTTCCTGTTGGCCGTCCACCACAATGTTGTAGCCCGTTTCCGGCGAAGCATTCCCGGCAACATCCGGAACACCCCGGCCTGAACTTCCGGAAGGCAAAGCGCTGGTCTGCCATGTGGGAGCGGGGAACGTCGCACTGAAACCGCCGCCCGTCGCGCCGCCTCCAGAGGCCTGGTCGTCCCACACTACTTCTTCTGAAATTTGGGTGCCGTTGGCGTAGAGCGCAGTTCCGCCACAGGCAAGCACGTGCGGGCTCGATGCTGGAAAATCCACAGTATTCGTGCTGGTGCCGTCGCTCGATCCGTTGTCTCCCGAAGCGACGGTGATCGTAACGCCAAGCGCCGCAGCCGACTGGCACGCATTATCCAGTGCCGTCATCGAAGCCTGCGACCAGCTTGATTCCGGCCCGCCTCAGCTGATGGAAAGCACTGAGGGCTTGTTCGCCGTGTCGTGGACAGCCGTCGTGATCGCATCAATAAAGCCCTGGTCGCTGTTCGGCGCAAAATAGACCGCGATCTTCGCCTTCGGGGCCAGCGCGCCCGCCACCTGAATGTCCAGATCTACTTCACCATCCGCACCGCTGGGGTCGCCCGGAGAATTGGTACCGCCATCTACTGAAACAGAAACCACCGTGGGCACACTCAGCCCCAGCCCCTGAAAATACGTCCGCAAGTCGCTGTCGCTATATCCGCCGCCAAGCTCCAGAATGCCTATGGTCTGCCCCGTGCCATCCAGGTTGGTCGGGAAGCTGTAAAGCTGGGCTACCTGCGGCGCACTCAGCGGTTGCGCCGTGGCCTGGGTCGCCGGGTCAAGCACGCGAAAGTGAGGCTGCGCCACCGGACGCGCATCCAGCCCAAGCACCGCCTCCACGCTGTCCGCAATCTCCGCCGGGACCGTAATGGCCCCTTCAAAGCAGTGGAAGCGCCTGTGGTGCTTATCGCCTTCGTAATCGTGCAGCGTCACGCCAAAGGCCTGCTCCAGATTCGAAGCCGTCCCGTGCAGCACAATGGTCCGGCGCGCCAGGCTCGACGCGGACTCGTCCACTGTAAGCCCATGGTTCTTCGCAAATGTGCGAATCCGCTCGAAGTCCACCGGATCAGCCGCGTATTGCTCATTAAATTCTTCATGCGAAAGCCGGCGGCCTTGCAGCTCTGCCAGATTCAGCGGCTTCTTTCGGCGCACCGTTATCGACACGCTGATGGTCTTCTGTGGGGAGGTCGGGCCGATGCGGGTTGCAGCCGCAGGCGCTCTGCGGTGGCTGCTCTTTAGCTCAATGCGGGACGAAGCCATCATTCACCTCAAATGAATAAAAACTACGCGCGAATAGGACAGTTCACAATACCGCATCTGCTCATGCGGCGCTTTTCTTATGGTGTATGCGTTCTGACAATAATTTTTTGGCTTTTTCCAGCCTGGATTTGTCTGTCGCGCTCAAGTTCTTTCCAGCGCGGTTAATGTAAAACGTGAGCATTCTCATGCCTGATCCGGGGCCTTTTGGCGATACCTTCTTTGACGCGAGAGCGCGCGCAATGGCCTCAGGTTCTTTTGTGAAAAGTCCGTGAGGAGGATGCGTGGAATCGGTCGTTACCTTTGCGGACCATTTCCTTTGTGAAGCGGTCATAAAGCATCTCCTTGTTTTGTTAGAAGTGAGATGCAAATTTACGAGATGCGGTCGCCATGACTTGATGGTTGTGAAATGACGATAAACCGCACAGTGCTCTGGCTATACAGTGGCTGCACTATATATTATGAGGAAAGCGCTTTTTATTATTGCCGACGTTTCAAATTTAAAAAACAATCATTTGAAAGTGACTGAATCAATATCTCACTCATAGCGGAATATTCCCGTGCTTCTTTGGCGGATTCTTGTCCCGCTTTCCATCCAGCATCTCAAGCGCGGTAATCAGACGCCGACGCGTCTCATGCGGAAGAATCACGGCATCCACATACCCTCGCTCCGCTGCTATATACGGATTGGCAAACTGTTCGCGAAACTCGTGCACTTTCTCCGCGCGTACGCTGTCCAGAATCTCCTGCCTGCGTGCTTCGCTCAGTGGGCCTTCCTTCGCCTCCGCATCGGCCACCACCTGCGTAAGCTCGCGTCCATAGACGATATTCACGGCGCCCTCCGGCCCCATCACAGCGACCTCCGCCGTGGGCCAGGCAAGGTTCACATCGGTACGAATGTGCTTGGAACTCATCACGCAATAGGCTCCGCCATAGGCCTTGCGCGTGATGACAGTGAGCTTGGGCACAGTCGCTTCTGCAAAGGCAAACAGCAGCTTTGCACCGTGGCGAATAATCCCGCCATACTCCTGCTGCGTTCCCGGCAAAAATCCCGGCACATCCTCAAGCGTAATCAGCGGAATGTTGAAGGCATCGCAGAAACGCACAAACCGCGCACCCTTCACGCTTGCATCAATGTCCAGCACTCCGGCCAGAAACGCCGGCTGGTTGGCCACAATGCCCACCGGGCGCCCATTCATTCGCGCAAATCCGACTACGATGTTCCGCGCAAAATGCTCGTGCACCTCAAAGAAATAGCCATCGTCCACAATGCGCTCGATGACTTGTTTGATGTCATACGGCTGGTTCGACTCAGCCGGAACAATCGTGTCCAGCTCGCGGTCGGCGCGGTCTGCCGGATCGCTGCATGCGCGCCGCGGCGGGTCATCGAGGTTGTTCGACGGGAGAAAACTGAGCAGCTCGCGCACCATTGCCAGGCATTCGGCATCATCATGCGCCATAAAATGGGCCACGCCGGAGACTTCGTTGTGCGTCGTCGCGCCGCCGAGCTTTTCCTTTGTGACCTCCTCGTGCGTGACTGTCTTGATGACGTCCGGTCCCGTCACAAACATATAGGAAGTCTTGTCCACCATCAGCGTAAAATCAGTAATCGCGGGAGAATACACCGCACCGCCAGCGCACGGTCCCAGGATGGCCGAGATCTGCGGCACTACGCCGCTCGCCAGCGTATTGCGCAGAAAGATGTCCGCATATCCGGCGAGCGAAACCACGCCTTCCTGAATGCGCGCTCCGCCAGAATCATTCAACCCAATGATGGGCGCGCCAACGCGCATCGCCATGTCCATCAGCTTGACGATCTTCGCTGCATTCGCCTCCGACAGCGAGCCGCCAAAGACGGTGAAATCCTGCGCAAAGACAAAGACCGTGCGCCCGTCTATTTTGCCGTGTCCGGTGACGAACCCATCGCCAGGAATGCGCTTCTCCGCCATTCCGAAGTCCGTGCAGCGATGCGTGACAAACTTGTCTGTCTCCTCAAAGGTGCCTTCATCCAGCAAGAGGTGGATGCGCTCGCGCGCCGACAGCTTACCGTCTTTGTGCTGACGCTCGCGGCGGTCTTTCCCGCCGCCCTCTTCAGCCAGACGGTTGCGTTTCTCTAATTCCTCAAGCATCTCTGCGCGAAGGCCATGTTCCGTAGTGTCCATGCAGTTTCCTCTGATTACGATATCCGCAGAGAGATTACCAGAATTTTTACTTGCACAACCCAAATGAGCAGTGCTATCGTTCGTTCACATTCGATCGGATTGAGTCTGACATCCGGCGTGCAGTCAAAGTCCTTTACCGGCCCGAACGGTCTGCCTTGTTCCTGACGTTCAAAATCCAATCGTGAGGACTTATGCGCAGAGCAATCTTCTACGCTGTAATCGTATATGTGTGTGCGGGGGGGGGCACCCTTTAACACCCGTCCACACCCAATCAACTTCTAGCCCTGTTCATACGGCGCCAATGCCGGACCAGCGGCTTTATTCGCTTGTTTTCAGGCATCTACTTTATTTGCAGGCCAACGGAGAAGCCCCGGAAGTAGCGGGAGCGCCGTCCCCTTCCATCGCCCACTTTTATTCAGATAGAGTTGGTGCTACTTCGAGCGAAAATGTTGCCCTTCTTGCAGAAGCAAAGGCCTGGAAAGCGGAAGTAGACCCGATTGACCAGAAGGCCCATGCCATCATTCTTGCCATTCGCGCAAAAACATCGGGCGGACATCTGTCTCCGGGACAACAACCTCCACCAGTACCACCCGAGCTGATCGAATTACAACAGCAGCGCGATGCTGTCACGCTTAAGCATGTTGCGAGTCTAAAAGCAAGCTTAGGCGAAGCCCGTTTTGGTGCCATTGACAACCAAATTCGCCGGGCGACCCATTTGAGCTACAAAACTGGCAGGATTACCGGGCCAGCCAGCGCCAAGGGGGACAATGAAACAGATTGTTCGCGTTTCTTATATCCTCCTGTTTCTGCTGGTTGCAATGGGCGGAGCTCATGCACAGGAAATCTGGGGCATGTCTACACTCTCATTTGCCACAGTCAAGGTTTCACCTACTCCACAACACGGATTCAACCCTTGTGGCCACGGGTCCTGCTGGCCTGGTTACACTCTGTGGCGGGAAATCTCCGCTTACGCTGATACCGAAGAAGACTACACGGCTTCCCTGTACTATGACGTAACCAGCAGCTCTGCTATATACACTGGTGGCGATTCCTATGCGAGGGGTTCACAGTCCTTTACCGGCAATCCAAGTGCATCAGGAAGCTTCCTCAGCGGACCTATTATGGCCTGATCCCAGTTTTTCGCACAGAATCGAGTACGATTTTCGTATTCAGGAAGGTGCGGAACGATGTCGAGGAGCAAGCACACCGAGGCGCAGATGATCGCGGCGGTCAAGCAGATGGAAGCGGGCCGGAAGGCCGAGGATGTGGCCCGGGAAGTTGGGGTAAGTGCCCACACGATCTATGCCTGGAAGTCGAAGTACGGGGGCATGGATGTGAGCGAGGCGCAGGAGGCTAAGCGGCTGCGGGATGAAAACTCGCGATTGCGCAAGTTAGTGGCCGATCTGAGCCTGGACAAAGAAGCGCTGCAGTCGGTGATAGAAAAAAACGGATGGAGCTCGCAGCGATGAAGGCATCTGTCGAGCACATCCGCCAGAAGTTTGCCTTCACCGAACGCCGAGCATGCCGCCTGTTGCTGGTGCCCGTTTCGAGCTATCGCTACCAGCCGCGGCATAACGACGACGCTCTGCGTGAGCGTCTGATCGCATTGGCTCGCGAAAAGCCCCGCTTCGGATATCGTCGTCTGCACGTGCTGCTAGCCCGTGAAGGCGAGCAGGTGAACCACAAGCGGGTGCATCGCATTTATCGCGAAGTCGGCCTGGCGCTACGCCGCAAGAAGCGCAAGCACTGTGTGCGCCTGAGCACGCCGCTGGGGACCTATACAGCGGCCAACCAGGAGTGGGCGCTCGACTTTGTGCATGATGCGGTGGCTTGTGGCCGCTCGATCCGCGTGCTGAACGTCATCGATGCGTACACCCGCGAGAGCCTTGCCATGGAAGTGGATACAAGCTTCGCGGGCATGCGCGTAACCCGGGTGCTTGACCAGATCATCGCCGAGCGCGGTTTGCCACGGGCCATACGTTGTGACAATGGCCCGGAGCTGACGGGCCGCCACTTCCTTGCCTGGGCGTTGGATCGCAAGATCGATCTGGTTCACATCCAGCCGGGCAAGCCCACGCAGAATGCCTACGTGGAGAGTTTCAACAGCAAGCTGCGTGAGGAGTGCCTTCGCGTCAGCTGGTTCCAGAACCTGTTCGAAGCCAGGAGGATTATCACCGCTTGGCGTCGCGATTACAACGAACGGAGGCCCCATAGCAGCCTGAACTACATGACACCGGCAGAATTCGCCGCGCAAGCAAGCGGTGGAAAAGACGCAGGCTTCGCCTGCTTGAAACAACGATGCTGCCGTTTTTCACTTTCCCACCACTACGGCTGCGGCTGGCTGAGCATGATTTGCATGCGGAAAATGGGGGCAGGCCACCTCCGCAGTCACCAGGGCCCGTGCTGTAGATCAACACGTGAAAAGGAACAAGATGATGAATATGCAGAGATGCGCGTCTACATTTTTGATTTTGCTCTTTAGCGGACTGGCACTAAAATGCGTGGCCCAAACACCCCTCTCAAAGGCATTTGCCGATATGCACAGCAACGATCCAGAGATAGTGAAGAAAGCCAGAGACAGTATGGCATTACTGGCGGAGAAGGAAATGCCTACGATTGAGAAAGACGCTACTACGTTGTGCCAAGCCTTAACGGACAAAGATTCCATGATACGGCAACAAGCCGCTGGCATAATAGGAGCTATAGTAGTAGCTGCCCCGCAGCACAATCAGGTCGTCGTTTCATGCTTTCCACAATTGCTTGTAACAGCGACAGACCAAACTGATTACGTAAGAAATGACTCGTTACTCGCTCTGGCGATGAACCCTGCCGGACCTCCAGCGCAAGCCCACGATATTTTTGTCAAGTCTTTAAGTTCAAGCAATTTCCGCACTGCTCAGCTTGGTGTGGTAGGCCTGCTGAAAGAAAAAGGTCTGAATGCTGAAGCCAATCAGGAACTGGTTCGCAAGGCATTGGACGAAGCTCCGGACGCCAAACACAGATTGAATATGCTCTATGCAATCATTGGGGCCAATGTTCCTTCTGAGACTCTGTTTCAGTCCGCACAGAAGTATCTCTATGATTCCGATCCCGAGGTGCGGACAGCCGCAATTGACGCTGTAGGAGCAACGGCTACAGACAAAAGCAGAGCCATTGCTGTGATGCAAAACATTGAAAATTCGCCCTCACTAGACTGGGAGCAGAAGAACCATGTGAAAGGTGTACTGAACTCATTGAAAGCTTCCCGTTAAACCATCGTGGGAGGTTTGTGCATGCACAGGCTTCCCACATATTACGCCTTCACATCTCCATAAAACTTCCACTGCGTATGGAAGTCCTTCGTCAGCTTCTGGTTTGTCAGCGCTGCGCGAATCATCTCAATGGGGATACTGTTTTCTCTGAGCACCGCATCATGGAACTGCCTGTTGGTCATCCTGCCGGAACCAACCAGTTCCTTATGCAGCGCGTAAATCTGCATTCCGCCCAGCAGGTATGCCGCCTGATAGAGCGGCCCGTACGCTCCCCCCAGGGAGCGGCGCACTTCGCCAATGGCCGCTTGCTTTTCAAAGCCAACGCGGTCTACCAGCAGATCAATACATTGCTGCGGCGTCCACTTGCCCAGATGAAAATTCAGCGAGAAGATGATGCGCCCGCAGCGGTGCCGCCGCCACGCCAGCGCTCCTACGCGCTCTTCCGGAGTGCGGTCAAAGCCCAGGTCCCACATCAGCATCTCCCAATACAGCGCCCAGCCCTCAATCAGAAATGGAGTGCCTCCAAATGCCTGCCGGTAAGCATGAAACCGTTCTTCCATAAATCCCTGCAACTCATGTCCCGGAAGCATCTCGTGAAACACCGTCGCGTGCGACATGGCCATGTTGTTTGCGCGCATCGTCGTAATGCGCTGCTCATAAGACATCGTGTTCGTGGGGTACGACACCTGCAACACTTCGCCGCCCAGAAAGAAAGGCGATACCAGTTGCTGCTGCGCTGGAATCATTGTCATGCGCCATGTTTCCCGCGCCAGCGGCGGAATTGTCACCAGGTCGTGCTTGTCCAGAAAATCTAGCGCTTCAAAAATATATTTCCGTGCCAGTTCTTTCTGCTTACCCGGTTCCACGTAGGTGTTTTTTACTTTTTCGCGCGCCTTCTTCCAGTCATCGCCAAAGCCCATCTCGCGCGAGGCCTTAATCATCTCATTGTCGTTCCACGCAAACTCCTTTTCCGCAATCGCAATCAGTTCTTCCGGAGTGTATGGAATCATGGCAAAGTTCAGTTCGCGAATAAGTGCATCGCGGCCAATGGCATGGCCAATAATGTCGCTGCTGTCTCCGGGATGCGCCGAAGCCATAGATTGCTGATACGCATCCTCATCACCTTCGCCGCTTGGAGGAAGGTTTTTTGCTCCCGGAGCAGGGCGCAGGCCAACTACTTTCTCTGAGAGAAATTTTCCGTAGCTATCAAGCGCCGCGTCCGCCGTCTTATACTGCTCCTCAGCCCACCAGGTAAACATGGGGTCATAGCCGTCATAAAACGCAAACCAGCTATGGAGCACCCGCCGCAATGCGCCAAGGTTTTCCACTGCGCGGTTTACCGCCTCACGCCGACGCTGGTACGCGATGCTTTTCGTGTCTTCCTTGTTTGCGTTAAGACTCGCCTCCAACTCCTTTTGCTTGTCTTTGCACGCCTGTTCAATCCGTGCAAGCGTGGCGGCCGATTCTTTTCCATCCACCGGCTCCACTTCGCGCTGCGCAAAAAAGAGCGCGATGATCACATCCGCAAACGGCGTGTAAGCAGACGCCTCGGCCTGGAACTGCGCATCCTCTTCCATGTGCGCCAGTTGGCGCTCCAGATAATTGCGAAACAGAAGATAGTCCACGCGCGCATCTTTACTCAGCCCATCAAAATGCACCTCATCCAGTCGCGACTGCCACTCGCCATAAAACTTCTGCATACGCTCGCGGGTCTGCTTCGCAAAAGGAATGCTGTAGTACCGCCGCAACAGCTCCTGATCGGCAGAAAAGCGTTCAATATAAGGCCGCAACTCGCTCGACGAAGTATCAAGGTCAACATTTGCAGCCGTCGCTGCATTTTTTCCAGCAGAAGCAAGCGCAAATCGTGGCGCAGTGAGGCTGAGAGCAGCAGCGGAAGGCACACTGCGGAAAAGGAAATCGCGGCGAGTCGTCATCAGTTTCTCCGGAAGTCCAATTGTATACAATTTCACATGCAATCAGCGGAAGCCTGGAAAAAGCGCGGGGACCTGATTTCAGGTCCCTGCGCTCTCGTCACTTACACAGCAGGCCGAGGCTGCACCTGCTTCGTTTGGATGACCAGCTTCCCCGGAGTCAGCGGCGGCCCATCCCAGCCATCTTTCTCCGCCTCAATCTGGATCTCGCCTGCCTGCCTTGTGCTCTGGATAATGATCTGCGCGAGGCCATTGAAGACGGAGCGCTTCGGCTCTTTGTCGCTCTCCTGGCAATTCGGATCGCCATTGCCTACGCCGATCAGCTTTCCGGCCCCGGTAATTTTGAAGGCAAGCTTGTTGTCTGCAATCGGCACCAGACGTCCTTCCTTGTCCAGGACCTCTACTTTGACCAGCGCGACATCTTCACCATCCGCGTTGATCTCCGTGCGATCTGCCGTAAGCCGGATCGAAGTTGTGGTTCCGGTCGTCTCGCGCTTTTCTGTCAGAACAACCTTGCCGCTCTTATAGGCCCGCGCTTCAATCGTGCCCGGTTCATAGCGCACCTTCCACTCCACGTGTCCCAGATGCGGCACCTTCTGCCGTCCGGCGCTCTTGCCATTGACGATCAGTTCTACTTCCTCCAGGTTTGAGTACACCCACACCGGAATCTCATGGCCTTCTCTGCCTTCCCAGTTCCAGTGCGGGAACAGGTGCAGCGACGGCTCACTCCGCCACCACGCTTTGTAGTAGTAGAAGTAGTCTTTCGGAAATCCGCACATGTCCACGATGCCGAACTGCGAGTTGATCGAGGGCCATCCGTACGGGGTGGGCTCACCGCGATAATCAAAGCCCGTCCACGCAAAGCCGCCCGCTTCCCATTCGCGCGTTCCGTAGAACGTCCACCACTGCTCCGGCGTTTCGCCCCAGGGGACTACTCCGTCATAGCTGCTCACAAGATTGCGCAGCGGATCATTCGCATACTCACCGCGCGTGCTGATCGCGCTCGAAGTCTCCGAACCAAAGATGGGCCGCTTCGGATGCTCCTTATGAAACGCCTCCGGAAACTTCCGCGTGTTGTAGTTGAAGCCGATAATGTCCAGCGCATTGGAGAGTCCCTTCTCGTTGTCACCATTCACAGCCGCAGAGACGGCGCGCGTCGGATCCAGTTCATGGCAAAGTCGAACCATGCGCGCGCCTATTTTCTCTCCCTGCTCGGCCATCGTGTCCTGTAGTAACCATTCTTCATTTCCAATGGACCAGATGATGATCGAAGGCGAATTGCGATAGCGCTTCACCATCAGCTCCAGTTGATGCAGACCCTCTGCGCTCGAGCTCATCTGGCGCGTCTCACACATCATCATCACACCCAGGCGGTCGCACGCCTCTACCCACTCAGGAGTCGGCATATTGTGCGAAGTACGCACCGCATTGCAGCCCATCTCGCGCAAAACACCGAGCCGGAACCACTGCAGCCGGTCCGGCAGCGCAGCACCCACACCAGCATGGTCCTGGTGGTTGCATGTCCCCTGGATCTTCAGCGGCTTGCCGTTCAGCGCGAAGCCCTTGTCTGCATCGAACACCGCCGTGCGCACGCCAAACGTCACACGTTCCGCATCGAGCACCTTGCCATCAGCCTCCACGCTCACGAGCGCCGTGTACAAGTTCGGCGCGTCCACAGACCACAGCGCCGCATTCGCAATCTCCGCTGTTGCTGTGTAGTTCGCTGCGCCATCTGCGGCAACCGGCTGCGCCGGAGCTTTGGCCGTGGCAACCGTCGCGCCCTTCGCATCCTGGATCTTCCACGTCACCTTCGCATTGGCCGCCTGCTTGCCCTCGTTCTGCACAATGGTGGCAAGCTCCAGATGCGCCGAGCTGCCCTGCACAGTCGCGCGAACCGTGCTCTCCCACTTGCCCAGATGTACCGGATCCATCTTCGTCAGCCACACATGGCGGTACACGCCCGCGCCTTCATAGAACCAGCCATCGCCAAAGCTTGCATCCACACGCAGCACAATGTAGTTCTTTTGCCCGTAATTAAGAAAATCCGTCAGATCAAATCGAAAGGGAATATAGCCGTTATTATTGCGGCCAATGAAGCAACCGTTTACAAAAACAAGCACATCGCGGAAAGCCCCATCAAACTCTATCCAGATGCGGCGCCCCAGATCGCTCGCCGGAACATCGAATTCGCGCCGGTACCAGCCCACGCTGGTCTCCGGATAGCGCCGCCCCAGCGGCTTGTAGCCATGCGACTTCAGCTCATCATCGCGCACAAATGGCAGTTCAACCGCCCAGTCATGCGGCAGATTCAGCGCGCGCCACTTTGAGTCATCAAAGCCCGCCTTGGCAAACTTAAAGTCGCCGGTCTTGGCAAAATCATCCTGGCTGAAGCCAAACCCCAGGTCCTTCGCAGGGTCATTACCATCACCAAAAGTAAACTTCCAGCCGAAATCAAACAGCAGTTGCTCCCGCGGAGCGACCGCAGGAACAGCAGCTTCCTGAAACAAGGCAGACGTTCGGGCCCATGCCGAACGCGTAACGAGAGATGATGCGGACAAAGCCAGACCTGATGCAAGCAGTTCACGGCGGGAAATTCGCGGCATAATAACCTCGTAAGAGATGCAGGATTGAATCTGCCGCCTAGAATACCGTAAGAAATGCTTTTACCGCTGGGGAAATTGCCAGAGGGAAAGGGGACTGGAATTTCACCAGGGTATTTTCGCAAGCTATTTCCGGCTCGATTTCCGGCTGGAACTCTTCTTTCTGGAACGCCTCTTCGCGGAACTTTTCTTTGCAGAACTCTTTTTCGCGGAACTTTTCTTCGTACTCTTTTTAGAACTCTTCTTCGCGCCTTTTTTCTTGGGAGGGTTGGGCACCTTCGCCCCTTCCTTGCGCGCCTCAGAAAGTCCAATGGCAATCGCCTGTTTTGGATTCGTGACTCTCTTTCCGCTGCGGCCGCTCTTCAGCTTGCCCCGCTTCATCGCGTGCATCTCGCGCTCCACTGACTTTGAGGCCTTCGGCCCATACTTCCTGCCGCTCGATTTCTTTTTTGCAGGCATCGTACTTACCTCCAGTGTGTGGGAGGCGGAACAAAGCAGAAGGGTTGTGCGCTACGGAATCGAGAGAATCAATCCCAGGTACAACCGGCGCGCTCGCTTACTTGTCCAGTTCCTTCTCAATCGCAGAAATCAGCGCCGTATCATCCGGTCGTGTGTCCGGAAAAATCGCACCGCTACCTCGCCATTCCGGAGTAATGCGGTACAGCGGAACATTTTGTATGGCTGTATTCATAAGGTGGGTTCGATTGTATGCGGGAAATACAGACTTGAGTCTGAATTTCCCGCACTCGGTTCATGCCCGGCCAATTGGCACATGGCTCTCCAGCGCAATCCCGGCGCGGCTTGTTACATCAAAGCTCAGCTTGTTGTTGCGCGGGTCCGCATCCACCTTCACCTCGTCACCGTGCAGAATCTCGCCGTCCAGTATTTTGATGGCCAGCGGGTCCTGCAGCAGCTTCTGGATTGCCCTCTTCAGCGGACGCGCTCCGTAGGCGCGATCATAGCCCTGCGTAAACAGCATGTGCTTTGCCGCATCCGTCAGCGTAATGGTGATATGGCGGTCGGCCAGCAGCTTTTTCAAGTCGTTCAGCCGCAGATCAATGATGCTCGTCAACTGCTCTTCGCCCAGCGGGCGGAAGATGACAATATCATCCACGCGGTTCAGGAATTCCGGACGGAAGGTCTGCCGCAGCACATCCATCACATTCTGCCGCGCGCGCTCAAACGACGCTTCATTCGAGAGCGACTCAGCATTGAGGAATTGCGCTCCCAGGTTCGACGTCATAATCAGCACCGTGTTCTTAAAGTCCACAGTGCGGCCCTTTGAGTCTGTCAGCCGCCCATCATCCAGCACCTGCAACAGCACGTTAAATACATCCGGATGCGCCTTCTCAATCTCATCAAACAACACCACGGAGTAAGGACGCCGCCGCACCGCCTCCGTCAACTGCCCGCCTTCATCAAAGCCAATGTAGCCCGGAGGAGCACCAATCAAGCGCGCGACAGCATGCTTCTCCATGTACTCGGACATGTCAATGCGTACCATCGCCTGCTCATCATCAAACAGAAACTCCGCCAGTGCGCGCGCTGTTTCGGTCTTGCCCACACCCGTCGGCCCCAGAAAGATGAATGAACCAATCGGACGCTTCGGATCACTCAACCCTGCTCGCGAGCGCCGGATGGCATTCGCCACAATGGCCAGCGCCTCATCCTGCCCAATCACACGCTCGTGCAGGCGCGTTTCCATCTGGATGAGCTTCTTTACCTCACCCTCGAGCATTTTCGAGACGGGGATACCGGTCCACTTGGAAACAATGCGGGCGATGTCCTCCTCGTCCACCTCTTCCTTTAGCATGCGCTGCGCATCGGCGTTGCCGTCCTGTACTGCGTTCAATTGCCGCAGCTCCGTCTCAAGCTTGGGCAAATCGCCGTACTGGATCTGTGCCGCGCGCTCGAGATTTCCCAGCCGCGTCTGCTCTTCAGCTTCAAAGCGCAGCGCTTCCACTTTTTTCTTCAGCTCAGCCAGCCGCGTAATCGCATCCCGCTCCCTCTGCCAGCGTGCGCGCAGGCCAGTGGTCTTCTCGCGCAAAGCAGCCAGCTCGCGCTCCACTTCTTCCAGCCGCTTCTTTGAGTTCTCGTCGCTCTCGCGCTTCAGCGCCGCCTTTTCAATTTCGAGTGATGTGGCCTCGCGCTCCAGTTGATCAATTTCCGTCGGCACTGAGCCAATCTGGATCGCCAGCGATGCCGCCGCCTCGTCTACAAGATCAATCGCCTTGTCCGGCAAAAAACGGTCAGAGATGTAGCGGTGCGAAAGCTCCGCTGCGGCAATAATCGCCGAGTCCTTAATGCGGACATTGTGGTGGGCCTCATAACGCTCCTTCAGTCCACGCAGAATGGCGATGGTGTCCTCCACGCTCGGCTCGCCCACATACACCGGCTGGAAACGCCGCTCCAGCGCCGCATCTTTTTCAATGTATTTGCGATATTCATTCAGTGTTGTCGCGCCAATCGCGCGCAGCTCGCCACGCGCCAGCGCAGGCTTCAGCATGTTTGAGGCGTCAATTGCGCCCTCGGCCGCGCCCGCACCCACCAGCGTGTGCAGCTCATCAATAAACAGAATGATCTGGCCGTTCGACTCCTCAATCTCTTTCAGTACGGCCTTCAGGCGGTCTTCAAACTCGCCGCGATATTTCGCGCCGGCGAGCATCGCCCCAAGGTCCAGCCCAATCACACGCTTGCTGCGCAGCACCTCGGGCACATCGCCAGAAACAATGCGTCGCGCCAGTCCTTCCACAATCGCCGTCTTGCCCACGCCCGGCTCGCCAATCAGCACCGGATTGTTCTTGGTGCGCCGCGCCAGCACCTGCACCACACGCCGAATCTCCTCATCGCGCCCAATCACGGGGTCAAGCTTGCCGCGCCGCGCCAGTTCGGTCAGGTCCTTTGCATACTTTTCCAGCGCCTGGTATTTCGCCTCAGGATTCTGGTCCGTCACCCGTTGATTGCCGCGTACCGTCGTCAGTCCCTTCAAAATCGCGTCATACGTCGCTCCAAAGGATGCCAGCAGCAGTTGCGCTCCATCATTCTTCTGTTGCGCCAGCGACAGCAACAAGTGCTCCGTTGAGACGTACTCGTCCTTAAAGTTGTCTGCTTCCTTAAACGCCTGCTCGAGCACCTTCTGCAGTGCGGCAGACATGCTGGGCTGCACGCCGGAACCAGAGACCTTCGGCAACCGGCCAATGGCCTCCTGCGCCTTCAGCAAAAGCTGCGACGCCGGAACGCCCACCTTCTCCAGCACCGGAACAATGATCCCTTCCTTGTCCCCAAGCAGAGCTGCAAGCAGATGCAGCGGCAGCAGCTCCGGATTGCCATTCTCCGTGGCCAGCGAGCTGGCCGCCTGCACCGCTTCCTGCGATTTCACTGTAAATTTGTCCCAACGAATTGCCATAGTAGTTTCCAGTTGTTCCAGTTGTTAGTTGTCAGTTGCCAGTCCACGGTTGTTACCCCCAGCGTTGTCATGCTGAGAGCCGGTTTTTATCTGCCGCATCCCCAGGTGGAATGTTCGTGATCGTTAAAATCCCTGGCACTGGAGACTGAGGAATGGAAACCAACGAATCATTTTCGCTCTTCAAAAAAGGGCGGGGAACAACCCCGCCCCCACTGATTTAGATGTTCTATCGGCTCATGCCGCCGTTTTCTCGGTCTTGTCTGCCTCAATCGGCCTGGGTGAGGAGTCGACATTCACCTTGATCTGCTTCGGCTTGGCTTCCGCCTTCTTGTTCAGCTCAATCTTCAGCACGCCGGCATCATAGTTTGCCTGTACTGAATCGGTGTCCATTGTGCTCGGCACCGTGAACGCCCGGTAGAAGCTGCCATAGCGCCGCTCAATGCGGTGGAAGTTCTCCTGCTTCTCCTCTTTCTCGAACTTGCGCTCACCGCGAACAGTCAGCGTGTTGTTCTCCAGGCGAACATCCAGCTCGTCCTGCTTCATGCCCGGAACTTCCAGCTTGAGCACAACCTTGTGCTCGTCCTCATAGATGTCCACCGGGGGGACGAAAGTCGCCGTCAGAGCTTCCTGGTCGCCTTGTCCGCGTGTGTAGTCGTCAAAGAGCGAGTTCAGGCGGTTCTGCAGAGCAAGTACATCACGAAAAGGGTCCCAACGAGTAATGGCCATAGGAAGTTTCCTCCAAAGAGTTTCAGAGTTGCTTACATCCCATCTGATTCAGACTATAGCATATGAGTTGCATAAAATATGAGCGTCTTATTATCAATCTAAGTTAAAAGATGCCTGCGTTTCGCGAAGCGAGCGGATCCAGGCCGGTTTCGCGCAAAGCGCGTTCTAAAAAAAGACCTAACCACATTTTTATGAATACTTTACCGAGAAAGTAGGGGGCATAGAACAAAGGCGCAATGAAGCATGGCAGAGGAAGGGCAGAATCAAGGATAGAAGCACTGGCCTTCAGGCACTCGGCATTCTCCAGGCAAGGTGCTTTAGCCCAGGATCACCGTAACTAATTCAATATGAATACTTTATAAGAAATGCAGGGAGTCCTATTCCTGGGACGAAGAACTGCGCATCATGGCTAGGGAAGCGGCCTTGTCATTAATCTGGAAGTCATACTCCCGCACCACCTTCATCACTGCCTTACGCGTCTCTTCGGTGTGCTTGCCCTTATTGTGCAGCACGCGCGAGACGGTTGCCATCGAGACCCCGGCCTCGCGGGCAATGTCGGCAATCGTAATCTTGCCGGCCTGCAGCCGACTCTCTTCCAGCGCATCCAGGGTTTCGATAATGGTGTTGAGGTCGTCCCAGATTTCAGCAATACCCAATCCGGTCTTCTCGGCAATCTGCGTGTCAGTCAACCCTTCGGCAATCAGGTCCAGAATCTCGCGCTGCCGGGGTTCAAGGTTGGCCCGCGGCACCCGATCGGCAAAGCGCGCAGCAATATGTGGCGGCAGATATCGCTTGCCCGCATGCACAGTATGAATGGCGCTCATCATCTCTTCTTCTGAAGATGCCTTCAGCAAATAACCATGGGCCCCGGCGCGGATTGCGCCGTAGATGTCCTCATCGCTCTCATAGCTTGTCAGCACAATCACGCGGGGAGGCGCGTCCAGTTGGCGAATGGCCCGCAACGTCTGTTCACCATTGAGCGACGGCATGCGCAGGTCCAGCAGCAGAATGTCCACCGGCCGCGTCCTGATCAGATCGAGCGCCTGCTGCCCATCCGAAACGTTGCCCACCACATCCAGGTCGGGATAAGTGGCAAGCATGCTCGCCAGCCCTGCGCGCACCACCGGATGGTCATCGGCAATCAGAATGCTAATTCGAGACATGCTTCTCCTCATCATAAGCAATCCGCAGCAGTCTGTGTTTTTCCGGAGGCGCCGGGGCCTCCACAACAATACGCGTACCCTGGCCCGGGGCCGTTTCAATCTTCAGCGAGCCGCCAATGCTTTCTGCACGGCGTCGCATTCCCGCCAACCCAAAACCGTCTGAATCGTGCCGTGGCACAAAGCCTGATCCGTCATCTTCAATCACGAGCGTAATCTGCGCCGGAAGATAAATGGCCCGAATGCTGAGCTTTCCCGGATGCCCATGCTGCACCGCGTTTGCAATGGATTCCTGCCCGATGCGGAAGAGGCAATCAAGCACGCGCAGCGGAATCAGCCTGGCCTCGCCTTCCACCGAGGTCTCAATGCGTACCGGGTGCCGCCCCACCATCTGCCGCGCAATCTGTTCAAGCGCAGCAATCAGACCGCCTGCTTCTGTGGCATCGGGCCGCAGCGTCGTAATGCTGCGCCGCGCCTCGTCATGGCTGTGCCGCACCAGTTCGCTCGCGCGGTTCAGCTCTTCCAGCAAAGTGGAGTTGTCCAGCGGGGCCGTGCTCCGCGACACCCGGTTGCGAATCGCGCGAAGCTGAAACCCGATCCCGGCAAAGCTCTGCGCCAGCGTGTCATGGATCTCGTGCGCCAGCCGCTCGCGCTCATCTATCACCGCGCGCAGCCGCCATTGTTCTGCGCGGCTATAGAGAAAATGCACAAAATATCCCAGCGCCAGCATCAGAATCGCGAGCGCCAGCAGGTGTTCCGCGCTCCACCACGGTGGCCCGACCAGGACCTTCACGTCCTCGCTCGAGCTCACCAGCAGCGCAAACGGAACAGCATTCTGCGTATACGCCGCATTTACCAGGCAAACACCGCGCAGGCGCAGCAGGCTGTTGTTCTTCAACTTCTTCAACGACGAGGAGACCGCCATCGAAGCCGGCAAAGCGCGAAACACCTGTTGTCCATCGCGGAGCTCCAGCATTGTAAGGCCGTCTGCCGTTGCAGCCTTGTTCTGCAGCGTTCCCTCCACTTCAATAAACATGGCGTGGTATGCACCCGTCGCCGCCTGGTCCGCAGTGACGGAAAGAGGCGGCTTTGGCGCCATCCCACCCAGCGGACGCACCATCGCATTCCGTATCGTTGCCGTCAGCCCGTGCGGATACACGTCTCCTTCCACCTCAACCTCATCGCCAATGCGCAGCAGCGCGCGCGTCTGCATCTCTACCTCAACGCCGCCGCTCGAATCCTGCACATACAGCGGATCGGTCAGAATGACGGTGCCTCGCACCACAGCGTCCGTCGGTTCCAGGACCGGAAACAGCCGCAGATTCTGGATCGGTACAACCGGCCCGCTTTCATGCGGGGCCTCCGCAGCTGGGGCTGGTACATTTTCCGACGTCGGCAAAGTTCCCTGGTTCGTCGGATACACCGCCATCTGCACCGGATATTTCGCTGAGGTCAGCACTGCCGCCTCTGCGCTCGTCAGCCGCTCGGCCCGCACATTGCGCCACACACCGCCCGCCACCATGGAGCGCAGGCCAATCTTGCCTGAGCGGAAGCAGTTTGGATCATGCGCCGTGATCGTTTGCGCATTGTTTGCCCCAATCTCCTGCGCAGAAGCGCTGATGCTGCAACCAAACGCACCCAGCTTCAGGTGATACCACCTGCCCGGTTTCACCCCTCCGGGCATCTTCACAGGTGGAAACTCGATCCATCCATGCTCCGCGCGTCCCAGCACCAGCGCCTGGTCCGTCGTGCGCACGCCAGCGTAATAGCCGTCATAAGAATCAACTCCGCGCTCCGTATCGCTCGCTCGAATCATCAGTCCGGCATCGCCGCCATCCCCCAGCAGCTCAATATCAGCCTCGACCGAGTAGTCTCTCCAAAACAGCGATCCTGTAATCAGCTTTGCGCCTCGCTCATTGGAATCATTCCTGATCTCGCCGTTCTGCACGCTCCAGTTGCCGGCATAAGGCTTCCACTCACTCATCTTTCCCGCCGCAAAGGAGTCCTGATAGGGAAGTCCGCGCCATGGACTGCGCCAAAACAGCAGCGCGGCCGCAACTGCCGCCATCGAAACCGCGATAAAGAACCATGTCTTCTTCATGGTTTCTGTCCCCAGTCGCGGTTGATCAGCGTTCTTCCCTTTGGAGTGTCAATATTTGCCCTGGTCAGCAACACCGGTTGCAGCCGGACCTCCACCGGTGGCAGGCTCCCCGAGCGGTATTGCGCCAGCAGGCTGAGCGCGCGATGGCCCATTTCATAGGTGTCTTCCGCCATCAGCGAGTCCATACTGCCCGAATGGACCGCATTTCCTAGCTCAACGCTCTGCTCAAATCCAATGAGCTTTACTTTCCCTGTAAGATTTCTCGCCTGCAGCGCCGCCACCGCACCATTACTCGTCATTGCGGAAAGCGAAAAAATCGCATCCAGCCTCGGATGCGTGGCCAGCACCTCATCTGCAATCTGCTGCGCTTCCGTAATGTTGTGCGTGCCCATGCGCCGGTCGGCTATCAAGATTCCGGAAAAGTGCCTTTGCAACGCCGCCTCAAACGAATGCAGAATCGTCAAGTCGCTGAGTGATTCCGGATTGATCCCGACTACCACCACGCTGCCATGCCCATTCAGCACCTGGCCCAGCCGTATCGCTGCCATGCGCCCCGTGGCCTCGTCATCATTCACAATGTAGGCAAGATTTTCCTGCGCTGGAATGGACAACGGTGAGGCAATCACCACCGTATGCACCCCTTCCGCAATTGCCCGTCGTACCGGAGACATGAGCGCCAGCGGCTGGTCCGGAGCCAGCACGAGGCCGTCGTAGCGTTCATCCACAATCCGGTCCACCAGTGCGGCCTGCTGCTGAATATCGTCTTCGCTTGTAGGTGCATTCCAGTACACCTGGATCCCGGCAGGCCGGGCCGCAAATTCGGCCCCCGCATGCACCGCCTCCCAGATCGTCAACGCCGTCGTCCGCGGAATCACCGCCACCCGGTAAGCTCCCCTCTGACACCCGGCAAAACCTGCGAGGCACCCGGTCAGGGCGACCATCCAGAGTGTGGGAATGAGGCCTTTATTTCGGCTGCGTAAAAATTTCATTGACAATCGTCGCTGATTTCTTATATCAAAATGAAGCCGTGTAACCGCTTCCATAAAGAAGGAAGTATTCCCATTTTTTAAGGAAAGCTGCGGGTGAAAAGCGATAGAGACCAGCTCTGGAAATGGAAACGCTTACAGAAAAAAACCACTTCCAGAGTGATTTGAAACAGAACAGGAGCGCGAATATTCGCGCCAGGAACAGCAAGAGCATTTCAGGAGGAGAGATGCGGACCCTTTATCAATTTTGGAGAACCAGTGCGCTCGTGTTTGCGCTGCTGTTCTGCGCCGTGACTTTATATGCGCAGACCAATCAGGGCGAACTCGCAGGTAACGTTCTGGATACAACAGGCGCGGCCGTACCAAATGCGGACATTACCGCAACGAATGAAGCTACCGGCTCCGTTTACCATACAACTTCGACCAGCGCGGGAAGCTATCGCTTTCCTTCGATTCAGCTGGGCAAATACACCATTACTGCCAACGCTCAGGGATTCAAGCAGTCCGTCACGAATGGCCTGGAAATTCACGTTGGCAACGTGACTGCTTTTGATATTCGCATGGCCGTGGGCGGCGCAGCCGAAACCGTGACTGTGAATGCCGAGGCGAACACGATCCAGACGCAGTCCTCTGATGTGGGCGGCGTTGTTACCACCAAGCAGGTGCTGGAACTACCGCTGGCGCTGGGCGGTGTGGGCGCTTTGCGCTCTCCGGAAGCGTTTGTGTTTCTCGTGCCTGGAACGGTTGGGCCAGGATCCGCGAACAGCCCCAACGGTATTTTTATTTCCAAGATTGGCGGTGGCCAGAACTTCGGAAACGAAGTGCTGATTGACGGCCTCAGTCAGACCCGTTCAGAAAACGGCTCCTCATTTGACGAAGAAGCCCCGTCCGTAGAAGCCATTTCGGAATTCAAGGTGACCACTTCCACGCCTTCCGCAGAGTTTGGACGCACCACGGGCGGCATTGAAAACTTTGTGACAAAATCCGGTACCAACAACTATCACGGTTCGGCCTTCGAAATTTTCCGCAACGAAGTGCTTGATGCAAACGACTGGTTTGCCGCAGGCCGCAAGGCCCTCTGCGCACCGGGTGATGTGGAGTGCCGCAAAAACAACGAGCGCGGCCCGGATAAGAAGAACGACTTCGGTGTAAGCGCAGGAGGCCCGATGAGCATTCCCGGCCTCTACAACGCGAAAGACCACACGTTCGGCTTCTTTTCCTGGGAGCAGTATCGCCAGACCGTAGGAGGCGCGGGTCCCGTTACCGTTCCCACCGCAGCAGAACGCAATGGTGATTTCTCTGATCGGCTTATTGGCGGCCCAACCGGGCAGACCAATCCCTGCGATGGTACTCCGATCCTGAACGGACAGATCTTTGACCCCGCAACCGAGAAAACAGTACACACAACCGACAGTCACGGAAACCCGCTGACCGTGCGGTGCCGCACTGCATTCCCGGGCAATGTGGTCCCTCAGGGCCGGATGAACCAGACCGGGCTGAATATTCTCAAGTACTACCCAGCGCCGCAGAACGCAAACCTGCAAAACAATTTCATCTATGGCGCTCCGTTTCCGATCGTGAATACTACCTACTCCATTCGCGTGGACCAGAACATTGGCGACAGCCACAAGCTCTGGTTTACATACAACACCCGCGACAATACCCGCAGAACGGGCAATCGCGTGCTGCCTGATCCTGTCGACCCGAACGAATGGGTCCAGGACTTTATCACGCACTTTGTCCGCGTGGGCTGGGACTACATCCTCTCGCCCAACGTGCTGAACCACATGATCATCGGCACCAACCGCAGCAATTCCAAAAACTATACTGCGGCCGCGCTGGGTAAAACCAACTATGCCTCGCGGCTAGGCATTGGCAACATCAACTCGACAAACTTCCCGATCATCAACGTGGGCGGTTATGTCAGCCTGAGCCGCGCCAACGTAGATGACAACGTAGATAACGGCATCCGCTTTGCTGACAACGTAGACTGGCAAAAGGGCCGGAACAGCTTTAAGTTCGGCTTTGACTACCGCTATCAGCAATATTCCAACATCGGGTTTGACAACCAGATGGGAACGTTCGGTTTCAGCGGCAGCCAAACAGCATCGAGTGACCAGCCAAGCTCCAACGCGGGCACCGGAAACGCTCTGGCAAGTATGTTGTTGGGTTACGTGGACAATGCCAATCTCAGCGAGCGCCTGCACCAGCCCCGCTGGATTTCCAACTACTGGGCCGGGTATGTCCAGGACGATTTCAAGGTCTCCAACTCTCTCACTCTCAACCTCGGCGTGCGCTACAGTATTGATCAGCCGCGTCGCGAAGCAAAGAACTTCACTTCAAACTTCAGCCTCACTGCGATTGATCCCCACAGCGGATTACCGGGCGCTCTGGTCTTCGGAACGCAGTGCTCACACTGCAACACCCGTTGGGCAGATACCTGGTTTAAAGACATTGCACCTCGCATCGGCTTTGCCTATGCACCAGAGTATCTGAACAACAAGACCGTTTTTCGTGGTGGATTCGCCGTCCTCTACGGTCCATTGCAATATGCCGACTTCGGCAGTTCGATGATTACTGGATACGCAGCTAACCCAAGCTTCGGCTCTGACGGCTTTAATCCAGCCTTCGTCATCTCTAATGGCTTCCCGCAATATACACCGCCGCCAAACCTCGATCCCGGCCAGTTGGACAACGGCAACGCCGCTGCTCCTCAGCCTGTCGGCGGCTCCTACATCGCGCCTAAATACGGCCGTCCGGCCATGGTCAATCAATGGAACTTCCAGGTGCAGCAGGAAGTTGCCAAAGACCTGATCCTGACCGTGGGCTACATCGGTCAGGCTGCGCAGAATCTGCGCTCCGGTATCGAGAACATCAACAACATGAGCAAGGCGAACTTCGCCCGTGGCGACCAGCTCGTCTCTTATGATCTGGCTTCAGCAGGAGTCCAGGCGCCGTATCCCGGATTCAACGGACAAGTGCAGCAGGCGCTGCGCCCATTCCCGCAATATGGATTTATCGCCACAGATTGCTGTCTCCAGAACGTTGGCCACTCCAGCTACGAGGCGATGCTCGCTACCCTCGAGCGCCGCTTCTCGAATGGCCTCAACCTCCAAGCTTCCTATACCTGGTCCAAATCACTCACCGATGCTGACTCCATCCTGCCCGGCATCAATGGCGGCGTGAATCAGGAGCAGGATCCTTTCGACCACCGTAATGCCAAAGCCCTGTCCATCCAGGACATTCCGCAGACCTTTGTTCTGAGCTACATCTATGAACTGCCCTTCGGAAAAGGAAAACACTTCCTGGGCAGCAGCAATGGATTAGTAGATCGGATCATCGGCGGATGGCAGGTTGGTGCAGTCCACCGTTATCAGTCTGGTGAGCCTGTCTCATTTGGCTGCGCCAACGGTATCCCCGGGTGGGACAACTGCATTATGTTCTCAAGGTTGAAGGGCTCTGGTCTGTCCAGCCATCTCCATCATGCAAATTATCATGCGCTGGATTATCCCGGAGCAGGTTCACGCCCCGGCCCTGATCCTAATGTGGACAGCATCTGGAATGGCCTGTCCAGAAACGATGATGCAGGATACGCTGCTTTGCAGCCGCATCCCGCACTCTATGACCAGAACCACGCAACCAACCGGAACGGCGGTCCCTTCAGCCTGGGCAACATACCTCGTGTGACCGGTGAAGTCCGCAACTTCCACTTCCTCAATGAGGACATCAGCATCATCAAGAACACGCGCATCACAGAACGGCTCACCTTCCAGTTGAAGGCCGAGTTGCTGGATGCCTTGAACCGGCACAACTTCGGAATGCCCGATACGCAGCCTTACAACAATGATTTCGGCGTTCCTCGCTACGTCATTGGTGGTCCAACAGACGGCCACCGCGAAGTGCAGTTCACCGGTCGCTTTAACTTCTAGACTCATACCTCCCTGGCCCATCGGAGAAGTCCGGTGGGCTTCTTTTTTTGGTCAGCACAGGACATCCGCCCTTTCTGAATTCCAATCGCACACGTTAGTCTGGAATCAAAGATGATGCTGAAGTCTGGATTCCTTTTTCGCTGCGTGTCCCTCTTACTCCCCGCCATTGCCGCTTCTACAGGTGGCGCCGTCACTCATCATCCCGGACTGGCCCTTCCTCTTTGCTCGCACATCACGCTCAGCGCCAGTTACCTTGCGGAAGCAGGCCCCACCAAAGGACCAGGGTTTTTATTTGTAATCAATAACGATACAAATAAGGAGATTCGCCTGGAAAAGCCTGTGCCTACCAGCGCACACTGGTATGCGCATGTCGGGCAAAGGTGGCTGTGGCGCGCTTCGAGCGGCTCCGGCGGCAGTCTGGTGGATGCCAACAATGAGAAGGGGCAGGTCTTTGCCTATCAACCCAGTCAGCCGCCGCAGCATCCTGAATACATCACCATCCCGCCTCATTCTTCACAGGAATGGGCCGAAAGTATGAAAGAACATCCCGCCATCGCCTACCGCCCCAGTTGCGCCATCTGCAATAATCCCGGCGAACGCGAGTATCGCGCTGTCTTTGCCTATGCCTATGTGCCTCATCCGCAAGAACATGCCGACGGTCTGCTGCCGTGTGGCCTCCGCTCCGGGCCGGTAATTATGCCTCCCCTGGCCGCAAACTCACGATAATTTGACAGCGAATTTCTCGGGCCTCGGTCATCTTAAAGTGCCGCTTCTGCGTCTATGTGCATGGACGCGCAACCCGGCACGCACAACAGTGTTGGATTCAGTGTTGGAGGAAACACACACAATGCGAAAATTACTCTGTACCCTGGCCCTTTCTGGCCTTCTGGGATTCGGCGTCACCGCCGCAATCGCGCAGGATGCCTCTTCCCAGCAGCAGCCTGAAACAGCCCCACCCATGCACGGACCTCGTCATCAAATGGGCAATCCCGATGCCCAGCTCGCCCATCTGACCAAGGCCCTCAACCTCACCTCAGACCAGCAGACGCAGATCAAGCCCCTGCTTGAAAATCAGCAACAGCAGATCCAACAGGTCCATCAGGACACCTCGCTCTCACGGCAGGACAGAATGTCTAAAGTCCAGAGCATTCATGAAGACACCAAAGGCAAGATTGAAGCCGTGCTGAACGATGAGCAGAAGCAGAAATTCGAAGCCATGCATCAGCGGATGCAGGAACGCCATCACCGCGGGCAAGGCGCGCAGGGCGGTACGGAAGCCCAGCCTCAGCCGCAATCCCAGCCTCAGCAGTAACGGATCAACAGCGGATGCCCCATACAAGCCTAAAAGCTTGTGTGGGGCAGTCCTCGTTAATGCGGAGGCCCATCTGAATTCACGACCGTCGCTCCCGGTTGCTGTGCCGCATCAGCATGAAATTTCTGATAATCATTGTCCGTAATGGCAATGTCCCCGCGCCATCCAATCACGCCAATTGCGTGCGCCACAATGTGGATCTGCGCGCTTGTCGGAAGCCATAGTTCCTCGTTCACCAGCTTCTGATCAAAGGTCAGATTGCTGCCTTTACCAATCGAAAACAAGCCGAAGCCCAGGTGAAAGTTATCATCAAAACGCGCCGTCAGGCGTCGAACTTCCCGGTCCTTCTCATCAATCCATATCGTCCCTGAAATCTTTTTCAGAACGGCCTCGTCCCCCTGCGCCTTTGCGTGTGGATCGCCTTCAAAATCAAAGGTAATCACGCTGCGTCCGTCCATCTGCTCCCTGCGTGGATTCGACACCTTCATGATCTGCAGCATGCGGCTGATCGAAACCTCATGCTTGTCCGTCGTTTGCCCGGGAGGGGTCTTCAGCGCCTTCTCCACCTCTTTCTGCACACGCTCCTGTTCTTTCTTCTGATCGTCCGGGCTCAGCTCTTTACCATTTTTCCTGATCTTGCGGTGGACCTCATGCGTGTTCACAAAGAAGACCTCAATTTCCTCGCTTTCGGTCTTCTTTATCTTGCCGTTCCTGTCCAGTTCATTGGTGACCGCCGTCTCATGGTAGGTATAGTTTTCGCGCACCTGGTCCAGTTTGCGCTGATGTTCCTGTACCTGTTGAATCAGCGTAGGCACATTCGGCAGCGGCGCCTCTGAGGATTGCGCCAGGGCCGCGGCACTGAACAATATCAGCAGCAGGAACAGAAGGTTCTTCACAAGAGCATCTTATGCTACGCTACGTTGGTACTTTCCGGAAGGCGGTGCTCATTCCGGGCGAAAGGAATTCGTTCAAAGACAATGCTGTATTTACTGCTCAGATGGTTTCTTGATGCGCTTGCTCTGCTCATCGTGGCATGGCTGGTGCCAGGTTTCAGGGTCGTCAATCTTCCCTCAGCACTTGTCGCCGTCATTGTGATTGGCCTTTTGAATGTGACGCTCGGCTTTTTCCTCAAGCTCATCACCCTGCCACTGGGCATTCTCACGCTGGGGTTGTTTTTCCTGGTGATCAATGCGCTCATTCTCAAAATGGCAAGCGCCGTCGTGCCCGGCTTTCAGGTCAACAGCTTCGGAGCAGCCTTCATCGGAGCAGCCGTCCTCGCCATCCTCCACATGCTCTTCGAGGCCCTGTCGAACTAGCGCATCTCCTGGCCTACTCTTGCCGAGACTGCGGCACAGCGACGCCTGTCGGTTTGTGCGCGTCCTTCTGCACAGTCGCCCTTCCGCTCACAGCCTTGCGCTCTGAGCGGGCATGGTTCTTCTCCGGAGCCACGATCGGCTCCGGAGAAATACGCGCCCCCGAGGCAGCACCTACACCGCTCTCCGGTGCCCCCAGGTGAACTCCAACCGGAGGCATTCCTCCTTCCAGTGCCCTTTGTCGCGAATGCTCGACGCTGCCCACAACCATCACCGCGCATCCGGCCAGCATCGCCGCCGTGGCAAACGCAAGCCTCTGGGCAAAGAAGAACTTCCTCAGCCGCACAGCGGGGCTTTTCTGTCTGAGCGCCCATTCGCGCTCCAGATTTGCCCGCATACGCTCTTCCATACCCGCTTCGGGTTGTACATGCGCAAGCCGGCGCAGGGCCGCATCAATCTTCTTATCAAGTTCGGGTTTCATTGGCCCCTCCTTTCTTTGGCCAGGAGTAACGCAAGTTCTTTCCGGGCCCTGAAAATTCGGGAACGGATGGAAGACTCCGTCGTCGAGCAGATCGCCGCAATCTCCGCCGTGGACAGTTCCTCCACTGCGGAAAGCAACAGCGCCTCCCGCTCTTTCTTCGGCAGCCGGTCAATCAGTTCCAGAATACGCGCGCATTCCTGGGAGGAGATGACGGATTCATCAGCCCGGCGCTCCGCGGTCGTCAGCGTACGCGCATGCGTATCAATGTCTTCTGTTTCCGGACGCGTTTTGGCGCGCCGTTTCCGATCGAGCGCAAGGTTCCAGGCGATCCGCACCAGCCATACCCGTGCATCGCGAATCTCCTGGAGCTTTTCCCGGTGCTTCAGGACACGCAGGAACGCCTCCTGCACAATGTCCTCGGCTTCGGCGGCATTCCGCGTCACCGAATACGCAACGCGGTAAAGCATCGTCGAGTATTCCCGAACGAGCGCGGTAATAACTTCGCCTGTATCTTCCTGCGTTTTCAATACAGGTTGAGTGTAAAACCAGACAGCGGCTTGTGCCTCAAGCATCCCCATTTCCTGATGTATGCAGGACGCACAAACTCCCCTCCGCGCTCAAAGAGGAGAACGTGGCTTTCACAAAATGGAAGAGGGAATGACAACAGGGAAGAGTGTTCTTCAATCGGACCGGGCACCCCACATCCTGAAAGGATGTGAGGTCCTTCAGAAAGCTACTGCTGCGGAACCGCCGTCGCACCCTGGAGCTTCTGCGCCGCAATCTGTCCAGCCGCAGTGCCCTTGTCCTGGTCTTTAATTTCCGCGTACAGCTTCTTTGCCTCATCCGGCTTGCTCGATTCATACAATGCGGCAAGCTGCAGCTTGGCCAGACTCGCCGGGACCGTCGCCGTCGGCTTCGCAATCAGTTGTTGATACAGCTCAATCGCCAGTGGGTCGCGTCCCGTCTGGTGGTAGATTCCTGCCAGCGAAAGCTTTGCCAATGCAGCCACATTGCTGTTGCTCGAATCGGCGGCCTTTTTCAGCTCGTTCTCGCCCGTAGAGCTCTGGCCCATCGCAAGCGCAGTCATCCCTGCCAGATAGCGGGCATTCGCGCCTTCCTTCAGCCAACTGTATTTGTTGGCCACTTCCTCAAACAGCGGATAAGCGGCCTTCGCGCGCTCCGCAGCCGAAGCATAGGTCTTCACGCCCGGTTCCGCGGGTTGTCCCGGCTGCGCTACGGGAGTGTTGTAAATGTCCATTGCTTGCCCAAACAGGCTGGCAGCGCGCTCAGAACGGTTGTTGTAGATAATCAGTGCCGCAAAAAAGAGGGCGACAACAATAACAATCGCAATCGAGGCGCGGATGACCGTCGCCCGGTGCTCATCGAGCCACGAAAGGCCAGTAGCCGTGGCCTGAACGAAAGTGTCCTGTTTCAGCGCGTGACGTGTCTGTGTATCCACTCGGGTCCTTTTGAAATCCTTCTGGGCAGGAAAACTCGGCAGACAATCTCAGAAAAAGGGCTGTCTGCGTAGATGTCCAAAGTCTATCAGCCGGAAATTAAGAGGGTCAAACAATACTCCCGGAACAAAGAGGCAGAAAGCGCTGCGCTTTAAAAGCCTGGGATCCCTTCGTAAGTGGTTGAAAACACTAGGTAGTAACTAACTCTCATAGATTCAACAACTTAGGTGGGGATGATCCCCCGCTAAGTTATTGAAAATGAACAAATCTCCGAACAGAAGACCAGGGGGGCCACGGAAAACAGTCGCTTCTGTAAAAACACCTGTTTTTCGTGTAAACTGAAAATTCTGACTTCAACTGCAGGAAAGAACTATGTCTATCCATCCCGTCATGCAGCGCCTTGCCGAGAAACTCAATCGCACGGACCTGCCCCCTTTTGTCCCCGGCGACACGGTGCGCGTACAGGTCAAAATTAAAGAAGGTGACAAAGAACGCCTTCAGGCATTTGAGGGCATCGTGATTGCCCGCAAGAACGGCCCGCAGGGCAGCTTCACCGTCCGCAAAATGAGCTTCGGCCAGGGCGTAGAGCGCATTTTCCCCTTCAACTCCAAAGTGATTGATAAGGTCGAGAAGGTCCGCTCCAGCCGCGTCCGTCGCGCCAAGCTGTTCTATCTCCGCGGACTCCGCGGAAAGGCCGCCCGTCTGAAGGAAATCGAGCGCGCTTAACCGTCCATATTCCGGCTCTGATGCCCCGGCGCGCCGGGGCATTCGCATTCTGGCAAGCCGCATGGCTCATTACAATGCGAATATATGCCGACACAAAACCTCTCTGCTGAAGATCGCGCCAGACGCATCAAAATCATCCTCTTTGACGTAGATGGAGTTCTCACCGACGGAGGCATCTGGATCTTTCCCGCTCCCGCCCCCAGCCACTCCACCGCCGAGCACGCCAAAGAAATGGAAAGCAAAGGCGGATACGCCATCCATTCCGCGAACATGGTCGAGGCCAAAGGCTTTAATGCGCACGATGGCTCCGGCATCTCTCTGGCCCGCCTCGGCGGAATGAAGTGCGGCATCATCACCAAGCGCATCTCTGAGACGGTCGCCCTGCGGGCCCGCGATCTGCGCCTTGAATACGTCTACATGGGACAGGCCTTTAAAATGCAGGCCGTACGCGAAATCATGGCAAAAGAGTCCGTCACGCTCGAAGAAATCGCCTATGTCGGTGATGATGTAATTGATCTGCCCGTGATGCGTGAGGTCGGGCTTTCCATCGCCGTTGCCAATGCTCGCAAGCAGGCCAAAGATGCCGCCCACTATATCACCCCGAACCCAGGCGGCCACGGTGCCGGACGCGATGCCGTCGAATTTATCCTTGAGGCAAAAGGTATCCTCGAAGAAGTCATCGAAAAGTATATTGACGAGCGCAACCCCATCGCCAAAAGCATGGACATAGGACAAGGCGGAATGTAGCCGAAGGAAGGACTTTCAGATGACCACAATCAATACCATCTCTGCTGCCGCTGCCGGAACATTCACCCTGGGAGGCGACCTGCCCGTTCACCGCATGGGCTACGGAGCCATGCGCATCACCGGCCATGGCATCTGGGGGCTCCCCGCCAACAAGCCCGCCGCCATCGCCACTCTGCGCCGCGCCGTCGAGCTCGGCGTCAATTTTATAGACACCGCCGATTCCTACGGTCCATATGTTTCTGAGGAACTGATTGCCGAGGCTCTTTACCCATATCCCAAAGGCCTGGTCATCGCCACCAAAGGCGGATGGCTGCGTGTCGGTCCAGGCCAGTGGATCCACAACGCCAGCCCAAAGCACCTCATCGAGGCAGCAGAAGGAAGCCTGAAGCGCCTCCGCCTCGACCGCATAGATGTCTACCAGCTCCACGTACCCGATCCGGCAGTGTCCTTCGACGCCTCCATGGATGCGCTCGCTCGCCTGCGCGAGCAGGGCAAAATTCGCCACGTCGCACTCTCCAACGTCACGTTGGAACACATCGAGCGCGCCCGCAAAATCGTGCCTGTTGTCTCCGTGCAGAACCGCTTCAGCTTCGCTGACCGTGAGTGGGACTACGTTCTCGATTACTGCGAGCGGAACAATATCGCGTTCCTTCCCTGGGCCCCTTTAGGACAAGGCCGCAAAGCCCACGATGTGATCGAGAAAGTGGCCGGCGAACTCGGAATATCTACGCGGCAAGTGGCCCTTGCATGGCTGCTCAAGCGCTCCCGGGTCATGGTCCCGATCCCTGGGACCTCCTCAGTTGCGCACCTTGAAGAAAACATCGCTGCCGCGGGCCTCAATCTGCCCGAGGACAAATTCGCAGAACTATCAGCCGTAAATCCGCCGCCAGCCAGCCTGCGAGGCTAGCTAGAGATTCCGGAAATTGTGGATGCCGAGTGCCCCACATCTTGAAAAGATGTGGGGTATTTCGGCAGTTTTCATATTTTTAAAAGACCCGCCTTTTCAGGTGTTGGCTTTTACGGACCTGTGAATGATTCAAGGTTCTATCCATTCGATGTCGCAGCACTCAGGAGGGCTTCACTCGCCTGCTGTACGCAATCGAAGGAACACCACTACTCCCATCGGGTCGCTTCCATAGACAGGCTGCAAGCGCGACCCTGGACTGTAGACCGTGATCTGTCCGCCGAGCGCAGTCACCCAATGCGGCAACAAAGCAAAATCGCGATCATAACCGAACGTGTAAGCCTGAACACGGCCTGCAGGTCCTTCCGCACCCTCTTCATGCAGAAGTTCGCTCGTGCGGTCCACATTTTCCATACGCGTCCAGACGTAATGTTTCGCCGCAAATTGCAGCGTTGACTCAAGCAGATAACTGTTCTGGATCATATTGTCCGTCAGCGACCGCGTCCTGCCCCACGCAAGCGTGCTGGCCCAATTGCCATGCCGCAACGATCGGTTGTACATCGCAGAAGCCGTCATCCGCTCCTGGTCTTTTGTCGGGAAGAGCGCCTCCGGACTGTGGATGCGCCCATAGGAATACTGCCCGCTCCAGTTCTGGCATGGCTGCAAAGTCAGCCGAGCGGACCACGAATCCATTGCGCCCTGCTGCACCTGCCAGCGATGCTCGTTCGGCTCACGCCCATGAAAGCCGCTGGCTTCCAGGCGCGCAATGCCATGCGTAAACCCCGCCGTCACTACATCATCGGCAATGTGCGTTGAGTCTTCCTGATGGTGCCCAAGCGTCGCCACCGGATTTTCAAATGCCGAGGCGCGGTGAGGATAGGCCGTTGGCCCAATCGCAGGGTCACCCACCGGCGCAGCATACAATGTTAGCAATGACTTTTCCCCCAGCTTCCAGTCATAGATAGCTGCCAGTTCCATCAGAAAATTATGCGGGTGCTGGCCATCCACAACCGGCTTGCCATACGCCGTTTCTCCCTGCTGAAAGAGCAGCGGATACCGCCGCTGCGTCACCGTTGCCGGCTCCAGGCTGAACATGCCGCGCACCGTCAGATATCCCGGCCCAAGCTGGCGCTGCGCCATCGGCATAAACCAGTTCGTCGAGAAGAACTTGTCTCCTCCCCGCGGACCCGTCTGCTGCTCGTCCATGACAAACGCATTGGCGTGGAACATCAGCATCCACTCGCCTTGCATCTTCATCCACATCGGCGCAGGAGTGGAATTTGGCGCTGCGCTTGTACCCGAGGACGCATGATGAACAATCTGCTGCGTGAAGGTATGGCTGCTGCCGCCCATCATCTCTGACATGTTCTGCGCAGCCGCAGTGCCGCAAAAAAACAGCAAAAGAAAAATGACTCTGTTCACAACAACTCCTCTTCCGTGAATCAACAACTCAATCAACAACCCAATAGAGGTACACGAGGAGCAGGAACAATCAGATGCGAAGAGGAATGGGCGCAAGCGGACGAAGTGTGCCCTCTAAAGAAAAATCCATGTGCAGGAAAGGTGTGTGTGCCACACCCGCTAAGTGCGCAACCGTGGCTGTGAATGGTGGAACCGTCACAACGTTTATAGCGATTGTTGCGCTGTTCTGCGGATGTTCACAGAGATGAGCGGTCGTCAGGCGCACGGATTCTGAATGATGCTGGCAGCAACCATGCGTCTGTGTCTGCGGAAGGCACGTCATTTCGCACACCGCTGATGCCGCTGTTCCGGCGACCAGCAGGACCGCTATGAGCACGGCGAACATTGCGCGCATCCGCATATGTCAGATTCTAAACTAATCCCCAAACTGCACTGTGGAAGGCACTCCGGTACGCAGCCAGCTTCGCACCGTGTCAAGACCATATCGCCCAACGAGCGCCTGAACGAAAAGCCCTGAATCAAGATGCGCCCGCTGGGATTCCGCCATCGTCGCCGGATGCGCAATCTCCTGCTCCAACGCCGCAGCTCTCATCGGAAGGCTGTTTCCACCGTGAACGCCTCCGGCCAGGACTTCCACAAGCCCCTCGCGCAGCCACAAAGGCGCTTTTGCCGTCGCCTCCTGCTCCACCAGCACATGCAGAAACTCATGGAGCAAAACTCCGGAGACGTCGCCACGCGCCCGCAACACCGCAATTGGCTGCAAAGAAATATCTGCGCCGTGCGTGGAAGCGAGCATCCATCCCGGCTCTTCTGTCGTCTGGCGAAACAACTCCGTCGAAGGCATCAGATGCACGATTGGATGGACTCCAGACCTGGGCGGGAACAGCGACTGCGCCTTCGCCCACGCAGCATTTCCATCTGGCACCATGCCGGCCGCGGCCGATGTCAGCAGCGTCCAGCCTTGCGCCTGCACCTGCTTCCATCCTGGGTCTGTTTCTGCAATCCGCACCTGAGTTCCGGGGTAGTAAAAGCTAAGAATGTCACGATAGCCGTGCCCCTCCTTCGCCATCTCATACGCTCCGGCCTGGCACAGCCCTACACCATGCCCATAGCCTTTCCCCTCAAAATGAAGCACATTGTTGTTCCGCGTAATCTCGTACCAGTCACTGCGCAGCTGGTTCCATCCCAGCGCGCGATTCACAGCAAACCGGAAGCTGCTGGCAGAAACCTCCGCACTGCCTCCCTGTCCTGAAATCTGCAACAACAGCGCTCTTCCTGTCGGGGTCCGCTTCTCAATCTGCACTGTGTCAATCTGCAGGGGCGTCTTCCATCCTTCTTCGTGCAGAATCCGCGCAAGTTGCGGCAGCTCCATTTCCGTGTGCCACTTCGCTTTGGAACGTCGCACACAATATGGATCAGCATGAGCTTGCAGATAGCTTTCGTGCAGCGCAGGCCATACGCTGGACACATCTTCCGTCTCGCCGCCGCAATGCTGCGTCATATACACGCTGGCCCGGTGGTTACCAAACCAGAGCGTTTCGCCTGCTGTTGCATGCACAGCTTGTTCGATTCCCGGGCGCGCCTCTCCAAAGCGCAGCGCCTGGCAATGCGTGCTGTCGCATAGATCAAATCCATCCAGCGTATGCCGATGCTGATTCACCAGCGCAAAAGTGCGCGCCGCCACTGCCATCGCCTTCAGCGATTCCAGCGGCTCATCCGGAGCGGCCTCTCCATTTAACGCCGCCATCACATAGCGCTCAGGGGTAGTAGCCAGCAGCACGCGCAGACCGCTTCTGGTCGAAGTGATCGTCCATCGCCCAGCCGCTGTTTCGCTCTGTTCAGAATGTTCTGCGCCGATGCGAAACGCTCCACTCAGGCTGACGCTCGCGCCCAACTTAGCTCCATCTGAGGACACTATCCGCCCCTGAGCATTCTTCAGCGTCAGTGGCATCCGCAGTGTTTTCTCAGAGCATTTGGAACAGATCCAGAACGCACCGCCGGATCCAAGTGGCGTAAGCGTGAGCGAATCCACTTGCCGCGCGGAAAACAATCGAACCGTAAGCACAGGGGGTTGGCTCGCTCTCTGCGCAAATGCTTCAGCCAACAGCAGGAGACAAGCCAGAGCAGCCTTCATCGCAGCGCGTCCTTGTAGCCAGCAAAAAAGCGTTGTGCAATACGCGCAGCATCCGCGCCATTTCCATGCGGTATATAAAGAACAACGGCAATCTTCGGATGGTCGGCCGGAGCAATCCCGGCAAACCATCCATGCGTCCACGGCTGCCCGGGATCACTCGACGTCCCGGTCTTCCCGGCAATGTGCAAACCGGCAACATACGCATTGTGCGCCATGCCAAACTGCACCGACTCTTCCAGTCCGCGCCTCACCGCGTCAGGCAGACCCGTCCAATGAGACGCCAGCTTTCCGTAGGCCCGCGCCAGAGTGTCAGGTGCGACCGCCACTCCTTCCAGACCCAGGACAAACAGCGGCACTTGCTCCGGCACCCCGTTGTTTATGCCGTATTCGCGCAGTACCTCGTTCGCATTGTCAGGAGAAAAGCGTTTCGCCAGCTCCACAAAATAGCTGTTGCAGGAATACGCCAACGCAAGTTCCGCGTTGAATACCGTTTCACTCTGCGGATGCGTGCAGTCTACATTGCGTCCAGCGATGCGCAGCGTTCGCCTGCAGTAGACCGCTGCCTGTGGCTGAACCAGACCGTGTTCCAGCGCATAGGCAAGAAAAAACGGCTTAAGCGTAGAGCCTGGAGTACTGCGCAGCGCGCTGGCTTCATCAGTACGCTCCACCGCAAGCGTCCTTCCCCTCTTCACATCGAGCACAACAGCTATCGCCGGCGTGCCATCCACCGCCTGCTTCAGCGCCTGTGCCGCAGAGAATTGCTGGCAGTACGCCGCACAGCCTGAAACGGCAATCAGAGCAATCAGGCAGCGAAACAACATCCCCTTGCTGAGAGACTGGAGCACAAAAGAGATTTCACCACAGAGCGGCAGATTTCTACAGCACCATCAATTTCCGCTGCCCGTAATCGTGATCTCATGCTTATGCACGCTGGCCTGCACCTCCGGCACAGTGCCGTCGTTCAGCACAACCTCCGTGGGCAGTCCGGTAATCAGAATGCGCCGGGTCACTTTCGATCGCCCCGGAATCTGCACGCGTTCCGTCTGTGTCCCCTGGCGTGTGTGCACCGTGATCGGAACTTCCGCTGCTGCGTAACCATCATTGGCCAGGTCCACAGCAATCAAATACTGCCCCGCCTGCGATGTAGCACTCGGGTACACCGCGGAGATCGAGAGATCAGGCAGACCTTTGTCGTGATAAACCCAGTCATCAAAAAACCACTTCAGGCCTTTGCCGCTCGCCTGTTCTATCAGGTGCTCAAAATACTCAGGCGTTGTGTCCTGTTCCGCATCGTAGTTGTGCAGCGCCGTGGCCAGTGCCTTGTCTCCGGTAAGATCACGCAGCATCCATAAAACATAGGTCGCCTTCGTGCGATAGTAGATCGCATCCGAAGCGTGGATGAGCGGCTGCCCCGCGCTTTCTCCGGGGCTGGACGGCTCCGCAATGGCCAGCGCGCCTCGTGAGGATCCCATATACTCCAGGGCAGCATCACGGCCTTTGCTTTGTTCAATCCAGAGCGTGACCAGAAAGTTCGCCACGCCCTCATTCAGCCACTCCCTCCTCGACTGAAACGCCGCATGGGCCAGCCCATGGGCCAGCACGCCCGTCAGCTTCTGCGGGTCCACGATTTGCAGTCCTGTCGCAGTGATGTCGCCCTGCTCAAACGAAGCGTCTTCTCTCTCAGGAAGACCGAACAGCGTAAAGGGTTCCTTTGCCGTGCCGAGCCATTGCTCCACCAGCGGCCGCACCATCGTCGTTGCCGTTTCATAGCTCTGTACGGCGGGCGAATCATCCGCTGTGGCCAATGTCCTTACTCCGTTCGACTCATAGGCAAAACGAGGAGCAAGAAAAAGGCTCAGTGTTCCAAAACCCAGGCGCCGTTCGGGCACAGCAAAGGTCACCACTCCGGGGAACGAAGCGGTAGGCGTCACTTTCGGCGCAGGTACTGCAACAAAGTGGCCATTCACAGCCGCGGCATTTGGAGCAACTCCGAGGTACTCTACCGTCACACGCATCGCCACCCGCGCGTCCTGCTGCCGTAACTTCTGCCGTCCAATTTCTGCAAAGAGCTGCGGCCCTTCTGCCAGCAGATGCGGAACAGAAGCCACTGGATACCACACCACGTCTCCAAATCCGCGCAGCCCGGTAAAGTCTTCTGATATCTCGTCCCAGTCTGACTGTTTCGCAATCTCAGCAGGAGTCCCAATCTGTTCCAGCCGCTTTGCCGAGGGCACAATCTCGCCGCTGTACGCCACTTCCAGCGTCAGCTCAGATTTCGGAGAAAGCGGCTGCGGCAGCTCAACCACAGCTTCGCGCAACTGCCCGGTGTGGTCTGCATCGCTTGGGACCAGGTCCTGCGCAAAGGCGAGTTTCTTTCCCTCCAGCGAGATAGTTTCTAAGTGCAGCGATGACGACAATTGCAGCGGCACATGTGCCAGCGGAGCAGCGCCATCATTGCGGACCGTTACTCGCGCCTGCGTTGCCATCGCCTGCTGTTTCAGCATCAGATGAACATCAAGATCATACCGTGTGAATGTAATCGCTGACCGCTCTGCATCCGTCGCCTTCGCCTGGATGGCCTGCTGCTTCTTTTCCTCAGCCGGATGCTGCGCATCATCCCCCGAACGGGAAAACAATACCTTGTCATGTGCTTCTGGCTGCGGATTGGGAGTTGCCTGCTGCGCCAACGCAGTCGCGCCAGAGAGAAGGACCGCCAAAAGCGGCCGAACAAACATCATCAACTTAAACCCAGACCTTTTCTTTCTTTCTTCTTTGCGGGAAACGCGGTTTTCACTCCACCCGCGCGCCGCTGCCTGGCCGCTTCATACAGCACCACAGCCCCGGCCACTGAAACATTCAGCGAAGCCACCTTGCCCGCCATCGGAATCCGCAATAGATGGTCGCAGTGCCGCTTCACCAGGTCGTGCAGTCCCGCGCCCTCACGCCCCAGCACAATTACGGTATTAGACGTAAAGTCGAACTCGTCGTAAGAGAGCGTTCCGCGCTCATCCAGCCCCACGCACCACAGGTTGCGCTCCTTCATCTGTTCGAGTGCGCGGCTCAGGTTCACGACCCGCGCAATGGGAACATACTCCGCCGCACCCGCAGACGCTTTCATTGCCACCGCACTCAAAGGGGCTGAGCGTCTCTCTGTCAGAATCACGCCGTCCGCCCCAACTCCGTCTGCGGAACGCAGCAGCGCACCCAGGTTCTGGGGGTCTTCCACACCGTCAAGCGCCAGAAATAACTGTGGTTTCCCTTCAGAAGGTGCATCCAGCAGGTCTTCCAGCTCCAGCGTGGCCTTCTCCCGCACCACCGCCACCACTCCCTGGTGTCCAGGGGTCTTGGCCAGCCGTGTCAGATGCTCGCGCGGTTCAAACCGCAGCCGGACCCCCGCCTTCCGGCATTCATCTACCAGGCTTTGGAGGCGCTGGTCGTGCCGTTCCCGGGCAATACAGACGTGGTCAAACCGGCGGCTTCCGGCCCGCAGGGCCTCTTCTACCGGATGCAGGCCATAAAGGACTTCCATCTCTTCAGTTTATCGCTTGCCCCGCGTCATCTATGTGCCGGATAATAAAGGAAGTTCTTAGTTCCAGGCCGCCAGCCCCAGCCTTCGTTATAGCTTTGGACTGAAAACTGACAACTAAAAACTGCCGACTCTCAATGAGCCCTCTCAAAAAGCTCGAAAATCTTTTGACGAAGCGCGTCTTCCCCCATGGGTCTCCCGTCTCAAACAAAGGAATGAGCACTGCATCCATCACATTGACTGCGCAGGCGCGTGAAGAAAGCGCCCTCATTGCACAGGGTCTGAAGCGCCACGAGGCTGGCCTGCTCGATGAGCTGATTGTGCAGTATCAGCACCGCCTCCTCCGGTATCTGCTCTACCTCACAGGAAGCCGCGACCTTGCTGAAGATCTCTTTCAGGAAACATGGATGCGCGTGTTGATGCGCGGCGACCAGTACAACGGGAATGCCCGCTTTGAAACCTGGCTCTTCACCATCGCCCGCAATCTGGTCATTGACCTCCTCCGCCGCAAGAGTATGGTCAGCCTGGAAGAAATGTGTGATTCCAGTGAAGATGACCGGCCCTTTGAGGTTCCCGGCAACGACCCGAATCCATTTGAGCTTTACCAGAGCTATGAGAACAGTCGCATCGTCGCCGAGTTGCTGCTGGCGCTCGATCCACTGCACCGCGAAGTCCTCGTGCTTCGCTTTCATGAAGAACTTGCGCTGGAGGAAATCGCACAGGTCACTCGCGCACCGCTTTCCACTGTCAAATCGCGGCTCTATCGCGGACTGGCATCACTCAAGCCGCGTCTGGAAGCCCTGACCGCAAAGGAGGCGCAATGAGCACGCAGCGCATTCCTGATCTGCAAGCCCCTGATCCGCAAGTATTAGATATGCTCGCCGGGCTGAACACCAGTGCCAGTCTGGCCGCCGTACAGCGTACACGCCGCGCCGTCATGCAGGCCGCCAGTGAAATGCGTGAGCAGCGCCGCCGTAACCGCCGGAACATCGCCTTTGTCTCTCTCGTGTTCATTGCAATTTGCGCGCTGCTGACTCCAGCCATCTGGAGCACTCTGGACGACTACTTTGCCGGGGACCACTTCTTCGAATGGCCGGAGATGATCACCGTGCTTGCCCTGGTCCTGTTTTCTGCCGTCGTGGGCGTCCTGCTGATCAGCTTTAAGGACAACGGCCCTTTGCATTTCGGACGGCACGAACGCCGCTAGTTCATCATGGCAACAAACTTTCCAATCCGGACAGAAGAGGATGCCTCCTTCTCGAGTGAGCTGAAGCTTATTCCGCGCTGGTCCGTTGCAGCCGCACTCTTTGCCTTCGTAGGCATGGAATACCTCTTCTGGATCGTCTTTCCTCGCGGTGCCCATCATCACCCGCCCATCGGCATCCGCCTCTATCTCGGAATCACCTGGGGCCTGCTCGCGTCCCTTTACATGCTGATGGTCGGCTATGTCAGCAATGATTCGCCGCGCCGCGGCATGAGCGCGCGCATCTGGATCATCATCTGCCTGGTCATGCCCGGAGGAATCGGCGCAGTGCTTTATTTCCTTTTGCGCCAGCCCATCATTACGCTTTGCCCCGCCTGCGGAACACGCGTCCAGAGCGAATACCATTTCTGCCCGCAGTGCGCCTACAATATCTCCGCTTCCTGCGGAAAGTGTTATCGCAGCGTCCGCATCACAGACCAGTTCTGCGTCCACTGCGGACACAATCTCTCGACCGACAACCGTCCCGCCCGCCTGCACGCCTTCCATGATTAAGCGGCACTTGCTCCGCACCCGGCTTCGGAAACGGGCGCAGGTTTGACCACTACTTTCCCCGCTTCCTATACTTTAAGTTCTACCCATGGCCATGACAGCGCTCATTATTGACGATGAAGAACTTGCACGGGAAGAGCTGAAGTATCTGCTCGACACCGCTGGCAGCGTGGAAGTCCTGGCACAGGGCACCAATGGGATAGAAGCGGTAGACCTCATCCGCACTCTTCAGCCGGACGTCGTCTTTCTCGACGTGCAGATGCCCGGACTCGACGGCTTTGCCGTCCTGAAAAAGCTGCTGGAGCATGGCGAAGACGAGCACCTTCCGCAGATCATTTTTGCCACCGCCTACGACCAGTACGCAGTCAAAGCATTCGACGTAAACGCCATTGATTACCTGCTGAAGCCATTCGATCGTGACCGCGTCCTCCAGGCCATTGAACGTGCGCGGCAGCGCCTGCAGGAAGTCCACGGCCACGACACGATCGGCAATCTAAGCGACAATGCCAGCCTGAACGCTTTGCTTAAACTGATCGAGCAGCAGCAACAGCCGCAGCGCCACAGCGGAAAGATCGTCCTCCAGGCAAACAGCCGCCTCTTTCTCATAGACCAGAAAGACATCTGCTTCGCTTCCATAGATGAAGGCGTCATTACCGTGGTCACGCCTGTCCTTGAGGGGCAGTCCAAATGCCGCACGCTTGAGGAACTGCTGGAGCAGCTTGATCCGGCCGTCTTCTGGCGTGCACACCGCTCCTATGTGGTGAACATCAACCACATCAAAGAAGTCGTGCCCTGGTTCAAGAGCAGCTACCAGTTGCGCATGGACGACAAAAAGCAGACAGAGGTTCCGGTAAGCCGCGCCCAGACAAAACGCCTGCGCGAATTATTCAAGCTCTGATTTTTTGCCGCCCTTGTTCGTTGGCCTTCCCCAGGATTCTCCGTCCGGTACACTGATGGCAGCAACTCTAAGACACGATGCCCCCTTCGACCGCCCACAGTCTGCGCAAATTCCGTTTCAATCGCCCTCAACAAATCGCCGCAGTGCTGCTGCTCATCCTTCTGGGGCAGTGTCTCTGGGTCGCGCGGCATCAGACGTTAAGCCAGACCGATTACGAATTTGCCCGCTGCGGACGCGAGATGTGGGAGAAGCCTTCTCCGCTGGCCGGCTACTTCACCACCTGCGGCAATGTTCATGACGGAACGCTCGCCTACCGCGCTGCAGGACTGCCGCTGACCCTGCAGCGCATTTTCAGCGGACAGGCCTCTTCCACCTCTACCTGGGAAATGCGCCACGAAATCAGCTACGTCCTGTTGCTCATCCGGCTGCCGTTTATTGCCGCCGGACTCGCGCTCGGAGCATGCCTCTGGTGGGTGACGCGAAGGCTCTATGGCAACACTGGAGGATACATTGCGCTTGCGCTCTATTGTTTTGCTCCGCCTGTCATTCATGCCTGTACGTATCCCAACAATGAGATTCTGGTGGCATTTGGGCTCTTTTCTGCTGTCTATCTTGCCATCGGCGTGGCTCACGCCATGCAGGGCCCAAACCACAAGTGGCGTCCCCGCATCGTGCTGCTGACGCTGGCTTTCGGATTCACCGCCGCCGCGCATATTTCAGCATTTGTCCTGGCTCTGGTTCTTGCTCTTGCTTTCATGGCATATGTGGCGGAAGGCCGCCGCGCATACCTCCCCACTTTATTGATCCTGTGGGTGCTGGGCGCCTTCTTCCTCCTTTTTGCCTGCTATGCTTTCCGTCTCGATGCCTTCAGCTATGTCTTTCGCAGTGCCGCAGGCAAAATGTGGATCTCTCCCGGCCAATCGCGCGATTTGTTTGCGCCCCTCCAGAATGCCGGCATCACCATTGCCGCCATTGCCGCGGCCGGGCTGTATCTCATCTTCCGGCGCTCGCGTTATTTCGGCAATACCACGCCGCTCATCGTCTCTTTGATACTGCTGGCGCTCATTACTACCGGGGTGCACAGTCAAACCTGGCTCTGGGCTTTGCCATTTCTGCTTACATTTGTCGGCGGTCTCTTTGCCGATGTGCTCGAAACCCGCTACCGTCGGCCATTTCTCTGGATCACAGGCGGCATTCTGGTCGCACAGGCCGCCTTGTGCCTCACCAGCTTGCCGCTGCTGTGGCAGTAGCTGCTACACTCCGAAGTGATGGCAGCAAAAAGTGATCCGGAACGGCTGGTAAGCGCAACGCGCGCCGAGGATGAAAGCTCGTTTGAACTAAAGCTGCGTCCGCGCTGGCTTAAAGAATTCATCGGGCAGGCCAAACTGAAGGAGCAGCTTGCAATCGCCCTCGAGGCGGCAAAAAATCGCGGCGAAGCGCTCGACCACGTACTGCTCTTCGGCCCTCCCGGCCTTGGCAAAACAACACTCGCCACCATCATTGCCAATGAGCTCGACGTTGGCTTTCAGCAGACCTCAGGGCCGGCCCTGCAGATACAAGGCGATCTAACGGCCATTCTCACCAACCTTCGCGAGCGCCAGGTGTTGTTTCTTGATGAAATTCACCGCCTGCAACCGGTGCTCGAAGAAAAACTCTACACCGCGCTTGAAGACTACAAGCTCGACATTATGATTGGCCAGGGGCCGGCCGCCCGCACGCACGTCATGGACATCCGGCCGTTTACCTTCGTCGCGGCCACCACTCGCCCGGGCCTGCTTTCCTCCCCATTGCGCTCGCGCTTTGGCATCCTTCTGCGGCTCGAGTTCTACACCGACGACGACCTGCGCTACATCGTCGAACGTTCGGCAGAAGTCCTGAATATTCCCATAGACGAGGACGGCGCAGCTGAGATCGCCATGCGCTCCCGCGGCACCCCGCGTATTGCCAACCGTCTTCTGCGCCGGGTCCGCGACTTCGCCCAGGTACGCGGCTCCGGCGTAATTGACCGCATTACAGCCGAGCAGGCGCTCAAGCTGCTCGAAGTGGACGCCCACGGCTTCGATGAGCTGGACCGCCGCCTCATGAAGACCATCATCGAAAAATATGACGGTGGCCCCGTTGGCTTAGGCACACTGGCCGCAACCCTGGCCGAAGAAGAAGATGCCCTCGAAGAGGTCTACGAGCCATTTCTGATCCAGATTGGTTTTCTCGAACGCACTCCGCGCGGAAGAGTGGCCACCCGGCTCGCGTATGAACACTTCGGGCTTCCACTGCCGCGCAAGCAGAACCCGACGCTTTTTTAGCCAGACGTGAATCCAACCCTCAAGGAGAATTTCGAATGGCACGCACTGAATCAGCCATGCTCGTACTTGAAACACCAGCGCCAGAGTTTTCGCTGCCCGACGTGGTGAGCGGCAAGACTGTGGATTTGAGGTCCGCAGCTGGACCAAAAGGATTGCTGGTCATGTTTATCTGCCGCCACTGCCCGTTCGTGAAGCACCTGGAAAAGTCCCTCGCCCAGCTTGGCCGGGATTACCAGGGCAAAGGCATTGGCATTGTCGCCATCAGCAGCAACGACGCGGCAAATTATCCCGACGACGCGCCACCAAGCCTCGCCGAACAGGCGCGCAGTCTCGGCTTCGTTTTCCCTTATCTCTATGACGAGTCGCAGAAGATAGCGCGCGCGTATGACGCAACCTGCACACCCGACTTCTTCCTCTTCAACAAGGACTTGAAGCTGGCCTATCGCGGGCAGTTCGATGACAGTCGCCCTGGCAACGACGTTCCTGTAACTGGAAAAGATTTGCGCGCCGCTATGGATGCGCTGCTGGCAGGAAAGCCCGTGCATCCAGTACAGAAGCCCAGCATCGGCTGCAACATTAAATGGAAAGAGGGCTAGCCGTCCAGGTGGGAGCACCTTCGGCGCGAGCGGATACGATCTCGGGTTTCCCGTCCTATCTCGCCTAATTCAGGCGCGATAAGATGGGAAACCACAAATCTGAGACAGAAGACATCTTCCATTACAACGAGAGTGACTTCAAATACTCCCTGAACTGCGGGCCCAGGTCTTCGCGTTTCAACGCAAAATCCACGGTCGCCTTCAGCATCCCCAGCTTGTCGCCCGCATCATAACGGGTCCCCTCAAAGATATACCCATACACTTTTTCGGTTTCGAGTAGGCCCTTGATGCCGTCTGTCAGTTGCAGTTCGCCGCCAGCGCCCAAAGGGGTCTTCTCCAGCAGCTCAAAAATCTTCGGCGTTAGAATGTAGCGGCCAATGATCGCATTCTTCGATGGAGCTTCCGCGGGCTTGGGCTTCTCTACCATGCCCTTTACTTCCATCACGCGCGCATTGCCCGCGACCTGCTTCCCATCCAGCACGCCATAGGCTGAAATCGCAGGCCCTTCCACAATCTGCGTCGCCAGGACTGATCCCTGAAGCTGGTTAAAAACGTCCAGCATCTGCTTCAGGCAAGGAACAGGCGCATCAATCACATCATCCGGCAGAATGACAGAAAAAGGCTCATCCCCCACCAGGTCTCTCGCCATCAGCACGGCATGGCCCAGACCGCGCGCTTCCTTCTGGCGCACGTAAGAAAGCTCAACCATGTTGGACACATTCCGGGTAATGGCCAGCAATTCTTTTTTGCCACGACGCTCGAGCGTAGATTCCAGCTCAAAGCTCACATCAAAGTGGTCTTCAATCGCGCTTTTCCCGCGTCCGGTAACAATGATGATCTGCTCAATGCCCGCAGCCAGAGCTTCTTCCACCCCATACTGGATAATGGGCTTGTCCACCAGCGCCAGCATTTCTTTGGGAATGGATTTGGTCGCGGGGAGAAAACGCGTGCCCAGCCCTGCCGCAGGAAATACTGCCTTCCGTACTTTTTTATTCATTCGTTGTCCTTACCTCAAAGTGACAGAGGATTCTACCGCATAATTGTCCAACGCAATAAGATGCAGATTTTCCGTTCAAAGTGTGGGCGAGTCATCTCCAAGCATGGCCTGCCGGACTATCTTAACCGGCGCTCCACCCTGCCGCATGAAGTCATCATGAAACTTCTGCAGAGAGAAGCTGCTGCCCTCTTTCTTTTCCAGGTCTGAGCGCAGCTTCAGAATCTGGAGCTTGCCCAGCGTGTAGTAAAGATAGGTCGGGTCTGAGGTGCCGCGCTTGGTTTCAACATCGGCGATTGAAGGCGACTGGTAGCCCTCCTTCACAAAGAATTCGCGCGCCTGATCAAGCGTCATACCTTCCGTGTGCATCTTGATGCCGACCACAAAGCGTGCATCGCGCAGCAGCGCATCCTGCAACTGCCCCAGGCGGATAAGCTTGGCTTCGCGCGCATCCTTCGCGCCCGTGCCCGGCTGGCCGTAGCCAGCATCCAGCATCATCTGCTCGCAGTAGTGCGCCCAACCTTCAATATTTGTATTCGCTCCAATGAGCTTCCGCACTTTGCTCAGATTGGCATGGTTCGTCCATAGAAACTGAACATAGTGCCCCGGATATGCCTCATGCACAGAGGTGCTGATGATCGTGCCATCATTAAACGCGGCCATGTGCTCGGCAATGTGTTCCTTTGTCCAGTTCTTCTCCGGTAACGTGACGTTGAAGTACGCAGTAGTCGAGTGCGTCTCAAACGGTCCCGGTGGATCCATGGAAGCCTGCGTCGTGGCGCGCATAAACGGCGGCGTCTCTTCCAGCGTAGGCCACACCTCTGAAGGGATCGTAATAATGTTGTGTGAGTGGATGAACGAAATCAGGCTGCTGAAGGTGTTTTGAAAGGTCTCTAGCAGTTGGTCCGGCGCAGGATGGATCGTTGCCAGCTCAGCCAATACTTTCTGCGGCGTCTTCGATGGGTCTACTTCTTTTGCAATGCGGGCAAACTCAGCCTGGTTCTTATGCAGATCAGCATAGGCAATGTCCAGCAGCTTCGGCAGAGGAGTGTCCACCATTTCGTCATACTGGAGCTTCTTCGCATACGTGTCTGCACCCAGACGAAAGTCACCGTTCGAACGCGGCAGCACGTCCTGCTTCAGCCATGCTTCGTAGTCGCGCAGCGCGGCAATCACGGCCGCATTGGTCTTGTGGAACTCAGCAATGGTGTTCTTGTCCGTCGCGTCCTCAAAGGCCGAAGGTACATCGGTCTCAAAAAAGCTGATGAGTCCCGGAAGCTGTTCGAGCGCAATTTCCGTATAAATCCGCGGAGGGTTCTTCAGGTTTTCGCGTGCGGCCTCCAGTACCGCAGGCATCTGCTTTTCCCGCGACACCAGCGAGCGCAGCCGGTCATTCGCCGGAGCAAATTTACGCTCCATCAGCGTAAAGGCGCTGGCTGTAATGCCGCTCGAATAGTTGTCCGGGTTCTTTTCCCAAGGCCGGATCACTTCCAGTGTCAGCAGCTTGCTGCGAATGTCATTCAGCACCATCTCATAATCGGCATGCGTCGAAGGGTCAAGCTGCCCCGAGGAGAGCCCCTCAAATTTCGTCTCAAACTTGTGCAGCGCTGCAATCTCAGCATCGATGTTCGCCCGGCTGTAGTCCTCCAGCCTGGCATCGTATTGGTGATACCCGGCCGAAGTCCCCATCGTAGGATTGAAGGCAAACGTCACCTGGTCGAAGTACTGGTCGGCAAGCGCGCGAAAGTCCGCATTGGCATCCGCGCGGGCAGCGGTTGCTGTCATGACTCCTCCAAAAGCAAGCGCAAGGAAAAATTTTGATTTCAAGTTGTCCTCTTTACTCAGTCACACTGGAATCCGGTTTGAAGCAAATGGCCTGTTCCTTCTTGGATCCCCTCAATGCCGGGAATTTCCGCCTGATTTGCTAACATGAATATATAGGAGCATTCTTTCCTGAAAACGCCTGCCTCTGCGGGCTTTTTCTTTTGGAATAGAAACAGGTCAAAACCTCTTCCATTCCCAGTACTTTGCTCCTAAACGCTTTGATTGTAGGACTTTAGAAAAGTAAGGGGGGTTGTTTCCTGCTTTCCAATGCCTCTCAGCATCTACCCTCAACCTGTTTATTATCAATATTTTGCTTGTAAGTCACCTGTTTCCTGGACTTTAGGAAGACAGAGGAGGGAATAGACTCAAATTTGCTTTCTCCTCACCGGTTAAAATGATCGTCCAAGTAATTTGATATCTATACTTTAGCTGTAACTATCGTATTTTGAATGCTTTACCCACTGCATATTAGACTAAATTATTTTATTTCAATACTTTACGAAAACCAAAACAAGGGGACTACGTCGTAGCGACCGGTTCCGTCACCAACTCGTCCAGCAAAAGCCGAATCTCCATGAGCACCTCATCCGGCCTGGTCTGCGTCAGCGGATATTTAAGGATGCCCTGCGGCGTGAATTGCGCACCACGTTTTGCATTCTGTGCCACCAGCTTCATCACGCGTACCGGGTCAACGTTTGCCTTTTCGGAGAAGCGGATATGCAGCTGGTCGCGTTTGCGGTCTATCTGCGCAATGCCAATGCGTTCGCACTCGGCACGCAGCAGAGCGGCCTCCAGCAGAAGCTTTACGCCATCCGGAACCGGACCGTAGCGGTCCTCAAGCTCCGCTCGCACATCGGCGACGGCTGCCTCCGTCTGGGCACCGGCAATGCGTTTATAGATGCGCAGACGCTGGTTCTCCTCGCGGATGTAGTTCTCGTCAATGCGCAGGCTGATGCCAAGGTTGAGCTGTGTGACGGGAGTTTGGGCCCGGTCTTCACCCTTCAGTTTTGCCACGGCTTCTTCCAGCATGCTGGTGTACAGCTCAAAGCCGACGGCCTCAATGTGCCCGCTCTGTTCGCCACCCAGCAGATTGCCCGCGCCGCGCAGTTCCATGTCGAGCGCCGCAATCTTGAAGCCCGCGCCGAGATCAGAAAACTCCTTGAGCGCCGCCAGCCTGCGCCGCGCAATCTCGGTCAGCTCCTGCTCCGGGGGAATCAGCAGATACGCATAGGCGCGGCGGTTCGAGCGGCCCACACGCCCGCGCAACTGGTACAGCTCCGATAGTCCGTGGCGGTCTGCTCGGTTGATGATGATCGTGTTCGCCAGCGGAATGTCGAGGCCGTTTTCAATGATTGTTGTCGCCACCAGAACGTCATATTCATGGTGCATGAAGGCGAGCATCACCTTTTCAAGTTCGCCTTCGCTCATCTGGCCGTGTCCGACGGTAATGCGCGCCGTGGGCGCAAGCTCCTGGATTTTTGCAGCGATTTCATAGATGGTCTCCACGCGATTGTGCACAAAGTAGACCTGTCCGCCGCGCTCCAGTTCCACTTCAATCGCCGAGCGAATCAGCTTTTCGTCAAACTTGGCCACAACCGTCTGGATGGCCATGCGGTCCTTCGGCGGCGTCTCGATTACGCTCATGTCGCGCAGTCCAACCATGGACATATGCAGTGTGCGCGGAATCGGCGTGGCCGACATCGCCAGCACATCAATGGACTGCCGCATCTGTTTCAGCCGCTCTTTATGGCGCACACCGAAGCGCTGCTCTTCGTCCACAATCAGCAGACCGAGATCGTGGAACTTAATGTCCTTTGAAAGCAGGCGGTGCGTGCCAATAAGGATGTCCACCTTGCCCGCCTCAACCATTTCTACAATCTGCTTCTGCTCCTTCGGCGTGCGGAAGCGCGAGAGCATCTCAATGGTGATCGGGAACTGTTGAAAACGCCGTTTGAACGTCTCAAAATGCTGAAAGCTGAGAACAGTCGTTGGCGTCAGAACTGCGACCTGTTTGCCGTCCTGCACTGCCTTAAAGGCCGCGCGCATCGCAACCTCCGTCTTGCCGTAACCGACATCGCCCACCAACAGACGGTCCATCGGCATGGTGGATTCCATGTCGCGCTTGATGTCAGCAATTGCATAGAGCTGGTCATCGGTTTCGTTGTAGTCGAAGGCGTCTTCAAACTCGCGTTGGAATTCATTGTCTACCGCGAAAGCGTAACCCTGTGCGGCCTTGCGTTGCGCATAAAGTTTCAGCAGTTCGTCAGCCATGTCCTGCATGGCCCTGCGCACCCGCGCCTTGGTTTTGGCCCATTGCTGCGAGCCGAGCTTGTTCAGGACAGGCGCGGTACCCGCTTCGCTCGAACGGTATTTCTGGATGAGGTCGAGCCGCGTGAGTGGAACATAGAGCCGCGCCTGCTCAGCGAACTCGAGAATCATGAACTCAATGTTCACGCCGTCCTGAACAATTTCCTTCAGGCCCATGTAGCGAGCAATGCCGTGCTCCACGTGCACGACGTAATCGCCGACAGCAAGGTCGCGGAAATCAGAGACGAAGGCCGAGGTCTTCGACTTTCTTGGTGCAGGACGCGCGGTCACATCGGCTTCATCAGAGAAGTCATTCGCGCCAAAGATGACGAGATTGGCATCCGGCAAGCTCACGCCGGCCGCCAATTGCGTGCGTACTACAATTGGCGTGCGCAGGTCTCCGGCCAGATAGCTCGATTCATCATACACCGTCTCGCTTCCAGCATGATGCACGCGACTGCCGAGCCGGTATGGAAGTTCATATTCGCGCAGAAGATTGGCCAGCCGCTCTACTTCGCCTTGGTTGGGAGCGGCCAGCAACATGCGTGTTTCCTGCTGCATGAGCGTACGAACCTGCTCGATGAACGCGGGAATGGAACCATGAAATCGCAGAGTGGGACGCGACGTGAATTCGATTTCGCCAAGCGTTGTATCGTCTTCGAGCACGTCCACTGCGCCCAGCTGATCAAGGTCGAGACCAATATGCGAAGCCAGCGTGGCCTGCAAAATCTCAGGCCGCAGATAAATGTCCTGCGGCTGCACCAGCGAGCCGGTGCCGCTGCGATCATGCCGCTGCTCCACCTTGTTCCACCAGCGGTCGAGCTGATTGCGCACCATCGCGGGCTCATCCACAAACAGCGCACAGCGTGGAAGCAGGTCAAGCAACGTCTTGTCTGCTCCGGTGCCAGCGGCGAAGAACTCCCATCCTGGAAAAACGCTTACACCGCCGGCAGCGACCGCCTCGGCGACCAGCTCCGGGTCCTCAGCAGACTCAATCCGCGCGCCGCTCAACCGCGCATGGACAGCAGCCAACAAACGCTCAGTAATCGGCGTTTCCGTTAGCGGAAGCAGGGTGGTTTCATCCAGTGCTGTGGCGGAGCGCTGCGATTCCGGGTCGAACTTTCGGATGGAATCAATCTCATTGCCAAAAAACTCAACGCGCATCGGCCGGTCCGCTTCCGGCGAGTAGACATCAAGGATGCCTCCGCGCCGCGAGAACTGCCCGGGCATCTCCACAATGTCTGCCGCGCTGTAGCCGACGCTGGTCAGATGCGCGATTAAGGTGTCCAGGTCAATCTCTTCGCCGCGTCGCAGCGTCTGCGCCAGGCCAGAGTAATACTCCGCCGGGAAGAACTTCATCGCTGCGGCTTCCACCGGAGCAATCACAATGGAGGCCGCTCCGGTGGCCATCTTCCACAACGTGGCTGCACGCTGTTCCTGAATATCAGGGTGCGGCGAAAGATTTTCAAATGGAAGGACATCGTGCGCCGGTAGCCGCAGCACCCGCTCAGGAGCAATGGCCCCAGTCAGCTCGCACCCGGCACGCAGGGCGGTCTCGAGCGCTTCTGCGGTCTTGTTGTCGGCAACCACAATGATGACCGGAACACCGGAGGCCCTGGCAAAGAGCGGAAGATAGAGCGCCCGGGCCGTCGCAGTCAGTCCAGAGACACGACGGCGCCCACGGGCGAGCAAAAGATGCCTTCGCGCCTGTTCAAAAGATGGGGAATGCTCCAGGTCCGCTAACAGCTCGCGGACAAATGGCAAGACCATGCAAATTCTAGTTTAGCAAGTGGTGGGAAACTGCCGATATGATGAGGGGATGGAAAGCGAGCAGAACAGAATTCCAGAAGCGAAGAACAACTTCTGACTCATTTTGAGGCGGAGTTGACGGAATCCTATGCAACTAACGCCCAGATGAATCTTGAGCTGGCCGAGGAATTTGTCCATGTAGACCAGGAATGGGGTTGAGATCCACCCAGGCTGCAAATCGTGACCTGGACATCGAATTTTGCTTTCGATATAAGCACCTTATATGTATGTACGCCGAATCTAAATCCAGGAAAGATGTGTTAACTTATCGAAGTTGCAGAAAGTGAGGACGTTGTGTCGGAGAATCTCGAAAAGCTGATTATCGCTGCTGCGCGAGTAAGATTTACTGCGGCTGAAAAGGAAGAACAGCGTAGGAGCTTCGCCTACGGCAATGCTCACATCGAAAATGCGATGGTCACGCGTGCCAAAGTGGATGCTGAGGCCGAAGAGCTTGCCAGGAAGCAGCGGGACTAAAGAACCTTGGCTAATGAAGAAGAGCGCCATAGCCGGGCCCTTGAAGAGCCTCTTTCGCACGATCCGCAAGCCATTGCATCCCTCGAAGCGCGCAATGCACTGAAGCAGTTCGATGAAGTCATAGAAGCAGTTGAACACTTCACCCAGCCAGATTATCCCTTTAAGCTGCGCCCATCTCTGATTTTGAAACTTCATCGAACTGTTTTGCAGGGACTCAGCCGCTATGCGGGAGTATGGCGTCCCGGCAGAGTTGAAATTGGGGGCAGTAAGCACACACCTCCTGAAGCTTTCCTTGTTCCTGAGTTGATTGAAGAGCTATGCGATTATGTAAATGAACATTGGTCGAAATCCGCATTGCACCTTGCAGCATATGTTCTTTGGCGCATGAATTGGATACATCCTTTTGTGGACGGAAATGGTCGCACCGCCCGCGCAATCGCCTATCTGGTGCTCTGCATAAGATTGGGATATAGACTTCCAGGAACAAAAACCATTCCGGATCATATAGCAGACAATAAGAAACCCTACTACCAAGCCTTAGAGCAAGTTGACAACTCATACAAGAATGGCCAGTTAAAGCTTGATCCTATGGAAAAGTTGCTGGGAGACTTGCTGGCGAAGCAGTTGGTCGCGGTGTACGATGCTGCCTCAGGCGAGGCCGCTCCCGAATCCTGATTCCCGCCTCTCCTCCGCTGCTAAAATCAAGCTATCTATGGCTACCACGGCAAGCGTTCCGCCAGAGATCCTGGCGAAGTATGAAGCGGTCATTGGGCTTGAGGTCCACGTCCAACTCCTGACGGCAACCAAAGCGTTTTGCGGATGTGCGAACCAGTTTGGCGCGCCTCCCAATACCAACGTCTGCCCGGTGTGCCTGGGACTGCCCGGCGCGCTCCCTGTTTTGAATGAGAAAGCCGTGGAGTATGCCACGCTGGCCTCGCTGGCTCTGAATTGTCAGGTGCGCGACCGCTCCATTTTTGCGCGCAAGAACTACTTCTACCCTGACCTGCCGAAGGGCTACCAGATTTCGCAATATGACAAGCCGCTGGCCGAGCATGGATGGATCGAGGTCCCGACACCTGCGGGCACAAAGCGCATCGGTATCACGCGTCTGCATATGGAAGAGGACGCGGGCAAGAGCCTGCACGACGGCTTTCCGGACTCGGCCACGCGCACTTACGTGGACCTGAACCGCTGCGGCACTCCGCTGATCGAGATTGTCAGCGAGCCGGACATCCGCACGCCAGACGAGGCCTACGAGTACCTCACGCGGCTCAAGGAAATACTGCTCTTTACCGGTGTGAGCGACTGCAACATGGAAGAAGGTTCACTGCGCTGTGACGCCAACGTGAGCGTCCGCCTGCGCGGCGCAGAGAAGTTTGGCACCAAGGCCGAGGTCAAGAACGTCAACAGTTTCCGCTTCATCCGCGCCGCGCTCGAATATGAGATTGAGCGCCAGATCGAGATCATCGAAAGCGGCGGCCGCGTGGTGCAGGAAAGCCGCCTGTGGAACGCCAACGAAGGCCGCACCTATTCCATGCGCTCGAAAGAGCAGGCGCACGATTACCGCTATTTCCCCGAGCCTGACCTTCCGCCTCTGGTGCTGACCGCGCGCCTGAAGGAAGAAGTGGTGAAGCTCATGCCGGAGCTTCCGGAAGCGCGCCGCAAGCGTATGATCGCCGAGTACGAGATCACCGAACAGGACGCGCAGACCCTCACCGCGACCCGCTCGCTTGCCGATCAGTTCGAATCAGCAGCTCGCGCGGCGAAGAATCCGAAACGCGTGGCCAACCTTGTTCAGAGCGAGCTGACCAGCCGCCTGAAGGCCAGGTGCCTTGAGCTCGAGCAATCGCCGATCACGATGAAGGGCATTGCCTTTGCCGCTGATCTGGCAGAAGAGGGCAAACTCTCTAGCAAGCAGCTCAAGCAGCTCTTTGACAGCGCTTTCGAATCGGGCGAAGATTTTCCCGCAGTGTATGAGCGGGAAAAGCCGCAGCAGATTACCGATCCGGCAGCCATCGAAAAGATGATTGACGAGGTCATCGCAGCGAATCCGAAGCAGGTCGAACAGTATCGCGGCGGCAAAAAGACCGTTGCTGCGTTCTTCGTCGGCCAGGTGATGAAGCTTTCCAAAGGACAGGCCAATCCTGCTCTGCTGAATGAGCTGGTGACAAAGAAGCTGGATGGTTAGATATCTCTCACTCACCAAAGGCGGCGGACACCATAGCCATCAAAGAGCCTTTCATTGCTGATTAAGACAAGGTTCTCGGCCTGCGCCTGTGCTATCAGCAGACGGTCAAAATGGTCTTTGTAACGGCCTGGAAGAAGACCTGCCTGTTGGCCTTCTGAACCAGGCGGAAGAGATTGGTTTTTGCTTCATGAATGGTGGATACAGGCATCACGGCACCGCCTTAGCTTGGCCAGGTTCAAAGCAAGTACGTTATCTACTTCTTCAGCGCGCGGTGGCCGATGTCCCGCCGGTAGTACATGCCATCGAACTGGATTTTCCCGATCCCTTCGTAGGCCAGCCCTAACGCGTCTTCGAGCGTGGCGGCGGCGGCGGTTACGGCCAGCACACGCCCTCCGTTGGTCAGGTAGCCGCCGTCAGAGAGGGTTGTTCCGGCGTGGAAGACTTCGACACCTGGTATTTTTGCTGCTTCATCTAGTCCGGTTATTTTGTGTCCGGTGGTGTAGCTACCGGGATAGCCTTCTGACGCAGCTACCACGCAGGCCGAGGCGCCGGGCTTCCAGCGTAACTCAGTATCGCTGAGCTGGCCCTTTGCACTGGCCTCGAGTGCGTCCACCAGATCGCTTTCCAGCCGCACCAGAATGGCCTGTGTTTCCGGGTCGCCAAAGCGGGCGTTGTATTCCAGCACCATGGGACCGCGTGCAGTCATCATGAGGCCGCAGTAGAGGACGCCGGCAAAAGGTGTGTCCTCGGCGGCCATGCCATCAATCGTTGGCTGCACAATGTGGTGCAACACCCAGTTGCGCATCTGAGGGTCGAGCATCGCATCGGTTGAGTAGACACCCATTCCGCCTGTGTTGGGTCCGGTATCGCCTTCGCCGATGCGCTTGTGGTCCTGCGCGGGAACGAGCGGTGCGACGTGCTTTCCATCGCTCAAGACGAGGAAGGAGATTTCTTCACCTTCCAGAAACTCTTCGATCACGATGCTGGTTTCGACCGAGCCAAGCAGCTTTCCGCTGAAGAGTCCGGCGATGGCATCCTGCGCCTCTTTTTTCGTCTGACAGATGAGGACACCTTTGCCTGCGGCGAGTCCGTCGGCCTTGACGACAACCGGAAGGTGGAAGAGGTCGAGCGAAGCCAGCGCTTCTTCCTGGGTAGTGCATACGGCGTAATTTGACGTGGGTATGTTGTGGCGCTGCATAAAGCGCTTGGCGAAGGACTTGCTGGTTTCAAGCATTGCGGCGGCGCGGGTTGGGCCGAAGACCGGCAGACCCCGGCGTTGCAGCTCATCTACCAGGCCCAGGGCGAGTGGGGCCTCGGGGCCAACCACGGTCAGATCGGGATTCTCCGTGGCGACGACACGCAATAAGTCATTCAGGTCTTTCTGACTGGCGGAAACCAGGCGGGCTACCTGTGCGATTCCGCCGTTTCCCGGGGTGCATACGATTTCGCTGATGCGTGGTGAATTGCGGATTGACCAGGCCAGCGCGTGCTCGCGGCCTCCTGAACCAATGACAAGGACCTTCATGGATTCTTATTCTACAGGTTGAGCGGGAGAACCCCCTCCAGGCTTTTCCGCTAAAGTCGTCAAAAATCGGGAGTTACGAGGAATGTGCTGGGTATCGGCAGGTGATAAGACGCCCCTGCTTCCGTTTTTTACTTAGATACTGTATTTTCAGTGGCTTACGGGCGGATGCCTGCACAGATATCATTTATTTTCAATCACTTATGTTGCATGGAGTTGACGGATTAGTAAATGTGATCTGATCTTCTTCTTCTAGTTTCAGGATAACAAATGAGGTATGGGTTTTTACGGCACATGGACGGACGATTTTTGTATGTTGTTGAACCTGAATGGGTTGATGGCCGATATTGCTTGGTAAGGGATGACATAATGATGGTGCACCTAAGGCCCTTCTCTGTACTGGCTGGTTCACCTGGGTTTCCAGCCTTTCCTGAGAATGGGCGCTCCAGATTCGTGGCTAACATTGCTTTTGCTTCTCGCCACAGCTCCGGAAGGTGGAAGACCACGCGAACCTGGAGCGCCAGACATTTATATCAATAATTGTTAATGAATATGAGTTAACTATAGTTTTCTTTGGAGAGGAAGCCATCATATACTCAAAGACAGGAGTGCGATGGGATCTCTTCCGACAGAATCTGTGACTGAAACCGTCCGGCAGAAGCTGCCGCGGTTGCGCTCGTCTCAGCTTTGGTACTACTTTGGACCAGCCTTTGTGGCCAGCATTGCCTATATTGATCCGGGAAATTTTGCCACGAACTTTGATGGCGGGGCGCGATTTGGCTACCGGTTGCTGTGGGTGCTGTTGTGGTCGAATGCCATGGCGATCCTTATCCAGTACCTGGCGGCCAAGCTCGGGATCGCTACAGGAAGAACGCTGCCGGAAAATTGCCGGGAGGAGTTTTCCAGGCCGGCAGCGATTGGATTGTGGGTGGCGGCGGAGATTTCCGCGCTGGCTACGGACCTGGCCGAGTTTTTGGGGGCGGCGCTCGGATTCTACCTGCTGTTTGGTCCGTGGCTCACGGGCATGGGCTGGAGCAAGACGGAGATTCTGCTGGGAGCGGCCGTTGTTTCAGCGGTATGCGTGTTCGCCATTCTGGCGATTGAGTTGTACGGCTTTCGCAGGCTGGAGCTTGCGATTATGGGCTTTGTCTGTTTGATTGGACTCTGTTATGCCGTGGAGATGTTTTTTATTCATCCGGACTGGAAGGCGATTGCGTACCACACGATTGTTCCCACGATTGACAGCAAGAGCATTTACATTGCCGTAGGCATGCTGGGGGCAACAGTGATGCCACACGTGGTGTACCTGCATTCGGCGCTGGTGCAGCCGCGTGTCCGGGAAGAGATGTCTGAGACGCCGAGGCGTCAACGATTGGCGCGGCTGCGGCACCTTCGTTTTGAGACGATAGACGTTTTTGCAGCCATGAATGGAGCGTGGCTGGTGAATTCGGCCATGATTGTGGTCTCTGCGGCGGCCTTTGCCGGGCGACAGTGGCAGAATGGCATGTCCATTGAAGAGGCGCACCGCACGCTGCGGCCGCTGCTGGGGCCGACCTCGGCGGTGGTATTTGCGATTGCGCTGCTTTGTTCCGGACTTTCGTCTTCAACGGTGGGAACGATGGCCGGGCAGGTGATTCTGGAGGGATTTCTCAAGGTCAAGTTCAGCATCTTTCTGCGGCGGCTGATTACGCTGGTTCCAGCGATTGTTGTGATTGCGATTGGGCTGGATCCGCTGAAGATCCTGATTTTGTCGCAGGTGTGCCTGAGCTTTACTCTGCCGTTTGCGCTGGTCCCGCTGCTGCTGTTGACCGGGAACCGCGGAGTGATGGGCGAGTTTGTGAACAACCGGTTGGTACGCGGGCTGGGGTGGCTTACGGTGAGCGTGATTGTAGCGCTGAATGGGTTTCTGGTGTGGCAGACGTTTACGGGGCAGGGGTGATGGTTGGGAGAAAAACCTTCGACTATGCGCTACGGCGCTTCGCTCAGGATGGCAACGTTTGCTGGAAGATCTGCGAGAAAAACCGGTTCTTCGACGGTGCGCCACGTCCCCGATTTCGCGCCCACTTCAGATGGCAAAATTGTAAAAACGCGCTCTGCTCAGGAGATTCCATGGGAATTTAACGCGGTAAAATAGTTGCAGAACCATGAATCTTGTCCCGCCACGTTTGAAGCGTTTTCGTCGGGGCCGCCCGGACCGTGGACGAGGGCCTGTTCTCTGACTAGTCTTTAAGTGCTGAAAGTTTTTTCGCGCTAAGCAGGAACGTGCGGCGCTCGCCGCTGCTCGCGCGACGCGAATTATTCCTTCGCCTGAAAAAGAAAGGACATTTATGAGCCAGGTTGGAAATAGTTTTGGCACCCGGTCCGAGCTGAAGTCCGGCAATCGGACCTATGAAATCTTCCGTCTCGATGCGCTGGAGAAGAAGGGCATCTACTTAGCGCGGCTGCCCTATAGTTTGCGCATTCTGCTCGAAAACCTACTGCGGCAGGAAGACGGCAAGAGCGTGACAGCTGACGATATTGAGTTTCTTGCCAAGTGGGACCCCAAGGCCGAGCCATCGCGCGAAATTGCCTACATGCCTGCGCGCGTGCTGATGCAGGACTTTACCGGCGTTCCGGCGATTGTGGATCTGGCGGCGATGCGCGATGCGATGAAGACGCTGGGCGGTGATCCGCAGAAGATCAATCCGCTGCAACCGGCGGAGCTGGTGATTGACCACTCGGTGCAGGTGGATGAGTTTGGCTCGGCCCGTGCCTATGACCTGAATACGGCGCTGGAGTTTCAGCGCAATCGTGAACGCTATGCCTTTTTGAAGTGGGGGCAGTCGGCCTTCCGTAATTTTTCGGCTGTGCCTCCGGGCATGGGCATCTGTCACCAAGTGAACCTGGAGTATCTGGCACGTGTGGTCTTTACGACCGATGGGGATAAGCCGCGTGCGTATCCTGATACGCTGGTGGGCACCGACTCGCACACGACGATGATCAACGGCCTGGGCGTGCTGGGTTGGGGCGTCGGTGGAATTGAAGCTGAAGCGGCGATGCTGGGGCAGCCGGTTTCGATGCTGGTCCCGCAGGTGGTTGGCTTTAAGCTGACGGGTAAGCTGCGCGAAGGTGCAACGGCCACAGACCTTGTGCTGACTGTAACAGAGATGCTGCGCAAGCTGGGTGTAGTCGGCAAGTTTGTGGAGTTCTACGGACCGGGCATAAGCGAGCTTCCGTTGGCGGACCGCGCCACCATTAGCAACATGGCGCCGGAATATGGCGCGACCTGCGGTATCTTCCCGGTGGATGCGGAGACACTGCGCTATTTGAAGCTGACGGGGCGCAGCGATGAGCAGATCCAGCTGGTGGAGACGTACTACAAAGAGCAGGGGTTGTTCCACTCGGCGGATTCGTCCGAGGCCGAGTATTCGCAGACGATCGCACTGGATCTTTCAACGGTTGAGCCGAGTGTGGCGGGACCGAAGCGTCCGCAGGACCGCGTGCGCCTGAGCGAGGCGGGAGCGAACTTTAAGAAGCAGCTTCCGAACCTGCTTGGGCCTAATGCGAACAAGAACGGCGAGCGCCAGGTCGTCCGCTGGGAGGGTGAAGGCGGTCATCCGGCGGAGACGGTGGATGCTGTGGCGGGAGCGCATGAGACGGGGCCGATCACCACGGTGAAAGAGCGCTTCGGTGTGGATGTGGACAAGTATCTTGACCACGGCTCGATTACGATTGCTGCGATTACGAGCTGCACAAATACGTCGAACCCCTCGGTGATGCTGGCTGCGGGAATTCTGGCGAAGAAGGCGGTGGAGAAGGGACTTAGCGTTCCGCCGTGGGTGAAGACGTCGCTTGCGCCGGGATCGCGTGTGGTGACGGACTACTACCAGAAGTCGGGGCTGCTGCCATATCTGGATAAGCTGCGCTTTAACGTGGTGGGTTATGGCTGCACGACTTGCATTGGAAACTCTGGCCCGCTGCCAATGGACGTTTCCAAGGCCATTGAAGACCATGGGCTTGTGGCCGTGTCGGTGCTGAGCGGAAACCGCAACTTTGAGGGCCGTATTAATTCGGACGTTCGCGCGAATTATCTGATGTCTCCGCCGCTGGTGGTGGCCTACGCGCTGGCGGGCCGGATTGATGTTGACCTGGAGAAGGAACCGATTGGCAAGGGCAAGGACGGCCAGCCGGTGTATCTGAAGGACATTTGGCCGACGCAGAAAGAAGTCTCTGAGACAATTGCTTCGTGCGTAGATTCGGAGAGCTTCCGCAGAGAGTATGCGAAGGTCACCGAAGGCGACAGCAATTGGCAGGGGCTGAAGTTCCCGAGCGGCGATGTGTACCAGTGGGAGGGTGACTCGACCTACATTCGCAAGGCGCCGTATTTTGACGGAATGCCTGCGAAGCCTGCTCCGGTAGAGGACATCAGGGGTGCGCGGGTGCTGGCGGTGCTGGGCGACAGCGTGACGACGGACCACATTTCACCTGCTGGGTCGATCAAGGCGAACTCACCTGCCGGGAAGTACCTGACTGAACATGGCGTGAAGCCTGCGGACTTTAACTCCTATGGATCGCGGCGTGGCAACCATGAGGTGATGGTGCGCGGCACTTTCGCGAATGTGCGGCTGCGGAACAAGCTGGCTCCAGGAACGGAGGGCGGAGTGACACGGCTGCTCCCGGAAGGCGCGCAGATGAGCATCTACGACGCCAGCGTGAAATATGCCGAGCGCAAGATTCCGCTGGTGATTCTGGCGGGCAAGGAATACGGTTCCGGCTCGTCGCGTGACTGGGCGGCGAAAGGCCCGCGTCTGCTGGGTGTACGCGTGGTGATTGCGGAGAGCTATGAGAGAATCCATCGCTCGAACCTGGTGGGCATGGGGATTCTGCCGTTGCAGTTTGTGGATGGACAGAATGCTGAAAGCCTGGGCCTGACGGGCGAGGAAGTTTATGACTTCTCTGGACTGAAGGCTTTGCTGGATGCGAAGTTCCAAAACGGACGTGCGCTGAAGGTCAAGGCGACTTCACCCGATGGCAAGGTGAAGGAGTTTGAGACGAAGGTGCGGATTGATACGCCGCAGGAGATTCTCTATTACGAGAACGGCGGAATTTTGCAGTATGTGTTGCGGCAGCTTGCGGCGAAGTAGATCTGGCGCAGCTTTACTGATCAGCCCCGGAATGATTCCGGGGCTTTGTTTTTTTAGCTGGTGTGGTCGAGGATGATCTTCCATCCCTGCGGGGTCTTTTCCCATATGAGCGAGAAGATGCCGCTGGCGTCGCCTCCTGCGGAAGCGCTGCGGGCCAGGTGGAATTTTCCGGTGACTACGGCGTGGTCAGCGCCGAGCATGCGCGCATTGATTTCAGAGAAATCGAGGGTACCCATGGCTTCTTTTGTGGGATAGGTGTGCTGGTAGCGTTCAAGGACCTGCTGCCAGCCGTGTTGTACGGACTTTCCGATGAAGGTTGTGTCGGGCGAATTTTTGTAGCCCTGCATGAAGGCAGGAATGTCACCGCGGTTCCACGCAGCAACCTGCGCGGCGAGTACGGTGCGAATGTTGTCTGCAGCGCTTTGCGCATACAGGCCATGGGTGAGGAGCAGAACAAGGGCGCAAACGAGGTAGTGCCTGGGAGTTTTCATGGGTCGTATGAGGTAACTCCGTGTCCAAATTCCGGTGGACAGAATGTTATTTCGGATGCGATGAGATTGCTATGGGCATCTTGATGAAACATCCACTCGCTGTTATCCAGCTTTGCGGAACGTAAGGTTGACGCGGAAGCTGCCGAGTGCTGGATGGATGGCTGGCTTCAGCGGCATGATGCCGTGAAAGCGAAGACGCGCTGGGCCTCCCCATACGATGACATCGCCGTGCTGGACGGGGAGGCGCTGTGTTTTGCCGGTCCGCTTGAGCCCGCCAAAGAGAAAGACGGCGGGAATGCCCAGCGAAACGGAGACGATGGGATGGCTGAAGTCGCGCTCATCCTTGTCCTGATGCAGAGAGAGTTTGGTACCGGGATGATAGCGGTTGATGAGGCAGGCGTCGGGAGCAAACCCGGCGAATCCGGCCTCGCTGGCGGCGGTGGTGGCGAGGCGGAGAAATACTTCCGGCATTCTGGGCCAGTTTTTGCCGGTTTGGGGATCTGCGGGGCTGTAACGGTAGCCGGATTTATCGGATATCCAGCCGAGAAGACCACAGTTGGTCATGGCGACGGACATCTGGTGGCCTCCGGGTGTGACCATATGGCGGAATGGAGCAGATGCAGTAATTTCGCTGAGGGCCTGGAGGATGGCGGCCTCATGGGGCAGAGCAAAACGGTGAAGAAAGACCGCGCCGGGAGCGATTTCTTCATTTTGCGGACTGGAATCGTTTTGCTCGAAGAGGTGGAATGTCATTGCTTTGATTAGTTTGACGCGAATCAATCGCAGTTGCACGGCTGCCGCAACCAAATTCCCGCCTCGCAGGCTCTTAATTTTCAGGAGGTATGCGAGATGCCGAATACGCTTGGAGTACTCCTGCTGTTTGCCCTGGTTTTTCTGGCGGCCATTTTGTGGGCGACCCATGGGCATACGGCCGATGCGGAGGGCATGGGAGACGTGACGGGGCATCCGGGTAAGGACTCGTGAAACGTGTTCTCAGCAGCCTGGTTTCTGGTAGCCTGAGAGAAGCACGATAGCCCAGACCGGCAGCGAATGAACACAACCACCGAAGAAATCAGGCAACTGGAGCCGACAGCCGCTGAGAAAGGCCCCGGAGCTCATTCCTCAGAGGAAAACGAGATATCCCTCATTGATCTGCTGGTTGTCCTGGCCAGACGAAAGAAGGCGATCATCCGCACTATGCTGGGGCTTGCACTTATTGCGCTGATTGTGACTCTGTTTCTTCCCAAGAGTTACACGGCCACCACGATTGTGTTGCCACCACAACAGTCCTCTTCACTCTCATCTTCCATCATGTCCCAGCTCGGGGGCCTCGGCTCACTGGGCGCCCTGGCGGGAGCCGGCATGGGGTTGAAAAATCCCAATGATATGTATGTGGCGATGTTCAAGAGCCGCACGGTGGAAGATGCGATGGTACAGCGATTTCATCTGATGGATGAGTACCACAAGAAATATATGTCTGATGCGCGCAAGGCGTTTGAAGACCATGCCAAGGTGGAGTCGGGCACAAAGGACAATCTGATCACAATTTCAGTGGAAGACCACGACCCGAAACGCGCGGCAGAGATGGCGAATGGCTACGTGGAAGAGTACCGGCACCTTTCTGAACATCTTGCGATTGGAGAGGCAGCGCAGCGGCGGTTGTTTTTTGAGCAGCAATTGCAGCAGGCAAAAGACAACCTGACCAATGCAGAAGAAGCCCTTAAGGAGACGCAGCAGCAGACGGGCATGATCCAACTGGACAGCCAGGCACGCGCTCTGATTGAGTCAGCGGCCAGCCTGCGCGCGCAGATTGCGGCGAAGGAAGTCCAATTGCAGGCGATGAAGAGTTATGCGACGGACCAGAACGCGGAACTGGTACAGACGCAGAAAGAGCTGGATGCCCTGCGCGCACAACTGGCGCAGCTTGGCGGCAATACGGATGAAGGCAGCGGGCTGATTGTTCCCAAAGGCAAGGTGCCGCAGGCCGGACTTGAGTACATCCGAAAATACCGCGATGTGAAGTACTACGAAACGATTTTTGAGATACTGGCGCGGCAATATGAACTGGCGAAGCTGGATGAAGCGAGAGAAGGCGCGCTGATTCAGGTGGTAGATCCCGCAGTTGTTCCTGACCGCAAGTCCTTTCCGAAACGTGGTCTGATTACGATCATCGCTGCTTTTGCGGGACTGGTGATTGGGATTTTTTTGGCCCTGACACAGGAAGGCCTTTCCCGCATGGAGAAAGACCCGGAGCAGGCAGAGAAGCTACACCTGCTGCGAAGGGCGTTCTGGAGCAGAAAGACAGCGTAAGAACGCGATGGAACCAAACGAAGTCCATGAATTGCACGAACACCAGGAGCGAGCGGAGAAAGACCATAGTCTGCGTCCTGTGACCTTTACCATGAGCCTGCTGGCGGTGCTGGTGGCGGCTTGCACAGTGCTGGGCCATCGAACACACTCAGAAGCCATTCTGGCGCAGGCCAAAGCGAGCGACCAGTGGAACGAATATCAGGCCAAGAAGATACGCCAGAACGAGACGCAGCTTACAGCGGACCTGCTTTCCACACTGGCAGCCCATGATGCGAATGCGCAAAAGCTCATTGAAAACTACCGCCAACACGCTGATAAATGGGCGGGCGACCTGACCAGTGAGCAGGAAAAAGCGCAGGAACTGGAGGCGGAAGTGCATCGCGCTGAACGGCGCGGCAGCCGCTTTGATTTTGGAGAAGTGTTGCTGGAGGTTGCGCTGGTGATTACGTCTATTACCTTGCTGACGCGACAGCGTTCTTTCTGGTATGCGGGTATGCTGCTTGGGGCCATCGGAATTGTGGTTACGGCAAGCGCTTATCTTTTGCCCTGAAGTATTTCAGCAAATATCCCGTTCCCTCGGTGGCTCAAGCAGCATAGCAGTAATTTGCTGTGCCCTTATGGACCTTCTTTCCATTCCCTCTGGAGGATGGTTGGAAATGGGAGTGCGCTTCGCGCAGAGTTGACTGACCCACATTAACACGGCTTCGGCTTCACTAACATGGGCATCCGGTTCAAGCCATGTCTTCTCGAATCTTTTCGTCTCATGATGCTGTATGGATGTTTTTCGGTCTGGCTTCAATTAAATCTGGCTGGTGAGGAACCGTTTGAGGGATGGATGCGTATGGGCTTCCATGACACACGATCTGCGCTTCGCTTTGCGGATGATCTTCTCGCACCGCTGGTTTTCAGCCGCCATCGTTGTGACATTGGCCCTGGGCATTGGGCTGAATACGATGATTTTTACCCTGGTGAATGCGGCATTGATCAAACCGGTGCCGGTTCCGAATGGCGAACGTCTGGTGTCCATCCTGAGCGTGGACAGGAAGCTGGGCGAGAGTGCCGTCAACAGGGTTTCCTATCCTGATTTTGTGGATTATCGCGCGCAGACAACGTCGTTCGAGTCGCTGAATGCGGCGGCGAATGATGAAGGTGTCCTGAGCGAGAGCGGCAATCCTGCGCAGTCGTACCATATGGAATTCGTCTCGGCAGGGACCTTTTCCAGTTTGCAGATCCAGCCGATTCTGGGGAGAGGATTTCTTTCGACGGATGACGCGGCTGGAGCCGCACCGGTTGTTGTCCTGGGTTATGAGGTCTGGAGGGCGCGATATAACAGTTCGCCTACGGTGATTGGGCGACAAGTGCGGGTGAATGGCAAACCAACGACGATTGTTGGCGTGATGCCGAAGGGATTCAAGTTTCTGTCTGACACCGAATTCTGGATGCCGTTGACGCCTACGCCTGATCTGGAGAAGCGGGAAAACAGACAATTGCAGCTCTTTGGAATTCTGAAGCCGGGAATAAGCATTGCGCAGGCAAGCGCAGACCTGAATGGAATTGCGCAACGTCTGGCAAAGCAATATCCGGAGACGAACAAAGATATTGGAGCATCCGTGCTGACATTTCAGCAGCGGTATAACGGCGGGAATATCCGCATGGTCTTTCTGCTGATGCTGGCGGCCGTGGGCTTTGTACTGCTGATTGCGTGCGCCAACGTCGCCAATATGATGCTGGGCCGGGCACTGCTTCGGCAGAGAGAGATGTCCATTCGCGCCGCGCTGGGGGCTTCGCGCTGGCGGATTGTGCGCCAGTTATTGATGGAGAGTGTGCTGCTGAGCGTATTGGGCGGCGTGCTGGGGCTGGCGCTGTCAGTGCAGGGCGTGCATTGGTTTGATCTCGCCACGCAGAATGTGGGCAAGCCGTATTGGGTGCAGTTCACGATGGATTATGGTGTTTTCGGCTATTTTGCTGCGCTTTGCATCGGCAGCGGACTGCTGTTTGGAGTGGCGCCGGCGCTGCGCTCGTCACGGGTAGATGTGAATGAAGTGTTGAAGGACGGAGCCAGAAGTTCTGGAAGACGCAGCGGTGGACTCTCGGGCCTGCTGGTCATCTTTCAATTTGCGCTTACGCTTGTGTTGCTGACCGGGGCAGGATTTTTTGTGCAGAGCCTGACGAAGAGTCTCTCTGCCAACCGCTTTTTACCGGTGGAGCAGTTGTGGACCGCGCGTCTTGATCTTCCTGAGGACCGCTATAAGGACACGGATGCGCGACAGCGCTTTTACGACGAACTGTTGCCGCGGATCAAGGCGCTTCCGGGCGTGAAGCAGGTTGCGCTGGTTTCCGATCTGCCAGGGCTGTGGGCCAATTCGACGGACATTGAGATTGAGCACGCGGGGGTGCAGAATGCGGCGCATCGTCCCCGGGTGAGTTATCTGGTGCAGTCTCCAGGCTATTTCGAAATCACGAATCTGCCACTACTGATGGGGAGGGATTTTAACGAAACCGATGGGAGCGCCAATCACAAAGCGGCGATTTTGACGCGAGAATGTGCTCAGTATTTCTGGCCCAACCAGAATCCCATTGGAAAGCGGTTTCGCCTCTACGACGATAAAAACAAGCCAGGAGACTGGATTACAGTGGTGGGAGTGTCAGCGAACCTGGTGCAGCAGGTGGATGTTGCTAATCCAAACCCTATTCTCTTTCTGCCGTACCGGGAAAAAGGCTGGGGCAGCATGGCGCTGTTGATACGGGCGACCATCAATCCGATGAATGCGGTCCGCAGCGCTGTGCAGGGGCTGGACCAGGACCTGCCGTTGCGTGATGTATATGCGTATCAGGCGGCGCTGAATCATCAGCTGTGGTACATCCGCCTGTTTACCAAGCTTTTTGCGGGCTTTGCTCTGATTGCGCTTCTGATCGCATCTGTGGGTATCTATGCAGTGATTGCAAATGCCACCAATTCGCGCACGCAGGAGATCGGGGTGCGGATGGCACTGGGCGCGACTGCGCGCAATATTATGCTGCTGGTGATGCGGCGTGGGCTGTGGCAGATTGCCGCGGGGCTCGCGCTGGGGATCGCGCTGGCGGTGCCTGCTTCACGCCTGATTGGCACTCTACCCATTGGGGTCACGCCATCTGATCCGATACTTTTTGTGATTGTGGCTTTACTGCTAGCGCTTGTGGGGCTGTTTGCATGCTGGATTCCTGCGCAGAGAGCCGCCGCGCTCGATCCGGTGAAGGCCATTCGGTACGAGTAGTGGGAGCGCCGGCCTGGCTTGCTGCTATCCAGCGCGCGTAGCCGGGCCGGTGGTCATTCGCTTTTGGAAGAAGTGATGGAAGAGGACGAACTTGCGGATGAGGAGGAAGAGTTCTCCGCAGGCTTGCTTCCGCTGTTTTCGCCCGAAGCAGAGGAGGTTTTTCTGCTATTGCCTCCCTTCGAGGCGTAGTCGGTCACATACCAGCCCGACCCTTTGAATTGCACGGCTGGAGCGGAGAGCAGGCGCTCTACTTCGCTTTTGCAGATGGGGCATTCTTTCTCCTCAGGGCCGCTGAAGCTCTTGATTTTCTCAAAGACATGCCCACAGGCTTTGCACTGATATTCGTATAAAGGCATGGTGTTGCTTACTCCTTGCAAGATGTAAATTTAGTCTTTCCCGCCTGAGTGATGCCTGTCCCCTTCGCCTTTTGTTTCGGCGAGTGCCTGGTCAATCAGTTCGTAGAGGCGGCTGCGGTCCACGACCTCTACAAACGGGGTGCCGCTGGTTTTGCTGGTAACAATCCAGATAGTTGGCGTGTGCTGGATGCCGATGCTCTGGCCGAGATCATAGTCAGCCTTGACCTGTGCGGCCAACTTGCCTTGCGGATCTACGACAAATGGAAAGGCAAGACCATGTTGTTGTGCGAATTTCTGGGCGAAGTTTCGCAGATCGTCCTGCGTGGTGATGCTGGGCTGATTGGCAAAGACGGCATCGCGGAAGTCATCGCCGAGCTTCTTTGATTTTGTGTCGAACCAGCGTGCATCTACTGCCGCATCGAAGCTCCAGGTGTGGAAGGGCAATGGAAAATCATGCCGTACCCAGGGGATGTGATATTTTTCGGAGGCCCCTTTGAGCAGAGGATTCGCGCGCGCGCAGTCGGGGCATTCAAGGTCTTCAAATTCATAAATTGCGACGTGTGCTCCCGCAGGCGGACGCAACGCCCGGGCATTGTGCACTTGTGTGGTTTCGGCCTGCGGATTGGAAAACTGCGCCGTGGCTGGAACAAAGGCAGAAAGCACCACGGCAAAAGCAGCAAACACGCTGAATCTGGATTGCATAAATAAAGGACTCGTTGGTCTTTATTTTAGCGAACCTGACGAATAGCGCGGAAAACATGACCGGGCGGCATGCGGTATTCTGTCGGCATGGATTGCATCTTCTGCAAGATCATTGCCGGAACCATTCCTTCACAGAAGGTCTATGAAGATGAGCAGGTGTACGCCTTTGCGGACATTGATCCGCGAGCGCCGGTACATATTCTGATTGTGACGAAGAAGCACATTTCCTCGCTGTTGGAAGCAGGGGAGGCGGATACTGGGTTGCTGGGGCATATTCAGGCAACGGCGGTGAAGCTGGCACGGGAGAAGGGTCTGGCGCAGGGCTTCCGCACCGTCATCAATACCGGAGCGGACGGAGGGCAGACAGTGTCACACCTGCACCTGCACCTTCTGGGCGGACGGCAGATGCACTGGCCTCCGGGTTAACTCAGCGCCGCCCGAGATTGATGTTGAGCTGCACTCCATGTCCGGCGGGTGTGCTGACGGCGGACAGTGAGAAGAGGCTGGCTTCCCGCGAACGGTGGCGGAAGACATAGTCGCCAATGAGATAGCCGAAGGTACTGCCGACGATCACGTCTGAAGGGAAGTGCTCACGCGCGAGGACGCGGGAGGCTGAGACAACGGTGGCCAGCGAGTAAACGGTGATTTTGGTCGCCGGCGTGTTGTACTGTCCGGCAATGACGCGCGCGAATGACCATACGATAATGCAGTGATTTGAGGGCATGGATTGGCCGTCGGGCCAGGTGCGGGTCCCGTGCGGCCAGAAGCGGCCTGTGCCATCGCCCTGGTTGGGGCGTTCGCGATTGATGGCGTATTTCAACCCAGTGTTCAGGATGAGGGCGTCCATGGTTGCTTCGCCTGCAAGCACAGAAGACTCGCGAAGGTAGTCGTTGTGTGTGCCCACTCCCACGAGGTAGCCAATGGCGGGAGCCGCGGAGGCACCGTAGGTGGTGTAATCAGAAAACCTCTTGAATTTTTTTTCGCGGTCGGGATGGACGCCGAGGTCCCGCATCATATGCGCGTCGTAGTCCAGAGAGAGACCTGTGGCCATGCCAAATGGCGCGACCCAGAGCAGGTCATTGCTGTTCATACGCAGGGGGCTGGTGACGATGCCGACTTCATCCTGTACTACGTGGGTCACACACGGCTTGAGGTTATGCAGGGAGCAGTCGTCGTTCTGCGCGTCCTGCGCGAACGCAGCGGAGGCGCAGCAAAGGGCCAGGAGGAGTGCGGAATGCCTGAAAAACATAGGAAGTTTGAGCGTATCATGCGAACTGCCACAACTCTATGCCGCCAATGTGTTTTCTGAATTTTTCCTTAAATTGTGAGCATAAAAAAGCGCCGCGAATCAGCCGCGGTGCATAGGGATTGCGAAAGCGTATCTGTATAGGCAGGGAAGCGTCAGTCAAATTGGTGAGACAGCGGTTATGTCATAAAAATTATTTCTGGGATTACAGGAAAATTGCTTATGGTGTCTGGTCTGCGGCTATCGGAAGAACCAGGTGAGAGGGGTGCTCTGCCGATCCGTAGATGCGCTGCGTGGCCGCTTTGTAGTCTGAAGGCGTGGCCGTCATGATGCTCGGCACGAAGGTCTGTGGGTTGCGGTCGTAGAGCGGAAACCAGGTACTCTGCACCTGCACCATGATGCGATGGCCCTTCAGAAAGACGTGATCGGCACCGTGCAGACTGTACTTGTACTCTTCAGGCTGGTTGGTGGGAATGGCCTCGGGATGCTCGTAGCTCTTGCGGTAGCGTCCGCGGAAGATTTCGTCCGCGATCATTAATTCAGCTCCTGACATTTTGCCGAGTGAGGGATCGTTGGGGTACACGTCAATGAGCTTTACGATCCAGTCGGAATCTGTGCCGGAGGTGGAGGCGAAGATGTCTGCGACGACGTCTCCGGTAACGGTTACGTTGTGGTCGAGGACGGGAGTAGTCCAGGTAGCGATGTCTTTGCGGTCGCCAAGGAAACGCTGATCCTGTACGAGCCAGGTGTACCAGCCGGAGCCACCGGGCGCATACGTTGTTTCAATGGGACGCTTGCGGTAGGGGACTGGATTTGCTGGGTCAGAAATGTAGCTCCTGAAGCTGGTTGCGTCGCCTCCCCTGGGCTTGTTGAAGCTCAGGGAGCCGTCGGCTTCAAGGTACAGATTGCGTTCGGTGGATTCTTTTGGAGGCCAGTGGCTGTAGCGCATCCAGCGGTTGGTGCCGGTCTGGAAGGAGGCGGTGTCTTCCAGGTTGAAGCCGCTTTCGTCCTTCAGATAATGCGCGAAGAAGGGTGCTTCAATCTGAGACCGGAACTGGTCGGTGGTCGGAGCGCCGAAGTCTACATCCCCCAGATAACGTGTAGTACGGGCCCACTCGCCGTGGTTCCATGGGCCGAGGGCGAGAAAGACTTCATGGTGCTTGTCATGGGGTTCGAGGGCGGCATATTCGGCCTGTGGTCCCCACATATCTTCCTGGTCCCACCAGCCGCCTACTTCGAGCGTGGGCACATTGACCTGGGTCAGGTGCTTTTCGACTGCGCGGGACTGCCAGAAGTCGTCGTAAGCGGGATGGTCGAAAAAGGCCTTCCATGTGGGCAGGATCCCGACGTTTGCCTTTTTCACAGCGCCAGCGAAGGAGCCTGCCTGAAGGAAGTAGTCGTAGGCATCTTCACTCAGCTTGCCGAAGGCGTTCTCTTTGCTCGTCTCAAGACCGATGGCGTAGTCGTATCCATAGGTTTGGCGGAAGGCACCGTTATGGAAGAAGTCGTCGCCCATCCAGATGTCGGTCATGGGGGCCTGTGGGGAGATGGCCTTTACGGCAGGATGAGGATCAATGCCGGACTCGATGGCAAGAAAACCGGGATAGGAGATGCCCATCACGCCGACGCGGCCATTATTGTTGGGTATATTTTTGATGAGCCAGGCAACGGTATCGTAAGCATCGGTGGTTTCGTCAATCCAGTTTTCGTTGGGCGAGCTGGGGTCATGGTGGTTCACGATGGGACGGTTCATGAGGAACTGGCCTTCGGAACCGTAGCGGCCACGGATGTCCTGCATGACGAAGATATAACCGCTCTGCGCCAGTTCGGGGTAGCGAGCATTGATTGAGTCAGAGGTCGAGCCATCTACGCCGTAGGGAGTGCGCTGCATGAGAAAAGGTAGTGGCTGGTTTGTGTCTGTGGGACGAAGGATGATGGCGTGGAGGCGAACTCCATCGCGCATGGGAATCATGACTTCTTCACGGCTGTACGGGCGGAAGTGATTATGCTGCGGCTGGTCACTGATTTTACTGGCCGCGGATTCTTCTTTACCGTGAGAGCTTTCTGCAATGCGCTCGACAGCGGAGACTTTGCCGCTCGCATCTGAGGTGAAGACAAAGCGCTCGTTGTTGTTCTCAGCAGCGAAGGTGTTCTGCGAGACAGAGTGTAGCGGCGTATGCGGGATGCGGGTGGATTCGAGCGCAAGCTGATTGCCTTCGTGAAAGAAAGAGTAGATGATTTCAGGCTCGGCATTGTCGCGGTACTGGCCCACATATTTATCGAGCGATTGCGCCTGCGTGGCAGACCCGGCACACAACAGCAGAGCAAGAGGCAGAGCGGCATGACAACGGCGGTGGAAATCCATAAACAAAAACCATAGCAGAACTGCAGTCTTTTTTCGGTCTTTTTTTAGACAGCGAAGAATGGTGCTGTTCCCTCTATATGCATCCTCTTCTGCCAGATGCGGAGTATAATAAGTGGGCTTAAAAACTTTTATTTTCAGTGAGGTGCTGCTCATGCGCCGTTCTGTCATTGTCCTGCTCGTTTGCCTTTTTCTTACCGCCTGCAATCGAAATGAGAACGGAAATACTGCCGGGGCATCGGAGGGGCGAATGGCCCCGGGCCAGAGCATCTCCGGGCACATTGAACCGGAGGGGAATATTGTTTCTTATGCGAATACGGTGGACCATGTTGCCCCGGCGGTGGTGACGGTGCGCTCGGCGAAGCGGGTGCGCGCTCCGCAACAGTTTCCGTTTTCGAATGATCCTTTCTTTGGTTGGCTTTTTGGTGGAGAGCAGGGTGCGCAACGTCCTCCCGTGGAGGAGCATGCGCTTGGTTCGGGCGTGATTGTGCGCTCGGATGGGTACATTCTCACGAATGACCATGTAATTGATGGTGCGGAAGAGATCAGCGTAGACCTGGTGGACCGGCGGACCTTTAAAGCAAAACTGGTAGGTGCAGACAAACCCAGCGACCTGGCTGTGCTGAAGATTGAAGCAAACAACCTGCCTGTGCTGCCACTTGGGAATTCAGACCAGGTACGCGTGGGGGATGTTTGTCTCGCGGTGGGCAATCCGCTGGGGATTGGTGAAACGGTCACTGCGGGCATCATCAGTGCCAAAGGGCGCCAGACCGATTTGAGCGATGGCAGCTTCGAAGATTTTCTACAAACCGATGCGCCGATCAACCAGGGCAACTCAGGCGGAGCGCTGGTGAATACGCGCGGCGAACTGATTGGCATCAACTCGCAGATTCTTTCGCCGAATGGCGGCAATATCGGTATTGGTTTCGCCATTCCGTCAAACATGGCCAAGAACGTGATGGAGCAGCTGATTACGCATGGGAAGGTTTCACGCGGTCAGCTTGGGGCCACGGTGCAGTACATCAATTCTGATCTTGCGGCGAGCCTGGGACTGAAGCAGGTACAGGGTGTGCTGGTGAGCAGTGTCCAGCCGGGAGGGCCTGCGGAGAAGGCCGGCATCCGGCAGGGGGACGTGATTCTTGCCTTTAATGGTGCTTCAGTGGACGACGTCAACACGCTGCGTAATAAAGTGGCCTCTGCTGGAGCAGGCACCGAGGTCACGCTCACAGTCCTTCGTGATGGTAAACATCAGCAGATACGGGTAAAGCTGGGCGAGTTCAACCCGAATGTAGCAGCTTCCGGGCAAAATAGGCAGAGCGGCGGTGCACCATCAGGCCGGTTGGGGATACAGGCCACACCGGTAACGCCGGATGTTGCCGCACAGCTTGGAGTACCACGCAATACGCAGGGGCTGGCAGTAATTGCTGTAGACCCGACAGGTCCAGCGGCAAGCGCGGGCATTCAGCAGGGCGATGTCATTCAGCAGATCAATCATCAACCGGTCCGCAATGCGAATGATGTGGCCTCTGCGCTTGCGAAATCTGGCGGGCGCCCGGCGCTGGTGCAAGTGTTGCGCGGTGGGCAGTCGCTGTTCATCGCAGTGCCGTTTAACAAATAAAAGAGAGGAGGTCATATCGAGGCCTGTGTTATACGGCTCCTATTTAGGAGACCATTGCTCGTCTGCGGAAGGGCCATAGAGTGCGGGAACGGGAAGGTTGTTCAGGCGAAGATAAACGCCCAGTTGTGCCGTGTGATGCACCAGATGGTTGAAGAACAACTGGCGGTAGGTCAGCAGGCGGCTTTCGTTGGAGATGGTGTGCTCGCCCCAGGTGAATGGCCATTTTTCCTGAAGGTGTTCGTCTGTGACTGCTTCCAGGGCGGCGCGAAACTTCGCGGCACTCTCATCGAGAGTGGCCAGACACTCTTTTTGTGATTTGAAGGTCAGGTCTGCGTGAGGACGCTTGGGTGCAGCCAGATCCATGGAGTCATCTTCCAGAATGTAGCAGCCGAAGAGAGGCATAGTGGCGCAGTGCATGGCCAATCGTCCCATAGGCATGGATTTTTCATGAGGCTTGTATTCAGCTAGATTTGCGGGGATGCGTTCGAGCGTGCGGCGGGTATTCGCAATTTCAAAATCAAAATCTGTAAGCAACACTTCGGCGATTCTCATTTTCAATAGCTCCCTGTTGATCAAATGACAGCAGTTGCCATTCTATTCCAGAGAGGCCCGTAGGCGACGGGCATTTGCGCTGAAAGCGCTTCCGCTTTGCGCAGTCAACCTCATTCCCACTCAATGGTGCCGGGAGGCTTGGAGGTGATGTCGTAGACGACTCGGTTGATGCCACGAATCTCATTCACGATGCGGCTGGAGATTTTCTTGAGCACATCATAGGGGAGCGGCACCCAGTCGGCGGTCATTCCATCTTCAGAGTGCACGGCGCGGATGGCGCAGGTATAAGCGTATGTACGCTGGTCGCCCATGACGCCGACGCTCTTTACAGGCAGCAGGACGGCGAAGGATTGCCAGATTTGCTGGTAGAGCCCTGCAGCCTTGATTTCTGTCACGACGATGTCGTCGGCTTCCTGCAGGAGTGCGACCCGCTCGGGCGTGATCTCGCCTAAAATGCGTACGGCGAGCCCGGGGCCGGGAAATGGCTGGCGCTGGAGAATGTCGTCGGGCATACCCAGGTCCCGACCGATGCGGCGGACCTCATCTTTGAAGAGGTCGCGTAGCGGTTCGATCAGCTTGAGCTTCATCGTTTCCGGCAGGCCGCCGACATTGTGATGGCTCTTAATGGTCTGCGATGGGCCTTTAACGGAGGATGATTCGATCACATCGGGATAGAGTGTGCCCTGTACCAGCCAGTCCACGCCACCAGTTTGCTGTGCGATACGGTGTGCTTCGTCATCGAACACTGCAATGAATTCGTTGCCGATGATCTTGCGCTTGGTTTCTGGGTCGGTGATGCCGGCGAGTTTCGACAGGAAACGTCCGCTGGCATCTACAGCGACGAGGTTGAGGCCGAGTTTGCCGCGCAGATTTTCCTGTACTTTGAAGAACTCGTTTTTGCGGAGCACACCGTTGTCTACAAAGACGCAGGTAAGGCGATCTCCGATGGCGCGATGCACGAGCACGGCTGCGACAGAAGAATCCACGCCGCCGGAAAGCGCGCAGATGGCGTGATCATCGCCGACCTTATCGCGAATGGCAGAAACCGTGGACTGGATGAAGTGCTCGGGTGTCCAGTCTGGCTTAGCGTTGCAGATATTGAAGAGGAAGTTCCGCAGAAGCTCTGTGCCGAGCGGAGTGTGGTGGACCTCAGGATGGAACTGCACTGCCCAGATTTTCTTTTCAGGATTGGCGATGCCTGCGACGGCATTGGATGTTTTTGCGGTGAGGTGGAAGCCCGGAGGCAGGTCGAGGGCCTCATCGCCGTGCGACATCCAGACCTGGAGGGAAGCGGGAAGACCGGAGAAGAGCGGAGTCGCCGCGTCTACGACAGAGACCTGCGCGTGACCATACTCACGTTTTTCGGCGGAGCGCACTTTGCCGCCAAGATGATGCGTGATGAACTGTAATCCATAGCAGATGCCCAGAACGGGCTTGCCTAGTTGGAGGACGCCGGGGTCGGCGGGCGGCGCGTCTGAGTCATACACCGAGCTGGGGCCGCCGGAGAGAATAATGCCGAGTGGTTTGTAGCTCGCGATCTCTTTGAGCTTCGCAGTGCAGGGCAGTACGACGGAAAAAACATTCTGCTCGCGGATGCGGCGCGCGATCAGTTGGGTGTATTGAGAGCCGAAATCAAGGATGACGATCGAAGATGTGTCCACAGTCCAGTTTACAAAATGATCGGAACGAATCCGGAGCCTGCTGTTTTATCTGGTGCGGCGAGACCATGTGTTACACAAATAACAGGGCATACGATCACAATGGCATTTACGGCAATCTGGCAAATCGAGCGAATCAAGGAACTGGAATGGATCCAGTTTGTGTTTGGCGACCTGATCGCAGAAAACGTGTATGACGGCAAACATGAGATTGTTCGGGACCATTGCCTGGTGATTGACCAGTATCTGCACGCCAGACCTGCTGCGTATTACCGTTCCTTTCAGGGGAAAAATGCCTTCCTCGTCCACCTTTCGGATGAAACATATGAGGGAGGCTACGAGTATTACCGATGTTTTCGGGGGGTGTTTCGCAACTACTGGTCCTCTGTTTTTGACCCTGCGTATGTCATGACATTTCCTCTGGGATTTACGCAGACACCGCTACCGCCGGGAAACTTGCCCAAAGCGCATGAAAGAAAGTATTTGTGGAGCTTTCTGGGGGAAGCCAATAAGGCGTCCAGGCCGGAGATGCTGAGCGCGATGCATTCCATTCGGCCGCAGTTTGTGTATGTGACTGATGATCGCGGCAAGCCGCAGATACCATTGTCACGATCAGAGTATCAGGATGTTTTACTGCAATCAGTGTTTGTTCCTTCGCCGATGGGGAACGTAAATCTGGAGTGCTGGCGAATTTATGAGGCACTGGAATCCGGTGCGGTCCCGATTCTTGAAAGACGAGTAGGCCTGAACTATTTCGATCACCTATTTGGGCCGAACCCATTGCCTACCTTTCGCAGGTGGAGCGAGGCGCGCAGGTTTGTCGCGGAAATTGCATCCGATACGGTCCGCATGGAAGATTTCCGGATGGGGTGTTATGCGTGGTGGCAGGAGTATAAGAAAGCATTAAAGAGCCGAATTGCAGAGTTCGCCGAGAGAGAATCTGCAACGGCACCGCACCATGCCGTCTCAACGATTGCCCGCGTACCCGGTTGGCATGTGTTTGAATTACTGCGGCATCACTCACTGGGGGCCATTCAGAAGCGAATTTCATTACAGGCCCGCCGCCTTGTTCTTGATCGCAAGCTGCGTGTAACTGCCGGGCGATAATTGCGTGTAGTTCAATAGGAAATCAGGTCCTCATTTATAGGCGCGCCAGAACTGGATAAAGGCCACCAGACGCGTCACCTGAAAGAAGTCAGAAGCGGCGCAATAGAGAATAGAAACGAACGTCCACCAGAGATAAAGCGCGTCGCCTTGCATTACCGTCTCAAAGGGCAGAGGCGAGGCCGAGAGCACCATGGCGAGTACTACGAGCGCCAGTTTGATGATGCCCATGACAAGATTCACTTCTACAAGTTTGCTGGCAAGCGGACCGAGGCGCAGGCTTTGCAGGAGGCCGCTGAAGGCGCTGCGGTTTTCCAGCAGAACGAGGAGCGGCGCGATGGAGAATATCCAGCTCAGCAAAGCCCAGAGGGTAAAAACGCCGAGTGAAATGCAGATGACCAGTGCGCAGTAAAGGACAAGATTCGGTTCGGGCCTGGAGAGTGAGAATCCCGCAGCCCAGTGGATGGAGGCGAACCAGCCGATAAATGTTGCGCTGAGGCCAAGTACTCGGAGGAGCTGCAATAGAACGAGTGCGGTGCTATGGCGGGGCAGCGCCGGATCATAGCGGCGCAGGACCATGTTTCGTCCAATACCCGAAGCGATGGCCCAGCCAGCGGTCAGCAGCGGTGCAAGCCAGATCAGGACTTGAAGCACCGGAGGACACAGGATGGCGAAGACGTCGGAAACGATGATGGCGGCGCGCATCGGGTCCTGCAGGGAAAATTCGAAAAGACCTGCTGCTGCAAGCTGGGCCGCAGTTGCAGAATAAATTCGCCACGCTTCGAAGCTGAGGAGCGCAAGCGCTGGAATTCCGAAGAGCCAGCGCCATGCGAGTTCCAACAGAAGGAGCGCAGGGCGCCGCCAGCACTCGCCGATGGTGTGGACGAGTGATTGTGTGCCGCGTACCTGCTGCGTAGCGGCCATTTTATTTCACAACGATGTTGACCAGCTTGCCGGGGACGACGATGACCTTGACGGTCTCTTTTCCAGCTACGGCGGCCTGCACTTTGGCGTCGGACTTGACGGCTTCACGCAAAGCGTCCTGGTCGGTACCGGCAGCGACCTTCACCACTGTGCGTAATTTCCCGTTCACCTGCACCGGAATTTCGATCTCGTCCTCGCGGGCGAGCGCTTCGTCATACTTCGGCCACGGGGTACGCAGGATACTTTGCTCTTTGCCAAGCTCCTGCCATAGTTCCGCGGCAAGATACGGCGCGAAGGGTGCAAGCAGAAGGACGAGGTTTTCCAGCAATGTTTTGAGGACGCCTGCCGGGACTCTGCCGGAGGTAAGCTCTTCCTCCGCAGCGGTGAGCGTATTTACCAGTTCCATGATGGCAGCAATGCAGGTGTTGAAGTGCCAGCGGCCGGCGAAGTCTTCTGTGATTTTTCCGATGGTCTGGTGCAGTTTGCGCAGAAGCGCCTGCGAGGCTGCGTCGGCAGCATTTGTATCTGTATTGGTTACAGAGCGGGCCGCTTCTGCGTGCTTCATCACAAAACGGTAGACTTTGCCCAAAAAGCGGCTGACACCAGCGACGCCGTCTTCCTGCCAGTCGAGGTCGCGGTCAGGGGGCGCGGCAAAGAGCGCGTACATGCGCGTGGCGTCCGCGCCGTAGCGGGCGACCATGTCGTCGGGCGAGACCACGTTCCCCTTGGACTTGGACATCTTTGCGCCGTTCTTGATCACCATGCCTTGGGTGAAGAGGCGTGTCACCGGTTCATCATTTTTGATGAGGCCGAGGTCGCGCATTACCTTCGTCCAGAAACGCGAATAAATCAGATGCAGAATGGCGTGCTCAACGCCGCCAATGTACTGGTCAATCGGGAACCAGTAGGCTGCGGTGGCGGTGTCGAATGGGCCTTTGTCGTACTTCGCGCTGGTGTAGCGGTAGAAGTACCAGGATGAATCCACAAAGGTGTCCATGGTGTCAGTCTCGCGCCGCGCAGGGGCACCGCACTTCGGGCATTTCGTGTTCACAAACTCAGCCAGTTTGCCCAGAGGTGAGCCGCCTTGTTGCGTAATTTCGATATTGTCCGGCAGCAGCACAGGCAATTGGTCGTCCGGAACAGGAACGATGCCGTCCTTTTCGCAGTAGAGCATGGGGATGGGTGTGCCCCAATACCGCTGGCGGCTTACGCCCCAGTCTTTCAGGCGGAAGATAATGGTCGCTTTGCCGAAACCCTTTTCCTGCGCGAATGCCGCCATTTTCTGCTGGGCTTCCTTGCAGCCAAGCGTGTTGAACTCGCCTGAATTGATCAGCAGGCTTTGCTCATCGGTGAATGGCAGCAGGTTCTCTTCTTCGCCATTTGTATTTGGTTCGCCATTGCGGCTGGGCAGAATGACGACGCGAATTTCCAGCCCGTATTTTTTTGCGAAGTCGTAGTCGCGCTCATCATGTGCAGGCACGGACATGATCGCACCTGTTCCGTACTCGGCGAGAATGTAATTTGCAACCCAAATGGGCAACCGTTCGCCATTGAAAGGATTGATGGCATAGTGTCCGGTGAATACGCCGTGCTTTTCTATTTCGCCGAGACCGCCTGCTTCACGCGCCTTCTTCTGCTGTGTGAGCAATGTGTTTACTTCGTCTGCAAGGTTGGAATCGGAAGCAGCAAATTCCTTCACCAAGGGGTGTTCGGGAGCAAGCTGGATGCTGGTTGCACCGAAGATGGTGTCAATGCGCGTGGTGAACACAGTAATCTTGCCTGCTGTTTTCGCATCTTCTCGCGCGGGCAGTACTGTTGTTCCTTTCCTGCGCTGCGACCGCTCGTCTTCCGGCACGCTGGTGTCATCTTCTACTGCAAACTCGACCTCCGCGCCCTCGCTGCGGCCAATCCAGTTGCGCTGCATGGTCCGGACCTTCTCCGGCCAGCCATCGAGCTTTTGCAGATCGTCGAGCAGTTCCTGGGCGTAATTCGTAATGCGCAGAAACCACTGTTCCAGATCGCGCTGCTCCACGATGGTGTCTTCATGGCGCCAGCAGCGGCCGTTCACGACCTGCTCGTTCGCAAGGACCGTAGCGCATTCCGGGCACCAGTTGACCTTGCTCTTTTTGCGATAGGCCAGCCCCTTCTCAAACATGCGGATGAAAAACCACTGGTTCCAGCGGTAGTAGTCGGGCAGACAGGTGGTGACTTCGTTGCGCCAGTCGTAGCTGAAGCCAATTCGCAGCATCTGCCGCTTCATGGCGGCGATGTTGGAGAGGGTCCACTCGCGCGGAGGCGTGTTGTTTTTAAGCGCCGCGTTTTCTGCGGGAAGGCCGAAGGCATCCCATCCCATAGGGTGTAAAACGTTGTAGCCCTGCATCCACATATAGCGGGCGAGTGCGTCTCCAATGGAGTAGTTGCGCACGTGTCCCATGTGGAGCTGGCCTGAGGGGTACGGCAGCATTTCCAGTACGTAGTACTTGGGCTTTTCGCTGGAGGCTGGCTCCGTGGCGTACAGGTCGGGCTGCGCGGCCCAGCGCTCCTGCCAGCGCGGTTCAATCTCAGCCGGATTGTAGCGGTATTCTTTGGCGGCCGCCGCGGGGGCAGCTTCTGGCTTGCTTGACGACATGGATTTATTTTACCGGGAAGGCGACTGCGGCCAGCGAACGCAGCCGGGCCACGTTCCGTTCGTCATCTCCTGGCTCATCCACGGGCGTTTCCGCGATAAAGGCGCAATGAACGAAGCGTTCGTCGTGTAAGAGGCGCCGGAAAGCATCGGATCCTATCGTCCCCTCGCCAATGTGCTGGTGGCGGTCGAGATTTGACCCGCGGGCGGCCCTGGCGTCATTCATATGCCAGACGTGAACATGCTTGAGACCTATGGTTTCTTCGATTTGCCGAACGGTCTGTTCGTATCCATCTGGCGTGACGATGTCGTATCCGGCCACATGCGTGTGACAGGTATCGAGGCACGAGCCGACGGGGGCTATGTCGCGCAGGCGGTGCATCAGTTCGGCGACCTGCTCAAAATTGCCGCCAAGCGAGAACTCGGCCCCGGCGGTGTTCTCAATCAGAATTTTGAAGTGGCTCGTGTGCCAGTCGAGTCCATCGAGCGCGCGCTCGACGGACTCAGCAGCGAGCAGCAGCCCTTGTTCGCGAGTCAACCCGCGCCATGAGCCGGGATGCAGTACCAGATATTCCGCGCCCAGGGCGAGAGCGCGTTCCACTTCGCCGTGAAATGCAGTGATGGACTTGCTGCGCACCTCTTCTGACTGGCTGCACAGATTTACCAGGTAGTTGGTGTGGATGACCAGGGGCGAGCAGCCGTATTTCTCACGTAATTCACGCATGCGCTCGCAGTGTGCAGGTTCAATATGCGCAGGGCGCCACATGCGCGGGCTGGAGGAGAAAATCTGGAAGGTGTTTGCGCCGATGGCCTGAGCTCGTTCGGCAGCCATGTAAACGCCTCCGGCAGTAGAAAGGTGTATACCAATGCGTACAAGATTCTTGTTCATCTCAAATCAATAAAAGTAATAGACTATACAGCTATACAAGAGACAATCTATGCGAACAATTCTGACTGCCGAAAAGCTGCTTGCTCCAGAGGAGATCCTCCGTCATCCAACCGTTGTTATTGAGGACGGGGCCATCACGAGCATTCTATCTCGCGACGAAGGCCCGGTTCCGGAGGGGCGGCGGCTGGATTTTCGTGGAGCGCTGCTGGTCCCTGCATATTTTGATGTCCATTTTCACGGGAGCGCCGGCAGTGATGTGATGGAAGCCACTGAAGACGCGCTGAATACGATAGGTGGCTTTCTTACAAAGCATGGAGTGGGTGCCTACTTTGCGACAACGGTTACCGCTCCGGTGGATGCGACGCTGCAATCTCTTAGTGGGCTGGCGAAGCTCATCGGAAAGGACCTGAAAGGTGCACGGCCTGTCGGCATTCACATTGAGGGGCCATTTATATCGCACTCTAAACGGGGAGCGCACCCAGAGCAGGAGATCCGACGGCCATCTGTTGCACTATTTAATCGCATGTGGGAGGCCGCTGAAGGCCATATTCGCCTGATGACCATTGCGCCGGAGCTTCCCGGCGCGATTGAGGTGATTGAACGCGCAGTGTCGCTGGGTGTCCGTGTGAGTCTTGGACACAGCAACGCGTCGAGTGAGGAGACATTGCGCGGAGTGCAGTCCGGCGCCGTATCGGCGACGCATATCTTCAATGCCATGCGGCGCTTTGATCATCGCGATCCCGGGATTCTGGGTGTGGTGCTGGAGCGCGATGAGCTATTTGCGGAAATCATATGCGATGGTCTGCATGTTCATCCCACAGTCGTTCGTATGTTCTGGAGGGCGAAAGGGGCCGATCGCGCCATTCTGATCACTGACGCGATGAGCGCCACGGGAATGCCTGACGGCAACTACAAGCTGGGCGAACTTGATGTTCGGGTGAAAAACGGCAAGTGCATTATTGGCGAAGACACACTCGCAGGCAGCACGCTGACTCTCGACAGAGGCATTAGAAATTTTGCGGAGTTTGCAGGCGTAGAAATTGGCACCGCGGTTACTCTTGCCTCGCGCAATCCGGCACGCATGACTGGGCTCGATTCACAGATTGGTGCGCTCGAGGCGGGGCGCCGGGCAGATATCACGGTCCTCTCCCCGAAAGGTGAGGTCATTGAAACCATCCTTCGCGGACAACGAATGATGGGCAGTTAGGAGCCCGGCTGTTATTTCATCTGTTCATGAATGTTGTTCCAGGAGCTCCGCAATGCTCATATGCCTGCGTTCCCGCGCATAGTCCAAGGCTGTCCTGCCCTGGTCGCATCGTGTATCGGTGCGTGCTCCGTGTGCAAGCAGGACCTGCACAATCTCTTTCTTGCCAGCAGAGGCGGCCTGAATCAGCGGAGTAAATCCCCCATGCTGGGTTGCGTTCACATCTGCACCTGCTTCGATCAACGCACGCACTGCATCTGCTGAGTTGTTGAGCGCAACACAGGCGTGCAGCGGCTGGTTGCGCAAGGGATTATGCGAGACCTGGTGCGCGTGCGCTCCGTGCTCGATGAGCAGCGTTACAGCTTCCGGTCTGGCAAAGGCGGCGGCCAGATGTAGCGGCGTCCAGCCATCGGCTGAAACGGCGCGTGCTTGTGTGGCATCTGTTGCAATCAGCGCATGAAGGCGGGCACAATCGCCTACTGCCGCCGCTTCAAAGATGTCCAGATCTCCGCAGTGCGCCCGGAGAAAATCCCGGATGACGGTCTGCTGCGTGTATACCGCAAGCATCAGGGCAGAGAGACCCTGGGCGTCGCGCGAACGGGCCAATTGCGGCTGCGTACCTACGAGTTCAGCAATTTCGGCGGCCTTCCCCTGGCGAATCAGATCAAATAGATGCTGGCCCATGCGCCGAGTATATCGCTCCGGCCTTACTGAAAGAGTTTGTAACGACCGTGGATTTCCTGCTTTGGCTTCTCCCTGTGCTCCACTTGGGAGTAGTCTCATTGAAGGAGATTCAGGATGCAGGCAAGATACGTCGAGATCAGGAAGCCTGGAGCGCCGCTGGAAGTTATCACCCGTGAAGTGCCTGGGCCAAAAGCGGGCGAAGTACGAGTCCGGGTACAGGCGTGCGGAGTGTGCCACAGCGATTCTGTCACCAAAGAAGGCATTTTCCCGTTTATTCAATATCCACGTGTGCCGGGGCATGAAATTGTCGGCCTCGTTGACGCGGTGGGAGACGGTGTTCCGCAATGGAAGGCCGGGCAGCGGGTTGGCATTGGGTGGTTTGGAGGCCACTGTGGCCGTTGTGGGCCCTGCCGTCGCGGAGATATGGTCGCCTGCAGAAATCCGATGATTCCGGGTGTCACCTACGATGGCGGATATGCCGATTACGTCATCGCCCCGGCAGAAGCATTGGCGGCGGTGCCCGATGCACTGCAGAGCGCAGAAGCCGCGCCTCTTCTCTGCGCCGGAATCACCACCTTCAACTCGCTGCGAAATACAGGAGCGCGGCCGCCGGACCTGGTCGCCGTTCTGGGCATGGGTGGACTCGGGCACCTGGGCGTGCAGTTCGCGGCAAAAATGGGCTTCACCACTGTTGCTATTGCTCGCGGGCAGGACAAGGCAAAATTCGCGCACGAGCTTGGTGCGCACCACTACATTGACAGTTCCGCAGAAAACGTCGCCCAGGCATTGCAGAAGCTGGACGGGGCGCGGGTAATTCTGGCAACAGTGACGGATGCTGGCGCAATGTCAGCCGCGATCGGAGGACTGGGGCATCAGGGCGAATTTGTCGTCCTGGGAGTGCCGAGCGATCCGGTCCAGATCCATACCGGGCCGCTTGTAATGCAGCGTCAGTCCGTGCGCGGATGGCCGAGCGGGACCTCAATTGATTCAGAAGACACGCTGAAGTTCAGCGCGCTGTCCGGAGTCCTTCCTCTGATTGAAAAGTATCCTCTCGACCGCGCGGCCGAAGCTTACGAGCGAATGATGAGCGGCAAAGCGAGGTTCAGGGTAGTGATTGAGACAGGCGCGTAAATAGGGGGCGAGGTTTGCTGGCAATAGCTTCTCCTCTCCCCTCTTTGTCCTGTCCCCACCCCATGCGATACTCAAAGAGAATGTACAAGCGCGTGGTTTTAAAGCTCTCAGGGGAAGCGCTGGCCGCCGGGCGTGGCTTTGGCGTGGACGGGACCCGGATCCATGAGATTGCGGGGGAGATTGCCGAAGTACGCGAGCTGGGCGTGGACGTGGGAATTGTTGTGGGCGGCGGCAATTTCTTTCGCGGTGTTACGCAGGCCAAGGAGATGGACCGCGTTTCGGCTGACCACATGGGCATGCTGGCGACCGTCATCAATGCGCTGGCGATTCAGGATGCTCTGGAAAAGCAGGGCTGCCATGCGCGCGTCATGTCAGCCATTGAAATGCCCCAGGTCTGCGAGCCGTATATTCGCCGTCGTGCCATCCGGCACCTGGAAAAGGGCCGCGTGGTGATCTTTGCCGCCGGAACCGGAAATCCGTATTTTTCCACAGATACTGCAGCTTCGCTGCGCGCCATGGAGATCAAGGCGGACGTCTTACTGAAAGCGACCAAGGTCGAGGGCATCTTTGACGCCGACCCGGTCATCAAAACTGACGCTGTGAAATTTGAGCAGATTACCTACATGGAAATTCTGCGGCTGGGGTTAAAGGTAATGGACACCACTGCGGTAAGCCTGTGCAAAGACAACAATCTGCCCATGATTATCTTCAACATGAACCAGCCGGGGAACATCCGCCGCGTGATTTGCGGGGAGAAAGTCGGCTCACTGGTGACTGCCTGAGCGCGCAACCGCACATTGCGGAGATTCCTGTTGCGGTACTCGAACCGCACGAAGCCCTGCACCAGCCGTCTCAACAACCGAAGAAGATCAGCAAACCGAGATTGCCGGCGCTTTCGGGCCTGCGCGCCTTTGCTGCGCTGAACATTGTTTTTTTTCACTTCTCAGACCCAAAGTGGTTTGGACCATTTGCTCCTATTGTGGACAATGGCTACACCTCGGTCAGCTTTTTTCTGCTGATGTCCGGTTTCATTCTGGCCTATAACTACAGCGACCGCGCACGGCAGGGGCAGCTTAAGGCCACACGCTTCTGGATGGCCCGCCTTTCGCGTTTGTATCCGGTATATCTGTTTGCGCTGCTGGTGTCAGTCGGCATGCTAATCGAAGAGTGGCACGTGCGCAGTGTGGGCGAATTTGTCCTGGGAGCTACGCTGACGCCACTGCTATTGCAGGGATGGGTTCCTAAGCTCGCCACCTTCTGGAACACACCGGCCTGGACGATGTGTACCGAGGCCTTTTTTTACCTGATCTTTCCCGCTGTGATTCTGTGGCGCAGGCCAAAGCATTGGCGTGGACTGATAGCTTTGCTGTTCGCGCTGTGGGCTGCGGGAATGGTGCTGCCGGCGCTCTATACCATTTTTCAGCCAGACGGGCAGCATCCGGGACGGTATACAGATAGTTTCTGGATTCGGGCGCTGAAGTTTTCTCCGCCGCCGCATGTTCCGTCCTTCTTGTTTGGGATTGTACTGGCAGACGTGGATGCTCTGATTGCACGTGAATCGCGTATGCGTCTATGGCTGGGTGCCCTTGGCGTTGCCGGGTTGTACGTGATCCTGTATTACGGCGACCACATGCCTTACGCCATGATGCACGACGGCCTGTTGATGCCGCTGTTTGCGCTGGCGATTCTGGGGCTGGCCGGACGCAACATGATTGCCCACTTTTTTGGATTCGCGCCATTTGTGGCCATAGGGCAGGCCAGCTACTGCCTCTATATCCTGCACTTTAATCTGTGGGACATCATCCATAAATCGCATGTACTGGATAACATGCACCTGTCGGCCTTCGACCCCTGGATCAGTTATTTTCTGCTGACTGCCGCAGCCCTGCTAACGATGAAATTTGTGGAGCGTCCGGCGCAGTCTTGGATCCGGAGAAGGATTCCCGAATAAGAGCTAAACGGGTACTTCAGTCAATGAGGACACAACGCAGTTGCGGCCGCGGTTCTTGGCTGCGTACAGCGCACGGTCGGCATTTCGGAGAAGTTCGACCAGAGAGCCTCCATGCTCAGGGTAGACAGCAACGCCAACGGTGGTTTCACGCAGGGTTTCACCCCGGAAACGGAGCTGCAGGCCCTGGACCCGTTTACGGATTTCCTCTGCCCGCATCTTTGCGGCTTCAGCGTTGGTGTCCGGCAGGATGATGACGAATTCCTCGCCGCCGTATCGGCAGATGATGTCTTCAGCCCGGACAACGCTTCTGAACACTTCGGCAATTTCGCGAAGAACGAAGTCTCCAGCTTCGTGGCCGAAGGTGTCGTTGAAGTGTTTGAAGTAGTCCACATCATATGAGAACGGCCAGCTCTGAACGGCTTCTTGCGGCACGACGAATTTCACGGTCGAGAGAAATTTCCATGAAGTGGCGGTTAAAGAGGTTGGTAAGACCATCACGAATGGATTGGTGCTCAAGACGGGCGCGAAGATTCAGGCTGCCAAAAAAGACAGCTGCTACTTTTGTGATACTTTTGAGTGCTTCGACCTTCGCTTCCATCTGTTGCATGTCCGGGGTGGATGGGCACTCTACGTAAAGAATGCCGAGAGTGTCTCCGTGGGCAGCCAGCGGCAGGCACAGGTAATTTTCCGGAGGCACGCCGACAAAATGGTCGCAGTCAATTTCGGGCTGGTCGGGCTTGCGCCAGCGTACCTGACCGCCGCGAAGGCCACAGCAGGCATCGAGCGGAAACCCTTCCAGAATATGGGTAAGCCCATCGGATGCCGCGGCCAGTTCCACCATCTGCCGTGAATTGTTGATCATCAACAAGGCAATGCTGGCGGAGGGCAGCAACTGGGAGCAGCGGCGGACCGTGACCTGATAGGCCTGCGTAACGTGAGTGCATAATTGCAGCTCTTCTCTTGTATCTGCCAGCAGGGCCGATTCGATGGCGCGCTCTTTCATGAGATGGACCGTTGCCGCCAATTGAGCATTTGCAGTTGAAATTTCCTGCTCGGACTTAAACTGATGGGCGGCATCGCGCACCAGGAAGCCGAACAAAACCAGCTGCGCAGATCGTCAGAATCTTTCTCACTGAAATAAAGTCTGCTGGTCAGGTCAAGCCGGTCCAGACGCTGAGAAGTCAGCTGAAGAGTGCTGAGCACTTCCTGAGAGTGCTCTTCCCAGTCGCGCGCAGAAAGCAGGCTTCTCGTGGTGTGATACACGAGCAGTGCGGCTGCGCCTTGGAAGATGACAGATCCCAGAGCTCCCAGACCCAGAAGAAACATGGTCCTGTTTCTGGATTTCAGCGGAGATGTGTTCAGGTTTTCCAAAGCCGACGTTTAAAAAGTGTATCCAGATTTGAAGGCGGCCACCAGAAAATAAAATGCTGATGGATGACGATGCTTCTTTCTGGAAATTGCAGGTAGGCTCCCGTGCATCTCCTGTCCCTGCTACACTGAGAGGTTTTGTTATGAAAGAACCTACCACTCTTCAGCCCGTTCGCAGTCTGCGCGTTGCCGAGAACATAACCGAACTGATGGGCCAGACGCCTATGTTGCATCTGGGGCGGACCGTAGCTCCTGAGATGGCGGATGTTTACGCCAAGCTGGAGTTTCTGAACCCCGGAGGCAGCGTGAAAGACCGCGCGGCGCTGGGCATGATTCTTGATGCAGAAGCTCGGGGCATTCTGAAGCCGGGCTCAACGATTGTGGAAGCTACAGCCGGAAATACCGGAGTGGGACTGGCTCTGGTAGGTGTGAACCGCGGATATAAGGTTGTACTTTTTGTTCCTGAAGGCTATGCCGAAGAAAAGTGCATGCTGATGAGGGGATTTGGCGCTACCGTGGTACGCACCCCGGAAGCCGAGGGCATGAGCGGAGCCATTCGCCGGGCGTTGGTCCTGGCAAAGACAGATGCGAGTATCTTCCCGGCCATGCAGTTCGATAATCAGGCCAACCCTCGGTTCCATTACGAAACGACGGCGCAGGAGCTGTGGGAGCAGATGGAAGGCCGCCTGGATGCGTTTGTGGCAGGAGTTGGGACGGGAGGGACGTTTTCCGGGATCGCACGCCTGCTAAAAGAAAAAGATCCGCGCATCCTGACGGTCGCGGTAGAAACAGAAGGCTCTGTGCTGCAAGGCGGCGAGCCGGGGCCGCACAAGGTGGAAGGCATTGGCGTATCGTTTGTACCCAAAACATTTGACCGCGACGTGGCTGATGAAATTGTCCGCGTGATGGATGCTGAAGCATTCGCTATGGTCAGGCGTCTTGCCGCAGAAGAAGGCGTGCTCGCCGGGTCAAGCGCAGGGGCAAACGTGCATGCTGCTCTGGCCGTTGCAAAACGGCTTGGCCCCGGGAAGCGGATTGCTACCATTGTTCCGGATTCAGCAGAACGGTATCTTTCCAAGAAGATTTTCGAGGAATAGCTGTCCGGTCATACTCACCTCATCCATTTAAACTTGGAATCATGGCCATGTCGAAATCAAACTCCGGTTTTTCCACCCGTGCCATTCATGCTGGACAGGCCCCTGATCCCCAGACGGGTGCTGTCAGTGTGCCGCTGTATCTGACTTCCACTTACGCCCAGGAAGAGGTGGGTAAGCACAAAGGATGGGACTACTCCCGCGCCGGAAATCCCACTCGCGACGCACTGGAAGCCAGTCTTGCATCGCTAGAAGGCGGCGCAAATGCGTGCGCCTTTGGCAGCGGAATGGCAGCCATCATGGCGCTGGTCACTATGCTGAAATCCGGTGACCATGTGGTTTGCGGCGAGAATGTGTATGGCGGCACAACGCGGCTCTTTAACCAGATCGTGGTGAATTATGGCATTGAGTTCACCTATGTGGACACATCAGACCCGGAAAATGTGCGGCGCGCGATCCGGCCATCTACAAAACTCGTTCATATCGAGACACCGACCAATCCGCTGATGACACTGACGGACATTCGCGCCGTCGCTGACATTTGCCATGAGCACGGAATTGATATGAGCGTGGACAACACGTTTATGTCGCCATATTTACAGCGTCCGATTGAGCTTGGCGCGGATATCGTGATGCATTCCACGACGAAGTTTCTGAATGGGCACAGCGACGGGTTGGGCGGAGTATTGGTTGGTACCAGGCCGGAGCATAAAGAGCGGTTTGGGTTTGTGCAGAAGTCCACAGGCGGCATTCTTGCTCCATTTGAATGCTGGCTGGTGCTGCGTGGTGTGAAGACACTTGCGGTGCGCATGAAGCAGCATGACGAGAATGGCCGCAGGATCGCAGAATTTCTGGCGAAACACCCTAAAGTGAAGAAGGTCTTCTATCCCGGATTGCCGGACCATCCGCAGTACGAGCTGGCCAAGAAGCAGGCTTATGGTTTCGGCTCCATGATGTCATTCGAAACGGGATCGTTTGAGAATGCAAAGACCCTGCTTAAGAATGTGCGGCTTTGCACGCTGGGGGAATCGCTGGGCGGGGTGGAGAGCCTGATTTCGCACCCTGCAACCATGACCCACGCAGCAACAGGCGCGGAGATGCGGGCCAGGCTAGGCATCACCGATGGGCTGGTGCGCCTGTCAGTTGGAATTGAGGACGTAGACGATCTCATTGCGGACCTCGATCAGGCCCTGGCGAAGTTGTGAAGAAGGCGATCGTTTCCTGGAGCAGCGGGAAGGACAGCGCCTGGGCACTGCACATTCTGCAACAATCCGGCGAATACCAAATCGCCGGATTGCTCGCCGCTTTGAATACAGCGTTTGATCGCGTGGCCATGCACGGCACACGACGTGAAGTGCTGGAGGCGCAAGCCGCAGCGGCTGGATTGCCCTTGTGGACCGTTCCTTTGCCGTGGCCCTGCTCCAACCAGATGTATGAGTACGCGATGAGCGGGGCGTGCGCGAGGGCGGTTGCGGAGGGAGTCGAAGTGATTGCCTTCGGAGACCTCTTTCTGGAGGATGTGCGGCGTTATCGTGAAGAACGTCTTGCGGGCTCTGGTCTGACGCCCATCTTTCCGTTATGGGGCAAGAACACCAGGCTGCTGGCGGAAGAGATGGCTTCTGCCGGGATGAAAGCGCGTATCGTGTGCATTGATCCGCGAAAATTACCGGGCGATTTCGCTGGACGCAATTACGGCGAGGGCCTGTTGCGGGAGTTTCCAGACGGTGTTGATCCGTGCGGGGAGAATGGCGAGTTTCACACCTGTGTTTACGGCGGGCCTATGTTCCAGAAAGAGATTGCAGTCACAAGCGGCGAAGTAGTGGAGCGAGACGGGTTTGTCTTTGCAGATGTGCTGCTGGGTTCCATGCGCTGATAGAGTAATCACAGCATTCTGAAATGTTCGCAAAAGCACAACGGGTACATTTTATTGGGATTGGCGGCATCGGCATGAGTGGCATTGCCGAGATACTGCTGAATCTTGGCTATGCCGTTTCTGGCTCGGACCTTCGGCGTTCTCCCATTACTGAACGGCTGGCTTCACTTGGCGCGACGGTATTTGAAGGCCACGCGGCGGCCAATGTGATCGGCTCGGGCGTTGTCGTCACCAGTTCTGCTGTGAATGAGCAGAATCCAGAAGTAGCAGAGGCGCGGACGCGCAAGATCCCTGTCATCCAGCGCGCTGAGATGCTGGCTGAGCTGATGCGGCTGAAATATGGCATTGCTGTTGCAGGAATGCATGGCAAGACCACGACGACCTCCATGATTGCCACCGTGCTTGCGGCAGGCGGGCTGGATCCGACCGTCGTGGTTGGCGGACGCGTGGATGCGCTTGGGTCGAATGCGCGTCTGGGAAAGTCGCAGTATCTGGTGGCAGAAGCTGATGAGAGCGACCGTTCGTTCCTGAAGCTGTCTCCGATTCTGGCCGTGGTCACCAATCTCGACCGCGAGCACATGGATTGCTATCGCGACATTGGCGATGTGGAAGATGCCTTTCTGGAATTCATGGATCGCGTACCTTTCTACGGGAGCTGCGTTGCATGTGTGGACAATCCGCAACTTGCCGGGATTCTGCCGCGCGTCCGGCGGCGCGTATTTACGTATGGGATGGACCCCAAGGCAGACTTTGTTACGCGGGTGCTGGCTGACAGACGCTTTGAGGTGGCTGCGGATGGACAGGTCTTTGGCCCATTCCAGCTGCAGGTGCCGGGAAGACACAATGTTCTGAATGCGACGGCGGCGGTTGCGATTGCTGCGCAGCTTGAGATCAAACCGGCCGCGATTATCGAAGGGCTGAACAGCTTTCGCGGAGTAGACCGCCGTTTCCAGACGAAAGGCTGCGAGCGCGGGGTGACCGTAATTGATGATTACGGACACCATCCGACGGAGATCCGCGCCACCTTGCGAGCGGCAAAGGAATGCGGGTACGGCAAAGTGCATGTCATCTTCCAGCCGCACCGCTACACGCGGACCCGCGACCTGATGGAGGAGTTCCAGACTGCATTTGGGGATGCCGACACGCTGGAGGTGCTCGACATTTATGCGGCCAGCGAGGAGCCTATTCCCGGAATTACCGCGAAGGAACTGGTGGCGGGAATGAAGCATCCGGAGGTCCATTATGCAGCGACCACGGAAGAGGCCATCGAACGCGCAGTGGCACACGCGGACAAAGGCGACGCCATTCTGACGCTGGGAGCGGGGAATATCTCGCAGCTTGCTCCGGTAGTGCTGGAAAAACTGACGGCCAGCAGGGCCTAGTGTTCGGTTCGTTGCAGGACCACGATACTTTCCAGGTACGGACGGGTATGCATGACCTGCTTGTGAATGATTATGAATTGCATCCGTGCAGTATCCCTTAAAGACGAAAGACCAAGCGCTGCGGTACCCTGAATATGTGTTTTCGAAGCACATCTTCGATCTACTGCTGGGGCTGGGAATACTCGGCCTGATCAGTTCGACTGTCTTTCAGGGGATGGTCTTTGCCGGGGTACTGCGGTTTGGCAGGGCTGGCAAAGAGCGGAAGGACTTTTTGCCTCCGGTAAGCCTGCTCAAACCATTGCATGGGGAAGAACCGAATCTGGAGGCCCACATTGCCACGTTCTTTGAGCAGGACTATCCCAACTATGAAGTCCTTTTCTGCGCGCGGGCGGCAGACGATCCTGGATTGCTGATTGCGCGGCGCGTGGCGGCGCGTTACCCGCATGTTCGGGCAAAGTTTCTCTGTACCGGAGAAGAGACCTACATCAATGCCAAGGTGTCCTCGCTCGAAAAGATGGCAGCGGCAGCCAGCACGGATATCTTCATCATCAGTGACAGCGACGTGCGCGTCACGCCGAACTATATCCGAGAGGTTGTGGCTCCGTTTGCGCGGAAGAATGTCGGTGCGGTGACCTGCCTTTATCGTGGTGTGGCGGACGAGGGCCTGTGGTCCATGCTGGAGGCGGCAGGCATGTCCATTGAAATGACCTCTGGCGTGCTGGTGGCCAACATGATGGAAGGCATGAAGTTTGCTCTTGGTCCTACAATGGCGGTACGACGCGAGTGCGTAAGGGAATGGGGTGGGTTTGGCCGCCTCGGTCCGTATTGCTCTGACGATTTTCTGCTGGGCAACTGGGTTGCCGCGAACGGGTATGAAGTCGTGCTTTCAGAGCATGTGATTGATCATGTGGTGCTGAACCTGAGTCTGGATGCTTCGGTGAAGCACCAGGTCCGGTGGATGAAGTCCACACGCTTTTCGCGTCCGAAGGGGCACTTTGGTACAGCTTTGACCTTTGCGGTGCCGTTTGGACTGCTGGCTTTTGTGTCTGGCCTGTGGCTGGACATGCCTCATCTGGCGTGGCTGCTGCTGGCGTGGAGCGTTGTGGCCCGGGTGGTGATGGCGCTGGTGGTTGGCGCAGCGGTGGTCAAGGAGCGCCATCTGCTGCGGACAGCGCTGCTTTACCCAGTGCGTGACCTGCTGGGCTTCTTCTACTGGGCGGCGAGTTATACCAGCAACCATATCGTATGGCGGGGGCAGGTATATCGCCTGGCGCAGGATGGATTGATGCTGCCTGCCTCCGAATCTGCGCCAGAACGCGAGCCTGTTGTTACGGCGTAGTCCCTTACTCAACTGCTTATTCGGAAACGCCTTCTCTATTCGAATTCGATTTCAGGGCCGAGTTCTTCTCCTTCCGGAGTCAGAGTCAGCTCGTGAACGGGGTGGGGGGCGACGATTGATTCTTCAGTGCAATTTTTTGATGCTATCTGGAAGCCGTAGATGAGAAGGCTGGCGCGTTTTGTGTCTATCTGGTTGGCGGCCAGGGCTCGCAATACCTGAGAGAGACCGATCTGAACAGCGCTGCGATCTTCGAGGACAGGAAGCGCAAGAGTGGCTGCTTCCTGTGCGGGGGCCATGGATTCATTGTCAACAGCTGCTGCGGGTACGATGCTCGCCATTTGCCGGCGGACATGAAGGTGGAAGTAACAAAGGCGATGTCCACGAATGGCGATGGCCCGGCACTTGGCTCCGTTCGGACGGACATGCTGGCATTCGGTGTAGACATATGGCTGAATGGCGGACATGGTGAGTACCCCTCCCCCTCCCTTATCGGGAGCAGTTTTATTTGTTTTCAATGACTTAGCGGGGGATCATCCCCCGCTATCCTATTGATTCTGCTGGAGTTAATGCCTAACTAGTGTTTTCAACAACTTACGAGGGGGTTGGCCTCGTGAGCTGTAAAAGAAAACGCCCGCAAGCGCGGGCGCTGGTTGGAACTTTGGTTCTTATTTTCAGGATAACAAATTGGGTGGAAATTACCGGCCATGCGTGGTTGTAAATAACTTATTTATTTTGTGCGGGTTAACTGGAAAGTTTCGGGGAAGAGGGCTTGACAAGAATTTTCCACAGGGGGAGCGGACGGGGATGGGCCCAGGTCAGCTTCGTGAACCTGGGGCGCCCGGCTTTGCTCAGATGACGAAACTGAAGATATTCCGCAGATAGCTTTCATCTTCAGCCGTTACAGGGGCCTGTCGGTATAGAGCGTCTTGTCGGAGACTTCCTGCAATTTGTAGAGACGGCCGTGCAGAATCTGCTCGACGTGGGCGTTGTATTCTCCGGGCACAAAGAGGAACTTTCGTGGCCCGGTATCCCACATCGGCAGAAGGTCTTTATCGTCCAGGAAAATGTGCGGTGCGTCGGGATAATTTGCGCCCCAGATCATGGAGCTGCCGAAGGTTTGTTGGGGGTGGTCGCTGTCTGGCTCGAAATATGAGTTTGTGCCGTGTACAAGCAGTGCTTGTCTTTGCGTGTAGAAGATGACAGACGAACCGTCGGCCTGGTCGCCGTAGATGAGCAACTGGTCTGCGGGCGATGCGAGGCGGTTGATCGTGTCCGCCATCGTACGCGAGGAGAGCATGGGGCCAAAGCGTACGAAGGCAATGTGGGCCGCGATGAGAAAGACGGCAGCAGTAAATGCGACAGAGACAGTGGACTCAAATGCGTGTCCGCGTTTGCGGAGGACCCAGGCCACGAGCGGGCCAATGAGCAGCGCAACTGCGGCAAGCGCCGCGGGCAGGCGCAGAGCGGCGAAGGACGGGCCGGTGAGGTCGAACAAGTGGGACGTTGCGAGCGAATAATCGCCTACTCCGCGATGGGCGAGCAGTGTTCCAATGTCCGGCACATAGGGCAGATTGCGGCTACTCCACAGTCCTGCGGTGAGGGCCATTGCCGCAACTATGCCAACAATGGCGAAGGCCGCGTGTGCTCCAGTGAGCCATTTGCTGCGGTTGTTGATCCAGCGTCCTGCATCGGGAGTTTCTTCAATGGAAGCGAGCGAGCCGGCGGTCAGCAGGAGGATGGGAAAATAAGCGGGCCAGGTGTAGTACTCCTGGTTGGTGGAGATGGAGAAGAAGACCAGAATGAACGCGGCGTAGATAAGCAGCAGAAGGCCTGTGCGTGCGCGGAAACGGACGCGGGCGGCCATGCGGGCGGCCTCATAGGCAGTACTTTTGGGGTCAAGGAAGTGCAGGGTGTTTGAGGCGTCGTAGCGGACATCGGCCCAGAAGATTCTGCGATTGCGCCACGCGCGGCGGATGGCGACGGGAAAATAGAGGCTCCAGGGAAAGAGCCAGGCGAGTTGGCCGATCCAGAAGACCCAGACGGGCTGCTTGTTGTAGTCGTGCGGGTAGCGCTTGCCGAGAAAACGGAGGAAGTGCTCGTTGATGAAATAGAAATAGAAGAAGCCGTGGACGTGGCCGGGCGCAGGAACGTTGCCGACGGGATTGCCATGGTCCGGGTTGCGGATGCCGGCCAGGATGTGCCACGGTGCGGCAATGGCGAGAAACAGCAGCAGGCCGGTGATGGGGCGAAGCTGCCGCCACTTGCGCCACTCGCCCGTAATGACCAGATAAGGAAGGACCGCGGCGAGAAAGAAGACGGGGGCAATGAGACCTTTCGCCAGCGCTGCGATGGCGAGCGATGCGTACATGACATAGATCCGTGTGGGTCGGCGGTCATCCAGTCCGGTGAGAAAGCAATAGAGGGCCAGTGCGATGAAGAACGTCAGGATGGATTCGGGAATGAAGAAGCGCGTCCACAGAAAGACGCCAAGGCTGGTGAGCATGCCCAGTGCGGCATAGAAGGCAGCGCGATCTCCATAAGCGCGGTGTGCCCACAGCCAGGCGAGAATGGCGCAGGCGAGCACGCCGAGCGTTTCCGGAAGGTGCGTGGCAAAGACATTGTAGCCGAAGATGTGGTAATCCACTGCGGCCATCCAATAAGGGAGCGGGGGTTTTTCCAGATAGCGGATGCCGTTCACGTAGAGCGTGACCCAGTCGCCGGATTTGGCCATGTGCTGCGCGGCATTGGCGTGGGTTGCGTCGGCGTCATCCAATAATGGAGGCGAAAAGAGCGCGGCGAAGTGCACTGCGAGAAAGACCAGCAGAAGCAGCGTCCAGCTCCTGGAGACGGACGAAAGAAGCGCGGGTTTGCGAGGATGGACCCCGGGCAAAGTAGATTCAGCCATGATGTTTTCGAAGCTTTAGGATATCAGTGTGACGGGCAGAGCAGCGTCGGGGCGAGATGCGCACTTGCAGAAACTGATTGCGGCCTTGCGCGGCAATCTGGAGAAGTGCGCCGCGGACCCGGATGTGGACCCGGTCCACGATTTGCGCACGGGAACGCGACGCGTGCAGGCGATGGTGGAAGCGATGCTGCGCGAGCGGAAGGATGCCGCGCTGGAAGAAGCGGCAGAGCGCTGGCTGGATCTGCTGAAGAAGTTGCGCCGCGCGGCCGCCCCGGTGCGCGACCTGGATGTGCATCGCAAACTTCTGCGCAAGCTGATGAAGTATGGAAGCGACCATGCAGGCGCCGGGCAGATTGTGAAGACCGGTAGCGGAGCCGTGACAGCACCTGTGCCGGACGTGATAGAGGCCCCTGCAACGGAACTTCCTGTAAGCGCGGTAGAAAAGCAGGCAGATGATCTGGACGCGTGGCTGCACCATGCGCGGCAACATCGGGCGGCGGCGCTGAGGAAGAAGGCGGCGAAGTGGCTGCCGAAGTTCGACGAAGAAGCCGCGGCGCTGCATGCGGCCATGGGCGCCTCACGTAGTCCCAGACGCAGGGCGCAGAGTGCTGCGGTGGTGGCGCTGGAGGCATTTGCCCGGCTCGCACATGAGATGCCGCATCTGAATGCGGAGAACCTGCATGATTTTCGCAAAGGTGCGAAAAAGGCGCGATATATTGCTGAGTCCGCAGAAGGCGATGCTCATGCGCAGGCGGTTGGGAAAGCGCTCAAGGAACTGCAGGACGAGATCGGAGACTGGCATGATTGGCTGGTGCTGGCCGAAGAAGCGCAGGCGGCGCTGGACAAGCATGGCGGGGAGTTGATGGCCGTTCTTGCAGATGAGCGGGACCGGCACTTTGTTCTGGCGATGAAGACGGTGCAACGGCTGCGCGGAAAGCTGCTGGGGGAGTTTCTGGCGGTGACGCAGCGCAAAAGAAGAGGGCGTCCATAAGCGGACGCCCTGATGTGCGGTTGTCTGAGGAGCTACTTTTTGGGCGCCTTGTAGCTGCTCTTTATGGTTTCTCCCATGCCCTGCAGCACGCCCTTTACTTCGTTGGCGAAGGGGCCGTTGGGGTCGAGTTCCAGATACTTCTGGTAGGCTTCGACGCATCCCGGAGGAGCGACAATTTTGCCGGTCTTCTGGTCCACGGTGGCCTTGCCGACGAGGGCCTGGCCCTTCAGGTAGTAGGGAATTGGCTTATTGGGATCAGCGGCGATGGCCTTGTCGGCGGCAGCCACGGTGGCGTCAGACTGGCCGGCGCGGCTCATGACGATGGCCTCGTTGCTGTAATACATCCCGGCCTGGGCTGGGTTTATCCTGGCGGCGGCCTCATAGGCGGCCTGCGCATCCTGCACTTTGCCCTGGTTGGCCAGCACTTCGCCAAGCGAGTTGTTGGCGGCGGCCTCGATTTCCGGGTTTGGCTTCTTGCTCTGGCTGTCGAGTTCAATCGCCTTCTTCAGGGAGGTCTCGGCATCCGGCCATTTCTTCTCGCCCGCCTGTGCCGCTCCCAACTCGAGCCAGAGAACAGCAGCGTCCGGCTTGGCCTGGGTGTCCTTCTGCATCAGCTGTTCGGCCTCAGCGTAGTTCTTGTTTTTGTTGTCCTCGCGGGCCTTTTGCAGATCAGCGTTGAGGTTCTTGATGACGGAGTTTTCCTTCATCGCCTCGGCATTCTGCTTTTTCAGCTCTTCGAGTTGCTTGCGCTGCTCGGGTGAGAGCTTGGAGATGTAATCAGCGCGGGTCATGTCGAAATCCTGGAGGGTGTCTTCACCCGCGGTGATTTTCACGTTCTGGAACTGGTCCAGCACCTTGTCGGCGGGTGTATCGGGCCGCCGCAGAGAAACGGTATAGGTGCCGGGGGCAATGCCGTCGCCTTTGTAATCGCCGTTGGCGTCGGCCTTGAAGGTGTACTTGGCGGTCTTGCCACCGTCGTTCGAGAGGGTCACGATGCCGTCGGTCACGGCCACCCCTGCCGGGTCCTGGATATGACCGTGGATTTTCCCGGTCTGCTCCTGTGCAAACACTGGCAGGCATGCCGCAAGCATGAATACCAGCCAGAACTTCATCTTTCTCATGTTTTTCTCCTTCACACGCCCATCCAGCGCGTATTTTTCAAAAATCTGCTCAGGCCGACCGTCTACTGCGGGTCCGGGCCGCTTTCTTATGCATGATGCGCAGCATATGGGATGCGGTCTCGAGTTCCTGCTTCCTCAAAAGCACGGAGTCGCAGGACGCAACTTTCGCATACGCCGCAGGCGGTATCTTCGTCTGAATAGCATGACCACGTTAAATCCAGGGGCGCACCTAATTCAAGGCCGAGCCGCACGATTTCCTTCTTGCGGAGATGGATGAGAGGAGTGACGATTTCGATGTCTCCATTTTTGGTTCCAGTGCGGACAAGTTGCTGAAATGCCTCATAATAGGCCGGACGGCAATCCGGGTATCCGGAACTGTCCTGCTCGACGGCGCCGATAAAAATTCTGTTGGCACCCAGTACCTCGGCCCAGCTTACTGCGGCTGAGAGGAAATGCGCGTTACGGAACGGCACATAGGTGATGGGAATCTCTGCCCCGATCTGGGTATCGTGGGGGGCGTCGGGGACTGCGATCTTCGTGTCTGTAAGCGCGGAGCCGCCGATGCGACGGAAGAGGTCTATTTTCAGGTGGAGGAAATCCTTAAACCCCAGGTGACTGGCCACCGCTTTTGCTGCTGTCAGCTCGCGGGCCTCGGTCCGCTGGCCATAGCTGAAGTGCAGGGCGTATGCGTCATAGTCGTGGGCGGCGAGTGCGGCGCACACACAGGAATCCATGCCTCCAGAGAGGCTCACAACGGCTTTGGGGCGGACGGAGGGCATTCACTTTCATGGTAGCGCAAGGCCAATGCGCCGTTCGATAGGGTGGATCGATTTGCCATAAATGCATCACCTGCCGAATCAAAAGCATCCGAGTAGTGTTAACAGGTTGTTAGGGGTCTGTCCCACGAAAGCCCCCAATCCAAAACACTGAGGGAAATTTATGGTGGTCAGTTCCAGTCCTTCCCGCTCGTTTTTTTTCCGGATGGTCCTTGCCTGCTCTGCCCTGGCAATGACGGCAATTCCATTTACTGCCAAGGCCCAGACCAGCGGGCCTGCTGTGTCCAGTTCATCGGACTACAAGGCTTATCTGAGTGAAGACATTGACGGCGATTCTCTTGCCGCCGCTCCCAACCCTGCGCCGTCTGCGAAGCCGCAGTATGGCCAGACCAACTCGTATCCGTCGTACCAGAACCGCTGGAGCCACGTGGCGTTTGAGGCAGGCGGAGGGTTTAACGCGCCAGTGGGCCATACCACCAACTATGCGACCTATGGTGGAAACATCACCCTGGGAGCAGGGTGGAATTTCAACAAGTGGCTCGGGACGCTGGTGGAGTATCAGTTTATTGCGGACAAAATTCCGGGCCGGACGCTCGCCGCGGTGGGTGCTCCTGGCGGGAATGTGCATGTGTGGTCGTTCACGATTGATCCTATTGTTTACCTGCCCTCGAGGGGCAATTTCGGGGCATACTTTACGGGCGGCGGCGGTTTTTACCGCAAAGTCACTACCTTTACTTCGCCGCAGCCTGTGCTGTATTGCGACTACTTTGGCTTCTGCTATGAGGGTGTCACCAATGTCACAATCGGGCACTTCTCGAGCAACCAGGGCGGCATGAACATTGGCGCCGGGTTTACCTGGAAGGCCTTCGGCCCTGACAGCAATGGCAAACTCTTTGCTGAAGTCCGCTATGTCTGGGTAGATTCGCCGTCTGCCACGGCAACACAGCAGGGCACGGGCAGCTTCGGGACCCTGCCTGTTACCTTTGGCGTCCGCTGGTAGCTTCTATGCATTCTGGGCGGATGGCCTCGTCCGCCCAGACCAGTCACATTGCAGGAAGCGCGACTGCGCTGCCACAATGGTCTTCGGTAACGGAGCAGAATAACCCTGCATTCTTCAGAACTTCATTTGAAACAGGCCATCGCTACAGGCGCAGACAAGCTGCAGGGTATCTCTGCGCAGCCGCGACTGGATGCGGAACTGCTGCTGATGAAGGTGCTCGGATGCGACCGAGCATTCCTGCTGACGCATCCTGATGCACCGCTTGCATCTGGCCAAAGCGAAATTTACGAAGCATGGCTGGACCGGCGTGCCGCCCATGAGCCGATCCAATACATTCTGGGGGAGCAGGAGTTTTTCGGATTGACATTTTCTGTCACGCCCGACGTTCTGATTCCCCGGCCCGAGACGGAGCATCTGGTGGAGGCCCTCCTGGAGCGTGTGCCGCACGGCGAGCCGTTACGCATTGCCGATGTGGGCACCGGCTCAGGGGCCATCGCGGTGGCGCTGGCTGTTTCTCTGCCGCAGGCCGAGGTGGTGGCCCTGGATATTTCGCAACCAGCGCTGGCGATAGCGCGCAGGAATGCGGAACGGCATCATGTCTCCGAGCGCATTCACTTTGTCACATCCGATCTGCTGGCCGCAGTGGCAGGAGAGAGTTTTGACGCGATTGTTTCCAATCCGCCCTATGTGGCGGAAGGCGACAGGGCGTCCCTGGAGCCACAGGTGCGTGATTATGAGCCCGCGCATGCGCTGTTTGCAGGGTCTTCGGGACTGGATATCTATGAAAGGCTGATTCCCCAGGCGCGCGCGCTGCTGAAGCAGGATGGCTGGCTGGTGATGGAAATGGGTCAGGGCCAGGATGATGCGCTGGCACATCTTCTTTCTGGATGGAGAAATCTGGGCTTTATAAGCGATCTCCGGGGGATTCCGCGCGTCGCGTGCGCGCAGAAGTAAGGAATACACTGGATCTATGACGACAGCAGCAGTTGCCACCGAACATCTTACGCATGAACAGAAGCTCGACCGCCTCGCTGAAGTTGCGATTCGCGCTGGCCTTGGGCTTGAACGCGGACAAGAGCTGGTCATGACCGCATCGCTGGACGCGCTGCCGCTGGTGCGGCGCATTACGGAGCATGCATATCGTGCCGGGGCCTCGCTGGTCACGACTCTATTCAGCGATGATGAATCCACGCTGATGCGCTACAGGTTTGCGCCCGACGAGAGCTTTGATCGCGCTGCGGCGTGGCTCTATGACGGAATGGGCGCGGCCTTTAAAAGCGGCGCGGCAAGGCTGGCTGTGGCAGGCGCGAATCCATCGCTGCTCTCGAATGAAGATCCGGAAAAAGTGGGCCGTGCCAATCGCGCCGTGTCACAAGCGTACCGCCCTGCTCTCGAACTGATTACCCGGCACGAGATCAACTGGACCATCGTGGCCAGCGCCACGCCAGCCTGGGCCGCGGCTGTATTTCCTGATGACGCACCTGAAACTGCGCTGGAAAAGCTGTGGAATGCTATCTTCAAGGCTTCGCGCGTAGATGCAGAGGACCCGGTAGCGACATGGAAGACGCATGACGCTACACTGCACAAGCGCGCCGAGTACCTGAACAACAAGCGTTATGCGGCGCTGCAATATCGCGGCCCGGGGACGGATTTCAAGCTGGGGCTTTCGGATGGTCATCTGTGGCTGGGCGGCGGGACCACGGCCGGCAATGGGCTCTACTGCATCCCGAACATGCCCACGGAGGAAGTCTTCACCACTCCGCATAAGGACCGCACCGACGGAGTTGTAACGGCGACCAAACCGCTCTCGCATCAGGGCACAATGATCGAAGGCATCCAGGTGCGCTTTGAAAAGGGCCGCATTGTGGATGCGAAGGCCACGAAGGGCCAGGAGGTCCTGCAAAAGCTGCTTGATACCGATGAGGGCGCGAGGCGTCTGGGAGAGGTGGCGCTGGTGCCGCATTCCTCGCCGATTGCATCGAGCGGTTTGCTTTTTCTGAATACGTTGTTTGATGAAAACGCCGCCTGCCACATTGCGCTGGGACAGGCCTACAGCTCCTGTCTGAAGGATGGAGACAAGCTCACACCGGAGCAGCTTGCAGCCAGAGGGGCGAACAGCAGCCTGATTCACGTGGACTGGATGATCGGCTCAGACAAGCTGGACATTGACGGAATCACGGCCTCCGGCGCGGCGGAACCGCTGATGCGCCAGGGCGAGTGGGCCTAAGAATCGGCGCGGCCTGGAACAACGTTCCTACTGTTGTGGAGTGCTGTGGTCCTGGCCCAGCTTCTCGACCAGCGCCTGTACGGACTCTTTATTCATGGTACTGGCCTTGGTGAATTCCGCTTTGGCCTCTTCTTTTTTGCCCATGGATTGATAGAGGCGACCGAGGCGCCAGTGCGGAGTTACGTCCTTCGGGTCAAGTGCAATGGCCTTCTGTAGTTCGGCCACGGCTTCATCCTTGCGTCCCAGGCTGGCGTACACAACGCCGAGATCGCGGTGAACGAACGCGGTGGAGGGAACTGCGGTGGCTGCTTTTTCGAGCGCAGGCAGGGCCTTGTCGTAGTCGTTCAGCTCGACATAGGTGTCTCCCAGATAAGCCAGGGACTGCGAGCTTTGCGGATCATTGTCAAGCTCCGCCTGAAATTCCTTCAGTGCTTCGTCATATTGCTTCTGTTCCCAGAGCAGATAGCCCAGGCCGAAGTGGACATTAGGCTCTTTCGGATTGGCTTTGGTTGCGGCACGAAACTGCTGCGTCGCTTCGACGACTTTGCCTTCCTCATCCAGGGCCTCTCCTGCGAGCATGTCGGCTTCTGCGGATTCGGCATTGAGTGCGAGGATCTCCTTGTACACATTCATGACGCACTGGCTCTGCTTGCTCCACAGGCAGGCATGGGCCAGCGCCAGACGGAGAGGCAGGTTTTTCGGGTCTGCGGCCGCAGCGCGTTTGAGGTAAGGCACGGCGGCCAGATAGTCGCCCATCCCATAGTGGGACATGCCGAGCAGGATCAGAAGACGCTGGTCGCCGGGATGCTTTTTCAGCTCGGCGGTGAATGGCTGGATGGCTTCCTGAAAGCGTTCGGCCTTGAAGAGCGCGAGCCCAAGATTCATCTCAAGGCCGGGATAGGACGGATCGAGGGCCAGTGCCCGCCGGTACCAAGTGATGGCCTGGCCGTAGTTCTGCTGGCGCGCTTCGAGCAGACCCAGATGGGCGAAGGCCTCAGCATTTCGCGGCCCTTTTTCGGCAATCTGCTGCCAGGCCTGTTCCGCTTCGGCGAACTGGCCCTGGCTTTCCAGCGCGAGGGCATTCTGGCGCGTGCTTTGCGCCACTGAGGGCGAAGCAGCAAGCAGCACAATGAATACGAAGCATCTTTTTCGCTGCATGGAATCTCTGCTCCATACGCTATCGGTCCTCACGCGGCTGGCGCAATACTCACTTCTTTGCTTCCGTCTGCGTGCGGGAGCGAGTAATCTGCCTATGACATGGAGCGGACATGGGAGATTCTTTGAAGGCACTGGAAGACCAGTATATGTTTTTGACCCAACAACTCTCCCTGTTTCTGGCGGCGTGTCAGACGCAGACACAACGTGACGATCTGATGACGCAGTATGTCACGGCCCGGCGAAACTACTGGAGCTGCGTCAACAAAATTTTCCATGAGGATGATCCGCGGGTGATCTCGCTGGTGCGCCAGATGCACGATGAACAGGCGAAAATTGAAGACTGCACAAACCACCTGGACAAGATTTCGCAAGTGATTGACATCATTACCAAAGCTGTCACAGCCGGAACAAAACTGGCCGCGCTGGCTGGATAAAAGATGCGGCAGGAGAAAACTCCGCCGCACTTGCAAGAAGGAGGCAATCAGGGCGTCATAGCTTGCGCACTTCCTGGGCTGCTTCCTCTTCTTCCAGATGCAGGAGAGCTTCAGTTGTAAGCTGATCTGCGCGGCGCAGGCTGGGGAAGAAAGCGCTCCACAAGCCAGTGATGGCGAGTGATCCGATACCGCCATAGAGCACGGCACGCACTGCTCCCCACCAGGAAGCAGTGAGGCCGCTCTCAAATTCTCCCAGTTCGTTTGAAGCGCCGACGAAGAGGGAATTGACAGCACTGACGCGCCCGCGCATTTGCTGCGGCGTGGCGAGCTGCAAAATCGAAGAGCGGGTCACCACACTGACCATGTCAGATGCGCCGACAAAAAACAGCGCTGCAAGCGAAAGCCACACATTCTTTGAAAGTCCAAAGACGACCGTAGCGGCCCCAAAGATTCCAACGCACATCAGCATCTTTGCTCCGGCACGCCGCTTGATCGGCATCCACGTGAGCCAGATGGAAACCGCCAGCGCTCCTACGGCTGGCGCTGCGCGGAGCAGGCCCAGGCCTCGCGGACCGGTATGGAGTATTTCTTTGGCAAAGATCGGCATCAGTGCGGTTGCGCCGCCGAGCAGCACGGCGAACATGTCCAGCGAAATAGACCCAAGAAGGAGCTGCGTCTTCCACACATAGCGCAGCCCGGCCAGTAGTACCTCAGCCGAAACGGCGCGGTGCTCCATGCGGCCCGGCCGCACATGCAGCGAAAGCATTAGCGAGACAAAAATAAGCAGTGTGGCCAGAGTGAAGAGAAACACCACAGGTGCGCCCGCAATACGGTCATGCAAAGGCAGCGTGTAGAGAATGCCGCCCATGGATGGCCCCACTACGTTTGCGACTTGAAAGGCAGTGGCCCCCCAGGTGACCGCATTCACAAAATGTTCTTTAGGAACAAGATGTGGAATGAGCGCAGAACTGGCTGGCCCGCTGAAGGCGCGCCCTGTGCCGATTAAAAAGAGCACAGAGTAAATGGGCCAGACGCGATGCAGGCCATGCCATGCAAAGAGAAACAGCGTCAGCGTGCAGAAAATCTGGAGCGTGTAGCAGACAATAATCACCTGCCGCCGGTCGAAGCGGTCAGAGGCGTGTCCGGCGGGCAGCACAAACAGCAGTCCGGGCAGAAAGAGTGTCAGCCCCGTGTATCCAAGATAGAGCGCGCTGTTCGTAATTTGATAAACGAGCCACGCAATGGCGAGCGTCTGCGCCTCTGCGCCGATAATGACGAGCACGCGCGCAAGCTGGTAGAGGCGAAAATCGCGGGACAGAAATGCTACTGCCCCTGAGCCGGTGGGCTGGGTACTTGGAGGCTGATCTGCCATGCAGAATCTATGTACTTATGATACCTGCCCCTTGTTACTACAATTGAAGCGAAGTTTTCCCGGACAGCTTGTCCGGATTTGCCACTACGAAGATATGGATGATGCGACCGGCTTCATCTACTTCGATACCGAGCACCTGCGCCAGCGCACCGTTCTTGTAGAAGACCGCTCCTGGTTCACCGTTCACCTCAGTCAATCTGGCGGAATAGTCCTCGAGAGCGTGCTTCCGAATGATTCCTATGAAGAAGCGCATGACTTTGTCCGCACCATAGATTGGGTTCAAAGCGGTCCGTGCCTTTCCGCCGCCATCTGAGTAGAGCACGACGTCCTGATGCAGCAGGAGAGCAAGTTGTGCCGGATCGCCGGAAGTGCAGGCGTAAAGAAACTTTTCGACAATTTCGCGATGCTGCTCTCGGTCCACGGTAAAGCGGCGCTTCTTCTGTTGAATATGTTTTCTGGCGCGCGCCGTGAGCTGGCGGCAATTGGCCTCGGATGTTTCCAGCACTGTGGCGAGCTCCGAATACGGCATTTCGAATATCTCATGCAGCAGAAACGCGACCCGCTCCGGAGGCGAAAGCGATTGCAGCAGGTGGAGGAATGCCAGCGAGAGTGACTCGGCCATGTCCACGGAAAGCTGTTCGAGCGGACCGACCAAAGGCTCGGGCAACCATGGTCCTACATAAACTTCGCGTTTGCGCTGCGCAGACTTCAGTGAGTCGAGGCAGAGGCGGGACGTGATGGTAGCGAGATACGCCCTGGGCGAGCGTATCTCCTCTTCGGCCGCATCGCGCCAGCGGAGATAGGCTTCCTGCACAACATCTTCCGCGTCGGCGCGTATGCCCAGCATGCGATAGGCCAGAGAAAAGAGCATAGGTTTTAACTCCAGAAATGCAGCTTCACGGTCCATCGTCACGCAACCAATACGTTTGATTTTTGCTTCTGTATCAGACTCGCCGCTTTCAGAGCACTGGCAACGGCTGTGTCTGCCAGCATGCCTTCTGCGCCCACCCAGTCTCCGGCAACGGTCAGGTTGTCGAGACCGAGGAAATCCACATCCGGGCGGCCTTCCGGAGTGACCATCATCGGCGTAACGGTAAGGTTTGGAAGGAAGCGGACGGCCTCTGCTTCGCGCTGCCAGCCCGGCATCACCAGTGAAGCATACTCCTCCAGTTCTTCGCGCAATGCTTTTGGATCAGCCTGGATGTTGTCCATGTATTTGGCAACGTGCGCGAGCGCTGCCCCTTCGGGCGCAAGGCGTGCGGAACGGGAATGCACGGAGAAATACAGGGGCCGGTCCAATCCGAATGCCACATGCGCAGCGCCTTTCGGCAGCTTTCTTATTCCAATGTCAAGCGTTGCCATGCGTAAGGGTTGCTGGTTCGGGACCTGTTTTCCGGTAAGCTTCTGCACGCTTGCCGGACCCACGGCCAGCACGATGCCATCTGCATCCAGATGATCGAGTGACGTCAGATGTTCGCCGCAACGTATCTCCACGCCCAGCCGCGTTGCGCGTTCGCGCAGGCCATCCACCAGCGTCTGCCATCCTCCATCCAGATAGTGCACATTATGGCGGACCGCCATCGCGATCTGCTCCACTGCGGCTTTTGCGCTCAGGCGATCCATGTCCGTTGTATATGTGGCGATGCGCGTAATCGTAGCAGCAAACTCGCGGACGTGCTCTGACTGCGCATGACGATCTATCCACTGCTGCATGGTTTCTCCGTCTTCCGCGCTTGCGCGGGAGAACGCGCTGAAGACGCGCGCGGCCTCCAGCTTTTCGCCCAGAGAAAACAGGCGCGTTGTGAGGAGGCTTTTTACATCACGCACGGCTGGATACAGCTTGTTCTCGCGTACAAAGTAGCTGCGTCCTTCCGCGGGCGGGAAATTTCCGGAAAACGGAAGCTTCCAGTTACGGAAGGTCTTCATGGCGATGCCTCCGCAATAGAGGGCATGCGGCCCGAGGTTCATCCGGTATTCACCGTGTTGCTGGGTCTGCGCGCGTCCGCCCACAGCGTGCGCCTGCTCGACGAGCCTGACTCGATGGCCGGCATCCGCCAAAGCATTTGCCGCAGTCAGCCCAGTCAGTCCGCCACCAATCACCACATAGAATTCCATCTCAGTTTTCCTCCGCAGCCAAGACGAAGAAGCATGCGGATTTGTGACAACAGAGCACAGAAAAAATCGCGGTACTCCATTTGGGCCATGCCAAATGGAACTCATACAATAAAAAGAAGCACATGACCCGCGAACAAGCCTTTGAATCTTTTCTTTCGAGCGACCTCATTGGTCTGGGGATGGAGGCCGATGCCGCCCGCAGAACGGCCCATCCTGAAGAAGTGGTGACCTATTCGCTCAGCGAGACAGCTTCGTCCGAACTCAAAGACGGCGCGATTCGGATCAAAACTGAAACATCCGAGACACTCGAAGGTCTGGAAGAATCGCTTCGGGAGTTCCGCAAAAAGTTCCCCCATTCACAACTCCTTGTGTCCGCGTGGGCCGTGGTTTCCCTGGCCGGGTCGAGTGGTCTGGGTCTGGATGAAATTTTTCGCCGCCTTCACGCTGCGGGGCTGGATTCGGTGGCAGAGGATGGGCTGGCCAGCGGACCAGATGTGGAGGAGTGGTTGAGCGTGCATCGCTCGGCGCACCGCGCGGGAATGAAGACCATCGCTGCTTTTATCTTCGGAAAGGGCGATGACTTCAGCCTGCGTCTCGACATTCTCGACAAAATCCGTCGTTTGCAGGCAGAAACGGGCGGATTTCTTGCTCTTGCTCCCATCAGCTACGCGCCTGCACGAGACCTCGACGCTCCAACCGGAGTGGAATATCTGAAGATGGTGGCCATATCCCGCCTCTATGTGCCGGAGGTCGAGCACATTCAGGCAAGTGCGACGGCACAGGGACTGAAAGTATTGCAGATGGCCCTGCGATTTGGCGCGAACGATGCTGGGCCGGTACCTCCCGGGACGACAGAAGAGGACCTCCGCAGGGTGATTCGGGAAGCAGGCTTCCGTCCGGCGCAGCGGGACGCACTTTACCGGATGATGGCGCTGTTCTGAATATCGAAGATTCCTGTATGGAAATGATTCTGGGGCCCGTCGTACTCCTCCAGCTTTATTGCAGGCAGGAGTAGTCTGGCGCGCCATCCCGTAAAATAACCAATGATTCATCTGTGGAGACAAGGCTCTGCTGACCCAGACTGCAATTCCTGCGATGCATGGTTGTATCTCGCTGTTGGCGCAACTCAGCCAGCATAGCCTTTCCCATTATCTGCGTTCTCATTATGGTGATCGCACCTTTGAGCATCTGTACCGCTGGAACTGGTTCGATACATCGCTGCTCATTCCTTATTTTGCGGTCATGATCGTGCTTGCATCCTATGGAATGCACCGCTATCAGCTTGTGTATCTGTACTACAAACACCGTAAAAACGCTGCCACTGAGCCGCCGCAGCAGTTTCAGCAACTGCCACGCGTGACGATCCAGCTGCCTATCTTTAATGAGCAGTTCGTGATTGACCGTCTCATTGAGGCCTGCTGCAACCTCGATTACCCGCGCGATCTGCTGGAAATCCAGGTACTCGATGACTCGACCGACGAAACTAAAGAGGTGGCGCGCAATCTGGTTGAGCAGTACAGGCAGGCTGGGAACCCTATTGTTTATATCCACCGCGAGGACCGGCATGGTTTTAAGGCCGGGGCACTCGACCATGGCCTGAAAACAGCGAAAGGTGAATTCGTTGCCATTTTTGATGCGGACTTTGTGCCTCCGCGCGACTGGCTTATGCAGGTCATCCATCACTTTGCCCAGCCAGATGTGGGCATGGTGCAGACCCGCTGGACACACCTGAACCGCGACTATAGCTTCCTTACCCAGGTGGAGGCCATTCTGCTCGATGGGCATTTTGTGCTGGAGCACGGTGGCCGCTCGCGTGCGGATGTCTTCTTTAATTTCAACGGAACTGCCGGCATGTGGCGGCGCAAGGCGATTGAAGAGGCCGGCGGCTGGCAACATGACACTCTTACAGAAGACACCGACCTGAGCTACCGGGCGCAATTAAAAGGTTGGCGTTTCAAGTATCTGCAGCATGTGGAGTGCCCGGCGGAAGTGCCGATTGAGATGACGGCCTTCAAAACCCAGCAGGCGCGCTGGGCCAAGGGCCTCATCCAGACATCGAAAAAAATTCTGCCTCGAGTTTTTAAAAGCGATGTCCCCTTTCATACCAAAATTGAGGCCTGGTATCACCTCACGGCAAACATCAGCTACCCGCTCATGGTGGTGCTTTCAACATTGCTCATGCCGGCCATGATCATCCGCTTCTATCAGGGGTGGTTCCAGATGCTGCTGATTGACGTACCACTCTTTATGGCATCTACGTTTTCTATTTCGTCCTTTTATCTGGTCTCGCAAAAGGAACTCTTTCCGCGCAGCTGGTATAAGACATTTCTGTACCTGCCGTTCCTGATGGCGCTGGGAATCGGGCTGACGGTGACCAATACGAAGGCCGTGATGGAAGCCCTCTTCGGGATCCAGAGTTCCTTCAAGCGCACTCCTAAGTATCGCGTTCAGAAGCGCGGCGAGAAATCAAAAGCTGCCAAGTACCGCAAGCGTCTGGGGATTGTTCCCTGGATTGAGCTGCTGATTGGCTGCTACTTTGCGCTGACGATCTGGTATGCCATCAGCAATGAGAATTACTTCACCGTGCCCTTCCTGTTTATCTTTGTGATGGGCTACTGGTATACAGGGCTGCTGTCACTATTGCAGGGCCGTTTTGAACGCTGGCGCTCCGGTGCGAATTTTGAGGAGTCATCTCCGAAGCCCTATCCAGTGGGCGTTTGAAGCAATTCAGAAATTCTCAAGGCACAAACCGGCAGTTTCTATGGAGAAAACCAGCTACACGTTACACTGGCTAGTCATGAAATCTTCGTGTCGCACCCTGGTATCACTTCTTCTGGTTCTCGTATTCGTCACAGCAGCCCACGCCCTCGACCGCCAATCAAATGCTGACTATCACGCCCGCCGCATGGCCCTGGCGGGTAAGCTGAATGGCGGCGTGGCCGTACTTTTTGCTGCTGAGGAACCGCTGCTCGACTTCATGCCTTACCGGCAGGACTCGGATTTCTACTATCTTACCGGCTGGAACGAGCCGGGAGCAGCGCTGCTCATTGAAGCTCCCCTCGCAGCGCAGGGCCCGCACCCCGCGCGCGCTTACCGCGAGATCATGTTTCTGCCCACACGCAATCTGCACATGGAGTTGTATACGGGCAGGAAGCTGGATGCTGCCGCCTCCGATGCTCCGCAGGTGACGGGTGTGGATGAAGTAAAGCCCATGAGCGAACTGGCGGTCACCCTTAACCAGCTTGCGGCTGAAAATCGCGCAGCCATGTATCGCATCTGGTCTGAGCCCGATGTTGAGCAGGCAAAGTCGCTCGTCGCTTGGACGGCGGCGACCCTCGGCATGGAGAGCACGCCTCCTGTCAGTGATGTACGCGCACAGGTGGCGCAGTTACGCGCCATCAAGGATGCGGGTGAGCTCACATTACTGCACAAAGCGTCTGATGCTTCCATCCAGGCGCAGTTCGCCATGATGAAATCGATACACCCCGGACAAAAAGAACGCACTGTTGCCGGGACCATTATCGAGAAGCTGATGGAGAATGGCTGCGAGCGTCCCTCCTATGCTCCCATCGTTGGCTCCGGCGAAAAATCTACTGAGCTGCACTATGCCGACAACAGCCAGACCATGCAGGACGGCGATGTGGTTGTTGTGGACGCGGCCGGCGAATACTCCATGTACGCTTCGGACATCACTCGCACCGTCCCGGTCAGCGGCCACTTCACGGCACGCCAGCGCGAGATTTACGACATCGTCCTGGGTGCGCAGAAGGCCGCCATGGATGCATTCGTAGCAGGGAAGTCACACATCAATGATCCGCAGCACAAGTATCCTGATTCGCTCGATACAATTGCCTGGAACTACATGAATGCGCACGGCAAAGACCTGCACGGCGCACCACTGGGCAGGTATTTTATTCATGGAATCGGCCACTCGGTCGGCATTGACGTGCATGACCCCTATGACTACTCGCAGCCCATCCAGAAGGGCATGGTCTTCACGATCGAGCCTGGGATCTACATTCCTGAAGAAAAAATCGGCGTGAGGATTGAAGACGTGTTCTATGCAGACCAGAATGGCAAACTTAAATGCCTTACCTGCGCTCTGCCCAAGGAAGCCGACGCGGTTGAAGCGGAAATGCACAGGAAATGAAGTCCATTGCGCAGTCGTTTCTTGCCATCCTTGCCGGATTTATTACGATCATTGGCCTTTCCGGAATTGCCGGAGTGGTGCTGAAAAGGGTGGTGCCGTCGCTGACGGATGAAAACGCGCCCGCCGATCCATTCATCATGGCCGTGAATGTGGGCATCGGCCTGGCGACATCGCTGCTTGGCGGATACATCACGGCACGCTTTTCCCAGGGTAATCCGTTGGTCCACGCACTCATGCTGGCTTTGGTGGTGCTTTTGTTCAGCGCGTTTTCCGCATTGCAGATGAAAGACAAGCAGCCGGTCTACTATCTGCTGCTATTAATCGTCATTCCTACCCTGGCTGTACTGTGCGGCGGGACGCTGTGGCTTCGTCAAACTGGAGTGCCCTGGTAAAAAGACCCGCCGTGTTGGCGGGCCATTTGTACTTGCCTCAGGCAGCCGATGCGGTTTCGGCCTTCAGCCGTTCCGCGTTGAAGTGAGCAATCAGTGCGTCAATCACAGGCTGCAGCTTGCCTTCCATTACGTCCGCCAGCTGATGGATGGTAAGCCCGATGCGATGGTCCGTCAGCCGGTTCTGCGGAAAGTTGTAAGTGCGGATCTTTTCGCTGCGATCCCCGGAGCCGACCTGCTGCTTGCGTTCTTTGGCCAGCGCCTCCTGCTGCCGCTCCATTTCTACTTCGTAGAGACGGGCGCGCAGTACACGCATTGCTTTTTCGCGGTTCTTGATCTGCGACTTCTCATCCTGGCAGCTTACGACGGTGTTGGTAGGCAGGTGTGTGATGCGAACGGCCGAGTAGGTCGTGTTCACCGACTGTCCTCCGGGGCCGGAAGAGCAGAAGGTGTCCACACGGAGGTCTTTCGCTTCAATTTTTATGTCTACGTCTTCGGCCTCAGGCAGCACCGCAACCGTGATCGCGGAAGTATGCACGCGGCCCTGTGTTTCCGTTGCGGGAACGCGTTGCACCCGATGTACTCCGCTCTCGTATTTCAATTGCGAATACACGCGGTCGCCTTCAATGATGGCGATGACTTCTTTCAACCCTCCAACGGACGATTCAGAACTCGACAGCACTTCCACTTTCCAGTGGTGCTGCTCGGCAAACCGCGAGTACATGCGGAAAATTTCCGCGGCAAACAACGATGCCTCGTCACCGCCTGTTCCAGCGCGAATTTCCAGAATGACGTTCTTTTCGTCATTGGGGTCTTTTGGCAAAAGCAGCAGCTTCAGTTCTTCTTCAATTTTCGGCTGGCGCTCTTCCAGTGCGGCCAGCTCTTCGCCAGCCATGGCCCGGATGTCCGGGTCACTCTCGTTGAGCATGGCCTTGGCATCGCTGATGCCGGTCTGGATTTGTTTATATTCGCGGTACTTTTCTACAACGGCCTCAAGCTCGCGGTGCTGTTTGGCGATCTTCTGGTACTTCTGTGGATCGGAAACAACATCAGGCCGAGCGAGCTGCTCGCCAAGCTCTTCGTAACGGGCGGCAATCTGGTCTAAACGTTCAAACATGGAATTTTCTCTCGCAATGCGGCTGCTGAATGGAATTGTTACAGGAAAATGGACAGACAGATGTATCGGCGGCGGAGGCCGCTAAAGAAGAGCGCTGTTGGCAGGAGCTAACTGCATGCTCTTATTCTAACTCAGAAGGCTGCATCTTCTTTTGGTCTCTTAATATGACAATTCTGGAGTATAAGCCTTGCCTGGGCGGTAATCAGGGTCCTCGGAAAAATTTCTGAAGAATCATTTCTGTTCCGTGGCAATCCAAGGTTTTGGAGTACATTTACAGTTCTGTTCTTTCTTGAGGGAAAGGAGTGTTCGGGAATGGCTTTGCTTGCGCCACAGTATCGCTGGGTGGAGGGGCAGGGGAGTGCGTTTGGCGGGCCGGGACTGGAGCCTCGATGGACTTCCAGCGCGAAGGACGCGGTGGGAACTGCTTATTCTTCCTCGAGCCGGGCCTGGTACACGGTTTCGCATGGGATTCTGAACGAGGTCTATTACCCGACGATTGACCGCGCGCAGATTCGGGACATGCAGTTGCTTATTACCGATGGCGAGACATTTTTCCACGAAGAGCGGCGCGATCTGAAGCACGAGTTTGAGTACATTGATGCGGATGCGCTGGCGGTGCGCGTTCGAAACAGGGATGCTGAGGGGCGGTATTGCATTACAAAAGAGATCATCAATGATCCGCATTATCCGGTGGTGTTGACGCGAGTGCGCATTGAGGGTGACGCTGACCTGCTGCCGCGACTGAAGGTGTATGTGCTGGTTTCTCCGCATATTGAGTGCGGCGGGATGGGGAACAGTGCGCGTGTGGCGGATGTGGCGGGTGAGCTCGTGCTGGTGGCGTGGAAGGACCGTACATCGCTGGCTGTGGCGGCGGATTGTGGGTTCTCGCGCGCGAGCTGTGGTTATGTGGGCGCGAGCGATGGATGGCAGGACCTGAAACAGAACTTCAGGATGGATTGGGAGGTCGGGGCGGCGCTGGATGGGAATGTTGCGGTGATGGGAAAGATCCCACCCTTTGTCCAAACTACGCGCGCAAAAGATGGGGCGCTGGGCACAGAAGAAGCAGGCCCTTCGGCCTTGCCTCAGGATGACAAATTGTCATTGTCAGAGATGGATGGGGCGGTATCTCAACTGGAATTTACGGTGGCGCTGGGGTTTGGCGATGGGCATCATGCCGCGCTGGCGGTGACGATGGCGGCACTGGCCAAGCCATTTGAAGAGCACTTGAAGCGGTTTATTGAGCAGTGGCATCGGGCAGCCAGTCCGAGGGAATTGGCGGCGAGTTCAGCTGATGACGGCAGGCTGATGCAGATCAGTCACAACATCATTCTGGCGCATGAGGACAAAACCTACGGCGGCGCGTTTATTGCTTCGGCTTCGATCCCCTGGGGGTATGCGAAGAGTGACGATGACCTGGGCGGGTATCACCTGGTGTGGACGCGCGACATGGTGCAGAGCGCGACGGCACTGCTGGCGTGCGGGAGGATTGAAACGGCACGGCGGGCGTTGGTGTATCTGGCCTGCACGCAGAAGCCGGATGGAGGGTTTGCGCAGAACTTCTGGATTGACGGGACACCGTACTGGACGGGAGTTCAACTGGATGAGGTGGCCTTCCCGATTATTCTGGCGTGGCGGCTGTGGAAGCGCGGCGGGCTGGGGAAGTTTGATGTTGTTCCATTTGTGGAGCGCGCGGCGGGGTTTCTGGTGCGGTATGCTCCCGTGACGCAGCAGGAGCGGTGGGAGGAAGCGGCGGGGTATTCGCCTTCGACGCTGGCGGCGGTGATTTCAGCACTGGTGTGCGCGGCGGACATTGCGCGGGCGCACGATTCGGCGGAGCTGGGGCAGTTTCTGGAAGAGCACGCGGACTGGATTGAGAGCCATCTGGAAGACTGGACGGTAACGAACAACGGCGTGCTGCATCCGGAGGTAAAGCGGCACTACATGAGGATTCGTCCACCGGAGTGCGGAGAGCCCTATGCGCATGAGGAGTGTGGGACGGAGCTGGTGCACATTGCGAATGGAAAGCCGGGTGAGAAGAACGAATATGAGGCGCGCGAGATTATAGACGCCGGATTTCTGGAGCTGGTGCGGTATGGGGTGCGGCGGGCGGATGATCCGTTGATCGTGGATTCATTAAAGGTTGTTGACCATGTGCTAAAAGTGGAGACCCCGAAGGGGCCGTGCTGGTACCGCTACAACCATGATGGATATGGGCAGCGGGAGGATGGCGGGCCATTTCTGGGACATGGAAAGGGACGTCCCTGGCCGCTGCTGGTAGGGGAGCGGGCGCACTACGAGCTGTCGGCGGGGCGTGATGTGCGGCCGTTGATTGAGGCGATTGAGCGCTATGCATCGGAAGGCGGAATGCTTCCGGAGCAGATATGGGAAGAGCCTGACCGGCATGGGTTGGTGTGTGGTGGCCCGGCGGGGTCGGCGATGCCGCTGGTGTGGGCGCATGCCGAGTACCTGAAGTTATTGCGCTCGGTCACGGACGGGCGGGTGTTCGACCGCATCTCTATAGTAGAGGAACGGTACAGAGAGAAGCGGCAGAGCCCGATTGAGGTCTTCAAGCTACGGCGTCCTGTGCGGAAGGTGGCGGCAGGCAAGAGGCTGCGAATCACGGCACAGGAGCGGTTCAAGGTGCAGTGGACGATGGATGAGTGGAAGACGCAGCAGTCTGCTGTGAGTTCGACCGTGGGGTATGCGGGGTCCTTCGCGGATATTTCGACAGAGAAGAGCGGGAAGCTGGTGTTCACACTGTTCTGGACGGAGCGGCAACAGTGGGAAGGGCGGAATTTTGAGGTGGAAGTGGAATAGGGCCCAGGGCCCAGGGCCACTCTGGCGATGTTGGGACAAAATCTGCTGATTTTTCGTTTTGTGCGGCATGGGTGAGAATAGGAAGAGGAAGGGGCGGAAGTTCTTTGGTGCGCCGGTAATTGATGTCCAGGTGATAAAGAGAAATTTTCTGGGAGCGTGAATTCAGGTTATGAGTGACATAGAACAACTTTCGATTAATACCATCCGCTTTCTTGCGGTGGACGCCGTAGACAAGGCAAACAGCGGGCATCCGGGAGCGCCGCTGGGCGATGCTCCACTGGCGTATCTGTTGTTTCACAAGTACATGCGCCACAATCCGGCGAATTCGCACTGGTCGAACCGTGACCGCTTTGTGCTCTCAAATGGACACGCCTCGGCGCTGCTTTACAGCGTGCTGCATCTTTCCGGCTACAAGGTGAGCATTGAGGACTTGCAGAATTTCCGGCAGTGGGGATCGAATACGCCCGGGCATCCGGAACGCGGCGATACGGATGGCGTGGAAGTGACGACCGGACCGCTGGGGCAGGGTTTTGCCATGGCCGTAGGGCTGGCGATTGCGGAGAAGCATCTGGCAGCCACCTATAACAAGCCTGGCTTTGATATTGTGGACCACTATACCTATGGCATCTGCGGCGATGGCGACCTGATGGAAGGCATTTCGCATGAAGCGGCTTCACTGGCCGGGACGCTGAAACTGGGCAAGCTGATCTTTTTCTACGACGACAATCTGATTTCGCTGGATGGACCGACGGACCTTTCGTTTACCGAAGATGTGCTGAAGCGGTTTGAGGCCTATCACTGGCATGTTCAGAAGGTCGGGGACGGCAATGATCTGAATGCGATTGCGCAGGCGATTGAAGCGGCGAAGGCGGTCAAGGACAAGCCGTCGCTGATTGCGGTGCGCACGGTGATTGGCTATGGCAGCCCGATTGCCGGAACGAACAAGGTACACGGTGAAGCGCTGAAGCCGGCAGAGGCGGCGGAGACGAAGAAGAACCTTGGGTGGCCGGAGGACAAGTTCTTTTATGTCCCGGATGAAGTGCGGAAGCACTGGGAGGAAGTGAAAGAGAAAGGCGCGAAGTATGAGGCCGAGTGGAGCAAGCTGTTTGGCGAGTATAAGAAGCAGTTTCCTGAGTTGGCCGAGCAGTTTGAGCGCACCCAGGCGGGCAAGCTGAAGGACGGATGGGAGAAGACAATTCCGGTCTTTCCGACAGACAAGGCCGTGGCGACTCGCAATGCCGGCAACCTCATCATGAACGCGTTTGTGAAGCAGGTGCCGGAGCTGATTGGCGGCGCGGCGGACCTGACGGCTTCGACGAAAACAATTGTGAAGGACGGCGGGAATTTCCATGTGGATCCCAAGGGCGTGAACATCTGGTACGGCGTTCGCGAGTTTGGGATGTGCGCCATGGTGAACGGAATGGCGGCGCATGGTGGTGTGATTCCGTATGGCTCGACCTTCTTTGTGTTCACGGACTATGCAAAGCCGGCGCTGCGCATGGCGGCGATCATGCACGTGCATTCGATCTTTGTATTTACGCACGATTCGATTGCACTGGGTGAGGACGGGCCGACGCACCAGCCGATTGAGCATCTGATGGCGCTGCGCGCGGTGCCGGAGCTGACGGATTTCCGTCCGGCAGATGCAAATGAGACGGCGGCGGTATGGCGGCTGGCACTTGAGCGGAACAAGCCGTCGTGGATAGCGCTTTCGCGGCAGGACCTGCCGGTGCTGGATGCTGCGCAGCACAACATTTATGAAGGCGTGAAGCGCGGGGCCTACATTGTGGAGAAGGGAGGGGACTCGCCTGATCTGCTGATTGTGGCGACGGGCGCTGAGCTGTGGCCTTCGCTGGGAGCGGCGGCGCAACTGAAGAAGGAAGGAATTGCGACGCGGGTAGTTTCCATGCCAAGCTGGAAGCTTTTCGAGGAGCAGAGCGAAGACTATAAGGCTTCGATTTTCCCGGACCATCTGCCGAAGCTGGCGGTGGAAGCGGGCAGCCCGATCGGGTGGTGGAAGTATGTAGGCCGCCACGGTGACGTGATCGGACTGGAGCGGTTTGGCGCATCGGCCCCGGGCAAGGTCGTACTGGAAAAGCTGGGCTTTGGTGCGGGGAACATTGCTACCCGCGGCAAGGCGCTGGTGGAGCGCGTCCGTAAATCTGAAGCTGCACTGGCGGGGAAATAAATATGAAGCTGGTGATTGCGGCTGACCACGCGGGCTTTCCTCTAAAGGAGGAGGTCCGCGGCTATCTGGAGCGCCTGGGGCACGAAGTCGTGGACCTGGGAGCTTATAACACGGAGCCATCGGATTATCCGGACTTTGCGGAAGCTGTGGGTAAGGCGCTGGCAGCGGGGCGTGCGGAACGCGGGATCCTGATATGCGGCAGCGGCGTCGGTGTATGCGTAGCGGCGAACAAGATGCCGGGGGTCCGCGCGGCTATGTGTCATGACACGTATTCAGCGCATCAGGGCGTGGAACACGATGACATGAATGTGTTGGTGCTGGGGGCGAGAATTATTGGCCCGGCGCTGGCGTTTGATTTGGTGTCGTCGTATCTGAATGCGCGCTTCCAGAAGCAGGAAGAGCGTTTTGTGCGCAGGCTGAATAAAGTGAAAGCGATTGAGGCGCGCAACATGCCGGAAGCAGCGAAGGCAGAGAACCATTCGGCGTAAGGTGTTCCGGGGCTGAAGCCCCTTTCTTTATTTGCGGTCTTTTCACCGGGCTGAAGCCCGGTGCTTCTACTCTGTGGAAAGCTGACAGCACTCTTTGAATGCAGCGCGGGAGCGTAAATGGCAACCATAAGCACGATTTTGTGGGATGTGGGCGGAGTTTTGCTGACAAATGGGTGGGGCCATCAGGAGCGCGCGGCGGTGCTTTCGCATTTCGGGCTGGACCGCGATGCGTTTGAGCAGCGGCATCCGGAGGCGAATGACGCTTGGGAAAAGGGGCTGGTCCCGGTTGAGGAATATCTGGCGCGGACGGTCTTTTATGAGCCGCGGAAGTTTACTGTCCCGGAATTTGTAGATGCCATGAAGGCCGAGTCGCAGGTGCTGGAGGACAGCGCTCTGGGAATCCTGAAGGAAATTGCGGCATCCGAAGCGGTGATGCTGGGAATGCTAAACAATGAAGCGCGCGAGCTGAATGATTTTCGGATTCAGCAATTTGGGCTGACAGATTTTTTTGGTGTGTTCCTGAGCTCGTGCTATGTGGGACTGCGGAAGCCGGATGCGCGGATGTTTCGGCTAGCGTGCGACGTGCTCCAGCGGGAACCTGGTGAGATTGTGTTTGTGGACGACCGTGCTGGAAATGTGCAGGCGGCGACCAGCGTTGGGATGCACGGGATTGTGTATGAAGGCCCAGAGAAGTTGAAGGCGAAGTTGACGGAATTTGGTGTTTTTGCGGTGAGTGTGGGGTAAAACATATTCCACATCTCTGCGAGATGTGGGCCCCCGGTTTTGCTCAGGATGACAGCGTTTTTATTTCGAGATTTTTTGGAGGAAGTATGGAGCTGGGCATTATTGGTCTGGGAAAGATGGGCGGCAATATGGCGGAGCGTCTGCGCAAAGCCGGTCACAAGATTGTCGGCTTTGACTTTAGTGCGGATGCAGTGAAGCGGCTGACAGATGCCGGTTCTGTGGGTGTTTCATCGCTGGAAGACCTGGTGAAGAACCTGTCAGCGCCACGTGCGGTGTGGATCATGGTGCCGTCGGGTGATCCGGTAGACCAGACGATTGCCAAACTTGAGCCGTTGATGCAGAAGGGCGATACCTTTATTGACGGTGGCAACTCAAATTACAAGGATTCGCAGCGGCGGTACAAAGAGCTGACCGCGAAGGGCTTCAACTTTGTAGATGTTGGAACGTCGGGCGGTGTGTGGGGGCTGAAAGAGGGCTACAGCATGATGGTCGGCGGTGATAAGGAGCCGGTCGAGCGGTTGCGGCCGATTTTTGAGGCCCTGGCCCCGGCGAAGGACAAAGGCTGGGGGCATGTGGGGCCTGCGGGTGCCGGGCACTTTGTGAAGATGGTCCACAACGGCATTGAGTACGGAATGATGCAGGCCTATGCCGAGGGGTTCTCGATTATGGGCCACAAGAAAGAGCTGAATCTGGACCTGACCCAGATTGCAGAGATCTGGCGCTATGGCAGCGTGGTGCGCTCATGGCTGCTGGACCTGACGGCGGATGCTCTGAAGAAGAACCCGACGCTGGAGGGTCTGGAAGCATATGTGGCCGATTCCGGCGAAGGGCGATGGACCGTGTTTGAGGCGATTGATCTGAATGTATCGGCGCCGGTGATTACTGAGTCGCTGATCCGGCGTATTCGTTCGCGCGAAGACAACAACTTCAGCGATCGCATGCTGGCGATTATGCGCAACGCCTTTGGCGGCCATGCGGTGAAGACCGAAAAACAGGAGTAAGTTATGGCGACAGCAACGGAAGTAAGGGTAGCGCCGGAGGATGTGCGGGCGGCAGCACGGCGCAGCGAGCGGATCCCTGATCCTGCAGTCGTGGTGATCTTTGGCGCGTCGGGCGATTTGACGAAGCGCAAGCTGTTGCCGGCGCTCTTTCATCTGGAGCAGCAGGGGCTGCTTCCGGCCGAGTTTTCGATTGTGGGTGTGGCCCGGCGCGACCTCAAGTCTTCATTTGCCGCTGATATGAAAGACGGCATTCTGAAGTTCGGCGGCGGCAAGGACGGGGATGACACGATTGACAACTTCATCAGCAAGGTGGACTACCATGCGATGAACTTTGATGATGATGCCGGGTATGCCAAGCTGAAATCGCTGCTGGACAAGATAGACAAAGAGCGCGGTACACAGGGCAATCGGCTGTTTTATCTGGCGGTTGCGCCGGAGTACTTTGCGGACATCATCAACCGGCTGGGTGAGCATGGAATGGCGCATCCGGAGAAGGGATATGCGCGCGTCATTATTGAGAAGCCGTTTGGTCATGACCTGAAGTCGGCCAAAGAGCTGAATGATGATGTGAACCGGGTCTTTGATGAAGACCAGATCTTCCGCATTGATCATTACCTGGGCAAGGAGACGGTGCAGAACATCCTGGTGTTTCGCTTTGCGAATGGGATTTTTGAGCCGATCTGGAACCGCAATTTTATTGATCACGTGCAGATTACGGCAGCGGAAAGCATTGGCATTGAAGGCCGCGGCCCGTTTTATGAGAAGGCCGGAGCGCTGCGCGATGTGGTGCAGAACCACATGATGGAGCTGCTTTCGTTTGTGGCGATGGAACCTCCCGTATCGTTTGAGGCGAATGCGGTGCGCGGCGAGAAGGTAAAAGTGTGGCGTGCGGTGAAGCCGATTGCGATTGAAAATACTGTGCGCGGGCAGTATGCGCTGGGCACGATAGATGGTCAGCAGGTGCAGGGATATCGTGAAGAAGACCGCGTGGACCCCAATTCGACGACGGAGACATTTGCGGCCATCAAGCTGGAGATTGAAAACTGGCGCTGGGCCGGGGTGCCGTTTTATTTGCGGGCAGGAAAGCGGCTGGCGAAGCGCGCGACAGAGATCATGATCCAGTTCAGGCAGCCTCCGTTGTTACTGTTTGACCGCTCGGGCGCTGGGCCGTGCAATGAGATCCAACCGAACATTCTGACGATTCGCATTCAGCCGGACGAGGGTATTTCGCTGCGCTTTGGTGCAAAGGTGCCGGGGCCGGACATGAATGTGTGCCCGGTGGTGATGGACTTCCAGTATGCGTCGGCCTTTGGAGTGAATTTGGCGAACGGGTATGAGCGGTTGCTGCTGGATGCGATGCTGGGAGACCAGACTCTATTTGCGCACCGCGATGGAGTGGAGGCGACGTGGTCGTTGTTTACTCCGGTGCTGGAAGCGTGGGCGAAGGCCAAGCCGAGAGACTTTCCGAATTACACCAGCGGGACGTGGGGACCGAAGGCTGCGGATGGTTTGATTGGGCGGGATGGCAGGAAGTGGCACCAGTTGTGATGTGGCAGGAAAATTACGGGTGTCTCGTGTTTCTGTTTAGCCCTGAGCCCACATTTCTCAAGAGATGTGGGGGCACCCGGGTTATGGCATAGAGATCAAAATGGCGAGAAAAATTGTAGTCGAATATCGCGTATATGATGGGCCGGACGCGTTGGCCCATGCCGCGGCGGAGCACTTTCTGGAGGCGGTGCAGCAAGCCGTGGCGCAACGCGGGAAGGCGCGGATTGCTATCTCCGGCGGGAGCACGCCGAAGCGCACGTTTGAGTTGCTGGCGAATCCGCAAGAGAAGTTTCTTGCGGCGATGCCATGGAACAAACTCGAACTGTACTGGGTGGATGAGCGCACGGTCCCCCCAACGGACAAAGACAGCAACTATCGCATGACGCGCGAAGCGCTGTTGGAGAAGGTCCCGCTGAAACCGGAGCAGGTGTTTCGCATGGAAGGCGAACTGGGGCCGGAAGAGGCAGCGGCGCGATATGAATCGCTGATTCGGAACAATTTTCGGCTGGAAGGCGCGGAGGTACCGCGCTTTGATGTGGTCCAGTTGGGCATGGGCGATGACGGGCATACGGCATCATTGTTCCCGCATACGCAGGCGATCCATGAACTGGGGCGCATTGTGGTGGCGAACCATGTTCCGCAAAAAGATACGTGGCGCATCACGCTGACTTGGCCTGTGCTGATTGAGGCGAGTGAAGTGTTCTTCCTGATTGGCGGCAAGGACAAGGCCGATCCGCTGCATCGTGTGTTGCAGGGGCCGTATGATCCGGAGGCGCTTCCATCGCAATTGATTCGACCGAAGAGCGGCAAGCTGCTTTTGCTTCTGGACAAGAATGCAGGGGCGCAACTGCCGGCGCCTGGCGCAGATGGAAAAGGAAGACTGGAGATTGAACGATGATTCTGGCCGGAGACGTGGGCGGAACGAAGGTCCACCTGGCGTTGTATGGGTTCGAAAAGGGCGAACTGACGCACGTTCGAGATGAGAAGTTTCCTGCGCAGGATTATGCAGGGCTGGAAGTGATTGCGCGCAAGTTTATTGAAGAAAGCGGTGGTCCTGAGGTCACGGCGGCGTGTTTTGGAGTGCCGGGACCCGTGCGCCAGGGACGGCTGAAGTTGACGAATCTGCCGTGGGTACTGGACAGCCGTGAGCTTTCGAAAAACCTCGATATCCAGCACCTGTTTCTTATCAATGACCTCGAAGCCAATGGGTATGGGATTCCGGAGCTGCATCCGGAGCAGATTTATGTGCTGAGCGAGGGTGACGCGGCGGCGGTGGGGAATCGTGGACTCGTGTCAGCAGGAACCGGGTTGGGTGAGGCGATTCTGGTTTGGGACGGACGCGCGCATGTGCCGATGGCTTCAGAGGGCGGGCACTGCGATTTTGGTCCGCGCAACGATCTGGAGATTGATCTGCTGCGTTATTTACAACGGCAGTTGAATGGGCGCGTGAGTTATGAGCGGGTGGTTTCTGGCATTGGCTTGCAGAACATCTATTCCTTTTTGCGTGATGAGAAGAAGATGGATGAGCCGGCATGGCTGCGCGACCGCATGAAGGAAGAAGACCCGAATGCCGTCATTGGCAAGCTGGGCGAGAGTGGCGAGAACGAACTGTGCGCGAAGACGCTGGATATTTTTGTCTCCGCGTATGGAGCGGAGGCCGGGAACCTGGTGTTGAAGGCACTGGCAACAGGTGGTATTTATCTGGGCGGCGGCATTGCTCCCAAAATCCTTAAGAAGATGAAAGACGGCACTTTTATGAAGGCCTTTACAGATAAGGGCCGTTTGAGCGACCTTCTGGTACACACTCCGGTGCGCATTATTCTGGAAAGCCGCGCAGCGTTGATGGGTGCTGCGGCGTATGCTGAGGCGCGGGCGGCGGAGATCAGTGGGCAGTCAATGCGTGCCGCGTCGGTGCAGTTTTCCTGAATCGAATGCAATTTCGGTGCGTCTCTGATGATATGAAGACTGCACGTTTTGTTTCGAGGATGGGGCTGTTTGTGGCTGTGCTGAGTTTGCTGCTACTCACGCCCAGGGATGCTCTGGCCCACGCTGTGCTGGTTTCTTCTACTCCTGCTGCGCATGCCTCGGTGAAGGGGCCGCATGTAGCGATCCAGCTGAAATTCAATTCACGCATTGATGGCGCGCACTCTCGGCTGTATCTGGTTGGCCCGGATGGCAAAGTGAAGACACTGGTGCTGGCAGGGCAGGCTGCTCCGGATGAACTTGCCGCGCAGAGTGTACGGCTGAGTGCGGGAGCGTATACGATTCGCTGGCAGGCACTGGCGACGGACGGGCACATTACGCGTGGGGAGATTCCTTTTACTGTGGAATGATGGCGCGTAAGGCCGCTGGGGCCCTTCGTCGCGCTATGCGCTTCTCAGAACGACGGGGGAACCTGCGAAGCGCGATAACTTCTTCTTTGCTGTTCAAATTTTGATCTGGCTACTTCGAGATTTCGACCTTCTTTCTGTTCTGCTGCGTGCGGCAGCGCTTGCGCTGGAAGCATTGACGCTGGGCAGTGTGGTGTTTCTGTTCTTCATCGCCCAGCCTTGTGGAATGGATGGAGAGCGCCTGCGCGGCTTGCGCCGGGCGGCATCGTTTGCTGCGCTGAGTCTGTGCGCGGCGGAAATCCTATCCGTTGCTGTAAGCTCGGCCATTCTTGTGGGGGGATCGGGCTTCCGCTTTCATGATGTTCTCTCGGCGGATTTTTTTCTTCTGGGCAGCGTGCTCGCGTTGAGTGCGGCTGCGCTGTTTCTGCTGCTGCGCGCACGCTCCCGGAAGGCCCTGTTTTTCTGCATGCTCCCTGCTGTTCTTGTGCTCACGGCTTCTGTCGGTATGAGTCATGCTGCGGCGCGACTGGATCATCGCCCGCTGTTGCTGGTGCTTACGACGCTGCATCACGCGGGCACGGCGGCGTGGATTGGCGCGATGCCGTTTTTGCTGCTTGCGCTGCGGCGAGAGGGCGACGAAGCGAAAGCTGCGCGATATACGCAGAGGTTTTCTTCTCTCGCGATAACAGGAGTTGTGTTTTTGCTGGCTGGCGGCATTGGGATGGCGCTGTTTTATGTGGGGTCGTGGCAGGGGTTGTATGGCACGAGCTACGGCGTGATGCTGGTGGCGAAAGTGTACCTGCTGCTGGTGGTGCTCGGACTTGGGGCAGGGAATTTTTTCCTGGCGCGGCAGGTGGAGCGTGCGCCTGTGCCGCTGCTAGTGCGACTTCGGCGATTCAGCGAAGCAGAGATTGGCCTGGGTTTTACGGCGATTCTGGCGGCGGCTTCGATGACGTCGCAGCCTCCGGCGGTGGACCTGGCGCATGATCGTTTAACAAGGCACGAAATTGTGGAGCGGATGCGCTGGGAGTGGCCGCGGATGACGAGTCCGCCGCTGAAGGCGCTGGCACCGCCGAGTCCGCTGAGTGTTGCTATTCCGGTATCCACGTTCAATGGTGGAAGCCAGAGCGATGCAAATGATCGTGCATGGAGCGAGTATAACCACCACTGGGCCGGACTGATTGTGCTGTGTGCAGGATTGTTTGCGCTGCTGGCACGATGGCGGCGCATGGGTTGTGCGCGGCACTGGCCGTTGTTGTTCCTGGGGCTCTCCATTTTTATTTTGTTGCGTGCTGATCCGGAGAACTGGCCGCTGGGGCCGCGTCCTTTCTGGGCGAGCTTTACCGGCCCGGATGTATTGCAGCACCGGCTTTATGCGCTGCTGATTGCTGCATTTGCTGTATTCGAGTGGGCGGTGGAGACGGAGCGCGTGCGCGCGCGGTGGGCGGCGTATGTCTTCCCACTGTTGTGCGCGGCGGGAGGCGCCCTTTTGCTGACCCATCAGCACGCGCTGGGTAATATCAAGGAAGAGATGCTGGCGGAGATGAGCCATACTCCGATTGCGTTGCTGGGCGCGACGGCAGGATGGGGCCGCTGGCTGGAGTTGCGGCTGCCTGATAAGCGCTGGTCTCAAATCGCTTCGTATATTTGGCCTGTGTGTCTGGTGCTGGTGGGGTTGGTGTTGCTGGATTATCGGGAGTCTTAGAAGACTGCTGTGGCCCGTCTGGCACCAGCCGAAGAAAGGTTTGCTCCGTGTTCTGCAAACCCACATTTTTTCAAGATGTGGGCACCCTGTGGTCCTGAGACAAAAGCACTTTTACGGGTCTAGTGGGCCGGCAATTTGTGGGGTGTGCTTGCGTTATGGTAAATAGAGCAGTTTGGAAAGGAAGGCCTATGTCGCAATTTTTTCGTATTTCTTTGGGGGCCGCTTGTTGTGTTGCTTTCTGGCTCTCGTCATTTCAGGAAGCAAGGGCCCAACGGCTGCCGGAGACGGTCCGCCCGGAGCACTACAGCCTGGTGCTGACGCCTGATCTTAAGAATGCAACGTTCACCGGCAAGGAGAGCATTGATGTCGTTCTGTCGCAGCCCGCGGACTCGATCACGCTAAATGCGGCGGAGATCAAGTTCCAGAGCGTGAAGACAACGCTGAATGGAAAAACCCTGGACGCTGCGGTCACAGAAGATGCGGGCAAAGAGCAGGCGACATTTGATTTTCACCAGAAGCTGCCGGCGGGACATCTGACACTGGACATCGATTACTCGGGCATTTTGAACAACGAACTGCGGGGCTTTTATCTTTCAAAGACGGCGAAGCGCAACTATGCGGTTACGCAGTTCGAGCCGACGGATGCTCGAAGGGCCTTTCCTTCGTTTGATGAGCCTGCCTTCAAGGCCAGGTTTGATGTGACGATTGTTGTAGACAAGGGCGACACGGCCATCTCGAACACAAATATTATTTCTGATACGCCTGGGCCGGGCGAGGACAAGCACACGATCAAGTTTGCGACGACGCCGAAGATGTCTACGTATCTGGTGGCGTTTCTCGTAGGTGATTTTCAGTGCACGTCGGGCGAGAGTGATGGCGTGCCGATTCGCGGATGCGCGACCCCGGACAAAGTGGAGCTGGCGAAATATGCGGTGAAGGCCGCCGAGTTTGTTCTGCATTACTATGACAACTATTTCGGCATCAAGTATCCAATGCCGAAACTGGACATGATTGCGCTGCCGGATTTTGAAGCTGGCGCGATGGAGAACTTTGGCGCGATCACGTATCGCGAAACCGACCTGCTGCTAGATGAAAACAATTCCTCGGTGGGCGCGAAGAAAAACGTCGCGCTGGTGGTAGCGCATGAGATGGCGCACCAGTGGTTTGGCGATATGGTGACGATGCAGTGGTGGAACAATCTCTGGCTGAATGAAGGCTTTGCCTCATGGATGGAAAACAAGCCGGTGGCGGCGTGGCATCCGGAATGGAACATTCCGCAGGGTGTGGCCCAGGGACTGAACAATACGCTGAATCTGGATGCGCAGCGCACGACGCGCACGATTCGTGCGAAGGCCGATACGCCAGATGAGATCAACCAGATGTTTGACGGCATTACGTATGGCAAGGCTGGCGCGGTGCTGCTGATGGTGGAGAACTATCTGGGCGAAGAGACCTTCCGCAAGGGTGTGCACAACTATCTTGCAGCGCATATGTACGGCAATGCCACGGCGGAAGACTTCTGGAATGCGCAGACGGCGACAAGCCATAAACCTGTGGACAAGATCATGGAAAGCTTTGTGGTCCAGCCTGGCGAGCCGATCCTGACATTCAGTCAGCCGCAGGATGGCAGCGTTGCAGTCTCTCAGCAGCGGTTTTTCCTGAACCCGAGCGTGAAGGCGGAGCAGGCGCAATCGTGGACGGTGCCGGTGTGCATCAAGACGGGCACGGCGAGCGATTGCCAGGTACTGACTTCGGCGCAGCAGTCGCTGAAAGTTCCACAGGCGCAGTTCTTCTTTGCCAATGCGGGCGGCAAGGGTTATTACCGCAGCACGTATCCGAAGGATGTGTATGAGAAAGTCGTCTCGAATGTAGAGACGGGGTTGGCTCCGGAAGAACGCATCAGCCTGCTTGGCGATGTGTGGGCGCAGGTGCGCGCGAGCAAGATGGAGGTGGGAGACTATCTGAATCTTGCGGCGGCAGTGAAGGACGACACAAGTGCGGCTGTGGTGCAGACTGCTCTGAACGCGGTAGGCACCATTGATGATCAGATTGCTTCTACTGATGAAGAGCACAAGGCGCTGGCTGTGTGGGTGGTGAAGAACTTTAAGCCCGCGTATGAGCGGCTGGGCAAGGCATCGGACAGTGATTCGCCGGAGAAGAAAGAGCTGCGCGCGTCGCTTTTTGGGGCACTGGGTACGATTGGGGAAGATCCTGAAGTAATTGCGGAAGCAAAGCAGATTGCGGAGAAGTTTCTGACGGATCCTTCGTCGGTGGAACCCACGCTGGCGCAGACGGCCGCAGGTATCGCCGCTGAGCACGGGGACGAGGACTTCTTTAATCAGCTACAGAAGGTGTATGAAACGGCAAACAATCCTCAGCTTCAGGAAGGTGCCCTACGCATGCTGGCGCTCTTCAAGAGCCATCCGCTGGAGCAGCGCGCTCTGGACTACACCGTATCCGGGAAGGTGCGGAACCAGGATGCCGCCATTGAGTTGCTGACTATGCTGCATGGGCAGGAAACGCGTGATGAAGCATGGCAGTATATTCAGCAGAACTGGGACAAGGTGAAGGCGCAGCTTACGACCTCGATGGGGGCGTATCTTGTGGGTGCGACGGGTGCATTTTGCAGCGCCCAGGCACGCGACCAGGTGGTGGACTTCTTCTCTACGCACAAGGTGCCGGCGTCAGACCGGTCTTTGGCGCGCGCGAAGGACCAGATCAATGACTGTATTGAACTGCGCAGTGAGCAGGGGCCGAAACTGAAGGAGTGGATTGCAGCGCAGAAGTAAGGAAACAGGAGGGGCCATTCTCTCAGGGCCGGAGCGCGTCTCCGGCCTCTTCTTTTTGCGTGCTGATGAAGACACGGGAGGCTCCGCGCAGGATTTGTTTTCCAGGGAGTGCGCCGGTTTCATCCGCGAAGAATATTTCTCCAACGCGCTGGGTTTGCGGGCGATAGTACCAGCGTTTGAAGAGGCAGAGATGGTCAGAGACGGCCTGGCTACTTGCCTTGATTTTTTCTGATTCAGATTCGAGCGCCTGGAGTGCAGCGTCGAGTCTTTGGAGCAGGACATCGTGAGGTGCGGTCTGTACAGGAGCAGCGAGCGGAACGGCCTCGACTGCGACGGGAGCCACATAGAGCGAAGTAGAGCCGGAGCGCTCGTTGTGAAGGCGCATTCCGGCAATGGAGTAGGGGACTGGACCGGAGAGAACTCCGCGCGAGAGCAGGAAGAGTGAAACCGCTTCTGGTTCTACTGAGGGCTGGAGGATGATCGCACGCAGGCTGGATAGCTGCTGTATGGCCGGGGAAAGCAAAGATGAAACTGCTTCTACTTTTTGCAGCCTTGCGTGGAGCTGTGCTGCCTTTTCAAAGTCCAGTTCAGCGGAGGCGGCGTCGCGCTCCGATGTCAGCTTTTCCTTGAGGCTGGTGCCGCGCGTCCGGAGAAAAGCATACACGCCGGCTGCTTCTTCGGCGTAGCGTTCGTCTGTACATCCTTTGAAGCAGGGGGCGAGACACATCTTCATCTCGGAATAAATGCAGCCGGGGAAGGCAGGATGGGGATGGAGGTCCTCATGGCAACGCCGTAGCTGGAACAGGTCCAGCAGCTCATCTGAGAATTTTTCTGCCACAACGCGTGAAGGAAAAGGCCCGAAGAGATGGTGGCACGCGGGTTTTGTAATTTTGTTGGTTACATAAAGGCGAGGGTAAGGGTTTTCCATGGCCATGCGCAGAAAAAATGGGGTGCGCAGATGCATGCGCTTGCGCGTTGCTCCGCCAAAAATTTGGGCAGAGATGCGATAGAGCAGCAGGAGCGACTCGAACTCGGAGCCAGTGGTGGACCATTCAATACGAGAGATTTTTTCTGTCAGTCTCAAGCGTTTGGATTGTGCAGGACCCGCATCGAGAAAGCGGCCGAGCCTTCGGCGCAGGTTTGGAGTACGGCTGATGTAGGGTTCGGCATGTTTGTCAGGGCCGAAAAGGGCGAAGACCCCGGCTTGAGAGGGAACCTGCGCCAGAGCGGATTTGGGTGTGGACGGGTTGAAAGCTGCGGACTGCGTGAGCATTGGTTGTTTTGATTATTCTCTGGCTAGCGCCTGGACGTCTAGATTTCGCAAAGTTTGTTCAAACCTTAATTGCTACAGAAGTATGTGGGTGATAATGCAGAGAGTGAAGGAGAGTGGATCGCGTGCAGTTTATTCTTGGTGTGTTTCTTTTCGTTGTGGTGATAGGGGCACTGGATGCCCGGCTGCCCTGGCCTGCAAGTAAAAAGGAAGGTACGCGTATATGATCGCCGGGCACTTCGGCTTTGCTGCGGTTGTGAAGGGCCGGGAGCGGTCTGCGCCCCTTTGGATGTTGATGCTGGCGTCGGTGTGGCTTGATATTGTGTTTGTTCCTCTTTTCCTTGCAGGGAAAGAGACGATGCATTCCGTACCGAGCCACTCAGGATACGGGGCTGCGGTGATCTACGCCGACTACACGCATTCGATCGTAGGGGCGCTTGTGCTCTCGGCGATTCTGACAACTTTCTGTTGGCCGATCTGGGGCAGGCGAAGCGCAATCGTCATCGGCCTGGTAGCTGTTTCGCACTGGGTGCTCGATTTGATTGTTCATCGCGCCGATATGCCTGTTTTGCCTGCGAACCTGGGGCACTTACCTCGGCTCGGGTGGGGATTGTGGCGCTTTCCTATGCTGTCCGCTTCTCTCGAGGCTTTGCTTGTGCTGATGGGGGCGGGATTTTACTGGGGGGCCGCGAGGGCCATATCCATTCAGGCTGGTCGCGAAACGCGATGGGCGGCGTTTGTGTCCATTTTGATTGCGGTCTGTGGACTCGGCATCCTCGGCCTGGATGTTACGAGCCGGTGACGGAGAACCGGCTTACCGCTGGCGGCATTGGCGCGTTTGGTTCCTGTAGCGAATTTCCACATGCGAAAGAGGTACTTTTTCCTGCTAGCATCACGGCATGAAGAAGCTGATTGTTCTGTCTTTGGTCCTGCTGGCTTCGGCCTCAGCATTTGCGAAAACCCATCATCATCGCCATCATCGGGCACACCATTTTCATCACAAGGCGCAATAGTGCCGGGTACATGTCTTCTGTGATACTGTTCGGCGTATGAGTGAAGACATGCGTTATCCCATTGGTGATTTTGGCGGACCAGTCGAGCAGTCCCCGGAGCAGCGCCGGGCTTCGATTGCGATTCTGGCGGCACTGCCGGAAAACCTGCGGTCGGCGGTTAGTGGTCTTACGGAAGCGCAACTGGATACTCCGTATCGTGAGGGCGGTTGGACGGTCCGGCAACTGGTGCATCATGTGGCGGACAGCCATACGAATGCCTATGTGCGCACGCGCAAGGCGCTGACGGAGGACTGGCCGGCGGTCGCTGCATATGACGAAAAGGTATGGGCGGAACTGCCGGATGCAAAAACGCTGCCGGTGGAAGTATCTCTGAAGCTGCTGGATGCGTTGCATATCCGGTGGGCCGCGCTGCTGAAATCGTTGCCGGACGCGGACTGGCAGCGGGGCTATGTCCATTCGGAAAATGGGCGGCAGAAGCTGGCTGATGTTGTCCAGCTTTATGACTGGCATTGCCGCCATCATGTGGCGCACATTACCGAATTGCGGAAGCGCAACGGCTGGTAGCGTAAAAATGCTTGCTCGCACCTCAGGCGGGCAAGCATAGTTTTCTTAATGCCTTCTGTGACAACTGAGATTTCTGCTGCGCAGCTTGCCCGCGCGCTCGAGGTCTTTTTTGCAGAACATCCGCGCGCGGCGGTACTGGAAGAGGGGCGGGTGCTTTTCGAGATGCAGCGCACGCGCTATGCACTTTCTGCCGAGCATGGACGTTGTGTTCTGCAACTGTGGTCAGAGGAGCGCAATATGGTGCGCACCGTCATCGGGACCGCTGTCCGCAAAGATACGCTGCGCATAGAGACCCGACGTTTTGGCCAGGCAAAGCCGCAGATTCTGGAGGTGGTCCCAGACCGGGACCGGCGCACTCCGACAGCGCGTGAGACGACCCGAAAGCGGTATCTCCGCATACTGGAACGCGTGCTGACGCGGGCCTTTCCTGACTACAAGATTGGTGGTCTCCACAGCGCAATGGACCTGGAGCACAGCTTTGGTCCAGCGTATGCGCGCGCCACTCTGGTGCGCGGGCCAAAGGCATGGGCTGTGATTGCAGTAAATGCCGAAGAAATGCAGGCCACCGTGGATGGAGCGCTCACGCTGGGTATTTTATGGCTTACTTATTGCCGGGAGCGCAGCGGCGGACGGCGAGTCTTTGAAGGGCTGAAGGTGATTGTGCCAGCAGGAGCAGCGGAGGTCACGCGAGCGCGCATGGCGTGGCTGAATCCGGCGCTGGCGAAGTGGGAGTTGTATGCGCTGGATGAGCGGGCGGAGGAACTGGAGGCGCTCATCATTGTAGAAGGCAATATTGAGACACGGCTGGTGCATGTCTTTGATCAGGAACGCGTCAGAGAGCGGATGCAGGGCGCGATTGAGCGCGTTTTTGCGTTGCTTCCGGAGGCGCTGCGGCCACGCGTGGAATTGCGCGCGGCCAGTCCGGCGGAAATTGGTTTCAGGTTGCACGGGCTGGAATTTGCACGGGCAAAGCATAGCCTGGCGGCGGGATCGTTTGCGCGGCAGGATGCGATTACGTTTGGCACGGGAGCCAATGAGACCCTGCTTACGGAGCAGACAGAGGACCTGTTTCGCGAACTGGTAGGGCGTCTGGGAGAGGCGCGAACGGCGGCAGGTTCGTCGAGGGACCCGCTTTATCGAATGCAGCCCGAACGATGGCTGGAATCGGAGTTGAGGAGATGCCTGTCTGAGATTGAGCCGTCGGTCCGCGGCAATATGGTCTATTCGCAGGTGCCGGCGTTTTCGGCCGGTGACCGCGGGATGATTGATTTGTTGAGCGTGACGCGAGCGGGCCGACTCGTGGTGATTGAGATCAAGGCGGATGAAGACTTGCATCTGCCGCTGCAGGGGCTGGACTACTGGATACGCGTGCGGCGTGTTCTTGCAGATGGCGAGTTGCGGAAACATGGGTATTTCCCTCAGGTGGAGTTATCAGAGCAGCCGCCGCTGCTGATGCTTGTGGCTCCGGCGCTGCGAATTCATCCAGCGAATGAGACTGTGCTCCAGTATCTGAAGCCAGAGATCGAGTGGGTGCTGGTGGCGCTGGATGAGCACTGGCGGCAGCGGCTGCGGGTCATTTTCCGGAAGAGAAGAGAGCCTTAGTGCGGGTGGGAAACTTATGTCATCCTCAGCACAATACAGGACCCATTTTTATTTATTTACCGTCAGACCATCAGATTCAGTATCAATCCAATTGCCTTACTACACTTGCATCGCAGCCAGCACAAGTCGTGCATCGTATATCGGAGTTACCAACAATCTTGAACGCAGGATCCAGCCCAGAGCGAAAAGGATTGCTCTTATGCAGAGGGAGAACCCAACCCTGGGATGCGCACATCGCAAGACCGCAGCCTCCTTTTCTCTGAAGCACCTGGAATTGTGCAGTATTTCGCGGTATACTCTGGGCAACAGCGGAAAGGCCGTTGTGAGAGGTGCGTCTTCAGCAGTGAGCGTGTAGCACATGCGTCCTCTGGGACCTCGGCATGGAGAGCGGTTGCTCGCGTGTTACGAAGTCCGGCTGATGCCCTCTGCTGCGTCTTATTTCCTGCCTCCTGCCGCGTTTGCGGCGATTCTTTGACGCGGATGACCCGCGTTCCTGTCTGCGATTCCTGCTGGAAACAACTTCCTGAACAGTTTGGAAACCTTTGCACTGTCTGTGGCGAAGCGCTTGGTGCGCAAGGATTTGGCGATGTGCCGGTCCGGCCAGGAGATGTGTGCCGTCCTTGCCGTGTGGCTGCTCCGCCGTTTGCAAAGGCAGTGGCGCATGGTCTCTATCAGGGTCGGCTACGGGAGCTGATTCATCTGCTGAAGTATTCGGGAATGGAGCCGATTGCGGACCGGCTGGGCGCATTGGTGGCTGCACAGGTCCTGCGCTTCGATGAGCTTCCGTATAAGGTGATGGTAGTTCCAGTGCCGCTCTTCCGGGCCAAGGGGAGGCAGCGGCGGTTTAATCAGGCCGAATTGCTGGCGCGGGCCGCAGTCAGGATGCTCCAGAAAACCCGCCCTGAGATGCACTGGACGATGGCGGCTGGAGTGCTTGAGAGGCGGCGCGCCACGGAAAGTCAGGCGGGGCTTACCCCGCACCAGCGTCGCGCGAATGTGCGCGGCGCTTTTTTTGTTCCGCGTCCGGAAAAGGTAAAGGGCGCAGACGTGCTTCTGATTGACGATATTTACACCACGGGGGCCACGGCGCGCGCGTGTGCGCTGGCTTTGCGCCGCGCTGGAGCAAAGAGCGTGCGGGTGGCGACGGTGGCAAGGGCGCAGCGGTTGGAGATGGTCGAAGTGCCCATGCATGAAGACGTGGCGTTCTGGGATCCGGGTTTTGTTCCTGCGGTCCGCGGCACATAAGGCCGGGGACTGTGCTCATTTCATCTCTGGACAGTGAGGGAGAAGAAATGTCTTTGGGGAAGGCCATGATTCACGCGCGTAAACAGAAGCACGCTGCCATTCCACGCGAAGAGGTGCGCGTCCACACCAGTACGGTGATGCAGGCCCCGGTGCTGGTGCTGAATGCCTCCTATGAGCCGATCAACATCTGCGGGGCGCGACGGGCGCTGGTGCTGGTGCTGAAGGGCGTCGCCAAGACCGAAGAAGAACAAGGGGCTACGCTGCATGCGGCGCGGGTGCGGATGCCTTTGCCGTCGGTGATCCGGCTGCTGGAATACAGGCGCATTCCGCACCAGACGCGGGCCTTATCGCGCAAGAACATTCTGCTGCGTGACCGGAACACCTGCCAGTATTGCGGCGTGGTGCTGCCAGCCTGCGAACTGACGCTGGACCATGTGATTCCCCGGTCGCGGGGAGGTGCTTCTACGTGGGAGAACCTTGTGGCCTGCTGCCACTCCTGCAACCGCCGGAAGGGAAACCAGCTTCTGCATGAGCTTGAGGACATGAAGCTGCTGCGAGAGCCTCGTCCTTTTACCCTGCACACGAGTCGGCACATCATGCGGATGATCGGGCACAGCGATGTGAAGTGGAGGAAGTATCTCTACTACTGACCTTGGGTACTTTGCGCGTAAAGTCTACGATTCAGGGGATTTAGGAGAAACATTCCTTCCGCGATATTTTTGACACAGCGGCAGGGGCCGGCTCGACTGAATTATCAACAGTAGGCGTACCTTAAGTAGCGGGTTGTGTCGTGTACACTGAAGAGGAACCCTCGTGTCGGGACGTGGCTCAGCCTGGTAGAGCACTCGCTTGGGGTGCGAGGGGTCGGCAGTTCAAATCTGCCCGTCCCGACCATTTCTCTTCTTCATCTCTTTCTTATGTCAGTCGAGCATTCCTATGCCGGAAGTCATCCTGCGAAGGATTCTGCATCGCGCGGACTAGTTTGGACCAGGTCTATTCAAGACATGGGGCAGGCACCCGGGCACCGAGGATTGATCTGCCCGATGCGCTCTGGGAAGGTGGTTGCTCGCGCAACAAATCGCACGCGTTATGATGCGGTTCCTTTCGGCAGCGCGCTCCGCTCAATGCCAGGGGCCGAATTCTTTTTCTGACAGGGCGCGGTCCAGGTATGTGGCGGCGCTGATGAGGGCCAGGTGGGTGAAGGCCTGGGGGAAGTTTCCCAGGTGTTCGCCGCTGCTGCCCAGCTCCTCTGAGTAGAGGCCGAGGTGGTTGGCATAGCCAAGCATTTTGTCGAAGAGCAGGCGGGCCTTGTCCAACTGATGGGCGCGGGCGAGACACTCGATGTACCAGAAAGAGCAGGCGGTGAAGCTGCCCTCCATTCCGGTCATGCCGTCAATGTGCTCGCCTTGCGTGTCGTAGCGATAGACGAGACTGTCCTCGGTAAGGCGATCTTCGATGGCTTTCAGGGTGGAGAGCCAGCGCGGGTCTACGGGGCTCATGAAGCGCATGAGCGGCATGAGCAGAGTGGCTGCATCGAGATTTTTTGAGCCCTGGTACTGGACAAAGGACTGAAGCGAATCGTCCCAGAAATTTTTGAAGATGTCGTCGTAGATGGCATCGCGGGTCTTGAGCCAATCGCCCAGAGGGGCGTTGAGCGAACGCTTGCGCGCGAGACGTATGGCGCGGTCGAAGGCGACCCAGGACATGAGGCGGGAGTGCAGGAATTTTCTGCGGCCGCCGCGCACCTCCCATATGCCCTCGTCGGCGCGCTGCCAGTTGTTCCCCAGCCATTCGAGGATGCGCCAGACACCGCGCCAATCGTCATAGGAAGTTGCGTCGCCATATTTGTTGGAGAGGTAGATGGCGTCCATGAGCTCGCCGTAAATGTCGAGCTGCAACTGTCTGGAGGCGCCGTTGCCGATGCGGACGGGGCGCGAATCGCGATAGCCGCTCATGTTTTCAAGGATGGACTCGTCGAGCTCCTGACTGCCGTCTTCGCGGTACATGACCTGGAGCGGGCCGTGCTCGGCGTCTTCATGAAGGCGGCCGTGCAGCCACTCGGTGAAGCTGCGGGCCTCCTCAGTAAAGCCCAGGCGGAGAAAAGCGTAGAGGGAAAAGGATGCATCACGGAGCCAGGTATAGCGGTAGTCCCAGTTGCGCTCGCCGCCGATTCTTTCCGGCAGGCCGAAGGTGGGAGCGGCAATAAGAGAGCCGTACTCCTGGCTGCACAGGAGCTTGAGCATGAGCGCAGAGCGGTTGACCATCTCGCGCCAGCGGCCCTTGTAACTGGAGCGGCTGATCCAGTCGCGCCAGTAATGGGCGGTTTGCTGGAAGTGGTTCTCGATGGCCTCGGGGTCGAGGATTTTGATTTCGGGGCTTGCTTCGCCAAAGGTGAAGGTAGCGGATTCGCCGGGCTTGAGCGTGAAATCGGCTATGGCGTCGCTGCCATCGAGGAGCAGCGGAACGGTTGCGTGCAGGGCCATTCTGGGGACGTCTGCACAATCGGGACAAAAGAGGACAGCGTTGTCGCCGCAGATGGCTTTGTGCCCGCTGCGGGCGTAGTTGAAACGGGGAGAGCAGCGGACGTGGAAGCGGACTTCTCCTTTGATGATGCGGACGATGCGGACGATTTGGTGGGCGTAGATTTCGCCTTTTTTTCCGGCAAGAATGGGCATGAAGTCGGTCAGCTCGACGACGCCGGAATCGGAGAGGAAGCGCGTGAGCAGGATGTTGGTATCGGGCAGGTAGAGCTGTTTGGTGCGAAGATTTCCGAGGTCTGGTTCTATGCAGAAGGTGCCGCCCGACTTGCCGTCGAGGAGAGCAGCGAAGACGGTCGGGGAGTCAAATCTTGGAAAACAGAAGAAATCAATTGCGCCGCGTGTGCTTACCAGAGCAATGGAGCGCATGTTGCCGATTGCGCCATAATCTTCGATTCTCTGCATGAGGAAGGTGTCCCTTTCTGTCCCCATGCTTAGATGTGTATGGCCTGAAAAGGATTACGGGCAACCCTTTTCAGGCCAAGACCATGTTATGGCACCTGAAGCGGACGGACACCCTGTATGGGGAAGAGCCCGGTGGGGCCGTTTTCGCCCACAGGCTGCGGCCGAAAGAGGTAACGGAGGTAGAAGCCGATCTTGTTGGAGGCATAGTCGCGGGTGTTGTTGAAGTTGAGATAACCGCCCACATACCATTTCTCGGCCACTGCGTAGGCGCCTTCCGCGTCAAGGCTGTAGTTGCCGCTGACGCTGGTGCTCTCAGGGTAGTAGGGATTGTTGCGCGCGTACTGAATGGTGGGATCGAGCGGATAATACGGAGTGGAGTTCTCCTGGAATGCCTGGACGCCAAAGCTACCGGTCACGCGGTAGTGGAAGCGCGGGCCACGGTGGCCGTTCACGGTGAAGGGCACTCCGGCGAGCATGTAAGCCGCGGGGCTGAAATAACCGCCCTGTCCATAGGTGAAGTAGCGCAGGTTGTGGTCGTAGTGCATACCGAAGAAGTTCATGCCCAGGCTGACGGTGCCGTAGTCGGGATGGTGCCAGACCTGCCAATAGGCACCGGCGTCGCCGTCGAGGCGGCGGTTGTCCTGCACATGGCGTCCGGTGATGTATTGGCCGCCGCCCTGGATGTACCATCCGGAGAGGGCGTCACCGAAGGCAAGCTGCACTTCGCCGGCGTTGGAGATGACTCCACCCCAGATATTGCCGATATAGTTGGGTCCTTTGCTGCCGAGGTCGCGCAGTCCGGCGTAGGAGAGCTGCGTGTCCATGATGGGAGCGCGGTTGAAGGTGAGAGTAAAGTGCGACTGTAGCGGATGCACGTAGAGACTTCCGGTCGTGTTCTCAATCAGGAAACCGTGGGGGGTGTAGCCGATGCTGGCGCCGAAGGATGAGGTGCGGAGCTGGAACTCGCCGCCGATGCCCGCGGCTGACTGCAAATAAGGGGTGGAGGTGGCGGGCAGGGTCCCCTGCTGGAAGGTGGCGGTGGTGGTGGCTGTTCCAGAATCGAGCAGGACGGGGCGGGCGATGACGGTGGCGCGAACGTTTGGGCCAATCATGCCAGAACTTTCGATTTCGGTGGTGTAGTTGGCGAGGCGGTCGTATCCGGGCTGACCGCTGCGGTAGTCCACACCGGAGGAGCCGCCGATCCAGGCGCTGGATTCACCCCGGATTTTGGCGAGCTGGTCTTCAATCTGCTCGCGCTCGGTCTTCTGGCGTACCACGTGCGTGGGCGCGGGGCCGGTAAGAGGAGGCAATTCGGCTGTTTTTGCCGCGGGGGCCGGAGTGGTGAGGAAATTCTGCTGAGGCCGTGCAGTTGGTTCGACGGGCGCGGGTGTCCCGGAGTCTGGCGGTTGCGCCTGACCGTTCATTTCCTGCACGGCGGACTGGAGGCGGCTGGCTGGATTGGGATCATTCGTGAAGGTAAGGCGATGGTGAGACTGCGCCGGAGATTGCGTGGCGGCGGGCTGGATGGAGGCAACGCGGGCTGGTGCGGGGCGCAGGTATTCGATATGGGCAGCGGTCTCCGGGGCGGCCTCCGTGGGGGGCGCTTCTGCGGGGTGGATGGAGCGATGGCCGGAAGGTGTCTCGGCATCGCTGGAAAAGCTGTCGAGCGTAGCTGTGTTCTGCTGCTCGATGGACGAAGCCGCAGACTGACCCGGGCCGGATTCAGCGAAATCGCCGAGAGTGGGCGTGGTTTCGCTGGGGGCATTCTGCCAGGAAACATCGGTGCCGTGCTGATTGATGTTGTCCGGTGCGGAGAGCGTGGCGCGTCCGGTGGGAGCGAGCAGTTGCATCAACTGCTGTGTAGCGGACGGGCCGGAGGGAGAGAGAACATCGCCGGGTGAAGCAGGGCCCAGGGCGTCGAGGGCGGCGCGATAGTAGGCGGCGGCGCGTTCTGCGTTGCCGCGCGCCTGCTCATACTGCGCGGCCATCTTCAGGATGGTTGCGTCGTTCTTGTATTGGCCCAGGGCGCTTTCGAGCCAGTCCTGCGCGTGCTTCATGTCGCGCGCGGCGAGTGCTGCGCCAATCGCGCCCTGATACTGGGACAGCGTGGCGTGGTCCATATCGAGCGAGGAATAAATGGCGACGGCCTGCTTTGGCTCGCCCGCTTTGAGGTAGGCCGCGGCGAGTGCCGAGTAGATTCGCGGATTTTTGGGAAATGCCTGTGTGGCGGCCTGCAGAATGGCAACAGCGCGGCGCTGATCTCCGGCAGCGAGAAGGGTGTTGGCGCGCTGCACACTCCAGGCGGCCCACAGGCTGTTGAAGTCAGCCTGCTGCTCGTCGGTCATCTCACCGGAAGCAGAGAGGCTGGAGACCAGCGAATACAGCTTGCGGTCATCCCCGGCCTTGAGGAGTACCCATCCATATTGAATCTGCGTGGCGACGGGGACATCCTGGTCCTGGTCGTGATAAATATCAAGGATGCGCTGGAAGCTGCGCAGGGCAGCCTGAGACTGACCAGTGGAGACCTGAATGGCGGCAACCGTCTGCAGGTAGCCAGGATCGGCCTCCAGGCGAAGCCGGACTGGTTCCGGCATGGAGGCGATCTGGCGCAGTGCTTCGCGGTCACGCCCTGACTGATGCAGAGCATTCAACAGCCCGCGCCATGCCTGCTGGCTGGACTGGTCCTGGTCCAGTTCTCCGCGATAGATGGTGTATGCCTTCTGCGTGTTTCCCTCAGCGGCATAGACATCGGCAAGCTGGAGGGCCACGGTGGTGGAAGAAGCCGGGTTCAGCGAGAGCGCTTTTTCCAGATACTTTGCGGCGCGAGGATAGTCGTGGCGCGACTGATAGATGGATCCGGCAAGGACGAGAAAGTCGGGATCATTCTGCTGCTGGCCGAGCAATGACTGTGGCATCTGGCCAATGGTGGTGAGGGCCTCCTCATCATGATTGCTCTCGTGCTGGGCAGCGATCAGGGCGCGCCATGCCCCGGCATTTTCAGGGTCCTGCGCCACTACCTGCCGATAAAGGCGGATGGCAGGGGCATAACGTCTGGCGGCGAGCAGCAGGCCGGCATATTGCAGCTGTTTTGCAACGGGCAGGTCGCGCCCTTCATTGGGAAAAGGCAGGGCAAGTGCCTGGGCGATGACCTTGTCGGCGTCGGACTTTCTGCCGAGGGCCTGATATGCCTGCGCGAGGACGCGGAGGTAATCCGGGTCACTCGAAAGCTGCGCGCGCACATTGCGCGGCAAGCGAACGCTTGTGTCCACCACGGCCTGCGAGTCGTTGGCTGAGGATTGGGTGAGGAGAAGATTGCGCCATGCCGATGTGCGCTGCGGGTCAAGGCGAACGACTTTTTCGAGTGTCTGCGCGGCCTGCTGGTAGTCGCCGGTCTGTTGAAAGGCGTTGCCCAGTCCTTCGAGTGCATCAGTGTTGTTGGGCTTGATTTGCAGGGCGGCCTGGTAGCCTGCGATGGCGGACTCGGCGCGGCCTGAACCGAGCTCATTTCCGGCATCGGTCATCTTCTGCCAGAAATGCGCATTGGCAATGGCGCTGTCGAGGCCGTGCTCTCCGGCAGCGCGGGCACGCTCAAAGTAATCGGCGGCGGAGACAAAATCCTGCTGCCGCATGTAGAGGTAGCCCATTCCAGCGAGAGCGCGGGCATTGCGGGGCTGTTTGGCGATCAGATCCTGGAATTTTTCTTTGGCTTCATTGAGGCGTCCACTGTTGAGTGCGTGATACGCGGCTGCCTCGAGTGGATTCCCGGCAGGGGCGGTGACGCGTTCCGGGGCGGCGGCATTGCCAGTGCTGGCGCTCCATGTCTCGGCCTGATGCAGAGCGGCCTGTGCATCGGGCACCTGCGGATACTGGCGGAGGATGGCGATGCCTTCGGCGCGGGTCTTCGGATCGTAGGTGAGGACACGGCCGAGAGTGACGGCGTAGCGGGAATCGGCAGGAAACCGCTTTGCAAGACTGCGCAGCCCTTCGACTGCGTGGGCGCGCTCGGAGGGAATGGCGGCTTCCGTGTCATAGTAGGCCAGGGCATAGTCTCCCGCGGGGGGCTTGTCACCAAAGACCTCGCGGTAGACGCGCATGGCCTCGGAGTAGTTGCCTTCCTGGGCGAAACGTCCGGCTTCCTCGAGGCGCTCGGAGCGCGACTGGGTGCGGGGTGTTTCGAGAATCTTTGTGATTTCCTGCTGGGTTCCTCCGGCTGCGCGCAGGCGGTCAAGATAGCGGCGCGCGTCAGCGGTCTTGCCCAGCTGCATGTCCGCTTTGGAGATGCCGAGAAGGGCTTCGCGATTGTTGGGGTCAGCGAGAAGCACCTGTTCCCACGTCTGGGCGGCCATGTCCAGATGGCCGGACTCGGCCAGTTTCTGGGCCTTGGCGAGCAGCGCCTTTTCTGAGGCAGACTGGGCCAGTGCAGGAGTGGAGGTGCCAATGGAAAATGCGCAGAGGAGTGCAAGGGTGCAGATTCGGGCTGATTGACGGGTCAGTTTTTCCATGCGAGCCTCAGTGTCCCGTCCGGCGCAAACCGGAAGTGTTTTTCATACCAGCCGAGCGCAAAGAGCGCCAGGTTCTGGTCGTAATATCGGGCAGGTGTGCCGAGCAGGCCAGTGGAAAGTGGGATACGCGCCTTGACTTCGCGCAGCAGGGCCTCTGCCGTGGACACATCGCCAGTAGCCTGCAGATAAGGGAAGACGGCAGCCAGAAATCCCGGAGGGGCGGCCGCGCTCAAAACCCGGCCATCGGGTGCGACACTTTCGGGCGGCGCTCCATTGGCCTTTACATATTTCGCCATGGGAGCAAACGTACTCAGCAGTTGCGCCTGCCCGGGCATTTCTCCGGGGGCCATCCCAATCCAAAGGTAAACGCGGATTGCATCGTAGCTGCCGCGTGGCGCTTCGGATGAATTTCCCAGCGGGACGGCTGCGGAAATGCCTTTGCCATCGCATTTTACCCAATCCATGGCAAACCCGGCAGGACTTGCTTCCTTCAGCCATGCCGGTAATCCCTGGGCCATCTTCAGCCATGGACCTTCCGGAGCGAAGTGGGCCGCTCCCATGAGGACAGGAAGCGGGAAATAGCTCGGGTTCAGGAGCCATTCGTTCTGGGTAGGATGGAAGCCTTCTTTTCCCGGCAACAGCACGGGACCAATGCTGGGGACTGTGGCCACTTCTTCGTGCGCAATGTGCGAAAGCAGCGCTCTTCCCTTTTGGGTATAGGCAGGATTTTTCCAGAGGTCTCCGGCTTCAAGGATTGAATACGCAATCCAGAGATCTGCGTCGGAGGCTGAATTGGGGTCCATGATGCCCATGGAGCCGTCGGGTTTTGTGCCCCAGCTCCATGCGGGGAGCTGTCTGCCGAGATCGCCTCCGGCCAGGTTCTTTTCTGTCCAGGCAAGCAGGCGGTCAAAGGTCGCGCGATCATTGGCGACAAGCGAAAAGAAGAGGGCATAGGACTGGCCCTCCGACGTGGTCATGGCGTTGCGGTCGGGGTCAATCACACGTCCCTGCGGACTGATAAAGCTGGACGCGTACTGCTCCCAGAACGGCCAGGCTTTCCGGGTCGTGCCACCTTGAGAGACAAGCGAAAACAGGGCGGCCGCCATCAGGACTGCTGCTCTCATAGATTTTTGACCTCAAGACGGGCCCGCGCCCTGTGGTCCAGCCACAATTTGGTCCACGGCACGATGAAGATACCCAATACAAAGGTGAGCACGACGATGAGCCAGGGGAAGCTGCGGATCCAGTAGCGGATGCGAGCCCACAGAGGCAGGTCGCCAACGTGGTAATAGCGCTCTCCCAGACGGTAGGAGTGGAACTGCTTGCCGTTCAGGACACTGACCGACTCGCTGATATCGCCGGACATGGATGTCTTCCAGAAGGCAGTGGTGAAGGGTGCAATGGAGTCTTTGTCGCGAAAGGTGATGGTGACCACTGACCTGCCGGGCTGCCAGGGCGATTCGATGCCCTGCAACAGGGCTTCGGGTAGCTGGCCAAGGCTTTCGATGAGACCATCGCGATCAAAACGGCCGATCTTCCACCACCAGTCAGGGCGCATTTCCGCCACCTGCCACCACGCGCGCTTGATGGCGGCGAAGAGACCGCCGGTATCGCGGACGGTCAGACCAGCTTCCTGAATGCGGACGGGAAGGTGATCGTTGAGACGATCGAAGGCGGGCTGGTCTGCGGCCGTGCCGAGAACCAGGTAGTCTTCATCGCCGCCGAGTTTGGACGTGTCTCCGGTCTGGACGCGCAACGCAGGGTAGCCGGTCTGTTCGCCGAAGTATCCAAGCAAGGTGAGATAGACCTCCATCTCCTGCTGAGAAGGGCGGGAGGGAAGGATGATCCTGGTTTGGGAAAGATCAGCAAAACGCGTAAAGGGAAAGCCGGCGTTGGCGAAGAGCTCGAGGTTGGGCATGGCAGCCCAGTGGTGCAGCCCGCGCAGATCGAGATAAGAGCTGCGCAGGATGGCGCCCTGGAGATTGATGGGCGGAGTGTCCTGGCAATTGCCCATCTTGGCGATTTGAAAATAGAAGTTGAAGAGAAATGTGTTAGCGAAGGGCCGCATATCGGAAAGCGGCACGTCGGCGTCATAAGACAGGGATTTTTTGGGATTGTTCTCGTGCGGAAGCGGCAGCTCGTTGACCAGTCCGCCGTTGGCGGTGATGCGCAGCGTGGAGGCATTGGCAAGAGAGATGGCGTTGTAGCGGTAGTCCACGTGAAGCGGCAGGTTCTGCCGATCGCCGTAATACAGGTCGGGTGGTACGTGAAGATAGACGGCAAGTGGGCCGGAGCCATCGCTCTGGAGGTCCGTGTCTCCGGCGTAGTCCCAGAGCGAGGATGTTGTGTCGGTCTTCAGCCACAGAGGTGCGTCATCCGCCTGACGCGGCGCAGGTGCCTGAAAGGTAGTGATGCGGGCGGTCTTTCCCTGGAGGAGCGGACTGCTTAAAGCAACGGCGCGGGCAGCAGTGAGTAACTGCTCACCGTTGCCGCCAGCGATGATGAGCACCTTTCCGTACGGGTCGCTGGGATTCACGCGCATGGCGACGACGGGGCCATCGTCGCGAACGTCCAACCCAGGCGGCAAATCAGAGAAATTGTCTGCGAACAGGACAACGTTTCCTTTGGGGAGAATGTCTCCTGTGCTGATGGGAAAGTTCAGGGGGCGAGACTTGGCCACTACGCCGAACCATGAGGCGACGATGCCCGCCGCTTGCTGCACAGATGGATCTGCGGTGGATGAGGCAAAGGCAAAAGGGATGGCGCTGGAGGCGCTGCTTACCTGCCCGTCATAGAACGGAAGCGGCAATATCCCAAGGTCATCGGCGAGAGGGATCAACGAGCCGGAGACTTGAATCTGAGAGGTATTTTCCACTCGCGCCCAGAGCGTGGTGTTGGCGGGGTCTTCACACTGCTGCGTGTAGTGGCCCACAAACTGGAAGGAGAGCACGTTGTTGCGCACCAGCAAATCAGCCGGCAGAGGCAGCGTCACAGTCTGGTTGACTGAGGCATCTGCCTTGTTTTGCGGGACCGGAACTGTGGCGACCAGCGTTCCATTGAGCAGAACGCTCAGGTGGCTCATCTGTGGAATGAGGCCGGGGGAAAACGCATATTGCAGCTTGAGCGATGCCTGCTGGACGATGTTCGTCTGGGGCAGGGAAAAAGGTATGTTGCGCCCGGATGCGACTCCGCGAAAAACGACGGCCTCGGGAATACCTATGTCCTTCAGGGAAAAATCAGAGCGAAAGGTACCTTCTGCTGGTCCGGCGGGTGGGGCGGTCTGCGCGCGAGCGGAGATGCAGCTTCCCAGCAGCACGGCTGCCAACAGAATGGCTGCTTCTGCGCGCGCTGTTTTGAGAGCACCGGACTTTCTTGTGGGGACGACTGCGGTCAGGGCCAGCCAGACGCCTTTGACTGAGAGGCGCACCAGACGGAGAAAGCTGCGCATCGGCTTGTCGGGTTCGCGGAATTCGCTGCGGCTGAGCCATGTATCAGCACCCGAATACAGGACCAGGGTCAAAAGCTCTTCTTGTTCAAGGGAAAGCTCAGCATGATGCAGGCGAAGATTCAGCCCCTCGGTCTTGACGACCACGGCGGGAAACTCGGCTTCCTGTCCCCGCAAGGGATAGATGACTTTGACCCGGGTGGACGATGGAAGGTTGAGCGGGATTTCGGAGCGTATCCAGGCTCCTCCGCGGGAGATGTCGGCAGTTTCGCCAAAGAGGCTCTTGCCATTGGGCAATTTGATCTGTACGGGCATTTTGAGAGAGATGCGGACGTCTTTGCGCGTCTGCTTTGATTCAAAGGCAACAGCATTGGCGGTGCCCACGATCACCATATTGAAGAGCACCCACACCACATTCATGATGACTGTGCCGGGATGGCCCGCGTTCCAGTAGAAGAAGCGGATGGGAGCAATCAGAAGGGCGATGACATTCAGCAAAATGAGAACGATATATGGTAGGGCAATACGCTTGTCGAAATAGCTTTTTTTGACGATGCCGCCTTTGGCCGTCACGTTGAATTTACCCAGCTTGGGATTGACGAATGCCAGCAGAGTTGGGCCCAGAATGTAGGGCGCGAGTACGGTCTCGTACACCTCATTCCAGAACGAGTGGCGGTGTTTGCCCTGCACGCGGAAGTTGGTCACGTTGGCGAGAAACAAGTGGGGAAGCGCGTAGGCCGTGATGGCGATCCAGTAGCCGGGGATATTGATTTTACCCAGGAGCATGTACACAAGAGGCGCGGTGAGGAAGACCAAGCGCGGACCCGCATACAAAAAGTGCACCATGGCGTTGAAGTAGCAGAGCCGCTGCGGCCATTTGAGTCCCCTGACAAAGAGAGGATTGTCTGTGCGCATGATCTGCACCATTCCACGTGCCCAGCGGATGCGCTGTCCAACGTGGCTGGAGAGGCTCTCTGTGGCCAGTCCGGCGGCCTGAGGAATGTTGATGTAGGCCGTGTTCCATCCCCGCATCTGCATGCGCAGCGAGGTGTGCGCATCTTCTGTAACAGTCTCGGTTGCAATTCCGCCGATCTCTTCGAGTGCTTCGCGGCGGAGGACAGCACAGGAGCCGCAGAAAAAGGTGGCGTTCCACAAATCGTTGCCGTCCTGAACGACGCCATAGAACAACTCTCCCTCATTGGGGATGGACATGAACTGGTGCAGGTTCCGCTCAAAAGGGTCGGGCGAATAGAAGAAGTGCGGCGTTTGCAGCATGCCCAGCTTTTTGTCTTTCAGAAACCAGCCAAGCGTGACCTGCAGGAAGCTGCGCGTGGGCACGTGGTCGCAATCGAAGATGGCAACGTAGGGGGAATCGAGCAGCTTGAGGGCATGATTGATGTTCCCGGCCTTGGCGTGCTTGTTGTCTTTGCGGATGATGTAGCCGACGCCCACTTCTTCACAGAATTTGCGGAACTCCTCACGCCTGCCATCGTCAAGGACATACACATGGAGCTTTTCCTGCGGATAATCCATGTTGAGCGCGGCGAAGGCAGTGCTTCTGACCACGGAGAGCGGCTCGTTGTATGTGGGGATCAGGACATCCACGTGCGGCCATGCATCAATATCGCGGGGCAAAGGGATGGGTCTGCGACGCAGCGGGCGAATGGTCTGGATATAGCCAAGAAAAAGGATGCTGAAGGCGTAGAACTCGGCGGAGAGAAGCACGAACATGAAGAGGATGTTGATCCACCCGATGGCCCGTCCCTGGCTGGCAATGGCCTCCGCCACGGTGGTGATGCGCCAGTAAGCGTAGCGCGCGGTGGCCAGCATGGAGGCGAACATCAACGCCAGAGTGACCACTTCCCCATCGGAGATGCGGTGAATGGCATAGGCGAGCAGAATGGTGAGAGTACCAAGCACAAGCTGCTCGGGCCACTGGAAGCGAATCGTAATGCACTCAATCGCCAGGAAAAGCAGGACGGTGTAGACGATAAAACGCGCCAGGGTTGCGAAGAAACTAGAGCGGGTGCCGAGTGAGCTCCAAAAGGTAAAGATACGCTTCATTGCTCGTTCCATCGCCTGCGAACAGTCAGCGGTAGTTCGGCGACTGGAGCAACTTTTTGCAGCCAAAGCGCCAGCTCCATGTAGTCCTGCGCGACGGGCGAATCGGGAGCATGGTCGGCGACAGTCATACGGTCAGCAATGGCGTTGGCCACAGCGGGGCTATAACGGATGGAATGGGACAGGAGCCGGTCGCCGATCTGGCGAGCAACGAGGGAGCGCGCTTTTTCTTCGATTGGATCCTGTGGATCAAACTCATTGAAGACGTAAAAGGGCGAGGGCACCTTTGCGCCATCGGCGATCATGTTTTTCCATGTCGCCTCGATACGGGAAATGGTAAGGATGGAGTTCAAATCTGACAAAACCGGCACGAGAACGACGCGGCACAGGCTTAGAATTTGCTGCAGCACGCTGGCGGAGGCTGTACCGAGGTCAAAGATGACCCGCTGCACCTTCTGCATGGCTGGCTTCACCTGGTTTTCCAGCCAGTCGGCGTTCGGTTCCTCCGCTCCCAGGACCTGTACGGGCGCATAATTACCGCCGGGCGCAACGAACGTTCTCATTCCGGGACGAAAGTCGCTTGCACCGTAATAAAAAGGCAACAGGCCGCAACCGGACCCATCCACCAGCAGGACTCTTTCACCGTAAGAGCAGAAAATGCGACCCAGGTTGGCGCACAGAGTGGTCTTTCCTACCCCGCCAGCCAGCGAATACACGGCAATCGCGGTAGAGGAGGCGCCGTTCGGTGGCGCAATCGCTACTTCAGGCCAGGCTGTTTTTTCCTGTGCAGGAGCGGCTACGGGCGCTTCCGCCGCGAGAGGCAGCACCGGTTTGGGTGCAACGGGAGCAGATGGAAGGGAAGACTGCTGTTGTTGCTCCCGCTGAACCGGATTGTTTACGGGCGGGTTGGAGTGCAGTCTGCGCCGCCGCGCAAAACTATGGTACGCAGGCTCATCCACATTTGCCCATGAGTACAACCGGGCCACATCGCGCGCCAGCTCCTGGTCCACGTCCACAACGTCTCCTTCTTTGTTCTCGTGCTGCCGGTTCGACATCCTGTTTTACACACCTGTCCTCAGGCCTTTGGCCCTTTCCTACGGATAGCATGTCTTGATATATGCACTGTACTGCCGGATTTGGATTCGAGGCAACGGAATATTTCAGCATAACCGTTTCGGGAATACCAAATCGTTTTTCTTCTGGGAGTGCTGATCAAAGGACCTTTCACAAACTGGCCAATTTGAAGACGGAATGGTACAGGAAGGAACTCTGCAAGTACGAAGCGATGGGATCCTTACAGCGTCTGGTATGAACAGGACAGATACGGCTACACAACTCCGACGCAACTGGCTGGTATCAATGACCGGCGGCGCGCGTATTCATGCTCTGGACGGAACGAATATTCCGCCGGGCCGTGGTGGCAGACCTCATCAAACAGCCATCCCGCTGGATCCGAGCGCGAGTACTTTTTTAAGAGACAGCGCTCTCTACCTTCTCCTCGCGAGCATCGCCCGTCGCCTCTTCCTCCACCACCAGCTCATCTGCCAGGATCTTCATCTGCTCGCCCAGCTCGTGGAACTTGTCTTTCCACTCCTGCGGGAGGTCCTGGTTCCACGAGAGCTTCAGCACGTCATACCAGATGTTCTGTGCCTGCCAAAGATTCAGATCAAAGGGCAGCTCGCTCACTGTGCGCGCCGTCAGCAGAGCATCTTCCAGCAGGTCCATGCGTCCCGGAGCGCCCTGCAACGCCACCATCACGCGCTTCATCTTCAGATCAACAATGTAGCGCAGCAGCCCGACATCAAGTTCAATCTTGTCAGTGTCCGCAATTCTCAGCCACGTCCGCACCTGCAATGCATCAATGGGGTCACTGTCAATCGCGCGACGCAGGCCCGCATTCACGGCATAGTCGGCGGCGAGCTCCAGCGCGCGCGGTTTAGGAAATCCGTTCCGGCTCAGGAAATGCAGCAGGGAAGCGTGGTCTTCATAAATCGCAATCAGGTTGGATTCCACCTCGGACACAGGCGACTGCAGAATCATATTCAGAATGCGCCGCTGCTCATCTTTAAAGAGCGACTGAAGCGAGTACGATGGCCCGCTGAAGGTCCGGTCAAACAGCCGCACTACTTCAGGGAAATCAGCATTCGTGACCGCCGCGCGCGCCTTTTCCGCAAATTCCACATACCTGGCGCTTTGCGATTCGTCATAGCGTTGCACCACCGCGTTAATGTTCTGATCGCCAAAATGGACCACGGCAAAGCTTGCAGTCTGGGTTTCTTCCGTAATCTGCGAAGTAATCCGGGCCTGTCCCAGCAACAGCCGCGAACGGCCTGAAGTCACCACCTCATAGCCCAGTCTTCTCGCCGTGTAGCAGAACAGCGTCGCCTCATCAGGATAATTACTAAACAGCGAGCTGATCGCGTAATGCGCCGCCACCTGCTCCAGGCCCACTTTCAGCGCCCCGACCCTGCGCTGGTAAATCGAGGCCCCATCGCCTTCCTGCGGAATGTTACTCTTCGCCTTCCCCAGCATCTGAACAAACTGTTCCTCCAGCGCTGCGCCTCTGGCGCCGAACAGCTGCGCCGCAAGCTGCAATACTCGCGCCGCATAGGCAATAATCTGTACCGTCTCAATGCCGGAGATTTCATCAAAAAACCACCCGCAGCTCGTATACATCAGCAGCGCATGGCGTTGCAGTTCCATCAGCTTCAGGGCAGCAATACGCTCTTCTGCGTTCAGCCCATGGGTCGCATGCCTGGTAAAGAATTCATTCGTGCTCGCGCGTTCCAGCACCACGCAGACATATTCATCGCGCGCAGCCCACACATCCTTGAACAGCCTTTTTCCCGCCTCTTCCGTCAACGGAGCCACCGCATCCCGCAGCCAGTCCAGTGCTTCGCGCAGCGGCCCGCGCCACTCCTGGTTCCATCCCACATGGCCCGCATTGCACCCGCAGTTGGAGCGCCAGCGCTCCACGCCATGCGCGCAGCTCCACGATGTGTTCTCCGCAATCTGCGCCTCCCATTGCGGTGGAAACTTCTCCAGAAACTCTCCATAATTCGTCAGCGCTGTGTCAGGATCCTGCTCAATCAGCTTCAGCGTGTACGAGAGCGCCATCTCGCCCTGCTTGTGATGATGTCCATAGCTCTCGCCATCCGTGGCAATGTGCACCAGCTGCGGAGCATCGGTGTCTGCGAATCCTTCTGTAAGCCGCGCCGTAAACGCCTCACCGCTGTTCAAAAGGCCCTCAAAGGCCACAGCGCGCGAGCGCGGACCATCGTAGAAAAAGATGGCGATCTTCTTCTTGTTTTTCAGCTGCACCACATAAGGATGCTTCGTGTCCAGCGTGTCCGCATTCACCTCCGTCCACGGTGCATCCTTGTCCTTGCCCAGCGGTCGCACGCGCGCGCACTGGTGCGGCGCGAGCACGGTAAACAGAATGCCGTTTTCGGCCAGCAGCTCCAGCGTTTCAGAATCCACCGCCGTCTCAGCCAGCCACATGCCTTCCGGCCGGCGTCCAAAGCGGCGCTCAAAATCGGCAATGCCCCAGCGGATCTGCGTGATCTTGTCGCGCCGGTTCGCCAGCGGCATAATTACGTGGTTGTAAACCTGCGCCATCGCAGACCCATGCCCGGAAAATTTTTTCTGGCTGGCATGGTCCGCTTCCTGAATCATCCGGTACGTGCGCGGCGCCAGCGCTTCCAGCCACGAGAGAAGGGTCGGCCCAAAGTTAAAGCTCATATGCGCGTAGTTGTTCAGAATGCGGATGATCTCGCCCTTCTGGTTCACCACGCGCGAAGCGCCATTCGGCGCATAACACTCTGAGGTAATCCGTTCATTCCAGTCATGGAACGGCGCAGCAGAGTCCTGCGTTTCTACCTGCTCCAGCCATGGATTCTCTCGCGGGGGCTGATAAAAGTGCCCATGAATACACACATAACGGCTTACATTCGGCATTGCGCGCCCTCGTCCTTAGTTAGTTTTACTCATTCAGATGCAGGAAAGCGCAAATCCGACATAAGCGCTTAAGACTCTTTAATAAGAGATGCGCCCCATACACGCCGAAGCATGTATGGGGTTGTGGGCTAGGCCAGAAATCAAACAGCAACCGTTGAAAGCCGCACATCTGCGCCCTGCCACTGCCACGCCTGCGCAATGCTGATGATGTGAAGAATAAAAAACAGCGGTACGCCAAAGGTTGGAATCAGGCTCAAAGGCAATGCTGCAATCGGGTCCATCGTCACCGGTCCGGAGCCGAAAACTCCATTCAGCACCCCCGAACTCACGGCCGTCACTAAATCCAGCATGCCCAGCGCCTGCCACAGAAGAAAGACCGCGCGATGTTGCCGCCCCACAAAACGAAGCGCGATCAGAGGAGCGGTCAAACCAATAAAAAAATCTCCCCATCCGGCAGGCAATGCAAAACTCCCGGGCAGCAACCCGCCGCTGTAAACTACTTGTTCAGGAGAAAACCCTCAAGCATGAAACGCAACCTCGCGCTGCTACTTTTGGCCGCAAGCTTCCTGCCTGTGAAATCGTTTGCATCTACGCCGCATACCTTCAAGGCCGAGCACGGCCAGTTCACGCTCGATGGCAAACCCTTCCAGGTCATCTCCGGTGAAATGCACTACGCCCGCATCCCCCGCGCTTACTGGCGTGACCGCTTCCGCATGGCAAAGGCCATGGGCCTCAACACCATCACCACCTACGTCTTCTGGAATGTGCATGAGCCCCAGCCGGGCGTCTACGACTTCTCCGGAAACAACGATGTCGCCGAATTCGTGCGCGAGGCCCAGCAGGAAGGGCTCTACGTCATCCTCCGCCCCGGCCCCTATGCCTGCGCTGAGTGGGATTTCGGTGGCTACCCCGCATGGCTTCTCAAAGACCACAGCATGGTTGTGCGCTCCCGCGATCCGAAGTTCCTCGCCGCGTCGAAGCGCTGGCTCACACGTCTCGGACAAGAACTGGCCTCCCTTCAGATTGGGAACGGCGGTCCCATCATCCTCGTCCAGGTGGAAAACGAATACGGCTCTTTCGACAAGGACCACGAATATATGGAGGACATCCACCACATGCTCGTGGATGCCGGCTTCACCAAGGCCCAGCTCTACACGGCCGATGGCCCCGAGCAGGTCCCGAACGGCTCTCTGCCCGAGCTGCCCGCCGCAGTGAACTACGGCCCGGGAGAATCGCAAAAGGGATTCGCCACCCTGAAAAAGTTGCGCCCCGAAGGTCCCTTTATGAACAGCGAATACTGGGACGGCTGGTTTGATCATTGGGGCTCAAAACACCAGGTCACCGATGCTCAGCAGGAGGCGAAAGACATTGACTGGACGCTCCGGCAGGGCTACTCCATCAGCCTGTATATGTTCCACGGCGGCACCAGCTTCGGCTGGATGAACGGCGCTAACTCCAATGGCAAAAACTACGAGCCCGATGTCACCAGCTATGACTACGATGCACCGCTCGATGAAAGTGGCCGTCCCACTGCAAAATACTTCCTCTTCCGCGACACCATTGCAAAGGCCACCGGAAAAACTCCGCCGCCGGTCCCGCCCGTTGCCCCCACAATCGAAGTCCCGGCGTTCCCGCTGACACAATCCGCCTCACTCTGGCAGAACCTGCCAAAAGCCATCCACAGCAAACAGCCGCTTTCCATGGAAGACATCAACCAGGCCTACGGCTACATCCTCTACCGCACCACTCTCAACGGTCCGGTCAGCGGTGATCTCACCCTCGACCAGCTCCATGACTACGCGCAGATTTACCTAGATGGAAAACTCATCGGCACGCTCGACCGCCGCCTCAATCAAAACTCTCTGCCGCTCAACATATCTGCGCAGAAAGCGCGCCTCGACGTTCTCGTCGAAAACACGGGCCGCGTAAACTTCACCAAGGTCATCCGCGGTGAGCGTAAGGGAATCACAAAGCAGGTCACACTCGACGGCAAGCCTGTCACCGGCTGGGACATCTACTCCCTACCCATGAAGAACACGCAGGAGCTCCATTACCGCAGCACAACCTGCAACGGAGCATGCTTCTACCGCGCCACATTCAAAGCAGAGAAGCCAGCCGACACCTTCCTCGACACCAGCGCCTTCACCAAGGGAGAAGTCTGGCTCAACGGGCACGCCCTCGGCCGCATCTGGAACATCGGCCCGCAGAAGACACTCTACGTTCCTGGTCCCTGGCTCAAATCCGGCGAGAATGAAGTGGTGGTATTCGACCTTGAAGGAGCATCTGGCCGCACTCTGCAAGGTCTGAAGAAGCACATCCTCGACGCGCCAGTCGCTAAATAATTTGTTTGTTGGGCTGATAACACGGGTGTCCCAGGTTTGTGTAGCGGACCTGGGGCCCAAGAAGTAGTGTTTTACCGCGAAGCAGCAGCAGGCAGGATCTCTTCCACGTCCACCCACTCCGTCGGGTACTCGCCCGTATAGCAGGCCACACAGAAGCGATTGCCCTCACCGCCATCACAGCCTTTTTGTAACCCTTCCAGTGACAAATACGCGAGCGAATCGGCCTCGATAAACTGGCGAATCTCTTCGATTGTTTTGTTGGCGGCAATCAGCTCTTTCTTGCGCGGGGTGTCTACGCCGTAGAAGCATGGTGACGTGGTTGGCGGACAACTGATGCGCATATGCACTTCTTTTGCGCCTGCCGCACGCACCATGCGCACAATCTTGCGGCTCGTCGTGCCACGAATGATCGAGTCATCAATCAGAATAATGCGCTTGTCCGCCAGCAGATTGCGCACCGGATTCAGCTTCAGCTTTACGCCGAAGTCGCGCACACGCTGCTCCGGCTCAATAAAGGTGCGCCCCACATAGTGATTGCGAATCAGCCCAAATCGAAACGGAATGCCGCTCTCCGCCGCATATCCAATCGCCGCCGTCACTCCGCTGTCCGGCACAGGGACAACCAGGTCTGCATCCACATGCGACTCGCGTGCAAGCTGCCGCCCCATTTCTTCGCGGCTCTCCTGCACCCAGCGGTTATAGATTTTGCTGTCAGGCCGCGCAAAGTACACATGCTCAAAAATGCAGCTCGACTGCGGCACCCCACTCGCATACTGCACTGAAGTCACGCCATCTTTCGTGACCATTACCAGCTCGCCCGGTTTCACATCGCGCTCAAACTTCGCGCGCAACAGGTCAAAGGCGCAGGTCTCTGAGGCGAACACAATCGTGTCCGGCCCATCAGGGTTCTCAATGCGCCCCATCGAGAGCGGCCGGAAGCCGCGCGGATCACGCGCAGCAAAAATGCGGTCGCGCGTCATCATCACAATGGAAAACGCGCCGTCCACCTGCCGCAGCGAGTCCGCGATGGCCTCCACCAGCGTACTTTCTTTCGAGTGCGCGATCAGCTGCACGATGATCTCAGAATCGCTCGTCGTCTGGAAAAAAGCGCCCTCGCGTTCGAGCCGCGCCCGCACATTCCCCAGATTGACGAGATTTCCGTTGTGCGCAATCGCAATCAGTCCCTTCGTCGAGTCCACACGGATTGGCTGCGCATTCAGCAGCGCCGAGTCTCCGGTCGTCGAATAGCGCGTGTGCCCAATGGCCATGTCGCCGGTAAGTTTTGAGAGGACCTCTTCAGTAAAGATGTCCGCAACCAGTCCCATGCCTTTAATGTTGAAGAGATTCGTGCCGTCCGCCGTGGCAATTCCAGCAGACTCCTGCCCACGGTGCTGAAGCGCATAAAGCCCCAGGTACGCCTGCCGCGCTGCATCGGGGTGTCCGTGAATGGCAACAACACCGCATTCTTCCCGCAGCTTGTCATACGGCGAATCCCCAGGCACCCAGGTTTCTCCCTTGTTATCCTGAACGCAGCGAAGGACCTGCTTTTCCTCCGCATGGAGAGATAAGAAAGAGGTTTTTCCCGCAATACCTTCAACCAGCAGATGTTTCACGCCAGCACCTCTTCATGAAGTGCGGCTTCGAGCGCATTCGCCCACACATGCTGCAATCCGGAAATATGTTCCTCGATCACTGTTTTTCCATTGATCTGAATGCGCAGACTATCTTTTACAGTTTCGCCCAGATTTGCAACCAGCAATTCCGGATATTTCTGCACAACCGCTTTGACCTTCTCCACCGAAGCCATCGCGCAGGAAACAATCACCTGCGTGGCCGACTCATGGAACAACGCCCAGGCCGCAGGCAAATCCGCCGGTTCCGTCAGATTTGCGCTCACGCCCACGCCATTGGCAAATGCCGCTTCCGCAAGCGAAACTGCAACCCCGCCGTCAGAAATGTCCCGTGCCGAATGCACCAGGCCGGCCTCGGCCAGCTCCGCCACACATTTTTGCAGTGCCGCTTCCGCTGCAAGATCAAGCGATGGCGGCGCTCCCCACACCTCGCCCAGCACAGTCTTCGCGTATTCTGAAGAGCCAAACTCCCGCAGCCGATGTTCTATTGGCGGAAGCTTCCGTGCTCCAATCAGCAGAACAGCATCGCCCTCCTGCCGGAAGTCCGCAGGCACGGTCTTCGTAATGTCTTCCAGAATGCCTACAATTCCCAGCACCGGTGTGGGATAAATCCCCTCACCGCGGGTCTCGTTATACAGCGAAACATTCCCGCCCGTAATCGGAGTGCCCAGCACAGTGCAGGCCTCCGCAATGCCGTCAATCGCGGCGGAAAGCTGTGCCATAATCTCCGGCTTTTCCGGATTCCCAAAATTCAGGCAGTTCGTCGCAGCAATCGGAGTCGCGCCAGTACAAGCCACCTTGCGCGCCGCCTCCGCCACCGCCAGCTTCGCGCCAAGTTTTGGGTCAAGATAGCACCAGCGTCCGTTGCCATCGAGCGCCATCGCCAGTCCGCGCCTGGTGCCCTTGATGCGCATCACGCCGCCTTCGCCGCCCGGCCCCTGCACCGTGTTGGTCTGCACCATCGAGTCATACTGCTCATGTACCCAGCACTTCGAACAGATATTGGCTGAACCAAGCAGCGCACGCAAATCTTCGGTGTAATCGCGGTCCGAAACCTTGTCCTCAAAGCCCAGCCTGGCCAGTGCGCTCTTCGTCGGCTCTGCCGGAACAGGCGCCTTCCACTCGCCTACCGGGCGGTGATATACCGGAGCATCATCCGTCAGTGACTGGTTCGGAATGTCCGCAACCAGCTCGCCATGGTGCAGAATGCGCAGCCGCGGCTCGGCAATCACCGTGCCGACAATCGTCGCATCCAGCCCCCACTTGGCAAAAACATCCAGCACTTCCTTCTCCCGGCCCTTGTCCGCCACCAGCAGCATGCGCTCCTGCGATTCGCTCAGCATGATTTCGTAGGCCGTCATGCCCGTCTCGCGCTGCGGCACATGGTCCAGCTCCACTTCCAGTCCCACCCCGCCGCGCGCGCCCATCTCGCAGGTCGAGCAGGTAAGGCCGGCGGCGCCCATGTCCTGAATACCGACAATGGCCCCGGTCTTCATCGCCTCCAGGCAGGCTTCAAGCAGCAGCTTCTCCATAAACGGGTCGCCCACCTGCACATTGGGCCGCTTCTGCTCCGAGCCTTCCTTGAACTCCTCGCTCGCCATCGTGGCGCCGTGGATTCCGTCGCGTCCCGTCTTGGCCCCGACGTAAATCACCGGATTGCCAACGCCCGTCGCCTTGGCATAGAAAATCTCATCGCGCCGCACCAGCCCCAGCGCAAAAGCATTCACCAGCGGATTGCCTGAGTAGCACTCTTCAAAGCGCGTCTCGCCCCCCAGGTTCGGAACGCCGAAGCAGTTTCCGTATCCCGCAATCCCGTGGACCACGCCTTCCAGAATGGAATGGTTCTTATGGACAATCTCGTGCGGCGTCCTGCCGTCATCCCTAATCGGCCCAAAGCGCAGCGAATCCATTACCGCCAGCGGACGCGCGCCCATGGTAAAAATGTCGCGCAGAATGCCGCCGACCCCGGTCGCCGCTCCCTGATAAGGCTCAATATAAGAAGGATGATTGTGCGACTCAATCTTGAAGGCGCAGGCCCATCCGTCGCCCACGTCAATAATTCCGGCATTCTCCCCCGGCCCCTGCACCACGCGATCGCTTTTGGTAGGCAGCCGCTTCAGATGCACCCGCGAAGATTTATAGGAGCAATGCTCGCTCCACATCACAGAGTAAATGCCAAGCTCGGTCAGGCTGGGCGTGCGTCCCAGAGCGGCTTCGATGCGCGCGTACTCATCAAGCGTAATGCCGTGCTGCGCCAGCAGCTCCGGCGTAACAGTGGCAGCGGACGGTTGAGATTTCATGATGGTTACAACTCTATTGTCGCATGGGGATTGCGCTCCAGCGGAAAGGGTTTCGTGTATGGTTGCTCCTCGTTGCCGTAAGAGAGGGTAGGCGTTTTATTCAGCTTGCCACTTCAGCAGCTTCTCGCGGATTGCCCGAATATGCTCCGGCCCGGTACGGCAGCACCCTCCAACTATCTGGGCCCCAGCCCTTACCCACTCCTGCGCCATCTCTCCAAACTCCGCTGCGCTCGAAGTACCCGTCCAGCGGCGGTTCCTGGCGTCCCAACCCTCACCGGAGTTGGGATAAACCACAATCGGCTTGTGGGTAGCCCGCTTAAGCCTCCCAATCAGTGAAGTGACGTATTTCGGGTGTGTGCAGTTCACGCCAACGGCCAGGACCTGCGGCTCTGTATCCAGAAGTGCTGCGCATTCTGCCAGCTTCTCCCCATGCGCGACGCGCTCACCATCGCGGCAGGTAAAGGAAATCCATCCATACGCCGTCGGATGCTGACACATTGCCTCCACCACCGCCTTCGCTTCTTCCATGGAAGGAACCGTCTCGATGGCCACAAAATCAGCTTCGGTATCCGCAGCCACCGCCAGCCGTTCTGCATGAAACCTTACCAGCTCCGCAAAGCCAATGTCGTAATTGCCGTGGTATTCCGCCCCGTTATGCAGAGCGGCCCCATAGGGACCGAGCGAAGCGCCAATCCAGACCGGACGCGCGACTTCTTGCTGATATTTTTTCCGCGCAGAAACAGCCAGGTCCACCGACCTGTGAATAGCAGCCGCTGCCGCCTGATGCGCATTCTGCGAAAGCCGGGCCCTGCCGCCTTCCCCATACCCCAAAGCCGAAACCTGATAGCTCGCCGTAAGAATGCAATCGGCCCCGGCTTCCAGATAGCTCAGGTGGACCGCCTCAATTGCTTCTGGATTGTCCTCGAGCACACGCGCCGACCAGAGCGGCCCGCTGATGTCGCATCCTCTGCGCTCAAGCTCAGTCGCCATGCCTCCATCCAGCACGTGCATGGGAGAGAAGTCGGGCTGAGAAGCAGGCTTCATGGGCGACAGGTCAATGGCGGGAAGCTGCGAAACGCTTCTCCGCTTCCATCAGGTTTGTCAGTATGTCATTGATACGTGTAAGGTGCCCGGTTCCTTTGGATTTCAACCATTCGATGACGCGCGGATCCAGACGGACACTTACAGGGACCTTAGGCCCGGATTTCCGAGAGGCGACCAGATTGGCCAACTGATCGCCCGTAAGCGGAGGGACATCACTGCAATCAATATCCGAGTCATCTCCCGCCGCCTGCCGAAGCGCAGCCATTCGCGCGGCCCTGCGCTCTTTTTCAGTCCGGCGCCTCTTCCTGATATCTTCTGATCTGACGCTTTTCATCTCTGCGCGTTGGGATGATGCGGATGATTTCCTCGCCATGTCTGTTCTCCCTGCACACATGAACGACCACGAGAATGGCCTCAGTTTCTGGCTCTAAACGAACGGCACCAACTTTGCATGCTATCGCTCTTCTCCGGTGGCATCTGTGCGGTCTGGAGCTACCAGACAGCGCTCATCCTCAAAGACGAGAGCGGCCATCTCGAATAAGGTTCCGTCATGCTTGCGCTGGTTGGCCTGGTTTTTGCCGGCCCCAGTACCTCATTCGTATTACATATTGTATTACAGCGACCGGTCGCTCGGCGCTTCGCCAAGTGTCACCCGCGTGGTCATCTTCCGCCGCCCGCGGAAGTAAGTCACACTCACCGAATCGCCCACCTGATGGGTATTCATAATGTCGGCCAGGTCCTGCTGGCTGGTCACCTGCTTGCCATCAATCGCCACAATCAGGTCGCCGCCAATGTGGATTTGCTGGTTGTCAAGCAACGCAGGCTCATTGCCTCCGCGCAGCCCTGCCCGCTCCGCCGGGCCTCCGGGAAGCACGCGGTCAATCAACAGCCCGTACTCGGCCGCCAGCCCCATCTGCTCAGCCAGATCAGGCCCAATCTCAAGCGACGAAATGCCCATCCACGGACGCCGCACGCGCCCGTATTTCTGAAAATCGCTCAGGACGGCCTTCGCCGTGTCAATCGGAATGGCAAACCCAATGCCCGCATTCTGCTCCACCGGTTCATTCGGATTGGTCGCAATCAGCGAAGTAATTCCAATCACCTCGCCCCGCGAATTCAGCAGCGGTCCACCAGAATTGCCCGGGTTGATCGCAGCATCGGTCTGAATCGCATTCTCAATCGGGTCGCCCATCGGCCCGTGGATCGAACGGATCGCGCTGATAATTCCCGTCGTCATGGTCCCGTTCAGGCCAAAGGGATTGCCAATCGCATATACCTTCTGGCCCACCACCAGATTGCGCGAATCCGCCAGCACCGCCGGTGTCAGGTTGCTCGCACCGCGCAGTTGTAGCAGTGCAAGGTCATGATGCGGGTCCACATCCACAATGTTCGCTTTGTAGTGGCGCTTGTCATAGGTGGTCACATCCACAACGGTCCCGCGTTGCACGCTGCCGTTTCCATTCGAGATCACGTGGAAGTTCGTCAGGACCTTCCCATCAGCCGTCAGAATAAATCCCGACCCCTGTCCCTGTTGCGGCACTACCTCGAAGAAGAAGTTGAGTACGCGCGATGTGGCCGTAATGTTTACAACCGAAGGCAGCACCTTCTTATAGACCGCAATATTGTTCAGTTCTTCCGCGTCGTATTCAGGAGCGGCATGGGCCTCACTCAGATGCAGCTCTCCCATTCCCGAACCAGGCACCAGACCTGCCGGATGATTATGGTTCACCACATACCAGAAGCCGCCAACCAGCAATAGCACCAGAAGAATTCTGCGAAAAATCATGGCAATCATTATCCAATCCCGTATGCGTTATGGACGCAGGCGGAGTTAAAGCATCACATCAATTCTAACGATGAAGAACTGCCCAGGTTGCGGTATCCAGTTGTTGCACGAAACTCCCACAAATCTTTTACCTGCGCCCTGGCCCCTGCCCCTGACACTATGCCTTGCCCTGAGCCCTGGTCTACAGCCGCCATAATTGCGAAAACACCTCATCCACCTGCCGCTCGGTATTCTCAAGCATCCCGCTGTTATCAATCACAAAATCACACAGCGCAGCTTTTTCAGTATCCGGAATCTGCGCCGCAAGTCTCGCACGCGCATCTTCTGCAATCTTCCGGAGCTCAGCTTCACCACGACCCGCGCCCATCCGCTGCACAAAGCGCTGGACCTTCAACTCATCCGGAGCTGTCACCAGAACAATGCGGTCAAATCGCTTGTGCCACTCCGGAACGCTGCCACTCGCACCTGCCTCAAACACCAGCGCCGACTCGACCATCACAATCGCATCCGGCTCGCGAGCAAAAATTTCATCGGCCCATCGCTCCTGCTCGGCAATTACCGGAGGATGCACAATCCGGTTCAATTCATCGAGACGTCCCCGCTGGAAAGCCAGTTCCGCCAGCTTCTTCCGGTCAAGCTGTCCATCAGGAAGCACAACTCCCGGGCCAAAATGTTCAACGATACCGCGATACACCGCTTCACCCGGCTGCATCAACCTGCGCGCCACCTCATCGGCAGAGATCACATGCACGCCGCGCGCAGCAAACATGGCACCGACGGTCGTCTTCCCACTCCCCAGCCCGCCAGTAAGCCCTGTACGCAGCATCAAGGTTCCTGGCTAATTTCCTAAATCAATTTTGATGAAGTGCTGGGCGTCGAGCTTGGGTTGCAGAGATACAGCCAGAACATGATTATGTCCGACTCCGCTCGATACATGCCAGGAGCTGACCCACCCTTCGAAGCTCATGCTCAAATGCACATCCTGATGGCTCTGGTCTTTCCAGAACTCGAGCTTCATGGGTACGATCTTGTCCTTTGTGACTCGATTGCACAGATCAAACAGCTTTTGAACAATTGGAAACGTGTCGGGGTTGGATTGGTTGTTCAGGTCAATCTGAAAGGAGATGTTCGGTTCGACTGTACCCATGGCCGGCATCCCCACATGCTCGGTCGGAAGGGCGGCAATCCCCGCATGGGCCGAATAGGCATCGATCTTAAGATCGCCAATTGTCACTGTTACGCTGCTCAGATTATTGCTTGTCATACCAACAGTGGAAGAGATGAGACCTTCCTCCCTCAGCTCTGCGCAAATTTTATAACATGGCAGTGTTAGAATCTTGAACGGCGATTCAGGAGGTTGTCCCCCGTTGCCTGCTTACAGCCTGTTCAGCCCCTATACCAGCTTCAGGGATGATCCATCCGCTTGGGCCTACGAGCCCCCGATGCTTGCTTCTTCTGTTGGCTGGAATGAACCGAACTTTCCTGAAGACGTTGTGCTCGTCCAGCAGATTGTGAACATCTTGATTGATCTTGGTTATCTTGAGGATCAAGCTGCAACTCGTCTTCCGGAAACCGGCTCCTGGGACATCAATCTGGATCGGGCCCTAGGCGCTATCGAAAATAAATACCTTTCCGGGATGGCCAGCCCGTTTGGACAGAAGATTATTGCTAATGGAAGTCCATTGTTCGCGTTCATCGTACATCTGGCCGCAGGAAATGCAAATCTGGTTGTGCGCTACTCTCCAGTGATGTACCAGTTGGCGCATATCATGCTGCCCGGCAATCTCGCAGCGAAACACCTTGCCATCTACTTGCCATACATTCTTCAGGCATTAGCCAATAATGGTCTGGCGGATACAGAAATGGTATTGATGGCTCTGGCCACGATTGCAGCTGAAACCGGCAGTGCTGCACCCGTTTCTGAGGGAATCTCAAAATATAACTCGTCGCTTGCTGCCAGGCGTCACGAACCCGGGACGCATTTATTCGACTTATACGATTACCGTCATGATCTGGGAAACAATGGACCTCCCGATGGCGCCAACTATTGCGGACGAGGCTTTGTCCAACTTACTGGACGTGGAAACTATGCGAAATATGGAAAATATTTCGGCTGGCCCTTAGATTCCAAGCCAGATCTTGCGAATGACCCATGGGCGGCAGCGATGTTGCTGGCCAGATATCTGAAAAACCATGAAAGCCGGATTCGTGCAGCACTGAAACGAAATGATTTCAAATCAGCTCGCAGTGCCGTAAACGGTGGGACCCACAACCTGCGCACTTTCCAAAGTGCGATTGAGGATGGGCGCGCTTTCTTAGCAAGATATCTTGTAAATAATGCCTACGCGAACACGCTTTCCCTTTCCGGGATGAGATGAACTATGAAGCAAGTAATATGGTTGATTTGCGCAACTGTAATGTTGTCATGGGGCCGCCTTTCCTATGCACAGAAGGTCAGCTTTTGCTCCGAAGAAGAATCGCCTATTTTCACCTGTCAACTCATGAACGGAAAACTCGCTTCCATATGTGGTTCTCCTGATTTGAGCGAAAAATCTGGCAGTATACGGTACATATATGGGACCAAAGATCAACATGTGGAGATCTCATTACCAAAAGACCCAGCCACATTCCGTCAGAATTTAACCATATCCGAGATGAATAATGATGCAACAGGCGAAGATGATGAGTACCTTCGTTTTCGCAACGGACTTTTCAGCTATGTTGTTTACACCGGTATCGGAAATAACTTCGATGCTGAGGGGGTTGCCGTCTTCAAACGTGACAAGTTGCTGAAAGATATTCCGTGCGTGAAGGCAACCTCCGAGTGGAGATTAGTTTTTAACAGTATTTTGTCTTTCGGCGTTCCCGAAGAAGATTCTTCGACGGAAAAGATGGTTTGGATGCAGCTACTGCCAAGTAGTTCCTTTGTTCATTCCTCTAGCCCATCCGCTAAAACAAAGTAGTAGTAGTTGATGCATTGTTTGTGTGGAAGGGAATCCTTATACCAGTATCTGGCCAATCATTTGTAAGCAAAATGAGCAGGACAACGTAGGGATAACGTAGGAGATAACGTAGGGATAAACGTAGCGATAACGTAGGGATAACGTAGGATTTCTTTCGCACAATTGGTTCGGCTTGTAGGCTTGGAAGGTTGGTACAAACAGGGGGAGCGAGACCTCCGGGACGAGGACGATGGAACCAACCGAGGAAGCGGGAGTTGGAACGGGGAGCGGGACGGCGAGTGTATTGGGGCCGGTGGTTCAGATCGACGAAGGGCGCATTCAGGCGCATCTGGACACTACCATTTTGCATGCGAAACTACTCAGCAGAGCAAGCTCGTCTTCTGTGTGCGAAAAATAGGGTACGTTATCGATTTCTCTTCATTACTGAAGGCCCTCTCAAGAGCCAAGGCCAGTAAAGAATGCAAAGAAGCATTTGAGGACGATCCTGACGTACCACCGCTGCCGTACCTGCTATGACCAGAAGCCAAAAGCGGCAGGCTCATCGCCGAGCCATTCGACTTATCTCACGCCGAAGCAGGCTGTGCGGAAGATATCGAGTTTACCCCTGAAAAGGCGCGCGGACTTGGGCTTAGCGACTCGGTCCTGAGTGCCATAGCACAGGCCCATCAGCAAACAGTATTGCACTGCTCCGCTAAATCACACCAGCCCACGCCTTAATTTCGCCGCACGCACCGTATTCGCCATCAGCATGGCGATGGTGAGCGGCCCCACGCCACCCGGAACAGGCGTATATGCCCCCGCAACCTTAAATGCCTCCGGATGCACATCGCCCACAATCGTCGAGCCTTTCAGCAGAAAGGCCTGTTCGCGTTTCTCATCTCCGGCAAAGTACTTATCGAACTCTTCGCGAGAACTGATGCGGTTGATCCCCACATCCAGAATCGTCGCGCCTGGTTTTACCATCTCCGGCGTTACAAATCCCGGCCGCCCAATCGCCGCCACCAGAATGTCGGCATTGCGTGTAACGCTGGCCAGGTCGCGCGTCTTGCTGTGGCAGATCGTTACCGTCGCGTTTTCCTGCAGCAGCAAAATCGAAATTGGTTTGCCCACAATGTCGCTGCGTCCAATCACCACTGCATTCTGCCCGGCAATCGGAATATCGCTCCGCTTCAGAATCTCAATCATCCCCGCCGGTGTACACGGGGCCAGCGCAGGCTGTCCCGTCTGCAATCGGCCCACGTTCACCGGGTGAAACCCGTCCACGTCCTTCTCTGGCGAGACCGCCTCCAGTAGACGCTTTGCATTCACCTGCTTTGGCAGCGGAAGCTGAATCAGGATGCCGTCAATGTCATCGCGCGCGTTCAGTTGCGCCACCACGTCCAGCATCTCTTCCGTCGTCACCGTCTCCGGAGGCGTAATCAAATCTGAGTACAGCCCAAGCTGCTCGCTCGTGCGTACCTTGTTGCGCACGTAAATCTCTGAAGCAGGCACGTTGCCCACCAGCACCGCCGCCAGCCCCGGTCGAACACCCTTCGCTGCCAGCGCCTGCGCTTCTGCCGCTACTTCGGCTTTGATCTGCGCGGCAATTGCGTTTCCATCAAGAATGCGTGGAGTCATCATCTTTTTTCATGGTAACGGATGCGTAGCCACTACACTAAAACCATGTCCGCGCCGCCACTTTCTCCGCAAATGCTCGCACTTCTGGTCTGCCCCGTCTGTCATGGCCGCCTTTCGCCGGAAGAAGCCCATCTCCGCTGCCAGCAATGCGCCCGTACATATCCCATTCAGGACGGCATCCCCATTCTGCTTCCCGAACGCGCCCGTAATGAATAAGCTGATTGCACATGAAGCCGGGGTGAAAGGTCTCTTTCAGCAGCCCAGCTACACCCATCAAAAAGAGTATTGCCGATGGACCACTGAAGCGAAAAAAAAGAGACCCGCCAACGCAGGCTGGCCAGTACCATCGAAATGCTCAGGAGCAAGACAAAGCCCCCGGCCGATACTCACCCATGTCCCGCTTCCGTGATCTCTTCGAGATCGTCTCCGCCTACGGCCTCATCGTTGCCGTTATCTGGGCACCTATGCCAGCGCAGCGTATCCTCTTCTGGATCGCCTTCGCCTGGATCATCCTCATCACCGTCCTGCGCCGCGAAAGTGTTTCCCACATTGGCATGGGACTGCGTACCTTCCCGCGCGCAGTCTGGATCATCCTCGCCGCCCTCGCCCTTTCCGGCATTGCCATGCTCATCGCAGCACGCATCGGCACCCTGCACCCGCTCTTTGGCAGAAGAGTGCCCCTCGCCCTGCGCATCGGCGGATACATTCTCTGGTCCTTCCTGCAGGAATACATCCTTCAGGCCTATGTACTTCTGCGCCTTCTGCGTCTGTTGCCCAGCCGCAAAGCTGCCATAGCCATCACCGCAGCCATGTTCGCCATCGCGCACCTGCCCAACCCTGTGCTGACGTGGCTCACCCTCATCTGGGGCGCTATCGCCTGCCCGCTCTACCTGCGCTATCGCAACCTGTATGTTCTGGGAATCGCGCACGCCATCCTGGGCCTCAGCGTCGCCATCACCGTGCCTGACTCCATCCACCACCACATGCGCGTCGGTATCGGCTACGTTACCTATTCCAAGAGCACCATCCAGTCACCGCAGTAGCGCGCTCCAAACAGTGTCCACACACGCATGCGTAATGGCCGAGGCCGCCACTCTGCGCTCCGCCCGCCAAGCCCGTCCATAAAAAATGCCCGCGATGGCCGCCAGCAGCACATACCGCCAGTTAAAGAGGACCGCGCGTTTATTAAAGTGCGAAAGCCCAAAGAGGACCGCTGTAATCACCAGCGCATAACTCCGGCCCACTTTTCGCTCAAACAGGTTCTGCATCCATCCGCGAAAGAAAATCTCCTCCGGCAGCGCAATCAACACATATGTAAACAGCCACACCAGCGGCACCTTCCACGGGCTGTCTACATGCCCGTGCAAATGCAGAAATCCAATCGCCAGGCCCAGCAGGATCGCCATCGGCGCGTAGAAAAGAAACTCGCGCAGGCCCGTCTTCCAGTCTTGCGCCCTCCACTGCAGATCAAAACCCACGCCATCCAGTTGCCGGACAAGATGAAACCCATACAGCCCTGCATCCAGCAGAAGTACTTTGTTCATCGCCACCAGCGTATGTGGCCACGCCGACTCAAACCAGCGCAGGTCCACCGCCATCCCCAGGGAGAAAAGCACCAGGAAATCCAGCCAGTGCCCCTTTTGGTCCGGATCGAACCTCGCAGCCAGCGCCAGCAAAAGCGCAACCGCAATCGGGAGCTCAATGTACAGGAGAAGCCAGTGCACGCTGAACCGGTGCAGGGGGACCGCAACCAACAGGTAGGGAAGTGCGCAAACCGCAGGCAGAACCAGCCGCAGAGAAACAGGAAGCCGCTGCGCTTTCCGCTTCAGCCATTCCTCTGCAAACCCAAAGCAGAAGAGGGGCAGCAGCGCCAGCGCAATCGACGCCACAATCCATGCCGTCACATGCATGACAGGTATATTTGGAAACCTTACTTCAGATGACCGACCTTGTAGACCAGGCCCACAGTCCCGGCAAATTCATTCTGCGTGCTATAGCCGTAGTGGGTTGGCTGCCAGTCCGTCGTCACCCGCACTGCCCACTGGGGATTCAAGTTGTAATCCAGCCATCCGCCCACGGCCATCCCATAGGCCACTTTGTTGTTGTAGAGCGTAAGCTGGTATGGCTGGACACCCGTCCCTTTAAATCCCTGGTCGAATGACCCGTTCGCCGCCCCCATCAGTAGATGGAATCCGGCCGCATAGCTGTCTCTTCGCACCATCCTGAAGTTCGGGCCTACCAGGAACAGGTGCTCCGACATATTCGATTGCGAGATACCCAGATTGTTCGGAGGAACAATGATCGTCCCATAGTATCCGCGTACTGAGAATTCCAGCCCAACCACCTGCTTCAACCAGGCCGTCGCGTCACCATTCCAGCCCTTCAGCCAGATCGCCCGCACATTCCGGCCAGATCCCGGATTGAAGTGCGCACCGGAAAACCCTCCATAGAGGTCCCAGCGCTCCTCATACTGCGGCAGCACGCTCTCTGGGGCGGTGGCCTGCACCTGCGCATGCAAAGATGTATAAGCAAAAAAACAAGCAGACAGCGCAAACAGGACGCGCAACGAACGGATGCTCAAACTCACGCTATTTCTTCAACCTCGGTTCGGGAATACCACAAATATTCACGATACACGGTTGGACGCGGCCAGACCAGAGACGAAAGCAGTCCAGGGCAACAACCACACAACGGCCCGACAAGCATTTTCGGAATCGCCGGATGCGAATGCCGGGCGGCGGTGTTCGGGCACCTGCAGAAGGTCAAGAGGTTGTACCTGGGCAGGAGCGGCTGATTGTGGCCTGCCCTTGAGGCCACCCATGAGGGCGGAGGCAGTTGTAGAAGTCGTTCCAGAGCTGCAATTAGGCGTCGCATTGGTTTACGGCCGATAGGGGAGCGAGCGGTAGCAGGAGCCGTTGTCGGTCAGCAGAGCTTTGGCCGCGGTCTTTTCGCTGACCCGGAAGGCGGTTGCAGCCGCCTTCCGGCTCTGGTCCGGTTCAACAACAAATTGGCCAATTGCTCTCGACTGTGCGCGGTGAGTCCCATCCTTCACGCAGCAAAGGATGAGAGACCACAACAGCTAGCCCTGAGCATAAGAGTACAAAACTACACACCCGCCTGCTTCGCCGCAAAGTCCCCAATCACAGGCAGCTTAAAGTACTCACCCTTGCTCGCCTTCAGGATCGCAAACAGCCAGGCAATAAAGAACGCCACGCCAATTCCCAGATCCACCAGCACAAACAGCAGGCCCACAAAAGGAATAAAGTGCAGAACGATCTGCAGCACCGTGGCCGCCACCCACACCGCCACCCACGCCACATGCAGCGCAATGCACTGGATCGCATGGAACCGCACCAGCCGCATCTTGTTATACGGTTCAATCACCAGAAAGATGATCGCCGGAATAATCGTGATGTAGGAAATCGCCGCGGCTGCGTTTTCTGAGAGTCCACCAGCAGTCGGCGCCTGTACCGGAACAGCTGTCGCTCCTCCTTCCGCAGTCGCAGCGGCTGCAGCGCTCACTGGCGTCCCGCAAAAACCGCAGAATGCGGCCTGTGGGTTGACTTCGTTGTGGCACGAAGGACATTGCATACAAGTTTTCTCCTGGTTTCTTTGAAATTCTAAGGATAGAGCGGGGGACCTTCCTCGGAACGCCCTTGGTATACGCCTCTCCGCCTTCTTCCGGCAACCAAAAATTTCCTCGGCTCACGCCGTTCTTAGGCATAGTTCTGCACTGGCAAAGACCGTTTCAGACCTGTGTCGTTGAAATTTCAGCTTTCCCGCACTGCCTTGCACAGAATCCGCCCGCCAACTGGGGTATCCTGCTATCAGGCACGAGAGCATCCGGATGAACAGTTTCTCCCTGCGCGATCCAGACGTTATCGGCACACTTACCGTGGCTGCCCTCTGCCTCGGAGGCGCTGCGGCCTGGTTCATATTGCGAAAGCGCCCCGACCCCGACGACCTCGAGCGGGACAGGCGCGAGTACCTCGTCAGCAATGGCCGCATCATTGATGGCACTCTGCTCGACATCTCCGACCTCAGCCCGGAGGAGAGCGGCCGTCCTACCGGAATGCAGCTCATTCTTTACAAATATGAAATTGGCGGGGTCATCTACGAGTGCTCGCAGGACGTCACCTCGCTCCGCGACATGGTCAACATCTACGAGTGCCGCCTCGGTTTCCCGTGCTCCGTCCGTTACGACACCCATAAACCGGAAAACAGCATCATCGTCGCTGAAAACTGGAGTGGCCTGCGCGATACCGCCAGCTCCGTGCCCGTGCGCCGCTCCATGCCCAAACCGGTCCGCTCCTGGCGCCCTACACGATAGACTGGAACCGTATGCACGTACACGTCGCTCCAACGGGCAAAATGCAGCGTGTCCTTCGTGTTTCGCTGGTGGCGACGCTTATCTACGTCGTCCTCACTTTCATTGCCGGACTCCGTGCCCATTCCCTGGCCCTCATCTCTGAAGCCGGACACAACATCTCCGACGCGCTTGCACTTCTGCTCTCCTTCGTCGCCGTCCACTTCCAGACACGCCCTGCCACCGATGAAAAGACCTTCGGCTATCAGCGCGCAGGCGTACTCGCCGGCTTTGTCAACGCACTTTCGCTCATCGTCATTGCTGTTTTTATCGCCATTGAAGCCGTCCATCGCCTCAGCGACCCTGTCCGCGTCCACCCTCGACTCATGATGATCGTCGCCGCGGCTGGCGTCCTTATGAACGGCATAATCGCCGCCATGCTGTCGCGCGTCAACACAGACGTAAACATTCGCAGCGCCTTCATTCACATGCTCGGCGACACGCTTTCCACCGCCGCAGTCATCATGGGCGGGGCCATCATTCTATGGACAGGCCACTCCTGGGTTGATCCGGTCCTGTCCCTCGGCATCGCCGCGCTCATCATCTGGTCGTCCATCTCCATCGTCCGCGAAACCCTGAACATCCTGCTTGAAGGCACGCCCCGCGGCATCTCTCTTACTGATATCCGCACCGAACTGCAAAAGATCACGGGTGTAGAAGATGTCCACGACCTGCACGTCTGGAGCCTTGGCTCCCAGACCCACGCTCTGGCCAGTCACGTCACCATCGCCGACATTCCCCCTTCGGAAAGCGCCCGCATCCTCGACCAGATTAAGGCTGTCCTCCACCAGCGCTTCCACATAGACCACACCACTATTCAGTTTGAAAATTCAGGCTGCGAAGTCGCCCACGGCTGCGTCATGGCCGTAGAAAAAGTCCACTTCCACGCCCACCACGGCCATAGCCACTGAAAAACGGCGGTCGGGTTGTAGTTTGGGTTAGTTTTTTGAAGGGAGCATGGCTTTCACCCGTGTGATAAAAAGCGAAAAAGCAAGGGCGTTTTTGAAAATAAATAATTTCCGTACAAGGCTTCACTCGTAAACTATTGAAAACAAATGATTCCGTACAGAATAGGGGGAGGGGTGGAGACGTACGGTCGTTCTTTTATTTCAATGACTTACAAAGTCGGCGCTTGCAGCACTCGCCAGCCATAAAATAAGAACCGTCCCTCATGCGTTTCGACATCATCACCATCTTCCCGGATTTCTTCTCCGGCATCCTCACTCATGGAGTGCTCCGCCGCGGTATCGCGTCCGGTCTGCTCTCTGTCGAAACCCATAATCTGCGGGACTTCGCCCACGACCGCCACCGCACCGTAGACGACCGGCCCTTTGGCGGCGGGGAAGGGATGGTTCTCAAGCCAGAGCCGCTCGCAGAAGCCATCGAATCCCTGAAGTTTGCGCCGAAAGACAGCAGAGATCCCCAAAAAGAGAGTGTGATTCTGCTCTCCGCCCAGGGAGCCAGGTTCACCCAATCCACCGCCCGCGAACTGGCAAAGCTGGACTGCATCGCGCTCGTCTGCGGCCGTTACGAAGGCGTGGACGAGCGAGTCAACGAGCTCTTCTGCGACCGCGAGCTTTCCATCGGCGACTACGTCCTCTCCGGAGGCGAACTCGCCGCCGCCGTCATCCTCGACGCTACCATGCGCCTTGTCCCCGGAGTGCTGGGAAACGAGGCCTCCAGCGCCTACGAAAGCTTCGGTCCTTCCGATGCCGCCCTCCCCGAAGATGGCAGCGGTCCGCCCCGCTCCACCCACGGCTCCGGCGGCCTGCTCGACTACCCCCACTACACCCGCCCCGCAGAATTTCGCGGCCTTGCCGTTCCCGAGGTCCTCTCCAGTGGGAACCATGACCAGGTCCGCCGCTGGCGCCGCGAGCGCGCTCTTGAAAAAACTTGGCGCAACCGCCCCGATCTGCTCGAAACGGCCGAGCTGACAGCAGAAGACAAAAAGTATCTGGAAACCCTGAAAAACACCCTCACAAAAACACCCTCACCTGGGGCAGTTTGAAACGATGGTGGTCGCTGGATGGTGGTCGCTGTAGGACTCGAACCTACGACCTCCTGCGTGTGAAGCAGGCGCTCTAACCAACTGAGCTAAGCGACCCATGCGCCTGAAGGCGGGATATTTCCTAGCTTACCATCTGCCGTGGATGGTGCCAAAACTCCGGGCGAAATTTCCCGTTCTGTAGTTAGAATCGTCTCAGGCAAATTTCATGGCGTACCAGGACTCATCCGGCCCTCCGGAAAACGATTCTTTCCATCCCCCGGAGCACGCCAGGGATGCCCGAAATCCTTCGCCAGAGCATGAATCTTTGCCGCAACCTCCTGAGGAAACCGGTGTTCCTAAAAGTAGTATGGCGACCATTGCCCTAGACCGACCGGTATTTCAAGACGTTCGGAGTGAGGTTGTCCGGCGTGAGAGGATTACGGACTGGACCGCCCTGAGCGATGCCGAGATCATGCTGCGGGTCAGCCAGGGGGATGATGCAGGTTTTCAATATCTGATTGAAAAGTATCGTAAGCCCATCATTCATTTCATGTTCCGTATGGTCCACAACCAGGCCATAGCCGAAGAGCTGGCGCAGGAGGTCTTCCTCCGGGTCTACCGCTCGCGGGAGACCTATCGCGCCGAAGCACGCTTTACCACCTGGCTCTATCGCATTGCCACCAATCTGGGCGTAAACTACGCCCGGGACACAAAACATGAGCGGGCGGCGCAGAACGTCTATCTCGACCAGCCCGATCCGGAAACCGGCACCACTCCCGACCTGGCCGATACCACGCCATCGGTCGAGCATGACCTGGTCCGGGAAGAGCGCATGCGCGCCATTCGCCAGCATGTAATGGCCCTGCCCGAACGCCAGCGCATGGCCGTGCTCATGCATAAGTATCAGGGCATGGACTACAGGCAAATTGGAGAAGTCCTCAAGCTGAGTGAGTCCGCCACCAAGTCACTGCTCTTTCGCGCCTATCAGACACTGCGCGAAAGGCTAAAGGAATTTGTAACGTAATTGGGGAATTTTTATGATCTGCCGTAAAGTCAAAGCGAACCTTGCTGACCTGCTGCTCGATGCCGGGTCGGTGTCCTCTGAGGTGCGCGACCACTTGAAAGATTGTGCCGCGTGCCGCACAGAACTTGCCTCTCTTCAGGCGACCATGAAGCTCATGGACGACTGGCAGGCGCCCGAGCCGTCGCCGTACTTCGGCTCCCGCATGTCGGCCCTGCTGCGCGAGGAACAGCGCGCCGAACCCGCCGGCTTTTTTGAGCGGATCAAGGTCCGCGTGCTCTATGGCAGCAATATGCATCTGCGCCCGGTGGCCACTGGCGCTCTGGTCCTTTTGCTCATCGTGGGCGGAGGCACATACGCTGGCCTGATGACTTCTTCTCATTCCACTTCCAGCGTCCGGGTTTCGGCCGTGGTGGAAGACCTGAATTCTCTGGATGAGAATGCACAGATGCTTCAGCAATTAAATGCGCTGGATGACGAGAACCAGGGTGAAAACAGCGCTTTGCCTGATAACCTGTAGGGCGAAAAGAGAATTCCATGCTGCCACGCTTTGAACGCAGATGCGCAACTGACGCGCAGCGGGTGTGGCCATGTAAAAACAGATTTAGGCCGTACCTGAGAAGTTACATTCATGAACGCGCGCATACAACAGAACTCTGCCTGCAAAGGTAAGCTGGCTTACCGGGCGGGATTTCTTTCTCTGTGCGCATTCGCTTTGGGCCTCACCTCCGCTACTGTTTTTGCTCAGCATGGAGGAGGGCATCCGCACTTTTCTCCTCCGCCTCGCATGGCCCAGCCGCGCCCTCAGCCTCGGCCTTCAGCCCCAACACGAAAGCCGCAGCCTCAGGTACAGCAGCGTATGGCTGGTCCAGGAGCGGGTCAGGCACGTCCTGGCCATCTTCCCGAGTGGCTCAATAAGCACCAGAACCTCACCCCACAGCAGCAGGAAGATGCATTGCGCCGCGAGCCCGGCTTCAGGAGCCTTCCTCCTCAGCAGCAGCAGCGCCTGTTGGACCGCCTGCACAATCTCGACAGCAAACCTCCGGAAGTGCGCCAGCGCCTCGTACAGCGCAATGAGATGTACGAACACCTTACCCCGGAGCAAAAGGCCAATGTGCGCGGTGCCTTGCAGGAATTTCCGCAGCTGCCGCAGGACCGGCAGACTGCCATGCGCAGGGCCTTTCAGGACCTCAGGGCCGTTCCCCCCGAGCAGCGTCAGTCTGTCCTCGATTCGGCCCGTTTTCAGCAGGAGTTCTCCCCGCGCGAGCGCACGATTCTGGGCAACATGCTGAGAATCGAACCCTATCAGCCGCCCCAGCAATAGTGCCCTTCCTTTCGCGAAGCGGTAAGTTGCGTGATCACAACAGACAGCGCGGCAAAGGGTTCGCAAGTCACCGGGCACTCCGAACAACCACGACCCTGTTTCCCAGTAAAGAATGTCTGGCTTCCACCCTGATTTCACCCGCTTGTCGCGGCAGTGTCCTGATCCAGATCGCCCCCACACCGCCGCTGTCTTTCAAATCAAATGGATTGTCACCCACAATCACGCCTGGCCCGTGCACGGAAAAAGAGACTGTACCAGTTACAAATGGGCGCGGCGCGCCAAACTTGTCCACCACACCAAACGCCACGCGCGTTGCATCGGATCCATTCGCCTCTAACTCATCCTCATCAGCACGCAGCCACAGTTGGTCCAAAGAAGAATCAGACGAAAACGATCGCGAAAGTACAAGCTTGTTGCCCACATAACCGGCAATGCGCAACTCCGGCTTTCCGGTCCCATCCATGTTCAGATCAGCAAAAAACGGCGGGTATTTCAGTTTAGGAAACCCTTCGCGGTCCGGTGACAGAACAGCATGCTTTCTGCCGTCAAGGAACAGCTCCAGCCGCTCGCAGTTAGAAAAAATGGCAGCGTGCTCGCCCGGGCCTGTGGGCGTCTGCGGCCCAAAGTCCCAATAAAAACTGGGCTCAATTACCGGCCTTACGCCCGGGTCCACCTGCGCCAGATAAAACGACGCCCCCAGCTTGGGAATGCGGAAAAAATCCGACACTCCAGGGCACTTCACCCCGTCGTAGTCATTCAACAGGCTGGCATAGTCAAAGGCGCACCACGCAATCACTCCCGCACACCGCTCATAACGCGCGGCGCGATCATGTGCCTCAGCGTGCACCAGCGCCTGCTGCATTTGCAGCTGCACATCGCCTGCACGCCGGTATCTCCTGCCAAAACCTTTGCCGCCATAATTGAACTGGCCTACTGCCTCTGAAACCATGTACGGCACTCCCGGCAGCGGCTCCGCGATTCCCACGCTGCCATCTTCAGCCGAGTGGTAGTCATCAAACGCGAACACATCCTGGTGCCAGTCCTTCATGGACAAAACGGTCATTGTGCCGGATGTCGGCCGAGTGCCATCCAGCGATTTCGCAATCCCTCGCGTCCGCTGATACAGTGCCGGATCGTTATGCGATTCATTGATGCGCACACCCCAGATCACAATCGAAGGACGGTTCCTGTCCCTCCGCACCATTGCTTCCACATCGCGCAGCGCCAGCCTCTGCCACTCTTCATTGCCAATGTACTGCCATCCCGGAAGCTCTTCCCATACCAGCAGCCCCAGCTCATCGCATGCGTCCAGAAATGCACCCGACTGCGGATAATGCGAGCACCGCACGGCATTGCAGTTGAAGCGGTTCTTCAAAATCTCCGCATCGCGCCGCAGGCTCCGGTCTGATGCCGCAAAGCCCACATAGGGATAAAGCTCATGACGGTTCAGCCCGAAAAGTCGCACTCTCCGGCCATTCAGGAAGAAGCCATCCACTTCAAACCGAGCATCCCGAAATCCCGTCCTTGTCTCAAAGCGGTGGAGAGGTTTGCCTTCATGAAAGAGCGTAATGGTCAGGTCATAGAGCTGCGGCTCCTCCACGTCCCACAGCGCAATGTCCTTCAGATCATCCAGAGTCAGCAGCACCTGGTCATTCGTTTTCTGTAACTGAGCGTCCTTCGCCGTGCGTGCCACCGTGCGAGGTCCATCCCGCAATACCGCCTCAACGCGAACGGGAGCAGGCACAGAAACACTGGAATCAATTTCACACGTAATCTCCAGCCGTTTCCCCGCATCAAGAACGCTCATCGGTTTCGCGAATACATCGCGGATGAAGACCGCAGGTACCGCTCGAATGCTGACCTTGCCGTTGATCCCTCCCGGCAAAAGATAATCAACCGACTTCGGCCCTGCGGGCGACCCGGATGGCGGCACATTCAGCCAGCGTGAATCCACCACAACTTCGAGTGCATTGTCTTTGCTGCTTACCAGATGCGTAATTTCGTACTCAAATGGCAAAAAGCCGCCCAGGTGCTGTGGCAGGGCATGGCCATTGAGCTTCGGAGTTGCGCCCGCCATCACCCGTTCAAAGTGCAGAAACAGTCGCAGCCCGCGAAATTCCGGCGGCACATCAAACCTCCGGCGATAAAGCCAAATGTCTTCCCACGATTCCGGCTGCCATTTCTGCCACGAGAGAGAAGTGACACAATGCGGAAGCGTGACTTCTGGACCAGCGCCGGTCTTCCCGGCAAAAAGCCAGCCCTCATTCAAAGGCAGAACTCCCAGGGCAGGCCCACGCTCAGCCAAGCCTCCAAAGCTCCTCAGCACCGGCACCGAAACCAGCGCTGCAGCAGCGCACCCTTCAACAAATCTGCGGCGAGAGATCACATGCTCCGACAAAAAACTATCCTCAGCATTTGGAAATCAGCAACATCCCTTTATAACTCTCGCGGACTCCTCATAACATGAGTACTGCTGAAGTGAGCGCACTTTCGCGGGAAGAAAAGTGGAAGCACCAGGCTTCAGCCATTGAACAAGCCAGGTGTGGGACATGCAGAAAGCAAAAAGCGAAGGACCGGCACCGTGACCGGTTCCTCACCGCAGGATGTTTTGTGAGGGAGTTGAGGCTCGTTTGCTCTGCGCACCAAAGTTGCGGGGTAGATGCCTTTCCTGCAAACGATCTTCTGCGGGCCCTGGAAAATCGAATGCAATCTTATGCACACCTACGGGACAGGCTGGGCATCGCTCGTAGCCGGCAGCGTGGGCAGCTTGCTGGTGTGGCCGGCTTCATGCAGCACCACATCCAGAAGCTCAAGCACCTCGTCCACGCTCATCGTGTACATTTCACGGCCATTGTCATAGCCGGACTCGATAGACCGCTTCAGGTAGAGGCCGGCAATCTGGGCAGCCAGCTGGTCGGTGATCACATGGCCGGTGCGCTGTTTCTGCTCCACCCAGGCCTGGCAAGGCATGGCAATCCAGACAGGCCGTCCGTTTACGTCGAAACGGATGTCCACTGCATCGGCATGGCGTGTAGCAATGGCAATGATATTGGCCTTCCAGCGAACATGGAGGTCTTCACCGGTCCAGCGGTCAGTCACGTGGAAATCTTCGTACATGGCTGGTTTTAGTGTATCAAGGGCCTGAAGCCGCAACCCGCCGCAAAAAAGCAAAATTTCCCTGCCTGGAAACAAATCTTTCCGGGGCTTGTGCGTCCAATATGTGAACATGCACGTGAATCAATGATGCCAATAAGGAGTACAGCCAACGTGACTCTTTCTACACAGGATTTGAAGCGTCTGGAGGAGAAGCTGCGCCAGCAGGCAAAGGCCATTGAACGCTCCATGCTGACGGCCGTTGAACAGGGCCGCCAGACCGTGGCCGAAGAAACCCAGGACCCCGCGGACCTTGCCGTTACCGCATACCAGAAGGAGATGCTCTTCAGCCAGGGCACCAGCGGAGCAGGACAGTTGTCGCTCATTCGGCTCGCACTCGAACGCCTGCGCGAAGGCAGCTATGGAGAGTGCATCGAATGCGGCAATCGCATTGGCGAAAAGCGGTTGGAGGCCCTTCCCTGGACACCCTACTGCATTGAGTGCCAGGAAAAGGTCGAGCAGGGGCAACTGGAACCGGTTGCACAACGCCATGTGGCATAAAGCAACCTTCCTTCGCTTATCATCATCATCTATCAGTACTAAAACTGTGCGCGAAGAACAGGCCTGTGTACATCCCGGGCCTGCGTGCAAATATATCTGCCTGCAAAACCACTGAGCACACCGCCACATTTTAATAATCAGCGTTCCCCAACGCGCATGACTTCCGGCTCAGGGGCCATCCGCAGGCAAGCTGACAGGAGTATGCAGAGATGAAGATTGCCCAGGTTGCTCCTCTCTATGAGAGTGTGCCGCCAAAACTCTATGGAGGAACGGAGCGAGTTGTTTCTTACCTTACAGAAGAGCTGGTTCGTCAGGGACACGAAGTCGTGCTGTTTGCCAGCGGCGATTCCCGCACCAGTGCCGAACTCCGCGCCATTTGTTCCAGTGCGCTTCGGCTGGCCGGCAAGCAAGTGATTGATCCTCTGGCGCACCATGTCCGGATGCTCGAGGTCGTAGCGCAGGGAGCCGCCGAGTTCGACATCATCCACTATCACATTGACTATCTGCATTTTCCTATGAGCCGCCGCCTTGGCTTGCCTGCGGTGACCACCACGCATGGCCGTCTCGACATTCCGGACATACACCCGCTCTTCCGTGAGTTCAGCGAGATGCATCTTGTTTCGATCTCAGATTCACAGCGCCGCCCGGTTCCATGGGCCAATTGGATCGCCACCGTGCATCACGGCCTGCCCGAGAACTTGTATAAGCCGTACCAGCGAACAGGCAGGTACCTGGCCTTTCTCGGCAGAATTTCGCCGGAAAAAGGTGTGGACCGCGCCATTGAAATCGCAAAGCGCGCGGGAATGCCGCTCAAAATTGCCGCGAAGATAGACCGGGCCGATAAAGAATACTTCGACGAAAAGATACGCAGGCTCCTCGACCATCCACTTATCGAATTCATCGGCGAGATTGGCGAAAAAGAGAAAAACGACTTCCTCGGCAACGCCTGCGCGCTTCTCGCGCCCGTAGACTGGCCTGAACCATTCGGCCTCGTGATGATTGAGGCCATGGCCTGCGGAACGCCAGTCATCGCATGGAACATGGGCTCTGTGCCGGAGATTCTTGAAGACGGCGTCACGGGACACATCGTCTCATCGCTGGAAGAGGCCGCCGCTGCCGTCGAGCGGGTCGTTGTACTCGACCGGAAACACTGCCGCAAAATCTTCGAGCAGCGCTTTAGTGCGCGCCGCATGTGCGAGGACTACGTAAAGGTGTACCAGAAGATAGTCGGCCAGGAGCCGGAATTTACGCTTCCAGGCAATGTCCTGACGATGGCCGCCTAACGATGGAAGTAAGGATTCCCCAGAGCACCGCTGATGCAAGTTCTTTCTGGAGATGCATGGCCCAATGGCAGTCAAAGAAATGCCTCATTCTGACGTTATCGAGATAGGCAATCAGTTCTATATCCGCGCGCAGTCGTCGCTGGCGGACAGCCGCACGCTGGTGCTGATGCACCGCGACACCTTCGCCATCTTTGACCGTAATGGAGACATCCTCCCCCTCGGCGTCGGGCAGCAGGGAATCTTCCACAACGAAACGCGCCATCTGTCGCGCCTGGAGATGCGCATCTGCGGCCAGCGTCCTCTGCTCCTGAGTTCCACCATCCGCGAAGATAACGTGCTCCTCGCCGTGGACCAGACCAACCCGGACATGCACGTAGAATCCGGCGACTTTCTTCCCAGTGGCACCGTCCACATCTACCGCACCAAGTTTCTTGCCGACGGAGCATGCTTTGACCACATCACCGTCCACAACTACTGCCAGAAGGACATAGACATCGAGATCTCCTTCGTCTTTGACGCCGATTTTGCCGACATCTTTGAAGTGCGCGGCCAGAAGCGTGAACGGCGCGGCGAAATTCTCCCGCAGGAAGTAGACCAGTCCGGCATCGCGCTCGCCTACGAAGGTCTGGACGACGTGCTTCGCCTCACCCGCATCACATGCAGCGCTGCCAACTGTACGATGGGCGATAAGCACATGAAGGTGCCGCTCCATCTGAGGCCGCAGGAAGAAACCAGCCTCCTCCTCGACATCAAATGCCTCAGCAACGGAACTCTGGCGGCAAAGCCCACCTACGATGATGCCCTGCAGGAGATCAGCACCTCGCGCCAGTCCTCGCCTCTGGCAGGCATAGACATCTTCACATCCAACGAGCAGTTCAACGACTGGATCAACCGATCTAAGGCCGACATGGAAATGCTGACGACAGAAACCGCGTTTGGTCCCTATCCCTACGCAGGTGTTCCGTGGTTCAGCACCGTCTTTGGCCGCGATGGCATCATTACCGCGCTTGAAACCTTGTGGCTCGCTCCCGGAATCGCGAAGGGGGTGCTCTCGTATCTGGCCGCGACTCAGGCTGCCAGCACGGATCCCGAACGCGATGCGCAGCCCGGAAAGATTCTCCACGAAATGCGCAAGGGCGAAATGGCGCAGCTGAGGGAGGTCCCCTTTGGCCGCTACTACGGCAGTGTGGATTCCACTCCACTCTTCGTCCTGCTCGCTGCCGCGTACTACGAACGCACCGGCGATCTCGACTTCCTCCGCGAGATATGGCCCAATATTGAGGCGGCCCTCCGCTGGATGGACGATTACGGCGACACCGACGGGGATGGCTTCATTGAATACGCTCGCCAGGCCGAAAGTGGCCTTCTCCAGCAGGGATGGAAAGACTCGCAGGATTCCATCTTTCACGCCAATGGACAGATCGCCAAAGGCCCTATCGCGCTGTGCGAAGTGCAGTCCTACGTTTACGCGGCCAAATCACGCATCGCCGCTGCTGCCGACGACCTGCACAAGACCCAATTCGCCAGCCAGCTTCGTCAGCAGGCAGAAGAACTGCGCGCCCGCTTCACGCCTGCCTTCTGGTGCGATGAGCTGTCCATGTTCGCCATCGCGCTCGACGGCGAAAAGAAGCAGTGCCGCATCCGCAGCTCCAATGCAGGCCACTGCCTTTTTTCCGGAATTGCCTCGCCCGCCCATGCTCGCTCCGTGGCCGACACGCTGCTTTCCCCGGCGCTCTTTTCGGGATGGGGCGTGCGCACCATCGCTTCCGTAGAAAAGCGCTATAACCCCATGTCCTACCACAACGGTTCTGTCTGGCCGCACGATAATGCCATCATTGCTTATGGCGTGTCACAAAGCGCGTGCAAAGACCTGGCCATGAAGATCATGTCCGGCCTGCTCGATCTTTCGCTTTTTGTAGATATGCATCGTCTGCCGGAGCTGATCTGTGGCTTTCCGCGCCGCCCCGGCAAAGGCCCAACACTCTATCCCGTGGCCTGCTCTCCGCAGGCCTGGGCAGCAGGCTCCATATTCATGCTGTTGCAGGCGTGCCTCGGTCTTTCCATCAACGCGAAAGAATCGCGCATTTACCTGAAGCACGCCGCACTTCCGGAATCGCTCGAACGCATCCGCATCCGCGGCCTGCGCATCGGTCACGCCTCCGTGGACCTCGCGCTCACCCGCCACGCCCAGGGTGTCGGGGTAGACATTCTGCGGCGCAGCGGAAATATTGAAGTCGTGAGCATGAAGTGAGCCGCTCAGAAGCTCAGCCGCATACTCAGTTGCAGCTGCCTCGGCGCATTATATGACGAGCACAGGCTCACAATGCCCGACGTCAGGAACGAGAGGGTATGAGCGTCAACGCCGTCATACCCTGGAAAGAAGCAGCGCCAGAAGAAGGTACAGGCCAATATAAGATAAGCACCCCAAGGTTCGTAACCGTCGCTGGATCCAGACTTTACATGCAGAGTCGGGGTCACTTGACGCCAGGGAGCGTCGGTCCCTGTGAGGAAGGCGCGTTAAACGACAAGGGCTGCTTCAACAGATTCATCACGTCATTGGGAATCGGCTTGTCCGCGTTCGCCAGCAGGATCGTCACCTGCCACATCTGAGTTTCGTTAAGCACATGGTCAAACGCAGGCATTCCAGTCAGCCTGATTCCGTTTTTTATCTTCCAGAATGTCTCGCCCGGCGGATCATCGCTCACCCCCACCACACCATTGTCATGCGGTGCCCACAATTGAGGGGCGGACGGATACATATGGGCTGCAAAACTGGAAGGCAGTCCGTAAAGACCGTGGCATGCAGCGCATTGCTGGTGGTAAATCTGTGCTCCGATCATCAGGTTGGTCTCACTGGCTGAAATCGGCGCCTTTTTCGGCATCTCCTTTTCGATACGCGTATGCAACGGCGCACGGACCAACTGGCGCTCCAGAAGAAATGGCTGATCGGCAACGGCCACCGGCGGATGTCCGCTATGAAAATAAATAAAAACGGTCACGGGAATGGCAAGTAGCCCGAGTATCAGTCCGAGAACGAAGCCTTTCATGCAATTTCCTCGCCTTCTTAAGAAAAACAGGCACAAGCCGAATGCGCAAGGGGATTTCTGGATTTCCATTTTCCTCGAAACCCGTCTAAGGCCATAGAATAGAAAGAGCTTTGGCCCTGAAAACCGGTCTACTGATTTTGATCTGACATGGTGGTCCGGATTTTTGTTTTCGCCGGCAGTGGAGGCATTTAAGGTTCATGTTTCGATCCAACCGCTTTTATCCGGTTCTGGTATTTGCACTTGCTTCTTTCGCATTTTCTCAGTCACGGGCACAGCAGACGTCGCCAATCGTTGACCAGCAGCTCGCAGCGCAGACCGCCCCTCAGCAACAGACCCAGCAGCAGCGCGCCGAAGTCCTGCGCCAGGCGCAGGAACGCGTAAAGGCCCGCCGCCATTTGCGCGATCAACAGACCATCCGGGACACCTACAGCCACAAATATGAGGTCTACTTTGGCGGAAACTATCTGCGCTTCCGTCCCGGCAATCTCCTGCAACACATCAATGAGTCAGGCTGGCACGTTGGCATCACCGACTACGCCTTCGGCAAGATCGGCATCACCGCCGACGCCCGCGGCTACTATGGAACTGCCTATACCGGACGCAATCCTTACGGCGTCTATCAGCCCAGCATCAGCCAGTACACCTTCATGGCAGGCCCAACGGTTCGCTTCTTTGAAGGCGTGCACTGGGGCTGGACCGCGCATGTGCTCGCAGGCGTAGGCCATGGCAACTTCGGCACCGGAACAGGCGGCCTGCCTCCAACACTTATCAATCTTTATCCTGACGGCAATTCGTTCAATCTGGCCGCTGGTGCCTCCGTGGACTACAACCTGAGCCCGGCTTTGGCACTTCGCCTCACGCCTAGCTACCTGATGACCCGCTACGGCAGCTCCTCCCAGAACAATCTTGGCTGGCAGGGAAGCGTCGTCTACCGCTGGGGACGGCAGTAGCTTGCCATCTGGAGCGAGGCGAAGAATCTGTTTCTGATGCAGCTCAAGATCATTTGTCCCGCTTTTTCGCAGCCTCCAATGGAGGCTGCGGTTCCGTCATTCTCACCGGGTCGAGAATTTCCGTAATCTCTTCTTCACTCAACAGCTTCTTTGACCGGGCAATTTCAATGATGGACTTACCCGAGGCAATGGACTCCTTCACAATTTCCGCCGCCTTCGCGTAGCCAATATACGGGTTCAACGCCGTCGCCAGCGAAACCGTGCTCTGCGCGTAGAAGTTACAGCGGTCCACATTGGCTGTAATTCCCGCTACGCAGCGCTCATGGAACTGCCGCAGCATATTGGCGAGAATCGTCGTGCTTAGCAGCACGTTGTAGGCCATCGTCGGCATCATCACATTCAGCTCAAGCTGTCCGGCCTGAACGGCATAGGCAACCGCTGTGTCATTGCCAATGACCTGGAAGCTGGCCATCGCCGCCAGCTCCGGCATGACGGGATTGATCTTGCCCGGCATGATAGATGACCCCGGCTGCAAACTGGGCAGATGAATTTCATTGAATCCTGTATTCGGCCCGGAAGACATGAGCCGCAGGTCATTTGAGATGCGAATTACTTCCAGCGCAATGCCGCGCAGCGCCGCGCTGACTTCTCCCATGCAGGCATTCGATTGCATCGCCCATCGCATATCATCTGCAGGCGCCAGCCGCTGCCCAGAGATGCGCGCCAGATTGGCTATCGCTTTCGCGCGGTACTCGGGATGCGTATTGATGCCGGTACCCACGGCGCTTCCGCCCAAACCAAGCTCGCGAAGCGAGTCCGCAGCGCGTTGCAAAGATTGTTTACCTTTGGCAATGGCAATACCATATGCTGCAAATTCCTGCCCTAAGCGGATGGGCACTGCATCCTGCATGTGCGTGCGGCCCGACTTCATCACGCCATCAAACTCTTTCGCCTTTGCGGCAAAAGATTCTGCCAGCACATCAAGTACCGGATACAGCGTCTCGAGATTCAGCAGAGTGGCCAGCCGCATCCCGGTCGGGAAGACGTCGTTTGTGGACTGCCCATAATTCACATGGTCGTTCGGATGAACGAAGGCATACTCGCCCAGCTTCCCGCCCAGAATCTCATTCGCCCGGTTGGCGATGACCTCGTTTGTGTTCATGTGGAAGCTGACGCCCGCTCCCGCCTGGAAGACATCCACAACAAACTCAGCGTCCCACTTGCCCTCGATGACTTCTTGCGCAGCCTGGACAATGGCGTCCGCGCGCCTGGCGTCTACAAGCCCGAGCTCCTTGTTCGCTTCTGCTGCCGCGCGCTTCACCATTCCAAAGGCGCGAATGAGCGCAGGATGCGCCCGCATTCCAGAGATAGGATAGTTCTCAACCGCCCGCGCCGTCTGCGCCCCGTAGTGAGCGCGCGCCGGAACATCCACGAATCCGAGGGAGTCCTTTTCCTGACGTGTTTCTGGCATCGCAGATATTAGATGCTCTGAAACGCGTCAGCATCAACTATTGTCATCCTGAGGCGCCACCGAAAAGGCCCGCCGGGTCAAATGGTCCGCTCGAAGCGCACTCCGGTATGGTCCTGTTTTGATCAGAATGGCAAAAGAAGATTCACGCCAGAATCGGCACACCGGCAAACTCTGACTGTATTCTGGCCCGCCACTCTTTCGGCCCGGTTTCGTGGACAGACGTGCCTTTGGAGTCCACCGCGACCGTGACTGGCATGTCCTTGACCTCGAACTCATAGATGGCTTCCATGCCGAGGTCTTCAAACGCCAGCACGCGCGATGCACGAATCGCCCTGGAGACGAGATAGGCCGCTCCACCCACGGCCATCAGATAGACAGCTTTATTGTCGCGAATCGCCTCAATGGCAGCGGGGCCGCGCTCAGCCTTGCCGACCATCCCCAGAAGCCCAGTCTGCTCCAGCATCTGGCGCGTGAACTTGTCCATGCGCGTCGCTGTCGTAGGACCGGCTGGTCCAACGACCTCTTCCCGCACCGGGTCCACCGGGCCAACGTAGTAGATGAAGCGGTCCGTAAAGTCCACAGGCAGCTTCTCGCCGCGGTTGAGCATGTCTGTCAGGCGCTTGTGTGCCGCATCGCGACCGGTCAGCAGCTTGCCATTCAGCAGCAGCACCTCGCCCGGTTTCCACGTTGCAACTTCCTCTCGTGTAACGGTGTCAAGATTCACCCTGCGAGCGGAAGACGTGTCATAGGTCAGCTTCGGCCAGTCTTCGAGCGACGGCGGTTCAAGCGCCGCTGGGCCAGAGCCATCCAGCACAAAATGCGCATGCCGTGTCGCCGCGCAATTAGGAATCATTGCCACAGGCAGGTTCGCCGCATGCGTCGGATAATCGCGAATTTTGATGTCGAGCACAGTCGTCAGCCCGCCAAGCCCCTGCGCGCCAATGCCCAGTTCATTCACTTTTTTATAAAGCTCGATGCGCAGCTCTTCGATGCGGTTCTTTGGTCCGCGCGCAATGAGCTCCTGCATATCAATGGGATCCATCAGCGCTTCTTTGGCCAGAATCATCGCCTTTTCCGCCGTACCGCCAATGCCAATGCCCAGTATCCCCGGCGGGCACCACCCAGCGCCCATCGTGGGCACGGTCTTCAGCACCCAGTCCACAATCGAGTCCGACGGATTCAGCATCACGAACTTCGACTTGGCCTCAGATCCCCCTCCCTTGGCAGCGACAATCACTTCCATCTCGCCGCCCTTGACCATTTCAATGTTGACCACAGCCGGCGTGTTGTCCCGAGTGTTCTTTCGCGCGCCTGCCGGGTCAGCCAGCACTGAAGCGCGCAGAACATTGTCTGGATGCAGATACGCGCGCCGCACACCCTCGTCCACCATCTCCTGCACGGTCAGCTCGGCGTCCCAGCGCACATCCATGCCGATCTTCAGAAAGACAGTAACAATTCCCGTATCCTGACAGATCGGCCGGTGCCCTTCGGCGCACATCCGCGAATTGATGAGGATCTGCGCCATCGCATCCCTGGCCGCCGGAGACTGCTCGCGCTCATAGGCCTGCGCCAGATTCTTGATGTAATCCACCGGATGGTAATAGCTGATGTACTGGAGCGCATCCGCCACGCTCTGAATCAGGTCTTCCTGCTGGATCGTCGCCATGGGAGTGTTACAAACCTCGTGTGGAGAGGGAATAAAGCCGACCTTTTAGTGTAACAAGCAAACTCTCCTGGCAGCACGGTGAGACCACAACGGTACAGGCTTAATTTCATTCCCTGCATTTCCCAAAAATCTGAAAAAATAGGAGCATGAGCACAGCCACAGGCACCCAGGCAAAGGTCTTCACCGACCGCATTGGACGGATTGAGGTCTCGGCCACCATGGCCGTCACCGCGGAAGCCGCCAAGCTGCGCGCGCAGGGCGCGAAGCTGGTGGATTTCGGAGCAGGCGAGCCGCACTTCGCCACCCCGCGCCATATTAAGGACGCGGCCATTGAAGCCATCAATCACAACTTCACCCGATACACCACGGTTTCCGGCATTCCTGAAGTGCGCAAGGCCATCGTGGACCGCCACGCCTGCGACTTTGGTTCCAATTACTCGCCTGACGAGGCCGTCTTCACGACAGGCGGAAAGCTGGCCATCTTTAACGCTGTCCAGGTGCTGGTGGACCACGGCGATGAGGTCATCCTGCCTGTGCCCTATTGGGTCTCTTACAAGGACATCATCCAGTACGCGGGTGGCAAAGTCGTCTATCTCGAAACAGACGAGGCGGAAAACTTCCGCATCACAGCCGAGGCGGTTGAAAAGCTGATTACCCCGCGCACCAAGGCAATTGTCCTTAACTCGCCTTCAAACCCGGCTGGCTCTGTTATCGCTCCGGCGGACCTCGAAAAGATCGTAAAGCTGGCGCATGAGCGCGGAATCTATCTGTTGCTCGACGAGTGCTACGTCTACCTGCAATACAATGGGGCGCTGGTCAGCGGAGGCTCGTTTACAGAAGCCAAAGAGCATGTTCTCATCCTCGGCTCGCTCTCAAAGACCTATGCCATGACCGGATGGCGCGCCGGATATGCGCTCGGCCCCAAGCCCATCATCGCTGCCATGAGCAAGCTGCAGAGCCAGTCCACCTCATCCACCGCGCACTTTGTGCAGAAGGCCGCCATCGCCGCGCTGAACAGCTCGCAGGAATGTGTGGTCGAAATGCGCGCCGATTACCTAAAGCTGCGCGACCAGATCCTTGCCGGACTGGCCCAGATTCCGGGCATCACGTGCACCAAGCCGGAAGGGGCGTTCTATGTATATCCCAACGTCTCAGCGTATCTCGGCAAACCGGGTGCAAAGGATACTCTGGAACTCGCCAACCGCCTGCTGCATGAAGCCAACGTCGTCACTGTTCCGGGTGAAGCCTTCGGAACAACACAGCACATCCGCCTCTCCTACGCCGTCTCACACAATGACATAGACGAAGGCCTGAAGCGCATGAGGGACTTCTTCGCAAAGCTGTAGGAGATGCTAAGCCGGGCCAGGAACAGCAGGCTATGTCCTCGGTCCGATTTCTACCAAAGTTTGAGCGGGTCCAGACACAGGGTTTCCCATCCTTGCGCATAAGGATGGGAAACCACAACTGCCAGCCATTGAATAAAAATCGTATCCTGGGCGAAGCCGAAGGGACCTGGGGCAAACCAGTTCGCGCCAAGCATACTCAAGAAAGAATCCCGCGAGTTGCCGAGTACTTCTCAGAGTTTTCAGTAAAAGTAAACCCCTCCCCGGACAGGAGAGGGGATCGGAAAAATGCTTTAGTGAATATCAAAGGATCCGTGCAGCGGCGTCTCTGCTGACGACGGGCCTGCAAGAATCTGATAGGTTCCCGGAAGCAAATCCCAGCCGTTTTTCTGTTCATCAAAAATCGAGAGCATCAGCGGATCCACTGTGACCGTTACTGTCTTCGACTCGCCCGGCTGAAGTGATACCTTCTGCCACCCCACCAGGCGCTTGAACGGCTCACCTGCGGCTTCCGGAAGCACTGCATACACCTCGGCAATCTCAGCGCCGGCGCGTTTGCCAGTGTTCTTCACGGTAAAGGTCACGGTCCTGTCCGCGCTGTTGGCCCTCAGGCCGGAATAAGAGTAGGTCGTGTAGGAAAGACCATACCCAAATGGAAACAGCGGCTCCTTGTGTTCCGCTTCGTACCATTTGTAGCCAACTTTCACGCCTTCGTCATAGTGAACACTGTACCCGGATTGCGCATGGGCCGGGCCATTGACTGCGCCCGTTCCCTGGCCTTCATCTTCCTTCGAGAGTGGCGGAATTTCAGGGTGTGGCAGGTCCTGTTCGCTCTTCGGGAAAGTCATGGCAAGCTTAGCACTCGGGTTCACATCGCCGAGCAGAACATTCGCCAGCGCGCGATGGCCGCTGCTGCCCGCATACCATGCTTCCACGATTCCGCTGACTTTGCCGATCCAGGGCATCGTCACGGCAGTGCCTGTTTCCAGTACCACAATGGTGTGCGGATTGGCCGCCGCTACGCGCTCAATCAGTGCATCCTGGTTGTCGGGCAAAGAGAGGTTTGGCAGGTCCATGCCTTCTGATTCCCACTGGTAAGCAAAGACAATCGCGACATCAGAATTCTTGGCCAGCGCCGCTGCTGCATCAAGGTCTTCTCCGGAGTTGTATTCAACCTTTGCATTGGGCAGCCTGGCTTTCAGCGCCTTCAGCGGCGAAGTGGGGAACCAGATGTGTGCCTGCCATGTGGTGGCCTTGTGCCCCGGAGGAGCAATCGCGTTTCCGCCCGGCGGGTCAACCTGTGCCGAGCCTCCGCCAGAGATCATGCCGACATCGGCGTGTCCGCCAATCACGGCCACGCTGTGCAATTTGGCCGGATTGAGCGGCAAAGCATTGTTCTCGTTCTTAAGCAGAACAATGCTCTGCTCTTCAAGATGCTGCGCAATTTCCAGTCCGCCCTCCGCATCCACCACGCTCTTCTGTACCGGGTCATCCACAATACCGGATGTGAACTCGCCCCAGAGCACGCGCCGCGCATGATCATCAATCTCAGACATGGGTACGCGCCCGGCTTCCACCGCCTCTTTCAGCTTCGGCCCAAAGAAGTCTGCCATCGGCTGCTCCTGGTCCAGCCCGGCAGCGGAAGCCTTCTCCGTGCTGTGCGTGCCGCCCCAGTCAGAGAGCACAAAGCCTTTAAAGTTCCAGTCATGCTTCAGAACATCCGTCAGCAGATATTTGTTTTCGCAGGAGTAGTCACCATTCACGCGGTTATACGAGCACATCACCGCGGCCGCATCGGAAATCTTCAAGCCAATCTGGAAGGCAAGAAGGTCGCTTTCCCGCATGGCCCGTTTTGAGACGATGGCGTTGACAATATTCCGGCCCGTTTCCTGGTCGTTCATCGCATAGTGCTTGATGTCGCCAACGACGTGCTCTCCCTGCTCGCACTTCATCAGATGGCCCACCATGGTCCCGGCGAGCAGCGGGTCTTCGCCCATGTACTCAAAAGTGCGGCCATTACGCGGCTCACGCGTGATGTCTACGCCGCCGCCCAGCGTCATGTTGTAACCCTGTGCCCGCAGCTCCCGGCCAATCAGCGCGCCATATTCGCACGCTGCTTGCGGGTCCCAGCTTGAGGCAGCGCCCAGGTTTGAGGGCAGTGCTGTAGAGTAACGCCCATTTTCCCCGCTGGAACGCACGCCATAGGCCGCATCAGAAATATAAAGCGGCGGAATACCCAGCCTGGGCACGCCGACTACATATCCGGCCCCGCCATTGGAGAGGTGCGTCAACGGCATTTGCCAGTTTTCCGTGTGGGCCATGCCATTGCCGTGCAGCAGATCAATCTTTTCGTCCAGAGTCATTTGCTTCAGAACAAGATCGGCCCGCTCCTCCGGCGAAAGACCCTTGTTCATCCAGGGACGGTCTTGCGCCAGTAGCGGCACGGCTGCAAGCAAAGCAATAGGCAGGCATTTTCTCAACGTGCGAGTCAGCATGGGTTTCCTTCCGAGAGAGTGTGTTTCCGACGAGATGCTACAGGCTGCAAAATATAATGGTCAAACTGAAACGTTTTAGTAATCCACAAATTAGATAATGGATAGCGCAAACCTCAGAGACAAGCGTTTGTTTTACTATACAGGCTTCTGCTTTCCCAGCACCATAATTGCATCCATCTCGAAGGATCCGTCTGGCTGCACGCGATAATATTCCCGAACTTCTTGAGGAGCAGCCTGCCACAGCGATCGAATTGCTTCCGCTCTTTCCTCCGGAGTGCCAATGCGCTGGATCCAGGACGCAAATTCAATCCGAAGACGCCAACGCCGTTCTGTTCTGGCATCAAATCCAGCTGTCTGGAACAACGCCAGCCATTCCTGTTCCGTGTAATCGCGGACGTGCGAAGGGTCCCGCAGCACCTCGACTGCCTGCATGTAAGTGTCCAGAAGAGGTTCGCTTCCTCCTGCAATGTCCATGATGCATAGCGTGCCGCCGGGTTTAAGCACGCGCCGGCCTTCCCGCAGCGCCTGCGAGACATTGCGCCAGTGGTGGGCGCTGTAACGGCTCACAACCCAGTTAAACGAGCCATCATCAAAGGGAAGCTCCTCCACGGAGCCCTGTTTGGTTCGGATACGGGTCAGTCCCCGACGCGCGGCTTCCGCTTCGACGGTCTCCAGCATTTCTGCCGTCAGATCATAGGCCACAACCTCTGCGGCAGCGGAAGCAGCGGCAAAACTCGTGTGTCCTGCGCCGCAGCCAAGGTCAAGGACGCGTGCCTTTGGTGTTGCTCCGATCATTTCTGTCAAACGGGCGAGCTCGGCCCCTTGCGCGTGGACCGCGCTGGCCAGATAAGCGGCCGCGGCAGGCCCAAAAGACTGCGAAATCGCATCAGCATGTTTCATGCTTTTCAGTGTAGGTGATTTCAACACGCGCTCGGCCGAACTCATGCATCAGGGCTGAGTATCTGTGTCCAGATGCTGTGGCGTGACCTCTGGATTGGATGCCGCGCGGTTGAGATTTCTCTGGCTTTTTAAGTGCAAACTTCCTGCCCCTGCTCCCGGGTAAATTTCCGCAAGCTGTAGGCGGCGTTTGTATTGAAAAGGTCCGTTTCGAGTTCCTGCTGAAATAGTGCTATTTTCACTCAACCCTGCATAGCGGCGAGTCTATCTCTAAAGAGGAAAGGCCCGCCAGAAAATCCGGCAGGCCCGATGGTCTTGGAATTATGCGTAGATGCCGCGCTGCTTAATGGTGAAGGCCACACGATCAATCGCCAGCATATAAGCCGCAATCCGGTTGTTGACGCCGTGCGCTTCTGAGTATCGGACCACATCGTCAAAACTGGTTGCAAGGATGTGCTCCAGTTGCTCGTTCACGAAAGCTTCTTTCCAGAAGTAGCCCTGGCGGTCCTGCACCCACTCAAAGTAGGACGCGGTCACGCCGCCGGAGTTCGCCAGAATGTCCGGAATGATGAAGATTTTCTTGTCAGCCAGGATTTCATCCGCGACCGCCGTTGTAGGACCATTGGCGCCTTCACAAATCACGCGCGCCTTGATCTTATCGGCATTGCGGCTGGTGATGACGTTCTCTGTGGCCGCCGGAATCAGGATTTCGCATTCTGTTGTGAGCAGTTCGTGCGTGTCGAACGGCTCTGCGCCTTTAAAGCCGAGCACTGTTCCGTTGCGCTGACGGTATTCAAGCAGTGAGCAGATATCAATGCCGTTTGGGTTGTAAAGGCCGCCATCATATTCTGCGATGCCAATGATCTTGTAGCCCTTTTCCCGCAGCAGGTTCGCAGCATTTGAGCCAACATTGCCGAACCCCTGAATGATGACCCGGCAATTTTCCAGTGGAAGGTTGAGATACTTCAGTGCTTCATCGCACATGACGGCAATGCCCCGGCCTGTGGCTTCGCGGCGTCCGCGCGAACCGCCAATATTGACTGGTTTTCCGGTCACGATACTGGTGACGGTCTGGCGCATGTGCATGGAGTAGGTGTCCATGATCCAGGCCATCGTCTGCTCGTTGGTGTTCATGTCCGGGGCGGGAACGTCTTTTTCCGGACCGATGAATTCGATGATTTCTGCGGTGTAGCGGCGCGTCATGCGTTCCAGCTCGCCCAGGGACATCTTCTTCGGGTCACAGATGACTCCGCCCTTCGCGCCGCCAAAGGGAATATTGACGACGGCGCACTTCCAGGTCATCCAGCTTGCGAGCGCGCGCACTTCATCAAGCGAAACGTCCGGCGCATAGCGGATGCCGCCTTTGCCCGGCCCGCGCGCCTGTGAATGCAGGACACGGAAGCCAGTGAACACCTCAATGCGGCCGTCGTCCATCTGCACGGGAAAATGCACGATGATTTCGCGCGAAGGGTGCCGCAGCACGCGCCAGAGTCCTTCATCCAGGTTCAGCTTGCGCGCCGCAAAATCAAATCGAGCAGCCTGCGCTTCCCAGGGATTGATTTCCTGCTCGAGGGTGATAGTAGCCATATCGAAAATTCTCTCCAGTATCCTCAGACCGATTGTGCACCGCGCGTGTGAGCATCTCATGAACGCGGCATAAGACCCTCCCGGAACGGTCGCATCCAGGGGGCCGGCTTTCCAGCATGTCTGGCATGGCTGCGGGCAAAAACCAGCCTTCGGCCAAACCTTCAGAGTATAGGCCCGCGTCTACATCTCCGGCAAGCTATATCCATGGTCCTCGATAAAGAGCAGTAACCGCTTGTATCCCATTCCACTTTTGTATCTATTCACGTTGGATGGCCGGCAGCGCACTCTGTGATTGACTGCATTTCGATAAACCCGAAATCCTGCATCGCTGTGCTCCTCATATACTGGAACCACATGCCGCAGCAAGAGACATCTCTTCCCACCCGCGCCGAGTTTCTGAAGCTGGCGCAGACGCATACGCTCGTGCCGCTGTACCGCACGCTCACTGCCGACCTGGAAACGCCTGTTACTGCCTTCCTGCGTCTCGCCGCAGACGAGCCTGAGTGTTTCCTGCTCGAATCTGTCGAGCAGGGAGAAAAAATTGGTCGCTATACCTTTATCGGCGTCCATCCGTTCCGCACCATCGTGTCCCGCGGACAGGAAATTGTCATCACGGAGAATGGCAAGGCTCGCCAGACCCAGGGCGACATCTTTTCGTTGATGAAGGAACTCCTCAGCAGCCATAAGCCGGCTCACATTGCAGGACTGCCGCCATTCACTGCCGGCGCTGTGGGCTTCTTCGCCTACGATGTAGTGCGGCAGATCGAGCGCATCCCCGAGAAGGCGAAAGACGATCTGGGCTTGCCCGACGCCTGCCTCATGTTCTTCCATGAAGTGCTGGCCTTCGACCACATTCGTAAAGAAATGCTTCTCATCGTCACCGCAGACCTCTCCGGGCAAAAACCAGAGCAAGCCTATGCGGACGCGCAAAAGCGCCTTGACCGCTTTGAAAAGCGCCTGGCTGCACCTCTGCCGCGCATCAGGCCCAAAAAGATTGGCAGCAAACTTAAACTGGACCCGCGCACGCGCAAGAGGAATTTCCTGAAGGCAGTTGAAAAAGCCAAAGAATACATCGCCGCAGGGGACATTTTTCAGGTTGTCCTCTCGCAGCGCTTTGATGTGGAAACAGGAGTAGATCCGTTTTCTGTATATCGGGCCCTGCGCATCGTCAACCCCTCGCCATATCTGTATTTTTTGCGGATCGGAAAGACCTACATCGCAGGCTCTTCTCCCGAGTTGTTGGTCCGCGTCCACCAGGGACGCATCCAGTATCGCCCCATTGCAGGGACGCGTCCGCGTGGTGCGAATGAAGAAGATGATCTCCGTATTGCAGATGAAATGCTGCACGACGAAAAGGAACGTGCCGAGCACGTCATGCTTGTAGACCTGGGGCGAAACGATGTTGGACGTGTCAGCGAATACGGCTCCGTCGAAGTGAAAGAGCTGATGGTCGTCGAACGCTATTCGCATGTGATGCACATCGTCAGTGGAATCCAGGGCAGACTTCGGCCAGAATTGCACGCCATAGACGCCTTCCGCGCCTGCTTCCCGGCAGGGACATTAAGCGGAGCGCCAAAGGTACGCGCTATGGAGATCATCGAAGAGCTGGAACCAACGCGGCGTGGCATCTACGGCGGCAGCGTCCTCTACGCGGACTACTCCGGAAACCTTGATTCATGCATTGCCATCCGCACACTCCTGCAGCAAGGGAGGAAGGGACACATCCAGGCGGGTGCGGGAATTGTCGCCGATTCTGTTCCTGAAAAAGAATACGAGGAATCCATCAACAAATCTCGCGCTGTGGTAAAAGCTATTGAAAAAGCAAGAGGGAACTGATGCCTAGTTCTGCACGCCCAGGCTGGGTGGCTGCTCGCACTTCCGTACACGCGCTCCAGGAACCACCCAGACCAGCGTGACCAGTCCGCTAATTACCAGCGACAGCCATGGACGATAAAACGCGACCGCAACCGCGACGATATACAGCACCAGGCTGGCGCTGTGCCGCCACAGTTCGGATGTGTCCGTTTCACTCAGTGCTCCCTTCAGCTTCTGTCGGCGCATCACTCGCCACCGCAGAACGTAAAATGCCAGTCCGACAAGCAGCATCACTCCGTCATACAGCAAAGTGGCAAATGTGCTGAAGAGCTTCTCGTCCAGATAATCCACAAAAAATGGAATCAGCGAGAGTGAAAACAGGAAGCCCATGTTGGCCCACAAAATTCCATAATCCACCGTCTCAGTCCTGCGGATCAGTTCGTGGTGATTGATCCAGTAAATACCGACAACAAAAAAACTAAGCGCATAAATTGCAAGGCGCGGTGCTACCGACCATAACCCCGCAAGACCGTCCTCATGGGGAACATGCAGTTCCAGCACCATGATGGTGATAATGACGGCGATGACGCCATCTGAAAAGGCCTCAAGCCGCGTGGAATTTATCTGCGAGTAGGTATCAGTCATACTCTCGTTTCCGTCATGCGCCATCAGCGAACATCGTGAAGGCCGCGTATGAATAGAAGTCTACCGGCTGCTTAGTGGCAGCCAGAATGTAAAAATCGCACCCTTTCCTGGTTCGCTGCTTAGCCCAATTCCGCCGCCGTGTGCCGTCAAAATGGCCTTGGCAATGGAGAGGCCAAGCCCGCTGCCTTCCACGCGCTCGCGCTGGCTGTTTCCACGGTAAAACTTGTCGAAGATGAATGGTTGCTCTGCCAGTGCTATCCCCGCTCCCTGGTTGCTGATGTGGACCAGCAGGCGCTCTCCTGAAGTTTCTGCGCTGATCTGTACTGGTGACTTTGCGGGAGAGTACTTCACTGCATTTTCAATCAGATGGCGTAGCACGCGTCGCACCAGTGCAGGGTCCATTTGTGCATCGGGGATTTCTTGCGGCACACACACATCCACCGTTCGTCCGCGAAGCCGCGGGTCCTCCTCCTGCAGCACAGCTTCTATCAGATATTGAATGTTTTGCCGGACCGGGCGTACCTGCAAGCCAGCCGAATCAAGCTGCGCCATCTCAACTGCCTCACCAATCAGGCGGTCCAGCCGCTGGCTCTCTTCATCCACAATGGAGTACATCTCGCGGCGCTCTGGTTCAGGCAGCGACGGTTGCGCCAGAAGGCTTGTGGCGGCTGCCCGGATCGCCGTCAGGGGTGTCCGCAGCTCATGGGTCACTGAGTCCAGCAGGGCTGCCCGCAGGCGTTCGCCTTCGCGCACTGCCTCCATGCGGCTCGTTCGCTCCAGCGTGGCCACGCGTTCCAGGGCAATGGCAATCAGGTTTCCTATCGCTTCATACATTTGCTGCGCGAGCCCGCTGTCTGCAATAGCAAGTGAACCAAGGCACCGCATGCCCAGCATCAGCGGAGCAGAATAGATCCGTGCCTGCCTGCTCGCTGTTGAATCTGGCAAAAGCGCGATCTGCTTCAGTTCCGCTGCGGAGAGCAGTTGGTGTTCCGGGTCGGAATAGTAGGCCGCATCGCGTTCACGTACATAGACTGCTACTGCCTGCAACCCAAACACGCGCGCTGCAATGGATGGCGTCTCGCGCGCAAGTGTGTGCAGGTCTTCGTGTAAAAGGAGCTGTTGGCTGAACTCATACAGCCGTTCAACTTCCCGCCGGCGCTGCTCTGAAAGTTCTCTCTGCCTGCGCGCATTTTCCGCCAGATGGCTCACCAGAATCCCCGTTGCCAGGAAGACAGAAAGTGCAACCCAGTTCTGCGGATCGGCAATCGTCAGCGTACCGACCGGAGGCAGGAAAAAGAAGTTATAGAGCAACGTGCACAATACGGAGAGGTAAATCGAGTGCGCAAGCCGCCAGCGTGAAGCCACCAGCAGCACGACCACCAGAAAGCTCAACGCTACCGTCGCAGGATTCACATGCACCACAAGACGGAACAGCGCAACCAGACCACCGACGACTGCGGTAGAGAGAAGATATCGCACGACGCTGGTGTAACTTCGCATCCGCTCCTGATGATACTTTAGATAGGTGATGGCTGCACGGGTCCTCGTCGTTGATGATGAAATCCAGATCACACGCGTTCTGCGCGCATCGCTTTCAGCACAAGGCTACGATGTTCGCACAGCCAATGATCCCGATGAAGCATTACGCCTGGTACAGGATTGGCCACCTGATCTTATCGTTACTGACCTGATGATGCCCGGTATGACTGGCATCGAACTCACCCGCGCCGTGCGCATGAAGAGCCATGTTCCTGTGCTCGTTCTTTCCGTACGCGACCAGGAGCGTACCAAGATAGAGGCGCTTGACGCCGGTGCAGACGATTACGTCACCAAGCCATTCAGCACAAAGGAACTGCTTGCGCGCGTCCGCGCCCACCTGCGCCGTGCCCCTGAGCGCGACTCAGACAAATGCATCGAGGCGGGTGATTTCATGATTGATCCCGCCGCCCATGTCGTAACCGTAAACGGCAGCACCGTGCATCTCACTCCTAAAGAATTTGATCTTCTCCTGCATCTTGCACGGAACCCCGGCAAAGTCATCACACACCGCGCCTTGCTTACCGCCGTATGGGGTGCTCAGTCCGCACAGCAGCCGGAATATCTGCGGGTCTTTGTCGGACAGATCCGCAAAAAGCTGGGAAGCACACCGGGCAAGGAATATATCCAGACAGAACCATGGGTGGGCTATCGCTTTCTTCCCGATGGGGTTGAATAACAGTATTTACGACTTCCTTATACCTTCCTTATACGCGATTTAGCGGCCTCTCATTCAAATAAAAAATGGCCCTGAGAGCTCATTTATGTGGGACATTCTATTGGTCGCAATCACCTTTGTTTTCTTTGCCGTTGCGCTCATCTATGTGCGCGCGTGTGAGCGCCTGAGGTAAACACCATGAGCATACTCACGCTGATCGTTCTTGTAATTACCGTGCTTGTGATGGCCTATCTGGTGGCCACCCTGCTCTATCCGGAGAAATTCTGACGATGACAGGTAATGGATGGCTCCAATTCCTGCTTTTTTCTTTTGTCCTCATTTTGCTCATGCGCCCGCTCGGGTTATACATGGCCCGCGTCTTTCAGGGCGAGCGGACCTTCATGGATCCTGTGTTGGGTCCCATCGAGCGGTTGCTGTACCGGCTCTTCGGCGTTCGTCCCGATGAAGAAATGTCCTGGAGCCAGTACACGATTGCGGTGCTATTGTTCAGCATCGTCTCCATGCTGCTGACGTATTTCATTGAGCGCGCACAGCACTGGCTACCGTGGAACCCCCAGCACTTTGCCGGCATCGTTCCTGACCTCGCCTGGAATACTGCTGCTTCGTTCACTACGAATACAAATTGGCAGTCCTATTCCGGTGAAGCCGTCATGAGCTACTTCACCCAGATGGTCGGGCTTGCTTATCACAATTTTTTGAGCGCGGCCGTTGGCATTGCCGTGGCCATTGCCCTTGTGCGCGGTATCGCCCGCAGGGAATCAAAGACCATCGGAAATTTCTGGGTGGATGCCACTCGCTCCGTGCTCTATGTCCTGCTGCCGCTCTGTATCATTTGCGCTGGCTTGCTCGTTCAGCAGGGAGTCGTCCAGAACCTCAAACCCTACACTACCGTCACTACCGTCGAACATCAGACGCAAACCCTCGCACAGGGGCCGGTTGCTTCACAGGAAGCCATCAAGATGCTCGGCACCAACGGCGGCGGGTTCTTTGGCGCGAATAGCGCACATCCTTTTGAGAACCCCACGCCTTTCACCAACTTCCTTGAAATGCTGTCTATCTTCATCATCCCGGCGGCCCTCACCGTGGCTCTGGGAAAGATGACGGGATCACCCGGACATGGATGGGCCGTCTTCGCCTGTATGGCTGTGCTCTTCGCCGCTGGATTCGCTACAGCGTACTGGGCCGAAGCGCAGCCGCACCCTCTACTTCACGGCATAGACCAGCACGCCACTTCCTTGCAGGCGGGCGGCAACATGGAAGGTAAAGAAGTGCGATTTGGTATCTCGCAGTCTGCGCTTTTTGCCACTGTTACTACGGACGCAAGTTGCGGCGCCATCAACTCCCAATTCGACTCGTTCACGTCCTTGGGCGGGATGGTTCCGCTTGTGAACATCATGCTTGGTGAAGTTGTCTTCGGCGGTGTGGGATCTGGCCTCTATGGTGTCCTCATCTATGTTGTACTCGCAGTATTCATAGCTGGTCTTATGGTGGGTCGCACGCCAGAATATCTTGGCAAAAAGATAGAAGCGTATGACGTAAAGATGTCCATGCTCTACGTGCTCATCTTTCCGCTTGTCATTCTGGTTTTCACCGCGATCTCTTCTCTGTTGCCCATGGGGCTGAATGCGCTGGGTAATAATGGCCCACACGGATTGACTGAAATACTGTACGCCTTCACTTCAGGAGCGGGAAACAACGGCTCTGCCTTTGGCGGACTTAGCACTAACACGCATTGGTATAACGTGAGTCTCGGTTTTACTATGCTCATCGGCCGTTTCCTCATGATGGTGCCCGTGCTCGCGCTGGCCGGAAATCTGGCCCGGAAAAAGAGCGTGCCGCCATCGCCTGGAACATTCCCCGTCCATACCAGCCTGTTTACTGTCTTGCTCACGGGCATCATCCTCATCGTCGGCGCACTCACATTTTTCTCGGTCCTCAGTCTCGGGCCCACCCTTGAACACCTGCTGCTGCGCGCTGGGCAGCTCTTTTAGGCGCGGTGGAGAAAGCAATGGCAAAAAGGCAAAGTCTCTGGAATCCAGTAATTCTTCGGCAGGTATTGGTTGGTGCGGTCGCCAAACTCGACCCGCGTGTCATGGTCAGGAACCCGGTCATGTTCGTGGTTGAAATCGGAAGCGTCGTCACCACCGGCCTGCTTATTCAGGACCTCATACAGCATCGCGCCGGCTTCGCATTCGATCTGCAGATCACTCTTTGGCTCTGGTTCACCGTGCTCTTCGCGAATTTCGCAGAAGCCATGGCTGAGGGGCGAGGGAAAGCCCAGGCAGATACGCTGCGCAAGGCCAAAGGTGAAACCATCGCCTACCGCTTTCGTAAAGATGGCACCACCGAGGCCGTCAACAGCTCCCAGCTTCGCGCTGGCGACATCATCAAGGTAGAAGCCGGACAATTCATTGCCGGAGATGGCGAGGTCATCGAAGGCGTGGCCTCCGTAGATGAATCTGCCATCACGGGAGAATCCGCTCCCGTCATTCGCGAGGCCGGCGGGGACCGCTCCGCCGTCACAGGCGGCACACGCGTACTGTCCGACTGGATCAAGGTTCGCATCACATCGAATCCCGGCGAAACATTTCTCGATCGCATGATCGCATTGGTTGAAGGCGCCGAGCGCCAGAAAACCCCAAATGAGATTGCGCTCAGCATTCTTCTTTCCGGACTCACGATCGTCTTTCTGCTCGCCGTCGCGACCTTGCAGCCATTTGCCATCTACTCGCACGCACCGCAGACCATCTTCGTGCTCGTGTCATTGCTGGTCTGCTTGATTCCAACAACCATTGGCGGTCTCTTGTCTGCCATTGGCATCGCCGGTATGGATCGCCTGGTCCAGTACAACGTCCTTGCCATGTCTGGCCGCGCAGTGGAAGCAGCGGGTGATGTAAACACTCTCCTCCTGGACAAGACCGGCACCATCACGCTTGGGAATCGCCAGGCAACTGAGTTCTGCCCGGCTCCAGGCATCACCACAGAACATCTCGCAGATGCCGCCCAACTCGCCTCACTTGCCGACGAGACCCCCGAAGGCCGTTCCATCGTCGTACTTGCAAAAGAGAAGTACAACCTGCGCGGACGTGACCTGACTGGAATGCAGGCACAGTTTGTTCCCTTTACGGCCCAGACGCGCATGTCCGGTGTGGACCTCCCCGGTATCACTGTCCGCAAAGGCTCAGCCGATGCCATTGCGCGTTTTCTGGAGCAGCAAGGCTCGTCCCTCCCACGTCAGGTCAGCGACAAAGTGGAAGAGATCGCGCGCCTTGGCGGAACGCCGCTCGTCGTCGCGGAAAATAATGTCGCGCTCGGTGTGGTCTATCTCAAGGACATCGTGAAAGGCGGCCTGCGCGAGCGTCTGTCGCGCCTCCGCGCCATGGGCATTCGCACCATCATGATTACCGGCGACAACCCACTGACTGCCGCCGTCATTGCACGCGAAGCAGGTGTGGATGATTTTCTCGCCGAAGCTAGGCCCGAAGACAAAATGGCCCTCATCAAGCGTGAGCAGGCAAAAGGAAAACTCGTTGCCATGACCGGAGATGGCACCAACGACGCCCCCGCACTTGCTCAGGCCGACGTGGGCGTTGCCATGAACACTGGCACTCAGGCAGCGAAGGAAGCCGGCAACATGGTAGACCTCGATTCCAATCCAACCAAGCTTATTGAGATTGTCGAGATCGGCAAGCAGCTTCTTATGACGCGCGGCGCTTTGACGACCTTTTCCATTGCGAATGACGTCGCAAAATACTTCGCCATCATTCCGGCCATGTTTGCGGGTGTGTTTCCGGTCCTCAATGCGCTGAACATCATGCATCTGGCCACTCCGCACTCAGCAATTCTTTCCGCAGTCGTCTTTAACGCGATCATCATCATTGCGCTTGTTCCGCTGGCACTGCGTGGCGTCAAGTACGCGCCGAAATCCGCACAGGCCTTGCTTCGGCGCAATCTGCTGATCTATGGCATTGGTGGAATCATCGTGCCCTTCGTAGGCATCAAGCTCATTGACATCGTCTTAAACGGCCTGCACCTGGTGTGAGGATACCCATGAAGCAAACTCTTATAATTGCGATTCGATTTACGCTGATTACCACTTTGCTGCTGGGCATTTTGTATCCGCTCGCCATAACTGCATTCGCCCACCTCGTTTTTCCCAACAAGGCAGATGGCCAGCTCATTTCGCGCAACGGGCAGCTTATCGGATCACGCATCATTGGACAGAGTTTTGCTGCGGACAGGTACTTCCATGGCCGTCCCTCTGCGGCAGGAAATGGTTATGACGCAACTTCGTCTGGTGGCTCCAATCTCGCTCCATCCAGTCAGAAGCTGCTCACGCGCATCCAGGCAGATGCTGCAAAATACCAGCAGGAGGCAAATGGCCAGACGGTGCCCATTGATCTTGTTACTGCTTCAGGATCAGGACTTGATCCGGACATCACGCCCGCGGCCGCCTTGTTTCAGGTGCGTCACATCGCCCAGATCAGAGGCCTGGACGAAAGTGTCGTGCGCAATCTGGTCATGGCCCACATACAGCCTCGTCAGTTTGGCATCCTGGGCGAGCCGCGTGTCAATGTGCTCGAATTAAACCTTGCTCTCGACGCGCTGCAGCAGCACTGATTGTTAGAGAGCGGGACACCCATCTTTTATGTAGCAAAGGGAGAAGAAAGGTCCCTCAAGATGAAATAACCCTGCTTAAAGCATCTGCAACCGCACGCAGTTCTGTATCACGCGTAAGGCAGTCGGGGCAAATCCGCAGGCACTCCCCGCGAGCATCCGTGATGATTCCGCTCTCCTCCAGCTTTTTCACCAGATCTCCGGCCCTCGCATGGCGCACAACCAGAAAAGCCCCATGCTCTGCATCGCCACCCGTAGCATGGACACCGGCGTCAGCAAGGTACTGCTTCAGCCGCGCAAGCTGCATAAGGCCATATTCGCGCAGTCGCTCCACGCTCATCGCCAGCGTAAATTGCTGTCCACTTCGCGCCTGATACCACGTCAGCACAGGCGGAGTCGCTTCCAGAAACGCATCCCCTCCGCGCTTGAGCACAGGAACATCCGTCCGCTCGAAGCTGAACGCATTGTCGCGGGCAAACCATCCAGTATCCAGCGGCCGCAGCCCGCCTTCTAAAATCTCCGGCGAGAGATAAAGAAATGCTGCTCCCGGCCCTCCGCGCAGATATTTGTAACTGCCGCCGATCATAATATCAGCTCGTATCGTGGAAACATCTACGGGTAGCGCGCCGACGGCGTGATAAGCGTCCACCAGCAGCTTCGCCCCCACAGGATGGCATGCTTCCGCAAGTTGGTCGAGACCCGCGAGCAATTGCCCGGTCATAAACATCACTTGCGAAATGACCACCAGGTCCACGCCTTCGTGCAGATGCTCGATAACACGCTCAACAGAAAAGTAGCCGTCTGCGTCCGGCTGCACCCATCTCACCCAGATGCGCCCCACAGAAGCGTACTGTTTCAAAATCACATCAATCGAATCAAATTCCCCACGCGTGCTCAGGACGCGCAGCTTGCCCGGAAGCGCATTCAACACAGCACGTAGCCCTTGCCCGGCAGACGTCCTTGGCACAATGCAATCAGCACGCGGAGCATGAATGAGCGCAGCCACACGAGCGCGGAACGCCTCGCGCTCTGCGAGCCACTCGTCCCACGCATCACCAAGCTTTGTTTCCCATAGCGAAAGGCCCTCGCGTACGTCATCGGACATCGCATCCAGCGGGCGCCCCAGCGAGTGGTTGGCGAGATAAATCCTCTCGCTCGCGAGCACGTGGGAGAACAACGGTGCAACATGCTGCTGAATAGCATCTTCCGTGAGCGGCCCTGGGCCGAGACAGGCCACGGCGTCCTGAATCATCGAATTCATTTCTGTTTTAGCCATGTGCGCACCGCAAACAATTCCGGAAAAAATGTGAGTTCCAGCGCCTGCTTCAAAAATCCGACTCCAGACGAGCCACCCGTTCCGGCGCGAAACCCGATGATCCGCTCGACAGTCTTCATATGGCGAAAGCGCCATAGCTGGAAATACTCTTCCACGTCCACCAGCTTCTCGCACATCTCATAAGCGTCCCAATATTCGCGGGGATGCTCGTAGATCAGCCGGAAGACCTCTACTAATTCTTCGTTCTTGTGGTATGGCTCCGACCAGTCGCGCTCCACGCATAAATCAGGAACAGCCAGCCCGCGACGCTTCAGGTGGCGCAGGAATTCGTCGTAGAGACTGGGCGCATGAAGCGTTCTCTCCAAATCCTGGTAAATCTCCAGCGCGTGTGAAAACACGCGGATCGCGTCCCGGTTCTTGTTCCCCAGAAGAAATTCCAGCTTGCGGTACTGGAACGACTGGAACCCCGACGCATGTCCCAGCACCCCACGAAATTCCATGTACTCTGAAGGCGTCAGCGTTTCCAGCACGGCCCACTGGTCAAACAGTTGCATCTGGATAAGTTTGACCCGCGAAAGTATTTTGAAGCACGGATCAAGCTGGTCCTGCTGCACAAAATGTATGGCTGCCGTGAGTTCGTGGATCAGTTGCTTGATCCACAGCTCTGATACCTGGTGCTGAATGATGAACAGCATCTCATCATGGTGCTGAGGTTTCGACAATGGCCGTTGCTGCGCCAAAAGCCCATCCAGGCACAGGTATCCCGCATAGCTCATGCGGTCATGAAAATCAGTAACGATACCGGATTCGAGTGGTCTGCGATTTTCTTCAAAGTCGGGCATAAAAAATAGGCCTGATAGAACATTGTCTGTCAGGCCAGGGAGGCATACAACCAAAGTGAAAGTAACAAAACGCAAAAGAATGCTTGCTTCATGCAGGAGTTGTCAAGCATGTTGTTACAAATTTAATTTTCATTCCGCCAGGCGAGACAGCAGGCAGATCATGCCGAAGCTCTCATCTTTCTGGTAAACCGTTTTGCCCGGATGATATCTTGCGCTCATGCGAAAACTTCTCTGTGCCATCCTCTTTGCCGCCGCGTCGTTATGTGTTGCCCAAACTACTCCATCCCCATCAGCCGTTCCTGACGTGGAACACAGTCCAGCTGCACAGGCCGCGCTCAGCCTTGAACGGTGGCGCGAAAGCCGCGTATCGGTCTATATGAATGACTATGGCGAGCTTGCTCAATATCAAGAGGCAAACGTAAAGTTGCCGCCTGTTGGTACTAGAGAAAACCGCGTCATCTTCTTCGGCGATTCCATCACGTGGGGCTGGCACCTGGATAACTATTTCCCCGGCAAGGACTATATCAATCGCGGTATCAGCGGCCAGACGACTTCGCAGATGCTGGTCCGCTTCCACCAGGACGTAATCAACCTGCACCCCAAAGTAGTTGTTGTTCTCGCAGGAACAAACGACATCGCCGGAAACACAGGGCCAGTCACCGTGGAGCAGATCGAAGATAACTATGCATCCCTGGCCGAACTCGCACGCGCGCACTCTGTCCAGATCATCTTTTCTTCCGTGACTCCCATTCACAACTACTTCCCGGAACGGTCGTCCTTTTTCCTCCAGCGTTCACCGCAGAAGATCGTCGAACTCAATCATTGGCTGCGCCAATACTGCCAGGTCAATGGTCTCATATATCTCGATTACTACTCTGCAATGGTGGACAGTAACGGAATGATGCGCAAAGATCTTGCCAATGACGGGCTGCATCCCAATGACGCCGGATACCGCATTATGGCCCCACTCGCCGAGAAGGCCATCGAAGCCGCATTAAGCAAATAGCGTTTTGCAGAAGCAGCTAATTGGTTCCCGTTCCCGTAGAGCGGATTGTTCCTGGCGCATCTTCGGCAGAAGAAGCCTCCAGCTTGCCTCGCGTAAATTCCTTTGCCGGGTCGAACACCTTCGCATCCCGGTCAGGATGGAAGCGGCCATTTTCCAGGTACGCCACCGCCAGTCCTCCAGCAATAAACGGATGGAACGCCACAATCGGAATTACATATTTCTTTGACTTCACCAGCGACTCCAGCACGCCGTCTACCGAGTCACTGCGATGAATTGGCCCCTGTACCTGCGGAATGACAAAGGCGCTGAATTTCAGGTCGCGATGCCTTCTGCTATAAGCCACAAGGCTTTTCGCGGCCTGTTTCGGCGTCATCAGTCCCACATCGGCAATGTAGTTTCTGTGAATGGAGTGCGGATAATAAAAGTTGAAGACCATTTCCGCAAAATTCGCGCAGTTGTTAAAGAAGAGATTGAAGTGACTACGGTTCGCACGCGCATTGAAGGCTTCAATCAAGCGCTCATCCTGTTGCCGGCTCGTCTCAATCTGGTAGCCGTAAATCTTCCGGTCATACGACGCGCCAATCAATTGGATCCACTCGCCGCCCGGAATTTCATGCTTTCCATCGTCCGGAGCAACGGCCATCAGATGTTCACGCCGGTATTTGTCGCGCAGCACCTGTTCTTTCTGCGGAGTAATGGTTTCCGGAACATCCTCCGGCTCATCCACCGCATAGAGATACGGAATCAATGGCACTGCAAGCCAGTCGTATCCGCCAATCCTGTGATACCGGCTGATGACAACGCCGAACTCTCCCGCCCCGCAAAGGCGAAGCTCCGTCAGCGATGCGGCGCAGACATGGTCAAGATAAATCGCCGCATGTCCGGTCGGGTTCATGCTGCCGAATTCACCAAAAGGCTCCTCCAGCAGCAGAGCGGCATCGGCATAGGCGCTCAGGCCAAAGAAAAACATGAAAAACAAGGCGCACAGAAATGTCAGAAATATGCGTCTCTGGATCATTTCAAGAATCTCTCCTGACAGAATGGTCCAATTGCAAACGGCGGCTAAGTATGTAGACCCGTTTTTCGACGAAAAGATGGCGACTATCTTTCGCAAAAAGATTTATTTAGCAGGCAACCCTCTGGTTCCATCTTAGCGGCCACACTCGTACCGATGCGCGCACAGCCTCCCCTTTGCTACTCTCAAAGAGTGGCCTATTCTTCGACCATTGCTCCCGGACAGACCCTGTTATTGGATGCCGACGACACGCTCTGGGAGAACAACATCTACTTTGAGCGCGCCATAGCTGACTTCATCTCCTATCTCGACCACCAGCATCATTCACACCAGGAAGTCCGCGAATTCTTAAATGATGTAGAGCGCGAAACAGTACGCGAGCGCGGCTATGGTCTGGCCAGCTTCCAGCATTCCCTCATCGTCTGCTTTGAGCGGTTGAGCAACGCACCCATTACACCCGAGAAGCACGAACGCGTCGTAGGTTTTGCGCGTTCCATCAGCCGGTATGAAATCCAGCTCCTGCCCGGAGTTTCAGAAGTATTGCCCGCACTGGCATCGCGTCACAAACTCATCCTCATGACCAAAGGCAATGAGTTCGAGCAGAAAGACAAGCTCGCGCGTTCAGGTCTGGCGCACCACTTCTCTGCGGTCGAGGTGCCAAAGGAAAAAGACCCCGACGCTTATCACTTTGTGCGCAGAAAATATGACCTCGATTGTCATTGCACCTGGATGGTCGGCAACAGCCCAAAGTCGGACATCAATCCTGCATTGGCCGCGGGCCTGCACGCCGTTTTCATCCCTCACCCGCATACCTGGATGCTGGAGCATGAAGCGGTAGAGCCAGCGCAGAACGGCCAGCAATTGCTGCAACTGGAAAGCTTCCGGGAACTGGGCCTGCGTTTCTAGACCCTCTTAAAAGTCACCTTCACGCTGGCCTCCATTCCTGCCTCTGCAATAAACGCCAGCTTGCCTGCGGCAGTAAAGCCCAACGAAATTTCAACTTCGTCCATCTTCATCCCCGCCGTCACCTTCGAAAACGCATTCGTCAGGATCGCATCCAGTTGGGCCGAAACCTTATCAAAGTCCGCCTTCACATCGTCCACTGTCCGGCCAAAAATCTTGTCCATCACTGTGCCGAAGGAGTGCAGTTGAACAGTTCCTGGTCCAGCTACGGGTTTGGGTGCGTGAAATACAACAATCTCCGGTGCATTCAGGTCTGTGCCTTTCACTGTCTTTGGCGCAATTTTTTTCTTCATAAGCATTTGCCCTTTCTCGTATCAAAGAAACAGATCCACCGCCATCGTTTTTTCCACTTGGCCTAAATGTTGGCAGAACCCTTCCTGCAGATTTGCCGGCGTCGTCACCTCACCCGTGTACAGACCGATGCCATTTCCATTGCTGTCCACAACCAATGCGCCAGAGTCGCCGCCCTGTCCCGCATTGGCCAGAAAAATCCGCAGCGGAACACTCGAGTCGAGCGTGCCGCGCCCGCTGCTCACCTCTGTAACCTTCGTGGAAAAAAGACCCGCAGGACTATGCACATCCACATCCGTCCATTGCGCGACAAACTGTGGGCACATCAATGGATTCCGGCTCACTGGCCAGTGCGATTTCGATACACGCACCAGGGCCGCATCAATGCCCTCCGGCGCCAGGTCCAGCAACGTGCCGCTCCCGCTTGTCATAGAGACAGAGCTACCCACCGGCGTCGTGCTTCCGACCACGTGTTTTGCGGTTACGATGGCCGGTTTACCTTTGAGCGAGGGGCGGCGCGACTCGCCCCAGCACGTTGACGTACCCAATGACGGATGAATACTCGGCGCATGCAATTTCCACTCCGCTGGGCGCACTACAACCGGAAAGCTCTCGCCGTCCACCGTCATCCACTGAAACTCACCCCGTATCGGCCCATGCAGAGAAGGAGCAACATACGCAATGACCCCAAAGGCATTCTCCTCAGTCTCAGGGTCAAGAAAGCCATAACTCGCCATCCTGAATCCAGGAATCTCATTTGCATACCCTCCCGATTCAAAAGCGTTCTGGATCGCGCTGGTCCATAGCACAGCTCGAATCTGTTCTTCCGGCATCTCACCCGGAAAAGATGGAGTCCTCGCCAGCACTTCATCCGTATACCCGGTCCACTCCGGCGACGGCCACTTTCCCGGTATCAGGTCCAGCCCGCCGCTTCGACTCATGCTTGTGTCGTAAAACGAAGGCCGCCGGCGCTCCGGCTGCTCGGCCCGGCGCTCACTTTGTGGTGAATCCATTTCGAATTCAAAGCCCATGCTCGTCCTCCACCGAAAGGCATTGGAGCGGGGGTAACAGGACGCCTCAGATAAGTGCAGCAACTGTACGATGGATACACCCCGGCGTCAATCCATCCTTTTTCTTCTTGGGAGGGGAAACGGCAGGTTTCGCGCTGCCAGTTAGTCGGTCGCAATCAAAGAGATAATCAATAGCAAAGCGCAACGTCAGATGAACCACTGTGAACCATTCCTCGAAGCGCCTGTACGTGGAGTCCTGCATCAGCCCGCTGCCCCAGGCGGAGACGCCCTCATACTGACGCACGGGGCAGGAGCCGACTGCAACGCTCCGCTCCTTGTTGCTCTTGCCCAGGCATTCTGCTCTTCCGGTGTCACTGTTCTCCGGTGCGATCTGCCTTTCCGCCAGTCCCGGCCGCAGGGGCCGCCGCCCCGAGGAAGTGCCGAAAGTGACCAGCAAGGTCTTCGCGCCGCAGTGGCAGCTATGCAAAAAAGAATTACAGGGCGAATATTTCTGGGCGGGCACTCCTATGGTGGCAGGCAGGCATCCATGCTGGCCTCGACTCAGCCCAATCTGGTGGACTTTCTCCTGTTGCTCTCCTACCCGCTTCATCCGCCACGGAAGCCGGACGTGCTACGCACATCGCATTTTTCATCGCTCAGAACGCCCGCGCTGTTTGTCCATGGCACCCGGGACATCTTCGGCTCCATCACCGAAGTGGCGAGCGCGATCAGGCTGATACCCGCTGCCGTGGAGTTGCTTCCGGTGGAAAGCGCGGGACACGAGCTGCTTACCCGGCAGAATCGTGACTCCTTGCCTGCGAAAATCGTGGAAGCGTTCCGCCGCTTCACGTCGTGATTCTGATTCTAGGGCCGGAGAACCCGCATTCTTCGATATTCCCGCTTTCCGGACGGCCAAACTAGCACCCTCCGGAATATTCTGCGAAAATTGAAGATGTATACAGCGTGCCGGTCATTGCCGGGGAGCACTCCTTCATCGCTCCGGTGAAGCCGAATTTTGCTGTGCGGAAAACAAATCCTATGGCTACAAAACTGGCAAGTCCCGCGCAAGCGGACATTTGGGAAGAAGTTGCAGAGTGGATTGAGGCCTTCGATCAGGTCGTCGTCGAAGAAGGCCCGGAACAGGCAGCAATGCTGCTGGACGAGCTCAGACAGCGCGCCCGCGAAGCAGGCATCAACACCCCCAGCGAAATCCGCACCCCTTACCTCAATACCATCCCCAAACATGATGAAGTGCCATACCCTGGTGACCGCCAGATGGAGCGCCGCGTCGAGGCCCTCATCCGCTGGAATGCCATGGCCATGGTCCATGCGCAGAACAAGAAAGATCCCGGAATCGGCGGACATATCTCCACCTATTCCTCGCTGGCCACACTGCTTGAAGTTGGTTTCAACCACTTCTTCCATGCCAGCTATGGCGACCAGCCCGGCGATTTCGTCTACTTTCAGGGCCACGCTTCTCCCGGGGTTTATGCCCGCGCTTACCTTGAAGGCCGCCTGAACGACGACCATCTCAAAAATTTCCGCCACGAACTCCGCGACAAGCCCGGCCTCTCGTCTTATCCGCACCCGTGGCTCATGCCCGACTTCTGGCGTTTTCCCACCGTCTCCATGGGCATCGGCCCGCTGAATGCCATCTACCAGGCACGCTTCATGCGCTATCTTGAGAGCCGCGGCCTCATCGAAAAGACCCCGCGCAAAGTCTGGGCCTTTGTAGGAGACGGCGAAACCGACGAAGTTGACACCCTCGGCGCCATCACCGTCGCCTCGCGCGAAAAGCTCGACAATCTCATCTTCGTCATCAATTGCAACCTCCAGCGCCTCGACGGCCCCGTTCGCGGCAACAAGCGTATCATTGACGAACTCGAAGGCGTCTTTCGCGGAGCAGGCTGGAACGTCATCAAGGTCATCTGGGGCTCCGACTGGGACGACCTCTTCGCCCGCGACCACAAGGGCCTCCTGCTCAAGCGCATGGAAGAGTGCGTAGACGGCGAGTACCAGGCCTTCAAGGCCAAAGGCGGCGCCTATGTCCGCCAGGAATTTTTCGGGAAATATCCTGAACTGCTCGAGCTTGTCAGCGACATGACCGACGACCAGCTCGCCGCACTGCATCGCGGTGGCCACGATCCGGTCAAGATATACAACGCCTACAAACGCGCCGTAGAACATCGCGGCGGCCCAACCGTTATCCTTGCCAAAACGGTCAAAGGCTATGGCCTCGGCACCACCGAGGCCCGCAACGCTGCTCATCAGGAAAAGAAGCTCACCGACGAATCTCTCACCACCTTCGTCCAGCGCTTTGACATTCCTGTTCCCGAAGAGGCCGCCAAGCACGGCACCCCCTACAAGCCCGCTGACGACGCTCCGGAAATCCAGTACATGCACGAGCGCCGCAAGGCCCTCGGCGGATACATGCCGAAGCGCGAAGTTCCAGCCATCAACTTCAAGGCCCCTGCGCTCGACTACTTTGCCGAGTGGACCGGTGGCTCCAAAGGCCGCGCCGTCTCCACCACCATGGGCTTCGTCAGTATCCTCCGCCATCTCATGAAGGACCCCGAGATCGGCAAGCTCATCGTCCCCATCGTTCCCGACGAAGGCCGCACCTTCGGTCTCGAATCAGCCATTCGCCAGGTCGGCATCTATGCACCGGAAGGCCAGAAGTACAAGCCGCATGACGTAGACATGCTGCTCTATTATCGCGAAGAGAAAGACGGCCAGATTCTCGAAGAGGGAATTACGGAAGCCGGTTCAATGGCTTCCTTCACTGCCGCTGGCTCTGCCTACGCCAACTATCGCGTTCCTGCCATCCCGTTCTACATGTATTACTCGATGTTCGGCTTCCAGCGCGTGGGAGACATGATCTGGGCCTTCGCCGACTCACGCGGCAAGGGCTTCCTCATGGCCGGCACCGCAGGACGCACCACCATGCTCGGCGAAGGTCTTCAGCACCAGGACGGCCACAGCCACGTGCTCGCCAGCACCGTACCCACCTGCCTCAGCTATGACCCGGCCTTCGTTTACGAAATGGCCGTCATCCTGCAGGACGGACTCCGCCGCATGTACCAGGAAAACGAGCAGGTCTTCTACTACATCACCATGTACAACGAAGACTACCCCATGCCTGAAATGCCTGCGGCAGACACAGAAAAGGTCCGCGAAGGCATCGTGCGCGGCATTTACAAGTACAAGTCAGCCGCCAAAGGCAAGGCCGACGCGCAGTTGTTCGGCAGCGGCACCATCCTCAATGAGGCGCTCAAGGCCCAGCAGATTCTGGCTGAAAAATACGCCGTGCAGACTGATGTCTGGAGCGTCACCAGCTATAACGAACTGCGCCGCGAAGCGCTCTCCGTTGAACGCTGGAACCGCCTGCATCCCGCTGAGCCGGAAAAGACCCCGTACATCCTTCAGGCCCTCAAAGGCTCCAGAGGCCCGGTCATCGCCGCCAGCGATTACATGAAGGTCGTCCCCGACCAGCTCGCCCCCTGGCTCCAGGGCCGTCTGGTATCTCTCGGGACCGACGGCTTCGGACGCAGCGACAATCGCGAGTACCTGCGCCGCCATTTTGAGATCAATGCCGAATCCATTGTCGCCGCCACGCTTTCCAAGCTGGCCCGCGACGGCAAGTTCGACGCAAAGCGCGCTCAAAAGGCATTTCAGGAGCTAGACCTCGACCCCGAAAAGGTAGATGCCGCCCACGCATAACCTTTGCTGTGGAAAGTCCTTCAGGCCCGCTCATCAAGCGGGCCTGATTTCTTAATGGAAGAACACCCGGGCACCCATCCTTTGCGAAGCAAAGGTGTGGCAAAGGTAGAAGCAGGCACCAAAATCAAACGGGAGAAGAATCAACGATTCTTCTCCCGTCTCTGGAGAACCAACGGGCACTAAGTCGTCGGGCGCGGCTGCACCGCTATAAACTGCGCCGGAACAAAGCTGGTTGTGCTGCACACCGCCGCACCGCCTGAAGGAGTCTGCGTGCACAATGGTAGCTGCGGGTTGATCGTCTGCTTCGTGTCTGCCAGCGAAGAGGTATCCACAAAATGCAGCAGGTTGTCCCCCGACGTGCTTACAAAGAAGAGAGCATTGTCCGGGCTGAACGCGCCTGCAATCGGTGCCTGCGGAGCAGTCCCGGCAATGGTAGACAGCTGTACCTGTTGCACGCTTCCGGCTGATCCAGGAGCGCTTGGCACCTTGTACACCGGCAGGACTCCGCCCGCATTACTGGCATTGTAGGTCACAAACGCCAGGCTGGAGTCTTCCGACGGCACAACGCCGGTAATCTCAGAGGGCTTCACGCCCAATCCAGCCTGCATCAGCGTCGTGCTGAAGGTCAGCGGCGCGCCAGAAGTGGCGCTCGGGCAGGCCCCGGTCGGTGGTCCCGGAGGGGCCGTGCTGCTCGAAGCCGGAAACTGAATATCAGTAATCTGAGCATTCGCAGCCGACGCGCCAAGAATGTGCCCACCGTTAAAGGTGGAAGCGATTTGGTCGGTCGGCGAAGCCACGCTATCCGCCGCCGGATAAAACGGCGCCTCTCCCGTGCTGGTGCTGTTGTAGCAGAAGCTGCGCGCCGTCGTCTGCGCCGCTCCTGTCATGTAGAACCCGACACTCGGCACCGTCACCGCAACGTCCGGCGAGCAGAAGGGATCATAGCTCCCGCTGCCGTTGTTGTTGTTCAGGTTGCAGTTGCTCCCTTGCCCCGATGCGAGATTGTAGGTGTGCCATCCTGTCTGGGAATTGTAGATGTATAGGTTCGTCGGCCCAACAATGTAAAGGTTCTTGCCATCCGGCGAAAACCGCGCGCGCGTCGCCAGTCCATGCGTACTGGTATAGGTGCTGCTCGTGCTGCTGCTCGTGCTGTTCTTGTAGAGATAAATGATCTGGTTGATCTGGTCGTTAATCACCACCGTCGAGCTGTCCGGCGAAACCGCCAGCACCACGCCCGGAACATTCGGGTCTTCTTTTGTCACCGCATTGGTCGCCGCGCTTACAATCATCAATTCGTGGTAACTGCCGAAGTACAGCGTCTGGCCGTTCTGGTCCAGCACCATCGAGTTTGGAATGTAGGGCAGCTTCACCGGGACCGGGCTTCCTGTAGCCGTCAGGTCCACCGGTGTAAAGTACTGCGACTGCGAAGAGGCCAGCCACATCTTCGTGCTGCTGCGCCCCGGCGTGTTCACCGTAACAGTATTGCTTGTGACGGGTAGACCAGTTCCCAGTTGTCCAATAATGTTGATCGGCGCCGGATTGCAGGTGCCCGGCTGGCAAATGGCGGAGATGGTACTCGTCGCCGGAAAGCTCGGAGTGATTCCGCCAGCGCTGCTTACACTGATCTGTTTTGGCTGCGTCGAGGCGTAGTCGAGCGAAAGTCCGCCAATGGTCGCTCCGGTCGTATCTGTTACCGTCGTGCTGAGCGTGGGAACGGTGCTTGGGCTTACCGTCACCGGCGTCGGATATCCGGTTGAGCCATTCAGCGAAAGTGCGATGCTCTTCGGCGGGCAGGTGTAAAAGTATCCCGCGGCGGAGGTCACGCTCGAAAGCGTCGCGTTAATCACCGTCGAACCGGGCAGGTGCGCCGTAGCCGTACCATTTACAGTTCCTGCTGCGGAAGTATCACTGATGTTTGTGATCGTCACGATGGTCGAATCTACGGGAGTGTAGGTGACGGTACCAACATATTGTGACGGAATCTGATTGCCTTCATTGTCATAAACCGTCGCGCTTAACGGTGCTGGCAGGGTCTTGTTCTGTGAAACACATGCCGTTTGCGAAGGTATCGTAATCGCAGAAATGGGCGGATGCACGTACACATACACCGGATTACTGGTTACAGCCGAGGCGCTCGCCGTAATCTGTGCCACGCCTGACTGGTTAGATGGGGTGCAGATGCTGAAGTCCGGAATGCCTGAGGCGCTGTGACGGTTCCACGTACCCGCGCAGATCTGGCCGGTCGCCGGGTTTACGTCCACCAGGTTCAGATTGGTCGAACCATAAACATAGTGCGCCACGCTGACTGTGCCGCCATTGCAGTTGTATCCGGTCGGCGAATTCGGCTGGCCAATTTGCCCATAGGAAAGAGAAATGCCCGTAGTGGCTGGCCCCAGGTTAATGTGGTCCAGGTCGGTAACCTTCTCACCGTATCCGTGACCGTTCTTCACACAATAGTTGTTGGGATTGGTGCCGCCACAGCCCGCAATGGAAATGCCGACAGGAACTGAAAAGACGATAACTGCAATCAGGGCGAAAAACCGCTGCATGAAACCTCCCCGTCTGTATATGGACTTGCCAGGCAGACGGTTGTCACTGCCGGAGGTGTGTTCCGGCAGCCTCTCAAAAAAGATAAAGTTCTGAAGTTTGAGTGTAAAAGCTGGAAAGAAGATGAGCAAGCGGCGTCAGGGAGGTGACCTGAGTACCAGAACAAAACAGATGGGACCACCCTTCGCAAATTGCATGCGAAAGAGTGGCCCCACAGAGCTACTTCAAAGCGGCCGCCGCATTGATAAACGACAGGCCATTCGGAACGCCGCGTCCCGTCACGTTGTCCCATCCCGTGCTGATGGTCAGAGAGGTGTCCGTGCCGAAACTCAGGTCCACAATTTCGCCTGACTCACCCAGATTCCACGCCGCGCTGAAATACTGCGTCGTCGTATACAGAGGAGCCAGCAGCGCATCCGGCGAATAGTAGTTCGCGCCCTTGGCATCAAAGATGATTCCGGCAACATTCGTTGGACTGTTCACCGGAATTACATCGTTGATCGCCGAAGACGACAGCTTATAGATCAGCGGTGCTGCCTGCCCCAGCGACACACCCGCCTTCTGATCAGCAATCGCCCAGATCGCAGAAAAGATCGGGCAGGCCAGACTCGTTCCGCCGATTCCGGCCTGTGCCACGCCTCCCTCTACCAGCACGACCCCGGTATAAGGGTCAGCCAGTGCAGAGATGTCCGGCTCCACGCGGCCTTTTCCGGCAAGCGACTTCTCCCACCACGGCTTGGTGATGAACGTGCTCTCGCCGCCGCCAGCTCCACCAAGGAACCCATAGTTGATCGGCGGATCAAACACGTAGTCCAGCGAGGCAGAAAGGATTGCCGCATTGTTGCCCCAGCCTACTTCCGCGCCATTCCTGGTCCCGTTCGGAATACCAATGCTGGTCCCTCCAATGGCCGTTACGTATTCTGATGTGGCAGGGAACGACTGCCCACCTCCGCTCGGCGATCCCGTGCCTGCATCGCCACTGTCACCGCTTGAGAAGTTCACGGCGATGCCAGCTGCGGCAGCCACTTTCAGCACCTGCTCAAAGCCATCTACCGTATGGGCCCCAAACAATGCCTCAGGATAACCGTAGCTGTTGGAAATAACATTGCCCAGCTTATGCGTGCGGGCATAGTCAATGCCATACTCCAGCTCGTCCCAGTCCTGTGTCGGCAAAATCTCGATGATAATGTTCGCCCCCGGAGCAATCGAGTGCGCCCACTCCACATCCAGCGAAGCCTCGCCCTGCCAGTTCTGATTCTGCAGCGCAAAAGGAGTAGGCTTCCCATCCGGATACAGCACCTTGAAGTTGGACGAAGTAATGGCCGGCAGACCCGCAAGCTGCGAGAACAGCTTCAGGTCGCTGGTCAGCAGGTCACCATCCGTCGGGCCATCCACAATCACAATCGTCTGGCCCTTTCCGGTAAGCCCCTGTTTATACCCAGCGTTCAGCCCGTAGTGCTGCTGCAACTGCGCCGGAGTCCAGCTGCAAAGCAGACCACCCTGGTCATAGGTATTGCCGTAATACTGCCCCAGAGGCAGCGATGCCCCCTGCGTGGTAAGCGAGATGCTTGCCGGGTTCTTAAAGCAATCATTGGTGGCAATGGCAGCAAAGCCAGTACCAGCCGCCGCTGTTGCCAGTGTTCCGGACTTCGTCGGCAGGGTATGAGGTTTGCCGGTCCTCGGGTCTACTTGGAACTTCAGAAAAGGCCGCATCTGGAAGTTGGTCAGCCCGCTCACGCTATGGATCAGCGCTCCCGCCGGCCCTCCAAGCTGCGCCGGGGATACGTTGGCATGGAAGACGCGCCCCTGCCGCTCAAACTCGTGGATCTGCGTGTGAAACGCATTCTCCACCGATGAAGCCGAGCCGCGCACGCGAATCGAGAGATTGTCCGGGCTGACCGATAAAACAGACAGGCCATGGGACTTCAACTCGCTCGTTACCGTCTCAACATCTGCCGACGAAGGCCCGTACTTCGCAATGTCTTCATTGTTGAGCCAGTGGTGATAGGTGGGAGAACCAGGCGTATACAGGTCCCGCACAGCTTTATCGAAAGCCGCCTGATTGCGCAGCTTCAAATGAACAGTAAAAGTCAGGGACTGGGTGGGCTGCAGCGGCCCATGATCAGAAGAAACATTGGCCACCTGTGGACGTTCAATCACGGCTTGCGAGTGAATCACTGGACCAGACAGAAAAGCGGTGCCAGCGAGCAGCACCCACGTGGGGAGGTGTGCTTTCTGCAACATAAGGGTTCATCTCCTGTGTGATGGGTGAGTGTTTACGTCGGCTCACAGAATGCAGCGGACGCAGGGACAACAGGAAGACTAATTTCGGGAACCTGAGAAATCGGCAGAAGGCCGGAAGGCTAACAAGTACAGGAAAGAACAGCGGATGAGTGCTTCTGTTTCATAAGCAGTGTGTATGACTCTGGCACAGTTCTCGATACACGTCAACTCACCGGTAAAAATTCCTGTGGATTTTTACCGCTTGAAAAAGCAAGCAATTAGTAAATGGGTTGTAAATGGGTTTTAGAAACAATGCGCTCGAAAAATTTGCCATCCTGAGCGAAGCCCTGGCAGAACGATCTCGGGAGAGGCTAAATCTTAACTGAAAGCCAGGTGTCCCAGGTCGCCGAGAGAGACCTGGGACGATTCCAACCGCGCGAAAGCGCGCTCCTATTCACTGCACCGGCATATACTTCTCAAACCACGCAAGCGCCCGCTCCAGCACATCAATCCGGTGCTCACGGTTCACAAAGCCGTGGCCTTCATTCGGATAAACCACCAGTTCCGTCGGCACATGCTCATCCCGCAAAGCATGCCAGAACTCAAACGATTGCGGCGCAGGGCATTCCCCGTCGCGATCGCCTACAACAACCAGCGTAGGCGTTTTCACTTTCCTGATGAAGTGAATGGCCGAGCTCTTCGCATACACTGCCGGGTCGTCATACACCGACGCACCGAAGAAGGGGATCATCCACTGATCAATCGAGTTCTCGCCGTAATAGCTTTGCCAGTTTGAAATTCCCGCTCCAGCCACTGCCGCTTTGAAGCGGTCCGTCTGGGTCACGGCGAACATGGTCATAAAGCCGCCATAACTCCATCCGGTAATACCAATGCGATTCGGATCAATCGGGTTCTTCTTTGTCACCGTGTCCACACCGGCAAGAATGTCGCGCAGGTCGCCATAGCCAAAGTCCTTGCGGTTGGCCTGCGTAAACTTCTCGCCCTGCCCGTAGCTGCCGCGCGGATTAGGCATCAGCACAAAATAACCCAGCGCTGAAAACGGAGCGCCGCCAAAACCCGCTTCCGGCCAGCGCGGAAGCACCGCAGACGACGGGCCGCCGTGCACCATCACGATCAGTGGATACTTCCTGCTCGGGTCGTAATTCGCAGGCTGAATCAACCATCCCTGAATGTGGAAGCCTTCGTTCTCCCACTCGACCGAATCGGCCTTGCCCCACACCGGCTTCAGATTGTCGTTGTAGTGCGTAATCTGCTTCAGATTATCGAGTGTGCCCGCCCAGACCTCCGGCGGACGGGAAAAGGAGCTGCGGATGAAGGCGATGGGATGCTCGTCTGTGTCTGCAATGGAGAGGCTCATCATCTCCTCGCCCGAACCAATACTCTCAGGCAGCGTGAGGCTGTGCTCGTTTATGACCTGCTGGGAGTCAATATCGTAGGCAAAAAGATGCGAGGAGCCGCCGGAGATTTCTGTAATTCCGAGAATGTTTCCCTGTACCCACTGAAACCATGCCGGACTGGCCTTCCGGTCAGGCGTAATGTCCTTTGGCTCACCGCCTGTCGAGGGGACCACGTAGATGTCTCCGCCGGTTGAACCCTGGTCAGACATAAGGCCGCTGATGAAGGCGATCTGTGAGCCATCCGGCGACCAGCGCGGGACAGCGATTTGCAGACCGTGAACCGGGCTGGAAGCAGTGTTCGGGTCTACGAGGATTCCGGGATCAAATCCGGCACGGCCTCCGGCGACAGGCCTGGCCCCCGGCATAAATCGTTGCGTATAAAGCTTCGCCACCCACCAGTTGTTCTCTCCCGGAGGAGGCGCGGCCACATAGGCCAGCTTCTTTGAGTCCGGTGACCAGCCGAATTCATATACGTGCAGGTTGGCGGGAGTCACTTGCGACAGCTCACCATTTGTGGCATCCACCGCAGCCACGCGCTGCACTTCAATTCCTTCCACGCCAATCACGCCTGAAGGCGGCTTCATGGCCGCCAGCGCTCCGGCAGGACGTGTCGCTCCTTCTACATACAGCAGGCTGACGTATTTCCCATCGGGCGACCACTGGAGATCATGCGCAAAACCATGCAATGCATTGAGACGGTGAGCAGAGGGGTTCGAGCCTGGTTCGGCCAGGTAGATTCCTTCTTGATGGTCGCTGCTGCAATTGGAGAGAAAGGCGAGATGCTTCGAGTCAGGCGACCAGGCGATGTCGTTCTCATTGCCTTTTTCATCGCCCGCACAGACGGTGATGCGGTGCACCGCCTGAGGATTGGAGAGCGGCGCGGCATCCACTTCTGAACCACCCTCTTTGCTCGCTACTGTCCAGGCAATCCACTGGCCGTCTGGTGAGATGGCCGTCTGACGGGGCGTGCGCACCGACTCAAGCTGCGACAGTATCTCTCCCATGCGAGAATTCTGGGCAGGTGATATCGGAGCTGTCTGGGCGAGGGCGGAAACGGCGAACGAGAGGCAAAAGAAAGGAGCAATCCACTTGCGAAGGTGCATGATGCGGAATGGTAGCAGATTCGTGATTTCAGCCGCACTCAGACTTACATTTTCGGATAAGTCTTACAAGGATGGATATCATGTAATGTAACACAGGGCGCACGCAGAATTTTTTGTAGCCCAAATAGGCCTCTCACTACGATTTTGGATTTCTGATGGCCAAGGAAGGCGAAAATTCATAAATTTTTTGTGTAATTTGTTGACGCAACCATAGGGAATTGCTACTCTAAAAGGGTTCTGTGAGTGTGTTTTTCCTGCTAGTAGATCATCCCGGAAAGACATAAAAGCAGCGATCCTTCAGTTTTGCAGATGTGGCCGCGTAGAACCGGCCGGGAAATAAGTCTGCGGACCTCATCCAGCTCACAGGGATGGGCGAATCGCATCGGCGCCTGCGACACCTTTCACCTTGAAAGGCCATGCGGGCCGGAATTCGCGAAACGGAATCGGCTTTCTTGTGTAAGGAACGTGCGGTCACCGTCGCAGTTCTCGTCTGAGGTTTTGAACCAGAGCGGACGCGAAAACAGCGCGAAGCAGTGCGAAGTGAAGGCCCTGCTTTACGGATATTCGCGGGTTTTTGCGTGTCTGCGGAAGTTTTTGAGTTGGTAAGGAGTCTGGATTGCCTACATTCAGTCAGCTCGTAAGAAAAGGGCGCACTGCCCCGAAGTACAAGACGGCCTCGCCCGCATTGCAGGCCTGCCCGCAGCGGCGCGGTGTCTGCACGCGTGTTTACACGCAGACGCCCAAGAAGCCGAACTCGGCGTTGCGCAAGGTAGCGCGTGTCCGCCTGACGAATGGCATTGAGGTTACGTCGTACATTCCTGGTGAGGGCCACAACCTGCAGGAGCACTCGATCGTGCTCATCCGCGGTGGCCGTGTGAAGGACCTCCCGGGTGTGCGTTATCACATTGTTCGCGGCACGCTCGATTCGGTCGGCGTGGCCAAGCGTACACAGTCGCGCTCAAAGTATGGCGCAAAGCGCGCCAAGGGCGGCGCTGCTGCTGCTGGCGGCAAAAAGTAGGATCTGCTTTAACAGAGTTTAGAAGGTCAAAGGTTTTATGCCGAGAAAAGGTCACATTGCGAAGCGTGAAGTTGCAGCCGATCCGGTTTACAGCTCCACGCTGGTTACAAAATTCATCAACTCGATGATGTGGGACGGCAAGAAGTCCACGGCGCAGTCCATCTTCTATACCGCCATGAAGAACCTGGAGCAGAAGGGCGGCGATGAGGCGCTGAAGCTGTTCAAGAAGGCGGTTGAGAACTGCAAGCCAGTGCTTGAAGTCAAGACCCGCCGCGTCGGCGGCGCAAACTATCAGGTCCCGGTGGAAGTGAATCCGGACCGCCGTACTTCACTGGCCATTCGCTGGCTGGTGACCTATGGCCGCGCGCGTGGCGAAAAGGGCATGGTGGACAAGCTGACAAATGAGCTGCTCGATGCTGCCAATGGCCGTGGCGCTGCCATGAAGAAGAAGGAAGATGTCCACCGCATGGCCGAGGCCAACAAGGCCTTTGCGCACTATCGCTGGTAGTCGCGCTCGGATGCGCAGATGGAATTAGGGCGGGGTCGAAGGATTTCCCGCTGGATTTTAAACCTTGGGCCGTCAAAGGCTTGAGAGAACTAGAGAGATAACTGTGGCTCGCCAAGTACCGTTAAATCGTTGCCGGAACATCGGAATCATGGCGCATATTGACGCCGGAAAGACGACGACGACCGAGCGCATTTTGTTTTACACAGGCATTACGCACCGTATCGGCGAAGTGCATGAAGGCACTGCGACGATGGATTACATGGAGCAGGAGCAGGAGCGTGGTATCACCATTACCTCCGCTGCAACCACCTGCTTCTGGAACAATATCCGCATCAACATTATTGATACCCCGGGCCACGTGGACTTTACCGCCGAGGTAGAGCGTTCGCTTCGCGTGCTGGATGGCGCGGTGGCGTTGTTTGACTCCGTCTCCGGTGTGCAGCCGCAGACGGAAACAGTGTGGCGTCAGGGCGACAAGTATAAAGTTCCGCGCCTTTGCTTTGTTAACAAGATGGACAAGGCCGGTGCAGACTTTGAGCATGTCATTGAAACCATCCGCAAGCGTCTTGGTGCCCGCCCCGTGGCGATTCAGATTCCGATTGGCGCCGAGTCAAACTTTAAGGGGGTAGTGGACCTCATCGAAATGCGCGCAATCCTGTGGCACGACGAAACGATGGGTGCGAAGTATTCAGTGGAAGAGGTCCCCGCCGAGCTCCAGAAGAAGGCTGAAGCCTTCCGTATGCAGCTGATTGAGACCGTTGCCGAAAACGACGACGAGATGCTGCACAAGTTCCTCGAGGGTGAGACGCCTACGCCGGAAGAGCTGAAAAAGGCCCTCCGCAAGGCCACCATTGATATGAAGGTCTTTCCGGTCCTTTGCGGGTCGGCCTTCAAGAACAAGGGTGTGCAGACGCTGCTTGATGCAGTGGTGGATTACCTGCCCAGTCCGCTGGACATTCCTCCGGTGCAGGGTGTGGATCCGCGTGATACCTCGGTTGTGCTTACGCGTGAAACCAGCGATGACGCTCCTTTCGCGGCGCTGGCCTTCAAGCTGATCAACGACCCATTCGGCAAGCTGAGCTTCATCCGTGTCTACTCGGGCTCTCTCAAGACGGGGGATACGGTGCTTAACCCGCGCACGGGCAAGACGGAGCGCGTGGGCCGTCTGGTAAAAATGCACGCCAACAAGCGTGAAGACATCACTGAGATTCTGGCTGGCGACATCTGCGCCTGCGTCGGCTTGAAGGAAATCAAGACAGGCGATACGCTTTGCGTGCCCACATCTCCGATTGCTCTGGGCGCGATCGACTTCCCTGAGCCGGTCATCTCGGTTGCAATTGAGCCGAAGACGAAGGGTGACCAGGAGAAGATGGCTCTGGCGCTGGCAAAGCTGGCCGATGAAGACCCGACCTTTAAGGTCCGCACGGATCAGGAATCGGGTCAGACGATCATCAGCGGCATGGGCGAGCTTCACCTGGAAATTCTGGTGGATCGCCTGAAGCGCGAGCATAAGGTGGAAGCCAACGTCGGCGAGCCGAAGGTTGCATTCCGCGAGACCATCCGCAAGGTTGCTGAGGCCGAAGGCAAATACATCCGCCAGACGGGTGGTTCAGGTAACTACGGACACGTCAAGATCCGCATTGAGCCGAACGAGCCGGGTAAAGGTTACGAGTTTATTGATGCGATCAGGGGCGGCGTGGTTCCGCGTGAATACATCAAGCCGACCGAGCAGGGCATCCGTGAGGCTGCTATGGGCGGCGTTCTTGCCGGCTACGAGATGGTGGACTTCAAGGTGACGCTGTTTGACGGCAGCTACCACGAAGTGGACTCCAACGAAATGGCCTTCAAGATTGCCGGTTCAATGGCCTTCAAGGAAGCCGCAAAGAAGGCAAACCCGGTGCTTCTGGAGCCTGTTATGGCAGTGGAAGTCACGGTTCCCGAGGAGCACATGGGTACCATCATCGGCGACATCAACTCCCGCCGTGGCCGTATCGAAGGTATGGAGCATGTGGGTGGTTCGCAGGTGATCAAGGCCATGGTGCCGCTGAAGGAAATGTTCGGATACGTGAACGATATTCGCTCTTCAACGCAGGGCCGCGCCTCCTACACGATGCAGTTTGCCCGCTATGAAGAGGCCCCGCGCATGATTTCTGAAGAAATCATCGGGCGTAATCAGGGCAAGTAAGTTGTGGGATTATGGGCCGGGTTTTCCATTGGGGCCCGGTGAATTTTGAGAAGTAGAGTCATACGAGAGAGGACTGAGGCACATGGCGAAGGAGAAATTTGACCGGTCGAAGCCGCACGTGAACGTGGGGACGATTGGACACATTGATCACGGGAAGACGACGTTGACGGCGGCGATCACGAAGGTGTTGTCGAAGCACAACCCG